>Ga0307412_10000026_pt1 | contig 228930 bp, 172 predicted proteins | sample DK1Cmetagenome_3_FD_203823 | JGI IMG/M metagenome (GOLD analysis project Ga0307412, IMG submission 203823) | Maize rhizosphere microbial communities from greenhouse at UC Davis, California, United States - DK15-C-1 | ecosystem: Host-associated > Plants > Roots > Rhizosphere > Soil | place...
TGGTATGAGGTAGCCTAAAACCCCTTACTTCTCCATAATGATTTACGCTCCCACTAGTTGCCTCTCCCAACAAGATTGCTTTAGTGCCCCGCTTAAGCGCTACTGCATTCATTAATGCCGATGAGAAGGTTCGCTTTCCAATGAGTACATAAAACTTCCCCTTAGTGTTTAAATGGCTTTGCTCAATACGTTCAATAAAAGGGGTTAAAATACCCGAATTACCGCCACCATTATCACGCAGATCAATAACAAGGCGTTTAGGCTTATTTTTAATGATCGCAGCAAAGAGTTCATCGTTAAAGGCAGAAAATGGGTATCCCTCTTGCTCCTGGCATTTGTTGTAATTGAAATACAACGTACCAGTTCCTTCATCATAGTTGTACCAGTAATTTCCTTTTTTCTTTTTGGAAAGCAGCATGTTTTTCGCTTCTACCAACGGCAAATTATCGACGTTTGCGCCAGCCACAGATTTAATGACTCGTTGAATCTTTTTACCATTTAGATCGGTGAAATCAAATGTAGTCTCATCTGAATTGCTGGTAATCTGTAAACCTTTCAAAATAAGAGGATTATTAATGAAACGCAAAAAACCTGTGTCAAAGAATGAAGGATTTTCACTTTGTATGATCTCTTTGAAACGACTCATCACCTCATTAATGGCATGTCCATTCACCGCAGTTAGCTGGCAAAGTAGCACGTCAGCATTGGCTGTGTCTGTTGCTGTTACATATATTCCTTCAATAAACTTGTTAAACCTAATAGGTACAACTTTGGTAAAAACCGGTTCTATATGGGTGTGTTCATCGCGAATAGCAACAGTGAGTTTGAAAAGTTCAGTAGTAAATTTCTCATTATCGGAATCTGTTAACCGGGATTTAATTGAAGCTATGTTTTTATCAAAATCTTCTTTACTGATCTTGGCAAACAGATTGATGTGCCGCTTAGACAGCGTATCTTTTAAATATTGCAGATCTTGAAAATAATCGGCTTTTGATAATTGCTGACAAAAACTTAAACCACTTTGAAGTAGTATAACGCAAAGGAGAATTGTTAATCTGATCATGATTGTTTATTTCATTGTATACACCAACAAGACATCTAAAATATTATAATGTTGCATAATGAATATGAAAATTATCCGAGATCTAAAGCATCTCTATTGGTTTTCCATCTACTTTATTATCACTAAAGTCCACACCTATTACACGTTCAAAAAGAAAGCGTTTCTTATTACTATGAAATGCCGGATACTCTTTATTTGTTTGAATTTTATTGCCTGTAAAAACAAGTCGATCCACAGACTTTGCATATAAAATAGGCTGATCGAAGGTATCAAACTGGTTATTCAGTATCCTTATCCCCGAGTGAAAATATTTCTTTTGATTGGTAAGATCGGGGATTTCTGGATAAATGGAGATTATGGCAGAGGTAAACTGGTACATACTGGTCAAGGCATTTACAAACTTATTATCGCGAATAGTAATGTCTCTGCACGATCCTGTTTCATACCAGCCATTACTATCGCCACATAGCAATATCGCACATCCGGAAGTATGGTCAAATAAGTTATTTGCTACAAGTGTAGGTTTTGGCGTACTGAACAGTGCACCTCTTGCTCTGTTGTTGCGAATGGTATTGCCCGTAAAAACAACTGACGGTGTCCATGATAAGTTTTCAATTCCAATATCCTGTTTGGAAGGATCAATTACAGGATCCAGCGCTTTGGTAAATTCAATTTTAAATTCCTTAATCGGATCAGTGCTATTGCGCAATATTGGCTTAATGGCCGCAATAGTATTCTTTGCATTCCATAGTTCCATGGTTTTAGACTGTATGAACTGCACTGTATCCTGTATGTTTCCCCAATCAAAACCATAAGATTGCTCATGCATGTAATTAGCAATTACCGTATGATCATCTAGTTTCTTTGTTATTTTAAGATAGGTTCCGTGGATATTAATTGCGTCGTCCATCATACCCTCGTACAAACCATTTTTAGAGATGATTTCTCCTTTGCATCCCGAAAAATGCGTTGCATCGGCCTGTGTAGTGAAATATCGCGGGTCATTTTTCCCTCTCAGGCAAACGCCAAAACCATCCATATAGATGTTTTCTGTAAGCTGTGCCAAAAGCCCCATTCCCTCTGCATAATGTACCTTTACATTTTCAAAACTGATATTTTTGCCTTTGTGAACAAAAATACCGGGTGCAGGGCGATGCCAGCTCCTCATGGCTATTACCGTTCCGGAAATCAGTTTCTTATTCTTCCAGTGGTACGCTTTGATTTTACCTGGCGAAACCTCACTTACACTCTTGGTACCTACTCTAATATCACCACTATTGAAAATAATATGTTTAGTGCCGTTTTCGAAGGCAATGCCTGATGTTGGCTGCATTTCCCATCCTTCTCCTGTGTTGTAAAAGGTGCTGTCTTTTAATTTATATTTCACCCATGGTGCAGTTTCAAATACAATATTGCCTGCTGTGGTATCATTTGAAATTATCTTTACCTGGGTAATCTGAGGCTTTTCGAAGTCTATACTCAGATCTTTTATTTTCACATTACTGCTTTCAATTAATGCCAAAGGAAGCATACGCCCATGAAACATCAGGTCGGTTCCTTTACCAATCAAGGTAATGTTGTTGAATTTTTCTATTTCTATACCTACTATTTTTGGGTTGTCCTGATCGTGATTCGAGATATAATATTCTCGCTTAATAGCACCTTCTGGATAAAAATCATACCTACCTTTTTCAAACTGAATAATCACCTTATCGAGATCCGAAGTTTTACTTTTGATCTCCTTAAGCAATGAAGTTAGCAGAGGTGTGGTATTTTTTCCAGAATTAGGTTTTATGCCATAAGCCGATAACTTGTATATTTTGACGTTACTTTGCGCCATTAATGAAAAGTTTAGAGCTGTGGTTAATAAAACCAATAAGATGATTTTTTTCAAGGTGTGTAGTTTATTTTAGTTTTACGAATCTCAAAACTATTAAAAATATTGGATTGGCGAGGGATTATCAATTTTAGCAACTACTAAACAAAAGGGATAACCATAAATTCGCGAATTAACGCAATATATTGACTTGATATACTGGCACTATGAGTTATCACGTATTATTCTATGACGTTAAAAAAAGTTAAACTTGATTGCAAAATATAGCAGTGAATCCTTAATTCTGTAAATTAGATCTATGATAAGAATTAAACGCTCTCTTTTCCCCATACTCCTGTTATGCAGCGCATTAACACAGGCGCAAAGCAAGTTTAACGGCAACTTTGAAGTGCTAGACAGCACAGGAAATCCGGAGGGTTGGAATCTTAGAATAAAAACCCAAAGCCCGTACATCGTAAAACTTGATAGTACAATTAAACTGCAAGGAAAATATGCCATTTCTATTACCGACAGTGCAGGTGCTGATTACGGGGGCATAAACTTTAAAATAAACAAAAGATTTAAGGGAAAACAATTAATGCTAGTTGGGAACCTAAAAACCCAAAACGTAACTGGTGGTTTTGCTGGGATCTGGATGCGCACAGATGGCATCAATGGAAAAAGTGTGGGCTACGAGAATTCAGAGAATCAGGCTTTAACAGGCACAAATGACTGGAAAGAGTTTATGATTCAGCTACCTTATGATGGTCGTGAAATAGTAGCCATAAACGTTGGTGCGGTACTGGCTGGCAAAGGCACGGTCTGGGTTGATAGCTTGCGCCTGTATCTGGACGAAAAGCCAATAGATGAAGCGCGGGAGCAACAAGCTAATATATATCAGGCATTAAAAGACACGGTACTAAATCAAAACTCTGGAATAGATGCCATTCCTTTAACCCCCTCAACTCAAAAAAACTTAAGCTTACTCGGGGAAGTATGGGGCTTTCTAAAATACCATCATCCGGCAGTAGCCAATGGTGATTATAACTGGGATGCAGAACTTTTCCGTGTATTGCCTGAGGTTCTTAGCTGCAGAACCGATATACAGGTATCGCAGGTGATGGAAAAATGGGTTGATAAATTAGGCAAAGTTCCGCCCTGCGCAGATTGCAAAACACAGCCTAGCCTTGCAACCATCGCCGTTAGACCTGATTACGGAAGCTTATTCAAGAATAAAATTTTTAGCAAAACGCTTTCTGCCAAACTGGATTACATTTTAAAGAACACAAACATCACAACGAATTATTATGTAGGTGGTCTGATTAATATAAGAAACAGTTCTTTTTTGCATGAAAACAAATACGCTGACAAGAAGTACCCTGATGCAGGTTTACGCTTATTGGCGCTTTATCGTTACTGGAGTATGATTCAATACTTTTGTCCAAACAGAGAACTAACTACTGAGAAGTGGAGCACTATCCTTCCTGCTTTTATCCCACAGGTAATTAAAGCTGATAATGAACATACCTATGTAAAGGCAATGGTTAAACTAATTGCAAGTATCCACGATTCGCATGCATTTATTGAAAGCGAAGTCCGTGAACAGGATCTGGGAAGATATAGATTGCCCTTTGATGCCGGATTTGTGGGGGATCAGCTTATAGTTACAAGTTCTCTCAAAGAAACCTTTGACCTTACTAAGAACCTAACCCGAGGCGATATTATAACTGCTATTAACGGAGAGGAAGTACAATCGTTAATTAATAAATACTTGCCTATCACCCCAGCTTCAAACCATGGAACTGCATTGAGAGATATGACTAGTGTTTACCTGAGAAGAGGTATCGATAGCACTTTTAACCTACAAATCATTAGAAACAATGTGCCCATGACTGTGGTTCAACAAGGCTTAGAAATAAGCAAGGTCAATGATGTTTACCTGCAATCTCATAAACCTGCATACCAATTAATAAATACCGGTATTGGTTACGTTTATTGTGGAGCTTATAAAAACACCATGCTAGACAGCATAAAAACAAAATTTAAAGATACAAAAGGGATTATTGTAGACATGCGTGGCTATCCGGTTGATGAAATGGAGCGTACCTTTGTTGCCTATTTCAAACCAGACTCGAGTATATTCGCAAAATTTACTGGCCGATCCATCAGCAATCCTGGTATGTTTACATATGAAGAATCTGCCAAAACCGGGATTAAAACAACAGATTATTATAAGGGAAAAGTGGTAGTGCTTGTTAATGAAAATTCACAGAGCAATTCAGAGTTTGTTACGATGGCTTTGCAAAGTGCTCCAAATACTACTGTTATAGGCAGCTCGTCTGCTGGTGCCGATGGCAACGTTACCCCTATTTCTTTACCGGGTGCTATTACAACCTGGTATTCTGGCCTGGGGGTGTATTATCCTGACGGCACTAATGCTCAACGTGTTGGAGTAAAAATTAACAAAGTAGTAAGACCAACCATCGATGGCATACTAACCGGAAAAGACGAGGTTTTGGAAGAGGCTAAAAAACTGATTTTGATAAATAAGTAGCTATATTAAGATTCTTTTAATTCCTTTATTCTAGCTTTTAAAAAGCCTTCTTTATTTTTTTTTATCTCTTTCAACAATGCTTTCCTTTCAGCAGGTAGGGTAAAATATTTTTCGGCCCATAGGTTAATTTCGATCATTATAGGCAATAGATCAATCCCTTTTTGTGTGAGCCTATATAAAACTTTTGCCTTGCTGTCGGGATGGTTTAGTTTGGCAACAATCCCATTTTCTTCGAGCATTTGTAATCGGGCGGCTAAAATATTGGTTGCTATTTTTTCGTCCGATTTTAAAAAATCGCCATATGTGCACTGTTTCGCAAACATAAGATCCCTAACGATCAGCAGCGACCATTTGTCTCCCCAGACATCAAGTGAACAGCTAATAGGGCAATCCGACCTCTTCTTTGTATCCATAATAAAAATATTTATAAAATCACTTGCATTTTGCAAGTTGAAATGTATATTTGCACTTGCAAAATGCAAGCAAATTTACGAATTAAATTTATATAAACAATGAAAACAACAGGAAATACAGTATTCATTAGTGGCGGAAGCGCCGGAATAGGATTAGCAATTGCTAAAAAATTAAATGCAACAGGCAACAAAGTCATCATTAACGGACGTAATGAAGAACGCCTTCAGAATGCACTAAGAGAATTAGGCGATGCTGTCGCTATCCAGGGCGATCTATCGGTAGAAGCTGACAGGGTCCGTATCGCGGCACACCTGAAAGAGCATCACCCAGATGTGAACATCATCATAAATAATGCCGGAGCAGCCTTTAGTTATCTTTTGAATGAAACCTCAAATGCACACGAGAAGGCTGTTATAGAAATGAATACAAATTACTTTAGTGTAATCCACTTTACGGAATTGCTACTGCCACACCTGCTGCAAAAAGCAGAATCAGCGGTTGTAAATGTTTCTTCGATAGCTGTTTATGGTAGTAATAAATTTATACCTACTTATGGCGCAACAAAAGCTGCATTGCACAGCTATACCGTTGCATTGAGGTACACCTACGAAGAACAAAAAAACGTCCAGATATACGAAGTATACCCTCCTTTGGTAAATACAGAATTTTCGGCGGAAATAGGCGGTGCAAATGGCATTCCTCCTGAAGAAGTTGCAGATGAATTCTTTATAGCACTGGAAAAAAATCAGTTTGATGTTCCCGTGGGCAACACAAAGGCTTATGCTTCAGCATTTCAGGAAGCATTAGAAAAACTAAAGGGCTAGATTTTTAAATCTAATAAGAATTATCATCAGGAAATCGAGACGATTTTCTCATGATAATTCTATTTTAAATGTGACTAAAATTAGTAGTTTACAGATAAGCCCAGGTTAATTGCTGTACCCCTGCCCTTGGAATAAAAACCAGGTTGCATAAACCATTGCGCCCTTGCTGGAAAATAATCCTGGTTAAACAGGTTTTCCACCCCTAAGGTAATCCGGGTGTTTTTATTAGCCCTGTAGCTGCCTGTAAAACTGAATAGGTTATATGCTTTAACTGCTCCTTCGTTACCATTGTAAACGCCTGAAGCATTTTTCTCGAAGCGGTTACGTGACGCTATTCCGGTATAATTAAGTGTTAAATCTAATATGGTCAACGGGCTATAAGTAACCGTTCCGGTAATCTTTGGTGCCGAAATTCGGCGGCCATTCATATACATGTCTGCACTGTCATCAAAGTTGCCATTGTTATCAATGTCGCGTTTACCTTCGGTGTAACTATAACTTGCACCCAATTCTAATGACGGCATCAATTTGTAATTGGCAGCGAGTTCAAATCCATATATTTCTTCTGGACTTCTTGCGGTATTAAACAATCCGGTAGCTGCATCGTATACGACTTCAATACCAAGTTTCGATGTACTTTTGTACACAGAAGCAAGAAAAGTCAGCTCCTGATAAGTACTTTGAAAACCAGCCTCATAATTATTCACCTTTACGGCATCGGTATTGATCTTATCAATGCTATTCACTTTAGCCTCACGCAATGCCAGACCAATATCCATCACTGAAAAGCCTTGAGAGAAACTAACAAAAGGACTGAACAATGCAAAACGGTTATATTTTAATGCAGCATTATACAAATAGGTGTTGTACTTTAATTTGCCACCAGTAACCTCAAAAGAAGGCGTTAATGTTCCCCCTGTTGCATTTGTAGTGCGCAATGTTTTGTAGTCGTCGACATTAATATTTACATGTTCCAGACGAATTCCCGTGGTAAATATCAAATCTTTTAATGCCGTTATACTTGCCTGTGCAAATGGAGCCAGGTTGGCCATATCCATTTCGGGTACCCAGGTCCTGCCATCAACTAAAGGTTGTGCAGTTTTATCCTTTAAAAAATCTGCACCATAAGCTAGTGTTGCCTTTAAGGCCGAGGTTTGTAATACAGGTGTTTCTAAAAATAAGCGGGCACCTTTTTTCTCATTTGTAGCAAGCGATTGTCCATCACCACCATCAAAACGACCTAAAGAGACGTAAAATACATCTTTGCGTTTTTCAAAGTAAGTATCAACATGCAGACTAGTGTTCAATAATATGCTGTCTATTTTATATGATAGATGGATATTATGGTTGTAATCGACCCCCGTTGGTATGCCTAGAGGTTTGCCTAAAACTCCTGTAGCCTTTTGACCCGTGGCAAGATTACCATTTACTAGTGTGAAATTGCTGTTCTGCAAACTGCTGTACAGATTGTAAACGAGTTGCAAACGTTGGTTTTTAGTTGGCTGGTAACCAACTTTGAAGAATGCATTGTAACTGTCAGTTTCGCCTAAACTATAGTTCGGACCAACCACATCACCTTTGGCATCTTTATATTCACCGGTTTGTTCATAAGTTCCACTAGCTACGTAATCCATTTTTCCAACCTTCCCGTAAAACATTTGATTGATGCGTCCACCTCCGGAGTTTTTTGGGTTGATCATCGATCCATTTAAGTTAACAGACGTTTTTCCTGCAAACTTTGCCGCAGTATCTGGAACAAGTGTAATGTAGTTGACTAATCCGCCGGCTGCTCCATTTCCATAAATTGCCGTTGCACCTTTTACAACTTCTATTCGCTGCAAAACTGCAGGGTCGATAGAACGTAGATCTACCTCTGCATTTCTTAAGGGTGAAGACTGGCTTACACCATCAATCATAACAAGCATTGGACGTCCTCGAAGATTTTGTCCTACATTATTTCCTGTTTGTGCTGTTGGCGCGAACCCCGGAACCTGATTGGCTAAAATGGTGCTTAGATCAGGGTTGATAATCATTTCTGATTCTAGCTTCTTTTTTGAAACAACACTTACTGAAGCAGCTATGTTCCGTATATTTTCTGGTTTACGTGTCGCAGAGATGACAACATTTTCCAACGTATTGTTCTCTTGTTCCAATATCCAGTTTAAGGTTGTATCACGTTGTAAAGATCCTAATTCTATATTTAGGTTCTTATATCCTACAGCCTTTGTTTTTAATATTATCGGTTTCCCGGCTTTTACAAATAATGTAAAATGTCCCTTAGTATCGGTTTGTGTTTTTATCGATTTGTCTGCCTCGATGGTTACAAATGGAATCCCAGAATTTTTATCAGTAACCACGCCATTAATTTTAATATTCTGTCCATAGGTCAGAGAAAAGGAAAGCATTAAAAATGAGAGCAGCAAAAGTAAGTTTTTAATCATCGTATTTATTTTTTGCCGAAAGTAAGCAAAGTGCATTAATTATAATGAATCTAAATAAAAATACATGATATTACGCTTACTCTTGATCATGCAGATGATGATCTTGTTAAGGGCAGCTTATTGGTATGGGATGCAAAAGGTGTTCTGGTAAAGGAAACTAAATAAATGACCTGATTTTTAAGATTCTGTTAAGGGAGTAATTTAAATTGTCCCTTTAACAGAATCTAGAGGTTCCAGAAAACGTACCTAAAAAAGTTTTTCTTGCGGTGGTTTAACGCCTGCCAATCGAAGATATACAGTTGTTTGTCCTCTGTGATGTGCCTGATGCTCAAAAACTTTAGCCAGAGCCAATCTTTTGGTCATATCAAATTTTCCAAATAATTTGATGGGTGCATCGAGTTGCGCATCGGTCATCTTTTTTATGTTATCGATCACAAAATCATAGCTGGCCAGTACCAAATTGCTCACATTGGTTTTGGATTTATCACTGGTTTTTTCCAGCTCCCCCTGCCCAACCGGGCTCTTAGTACCTGTAACAGCCGAAACAAAACCATAATTGGCATCACCCAGGTGTAACACCTGTTCGGCAAAAGATCGCATTTCTGGAGTGGGCTTTAAAGCATAGCCACTTTCTGGCATTGCATCCAGATATTCCTTAGTATAAGCTTTTGACCTTTCCCATTCCTTTATCAGATCGGTTACTGTTACTTGCGCCTTTGCCATTTGGCTGCCTATGATTAAAAATAGTACCACGGCTAAACTTTTAAGTTTCATGTTTTTTAGATTTTAGGGTGAGTATTTAGACTTTTCCTTCTTATAAATTTACTGTTTTTCAAACAATTAAGCTAAGTTAAGTTCTTGTCCTTGATAGTGAAATCGGATGGTTTCATAGTTATCTAATTAATCTTTAATGATTAATCAAATTTACATGCAATGATGCTGCCTGGCATAGGTCAAAATAGACATTTTAGCGGGCTGATTTGGACGAGCAGAAAATAAAAATATAACTACCTATTGTTTCGTACGAAAAAATTCCTACATTAGATTTATGAAAGCAAATAACGAAACTGAAAACAACAAAATTGAACCTACTAAATCGGAACTTGAGATACTCCAGGTAGTATGGGAATATGGTCCGTCGTCAGTTAGATTTGTAAATGATAAACTAAATGAACGCAGGGAAATCAACTATACTTCTACTTTGAAGCTGATGCAAATCATGGCCGAAAAGAAAATCCTGAAAAGAGATGAAAGCGCGGTAAAACACATTTACCATGTTACAGAAAACGAAGAGAAAACAAAGCGTCACCTCTTGAAGAAATTTGTAGACGCAATGTATAATGGTTCTGCGAGTAAGCTGGTAGTACAACTACTAGGAAACGGAAGCACATCAAAAGAGGATGTGAAAGAGATTAGAGACCTGCTAAACAAAATTAATGAGGAATAACTAATTAATCATTTTCAATATGAAACATCAGCTGATACAAGCAATTTGCGATACTTTACTACAATCTCTGTGGTTAGGTTTGGTACTTTCTGTGGTTACTGGTTTAACTATCATTTTTACCCGTAAGTCGAGCGCCAGGTTAAGGTATAGATTACTGGCTGGATATCTTTTAATGTTTACTTTGGCCACAGGCTTGACCCTATTTTTCCATTTGACTGGTCCCGAGGACATTAAGGACGTATATAATCAGACAATTGGCTCAAGTGAGAACAACATTCTTTTTTCCGGTTATCAATATTTGAATTCAAAATCGGAGATCATTGTGCTTATCTGGTTTTTAATGATTTGCATCAAATTTACCAGGCTTGGTGTAGGATTTTATAATCTGTATCGTTTGAAGCGCGAACAGCTGATACCAATAGGGAAATACTGGGAAGATAAGGTCAGCTATTTGTGTGAGGTGTTGCAGATTAAAAATAAAATAACTGTAGCTGAGTCTGGGATTGCAAAAATACCAATGGTTCTTGGTCATTTAAAACCGCTGATTTTACTTCCGGTTGGCTTGCTGACTAATTTATCCGTTGCCGAGGTGGAGGTAATTTTACTTCATGAGTTAAGTCATATTCGCCGTAGGGATTACCTGGTCAATGTATTGCAAAACTTTCTGGAGCTTATATTTTTCTTTAATCCGGCAGTTTTATGGATATCAACGCTGATTAAAGAAGAAAGGGAAAACTGCTGTGATGATATGGTAATAGCCACTAAACAGAATAAAACAGTTTATATAAATGCTTTGCTTTCTTGCCAGCAATACCAGGCAAATCAGCGATTTGCAATGATGCTTTCTGCCAACAGAAACAGTTTAGTTGGACGTGTGAGACGGATGGTTTCAAATGATAACCATACTTTGAGTGGCGTAGAAAAAAGCTTACTGACTGTTTGTTTGATAACTGCTGTTGTGCTGACTGCAGCATTTTCGTCTGTAGGTTCACAAAGCGTAAGTAACACTCCTGATCGCTTGGTTACTCTTGTGGCTAAAAATACAATTAAGCCACAGACCGACACATTAAAGCTTCGAAAGAAACTGACCACCAGGCCGCCAAAGAAGAGGGTTAAACTTAAAAGAAGTAATTCTTCGAAGTTGCAAGCAGCAAATGTTGTTCAGTCTGAAATGATTAAGATAAAATCTGATGAAGCGAAAGCGAGGTTTGAAGAAGACAGGAAGAGGTCTGAGGTGAATAAGAGAAGATCTGATGAAGCAAAAATAAGATCCGATGAAACAAGAGCTAGAGCTGATGAAGCAAGGGCGAGAGCTGATGAAGCGAAGATAAGATTGGACCATTCCAAAATAAGAATAGATGCAGCTAAAACAAGAGCCGAGGAGGTCAGGATTAGAGCTGAGGAGGTTGCGGAACGATCGTCTAAGTTACGTGTGAAAATAGAATCTTCCGGGCCTAAAGGAAGTCCTAGTCCAACTGGCCCAATTGGAGATTCGCCGAGATAAAACTTATAGAAAAAGCAAAATACCTGAGACTAAACAAATAACAATTATTTACTGCAAAATTTAAAAATCACTAAAAAGTGAGAGGAAGCCTATTGCCTAAAATTTAGAAACTTTATGAAAAGAAACGTATTAACGATAGCTTTTGCGCTATTGTCGGTGACTCTATTTGCCCAAAAAAGCAGCCTTACCGGAGTGCTGATTGACAGTGCCAATCAAAAAATGACCATTAATTATGCTACAATTTCCGTTTTTAAGGGGCAGGACTCTGTTTTAACGACCTACAAACTGTCTGACGACAAAGGTGTGTTCAAGATTTCAAACCTGGAAGCTGGAACAAAGTATCGCCTGGTGGTAAATGCCTGGCAATATTTGGTTTTACGTAAAGAGGTTACGCTAACTACAGCAGGCACTAACTTAGATCTGGGGAATCTGCTAATGTCTGTGAAAACAAATGCTTTAAATGAGGTGGTTATCTATTCAGAACGCCCCCCTATCATTGTTCGAAAAGACACGATTGAGTTTAATGCCGGATCGTTTAAAACCCTTCCTACTGCTGTAGTAGATGATTTGCTGAAAAAACTTCCTGGTGTAACGGTTGCTGCAAATGGCAGTATACAGGTAAATGGTAAAGATGTTAGTAAGATATTGGTTGACGGAAAAGAGTTTTTTGGAGGGGATCAACAGATTGCGACCAAGAATCTCCCCGCAAATATCATAGACAAAGTTCAGGTTACTGACGATCAGGAGGCCAAAAGACAGGATCTGGATCTACTGGCCGGAAATGTGCCACAGGTAATCAATTTAAAGCTGAAGAAAGCCATCAAACAGGGCGCTTTTGGTAAACTTTATGCAGGTGGTGGTCTAAAAGAGTTATATGAAACCGGTGGCATTTTAAATTTTTTCAGAGATACGACACAACTAAGTCTGCTGGCTTATGGTAATAATGTGAACAAACCAGGTTTTAATGTTGGAGAGATTTCACGTATTGGTGGGTTTTCCAGAAGCGGCATTAGTTCTATGTATACCAATAGTGATGGAACTGCTTTTGTAAATGACATTTCATTTGGTGGCTCTTCTGCAGGAGTGCAGCGTTCAACCGGGGCTGGTGCAAATTTTAATACACTTACCAAAGGTGGGATAATAGTGAACGGTAAGTATTTCTTTGGGTCGATTGATAACTCCCTTGAACAGATCATTGATGCTAATCAAAATCTGGGTAATGAAAAGCTACACACCACAACCAATTCCAATCAGCGCAACAAGAATTATAACCACAACATTGGCGCCAAGGCTGAATGGCAAATTGATACGCTGACCAAGCTAATACTGGAGCCTTCTGTTGTTCTTCGCACTGTTCGCAACAATGGCTTTCAACAAACTGAGACCAGAGATGCTAGTAGCATTTTACTGAACAATGGGATAAATGATAGTAGATTGCGGGGAACAAATACAGAGTATTATTTTAACGGCAGTTTCTGGAAAGATTTTAAGAAACCTGGAAGAACTTTCTATGCTGCCATAGGCATCAGTGAAAGAGATAATCTCAATGATAATTTTAATATAGCGAAGAATGATTTCTATAATCCGCCTTCAAATAGTGTAACAGATCAGCTAAGAGATAACAACATCCGTAATTTTGGACTGAGCTTAAATGCCAACTATGCCGAACCGATTAGCAAAGCGTTTGCACTAAGTTTTGCTGTTGGCGGCAATTATCTTGACAATGAAAATGCCCTATTTACTTTTTATAAAAACCCACTAAATCAGGCGTATGATATTGCGGTTCCTACACTATCAGAAACAGTTACTCAAAATGGATATAAAAGCAATTCACGTGCAAGTTTGAGATGGAAGATTACAAAGGACTTTAACATCCAGCCAGGTTTTGTACTTAATACCATTGACCTGCAAAACAATTTCAATAGCGCAGCCTCATTTGAACAGCATTACCGCTTCGTTGCCCCTTCGCTGACGGTGAGATACAAGACCTTTAGTCTGGATTACTCCCCATCTTTCAGAGAACCAGATGTAAAATACATTCAGCCTGTGGCCAACAACTCTAATCCTTTGTTCATACAAGAAGGTAATCCTAACCTGAGACCTGCAAGAGCTCATCAAATTGGAACAAGGGTATCTAAATATGACACAAAACATTTGCTCAATTATTTCTATAATGGCTTCCTGACATTTCAGAAAGATGCAATTGTGATGTCCAGGGTAATACGCGACAACGGTGTTCAGGTAAACACTCCTGTTAATGAAGACGGCATATGGCAGTTTAATGGCGGTGGGTCCGTAAGCAAGGAGATTAAAAATGGCAAGAACCAGTTTACATTTGGAGGTGGTTTTTGGCTAACCTATAATCACGATGTAGTACTGGTTAATTCAGTAAAAAGTTTCGCCAATAATATAGCTTTAACCCCAAGACTCAACACTCGACTTAATTTAAATGATAAGTTTGAGTTTGCCGAGACCTATAACCTGGGTATTAATAAAAGTTCTTATGACGATCCTTTTTATAGTGATCTGGATTTTCTGGTACATACAAGTGAAACTGAACTGGTTCTTCGTTTTCCAAAAAAAATGGTTTGGGAAACAACCTATAAGCTACAGTACAATACCCAAACCATAGCAGGGTTTAACAATAACATTCAAATTTGGAATGCCGGCCTTACTTTCTTATTCCTAAAGAACGACAAAGCTCAGTTGAAGTTTGCGGTGAATGATATTCTAAATACTAATACAAGGAGGTCTATTAACATCAGCGAGAACTATATCCGGGATATCAGCACGAATAATTTAGGCCGTCATGGCTTGCTAACTTTGACTTACAACATTCAGAATTTTGGCGGCAAGGTTGGTGGCAGAGATACCTTTTTTAGATTCTAATTTAATCAATCAATGCTTGCTTTTCAGGATCATTTAAATACTCAAACATTAAGTCAATTTGCCCGGCCAGCACCCTGTCTTCCGAAAGCTCCGGTAAATCATCTTGTTTGAAAAAGCCCATATCTAAAATATCAAATGCCTGGTTGTATTCTCCGCTTGTAATTTCACACTGAATAAAGATCTTGTATACGTAATCTAATTGAGGAGGATGTGGATGGCAGCGTTTATCCAACACAGCTAATAGCTTTATCGGTTTAACATTAAAGCCCGTTTCTTCTAAAGCTTCTTTTACAGCGGCTTCCGTTGGAGACTGTCCGATATCTGCCCATCCGCCTGGCAGAGACCATTTGCCATCTGCTTTCTCTTTGACCAGCAAAATCTCATTTTTGTGGTCAAAAATAACTGCCCGTATATCTACTTTGGGGGTGATATATTCCTTTGCTGCGCTAAAATAGCCAGCTAACTGATCTGATGGTAATCCGGTTGCCATGTTCATCATTTCTAAACTGATCTGCTCCAATTCCCGATACCGATCTGTATCATATTCATTGTTGGCATAAGTTAAACCCAAATGGGCAATAGACCTGAGGCGCTTGGCATAATTTAAAATCGTTGACGACATAATATTAAAGGAGTTTTATCCCGGCTTTCCGGTAAGGTTGTAATAATAAATCTTCGGGATCCAGATTGGTGATCATCAGGTCGATAACATCTGTTTTACATATTTCGATGGTCGATACTGCATTCAGCTTTTCTGTGGTAGGTACAACGATCAACTGGTCGCTCATTTCGCTAATCCGTGTTTTAACGTCCGCTTCTTCCAGTACAGGGTCCGTTACACCCTGATCGATATGCAGACTATGTACACCGAGTACACTGATATCTGCGTGAAGGGTATTGTACTTTTTAAGCACATCGAAACCGGTAGAAACTTTCGACTTTTTGGAAGCTTTCCCTCCTGCAAAAATGAGTTCAATATTGGGAAAATCAAAGGTTAAATTGGCAATAGGATAGCTATGGGTAATGAGGGTTAATTCAATGTTCCGTGGCAAATAGCTGGCAATTAGAAAAGGTGTTGTACCACCATCGAAAACAACAACTTGCCCATCTTTAAACAGACGTGCTGCTTTTTGGGCTACAACCCGCTTTTCCCCATTTGCATACAGTTCTCTTTCCTGGTAAGTAACTGGTAATATGGCTCTTGGCTGTGCCCCACCTTTTACCCTGGTTATTAAGCCGGCATCGGCCATCTCGCGAATATCACGCCTTATAGTATCTTCTGAAGTTTGCAGTTTTGCTGCCAGTTCCTGATAGCTCACCTGATCGTTCAGACGCAACTGATCTAAGATATGTTGTTGGCGTTTTGATTTTGTCATTGCAAATTATTTGCATCTAAAGTACAAATAAATACAATATATTTGCATAATATTTACAAAAAATAGCGTATAGTTGCATATTTAATACTAATTCAAAGACAATGACAAATTTCAAAGTAATCATTTTTGACCTGGACGGAACCATTGCAGATACCTTACCATTATGTATTGCTGCTTTTAAAAAGAGCATAGAGCCATTGTTAGGTAAGCGGATTAGCGACGAAGAAATTGTGGCAACCTTTGGCCCATCTGAAGAAGGCACCATAAGAAAACTGATTCCACTCCACGAGGATGCCGGTGTAAAATCTTACCTGACGTATTACGAACAACTACATTATACCTGCCCAGCCCCTTTTCAGGGGATTAAAGAGTTACTCGAAAGCTTGCAAAATAAAGGCGTACAACTGGCCATGGTTACTGGAAAGGGTAAGTACAGCACAAAAATTTCGCTTGAACAATTTGGCCTGTCAGAATACTTTGATGTGTTAGAAACCGGTTCGCCAGATGGCCCTAATAAAGTGAACGGTATCAGATCTGTGTTAAAGCGTTTTAAGGCCGAGGCCGAAGAATGTCTGTATGTTGGTGATGCACCAAGCGATATAGTTTACTGTAAGGAAATTGGCATCCCCATTGCAGCAGCAGCTTGGGCAAGTACTGCCGATATTACTGCCTTGCAAGCACTAAACCCCGAATGGTTATTTAAATCAGTAGAGGGGTTTCAAAGTTGGGTTTTAGATTAAACTCATCATCATGCTGAGGGTCCAGCCTTAGAAAAACGTTCCTTTTGTGACCGATCGTTTCTGATCAACTGCTTTTCCCGTCAGCCATATTTGACGATTACCAATTTTCACTAAAATTGATTCAGTGGTTTGAACCGGAGCTAATCAAGCATCCGGTATTTCAGGTTCTACCAACTTAATCAATTTTTCAATCGATTCCTGCCAACCCAGATAACACATTTCGGCTGGTATTACAGCAGGGATGCCTTCTTGTAATACTTTTAGCTCTGTACCTACAGATGTTTTTTGAAACCAAACAGAGGTGGTCATTACTCCTGGCAGGTTTGGATCGTCAAATTTATCTGTGTATTTCAAAAACTCACTTGGTTTAACCTCTAAGTATTCCCCACCAAATGAATGGCCATTACCAGTTGTGAAATTTTGGAATGACATTCTAAATGTACCACCTACCTTAACATCCATACTGTGTACAGTACAAAGGAAACCATAAGGTGGTAACCACGAAGCGATAGCCAAGGCTTCGGTGAAGGCACGATATACCTTATCAGGCGATGCCTTAATAACTCTGTGCAATGAAACTTTGTTGTCTGACATAAGAGTAGTTTTTAGTATTGATTTATGTTTATGTTAATTTTCTTTAACAAAGATGCACGTAAAAATAGGTATTGATCAGGGGCATATACGACAATTTCACGACCAATTTGCGACATATTAAGCATTATCGCCTTAGGTCTGACATCCTCATTTTGGCTACAAAAACCCTCAATTAGCCTACGAGGAGGCAATGCTATCTGTTGACCTTTGTTGTATCATTTATTTAAAATATAAAATCATGACACATCAAAAAGATCATTCAAATGCAAACAAAGTTTGGTTCATCACGGGCACTTCCAGAGGTTTTGGGCGCGTTTGGGCTGATGCAGCGCTAAAACGTGGCGACAAGGTTGCAGCTACTGCACGCAATTTGGAAAGTATTGCAGACCTGAAGGAAAGGTATGGTGAAAATGTGCTGACTTTAGAACTTGACGTAACAAATTCCGAGCAGGTAAGGGCTACAGTGGAACAAGCTTATAAGCATTTCGGCCGACTCGACATTGTGTTGAACAATGCCGGCTATTCATTGGTAGGAACTATTGAAGAAGCCAGCACATACGATATTCGCGCACTTTATGAAACCAATGTTCTTGGCCCTGTTGCCGTTATACAAGCCGCTTTACCATTACTTCGGAAACAAGGATTTGGTCACATATTGGGAACATCTAGTAATCTGGGCCATGTTACCCTACCGGTTATCGGTTACTATAGTTCATCAAAATGGGCATTTGAAGCCATACATGAAAGCCTTGCCGAAGAAATTAAAGCCTTTGGCATCAAGGTAACTATTATAGAGCCAGGCGCTTATGCTACTGAATTTGGTAGTAAGGATTCATTGAAGTTTGCACAAGGAATGGAAATTTACACAGAATTTAAAGCAACTTTTTTTGAAAGCCTAAGCACCATGGAAAGAGGCGATCCGAATGCGACTCCAGATGCGCTATTCAAAGTTGTAGATTCAGAAAATCCGCCACTACGGCTCTTCCTCGGTAGCCAATGCCTGCCATTGGTGCGTGATATTTACAATGAGCGTTTAGCTGTCTGGGAAGAATGGGAAGAAGTCTCTAGTTCCGCACAGGGATCCTCAAAATAATGCAATCTAAAATAAGATAACTTGTTAAAGCAGGAATGATAATCGATATTTAGCCAACCATTGGTTATCATTTCAATTGGCGATGAAAAAGAAAGAAAACATTCCACAGAAAATTGCTTCCTTAATAGATGCCCATCATACTTTTGGGTTACCTAAGCCGAAACATCCGTTAGTGAGTCTGCTCAATGGTCCTCACTCACAGATGGAAGTGGTTAGACCTCTTCAAAATCATGTAATCGGTTTCTATAAAATATCATACAAACCCAGGCTTGGCGGGAGGTTAAAATATGGACAGGGTTATTATGATTTTGATGAGGGTGGTTTATTGTTCATTTCGCCCGGCCAGGTTATTGGCAGCGAAGATGATGACGATATTGTATGTTCTGCATATACTTTGCTCATCCATCCGGATTTCTTTTTAGGTTATCCACTATCTAAAAACGTAAAGCAGTATGGCTTTTTTTCTTATTCAACGAACGAAACCTTACATCTTTCAGAAGAGGAAAAAGCAACGGTCATAGAGGTTTTCAAAATGATTGAAAATGAGCTGAACAGCCGGATCGACGACTTTAGCCAGGATGTGGTGATTTCTCAGATTGATTTATTGCTAAACTATGCCAATCGTTTTTATAAACGCCAGTTCATTACCAGAAAAGCAGTAAACAGTGACTTGTTACAACAATTGGAAAGGATATTAGACACTTATTTCACAGATGAAAGATCTTTAAGCGAGGGTATTCCTACTGTTCAATATCTTGCCGAAACACTAAATCTATCACCCAGTTATTTAAGTGACATGCTGCGCTCCCTAACCGGACAAAATGCACAGCAGCACATCCATCAAAAGCTTATAGAAAAGGCGAAGGAAAAACTATCTACCACTAACTTATCCGTAAGTGAAGTTGCTTATGCGTTAGGTTTTGAACATCCACAATCGTTCAGTAAGTTGTTTAAAACAAAAACCAACTTATCGCCATTAGAATTTAGAAAGTCATTTATATTATGAACATTCAGCTAAAATCAAAAAATGCGCTGGTTGGCGCAAGTACTCAGGGATTAGGACTTGCTATAGCAGAGGAACTGGCTAAATGCGGGGCCAATGTAACCTTAATGGCCCGTAATGAGGCCAAACTAAAAGAAATCACTTCCCTTCTGCCCGTGGTGCACGAAAATCAGGTTCATCAGTATCTTGTTGCCGACTTTTCAGATTTTGAAAAATATCAAATAATCATTTCTGATTTTTTCAAGAACCATACCGTCGATATTTTGGTGAACAACACCAACGGTCCGAAAGCGGGAACCGCATTAAACCAAGACGTCAAGTCCTATCAGCAGGCCTTTGACCTTGTATTCAAAACAGTTTGCGAAACAACATCACTGGCGCTACCCCACATGATTAAACAAAAACATGGTCGCATTATAAATGTGTCTTCCATTTCTGTAATAGAACCAATAGATAATCTGGTGCTTTCGAATGCTATTCGATCTGCAACTGCAGCCTGGGCCAAAACACTATCTAATGAAGTAGCAAAACACCATATTACCGTCAATAATATTCTAACAGGCTATTTCGATACCGAAAGGATAAATGACCTTATTGATAAACAAGCAATCTCAAGTGGTCAAACGGTTTCTGAAATCAGGAAAGGAAGAGAAAACGAAGTTCCGATGAAAAGGCTTGGTAAATCTGAGGAATATGGTTATTTAGTGGCTTTTTTGGCATCAGAATATGCTTCATATCTCACGGGAGCAAGCATCCCACTTGATGGTGGCCTTGCTAAGTCATACTAACAACCCTAATAAAAAACAACTTTGAGAATTAATAACAGATAAAATGGACAATACAAAAGTATATAAAATGTCTTTTGCGAGTGTTTATCCGCATTACATTCAAAAAGCGGAGAAAAAAGGCCGCACAAAAGAAGAATTAGATGAGATCATATTTTGGCTAACAGGATATGACAAACAATCACTTCAAAAACTCATCGACAACAAAACCAATTTTGAAACCTTTTTTGCTCAGGCACCACAAATAAATCCAAATGTTTCAAAAATTACTGGTGTTATTTGCGGTTATCGTGTTGAAGAAATCGAAGATCAGCTCATGCAAAAGGTACGTTATTTGGATAAGTTGGTTGACGAATTGGCAAAAGGAAAGGCTATGGAGAAAATTTTAAGGAAGTAAATACTTCGGCGAAAAAAGGAAACCGAGAAACGTGAGACAGGTTGTTTCAATAAAGGTTAAATTTGCCAATTAACGAAATGAAAAGGCTATTCCTATTTCTGCTTTTAATGTTGTCGTTGGCAACACAAGCACAACCTTTAAGAGTTGCTGTAGCTGCCAACGCACAATTTGTAATAAAAGCCTTGCAGGCAGACTTTAAAAAGAGAACCGGAACTGAAATAGAGGTTATTGCAGGTTCTTCGGGAAAGCTAACTACTCAAATAAAGAACGGCGCACCTTATGATGTTTTTCTTTCTGCTGATATGGATTTTCCAAATGCTCTTTATAAGGAAGGTTTCGGAACTAACCCACCGAAAGTGTATGCCTTGGGCAGTTTAATTGTATGTAGCACTTCAGATCTGGAAGTGAAAAACTGGCGGAGCCTGTTAACTACCAACAAAGTAAACAAGGTAGCTGTAGCTAATCCTGTACTAGCACCTTATGGAAAGGCGGCAGAACAGGCCTTGCGTCATTACAGGGTATGGAACAAGATCAAGGGTAAAATGGTACTGGGAGAAAGTATCTCGCAGGTGAACACCTATATTTCTACAGGAGTGGCTAGTGTTGGTTTTACAACAGAAGCATTAATATACGAAAGTCCCGATGCTGCAAAACTCAAATGGGTGAAGGTTGATCCTAAAGCTTATGATGAAATAAAACAGGGAATGCTTATTCTTTCTCATGCCAAAAAGGGGAATTACGATAAAGCTTTAAAGTTTTTCAGTTACCTTCAATCGCCCGCAGCTAAACAGCTTTTTAAGAAGAATGGGTATAGAATTCCGTAAGTTTAAAAAGAATGGATTTAACACCTATATTCCTTAGTCTAAAACTTGCCTGTGTGACAACGTTAATCCTTTTTGTGATTGGCTTGCCCATAGCTTATTGGCTATCTGGCCGTAGTTCCATCCCTAAGCTAATCATTGAGGCAATAATTACCATGCCATTGGTGTTGCCTCCTTCAGTGCTGGGATTTTATCTATTACTGGCTTTTAGCCCTAAAAATGCTTTGGGAGAATGGCTGCAGGAACATTTTAATATACACCTGGTATTTTCATTTGAGGGCTTAATCTTAGCGTCGGTTATTTATAGCTTGCCCTTTATGGTGAGTCCGGTAAAATCGGCTTTTATACATTTGCCTACCTCGATTAGAGAAGCATCCTATACCATGGGTAAGTCAAAGTTTGAAACCCTTTGGCATGTATTATTACCCAATATCAAATCCTCTTTGCTAACTGCGGCTGTGCTTACTTTTGCGCATACCTTAGGAGAATTTGGTGTTGTTTTGATGATTGGCGGAAATATTCCAGGTGCAACCAAAGTTGCCTCGATCGCCATTTATGATTCGGTAGAAAGTATGGATTATGCCAATGCAAATTACTACTCCCTGATTCTGTTTTCAATCACTTTTGTAATAGTCCTGACTGTTTTTATTTTGAATAGAAAATCTGCAAAAAGCCCGCTTGAATGATAGAAATTAATATAAAAAAAAGAGTTAGAATCTACAATGGAACTAATCTGATTCAGGTAAAGGCTTCATTTCATCATCGGCACATTACCCAGATTATTGGTCCTTCTGGATCGGGTAAAACAACGCTTTTAAAAATTATTGCCGGTTTGATTAAACCGGAAGAAGGAAAGATAACTGTGAACGAGAATGTGTGGCTTGATACCAAAGCCAACAGGAATCTGGAACCTCAGAAACGTAGTATAGGCTTTGTATTTCAGGATTATGCCTTGTTTCCAAATATGACTGTTATAGAACACCTTCAGTATGGTTCAAACGATGCTCAATATATTGACAGGTTAATAGCGATAGGCAGGCTTGACGCTTTTAGAACACATAAACCTAAGCATCTGTCAGGTGGCCAGCAGCAACGCCTGGCTATTTTAAGGGCTTTATCTACAAAACCTAGTCTATTACTAATGGATGAGCCTTTTTCGGCTTTAGATAATGTGCTCAAAAAGGATGTAATGACCGACCTGAAAACTTTATTTGATGAGTTAAAAATCACCTGTCTGGTTGTAACTCATCATCCGCTGGAAACGGAAGGCTTTGCTGAATATTCTTTCTTGGTCTGAGAATGCGCTCTTATTCATCTTCTTGCAGTTCACTCATTCGATCTTTGATGACCTCTGCATGTTCAATTCCCCACTGATCTATTTTGGAAAGAATAGGCAATAAGGTTTCTCCAAAGCTGGTGAGTTTGTATTCAGTTTTTTTTGGATAAACATCTTCCGCACATTTTTCAACAATACCGTAAAAAAGCAGTTCTGCCAATTGCATTTCGATAACACGTGTGGATGCTTCAGTGATATATCTGGCAATTTCGCTGGGCCTCGAAATACCTCTGCTAATGGCATCCAGAATGCAACATTTCCATTTTCCGCCCAATACTCTCATCGCTAAATAGATACCACAATCTGGATCTTCTTGTATTTTTCTTGTATACATACTTTTATTATTGCTGGTTAAAATTACTCAATCCATCCCGAACCTCACAGGAACCCCATACCGAATCTTTTATCGGTTATTGTTGCCTTACAATCTTTCAGGGAAATTTGTGTTATCGCTTATCGTGATTAATTAAAACAAAAGAGGAATCTGAAATGCAAAAAGAACTGAATGTAAAAGGCCAATTTAAACTTAACTGGATTGACACCCTGCCGTTACTAATATGGATAACTGTTTTTTTTATAACCTGGCTATTCATGCATGGAGCAGATCATTACCTGCAAATGACACCAGAAGCATTAGGCAGATATTTCCCTCAACGGTGGTTCCTCATCGCGCATATTACAGCTGGTGGTGGAGCATTGATTTCCGGTATTATTCAATTCTGGTCTAAACTACGTACCTATAGCTGGAAAATACATCGCGTAATTGGTTATTTGTATCTGTTGTCGATCCTGGTAAGCAGTATCAGTGCCCTGGTGCTTGCTTCAACAACGGCCTATGCGGTAAATTGGGCTTATGCTTTTACACTGCAGATCTGGGCTAGTGTTTGGATCAGTACAACTTTTATTGCTTTCTATACCGCTATGAGGAAACAATTCAAGCTTCACAAAGAATGGATGATCAGAAGTTATCTGGTTACCGTAGCTTTTCTGATCTCAGGTTTTATCTACAAGATTCCATTAGTACAGCAATTGGGCAGTTTTGAAGAAGTTACTGTTCCTCTTTTTTGGATGGGTTGGGCAGTGCCACTTTATACTTATGAAGTGATCCGCAGCATTTATTCCAGTAAGAAACTTAAACGTTAAACTGCCTTAAATGATGATCTGAATGCTTATAAACAAATATGCCAATTTGCTCTCTTGTCATTTTACCAAAGAAATCGTGAATGAACTTATCATTTGAAAAGTTTTCAAAATCAGCTATCAGGTTCATCAAGATCTTCTTTTGAGCTTCCAGATCACATTCTTTTTGCTTAATGGTAAATGCTTTTCCTGCCGGCATATTTTTACCGATTGGCTTGTCGTTTTTAGTATTGCTTTTGAGCGCCATTTTGCCGAAGATTTTACCTAAAAATTCTTGCCCGTTAACAGGATTGGTTATTCCTAAAACCCATTCGTTCCATTTTGTGCAATGCATGGTCATTTGATAAACATTCATCTTACCCCAAAGCGGCTTGCTGTTTTCATTCAGTGAATTAACCCTGGCAGTCAATTCATCTATTGTTGCCTTATCAAATATCGTTTTCATTGTCAAAATTATTTATAGGTTGCAATGAAAAATAGTTACCAGAATCATCTTTAAATAATGCATCTGTTCCGTAAAACTCTTTGGTTGGCGGTTTTATAAATTCAACACCCTTGGCTTTAAGCTCCTCGTAAGTAGCATGTATATCTTTGCAAGTTAAAACCCCACAGCCAAATATCCCTTTTTTGATAAGGTCTATTAGGTTTTCCGCTATTTCTTTGGGAAACATTTTACTTACTGTAACCGGAAACAATACCAATTGCAGGTCGGGCTGCTCGGGAGGCGAAACGGTAAGCCAACGGGTTCCCTGCCCCATTGGAAAATCGTCTACCAGTTTGAATCCCAACTTGTTTACATAGAAGTCATAGGCACTATCCTGATCTATAACATGAATGTTTGTAATGGTCATTTTTGTAATCATGGCTATTTGCTTTAGATGTTAAACTCATTACAAACTTGAGCAATAAATCAAATATCAGTTTCTTCAAAATTGCTATTTTCGAGCCAACCATGTTGGTAGGCATAACAACCCGGCACAAAGGCAAGAGGTGTTAAACTGATCTTCTTTTGGTTTTCTTGGTGGTGTTTCAGGTAAGTTGACGGGGATTTTCCGACGACCTTTGAGAATAGTCCGCTGAATGAAGAAAGGCTATCGAAGCCCACTAAAAAGCAGGCCTCAGAAACAGGAGTATCTTTTTTGAGTAGTTCTTTTGCCTTTTCAATTCTCACATATTTTAAATACTGATGGGGTGTTTTTCCGTAAGCAGATTTGAACAGTCGAATAAAATGAAATTTTGAAAAATAGGCCTCGTTAGAAATATTATTGAGGTCTATTTTGTCGGCATAGTTGTTATCGATGAATAGTTTTGCCTGAACTATTCTTCTGTATAAATAAACCTTCGGGTATTGCTCGGTTGTCATTTGATTTTATTCCTGCTCCACTCACTCCAACTCCCCACATACAACTTCGGGATTTCTAAACCTGCATAGTCCATTGCTAAAAGTGTATGACAAGCCGTTACGCCAGAACCACAATGCACAATCACATTTTCCGTTTTATAATCGGCTAAAGCTTTTGAATATTTCTCTTTTAGTATTTCAGGTGCTAAAAAATCCCCGTTAGCATCCAGATTCTCACTAAAAGGAATATTTATTGCGCCAGGAATATGGCCCGCAATTAAATCAATTGGTTCTGTTAATCCTGCATAACGATTAGCATCGCGAACATCAATAACTGCATGATTATCACTGTTACCAGCAACTTCTACCTCATCTATTTCTGCTAATGGTAACTGCCATTCGGTGATCTGATAAGGCTCTGCTGTTTCGGGAGTTGGAATCTCAGAACTAACAGCAAATCCCGCTTTAACAGCAGCATCATAACCGCCATTTAAAACCTGAACTTTTTGGTGTCCTATTGACTTTAACATCCACCAGAATCTGGCAGCAGCATTAGCGCCATTCTTATCGTCGTAAACAATTACATGGCTATCTTTTGTAACCCCGTATTTTGCTAAAACTTCAGAAAAATGTTCAAACGTAGGTAAAGGGTGCCTGCCTCCAACAGCGAAATCCTTAATATCGGCCAGATCTGTATTTAGATCAAGATAAAAGGCACCATCTAAGTGCTGTTCATCATATCTGGCTTTCGATCCGGCGCTAACATCAAATAAAATAAAATCGTTTTTACCTGGTAAAATCAATTCCTGTGGCTGTATTATAGAAGATAATTTCATGGTATTTAAAAACATGAATATATGAAAACTATCCCAACATTACCTGTGGAAAAGTAATTGTAAAGGTTGATCCCTGCTTAACTGCAGATGCAACCTTAATATCAATATTATGATATAATGCAATACTTTTAACTATTGAAAGGCCAAGCCCATAACCCACGTTTTCAGATAAATTGGCCTTCCTGAACCGATCGAAAATAAAGTCAATATCTTCACTTGCAATGCCAATACCCGTATCCTTAATGAAAATCTGATAGTCGCCTTGTTTGTTAAAAGCATCGGTAACCATCACGCTCCCACCTTCAACATTGTATTTAATTGCATTATTTATAAGGTTGTAGAACAACTGAAAAAGCAGATCGTGGTTAACATTTTTTAGTGTAACCTTCTCTTTAATATGTATAGAAAAAGTAAGGCCTTTGTCCTCTAACCTGTGACTAATCTCTTCTTTTATGTCTTCCAGTAAATCTGTAAGTTTTACAGATGCCAATTTTACAAACTGATCGTTCTCAATTCTTGAAATGAACAGCAATGAGGAAGATATTTTCTTTAATCGGTCCAGCGTTTTCATCATTCCCACAATGCGCATTGCCACATCTTCAGTGATCTGGTCATCAGCAAGCAGGTTTTCCATCTTGTTTTGGAGGATGCTTATCGGAGTCATCAGCTCATGAGAAGCATTGGCTGTAAACTCTCGCTCCTTTTCAAAGTCGACATTGATCTGATCCATCAAACTGATGAGCGACTCATCTAAATATTTAAAGTCCTGTGTGGTGGTTTTTACAGGTTTACTTTGATCTTTAAAAGGAAACTTTCGGTTTAGCAGTTTGCTTTCTATGATTTTGCCAAGCGGTCTTATCAATACCCGGGTAAAAATAAGGTCTATTACAATAGTTAAAGCGATTAGCCCCATCAGAACATATAAGGCTATGCGTTGCAAAGGCTTGTTATATTGATTGATGCTACCTACAGTTTTCCCGATCTCCAGCAGATAGTTTTTGTTTTTGGCCTTAAAAGTATGGTTAAGTACGCGGTAACTCAATGTATCCCCCTCCACAATACGTTCTACTGTTTTTATGGTGTCAATAAGTAGCTCTGGTGCAGCGGGCTCAATGGCAACATATTCCTCTTTAAGCATAGTATAACTTCCATAGCTGTCATCGCCCTGCAGATAATAATCTATACCATCTTTCTGCACCTTATCTAATGCTTTCTTCTGCTGATCTCTTAATGAATAATTGGTGTATTCTGAAGCAATACGTGCTACCAAAAAGGGCATAGAAAGTATAAATAACAGCACAACTGCAAGTTTAGATCCGGTAATGAAGTAAATAAGCTTTGCAGATAGTTTCACGTCTATTTCTTTATTCTATAGCCCACACCTCGTACTGTCTCTAGCCAGTCGGTAGGTGCCCATAAATTTAATTTTTTTCTGATGTTTTTTATGTGTGCATCAATGTAGTTCGAATCATAGTCATCGTCGGCAAAGGTGCCCCAAATATGTTCGCTCAGCTGCATTCTTGTTAAAACGCGGTTTTTGTGTAGAAACAGATAGCTTAACAAATCGTATTCCTTACGCGACAGTTCAATTTGTTCTTCTTTGTATTGAACAAGGCGCTTTTGAAGATCAATGCTAAATTCTCCAAGTGGGATTGCTTCTTCTTTTACATTAAATTTACGACGGGCAATTGCCTGCATTCTTGATTGAAGCTCTAGCAACGAAAAAGGTTTAGCAAGGTAATCATCAGCCCCAAGATCTAATCCTGTTATCCTATCTTCCAGGTTGCCTCTGGCAGTTAAAATAATATATGCAGCTTCTGGATTATGCTTTTTTGCTTTTGGAAGCAGCGACAGTCCATCGCCATCCGGCAAACCAAGGTCAAGCAGAATAAAGTCGTAACTGTTTACTTCAATTTTTTCTAATCCTTGTGCTACAGTATGCGCCAGATCGCACAAGTAAAATGCCTTTTTTAAAAAGGTTTCCATTTCGTAAGCAAGTGTTTTTTCGTCTTCAACTATGAGTACTTTCATTTATGCAACTGAAATTAAAATTGATAATAAAGACCAAGGCTAATAAAAGATTGCTGCCTTTTAGCTTCAGTAATGGCATTTGCACCTAAAATAGAAAACTGATAGCTGACCTCGGCCATATAACTTGACCTACTATAACTCAATGGTATTTTAAAATTGTACGACAAAAGTTCAAAACTTGTTGCCGGCAAAGTAGTGGTTATTGTACTATTGCCATTTCCGTTTCCATTTCCATTACTATTACCGTTGCCATTTCCGTTGCCATTACCATTATTCTTTTTATTCTTCTGCTCCGTATAAGTTTTAAGAAAGTGCTGTGTACCTGCCACTATTTCTATCGAAGGTTCTATGGATAATAGATCTTCCTTACTAAATAGCGTACCTAGTTCTATTAGTTTTGAATTTGTTAATCCTGCAAACACATCGCTTTCTTGTCCAAAAGCATAGTCAGCAGATAAAGAACTCTTAAACCATGGCCAATTGTAATCGGCTGTTACATTTAGATTATTCTCATTAGATGCTTGTAATAATGGAGAACTTTTTGGGTAGAATGATCTGCTATAACCTACGCCGGCAGTAAATCTTTCGTTAAAATCATGATCATAACCAACTCCTAAATCTGTTTCAGAAATACCAGATCCAACATTTAAAAGTTTATATGCACCTGCAGAAAAATATAGACCAACAGGCAATCTTACTGTCGCATTGGCCAATACATAAGGCAGCTTTTCGGCCGTTGTTTGTCCATAGTAACTCACGTTATTGCTATATATAGCGGCCAAAGTTATTGTAGTTTTTTTTGTGTCGGCAGAGTCGATGTCTTTTTGAGCCTTAACTTTTATACTTAGCAAGCAAATAATTACACTAAGGGATAGTAATTTCATACAGGCTAGTGTTTTTTAATTTTGGGGCGACTTACTTTGATGGGTTTAACATCTGGCCTCCCCTTGGGCTTAACAACCTCAGGTTTTGGTTGTCTTCTTGATTTTGGCACTTCCTTAACCTCTTGCTTTTGCCTGTCTCCTTTAGAACGATCTGCTTGTTCAGATTTACCTTTTTTTTTCTGATTATAAGATTTCAGAGATGAGGTTCCCAAAGTATTTGATACTGCAGGCGAAACAAGTAAACAGATGGCTATTGTTACAGTTAATAAGTGTCTGACCATTGTTTGTAAATATATCGAAATGCTCATCATGTAAATATAAAGAAAGTTTACCTCTTTCGAGGCAAACTTTCAACCCCTCCTAAAACATATTCATGTTCATCTGCGCCACTCAATATCTATAACAAAGGTTGTTAGCTAACATGAAATTCAGATGAAATTTCAAAAGAATTAAATTATTTTTTGAATTTCATGTTGTTTTCATGTTCAGAGTTGAGCTTTGAGTTATTAATTGAAGAATTTAAAACTCTACTACTATGAAAAACAAAACAATTTATGCAACCCTGATGGTATTGGTTATTGCAATAGCATCACTTATAGGTTGTAAAAAAGACAGTCAGGCTTCTGGCACTACTAAGGTAGAGATCAGGATGACTGATGCTCCGGGAGATTTTGACGCTATCAATTTAAATGTAAAGCAAGTAATTCTGCTTTCGGGCGGTAAACCTTACACCTTTGAGGTTGATCATGGAATATTCAACATTCTTGATTTTCGAATTGGCACCAGTAATCCTGATATCTTAGTGGCCTCTGGCGATATGCCATCTGGCGAGATCACTGAGATCAGACTCGTGCTTTATGACAACAATACCATCGTTGTTGATGGCCAGGTACAAGATTTAAAAACACCTAGTGCACAAAGCTCTGGATGGAAAGTAAAACTTACAGAAAATCCTGAATTGTTGTCAGGGGTTACTTATTCTCTGCTTCTTGACTTTGATGCAGCTAAATCTATTGTTGCAACTGGAAATGGAAAATATATACTTAAACCTGTTGTTAGAGGTGTTACCGTTGCAACATCTGGTTTAATTTCTGGTGTAGTATTACCACTAACAAGTCACCCGGAAGTTTTGGTTATCGCCGGAACTGATACCGTTGGAACTGTAACAAATGCTACAGGTATGTTTACTGTTGGAGGGTTAGCCACAGGAAACTATACTGTAAAAATATTACCTGTTGAGGGTTTTGCAGAAACTACTATTCCTAATGTTTCTGTCACAGCTGGTCAGAATACCAGTATTGGTACCATTAATTTACAATAAACATTATTACCATTTTTTAACACACACTTAAAACATTTGGTTATGAAAAAGCTATTATTTTTAACATTACTTGCGGCAATTGGGCTTTTGCCTAACAAGTCAGATGCTCAGGTTAGCCTTAGCGTAAACATTGGTTCTCAGCCCGCATGGGGCCCTTCAGGCTATGATCATGCTGATTATTATTATATGCCTGATATTGAGAGTTACTATTATGTTCCTACCAGACAGTTTATTTACCTGAGTAATGGGAACTGGACTTTCTCTGCGGGCCTACCTCCAAGATACAGAGATTACGATTTATACCATGGATATAAGGTGGTTATTAATTCACCTGAGCCATATCGCTATTATAGAGACCATAGGGTAAGATATGCGAGATACAGATCATACCGTTCTCAACCGGTTCGTTACAGCCGTCAGGTGCGCTATGTAGATAGAGGTTATGACAGACACGATTCTTATAAGTATAAAAAATACAAAGGCAACGACAGAGGCTGGAAGGGTGATCGTGGAAGAGGACACGGAAACGGTCATGGCAATGGTCATGGGCACGGAAAACATTAGAGTTCCATTTTTTAGTTAAAAGGCTTTGAACCGGATGGTTCAGGGCCTTTTTTGTTTCAACATGCCAACTCGGTTGATTATTGTGCCAAGTACAGAGAGTAAAAATCCCTCAATTATTGCTCAATTGCATGTGTACAACTGACAATAAGCACCAGTAATATTAAAAAATGAGCAGCAACAAAAACATACTAAAGGCATTCTATCTTATTCTGATAAGCTCTTGTCTGTTTATCTACCCCATTATCATTTCCTTTAAAAAGGACGGCACTTTTTGGAAGTCAAAATTTCTTACCGTAAATAAGGATGGCAGCATTACTTATATCCCCGATGAAAATGGAAATACCATTCCTGATTTCAGTAATGTTGGCTATCATCATGGATTAATAGAAATACCTGATATAAAAGTAGTTAAAAACCTTAATCCGGTACAGGGTGATGCAGGAAAGGCAATTCAGCAGGCTATTGACGAAGTTGCGGCTTTAGCACCCGATAGAAATGGATATAGAGGGGCTATCCTACTTAAGAAAGGGAGCTATCCCATTTCCGGAAGCATTTCTATACAAACAAGTGGTATCATTTTACGCGGAGAGGGCGGTGTTACAAAGCTTATTGCAACCGGAAAAGGACAAAGATCTCTAATTAAAGTAAGTGGAAAGGGAAAGGTTATTGAAGTAAAAAACAGCAGGGTAGAAATTGTTGATGACTATGTACCAACAGGTGCTAAATCTTTCAATATAGCATCATCAGAAGGCTTAAAAAAAGGCGATCGTATAATAGTTTTCAGACCAGGAACGGAAGCATGGATTCATGACTTAAAGATGGATCAGATTATTGCCAGAGATGGTACAAAGCAATGGACAGCACAAGAATACAACCTTAGTTATGAGCGACAAATAACGGCTATTAACGGCAATAAGATTTCTATAGACAACCCGATTGTAATGTCTATGGATAAAAAATACGGTGGTGGTGAGGTATTCAAATATCAGTATGCAGGCAGATTAGCCGAAAACGGAATAGAAAACATGCGTTTTGAATCGGAATTTGTTGGTGATGTTGATGAAGACCATGCCTGGGTTGCAGTTGAATTTGATCATATCGAAAATGGATGGGTAAGGAATGTGAGTTCTTACTATTTTGGCAACTCCTGCGTGAGTCTTAGACCAGGTGCTAAAAACATAACAGTAACTGATTCTAAGTGCTTTGATGCAAAATCTATCATTACAGGTGGCAGAAGATATTCTTTTAATAATGAAGGTCAGCAAAACCTTTTTCAGAATCTCGAAACTACTGAAGGACGCCATGATTATGTTACAGGCGCCCGCGTTAATGGACCGAATGTTTTTTACAACTGCAAATCCAGAAAAACACATGCCGATATTGGACCACACCACAGGTGGGCTTCAGGAACATTATACGACAATATAGATACCGATGGAGAAATTAATGTGCAGGATCGTGGCAACTGGGGCAGCGGACATGGTTGGTCGGGTGTAACTCAGGTATTATGGAACTGCAAGGTATCAGGCGCAGCAGTACAAAACCCATGGGTTTCTGGAAAAAACTATGCAATAGGTTTACGAGGCAAAAAACTAAAAGGTCGCTTGGATGGTAAAGAAAGTGGAGAATGGGAAGGTCTAAACCAATCAGATTTGGAGCCTTCTTCTTTGTTTAAAGCACAGTTGAAAGCAAGAAGTACAAAATAAACCTGACAGGTTAAACTCTTGTACATGCTAGTACTCCTGCTTTCCTAAAAAATCACCTTCTTAGAGGAGGCCTAGGAACTTTTGCCCTTTTTAGCGATGCGGGCAAAAGGTTCCAGACTCCGAAAAGAACGGTTATTTTTGCCTTTATTCGATTTTAAATACCTCGGTCATGCCTTTTTCCCAAGATGGGCCAATAGCTTCGGTTTTCCAAAAAGGCTCATGGGCTAACTCATCAGGCCTTAAGTACAATCCATTTTGATCCTTTTTTAACTTAATATTTTGAACAGCAAAACCTCTTGGAAGCTCACCAAAAGCACTATTACCTACAATCAGGTTGTCTTTAAATTCAATTTCTACCTTGTTATCATTCCATTTTAGCGGTTCATGTTCGGTTACAATTACATTTTTTGAGAAAATGGTGTTTAATGGTGGCAAATACCTGCCTGGATTATAACCAGCACTTATTGAAAAGGGTTCAGTAGCGTTAATGATCAGGTTGTTGATGATACTTGCGTTTTTAACCTGCCAGTGGCTTTTAAGTTCCGGATTTGGTAATCCGGCCATAATAGAAATTGCTGCGCTAACACTCTTTCCTGTAATCCCTTGCAGGTAATTGTCGTGCACGTTATGCCCTTCGGCAATTATCCTTATTCCGCCTGTACCTGGTTTATTGTTGCCTATAAAGTAGTTTCCGTATACTTCTGAGTTATTGCCATGGCGCAGGGTAAGTGTTGCTTTACATTCATAAAACAGGTTGTTGCGGATAATATTTTTGCACGATTTAATAGATACAGCTTCCAATTCTCCGTCGCAATGTTCAAATATGTTGTTTTCAATGATGGTCTTTGAATCATGAAGGGACCAGGTGCTGTTGCCTATCCTTAAAGTTTCACCGCCATTACCTCCCAATTCCGGTCTTTCTCCAAAATAGTTATGGTCTATTCTGTGGTAGTTAGGCTTGTCTGACAGCCATACCGTAAGGGTAACCCCCTGATGGCTTTTACCTTTGATAAAGCAATGATCTACCCTGTTATTAAAACCATTCATAGATATCCATCGATAATCAGCTGTTTTATCTGGGTTATTATATTCAACAATAGCAGTATTCGTTAGTCTGCACCATGTTGATTTGGTTGAGAATAGTACTACATCACCCTTGTCGATATATCCATTTGCAAAGGAAAGACCATCCACGACCAGCCATGCACCATCAATTTTAAGCGTAGAATTTCCACTTAGTGTGATACTGCCGGGTGTTGCGCTGGTAAGAGTAACAGGCTGATTTTTGGTGCCTGTTCCTTTAAATACCAATTGCTGATCTTTCCATTCTCCGGCTTGCATAATCGCCTTATCACCTGGTTTTAAATGTAAAACTTCCAGATCTTTAGCCGATTTTATTTTGTATTCTTTTGCGCTTAAAGCAGAGTTAAATCCCAGAAAAAGGATTAATCCCAGAACTATATTTTTCTTCATTATAATTAATCTAGTGCTCCTGTTTTCATTGCTTCTTTGGGCTTCGTCTGAATTTGATTTCCAACAATACCTTCAAACTCAACCTTTATTACACTTGCAATTGCATCTGGCGCTGCCGAAGGTAGTGCTATGGTTAAAACACCATTTTCTGTAGCGGTTTTCAGCTTGCTTTTTGTGGCTAACAATGTAGCTGAAAGCACTTCATTTTTAAGATTAGGAATAACCAATTTGCCATCTGATGGCCAATTAAATACAGAGAAATAAAGCGTGGTACCTTTGGCTGTTTCTTTTCGGGTACAGCGTCCCCATTCTAGCGGGGGTATCGGACTTGATTTGGTCGCGTAAATCGCTTCGCTATTTACTTTCATCCAATTGCCAATGGCTTTTAATCGTTCTATGCTTTCCTCAGGAAAAGTTCCATCTGGCTTAGGCCCTATGTTCAATAGGTAATTACCACCTTTAGAGGCAATATCGGCAAGGTTTCTGATCAGCGTTTCTGTCGATTTCCATTTGGTATCTGAAGTTCTAAATCCCCAGGTTCCGTTCATGGTCATGCAGGTTTCCCAGTCCATTCCATCCAACTCTGCCTGATTGGGTATTTTTTGTTCAGGAGTTTTGGTATCTCCCGGAAAATTAGGACGTTTTAAACGGTCGTTGGTAATAATCTGAGGTTGTGTTTTTAAGGCATCCTGTAATTTCAACGCTGCTTCATCTGTCATGTTTGTTGGGGTATCCCACCATAGCACCGCTATATCGCCATAATTGGTCATCAGTTCTTTAACCTGAGGTACCGATACCTCATCAATATACTGAGCAAAGGATTTGGTTTCCTGGGCAGGATCCCAATGTCCATGATGAGCTTCAGTGTAAGCGTCGACCTTTGCCGAGTCCGGATTTAACCAGCCTTCAGTCATTACCTTTCTTGCTGCAGATCCTCCTGCGTTATTCCAATCTTGGGCCTGCGAGTAGTAAAAGCCAAGTTTCATTCCTTGCTTTTTACAAGCTTCAGCCAAAGGCTTTAACAGATCTTTACCGTATGGCGTGGCATCAGTTATGTCCCACTTGCTGGCTTTTGAGTTAAACAAGGCAAATCCATCATGATGTTTAGCAGTAATGATGATATATTTCATGCCTGCGTCTTTTGCCATTTTTACCCATGCATCCGGATCGTATTTTACAGGATTAAAACTTTTAGCCATTTCCTGATATTCGGCTACCGGGATTTTAGAACGGTTCATGATCCATTCGGCCCCACCCCTAAGTTGTTCATGACCTTTATAAACCCCTGCAAACTGTGCGTAAACACCCCAGTGAATGAACATTCCAAACTTGGCCTCTCGCCACCATTTCATACGTTCATCTTTAGATAATTGTTTCTGACTGTAGCCTGTTTGTCCCAGAAAGAGAAGCGCTAACGTTATTGAAAATAGTATTCTACGCATGTTATATTTTGATAAATGTAATTGAGCAATACCTAAATTAGGGAGTAATAACTGGTTAATACTCTTTGTTTTTTGCCTATCGTTCAGCCTAATTGGCTTATTTATTTAATGCTTTGTATCTTAAAAGTGCTTCCAGATAATAATAATCTGCATAAGAAATCGGTACATCTACTTCGCTGTTAGATGGCTTTGAACCTGTACTGTGTAATAAAATAAAGCCCTTATTCTCTCCTTCAGGTGAAATATACTTTGTGCTTAAACTCTGCAACATGAGATTGGCTTTACTTTTATATAAATTCTTATTGCTGCTATATTTGCTTAATTCGTAAAGACCAGACACAATTACTGCAGCAGCAGAAGCATCTCGAGGCTCATTAGGTATACCAGGGGCATCAAAGTCCCAGTAAGGCACCAGGTCTTTTGGCATGTTTTTGTGATTAAGAATAAAGGCTGTAACATGCTCTGCCTGATTTAAATATGCTGGATCTTTTGTATAGCGATAACACATAGTATAACCATACAGCGCCCATGCCTGCCCTCTTGCCCATGCCGATTCATGACTATATCCCTGATGGGTATTCTTTTTTAAAACCGCCCCTGTGTTTGGATCATAATCGATAACATGATAAGAGCTATAATCTGCACGGAAATGATTCTTCATCGTAGTGTTGGCATGGCTCACAGCAATTTTATAGAATGATGAATCACCCGTAAGCTTAGTTGCTTCAAAAAGCAGTTCCAGATTCATCATATTGTCTATAATTACCGGGTTCACCCACTTATCCGTACTATGATCCCATGATCGGATCACTCCAGTTTTAGGATTAAATCTTTTACTCAATGTCTGCGCAGATTCGATAATTACTTCTTTGTAGTGTGGATCTTTGGTAAGCCTGTATCCGGTTCCGATACTGCAGTACACTTTAAACCCCATATCGTGGGTTACGCCATTTAGCTTTTCCTTTTCTATGTCAGCAGAAAATTTCTTTGCCTGTGTCAGCCAGTTTTCTTTACCTGTATATTCGTATAAAAACCATAGTTCTCCTGGGAAAAAACCGCTTGTCCAGTCTTTGGAGGCTACCAGTTTTAAATTGCCATGATCTAACGTTCTGGGCGAAACCAGTTCGGATTTACCGGAAGCTGCCTTTGCCTGATCTACTTCTTTAAGCATCAACTCTGTTTGTTGCGATGCCTGCTCAAATGCCTTTTTTACATTGATCTTTTGCGCAAGGGATGGTAATTGAAAAACAGATAAAATAAGTGCGGTAGAAATATATTTATTCATGATTGGGTAATGCTTTATAGGTTTTATTGAATAGGAATTAGCTGTACCTCTAACAGTTTCATTAGCTCAGCTCCTTTAATTTGTGTTGGTTTAATGGTAAGCAGTTGTATACCCACCGACGCCGAAATAACACCTGCATCCTGTGAGGTTACCATTCCATCGGCCGGAGGAACTACGGATGTGTTAATTTTAGTAGTTCCCAATTGGATTTCATAAGCAGCTCCAGAAGTTGAGCCTGCAATATATTTAACTACTACTTTATATTTGGCTGCTTGAAGTGATTTTAAGGTCCACGATAGGTATTGGTCCTTTAGCCTCCACCCATCCACATAATAGCGGTCTGCTTTACCATCGCCAAAAGTAAATTTCTTACCATGCAGTTGGGCATCAAAAGCAAGCAGTCTGTTGGTAGTGTTTTTTACTAACCGTCTTACCGTATCGGCAAGTATATTGCCTTTTACTTCCAGTACAACAACAGCATCAATAGCATCTGGCACTTTTTGAGGCAAAGTGACTACAGCATCTTCAGGCGTTAAGCGTTTGATTATCAATTTCTTTTCCGAAGGATCCGCCAAAAGATAAGCGTTACTTACATTGCTCTTTAAGCCTCCAACAAGCAGATTACCATCCGCTGGCCAGTCAAATACATGAAGGTAAAGCAGGTTAGCTTTCTGAGTAATAACACCCCATGCAGGGATAGGTAAGGCTGAACGTTTTGTGCCTTTAATGCTGGCTGAATTGGTTTTCATCCAGGTTCCTATTTCATCTAATATCCTGATATCTTTTTCATCAAAACTACCATCGCCTTTTGGACCAATATTCATTAAAAGATTACCACCCCTTGAAGCACTGGTTGCCAGAAGTTGTATAAAGAATTTAGGAGATTTATGACTGTTGTCGTGTTTTGAGTAACCATACGACTCATTCGTTGTTGGAATTGCCTCTGAGTCGCCTTCTACCGTTCTCAGTTCGGCTGGCCTATCGCCCGTGTTTAGGTAATCGCCAAAGTTGCCGTAATTACTTCTTGCAAGTCTGCCGTTGACAACGATATTTGGATCTGTTTCACGGATGGCTTCCAGTATCCTCAGATTTTCAGAAAGCGGTAGTTTATGTGGGGTATCAAACCAAAGTATATCGGGATGATACTTGTTAATTAACTCTTTTATTTGAGGAATGGCCTTTTGATCTACATATTTCACAGCTTTAGGAAGCCATTCCGGGTGACTATCGAACCAGTTTGCACCACCCAATAATTTATCACCTCCGGGATTTTGGTATTCCCAGTCGTTTCCGGGTGCATCGGGATGTTCCCAGTCAAAAGCATGAGAATAATAAAATCCAAACTTCATGTTGTACTTTTTAGCTGCTGCTGCCAGTTCCGCCATTGGATCTCTCTTAAACGGTGTTTGTTGCATTACATTAAAATCGAACACTTTACTGTCATACATTGCAAAGCCATCGTGATGTTTAGCGGTAATGATAAAGTACCCCACACCAGCATTCTTTGCTTTTAAAATCCATTCTTCGGCATTAAATTTTAATGGGTTAAATTCATGTGCCAGATCAAGATATGCGGCCCTTGTGATCTTTTCTTTCCGCATCAAATGTTCCGAATAGCCATTTACTTTTTTGCCTTTCCACTCTCCCGCAGGGTTTGAGTAAAGTCCCCAATGAATGAACATTCCAAAGCGTGCCTCTCGCCACCACGCGATGCGCTGATCGTGCGTTTTCATAGATTTGCGCCACCATCCTGCTGTTGCTGCATCTATGGCTTTCTGATCTCTTTGCAAGGCCTGATTAAACATGTTTACATCTTCATCTCCCGAAACCTGACTCTGTGCGGTGCTGCACAATAGCAGAAGTAATAGAAATAAAGAAATGTTTTTATAGTTTAGTTTAGCCATATCAAAGGATTTCTTACCGGTAGGTTTCTGATTACTTCTTCTACTTTTGGGTCATGCTCCAGCTTTAACCAGGTGTTTAACCATTCTGTTTTATGAAATGCCTGTGCTCCAAATATCAAAGCTGGCTGTGCAACGGGCCAGTTTTCCCAATACATCACATCAGGTTTTAAAGTCCACTTGCTTTTATCAGCCAGGTAAGGATAAAGATAGCTAATCCCCTTCTCAATAGATTTCCCGTCAACCGTCTTATACTCCCATAAATTATCGGTTTTAGTAGAAAGTATCTGGCAAAGCGTAGTCATGGCATCTAAATTAAAAATGGAATAACCATAAGGTTTTGTTCTCGACAGTTCTCTCGGAAAGCTTCCATCTACCGCCATTTGATCTGGCAACAACACTGTTTTATACCTTTCTTTGCAAAAGTTAAGCAATTTCTCATCCCCTGTAAGTTTAGCAAAGGATGCGACCTGCATGGTAAAGCAGGTTCCATGATTGTTCTGAGCATTCATTTCTGCTTTGCCATAAGGATGGCTCATTAACCAGCCCAGGTATTCTGTAAACCATTTTCTGGTTCCCGATAAAACCTTTGGATCTAGTACCTGTTGCATCACTATAACACCTTGTGCAACCTCTAATAGTTGTATGGTATCAATTATTCCTATCCCTCTGCCTGTAAACCTGCCTTTAATTGCCTGTGCATATTGCAGGTTTGCATTCATTAAAGTAGCAGCATTTATAAACCAGGCTTCTAAATGAACCATTGCCTGCTTTACATATTTATCATCTCCTGTTATTTTATAAGCAGATGCAAGTGCTCCAATGATTTTGCTGAACCGGATCATCGCCAACCGATGGGCAACAAAATTATCCGGATTGGTCATCCCATCTTTTTGAATATAAGGCGCGTTTGCATCTTTAGGATCAGGCCACCAGTAGTCGCCCTCCGAATAGAAGTCGTGCTTACCACCTGCACTTCTTAAGGAAGTTTCGGCTGTAACGGTAACCGGTTCTTGCTGCATAGCCCAGTTGGCCTGCTCCATTATCTGCGTTTTTAACACATTAACAGGCGCTTTTTTTATGGATGAACACGATTGCTGCACCATCATTACCACTATGGCTGTAAAGAAGATAAGTACGAATTTTCTAATCATTGCTGCTAATTGGTCATTGCTTTAAAAGTTACTTTATCAATTGTATTTGGCTTTCCGTTTTCGGCTTTAGATATACTTGTTTTCAGTTTACCACCTGCTGTTTTAGAGATGCTGATCTCTCTAAAGCTATACCCTCCTTTTTCATAATTAAAGGTCTCACCATCATCATCATAAAGCTGATATTTTGCAGGCTTGCTACCATAATACCTGATTTCCAGATTTACTTTTTCATTAGGTTTTGGTGCATGTAGTAAGGCCGGCCCCATTGGGATAATGCCACCGTCTTTAACATATACAGGTATTTTATCCAGTCCTGGTGTAACAGTGATCACCTCTCCATCACCCGCATATTTACCGGTATAAAAATCGAACCATTTGCCTTTAGGAAATATTACTGTGCGCGTTTGCTTTCCGGTAAACATAGGAGCAACTAACAGATACTCGCCTGCCATGTACTGATCTTTAACCTCTTTACTCACTGCCTCTACATAAGGATTATCTTCAAGATTGGTGCTTTTTACTTCTTTTTTAACATCAGATTGATAACCTTCCTCCAGGTTCATTGCCCTAAACGGAGGGATTCCCTGAAAGTGGTATTTCGCAAACTCGCTGTACCAGTAAGGCATCATTTGCATACGCAAAATTGCCATGTCTTTCACTTGCTGTTCTACTTCCGGGTACGACCACGGTTTTGTACCGCTAGACCACGCATTGATCATTGCCATTGGCGAGAAAACTACCGACTGCATACGACGCAACCATTCCTCTCCGGTTTTAGATGCCCTCGCTTCGGGAGTCCACAATACCCCAGCAAAACTGCTGTTTATTAAAGCGGTAATAAAATCTTCATGGTTATAGTAATCGTTATAAATTACATAAGGCAATGAACTGCCACCACCATTAGAAGCCCGTACCAATCCATAAGTACGTTGGTTACGCTCATGATATAAGGCAGCGCTGTAGCGCTGAATAAGCAGGCCATAGGTTTGGCGCAATTGCTCTGCACTTTTACCCGATGGGAATATCGTTACATCAGGCCATAAATAATGGTCATAGCCATCTACCTCATCAAATTTATATCCGCTTATGCCAATATCTACCTGGCTCTTTTTAAGCTGTCCGAAGAAAATATCGCGGGCCTCGGGCATGGTTAGATCAGGAACTGCCCCAACCCAAACCGTATGGTCAGCAGTATAGGGTTTAATTGTCTTATAAATCGACGCTTCCGGCGATACATAAGGGTTAGTCCACAGGTTAAGTCTGATGCCTTTACCCAGCATCTCTTTTACAAAAGCAGCAGGTTCTGGATAGCGCTTAGTATCCCACTCAAATGTGCATGGGTAGGCTCTGCTTTGCCATCCCGGCTCCAGTCCGATAAAATCTAACGGAAAGCCTTTGTCCTGAAATGCTTTAGCTTCGTCTTCCACATCCTTAGAAGTAAACAAGGTTTTAACCCGCTGTGTAAAACCTAAACCCCAACGTGGTGGCAACACACCACCTCCATTAAGCAGGTTATACCTACGAACGGCATCTAATGGTTTTGGGCCTGCAAAAACATAAAACTCTACACCTTCTGCAGGAACAAGTATCTCTACACCATCAGAATAAGGGCGGGCCGACCAGCTTTTATCTGTATTACGATCTTTGGCTTCAGGCACGTTGGCACCATCTCTTTTAACCGAGGAACCTGCAAATACTTTTAAATAACGTGCTGAATTTACAAAAACGCCGTATCCATTAGATGAAACGTAAAATGGCGTTGGTGCATGGGTGCGTCCATTGTCTTTACCTCCATAATGATCTACATGGAGTTCAAGGATTTTACCGCGCTGGTGCACCGTTTGGAAGTTTAATCCAAAGCCATAAAGCTGCTCTTTTTTATCTAATGGAAAGCGCAGATAGGTTTTACCATCTGATAGTTTTCCGGTGATTTCGCTTTTTTCAAATGGGAATGGTGCATCACCCATGTTTTTTAGTCCATCAGCAGATGGTGTAGCACCTGAAGCAGTTAATAGGTTATATGCCTCTGGTTTCCCGACACTGCCTTTCCATACACCTGGAGCCACTAATTCCCATTTAATATCCTGTGCGGCAAGATCAGTAGTTAAAAGTAAGAGCAACAGATACATCGGGTATTTAAATATTTTGTTCATGAAGGCAATTTTATAGGGTAATTATTTTATAGGTTTTTCCTTTTTCTGTTTTAAAATCAACTATATAGCCTTGCTGTACCGGAACAGATTGCAAAGCAGATTTAGCATTGTTCTTATATTGCGGTTTGTACGGTAGTTGTGTAAGTAGATTTGGGTTTGATCCGTTCACATGCTGTGCATCTGCTTCCACCACCTTTACTTTTTGCAAGGTTCTTAGGCGGCAGTTACCACCAATTTCCGACTTTATAAGTGCTTGTGCAAGCTTTCCGTTCTTCCAATCAAGGTTTACAACAAAATTGCCCCTGGCTTTAATTCCTTTTATGCTCCCTTCTTTCCAGGCATCTGGTAAGGCTGGCAATAAGCTTAGCATCCCGTCCTGACTTTGTAAAAGCATTTCGGTCATGCCTGCCGTTGCACCAAAGTTTCCATCAATCTGAAATGGAGGATGTGCATCAAAGAGATTGGGATAAGTTCCACCTCCGCTCATTTGTTCCTTTTCTTTTGTGGGGTCTATATAGGCAAAAGCATCTTCCAGTATTTTATAGGCATGATTGCCATCCTGTAACCTGGCCCACCAGTTTATTTTCCAGGCCATAGACCATCCTGTGCTTACATCTCCTCTGTATATCATAGATTGTTTTGCAGCGCTCGCCAGTTCAGGTGTTTCAAATACAGAAATCTGATTCCCGGGATATAAGCTAAACAAATGAGAGATGTGTCGATGGGTATCTTTTGGATCATCCCAATCCTGAAACCATTCCTGTAACTGACCATACTGACCAATATGAAACGGATACAGCTTCTCGCGTGCAGCGATCAGCTCTGCTCTAAAATCTGCATCCTCATTTAAGGCTTCCGAGGAAGCAATAATATCTGTAAAAAGCTGTCGCAGAATAGACATATCCATGGTTGAGGCCATAGAGAGCTGATATTCTTTACCTTTTATTTTTACCGTATTTTCAGGAGAGGTAGACGGATTTGTGATTAAATAATTGCTGTTAGGGTCCTTAATGAGCCATTGCAGCATAAACTCGGCAGCTCCTTTCATTAATGGATAAGCGGTATTTTTTAAGAAAACTTTGTCGCCAGTAAATTGGTAATGCTCATATAAATGGGTGCTAAACCAGGCACCACTCATAGGCCATGCAGACCATCTTGGCATCCCCTTAGGGTCTGAATCGTAACCACCTGGAGGGGAGCTCTTAGCCCAAAGATCAGAGTTGTGGTGTACCACCCAGCCCTTGTTTATATTATAATTAACCTTGGCTGTTTTAGCGCCATTTACCGCCAACTCCTTCATAAAATTAAACAGCGGCTCGTGACATTCAGAAAGGTTTGTGTTTTCTGCCAGCCAGTAATTCATCTCGGTATTAATGTTTGTGGTATAATTACTGCCCCAAGGTGGTTGTACCATATCATTCCAGATTCCCTGCAAATTGGAAGGTCGTGAACCTGGTCTGGATGCTGCAATCATTAAATACCTGCCAAACTGATAATACAATGTTTGCAATCCCTGATCGTTTTTGTTCTTTGCATATTGCAGCAAACGCTCATTTGTGGGTTGCTGTTCTGCCGCAGGGTTTGCTTTTAGCTGAAACCCTACTCTTTTAAACAACTGCTGATAATCGGCAACATGCTTAGCTTTTAAATCATTATATGCTTTTGCATAAACCTTGTCCAGATTTGCTTTAGTTTCAACGGAAGGGTCTTTGCCGTTTAAACCGGGAGATTTATCAAAGCCGTTAAAACTCGTGGCCTCTGACAAGTATATCGTCACTGCATTTGCATTGGCTACTTCTACCTGCTGGTTATTGATTTTTACGGTACCCCCTTCATTTTTTACTTTAATACGAATCTCGAAGTTCATCCCCTCTCCCGATTGCTCATCGTATTCTATTTGTTTCGGATCGTAATCTCTGTTTGCTACATATTTTGGTACCTTCCCTGTAAGGATAAGCCCGTTCTGATCTGCACCATTAACATTAAACCGCAGCTTACTTGCTAACCCGGCTTTAAAGTTTAAAGCACCCGGCTTGCTGGAGGTTATCCTCACCAGTAATGCTTTATCCGGATAACTGGTAAAAACTTCTCTTTTGTAAGTTACCCCATCAATAGTATAATTCACTGCAGAAATGGCGGTATTGATATCCAGTTCTCTTTTGTATGATGTGGTTACACTATCCTTGCGGTTATCCAGAATATAAAGCTCGCCCAATGGTAAATACCTTGCCGAATATGGACCCTGCATCTTTTTCCAAAGTAGGGCAGCCTGATCGTAATTGCCTTCAAAAATTGCTTTACGAACCTGAGGCAAAACCTGCGGACCGTTAACATTGTTGCCAGCATCTGGAAAGCCAGACCAAAGTGTATTGTCGTTTAACTGGATGCGCTCGCGGTTTACGCGACCATAAACCATTGCGCCGGTTTTACCATTGCCTAAAGGCAATGCCTCTTCCCAGGCCTTTGCCGGTTTATTATACCACAATTTAAGGTTATTTGTTTGTGCCTCTGCGCCGATACTCATTAGGATAGCGCCTGATAATAAAGCCTGCTTTAATTTCATTGTACTCATTTAAAGTTCTATAAATGCAGAAGGTATTCCAGTTGCCTTAACACTGGCTACGCTTTTTCCGCCATTTAGTTTTACACTAATAATTGCATGCCCGTTACTTAGCTGCACTTTTCTCGATCCGCTGGAAGTCCCCTGATCGTCTACCAGACTTCCATCTCCAATTAAGCCAAATGTGATGTAATTTGCGGCATCCAGACACAATATACCTTTATCATCAGTCAATTTTACCTGAATTGTTGCAACTCCTTCTTTTTCTGAAACTTTTTCTAATACCATTTTAGCCGGTTTAGTCCATTTTGCAGTCTGGTACTGTTGACTGATCTCATCCGTTATAGTCTTACCATCCTTAGTAGCCACTACTTTAAAGTTATTGGTTCCTTCATTTAGTTTCACCATCCACCTTAAACCCAGCGCCGGGAAGCTTTTAATGTTTCGTTTTTTCTTGCCCAAACTTTTACCGTTCACAAAAAGCTCAGCTTCATCGCAATTAGAATATACTTTAACCATTTTTTCCTCTCCTGCATCTCCCCATCTTACCGGCCATGAATGTCCGTAAATATGTACCATCGGCATTTTTGTCCAATAGGCCTGAAAAACATAGTAAGATTCTTTTTTGGTAAAGTCTCGCTCTACAACCCCTTTTTGATTCACATAAGGAACAGGATTATCCGGACGAATTGGTGTAGAGAAATCTTTAAATGGCCAGTACGCTGTACCTGTTAACCAAGGCATAGATTCCTGCTCTTTTAAATGCCAGTCTATCAGGTTCACAATATAGCTTTCGCTCCAGTCGCCATCCTTAGATACCCTTGCACTACCTCCATATAATGATGCATCACCTTCTCTTTCATCTGCCCCTACGCCTGTTTTAACCAGGCTTAATGCTTTATCCGGACTCTCAGAATGGCGGCCGGCATGACTATCGCCACCCCATTCTACATGCAGAAAATGGTCTACACTTTCAAATTCCTTTTTAGAGGCTTCCTTATACTCCGTATAAATACCACGGTACCAACCTGCCCATATAGAAGGCGAATAAACATCAACAATGTCTTTGCAGAAATCACATCTTCTAATCGCTGTTTTCCTTGATGGATCCAGCTTATGCGAAAGGTCGTTTAACTCTTTCATAAAAGCCCTGATCTTGTCCTTCTCAAATTCAGCAAAATCCCCTGGCCAGTCATTTTCATTGCCAAGCCCCCAGATAATTATTGAGGCATGATTGTAATGCTGCTCAATCATATTGGTCAGCATCCTGCGTGCCTGATCTTTATAAATATCGCCACCTAAACCGCCACGGCACCATGGAATTTCCTCCCATACCAATATTCCCAGGCTGTCGCACAGATCAAGCACTATTCTCGATTGCTGATAATGGCCCAGGCGGATAAAGTTTACGCCCATATCTTTCATCATCATCATTTCCTGCTTTATCATGTCCTCGGTCATTGCCTGCGCTACTCCGGCATGATCTTCGTGCCTGTGCGTTCCTCTTAACAGCATTCTTTTGCCATTCAGCATGAAAGGGCCCTTTTTTACGAACTCGAAATTTCTGAACCCGATCTTTTCCTGGTGAACACTTGTTTCGCTTTTAACGTTCACAATAGTTTCAACGGTGTAAAGATTGGGTTGATCGGTAGACCAGAGTTTTGGGTTTTTAACCACGGTATCCCAAAGCACCTTATCGCCTGTAAAAGCCCTGATTTCCTTTTTCCAGCTCGAGATTACATTACCCTGCGGATCTTTAAGATTAATCTTTACAGAAATTGTATCAATCCCATCCGGGTTTAATAATCTGGCCGCCACCGTTAATCTACCTGAACCGCCTTTTGCATCAACACTTGCATCGGCAAATACTTTATCTAAAGATACCTGTGGAGTATAAACCAAATTTACATAGCGGTACAAACCACCATATACATTAAAATCGGATAAGCTGGAAGGGATCATTTCCAGATCCCTTGAATTGTCGCAGCGTATTTCTACAGGAATTTTGCCCTTAAATTCCTTTTGAAAGACTTCATTTTTTTTGAAGGCCTCCACCTCACCTGTTATATCAATAGTGAATTCATCGTAGCCGCCAACATGTTCACCTACCTTTTTGTTGTAGATGTAAACCTGTGTTTTTTGTCCGGCACCCTCAAAGTGAAGCAAAGTTCTTCCCTTTTGGTATGGGTTGGCAATTGTTAGCTGTGTACGATACCAGCCTGGCCCCTGATAGTAATTCACATCAGGATCTACCGCATCGGTAGCATTAAAGCAATGCGGTAGCGTAACCTTCTGCCAAAACGGAACACTTTCCGGATTGCCTTCCTTAACTGGCCTTACCGCTTCCCAAACACCTCCCAGATCGCCTTTTAAATATTCCCAGTTTCCGGATAAACGTTGTTTTTGTTGTGCAAATAAGTATTGGTTGCAAATCAGCAATCCTAAAAAGAGTATCAGTCTGTATTTTTTCACTTTTATCAATATAATTTATAGGTATAATCGGTTTCTAAGGACTATTCAGGAATACTTGTGGTTAATACTCCCCCAATTACATGTATGGAGCCATTTGTTGCCTGTATGCTGCTGGTTCTAACATTCAATACCTCATTTAACACAATCGGATAATCAGAGGTATTAGATGGCGATGAATTAAGCACCTTAATGGTCATAATTGAATTAGGGTTAGGCAAAAAAACACTGGTTGATGTAATACCCACCGGTAACTGATTCCAGTAGCCTTTTGGTGCCAGTGTATTGCCTTCTATTGTTTGAAGCGCAGGAATGGTAAAGTGATCATGCTGTCCCTCCACAATAAGATACAAGAGGTAGTTTTTAACAAACTCTTTAGGATAATCGTCCCATTTTGTCGCAACTTTATTATTTATTTTATAGGTACCCCAAAAGTTCGTACCAGTAACAGCACCGTTATTTAGCAGTATAAATGTTCTGTTCGGCTTTTTGTATTCATTTGTATCTATCCCGGAATACTCAATAGCTTCCATCATCCTGTCAAATATCCTTGCCTCGCTATTAGCCCCTCTGGATCTGTCCTTTAGGTATTGCCATGTACTCTTATAGATCTTTGGGTCTACAGTATGCGGAACCCTGTCGTAGTTTTCCTGCAAGTCCAGCCCTGCAAGAGAACATCCCGAAATTAAAGTAGCAACAGTGGCTACCGTTAATATATTTCTAAATAAATTCTTCATTTTCCTGATCATTAATTGTAAGTTGGATTTTGAACTAATTGCCTGTTGTCTTCCAGAACAAAGCGGTTTATCGGCCACAACAGTTTTTCTTTCAACGGCCCAAAACCACCGGTTGCAGGCACTCCACCTTGCAGCCTGGTAAGTCTTCTGTTAATTACAGGATCCATTATTTTGTTCACATGGTTAGTACGAACCAGGTCAAACCATCTTTTACCTTCTCCAAAAAGCTCATATCTTCTTTCCTGAAGGATGGTATCTTCCATAGCAGTTTCATTTGCAACCGAAGGATCATCAGCAGACAGCGCGGCCAAACCAGCACGCACCCTAATAAAATTCAGGTATTTCAAGGCTCCTGCACGGTCGCCCGTTTTATTTAGCGCTTCAGCATAAGAAAGATAAACATCACCTAAACGGTACATCACCAGGTAAACATTGTACTCTTTAGCAGGCTTGCCACCTCCCGGGAAACCAGAACCCGGAACATCATAATATTTAAGTAACCTATCGAAATGTGCCAGCGTTTTCAAAGTATCAAGTGTTTTAGTCACTCTGGTATCAGCTTTATTCAGTTTCCAATCGTTGTGAATTACTGAATCCAGTCGAATGGTAGTGTTAGACTCTCCTATTGAAACTGGAATGCACGCGCAACCGTTATTTAAGTTATCCCAGTAAATGCTCCAGATCGCCTCTTTAGAACCTGTTGGATCAAGAAACAATTTCGGTTTCCAATCTGCCTGGCTCTCAAGATCTGTGATCTCATTACCACCATACACCTTGCCCGAAGGTGCTTTTGCTGCAAAAACTCTTTTGATCCACATTATTGCATTCTCATAATCCTGAGGCTGGTTATTTGCACCTGCGTTCCACATGTAAGCATCTGCTGCAATTGCAGCTATACCAGCCTCACCGATTAACCATACATTAGGCGTTTGAAGTTTCTGCGTTAATGAATATGCTTTTTCCAGATCAGCAAGAATAATCTCCTTCATGATCTTATCCTTAGATTCTCTTGGCCTCTCATCTTCCTGTGAAAAATCATCATATGGTTCAGTCCATATTGGTGCATCTCCCCAGAGCCTGATGATATAGAAATAGCACATTGCCCTCATTGCATAACATTCTGCCAAATTCTTATCCCTTATTGCCGGAGTAATCTGGTTATCTAAAGAAGCCGCTTGTGGAATGTATTTGATTGCGGTGTTTGCTCTTCCAATAGTTCTGTACAGCTCGGCCCACGATGACTGTGCATTTCCCGAGGTAAGGTTGTTTAATGAAAGCTCCTGCATGGTAATGTTGTTATAACCAGGATGCAAATCAAAATTATCTGATCGGGCCTCTCCCCAATAATGGTACTTACCGCTAAAATTTGCCCCCGTACCTGTCATTACCTGCTGAAAGGATCCGTAAACACCGGCCATAGCAGCATTTACATCTTTTAATGATTTAAAATAATTCTTGGCAGACACCTGTGTTAATGGTTCTTCGGTAAGGAACTTTTTGCAGCTGCCTAAAAAAAGAACTACACTAAATACCGCACTTATATATAATATTTTCTTCATGATTTCTGATTTTAAAATGTAAGGTTAACGCCCAAACCGAATTCTCTTATTTTAGGGTATCGACCAGAATCATTACCCGGTTGTAGCTGATTTGAGGTACTGAACTCGGGATCAAACAAGCTGTAATTTGTCCAGGTTAAAAGGTTCTGTCCAAAAACATAAACCGTTGCCGATTTCATTTTAGCCTTTGCGGCTATTTTAGGATCAAGCGTAAAGGCCAATCTGGCACTGCTTAACCTGATAAATGCGCCATCTTCCAGATAAAGACTGTTTTGTTCATAACGCATGTTTCCTCTTGTATCCTTGCGTGATGCCATAGGATATTTGGTTACATCACCTTGCTTATACCATGAAGTAAGTGCAGCATCCGGTGTTGGCGGAGAATAAGTAGAGTTAAATCGGTTCTGGTCAGCAGCTACCCTGTTATAGATTTTATTACCGAACTGACCATTAAACAAGAAGCTCAATGAAAATCTCTTGTATCTAAAGGTATTACTTAGTCCGAAATAATAAGTTGGCAAACCATTTCCGGCAATGATCTTATCATTGTCGTCAATATTTCCGTCATTATTAGCATCAAACCACTCAGTGTCACCACCTTGCAGTTTTACATTGTTATAATATTTACTTTTAACAGTTCCGGTGTATGGTTGCCCATCTAAAGTATATCCTCCAAAACTGGTCACTGTGCTACCATCTTCACTAACCACCACGTTTATAGGAGTAAGTCTTTTACCTTCGGGTGTATATGCATTTGACACATCGTATTGGTAAACACCAAGATTCTTAAAAATAAAGAAGTCACCGATTTTACCACCTTCCTGTATCAGCCATTTATTACCCGATAAAAATGCAGTACCATCAGCAAGTTTCTTCACTCTTGCTTTAGGGAATGTAATGTTTGCATTTACGTCCCAGCCAAACTTCTCGGTTTTAATTGGAGTGCCCACAACGGTAAATTCCAGACCTGTATTTTCTATGGTACCTAAATTTACTGCAACCTGAGTTTTTCCTGTTTCTTTAGCCAGCTCGCTCTGATAAAGCAGGTCTTTCGTGGTTTTGTTATAGTACTCTGCTGTAAAAGTTAACCTTCCTTTGATCATGGTAAGGTCTATTCCATAATTGGCAGATGTAGCTGTTTCCCATTGGATAAGCGAATTTCCTAAAACCACATTCTCTGCTGCTCCGCTTAACCCGTTATAATAGTTACCGCCAAAATTTATGGTAGTATACGATTGATAATCGCCGATAGCATCATTTCCCGCTGACCCATAACTATATCTTAACTTTGCATCATCCAGAAAACTTTTGCTCCAATCCATAAATTTCTCATCAGAGAATCGCCATGCGGCCGACATAGATATAAAATTTCCCCATTTGTTATTTTCTCCAAATCTTGAAGATCCGTCTCTGCGGATAGTTCCCTGAACAATATATCTTCCTTTATAGCTATATGATCCCCTTGCCAGCAATGATACATTTGAATTTGCTGTCGCAAATGTTCCCGTATTTGTAGGGTCAATTATCCCCACATTCGAAGTAAAAATATCGTCACTCAACAACTCCTCTACCCTGATTCTATACTCATCCCTACGTCTTCTATCGGCAGTAAAACCAGCTACACCAGTTACTGTATGGTCTTTGCCAAAAGTTTTGTTGTAGTTCATATAGGTCTGACTTTCCCAATAAACCTTTCTTTCTGTTGATCCTGTTCCTGTAGAAAATGCAGCATTGTTTATAATAGCCGGAGTTACATTTCTACTGTTTTGATTATCGAGTTGAGCATTGAACATGGTAGTAATGCTCAAATCTTTATAAATCTTATACTTGGCCTGGGTGTTAAACTGAGCCAGATAATCATTATCGATGTTCTTATCTAACAAGGCAAAAGCAACAGGGTTTCTTTTTGATTCTGTAAAACCTGCAAGTGTTCCATCAGGCCTATAAAGACTTGTCCACGGATTACGTTCAAAGACCTGCCTTGCTGTATTCTGAATGTTCAGGATATTTCCTGTCTGATAAGCAAAAGCAAGGTTGTTGCTAATGGTCAGCTTATCTGATATGGCATATTCTACGTTTAATTTCGATTGTATTCTTTTAATCCAGCTGTTCAATGCGATGGCTTGATTATCTACATAGTTTAAGCCCCCGTAATAAGTTATTCCTTTTGAGCCTCCACTTAAGCTCAAGTTAACAGTATGCTTTTCCGATGTTCTGAACAATAATTCCTGATAATCATTGTCAGCATTCAGATAAGGGTTAATAGAATCCACATTTCCGCCAATTCCGGCACCACCCCCTCTGATCATTCTGTAAAACCTAAGTTCATCAGCAGAAATAGTTCTTATTTTATTTGCCAGCTCACCTCTGTTATAAGTATACTGAACGCCAATAAGCGGCTTACCTTCTTTACCTCGTTTAGTAGTTATGATGATTACACCATTTGCACCTCTTGCACCATAAATGGCCGCAGACGCTACATCCTTAAGAATTTCAAATGACTCAATGTCTGAAGGGTTTATATAATTCCCGTTCTCACTAATGATTCCATCGATTACATACAAAGGGCCGGTACCCGATGCATTTATTGAAGAAGCTCCACGGATCTGGATGGTTCCCTGTCCGGCCGGATCGCCGTTATCATTGGTAACCAATACGCCAGAGGCTTGCCCTTGTAATGCATCAAATAAAGTAAGTGGCTGGCGTTCTGCAATGTCTTTAGCAGTTACTGATGATATTGAACCGGTGAGGTCACGTTTTTTAACTTTTTCGCCGTATCCGGTTACTACAACCTCGTCCAATGCAGACTCATCTTCTTTCAGGGTAATATCAATTACCTTTTTATTGCCCACAACCGCTTCCTGCGAAACAAGGCCGATGTAAGAAAACAGAAGTGTTGAATTTGCATCGGGAACTGTAATGCTGTATTTACCATTTGCATCAGTCTGTGTGGATACTTTGGCATTTTTTACCCTGACGCCTACACCGGGTATTGCTCCCCCTCCGCCGTCCTTTACTGTTCCCGTAATATTAATGGTTTGCCCAAAGGCTGCTGAACCGGTAAGTAAAAACCCAATTATCACCATCCGTAAGGATAGGAAACTGAATAATTTACATACAGAATAGCCATAACATGAAACTGTTTGAGTATCATTTTTCTTCATAGCGTTTAAAATATTTGGTTGGTTAATTCACGAGTTGCTCAAACCCGTAGTTTGTTAGGTTGGTTGGTTAGTTTATTGATTGTATGTTTAATATTTAACTGAAATTGGTAACAAATTCTTTTTGATAACATAGCGGACTTTTTCCTGTGATCTTTTTAAAGCATTTGTAAAAGCTCGCGAAGTTATTAAAGCCACAATCATAGCATACCTGTTTTAGGTTAAGGCTGTGTTCAATTAACAGTTCGCAGGCCCTGCCCACTTTAATCTCTATCAAAAACTGCGAATAGGTTTTCCTGGTGCGAGATTTAAAATACCTGCAAAATGAATTAGGACTGATCTTAGCTACATCAGCTATTTCTTCTAAAGTGATCTTGTTCATAAAATTAGCATAAGAATAATCGTAGATATCGTTAATGCGATCCTTTTCATGAGGCTCCATTTCATGCTGAAAACCAATTGATGAAAACGTTTCCAATTTTTCACACTTAGTGATTTCAGCGAGCACTTGCATTAAAATAATTATCCTGTCTATGCCTTCTGCATTGGGCATTTCAGAAATCAAATCAGCTATATGCTGTTTGTTTTTACCCTTAATCTTTAGCCCTCTTCTCGACTTTTCCAGGACAGACTTTAACAGCTTATTCTCGGGTAAATTCAAAAAAGATTCACCCCACATATTTTCAGAAAAATGAACCACTCTTACGTCAGGGTTAGAGGCAGGATTATTATTTCTAAAGTACATATCATCAAATCGCCAGTAGTGTGGCAACTGAGGGCCAACAAGAACAATATCACCTTGATTAAACCTGCTAATATTGTCTCCGATAAATTGGGTCCCTTTTCCTTTACTGAAATAAACTAATTCAAATTCTGGGTGATAATGCCATTTGTTATTAACAGATGGAACCACATCCTGCCTAACACTAAATGACTGAGCAGGCGACATTGAAACTTTTAGTAGTTGTGCTTTCATAGTTTAATTTATTAAGTTAAAACCATAAGATGCGGGCGCACAAGAGAACACTGCTTGAGATACCTCGTTCATACACCGGTGATTTACATATTTGGTTTAGCTAATGTAAGCGCCAATAAAATGCAAGAGGGGTTAAAATCTTAAAGAAAGAGGGTGATTTTCTTAAATTCAGAAAAAAGGTTACTTTAAACTGTACTCTGAGGGGGTTTGTCCGAATTGCTTTGCAAATTCTTTACTGAAATATTTACTATCACTAAAGCCCACCATATAGGCAACCTCATAAACGGTATAAACATCCTGCTTTAGTAACTGAGCGGCTCGCTTTAAACGAACAGATTTGATGAAGTTATTTACCGTAAGATCTGTAAGCGCCTTAATTTTCTTGTACAAAATTGGTGTGCTCATCCCTACCTCCGCAGCAAGTGTATTTACACTAAAATCTTCATTGTTAAAATTGGCTTCGATATATCCCATTATTTTATTCAGGAATTCCTCGTCGGCCGATTCTATTAAAATATTGGTTGGCTGAAGTGTTATCTGCTGACTAAACTTTCTACGCATATTAGCCTGCAAGGTTAGCAGATTATAAATATTAAGTTGCAAGCTGTTAATGCTAAATGGCTTTGTAATGTAGGTCTCTGCTCCTGTTTTCAGTCCGTTTACCTCATGGATATTGCCGGAACGCGCAGTAAGCAATATAATAGGAATATGGCTTGTGCGTGGGTCTGTTTTAAGTGTACGACAAAGCTCCAATCCATCCATAACCGGCATCATCACATCACTCACAATAATATCAGGAATCTTCTCTATCGCCATTTCTACACCCTCTTCGCCATTATTGGCTTCTATTACCTGGTACGACTGCTTTAAAGATTGCGCAATAAAGCTCCTTACCTCAACATTATCTTCTACTATTAAAACAGTTATCCCGTCTTCTGTTTTCTCTGCCGGCACATAATTCTTTACCGGTTCAATTTCCGATACCTGCTGATAAAGAATAGGGTTTTCACTGCTGATATACTGTTCAATAAGTTCATCCTTTTTAAAATGTTCTTTCCCTAATTTAAGCCTCAGGCTAAAACAAGTATGAACGTCTTCGTCTTTAAGCTCCTCATTATTTACCAATGATAAACGACCATGATGCAACCTGCTTATCTTTTCGGCTAAGGCCAGACCAATTCCTGTACCCGTAGTTCCCGAGCGATGGTCTCTAACCTGATAAAAGTTTGTAAATATCTTATTCCTGCTTTCTTCGGGAATCCCTTTTCCATTATCAGCTACCCTTATTTCGACCTGGTTGTCGCTGGTCTTAAGAATATCCAGGCGGATAATTCCATGATCAGGTGTGAACTTAAACGCATTAGAGAGCAGGTTAAACAATACCTTCTCCAGTTGTTCACTATCAAAATACACTTCTATGATGTCCTCATCGCAGTTAAAGCGATAATCAATATGATTTTTAAGGGCTACGTAGGTAAATGAAATATAAATCTCTTTAACAAAGCTTACAATATTCCCCGGTGCCACATTAAGTTCCATATTACCCGATTCGGCTTTTCTAAAATCCATCAGCTCATTCACCAATCTGGTTAGCCGGCCAGCATTTTTCTTTACCGTAAGTAATCTTCTGTTTAAGGCAGGCGATTCCTTTGTTTCGTTTACCAAATGCTCCAACGGGCCTACAATAAGGGTTAGTGGTGTTCTGATCTCGTGGGATACATTTGTAAAGAAATCGAGCTTCATCTGATAAATCTCGTGCTCTTTCCTTAGCAATGTTCTTATCCACAGGAACCTTAAAACAAGGAATATAAGCCCCGAAAGCAAAAGTATATAGATAAGATATGCCCACCATGTTTTCCAATAAGGTGGATTTACATTAATGATCATCTCCTCGGGCTTGCTGGTCCACACCCCATCGTTATTTGCTCCTTTAATTAAAAGAACATACCTGCCCGCCGGCAAATTGGTAAACGCGGCCTGTGGATTAGTTACATAATTCCACTCTTTTTCGAAACCCTTAAGTTGATAAGCGTATCTGTTTTTTTCGGATTTTACATAGTTTAGAATGGCAAAATCAATAGTAAAGATATTCTGATGATAAGAAAAAGTTAATTCCTTTGTTAAGCCTATATTTTGAGTAAGCAAGCCTGTTTTATCATTAATATTTACGGGTTTATTAAACAACCTTAACCTGGTAAATATAGCTTTGGGCACCTTTTTATTATCTCTTATCTGATCCGGGAAGAAACTCACCATACCGGTATAGCCACCAAAGAACATTTCGTTCTTACTGTCTTTAAAAAAGGAGTTGTAATTAAAAACATTTCCCGGCAACCCGTCATCAACAGTATAGTTTTTAAAAACCCGTCCATCAAATTTCGATAAACCGTTGGAAGTACTTACCCACAAATTCCCCTTACTGTCTTCCAAAAAACCTACTGCGTTACTACTAGGTAAACCATCATTAATCGTAAACCTACTTATTTCTCGGTTTTTATCATACTTAATCAACCCTGATTCATAGCTACCTATCCAGATATTGCCTTTCGAATCTTCTTTAATAAAATTGATGTCGTCGAATTTAAAATCAATGCTATTACTCTTGAACTCTTTAATCTGATTAGAACTTGCTGAAGCTATATAAATACCAGAATTTGTAGCTATCCATATATTTTTTGCAGAATCCTCAAAAAAAGTTCTTACAAACTTTAACTCCTGGTTATAGGCAGCGCTATTGAGCAGCGTAAAATTATCCTTAGCCTCATTATAAAGAAAAACGCCTTGTGCGCGTGTTCCCACCCACAATCTGCCCCTGCTGTCGTGTAGCAAACAAACGATCCTGTTAGAGTTTAAGGCATGTGGATCTGCAGTATTTGGTTTATAATGCTTAAAAGTACCCGAAAAAGGCAAATATCTATCCAGATTCCCCTCATAAGTAGCTACCCAAACACTTCCTTTCTTATCAATTGAAATGGCTTTTACCAGGTTTGAACTTAATGAATTAGGGTTGCCTATTTCATTTTTTATAGCTTTGAATTTCCCGGTTGTTCTGTTATAATAATTTAACCCTTCGGCTTCTGTCCCAATCCACAGATTATGGTTTTCGTCTTCAACAATAGCACTAACTACATTGCTGCTGATGCCATTACCGCCCAGACTGGTCTTGTATTCTCTGAACGGGGTAGAGTTGGCATGGTACACATTAACCCCTCCATAGTAAGTACCTACCCACATGGAACCTGCCGCATCTTTCAGAATATCATAAGTAGAATTTTGGTTTAAGGTTAATGGATCATTAGGGACGTGGTTCAGAACCGTGAACTTCCCTGTTTTAACATCAAATATATCTATACCATTTAAGGTAGAGATCCATAATTTTCCATCTTTGTCTGCCTTGATTTTGCGAATTACATTACTGCTAAGTCCACTACTGGGTCCGCCTTTTGCCGAGTAATGCTTAAAAGTGCCGGTAGCCCTGTCCATTAATTCCAGTCCATTATTATGCGTACCTATCCATAAATTATGGTACTGGTCTTCAAAAACAGCACTAAGGTCGTCATCAATTAAACTAGCTGGATTGCTGGGGTCATGAAAATAAGATTGAAAAACATACTTTCCTTTTTTTTCTTTCATGCTGGTAAGGCCTTGCATAGTAGCAATCCAGAGTACATTATTATGGTCCTGATGAATAGCTTTTATTAATGAGTGCGCCAACCCTTGACCCTTAGTATTGCTGCTATAAAAACGCTGAAATTTATCAGGCGCTATCATCTTGTTTAGCCCGTTGTCTGTTCCGACCCAAATATTTCCCTTATTGTCTTCAAAAAGATTCCTGATAATATTGTGACTGATACTGGTTTTGTCTTTCGGATCGTGAAGAAATCTCTTAAAAGAATTACTTTTAGGCAAATAAAGATTTAATCCTTTTTGTGTACCTACCCATAAATTGCCCTTTCTGTCTGTAAGCAAATAATTAATATTCTGACTGCTGCTTAAAGAGGCATTGTTGTTTTTATCGTGCTTAAATACTTCGAATCTTTGAGTATTGAACTTGTTAAGTCCATCTTTAGTTCCGAACCACATAAACCCCATACTGTCCTGAGCTATAGAGAGTACACTGCTTTGCGACAAACCATCTTCTACCGTTAGGTGATTAAAGCTTATATTGTTTTTTTGAGCACTGGCATCTACACCGCAAAGAAGCGGCACTAACAATAATACACTGTTAATTAAGTGATACAATAATTTATTACGGCTCATATTTGGTGTTAACCCTATTCTTTAGTTCAACGAAAGTAAAACAAATAGATTTGCCATAAAAATACAATAGTTGATTTTATTAATTCAACCTTAATCTCTGCTTTTGCTTTAGCAGCTGGGTTTCCAGTTTTTTATAGACAACCTGCTGAACATCTACCTGGTCATCTATGGCTATAACAGCTGCAGTTGCTGCCGATTCACCAAGGATCATAAAAACAGGTTCCATTCTAACGGAACCATAAGCAATATGGGAGCTGGAAACACAAACCGGCACCAGCAAATTGCCACATTCTCCTTTTTTAGGAACTATTGATCCATAAGAGATGCTATAAGGCTTAGGGGCATGCACACCTATATCGCCCTCATTCTGCACAAATCCCTTATCGGTTACATATCGTTGTGTATTATGCGAATCTAAAGCATAAGAACCCATCCCAATAGGTTGAGGCACTTCCTTCCGTCCTAAAGTTTCGTTTTCTGTAAGTACCTGATCACTTATCATCCTTCTGGCCTCTCTTACATAAATTTGGTGGGGCCAGTTTCCATTATCTTTAAATTCGTCTTTAGATAAACCCCATGTTTGCAGTCTTTTTTGCAGATCAGCCGGAACACGTGGGTCTGTGATCATGAAATACATTAATCCTTTCTGATAATCTTCATGCTGTTTAATGATCTGCTTTCGCTTTTCGTATGAAGCCTCCGGATAATCGTAGTTCATGCCAATATAATCGGTACTGAACGGACCATGATTATTGGTATCCGTTTTATGATTGGGTATGTCATCAAATTTATCAAACAACTCTTTCCATCCACTCTGAAACACCCTAGCCAGCAATTCGTAATTTGCTGGGTTGTAATTATCAGGTTTTGGAAATGTAATTCTGTTCTCTGCCTTATTGGTGAGACACATTCTAAAGCAATATGCCTGCAACTTGTTATCGCCCTCTCCTTTTATCCCCGGATCCTGGTCGGATATGCCTGCCAGTAGACCGCTGCTTTTATCGCCGGTAACTTTATATGGATCTATATTTGTTTTAAAATGATGGCCATGCTGAAACACTTCTGTTTGCACGCCATTCCAGGTTTCTCCGTATACACTGTTTGCTTCACGGCCTATGTGGTAGCTAACCTTTGCCGCAGCCATCAAATCTCCCTCATAGGTGGCATCAATAAACATTTTACCACTAAATTGCTTACCACTTAATGTAGTGATTGATGTAATTTTACCATCCTTCATCTCTACACCATCTTTACGGTTTAACCATTCATTGCGGTAAACTTTAATATTACTTTCTTTGATAAAATCTTCCATTATTTTTTCGGCAACGTGTGGTTCAAATATCCACATTGTGCGGTCTTTACCATCAATAGCAGGTGTTCCTTGCCCCTTGTTCCCATATTCTTCCTTTTTTTGCCATTTCCATGCAGTATCTTGCTGATAATGTAAATAAACCCGATGATAAAAATCTCGGGATAAGCCTCCTATCACCTCTTTATTTCCGGTATCTGTAAAACCCAATCCACTGGATGACAAGCCTCCGAGATGAATATCGGGAGAAACAACAATAACAGTTTTACCCAATTTTATAGCAGTTACTGCTGCTGTTACCGCTGCTGAGGTGCCACCGTAAATTATAAGATCTGCTTCATATGGTTTTTTATCTGCAGCCTGCAGACCAAAATTGGAAAATATAATAAAAATGGAAGTAAGTATCGTTTTATATAACATTTTATTAGTAATAGGGTTAAACATGTATTTGGTTAGAACAGCAAAATATACATTTTATATCAAACTTTTGGCTGTGGGGCTTTAACAGGGCGTTGATAGGGCTTTGCTAGGGCCTTGATAGGGCAAAAAGCCCTGGGAATGCCTTAGCAAAGCCCTAACAACACCTCAGTAAAACTACGATAACGACTGGTTTACTAATTAAAACCTTACACCAAGGCTTGCGGAAAAGGTAAGCATTCGGGTATCCAGGTTATCGCCTTGGTCTGATACAGTGCGATTAAAAACCGGCAGCAGGGTATAACTGATCCTAAAATCACCATAGAGATTTATTCTAAATGGTTTATTGTCGCCCACCTTAATACCCGCAAGCAAGCTGTTGTTAAAATGATTTACATATTTTAAAGGCAGCGTTTCGTTTCGGCCCCTGCCGCCATCGCCGTCTACCCCATCTTCATATCTTAATTTTGTTTTCGAATTAACAGCAATACCCGGTGCCATGCCGGCATAAGCCGATAAGAAGAGTCTGTATGCACTTGGTTTAAAATTGTAACTGATCAGGATTGGGAGTTCTACATAATCAATATTGAAATTATAGTTATTATAGGCCTGCTGCTCCTGTCCGTCATCGTCAACAATAATTACATAATTATTCTTTTCTCTGTAAACCATCCCTCTGGAATTAAAGAGCAACTCGGCACCCAGTGTAATTCGTTCTGTTAATCGCCCATCGGCAGTTAATCCAACAAGTGCAGATGCACGGAAATAGCGGTTAAAATAACTGAGGTCAGTTCTTTTTGAGTTGGCTGTGGGCGTTACGTTGCGTGTAAAAAGAGAGCCGTTAATGCCTGTTTTAATCCCAAACCTTACCTTTTTCTCAAAATCAGGCTGTTCCTGGGCCTGAACATACAGCCCATAGAAGAGCAGTATGAAAAAACATAAATTAGATTTCATAGCGTGTTTTATTTGTGTGTACTCTAATTTATGAAATATAATCCGTTACTATCGTAACATTTTGAGCGAGAAAGCTTTACTATTCCATCTCCTGAAGTTCTTCAGGACGGATTTTGCGTTCCGGACGGTAGCCAATCAAAGCAAGGTTGATTTCGTCCTGTTTGTTGGGATTAATTAAACGCGAACAGTATGAATCGCCGTTTTCATAGCAGAAACTGATTACTACACGTTCCTTAGGATGATCGATCTCTGGCAATGTTCCTAAAACCTCATACAAATTGTTAAGTGCATGGCTAACATCATCCGTTTCAGGTAAAACAAATAAAATCTCATCTCTTTTAGCATCAAAATAGCTAATTGAGCGCCAGTTGCGGCCAAGATAATGTGCTTTTAGGTTTACTAAAAGTTCTGATTTATAAGGATGGTCCATTTAATAGTTTGCTTGCTTCCGCTAATATAGCAGTTTTGGCTTAATAATAGTTGGGGCTGGCATACTTTCTATATACCAGCCTTAATAAGATCTGCTACCTTACACGAAATTGATTTCCGTTTTTTAAGCTGCTAACTGTATCAGCCAATTTATCAATCTCTGCACAAGTGTTATAGAATGCCAAAGATGGTCGCACCGTTGCTTCCAATCCAAACCTTCTCAGTATGGGCTGAGCACAATGATGGCCGGATCTTACGGCAATACCTTCTTTGCTTAATGCCTCGCCAACTTCAGTAGTTGTAAATCCATCTAATACAAATGAAAGCACACTCGTTTTATTAGCTGCCGTTCCAATTAAGCGCAATCCTGGAATTTGCTGTAACTGCTTTGTTGCGTAGCCTAACAAAAAATGCTCATAGTTGTAAATGTTGTCAATCCCAATCTTTTGAACATAGTCTATTGCCGCGCCTAAACCAACTGCATCCGCAATGTTACCTGTTCCTGCCTCAAAAAGTGATGGCGCGGGATTAAACTGGGTATGTTCAAACGTTACATCTTTAATCATATTGCCACCACCCTGATAAGGCTGTGCACTGTTTAACAACTCCTCTTTACCATATAATACACCAATACCTGTAGGCCCAAAAATTTTATGCCCAGAAAACACAAACCAATCTGCATTAAGTGATTGTACATCCGTACGAATGTGTGAAACAGACTGTGCACCATCGACAAGCACTTTTGCTCCCGCAGCATGAGCCATATCTACAATTGTTTTTGCCGGGGTTACCGTTCCTAATGCATTAGATACCAAGGTGAAAGAAACCAGCTTTGTTCTTGGATTCAGCAATTTTGCATATTCATCAAGAATAACTTGTCCATCATCATCAACCGGGATCACTCTTAATTTTAAGTTCTTCTTTTTGGCCAATAACTGCCAGGGAACTATATTGGCATGATGTTCCAAATGGCTGATGATGATTTCGTCTCCTTCCTGAAGATATTGGGCACCCCAGCTATCTGCAACCAGGTTTATAGCCTCGGTTGTTCCGAGTACAAATACCACTTCATTTGCTGATCTGGCATTTATAAAGTGCTGTGTCTTCTGTCTTGCTGCTTCATAAGCATCGGTAGAACGGGCAGCTAATTCATGGGCAGCACGATGTATGTTGGAATTTTCATGTGTATAAAAATAGCTTAACCTTTCTATTACCTGTCGCGGTTTTTGGGTGGTTGCAGCGTTATCCAGCCAAACCAGGGGTTTTCCGTTTACATACTCTGAAAGGATTGGGAAATCGTTACGAACAATGTTTACGTTAAATGCAGGGTAAGATTGGCCAGTTATTTCGCGGTAGTCTCCTTTGGCAAGCTTTTCTGCAGAAGAGAAGTAATATGAATGTTCTCCCAAAACTGCCGAAGGTGTAAATGGCAATTGAGAAGAAGGACTGTAAACATTAACTGCAGCCAGGGCTTTGCTCAATTCTTTCTCAAAGGGTCTGTCGTTTTCAAACGGCAGGGCATTCACTGATTTGGTGCCGGGTGAGATACCCCCACTTCCATGTGTGGAGGCAGGCACATGCCCCAGCCCCAGATTATTTGCATCCGGCAAACTTGTTTGCGGATCCAGAAGATCGACAGAATTTCCCTGATTAATTGCCAAAGGTGAAGATTGAGTTTTATCCAATGTTCCGGGAGCCGAGAAAAAAAGTTCATTTGCCAGTTTCTCTAAGAGATGTACATCTGGCAGTCCATTCGGACCATTAATTGTACCACTCATAACCTAGTATTTATATTCATGATATTTATTAATTTCAACATCGTCGAGTACAGCAATAGCATCATCTACCAAAACTGCCAGCGAACAGTAAAGAGATACCAGATAAGAAGCAATTGCTTTTTCATTGATCCCCATAAAGCGAACTGATAAACCAGGAGATTGCTCACCGGGAAGATCGGGCTGATATAAACCCACTACACCCTGACGGCTCTCTCCTGTTCTGATGAGCAATATTTTACTTTTATTATTTTCTATAGGCACTTTATCGGAAGGGATTAAAGGAATTCCTCTCCAGGTGATGAACTGAGAACCAAACAAAGATACCGTTGGTGGTGGTACGCCTCTGCGTGTACACTCCCTGCCAAAGGCAGCTACCGCTAGTGGATGAAGGAGGAAGAATCCGGGTTCTTTCCATACTTTAGTGATCAACTCATCCAGATCATCTGGTGTGGGTGCTCCTGAACGTGTAGAAATACGCTGAGAAGGTACAATACTGTGCAACAAACCGTATTCTTTATTATTGATCAGTTCGCTTTCCTGACGTTCTTTAATGGCTTCAATAGTAAGGCGCAATTGCTCACTGATCTGGTTGTAAGGTTTGCTATACAAATCGGAAACCCTGGTATGTACATCAAGCACGGTATTTACTGCACTAAGCAGATACTCACGTGGCTGTGCTACATAATCTACAAATGTGTTAGGCAATACACGTTCGTCTCTGTTAGAGCAATCTACATCCACTGATTCTCCTTCTTTTACTTTGTTCACTCTGTAAATCCCTGACTCTACGGGCGTCCAGCTTAAAAGATGAGGCAACCATCTTGGAGTAATAAATGATGCCTGCGGCACGGTACGGGTTGCAATAGCCAGCGGCCTTGCGGCAACATCACCTAATGCGGTTTGTGTTGGATTTAATTTTTCTGCCATGATTTGTTTAATTAATTATGTATAAATAGATCTATTACTTTAAATAATCCTTCCCTAAATATATAATTTATATATTAATTCTACGGAATTAGTAGACTATTTAATAAAATAGTTATACCTTAGTCAAATCATACACAATTTCTAATCGAAATTTGTTAGCTCGTCTGAGTTTTGTTTAAAATTTAAAGCCAGGTCGGATGACCTGGCTTTTTAAATTATAATTGGTTTAAGTGTGTTTTTATTTTACAAGGATCACATCATCGAAGTAGAAACTTTCATCTTGTTTTTCAGGGCCTTCTATCCAGAAGCCTAATTGTTTCATCGGACCTTTTTTCCAAAGTTCAAGTGTTGTCATCGGGATTTTAAAGTAAGTCCATACATTAGCAGGTACTATTATTGGAACGCTTCTATCTGAATTTCCATACCCCCCTGCCCTTGCATCGCCTGTTACATAAAGCGTATAGTCGGCCGAAGCTCCCTTAACCCAGAACGACAAATAATTATACTCTGGCATACTGGCTACACCATTCCAGTTTGCAAAACCATCTGCACTCCAGTTTCCTTTGTTATATCCTGCTTTAAAGGATTTGGTTCCACTTTTGGCAAAATCGGTTGATATTGAAGCGGGGCCCCATGATCCGTTTTCGAAACCATTACCATAATCATCTGTAAAGATCTTATAGGCTTTATCCAGATTCACAAATACCTGATTTGTGGTAATTGGCCCGGTAGAGTTGGTAAGTATTAGTTTTGCGCTGTTTACCGTAGTTGCAGGCATTTTAATTACCAGTTCTTTTTTGGATTGAGATACGATACTGGCCTCGGCCGCTGCGCCATCCAGCGTTATGCTGGTTACATCCTCAAGGTTGTTTCCAACCAGGGTAATTTCTGTGCCTTCAATAAAATTATAGTTAGAGGCTGTATTTACCAAAGGCAAAGCAACAACATTAAATGGCACTTTTAGCTGAACTCCAAGTCTGTTTGTTAAAATGATGTTTTGGGCACCACCATTTGCAGTATCAGGCACTCTAAATATCAATGCATTATCTGTATTTAGCGTCGGGTTAAATGAAGCAGGTACATTCCCTTTTTCAAAAACAATACTGGTCATATCGCCCAGGCCGCTTCCGGTTAAGGTGAGTACAGTATTTCCGCTTGCCCTTTCCGGATCAAGCTTATTGGCCACCGGACTATTGGACGCTTTGCTGCTCGACTGCTCTTCTTTTGTGCAGCCTGTTATGGTTAATGCTCCTGCCATACATGCCAGCAGGAATATCTTTAGATTTTTAATAGTTTTCATATCTATTTATAATAAGCTACTGCAGGTTCAAGCAGTAAAGGATTAATAACTGTTTCTGGTTGTGGTACCGGAAGGTACAACTGCTTTGCCGAAGTAAGTGTGGCCTTAAAGCTGGTTAACTGGCCGTTACCACCTAATGTACCACGCTCCTGTGCGGCTATCATCTGCTGTGCCTTAGCAAATCCTTGTCTTTGGATGTCAAACCAGTAGTCGCCTTCAAATGCGAACTCTACTTTACGCTCGTGTAAGATATCATCAAGCGTGATGTTGGTTAAACTTACCAGACCAGCACGGTTATGTACTTCGTTAAAGGCACTTAAAGCGGTAGCATCGCTGGTAGATCCTCCTCCGGCCATTACTGCCTCTGCATAAATCAGCAATACGTCAGCATAGCGAAGAATATAAGTAGAAATGCTGTTATGACTGTCGGAAGTTACTACTTCAGCGCTTCTGTTTGGTCCTACAACATATTTCTGAATATTGGAGCGGGTGCCTGTTTGAATTTTAAAATCGCTTGTTATCCCTGTAGTATCATAAGTAAATCCGTTAGGGAAATTGTCGTTGATCCAATCGGCTTTATGAAAGCCCTGCTGCATTACCGACCATCCTTTTCTACGGTCGCCGGTAGCATAACCTGTTGAAGCATTTAACATGTCGAACGACGGAACCACTGCTGAATAACCATTTCCTCCTGTTGGTTTTGGTTTTAACAAAGGTTGCGGACCTACGTAAAGCATGTACCTGTTTCCTCCGTTCCATCCCATAGCAGCTAACCATCTTAATGAAAACAACATTTCTTTGTTGTTTTTGTTGGCGATGTCTGAGGAGGTAAACATGCCCTGAAAATCAGGATTCAGGCCTATTCTTTTGGTTGATGTTGCATAGTCTATAACCTCTTTGGCTTTTAACCTTGCGTTTTCATAGTCCTTTAAGTAAAGGTAGATTTTGGCCATCATCCCTTTTGCTGAATATTTATTAACCCGACCATCCTGAGTTGCTATTTCGGGCAGGTTTTCTTCTGCAAACTTAAGGTCCTCAAGTGCAAACTTTAATACATCTTTTTGCAGGTATCTTGGTGTTGCAGGCGCCCCAGCTTTGGTTAGATCTACCGGGTTTTCTACTATTGGCGCATCACCAAAAGCACGGCCGATATAGAAGTACGCAAACCCACGGATAAACTTGGCTTCGGCTATACCTACATCCAGGTAGGAAGGATCGGCCACCTGAGTTTTTTTATTCATAAAAGTATGAATCAGTACAGATGCCTGTCCGGCTGCCTTATAGCAAGACTTCCAGGTGTCCATTACTAAACCATCTGTACTTTGGATATTAAAATTATAAAATGAGTTGTATTGTGCATTGCCCTGCACTCCGGTTACGGTACCACCCAGCACATCACCTACAGATATAAAGGCTTTGTCAGACCAGTCATTCCATACAGAATTGTACAAAAGTCCTGTGGCACCATTTACTTCGGCTGCTGTGGTATAATAACTTTCGGTGGTTGGTCCCGTTTCTGAGGGATTATCCAGGAAACTCTTTTTACAGGAAACTCCAATTAAAGCTACTGCAAAAAATATGATGATGAGATTTGTTTTCATTACTTTAATTTTTAGAGGTTAGAATTCAATGTTGGTGCCCAGAGTAAATGTTCTAGGAACCGGATAATGACCATTGTCGATATTCATGAACCTGATGTTGTTATTAAGCGCTCCCAGTTCGGGATCGTAACCCGAATAATTGGTAAATGTGTACAGGTTTTGAACAGAAACGTAGAACCTGGCATTGCTCACCTTTATTTTGCTTATTAAAGATTTTGGCAGGTTATAGCCTAGCGCTACGTTCTGTATCCTTAGGTAAGATCCATCCTCAATGTACCGATCAGAAATTCTGTTGTTATTGTTGTGCCATTGATTATACCTTGGCAAATCTCCATTAGGATTGTTTGCAGAGTATCTGTTCAATACAGTAGTAAGCTGATTGTTGTAAGGAGAGCTTAAGGCTTCGGTTTGGCGACGACTATAGTTGAAAATGTCACCTCCCTGGCTACCATAAATGAATATCGAAAGGTCAATTCCTTTATAGCTAAAGGTATTTGTAAAGCCGTAGGTGAAGTCTGGATTAGGATCGCCTATAACGGTAACATCCTTATCATCAACCACCTTATCGCCGTTTAGATCTTTAAACCTTACATCGCCCAGCCATAAGCTACCCGGAGCAATTGAGAGTCCGTAATCTATCCCATTGTTTAGCTCTGCCTGCGATCTGAATAATCCATCGGTAACATAGCCATAGAATGCACCAAGCGGACGGCCCTGTTGAGATAAGGTAACCAATGATTTGGTACCATATTCATCAAAAGTACCAGGTAAAGTTGCATTAGGCTCGTTCATCCTGTTAAGGATATTTTTATACTTACTGAATATGATATTGGTTTTCCATGTAAAGTTATTATTCTGAATGTTATAAGATGTTAGTCCGATATCGAAACCAGTGTTGGTCATGCGGCCATCGTTTGTTGTTGGCGTTTTGATATCGTTCCATGCCGTTCCTAAACCAGAATAAGCACCAAGCTGAGTAGCCAGTAACATATCTGAGGTTACTTTTTTATAGGCATCAAAGCTGAACTCTAATCTTTTATTCCAGGTGGTAAGGTCTAAACCTGCATTGTAGGTATTGGTAGACTGCCAGGTAATTAACAGGTTATCTACGTTATCAGGCAATCCACCTGGACCAAATGGTGCAATAGGAAATAGTCTGATATTTGCAGAGTATAGGTTACCTGAGCCGGCATCCTGCCCACCCACTTCTCCATATCCGAATCTTAGCTTCAGATAATTAACATATTTGTTGTCTTTTAAGAAAGATTCGTTACTTGCTGTCCACGATGCCGAAACAGCCGGGAATGTACCCCATTTGTGGCCCGGGCCAAAGTTAGAAGATCCGTCTCTTCTTATTGTTCCACTGATAGCATACCTGTTGTCGTAATTATAGTTTAAACGTGCAAATACCGACTCCATACTCCATGTTGCAGCTCCTGCTCCTATGCCTTGGGTATCGCCTGCATCACCTGCATTTAAATTTGGGATATTAAGAACCAGGTTATCTCTGTTGGCATTGATAAAGTCGTATTTGGATCTTTGTGCCTCATGGCCTACCGTAGCAGCTATATTATGCTTACCAAAGGCTTTGTTATAATTAGCATAGTTTTTAATTGCCCAGTAAAGGCTGTTATTTCTTTGCTCTCTAAGCCTTGCCGGAGAAAGGATGACGGCTTTGGTTTCAGCATTTTGTACATATGGCTGAAATGCCCTATCGCTGCTCAGATTAAAATCAAAGTTACCCTCTGATCTGATGGTGAGACCATCTATGATAATCAGATCTGCATATACTGTTCCGAAAGCTTTTGAAGATTGATTGCTTACATCACGCAACATTGCTAACGCAACCGGATTATTTGGATTTCCAAATGTGCTGCCTCCTATTACATTGGTAGAGATATAATTACCAAAAACATCTTTAACGGGAGTTACAGGACTATTATAAAGCACTGTACTGGTAACGGCATCGAAACCATCTGAAAGGCCGATCTGCTGATTGGTTCTGGACAGGTTTGCAGTGATACCTGTTTTTAACCATTTAGTAGCCTGATGGTCTATATTAGCTCTTAGGGTTATTCTTTTAAACCCTGTTTTGATTAGAGTTCCTTCCTGATTAAGATAGCCGCCAGAGAAATAGAACTGTGTTTTTTCTGTTCCTCCTGAAAAACCAAGTTGATGGCTTTGAGTAAATCCTCTTCTGTAGATCTCGTCCTGCCAGTCGGTACCCACACCTAATAAGGAAGGGTTTTTAAACTCTGCAATACTATCCATTCCACTTCCCGGAACTCCTCTTACTTCTAAAACCAGCGAGTTCATGTATTCTGCATTTTGGCGCAGGTTCATTACAGAAAGCTTTTTTGGAACTTCTGAAATACCAACATAAGAATCGTAGGTAATTTTACTTTGGTTGGCCCTGCCTCTTTTGGTATTGATGAGCACTACTCCATTTGCACCTCTGGCTCCATAAATGGCCTGTGCTGATGCATCTTTCAGGATATCGATGGTTTCAATATCGGCAGAGTTTAAGGTTGCCAGCACACTTTGCCCGGTTTGTCCGGAACCACCCCCTAAAAAGTTTTGTTCCAGGGAGCTGCTTTTTGAGTTCATAGGAACTCCATCTATTACATATAACGGTTCGTTATTCTCGCCCGTTGAGGTAAGCCCTCTGATCCTTACGGAAACACCACCTCCTGGCTGACCGCCATTGTTATTTATGGTAACACCCGCTACCTTACCTTGCAAGGCCTGATCTACGCCGGCAACAGGTAAATTTTTAATGTCCTTTTGGGATACAGAAGAAATTGCTGAGGTTACTTCTGATTTACGCAATGTACCGTAACCGATAACTACTACGTCGGATAAGGTTGAAGTAGAGGATTCAAGGTTAGCGTTAATTACTGAGCCTGAACCTACGGTAAGTTCTTTTGTGGTCATCCCTACATAGGAAAATACAAGTACACTTGCATTTGAGGTAACCATGATGGAATACTTACCTTCATTATTAGTTAAAGCGGTGGTTTTGGTTCCCTTTACCACTACAGATGCACCGGGTAAAGTTGTTCCGCTTTCATCAGCAACAACACCCGTAACTATTCTATTTGAAGTACTTTGGGCGTAACCGGATTTGGTGATTCCGGTAAGTGTAAAGATCATGAACAGGATAAAAATCCATTCATTACAACTCGTTCTTGTCGTTTTCATGTTTGGTCGTCATATTTGGTTTAGTTAAGATCCCCAGGGGATGGGTTTCTATTTGTTAAAACTAGATACAACTGAATCCTGTATTGCTAAAAAAGGGGTACGCAAATGTTAACCTTTCACAAAAAAGGCTACGAAGCGGTAATATCCGTGTTCCCAGCATATTTTGAAGGGAGCACATCAAATTCTTCTTTAAAAGATTTGACAAAATTCTTGGTGGTTTTAAAACCTACCTTATAACAGATCTGTGAAACGGTTAATTTTCCTTGCTCCAGCAGCTGCGCTGCCCGTTTTAAACGATAAGACTTGATAAACTCGAGCGGGGTTTTGCCGGTAAGTGCTACAATTCTTTTGTACAAGGTTACACGGCTTATCAGCATCAGGTTGCTAAGCATATCTACAGAGAAATTGCTATTCCCTATATTCTTTTCTATCTCCTGAAGAATTTGCTGCAGGAACTGTTCATCAGGGCTCTCCATTTCTATGGTTGCCGGTTGTACTTCTACCTGCTTCTGATAAAGCTTTCTGAAGGATTCCTGCTGAATTAATATGTTGCGGATTTTGGAGTTTAGGATTTCAAAACTGAATGGTTTGGTCATGTAGTCATTGGCCCCTGTTTCCAGACCCGTCAGCTCCTGCTCCTCGCCAGTTAAAGCGGTTAACAGCACTACTGGAATCTGGGTTGTTCTGGAATCGCCTTTGATCTTTTTGCAAAGTTCTATACCAGTCATTTCGGGCATAGAAATATCGCTGACAATGATATTCGGATGGTAGAATAATGCCTTTTGCCAGCCATCTTTTCCATTACCGGCTTCTATTACATTAAAGTCTTCCTTTAAATTATCTTTAAGATAAAAACGCAGATCGGCATCATCCTCAACAAGTAATACAGTTGCTTTTTTAGAAGAGATCGTAACGTTTGCTTGCTGATTGTTTAACGTATCCTCATTAGCAATTAGATTATCTACAAAGTTATCCGTTGGATTGCTTTGATGTCTAAGTTCCTCGAATGGCAGCAAAATGGTAAAGCAACTGCCAATGTTTTCATCGCTCTCTAAAAAGATCTCGCCACCGTGAAGTTTTACAAACTCTTTGGTTATTGCCAAACCTATTCCACTACCCTGATTAATGATAGACTCTGGAATATCATTCTGAAAAAAGCTTTCAAATATCTTCTCCTGTTTCTCTTTTGGTATACCTATTCCGGTATCGCGAACTTTAATCTCAACCATGTATTGGTCGATCATAATACAGTCTACAGACACATTTACCTTGCCGTTATCCAATGTAAATTTAAAGCTGTTAGAAAGCAGGTTAAAGAGAATCCGCTCTATTTTATCATGGTCAAAATTTACATCGAGCTTCTCGTAAGTAGCATTAAAGGTTAACTGGATGTTTTTCTGTTCAGCGAGATCCTTAAAGGAATAAGTAATGTCTCTGATGAACGAAATGATATCGCCAGGTCTTTTTTGAAGTTTGATCTCTTTAAGCTCCATCTTTCTGAAATCGAGCAGCTGGTTTACCAGGTTGAGCAGACGCTTTGCGTTTTTCTGTATCAGGGAGACCTGCTCTTTAATCAGATTATCTGATGATCCTTTCAGGATTTTGTCTATTGGTGCTAGAATTAAAGATAATGGCGTTCTAAATTCATGACTTACATTGGTTAGGAATTTGATTTTCATAGCATCCAGCTCTCTGTACCTCATTGCTTCTAAACGTTCATTATCAAGCAAGCGTTGTGATTCTACTTTCTCTTGTTCAATCAGTCTCTGAACTTTTTGTTTTTCCTGCTCAGCAGCAAATTGCTGCTTTAGTTGCTGGATACCGCGGTATCTGAAATAGTACAATGCGCCGCCTATGGCCAGAAAATAAAGAATATACGCCAATGTAGAAGTATACCATGGGTTCAGTATCCTGATCCTTAAGGTTACCGGTTTAGCATCAGAAATGTTTTCGGTACTTGATGCCCGTACCTTAAAAACATAATCGCCCGGATCAAGGTTTGTATAGGTGGCCTTGCGTAAAGTATTATCTGCAGAAATCCATGTCTTATCAAATCCCTCCAGCATGTACTGATGTTTCACTTTATGAGGGCCAATGTAATTTAATGATGCAAACTCTATGGTAAATACATTTTGATCGTGGTTTAAGGTAAGCTCTTTAGTATCAAAAATTGATTTTTTAAGTATTACCCGGCCATCAATTGCAGTGTTTGCTGTTACACTCTTATTGAACAGTTGAAAGTCGGTTATAAAGAGTTTAAAGGTTTGATTATAAGATTTAATTAAAGAAGGTTGGAAAATATTGATCCCATCAGGACCTCCAAATGCAAGTTCTCCGGTTCTTAGTTTTACGGAGGCAATTCGGTTAAATTCCTTACCCTGCAGGCCATCATTCTCATCAAAATTCTTGAAAATGAGGTTAAGTTTTTTGTTATAAGTAACCGATATCTTTGATAAGCCGTTTGATGTGCTTACCCAAAAGTCACCTTGATTATCTTCCTGAATGTCCATGATGTTATTATCAGGCAATCCATTTTCGATGGTATAATTGTAAAAGGTTTTGGTTTTGGGATTATAAAGGCTCAAACCATCTCTTGTTCCTATCCAGAGGTAGCCCCTGCTGTCTTCAATAAAGCTGTTAATGTTGTCGTTGATCAGGCTGTTATCGTTTTTTGGATCGTTTACTATCTTGATAAACTTTGTCCCTCCTTTTGGCAATACATTCATCCCATAGGATGTACCTGCCCAAATGTTTTGATGCGAATCTTCCAGTACCTTAAATACATAATCGGAACTAATTAGACTCAGGTTCTGCGTATATCTTTTAAATTTCTTTGTGGTTCTGTTGAAAAGGTTTATTCCACCTCCCATGGTGCTTATCCAAAACCGATTTGATGAATCTTCCAGAAAATCAGAAACCTTATTATCGCTTAAACTTTCAGGATCTGAGGCGTTGTATTTGTAATGGATAAACTTACCATTATCCATGTAATCGAAACCTCCGGTATAGGTTCCAATCCATAATTTTTCAAAACGGTCTATATAAATAGCAACAATGGCATCGTGAGACAGGCTATTGTTGTTTGAAGGATCGTGCCTGTAGGAAGTGAATTTATGGGTACTCCTATTATAATAAACCAGCCCTTTGCCATTGGTACCAATCCAGATATTACCCAGCTTATCTTCGGCCATCCTGTTAATATCACTATGTATTAAGCTATTGGGATCAGAAGAGTGCTTAATGAGGTTAAACTTAATGATATTTGGGTGGTAAAAATTGATCCCTTTTCTGAAAGTACCTATCCAAATCATACCCATATTATCGTAATAGATACTGGAAATACTGTTCTGGCTTAAACTTTTGCTGTCATTTTCATTGTTAAGGATATACCTGATGCTGAAGTTTTTCTTATCGATAAGGTTAATACCTCCATGATCGGTGCCAATCCATATGTTGTCGCTATTGTCTTGAACAATACCCGTTACAATATCAGAGTTCAGTTTAAGTACAGGTGAGCTTTTACTGATCTTATTCAGTACATTTTTTACAGGATCAAAGTAATAAATACCTGTGGAAGTGGATATATCGTAGATCCATATCAATCCTTGTTTATCTATAAAGATCTTATAGGTATCGCTTTCTTTGTTTGAGAACTTGCTCGACAGATCTATTCTTTGCACAACAATATCCGTGTTCTTTTTCAGCATCTCCAATTTTCCGTCGGAATGAATAAGCCATGCATTTCCGCTTTTATCCTCTGCAATATCAATAATTGGGCTTGCCGAAAGACTGCTCTCTCTTCTGATTTTATGTGCTATATAGTTAGTTTTCTTTGTTACCGGATCGTATTTATATAATCCGGATGCGGGAGAAATAAACCAGAATGCGCCTGAAACACCCTTTTTTAGCGCTCTGATGGTGGTTCCCGGAACCCCATATTTTGAAAGCTCCGGTTGTATATTGTGATCAAATAATTCGGTTACAGGATCATAAACATCCATTCCGGCCCTTGTTTCTATCCACAACTTATGATCGGGGCCTTGCGTTATAGAACGAACATCACTATCGCTTATGGTAGATTTGTTTTTTATCCTGTGCCGGTATACTTTAAAGCTATATCCATCAAACCGGGCAAGGCCAGCAAGTGTTCCCAACCAGATAAATCCTTTATCATCCTTGTAAAAGCAATTTACATCGTTATGCGGCAAACCATTATTAATATCCAGATGGGAAAACTGATACTGGTTATACTGTGCAGAGGAATGTATGCTGGTAAACAGCAGGCATACCCCTACCAAAAGCAGTATTTTCAATTTGTGTCCCATTCGTTCTATTCGGCCGTTATCGCTATTTTAAAGCTGATTGTCAATATACAAATACTTATTTATAAATGTCTTTAAGGTCCTTTTCAAAAAGGGTATAGGGGTCATTATAGAATTTCTGAAAATCAGGAATGTTTGGATGACCAGGGTAAGGCGCATAAAAATGTGTAGCGCTTTTGGTATCGTTACGCCATACCAACACATAGCTCATTCTTATTTTATCATTTTTCATTACTTTAAGCAGCACATCGTTCCACCAGTTTGGATTGGTAAGCGATTCCAATCCGGTTTCGGTAAAGGCAGCGAGCTTACCGTTCTTTTGAGCGTATGCCGAAACGATGCGGAGTTTCTTTATGGCAGCATCCAGATTGTATTTGCCATCGCGTCCCATATCACCATAATTATCCGTTCCAAGCATATCTACCCATTCTTTACCAGGAAAACGTTCCAAATATTGCTGTTCAGAATTGAATAGATTATCGGGAGAAAATGCATAAATAAAGTTGTGCACACCGGCCGTATCACGTAAATAAGAAACAGTAAATTTCCATAGGGATTTAAATTCATCAACTGTACAATGTGATTTTCCCCACCAGAACCAGTCGCCATCAAACTCATGATAAGGTCTGAAAATTACGGGTACTAGGTTGCCATCCGGAGCTTTAAGACTTTTTGCCCAATCAGCAATATCGTTAAGGATTTTGATATACTTATCGTGCGCTTTGCCTCCTGGAATAATGTACCCGACAGCAGGTAAAGAAACCGAGTCTTTCCAGTAAAAGTCTCCTTCTGAAACCGGGTTAGAGAAATGCCAGGCTATAGTGGTAACCCCGCCTCTGTTATAGGTATCTATAACATTCTTTCTTAGGTGTTCTTTTGTTTTCCCAATCTGAGCCTCCGATTGTCCGGTTAATCCAGACAGATCGATTCCAATAACAGCTGGATGAGATCCAACAACTGATTTAACATCTGAACGATCAGCATCACCAGACCAGCCATGGCCATATTCAGTAGCATGCTGATGCCCGAATAAAGTATGCTTTTCGGATAATTTGTATAGGTTATCGAAAAGAGCCTTCGTCTCTTTTGTTGCCAAAGGATCAATGAGGTTACGTTGCTGGGCTATTGCCTGGCCTACAAGCAACATCGGGAGAATGATAAAGAAGTACTTCAGGTTCATAAAATTGTAATTTACAATAGCGTACTATTTACTATGAATTAGTAAAAGTATTGTACTGAATATTCCTTAATGCTAAAAAATGGGGTTCCAAATGTTAAACATCGGAATAAAGAATGTCTGTTTTAAGATAAGGCTCCGGCATTTGTACCGGTTTATGTTTCCATCTGCGATGGCTCCATAACCAGTAAGCAGGTTCATCTTTAATAATCTCTTCAAGAAACTGCGTATGCAATCTGGTGATCTCAAATTCTTCAGTATCCATTGGATTCAAACAGAGGGGCACACAATCAACCTCATAATGCCCGCGCTTTAGAACCTTAACTCTTAAATAAAAAATAGGGCGATTGGTTTTTTTTGCAATTTTCTCTATCCCAAGTTGAATGTATGCCGGTTGGTTTAAGAATGTTCTGCAGTAATGCAGTTCCCTTATTGATGGTGATTGATCATTACCAAAACTAAAAATACTTGGTGTATTTTTGCTGGCTTGAATAGCCCTTAGGGTTTGTCGCATTGGGATGAGTTTGTTCCCAAACTTACTGCGGGTTTCGCGAAACCATTTATCAAATATTGAATTATTTAAGGGCTTATAAATTGGGTAATGATCAGCAGAAAAGTTTAAGCCTATCCCTAAAGTTCCCCATTCCCAATTACCATAATGTGCTGAACAAACTAATACACTTTCTCCTTTATTTAGATATTCATTTACCAGCTCTTTGTTTTTAAAAACAAACCGTTTTCTTATTTGCGCTTCAGAGATGTTAATCATCTTAATCACTTCAAATATCAGGCTGGATAAATATCTGTAGTACTTCTTTTCAATTACGATAATTTCTTTCAGTTCCTTTTCGGGAAACGAATTACAGAGATTTTCTCTTACTACCTGCCTGCGATAGCCAAAAACATAATAGAGCAGGAAGTAAGCTGCATCTGCCCAAATGTATAGAAACGATAATGGCAGCAGGGATAATACAGCTAAAAAAAACGTCCCTAAATGAGAAATGCTCTTTTTAAACATACTACAATGATTTTCTACAAAATTAAAAGCTTAACCAAAAGGTTTTGCCATAAAAATGTTAGATTACTATTTTTTTTTAAAGCCCCTGTTACTGATGCAATCCGCCGTTTTTAAACAAGTCGTAAGCAGTTTGGTAATTTGCTATTGCCTGATCTATTACGGTTTTAGACAGCTTATCAGGGATTTGCTCATTACTTGATTTGCGATACAAAAAGGTTTCTGTAACCTTATGAGGACCTAATATGACCAAACTATCCTTCTTTAAATAAGCTAGTTTCTGATAAGTACCTAAAACTGCTCGGGGCTGATAGGTCGGATTTAATACATTCTGACCATACAGGTTGCTTTCATAATTCCATCCCAAAAGGCTAAACAATGTTGGATAAAGATCAATTTGTGAACAAAGCTTATCTATTACCATTTTGCCCTTTACAGGTAAATTTAAAACGATGCACGGAATGTGGTATTTGTCGATATCAATTTCATTCTTTCCGGCACTGGCGGCACAGTGATCCGCCACTATTATCACAATCGTATTCTTATACCATGCTTTCTTTTCAATATTTTTAAGGAATGTTGCAATGGCATAATCTGTGTAACGAACTGCACCTTCCCTATTGCCTTGTTTCATATCTACTTTTCCCGCTGGAAAGGTAAAAGGCCTATGATTTGAGGTTGTCATTACAAAACTGTAAAATGGCTTCCCTGCCTTATCATCGGCATCTGAGCCCCTTATAACTGCATCAAAAAGATCTCCGTCCGAAACTCCCCAGGCATTTTCAAAATGAATCTGATCATCCTGAATGATCGTTCTTTTTGTCAAATAACTATCTCCAATTTTGATATTTCTTCCCCTGTCTGTAATGTTAAAGCCGTTACTGCCAAAATATTCGTTCATATTGTCGAAGTAGCCATCCCCGCCATAATAGAATGTCCTGGTGTATCCCTCTTTTTCAAAGATATGGCCCACGGTTGTCAGGTTTTCATTTCCCTGTCTTCTTACAATACTGCTACCAGGCGTTGGAGGTATGGATAAGCTTAGCGCTTCCATACCTCTAACTGTACGGGTACCTGTTGCATACATATTTGTAAACATTAGATTCTTATCGGCAAGAGAATCAAGTACGGGTGTTAGTTTCTGTGTATTGCCAAAATGCGCAAGAAAACTGGCACTTAGGCTTTCAACAGTAATCATGATTACGTTTGGTTTATAAACCTGACCACCGTTTTGGATATTCCTTTTAATTGAGTTTCCATCATTTACAAAAGTGCTCTGCTGATCCTTTAGCTCACTTCTCATTATACCAAACGCCTCATTTAAAGGGAGTAAAGCATAAAAATGGTTATAATTTAACTCGTTGTTTTTAAACGCTGCAAAAATGGAATAAATACCTGCTTTTGATAGTTCATTTTCGTATCGGTTGGTACTTGATTCGGCAAAGGAATTTGTTAGGAAAAAGGCATATAATGACGTAATAACAAGCAAAATCCCGGTTATAACTGCCCTACTCTTAAATGCGACAACAGATTGGAAAACATTTTTAAAAATCCTCTTCTTTGCAAAAAGCCACATTACCAATAACACCATTACCAATACTCCACCAATTAATAATGGCAGCGGATATGATTCATTTATGTTGTTGATGACTTCATAAGTATAAACAAGATAATCCACAGCAATGAAGTTGAACCTGCTTTCAAACTCTTGCCAGAAAGTAAGTTCAGCAAAAAATGAAAAGAAAGAGATAAGAAGGATTATAAAAAGAGCCACATAAGTAATGATCTTATTTGCAATTGAAGCCGACCATCTATCTGGAAGTATAAGTAAATATAAGCTGTACAAAGTGGTTAAAAAGAGACCTACTCCAAAATCATAAACAAAACCGAGCAGGTAAATTCTTAATACACCTAAGAATGAAAAGTCCGTTTTGCCAATCGAATCAATAAACAAAACAGTACGGATCAGGAAGGAGATAAAAACAAAAATGGCTAAAAAAGAAAATAAGACGCTATATCTGCCCTTAAATAGTTTACTTATCATATAAAATTTTATATAAAAAGCAAAGGTAGATTGGAATTCTGTTTGAATTCTGAACTTAAGCTGTGTATGCCAGTTCGCCTCTTTCTGTCAGCATGATCATAACACTTTCTATGCTGTAATTCAATTTATGAAAAATAAGGTTTTCTTCTCGCTCTTCGTGGGTAAGAAAACTGATAAGATCTTTAAACCGAACAACTCCAATGTATTTTTTATTATAAAAAACAGGCATTGTATATAGCTCCTGCTTAAGCATTATATCTATTACCTCAATCACCAATTGCTCAGAATGCAGCCCGACATGCCTATCGGACCCACATTCTAACAAAAATACTTCTTTACCCTGTACATTAACCCCCATTACTTTGATAAATTTGATAAGGATATCAAATTATTTCGCAAAATTAGCGCCACCAACAACAAATAAGAGCCAAAATAAGGTTTAAAAATACCCGATGAGGACATTTTTTATGAAATTAAGAAAAAAATGCACAATAATTAACGAGATAGCTCCCCATACTTGTTCATTTTAGTATGAAAGAAGTAATTTATCGCTTTGGAGTTGAGACAGATTGGGTTGAAGAATTGGCCGTTAACCTTGGCGGATTTGTACGCGGCAATTTTATCATTGTTCCTGATGATATATTAACGGGCACTTATTATACGCTTCAAATAAGCGAAAACATTACGGTTATGCTGGTAGATGTGATTTATCATCAGGATGTGTTGTACAAAGTCAGGAATATTAAAAATGATTTTGCAGGAATATATTTCAATCTTACTGAAGGAGATCTGGTTCACGTTATGGATGATATTTCACGGTCGGTGGGGCGATGGAATTACAATCTGGCGATTACAGATAGTCAACTTGATATAGATTTTGTAATAAAGTCCGGAAGTAAATCGTACGGCATTTCACTTTTCTTAAAGAAGCATATTCTAAGAGAATATCTATCCAAAACAGGTATCCTTGATGAGGTACTAAACAGAGTTTTTGATCAGAAGCAAAATACCCTTCTGCATTATGCCCATATGAGTAGCAACAGTTGGCATATCATCAATGAGTTCAGGAAAAGCACTCCAGGAAGCATATCTTTCAACCTCCTATTAAGTGGTTTGGCTTACACCTTGCTGGCAGATTGCCTGGATAACATCATGAAAAGAGAAATAATGATTAGCAAAGTTCTTCGTACAGATCTTGCAATGATATTAAACTCACAAACAAGCCTGATTAAAAAACAAGAGGGCATTTTCCCCGGAATAACTTCGTTAGCTGCTGAGGCAAATATGTCGGCAACAAAATACAAGAAACTATATAAAAAAATCACCGGCCAAACTCCTAATGCCTTCTTCCTAAACAACAAGCTTGAACTTGCAAGAGATTTACTTGGATCCGGACAGTATACCATTAGAGAATTGGCCGAAAAATTAAATTTCACAAGCACCTCTCATTTATCAGAGCAATTTAAAAGCTACTTTGGGATGTCGCCTAAAGAATATGCAGCATCATTGTAATGGCAACAGGAAAACAAATATCAATTCCTCATGATATAGCTCAAGGCTGTTCTTATTTTATGGAGGTAATGCCCGGATTAATGGCCCTTGTTGTTGATTTTACTTTGCAAAGAAGTGTTGAACTAAACCAAGTAGTAAATGCGGAAGACTTTTACATTGCCTATTATGATCTAAGCGATGAAATTGATATTCAAAAAATTAACCACAGCAAAGTTAATTATCATTCGAAATTGGGAATGATTGTGGTCGATGCCACATTAAAAAGCAGCTATACCCCTTCTTTTAAAATGTATTCATTCTGGTTGCTCATAGCTAAACCCCTGCTTCAAAAGTATCTGTTAGGATCTACAGGTGGTCCTAAAATGGGGCAAAATAACACAATCGTTTTTACAAGCCACATGGACAGTCGCACCCGTCTTTGTATTCTTAAACTCAGAACGCGAAATTATAACGACCCATCATTTGAACTTTCTTTGCGTGGAACCTCATTGCAGGTTTTTGCATACCTGGTAGAACGTATAAATGAAAATGACCTGGTATTAGGGAAACTTTCTGAATTAGATACTGCGCAGATCATCAAAACTCAAACTTATCTGATGGAGCAACTTTTGGGAGCATTTCCCGGAATAGATTTTTTGGCTTACATGGCCGGCATGTCTATTTCTAAATATAAGAAGCTGTTTAAGAGAATATTTAAGGAAAGCCCCAACAGTTTCTTTATTCGCGAAAAATTAAACCTTGCACAAGAGCTCTTGAAAAGTGGAAATTTTAATACAATAAATGAGGTAGGCAATGAACTTGGATATTTAAAACCGGGATACTTTGCTGCGATCTACAAAAATCAATTTGGACAATTACCTGGAGAAGTTTTTGTGAAAAACAGGTTATAAAGAAGCCAATTGCTTACCGGTTAAACCAGCTTCTTGAGATCATTAAAGCAAAAGCATTATAATAAAAACCCGTATATATTCTTATGTTTGAGTCAAAAGAGATCCAAATGAATATAGAAATACATCAAACAGGAGAAATAAGAATTGCAGAGGTCGTCTCTGATAAAGTCCTGATTAAGAATCCGGAAGAAGGATTACAGTTACTGGCAGATTTATACTACCAGGATGTTGATAGAATTATCCTTCAGGAACAAAATATATGTACTGAGTTCTTTGATCTGAAAACAGGTATTGCAGGAGAAATTCTTCAAAAATTCTCAAATTACAGGGTTCGCCTTGCTATTGTTGGTGACTTCAGTAAATACCAAAGCAAAAGTATGAAAGACTTTATTTACGAAAGCAACAAAGGCAAACAAGTAAATTTTGTAGGCAGCTCGGAAGACGCAATTGCAAAACTAAATCAATAATTATACACAGATTACTAATATTTAGTAATCTGTGCCACAATAACCTCAGGCGCTATTGTAATAAAATGCCCCTGCCCCTCTTTTATTACAATTTTTAATTTCCCACCAAGCTTCTTGTAATGTTGTTCTATTACCTTAGTATGCTCCTTAAACCAAGGGTCCTGACTTCCAGAAACAATTAACAAGGGCACAGCTTCCTTTGCAATCAGACTAAGTCCATCGAACAGATTCTTTTTGGTCATCAAACTGCGCATCACCGGATTTACAGCATAAATGGCAGAAACTTTTTCCGGATTTTCCATTGCCCATGCAAAACATTCCCCTGCATTAACTCCTGATCCTTCTAATATTGGTTTCTTGGAGAATCCATGATCAGTTAGCATTTTATAAACCCCATCCCACTGTTCCATTACTGCACCTGATTGTGCGGTAAGCGGGGTAATAACAATATGATATCCTTGAGCCAGCAAAGCCTGATCTACCAGGGCATTTCTGTCCATCCGATCACTTCTAAAAACCCATGGTTTGCCTTCAGCGGCTTTATTAGGTGCTATAATAATCATTGAAGACACCCCATAGCGGCTCTTTCCTTTAACTTCATATTGCTCATAATAAGGTGTATAACCGGGGCCTCTGGCGGTCATCCATGTATTTTCTTCTTTTAAATACAGGTAGCTGCTTTGAGTATTATAGTAATAAGACTTGATGAAGTCATCATCAATAAAATCTGGCAATGGCGCTGCTTTAGCAACATTTTTAACAACCCAGTCTACAATAGGACCTGGGTTGCGCAGACTGTGCGGATGATGAGCTGTCCCGTCTTTAACCAGAACAGTCATTCTCCCACCCATTTGTAAATAAATATTTTCAATAGACAGCGTATTTTTTTCATACAGAAAATCTTCGGAACCGCAGATACTTAATAAAGGAACATCGTGTCTAGCAAGCTCTGCTATTTTTGCCAGACTTTCTGGCATGATTGCAGCGTTGTCTCCATAAATACAAGATACCTGATCAGGGTGATTTACAGACCAGGCATAGGCATTAATAGCTCCTCTACTCATTCCACCAAAGGCCGGTTTTTTTGAAAACCCATGTTCCTTGGTTAAAAAGGCATACCATGCATCCCATTGTCTGCCAGCATCGCAGTTAATGTATCCTATAAAAAAACCTTTTTTTAACAACTCGATTTCCGACTGGGGTTCATGATCCCAATAGAATCCTCTCCATGACCAGGGATTTCCTGCGGCTGCAGTTTTTGGTACAACAACCAGACAGCGCACCTTCCCTTTTACCTCAACATTAATCCCGAAACCCTCACTTTCAACAGCTTTAAATGGAGTTATTTCCAAGCTGAGTGTATCCATTAGAAAATCATATCGGTCAAATCCCCTCCAGGTAGTTTTATCGCCTGAAAAACCGGTTGTAGTTAACTGAGCCTGAGTTATGTTAAAAATTGATGTACAGATAAACAGTACAAAAATAAGTGCAATAATTTTTCGCATCCGTGGTTTTATTTGGTTATGGTCTTGTAAGCAAAAAAACTAAATCTGGTTAATATTTACTTAATAATCCATTAATCAGAAAATCTTTATCAATTTATGTGGAGATAAAAATTAGCATATATTTGAAGGTACTCATCATTATATGAAGAAATTTGCAGAAATTCTATGTTTAATTGTCGCTTTCGCGACATACGGTTGTTCAAGTACTAGCGTAGAACAAGATAACACCAAAACATTATATCGCGCTATAAGTAAAGATGATACTGCTACTTTTAAAATAAACATTACTGACAAGGAGTTCTTCGGGCAGCTTGAAATAAATTACCATGGTCTCTATAAAGATTCCGGTGATGTAACCGGAATTGTAAAAGGAGACGAACTAAAGGGAACTTATCGCTTTCAGCATTATGGAGTTGAGACATGGCACAAGGCTCCCATAGCATTGTTAAAAAAAGACGGAAAGTTAATTATGGGCGAAGGTTCAATGGAAATTTATATGAACATACGTTACTTCAAAAAAAACGTTCCAATCAATTATCAAGACGCAAAGTTTGTGTTTGAAAAGATGAAGTAAACAATTAGCCGTGAATGGCTTCCTTATTGCCGAAACTTTGTATAAGCTCACCTTCAAATTCAAGCCATTCTTTCCATCTTTTATCCACATCAATATCAATGGTATATTTGCGGGCGAAGTTCAGAAAAGTAGTATAGTGGCCAGCTTCTGACACCATCAGGTCATAATAGAATTTTGCAAGTTCTTCATCTTTGATGTTTTGCGACAGTACGCGGAAGCGCTCACAACTTCTGGCTTCAATCATCGCCGCAAATAAAAGACGGTCAATAAAAGCCGAGTTTCTGCTTCCATCCCTTCGACTGAATTTAACCAATTGACCAACATAGTCGTCTTTACGCTCACGACCAAGTGTATACCCACGTTTCTCAATTATATCAACCACCATCTTAAAGTGTTGCATTTCTTCAATAGCAATAGCTGTTAATTCCTGCACCAAATCCATATGTTCTGAATTATTAGCGATCAGGGTAATGGCATTCGTTGCTGCTTTTTGTTCACACCAGGCATGGTCAGTCAAAATCTCTTCTAAATTCGATTCAGCAATGTTTGCCCACCGCGGGTCCGTCAATAATTTTAATCCAAGCATGGTAATAAATATCTTCTTTAGGCCAAAATTAGTAAGATTTGCTTACTCTTCCGTACGCTTTTCCAGATCTTTTATACTAACAGTAATCATTTTACCCATTGGTTTGCTATCGAGGTAAGTTAAAACCCTTAAATGATCTGCTCCTTTTGGTACTGTAAGGGTATCGGTATACTTTGGAGAGAAGTTATCCGGATAAGTATTATCAAACGTATAATAGATGTCTAATTTCTTTATCTCGGTAGCTAATGCAATACGCAGCGTTTTATTAACAGTGTCTTTTAAAGGTTTTATTGTGGCATCATACACACTTCTTGCATAGTTGATATTTGCTACATCATACCTTTCAAGATTATGCTCCATACGGGAGATAAAGCTATCCCATCCCTTGTTTTCTTTTTGCGACCAGAAAACTTCAGCCAAGGCAAAGGCACGGGGCCAGGTCATGTATTCTACATGGCGGTAATTCGGAACAGATTCTGTCCACAAATTGCCCTGACCTCCTAATATCAGTGAAGGATCAGGTATTTCAGCCGGAATGGGTTCAAAATTATAACAACTTGATAAGGTAAGCATAGAATAAGTTGGTGGTTCTGCAGCTGGGTCTCCCTGATAAAGATCAAGATAACAATTATCGGCAGGAGTCATTATCACATGGTGATTCATTTTTGCTGCTTCGATGCCTCCTTTCATTCCTCTCCAGCTCATTACCGTAGCTTCGGGTGCCAATCCACCTTCCAGAATTTCGTCCCACCCCATCATTTTTTTGCCTTTAGACTTAACGATGTTTTCCATACGCCTGATGAAATAACTTTGCAGTTCTTCCGGGGTTTTCAGGTTTTCGTCCTTCATTCTTTTCTTGCATTTTTTGCAGTCTTTCCAAAATCCCTTAAAACATTCGTCACCACCAATATGGATATACTGACCGGGGAAAAGCGCTGCCACTTCTCCCAATACTTTTTCCATAAACACGAAACTTTCCTCGTTACCCGGACATAATGCATTGTCATCAACACCATAAAAGGTATTGCCAACATTTACCTTAAAGGGCCCGCCTGTGCATGACAAGTTCGGATAAGCAGCAAGTGCAGCTAAACTGTGTCCGGGAACATCAATTTCGGGCAGGATGGTTACAAAACGTTGCTGAGCATATTTAACAATTTCCTTAACATCTTCCTGGGTATAATACCCTCCATAATCTGCAACCTCATTTGCCCCTTGTGGATCACGTTTCCACCATAAGCCCATTCTTGGAGCACGCCAGGCCCCTACTTCAATAAGTTGTGGTAAGCTTTTAATTTCTATCCTCCATCCCTGATCATCAGTTAAATGCCAATGAAATACATTCATTTTGTATTTAGCAAGCTGGTTGATGTATTTTTTAACCACTTCTTTTGGGAAATAATGCCTGCTTACATCAAGCATTAAACCCCTCCATCCAAATCTTGGATAGTCTGTTATTTTAACGCAGGGTATAGACCATACTTTATTTTTAATAATCTCTGCACTTTCTATTTCTTTTGGCAACAGTTGCATTAAAGTTTGCATGCCATAAAAAAGACCTGCAGGCTTGTTTGCCTGGATAGTAATCTTGGCTGGCTTAACATCTAAAGTATACCCTTCTTCGCCTATCTGCTTATTGTAAGCTTTGTTCATAGCTAACTGAATGGTTGAAACTCCCCCCGATGCGTGACTTAATGTAAAGCCTGTTGGCACTTTGATCATAGCAGCGAATAATTCTGCTATTTCTTTATTTGCAGGAGCTGCAATCAGTTTAGTAGTCTTGCTTATTTTGAAGCTACCTGGAAGCCTTTGAAACTTTACTGGCTGCGGAATTAGGGCCGGAACACCTTCTACGGCAAATATATTTATGGAGAATAGCATGCAAAGCGTAAATATTGCTATCCTCAAGTATCTGAAATTCATATTTAGTGGATTAGGTAAGCCTTCATAATTTAAAGGTTTGGACAACTAAGATAATTATTTACATTACAATAAACATTGGTATATAGGTAACTTTTACAAAGTTCAATTGTTACTTATTTGATGGGGGAACTTAAATACAAGTATACCAGAAAACAAGAACTGGTTCATGGACTGATACATGGTATTGGAGTCGTATTTGGCGTTAGTGGCCTCCCGGTATTAGTAGGAATTGCAACCGCTCACAACAATGTCCCGGCAATTGTCGGCGCCGGAATATACGGCTTTTGCTTTATGCTTTTATTTACTTGCTCAATGGTATACCACCTGGCCCTGGAACCGGCAGTAAAAAGATTATTCGAAATCTTTGATCACATTAGTATTTATTTCCTGATTGCCGGAACCTACACTCCTTTCCTACTCATCTATATGAACAACCATTTCGGTATCACCCTGCTTTCGGTATTATGGGGACTAACGCTTTTAGGTGTATTTTTTAAAATATGGTTTACGGGCAAGTTTAATATAGTGTCAACAATTATTTACTTGCTTATGGGCTGGATGATGGTTATTGGAGGCAATAGATTCTTTTCAGTGCTTCCGGAATCTGTGGTCATTATGCTTTTTATCGGTGCGGCATTATATTCGGCCGGAACTATTGTCTACCTATTTGGTAAACGATCATATACGCATTCCTTATGGCACGCAATGGTACTTGCCGCAGCAATTTGCCATTATGTAGCCGTATTGCTTTCTATGTAGAAAAAAAATAGTAAAAAATAATTACCAGATTTGGGTGATATTTATGTCCAAACTGGCACATACTATTAAAACATAGTTGCAATGGTTACAAAACTCAATAAAGATAAAGTAAGCACAGATAATGAAGCTTTGCTGATGTCGCTGTACCAGGATACTTTTCCTCTTGTAGCAAGCCATGTGAGTAGAATGGGCGGATCATTTGATGAAGCCAAAGATATTTTTCAGGATGCGCTGATCATTTATTATGAAAAAGTAAAGCATGCTAAGATAGTGCTTAAACATAGCGAAAAAGCATACCTTTTTGGCATTACCAAATATCTTTGGAATAAACGGTACAAAGAAACCAGCAAGCAGCTGCCTCTTGATCAATTGAATATTGAACTAGATGAAGACGCAGCCCCGGCTGATTCTGTCTATGAAGAGGTATCTTCTTCCAGATTACTTCATTTGATGCAAACGGCAGGTCAGAAATGTATGCAGCTCCTAAGCGCTTTTTATTATGAAAAGCTGAATATGGAAACACTGGCTGAACGATTTGGATTTTCAAGCGCCCGGTCAGCAACTGTTCAGAAATTTAAATGCCTCGAAAAAATAAAAGAAACTGTAAAAGAAAAATCATTGGAATATGAAGACATCATGGAATGAGCTGCGATTAATAGAGGATTTTCTTTTATCTGATACAGATACAGAAGACATACTCCTTTTTGAAGCTAATCTTCTGCTTCAACCAAATTTAAAGGAAAGTGTTTTTTGGCAGCAAAAAACATATAGTCTGGTCCATAAATTCGGAAGACTGCAGCTGAGAAAAGAAATAGATCAGGTACATGAAAAGTTGTTTACTGCTCCAGAGCATCATTCTTTCAGGCAAAAGATCATGCAGCTTTTCGGCAAATAACTTCCGCATTTAATTTAGCACTAACAATTATACCCCTCCAAACCAGAGGCATGGGCAATCTATGCCTAAAAATTTAACTAATAACAACAGACATGAAGAACAACGAATTTCGCAATTATGCAATAAAACACCATCGGATCAACAGTCTACATGTAGATCGTCACATCTCCCAAACATCAGCCAATGTTGGTCCATTTGCTATGACCCCCTACATCATAGAAGAACGGCAATTAAACGTAGCGCAGATGGATGTATTTTCACGTTTGATGATGGATAGGATTATATTTATTGGTGAGCCTATAGACGATAGAAATGCCAATGTGATACAGGCACAATTACTCTTTTTACAGTCTGCCGATGCTGAAAATGACATCCAGCTATATATCAATTCTCCAGGTGGATCAGTCTACGCCGGGCTTGGTATTTATGACACCATGCAATATATAAGGCCTGATGTTGCCACAATCTGTACAGGTATTGCACTCTCTATGGCTTCAGTATTGCTTTGTGCAGGTACAGATGGGAAACGCTCCGCCCTAAAACACTCAAGGGTAATGATCCATCAAGCCTCTGGCGGAACGCAAGGAACTGCTGCAGACATGGACATCAGTATCAGAGAGGTACTTAAGATTCAAAACGAATTGTACCAGATCATTGCTGAGCGTAGTGGTCAGAGCTATGATAAAATAAATGAAGTTGCAGCTCGCGATTATTGGATGACAGCTACAGAAGCCAAAGAATTCGGTATGATTGACGAAATATTGGGGTATTCCTAAACCTGAGGAGTTTGGGAAGCCAATTCTTTACTTGAGTCTGTAGTTAAGTAATTACCAGTGTGTGAACCCACAATGCCTTCATCATTCGCTTCAGGGAATTCTAATGTGAAGGTTGTTCCATTACCCGGTACGCTATGAAAACTGATCTTACCTTTCTGCATCTCAGTGTACTCCTTGCATAAGTTCAGGCCAAGCCCAACACCTTTTTCGTTGCTTGTGCCGTAAGTAGATGCGGCATTCAGCTCAAAGAGATTTCCCTGCCTTGCCACCGGAATGCCCACGCCGTTATCCATAATATGTAACCTCACACGACCAGAATCTCTGGAACTATATATTTGAATATTCCCACCTGGCAGCGTAAACTTAATCGCATTATTAATCAGGTTGCGGATCACCAGTTTAAGCATATCCAGATCCGCCGTAAGCTCGGCAGAGGGATCAATATTCACACCGATTGTGACCGTTTTTATATCTGCTGCTGCTTGTTGTACAGCCAAACAGGTTGATACTATTTCAAACAGGTTCAGTCTCACCATATTTACGCTGGTACCACCGTCCATCTGCGATTTTGTCCAGTTCAATAAATTATGCAGCAGCACTTGCGTGTTTTTTGTTTCATTAAGCAGGTTCTTTTCCAGAAATCGGCGTTCATCCGGCGATAATTCATATTCATGGAGCATTTCAAGAAAACTGGCAATTGAATTTAACGGAGAACGCAGGTCGTGCGATAAAATAGATAATAACCGGGTTTTGGAATCATTGGCGTCTTTTAAAGCAAGGGAAGCAGCCAGGGCATTATTCTTTTCCCGTTGATAACTGTTGATCAGGTAAGAAAATACCGCACCCATACAAACAACTACACAGATATAAGTTGTAGCTGTGTCCAAAAACAGATCACTTCGCTTTGCATAGGTGACTTTTACAAATCCTCTGTTATAATACTCAACCAACAATAACCCACCAACAATACCCACGTTAATCAGCATCCAAAATACATACTGCCTGGTCGGCATTACAGACAAAGTAAAAACCAGCGAAAGAAGATAAAGTATCAATGTAGGTCCATGTATACCTGAATTGATGAAATAGTTAAATGCCATCAATAAGCTCGTACCTGCACTAAATATGATAAAGCTAAGCTGCAGTCTTCCAAAATATCTGGAATTGATGTACATCGCTGCAGTTACCATCCAGCCAGCTGAGAGTGCTATATTGGCTAATGGCACCTTTATCACAATATTTACCAGCACTGCCAAAGGAAGACCGATCATAGCGATCAGGCTAACTTCATGAAAAATTCTGGCCTGGAGTGGCGTGTCAGCACTGTTACCGATCAATTTGGCATGCAGCCCTTTAATAGATTTGATCATCAAATATTTGCCAATTTTAAAAGCAGTAAATCTAAGAAAAATCTACTCACATAATTGGCACTGTTTAAAAAGCCAAGGTCTTTTTATTAACTTCCGACATACCGATTTAATACAGCACGACAGTTCCTAGCCTTCAGTCGTCGGCTTTAAACCTACCGAGGCCTTTCCTGTTTGAATGTCAAATGGGACTGAATTGTGCGAATGAACAATTAACCATTTCCCATTCATTTTCTGATAACAGGTAGTTTCCCTCCAGAACATATCCAGGATTCCCCCATCCTTCTTTGCGGCAAATACATGGTTTAAATTATAGCAGAAAGCTACATCCTCGCGCACCAAAAGAAAAGGCTCAGCAATCTCAAAACCAATCGGGCCTTCACCAAAAGTGGAGAACCAATTTTTCAGGCGCATTCTGATGTCATCCAGACCTGAAAGCTGAAGCGGATCAACCACATCAAAAGAAACAATCCGGTGAGAATAAAATGATAAAGTCAATTCCAGGTTCTTTTGTCTTATCGCCTCAAGACGTTTATTTATTGTCCAGAGTACCTGGGCTTCCTGTGCAGCAAATTGATCGTTGTTTTTCATAATGTAATTGTTAACTCACCTAAACGGCCATCTCAATCTCCAAGGCGCCTAGCTATAACCGATAAGTTGCAGAAATTGTTTCGCCTGTTCATTCTTTGTCTTACATTTTACAATTTATCGCAGCGATGATAGATTAATACTTCCGTAGGCTCCGGCAAAAAAGTCCCGGTAGGCAGTTGCTATATCAGCATAACTGTTCATAACAAACGGACCTTCTGCCACGATTGGTTCGTTATACGGCTTGCCTCCGAAAATGAGAATATCTGCTGCATTGATCTTATCGTTCTGAAAAACGATTCCTTGATACCTTCCTCCATCAGCAACATTTTGCTGTTGCCTAACACAATACCATTTACATCTATTCCGAAGCAGTGACAAATACAGCAACTTCATCATCCTTTCTCGGTGAAAATGAGAAACTGGAATTGGGATTCAGGCTATAAATAGCAGTGACCGGTGGTAGGCAGATCAAATGATTTCCTGCCATTTTTTGTTAACGATAGTAACTAAAATCTTAAGCTGGCATTCCCGAAATCTTGCATTTTGAAACCAGATTTGATATCTTGCTAAAGATTAAACGTCATCATAGATGAAGCTCAAACTACGAGAGGAAGATACAAATGGCGAATTGCTGATTTTTAAGGATGAACCAAGTTTCAGCAGGTTGTTTTATACCAAAGATCGATTCGACAAGTATTTTACCATTGCCTGGAATCCAGGAGAAAGCCAAGCCATCACTATCGACGGAGCTGAATATGTTTTTCCAAAGGATTCATTGGTAACTTTGCTGTTCAACCAATCCTTCAGCTTCGAAAATTCTGAGGGCATCGTTGCCTGGCAGTTTAACCGCGAATTCTATTGCATTATTGATCACGATAGCGAAGTAAGCTGTGTGGGATTCCTATTCAGCAGTACAGACCATTTGTTCATCCAGCTAGGCGACGAGGCAAAGCTAAAGCTGAAACTGCTCTGCGATGTGTTCATTGATGAGTTTAAGATTTCCGACAATATCCAGAATGAAATGCTGCTGGTATTATTAAAGCGTCTGATCAGCTATGTGACGCATTTGGCTAAAGCGGGGCATGTTCCAGTAAAGAAACTGCCGGACGAACGGTTCCATATTATCCGAAAGTTCAATCTGCTGGTTGAGGCAAACTTCAAATCGGAACATTCCGTTAGTTTTTATGCCGGACAGCTTTGCAAATCGCCCAAGACATTGTCTAATCTTTTTGCGATCTTCAACCAGAAGACCCCTTCGCAACTTATCCAGGAAAGGATTATCGTAGAAGCCAAACGGCTTTTATATTATACTGATAAATCTGTAAAACACATCACTTTTGAACTTGGTTTTGAGGACATGGCCTATTTCTCCAATTTTTTCAAAAAGAATATGGGTTTGTCGCCCTCCGACTTCAGGAATTCGCCAAAGGATTCCAAAGAAGGGAAATAACCTCAACTTATCGGAAAATATGGGTTTCTCATTAGATGGAGCCTGAATGCTTTCTGAATTATTTTATGTTATTATACCCGGCAGCATTGTGCCGGGCCCTTACCTGATGTAATCTGTATCATAATTTCCTTCATCACTACTCTTTATTCATTCTAACAATACGTGGATAAAATTTACCTTGTATTTCCACTAAATCATGTTGTGCAGTTATAACGGTTTCAATATCCTTATAAGCTAAAGGGTTCTCTTCAACCGTCCCTCCAATCAAGCTAACACGGGCATTAGCAAGCAACTTTTTCATGGCAGACACAGTCATACTATCCTTAGCCTTTTGCCTGCTCATAGCACGGCCAGCGCCATGTGATGCAGAGTATAATGCATCATAGTTTCCTTTGCCAGACACCAGATAAGCCGGTGTTGTCATGCTGCCAGGAATGATACCCAGTTCACCTTTATGCGCTGGGGTCGCCCCCTTACGGTGTATGATCACATCTTTACCATCAATTAATTTATCCTTCCAGGCAAAATTGTGATGGTTTTCCACCACATGGAGCGCCTTTAACCCTAATGCTTTTAAAAGGTTTGCATGAATGCGGTCATGACAAGCTTTAGCATAATCACCGGCCAATGTCATAGTAAGCCAATATTCCTGCCCGGCTTCGCTATTAATATCTAGCCAAGCTAGTTGTTGTGCGTACCGTGGTAGTTTACAGCTATCCATAGCTATTTTTGTGTAGTGTTTAGCTATAGCTGCACCTAAACCACGGCTTCCCGAATGTGTTAATAATGCAGTATACTTCTTAGCGGGTAATCCTAAGGTATTATCGGCCAACAATTCAATTTCGCCAAACTCTACAAAATGGTTACCATTGCCGGATGTCCCTAATTGCCTTACAGCTTTACCTCTTAATGGTTTCAAAAAAGATACTTCATTGAACACCAAACTATCTAAAACCTCATGTTCTTGCCTCATATCCAACCCACCTTCCATTCCAAAATGAGTGTGATTTTTTAATGCCTCCTTGATTTGATATTCAAATCTTTTTATAAAACTATCACTTTCATCAATAATAGAAAGCGCCATTCGGCAACCAATATCCATGCCCACTGCATATGGGATCACTGCATTATCTGTAGCCAACACACCACCAATTGGTAGCCCAAATCCCATGTGCGCATCTGGCATTAAAGCACTTTGTACGCTTACCGGCAACAGACCTGCAAGTTCCATTTGCTTTTTGGCTGATTGTTCAATACCCTTACCTCCGTATGTCTTACAGAATACCGGTTCATCGCGTAACTCGTAAGTTTTAAACGATGCCCCTTCTACTTTGCCTATTATCTTCTCAGCTATCTTACTTGTTAATTCATTATCCAAAAATGCTTGCGGATCATTGTTAATATTCACCAACAGATCCAGCAATTGTTGTTTACTATAGTGTTTGAAATTTTTGGAGGCTATGCCAATAACCAGGCTTCGCAGCTGATCATTATGATAACCTATTTTACTTAAATCTTTTGTTCTTAAATTGCCCATGTGGGTTTATGTTTCTAATTCCAGATAAGCTTCTTTTGGGCTGTATCTGGGTATGTTTTTAATTTTGTTAATGTATTTATTCTGCTCGTAAAACCATCCGCTCCAACGGTACCCTCTGCCTCGCGTTAGCAAGTTAATGCGTGGTTCTAGGTTATGATTATCAATATGATCGGCTATATATGATAGCTCTCTTTCAATATCCAGATCCATCAACTTTATATGCGTAATCATATGGGGTGTAACTTTTAACTTATATCGCCAAGGCTGAGTAAATACGTATTTTATACCTACGCGTCTGGTTTTAACATCAAAGGTTTCAACGCATGTAAAGCAAGCCTTTTCGTCGTCGGTTAAATTCACCTTTTTAGCATCCCAGCTATAAATGGAAAACTCACGCAATAATTGTTGCTTCACTTCGTACCCATAGCGCTTTTTAGGTCGCTTCTTCCGTTTGAACGTCTTATCGTAATGGTATTCAACGGTGTTTATCTTCGCAAGCAGTGTTTCATAAAACGCTGTCCTTGGACTATGTTTTAAATCTTCTCGAAGTACAAAAAAACGTTTCCAGCCACGTTGGTAGGGATGTTCTAATGGTACCAGTGGCAAAAGCCTCTTTTGTTGCCAAAGTTCTGCGCGTCGTTTGTCAAACTGTATCAGCTGCTTATCACGATCTGTTTTAACGAGTCGTCTTTTCTGACGTACCGATTTAATACGGTACGACCATTCCTGTGTGTTCATCACACTTTCATTTTAATTTTTTATTGAATTGGATTTCTAATCTCAGTTCGTCCTTGTGTAAGGATATACCCATTTAAAAGTGCTCAGAAAAACCCAATGAATTGGTGGAGACAAACATTGCAGAAATTACTTATGCAATTGTTAATTGTTTAATAAAACGGCGGTTTGACTGCCTTATTAGGCAATGAGCGAAAGGGGCGATATGTAGATATGCTCTGTCATGATTCCTTGATATTTTAAAGGTTAACAAATCAGGAATTGGATGCAAAGATATAAAATTATTTTAATCCATAGAGAATAAAAAAATCCTGTAAGCTAATAGCTTACAGGATCTAATAATTGTGTCGGGGTGGCAGGATTCGAACCTACGACCTCCTGCTCCCAAAGCAGGCGCGATACCGGGCTACGCTACACCCCGAACTGGTATCTGTTTTTACTGGTCAATATTAAACTACTCATCTAAGTAGTTGTGTCGGGGTGGCAGGATTCGAACCTACGACCTCCTGCTCCCAAAGCAGGCGCGATACCGGGCTACGCTACACCCCGAACTGGTATCTTCTTTTTCCCTTTTTCGAAGGGATTGCAAAGTAACAACTTTATTTTTATAAAAGCTAACTTTACTTTTTTTATTTCTAGCTTCATCAGCTAAGGCTGCAAAGATAGAAATAATTCATTTGCGTGCAAATATTTAAACACTAATTAGAGCTAAAAAACATCCTTTTACAATACATTAATCGGGTTTTAACTCTATATCAACCACTTAAAAAACATAAAAATTTAAAGTTTTTTAAGTAGCATAGGCATATTTGGGTTTCAGCATCAGTATTCTCCCCTTAGCAGTGAGTATTTGAATAGAATCAGAGGGAATTGTGGGTGGTCTTTTTGCTTAGAAAAAAATGCTAAAAAAAAGAAAGCGGGAATAAACCAGATTGGCCACTCCCGCTTAAATTAACGCTCTCACCGCAAATATACGACTGTAAATTGGATTACCTACTAATTTTTTAAAAAAAATGTAGGTTTCTTCTTAGAGCTACAAAGTGTTTTTTAGATTGCTGTTTTCAACCGAAACGTTATACAATTCATACCAGTCCTGATGATCTAGTTCTATAGTAAAGGCATTTACTGCGTTTCTTATTCTTTGTTCGTTTGTGGTACCAATAAGTGGTAAAGCGCCCAATTTAACTAACCACGCTACGGCCAATGATTCAATATGTACATTATATTTTGCACTTAATTCCTCTAACTTTTCGCGCACCTTAACGGCTTGTTTATCTGTTCCTGCAGCAATTCTGCCTTCTGCAAGAGGAGCGTAAGCCAGCGGGCGCATGTAACGTTGTTTGATATAATCAATCTGTCCGTTATCCAATGCCTGCATATTCAGAAGATTCAGCTCAATATGATTGGTTACAATTGGCTTAGTCAAATAAGAAGCCAATAACTGGTGCTGAAAAACGGAGAAATTTGCTACACCAATGTTTTTGATCTTACCTGATTCTTTCAGTCGCTCAAGGGTTAATGCTGTTTCTTCAAGATTAGAGATTGGATCTAGTTTATCTAATAAAAAGATATCGATATAATCAGTTCTCAAATTCTTTAATGATTGCTCTACACTGGCAATAATATGAGTTGCTGAGGTATTATAATGTTTAACTCTGATATCAGGGCGCTGTGCATTTGGAAGCCTTAGTCCGCATTTACTAAATAAAACAACCTCTTCTCTTTTAAAAGCGCCTTCTTTTAGCAACTCTCCAAATAATTGTTCGCATTTCTCGGAACCGTAACTGTCGCCATGTTCAAAGGTGTTAATACCCAGCTCCATGCACAAATAAAAAATCTTTTTTAAAGTAGCATCAGCATCCTTAACATCATCCCATCTGTAAAAACCGTATACTGCAGGTGACACTTTAGGCCCTGCATCTCCCATATAAATCTTTTGCATATTCTCTTTCTATAATTCAAATCTAAGCATTACTTCAATCTATATAAATTTTAGTAAAAAAATACTTACATTTTTTAAATAATTGTCTTTGTGCAATATTGGTGAATTTTATAATTGCATCCTAAATCGTATATTTAATTCAAACCCTATTCAGCAATAACCATGTCGCAGCTACTCCAAACTATATCTAATATCATTAGCTACGTCAGTATCGCAATTATCTGTTATGGTGCTGTAATAGGCTTATTTAAATTTATCAATAATGAATTTGGTAGATTCAACCGATCCTTTTCGTTAGAAAAAACTGTTCAGATAAAAATCGAGGTGGGGTATTATCTATTGCTTGGTCTGGAATTCTTAATCGCCTCCGACATCATTGATACCATACTTAATCCTTCATTTGAAGATTTAGGAATATTAGCCGGTACTGTACTTATCAGAACGGGCCTGTCTTTTTTCCTAAATAAAGAAATTGAGAATATCGCCAAAAACGATCCCTTAAAGGATTAGCTTCCTTTCTATGCTTTTATCTTTTCTCGGTGATTAAGCCCCCATATCACTAAACTCTCTGTTACCGGCAGCACACTGCTACCGTATTCAGTGATCGCATATTTTACGGTAATGGGTCGGGTATCCAGCACGGTCCGGGAAACAAGCAGATTAATCTCAAGATCATGCAGCTCTTTTGATAACATTTTGGCCGAAATGCCTTCTATTTCACGCTGGATTTTTTTGAAAGTATTCTGGCCATCCTTTCTATTGTTGAGGTATCGCATGATCCTTAGTTTCCATTTTCCACCAAGTATTTCGAGGCTATCACGAATTGCTGATAGTTCCTGTTCGCAGGTTGCCTCCTTTATATTTCCGTTGATATTTATTGTTGCCATACTTAAATGGGTTAACTAAAGGTAACCGGTTACCTTTAGTTAACCCATAACAAAAATAAACTATTGCCTCCTAATTTTGAAATAGAATTTCATATACTAATCAATAAAGTATGCAAATCAGGAAGATATTTCGCTGGATTTTTAGATTAAAATGTCGTTACAGCAAGCTCTCTAGTTACCATTACATTAGAGATATCATTAAGTAGGGTCATCACCACCTGCATCCTTAACTGGCTTATCTTCCTTTGGATGCAGTTCTACGGATGGTTGCATAAAAGGTTTCAACAGATCAATTGGTACCGGGAAAATCGTTGTTGAATTATTTTCTGTTGCAATTTCACGAAGTGTTTGCAGATAGCGCAGGGTAAGTGCGCTTGGCTGTTCGCTTAAGATCTTTGCAGCATCCGATAAACGTTGCGAGGCCTGGTACTCTCCCTCGGCAGAAATCACTTTTGAACGCCTTTCACGTTCTGCCTCGGCCTGTTTAGCCATTGCTCTTTGCATTTCCTGAGGAAGGTCTATCTGCTTTACCTCAACCGCCGTTACCTTTATGCCCCATGGTTCCGTTTTCAGATCAATGATCTGTTGCAGGTGCAGGTTTATTTTATCGCGTTGCGAAAGCAGGTCGTCAAGCTCCGATTGCCCCAGCACGCTACGTAATGTTGTTTGCGAAAACTGAGAGGTAGCAGTTAAAAAATTCTCAACCTCCACCACAGCTTTTTGAGGGTCTATTACCCTAAAATAAATCACAGCATTAACCTTTATAGATACGTTATCTCTTGTAATCACATCCTGAGGAGGCACGTCCATAACAATAATACGCAGTGATATTCTTACCATTTTATCTATAAAAGGAATCAAAAGAATCAATCCAGGTCCTTTTGCACCTTTGTCTAGCACCCTGCCCAAGCGAAAAACAACTCCCCGTTCATATTCACGAAGTATACGAATCGCGCTGGAAAGTACGATGACAGCAAAAAAAATGAGCACTATAATAAAAACATTGTAATACATAAACACCTCCTTTTAGTTAAAAATAGAATTATACAGTACGCCCTAGTGGCTCAACAAATAAAGTAAGCCCTTTAACCTTTATTACTTTTACAAGCTCACCCTTATTAATTTTTCCTTTAGTTGATTCCGCAGTCCACACTTCTCCATTTACCTGTAGCTGACCCTGTGGGTTAAGCAGACTCAGCGCTTCTCCGGTCTGGCCCAGTAAGATATTAATCCCTGTTACCGTTTTGAGTCGCTGTGCCCGCAAGCCTAAAACTATTACACAGAGAAAGAAAGTGGCACTTAAAACAGTAACTGAAATAACCACTCCCGTAGATATTTTAATCATATCTAATGAAGAACTTGACTTGAACAGCATTACCGAACCCAGAAACAACGAAACCACACCTCCAATTGCCAGCACCCCATGGCTAACCACCTTAATTTCGAGCAGAAAAAGAACCAGAGAAAAGACGATCAACATTAATCCGGCGTAATTAACAGGTAAAGTATTCATAGCATAAAAGGCAAGAATCAAACTAATTACCCCAACCACTCCTGGCAACACTGCTCCGGGGTTAAACAATTCAAAGTATATCCCTGCCATGCCCAGCATGAGTAAAACATAAGCAACATCGGGGTTACTGATAAAGTCAAGTAACTTCTCGGAAGCACTCATCTCTACATATTGAATTTTAGCTCCTTTGGTATGTAAAGTAACATTTCCGGAGCCTAGTTCTACATTTCGTCCATCTATTTGATTAAGTAATTCATTTTCATTTGCAGCGATATAGTCGATTACCTTCTTATTGAGTGCCTCATTTTCAGTAATCGACAAACTATTTCTGACTGCATCCTCGGACCATTCAAGATTGCGTTTTCGTTTTTCAGCTATACTTCTGATAAATGCTACGGCATCATTGGTGGCTTTTACATTCATTACTGAATCTGTCTTACCTACCAGGTTCACAGGGTGCGCAGCACCAATATTGGTTCCGGGTGCCATCGCGGCAACATGAGCTGCAAGGGTAATGAAAACTCCGGCAGAACCTGCATGTGAGCCGGATGGTGAAACGTAAACCACTACCGGAACTGGTGAGGTTAAAATATCGCTAACAATAGTACGGGTAGATTGTAGTAAGCCTCCCGGTGTATTGAGGTGAATAACCAGACATACTGCCTTTTCCTTCGTTGCCTTTTCAATTCCGTTATGTACAAAGGACGCTGAAACCGGATTAATTGCACCATCAATCTTTATCATCACAACCCTTTGTGCACTTAACATCAACGGGAAACAAGCTAGAAAAACCAAGAAGAATATCTTATTTTTCATACGGTTGAATTCATTACTCGTGTAATATATAAATATACTGAAAATCAACCACTTATTACTCTTTTTTAAGCAATATTAAAGGTAACTTTAATATGACCAGCCTATTGATATATTACTACCCAAATCTGCTACAGAAAGGAGTTCAATTATGGGAAAAGTTAGAAACATCTTACAAGAAAAAAACAGTTCTACAATTTATGTAAGCCTAAACACCACAGTCTTTGAAGCGTTGGAATTAATGTTTAAAAAAACATCGGATCGCTTATGGTTATGGTTATGGATTATAATATTTCTTTACCAGAAGATCACTATAGTAAGCGCATCTCTTTGATCATTTTTTTGAAAAAGGATTACAAAAATGGAAGAAAGACAGATAACTTTTTTTATTTTCGGCCCACATCTGCTTTTTAGAAATACATGAAACCTCCTTTTACCTGCTTATATTACCTGGAAAATGATTCCGATTGCTTACTGGAAGTGAAACGCAATGACCTGCCTGCAAATGCAGACATTGCTGACATATTCAGATGGCTGTACATAAACAAACAGACATTTGAAATTTCACCCCTGGTTTTCCGTTCAATGGATTCATCTGGCGAAGTACAGGAACGTTTCTTCGACCAGGGATACTTAAAATTTAACGACCAAACGGGCACTTATATTGAGAAATTTAATTCTGCACAGCATCAGCTTGAAAATAAAACAGGATTAGCCATTTCTGATGAACTACAGCATATGATAACACGCTATCTTAATCTATAAACTGATTCTATTTATGAGCCATTATCCCATCAATGGCTTTATCGCCATGGGTTATGTAATCCCATGCCCTTAAATAATATCCCTTTTTAGGATTCAAAACCTCAATTTTTATATGATGATTGCCACTGGCTAACTGATAGCGCCAGCAAATTTCATGTCTTCTGGTTCTGTAAGCGGTAGGTAAATGAGCAGTTTCGACGATCTGCCCATCAACATATACTTTGGCTTTAAGTTCATAATCATCCAGATTCTGATCATTTTTTCCGGCATTGCCGCGCAAAACAAATCCGGTTCCTTCAAAGTCAAACTCATAAACATCATCAATATTACGATTAAGTGGCTCTTTTGCTACAGGATAAATTCCCTCAAAACCTTTCTCCAAGCGCACCACCTCTGGTTTTTGCACCTTAATAATTACTTCGGCATCACCTACTTTGCCATTATTTGCAGCAATTGCTTTCAAAGCATGCTGATAACTTGTTTCATACACTTTATTTAAAGACATATTTGTGTATTTGAAGTTCAGATCCTCACTACCATTTAATCCTTTTTTCCAGTAATCCGGAATTTTACTGTAGCCTAGTATTGTTCCCAAAATCCCTCCAACGGTAGATGGGTTACAATCAGAATCCTGTCCGGAACGTGTAGCTATTTCCAACGTCCTTGTGTAGTCTCCTTTTCCGTAAAGCAGCCCCATTACCACATAAGCAGAATTAACTTTCGCATCAATGTCAAACGGACTGAATATACCCTCAGGACACCCTGCTTCTTCTGACCATTTCTTCTGAACCTCGTACCAGGTCTGCTTCCAATCGTTTGGATATTTTTTATGCCATTTGATTACATCGGCAATACATTTATAAAAATCACTTTCTTTTGGTATGGTTTTCAGAGCCTCATTCACCACGTAGTTCACATCGTCAGATAAAAAGGCCAGACTGTACATTGCCCCAACATAAACTCCGCCATACCATCCATCACCATAATTCATAATATGGCCAACTTTATCACTTAAAGTGCTTGCCGAATTTGGCATTCCCGGATGCATTAATCCTGCAAAATCTGCCTCTATCTGATAGTCAATATCATCAGCGTGTGGATTATTTAGCCAATGTCCGCTTTTTGGTGCTTTTATTCCATTAAGAATATTATAACGAGCAGCCTGGTTTGCATGCCATAAATTATAGGAAGCATTTGCAAAGGCATTTGCAAATGAATCAACAGGAGCATCAAAGCCAGCTCTATCCAATACTTCGACAAAAGTAAGGTCCATATATATGTCATCATATAAATCCGGCCATTCCAGCATCAGTTTTTTAACATATCCTTCTCCCCATGGGATTACCTGATAATCTTGTATAAAAGTACCATTGTGCCGGAACTCTGTATAACTTCCAAAGCTCACCCCAATAGTTTGGCCTGCCCAGCCTCCTTTTATTTTATCACGTAATTTCTCTTTTGTGAATGTTACAGTTTCTTTCTTGTGCTGCTTAAGGGTGAATGCAGACATCAAGACGGTCATTATAAGTCCGGGGATTAGTAATTTTTTCATCTTATTTTTTAATAGCTAAATAAATGATCGAATACGGAATCAATTTGAAAATAGAGCAGCCCAGTTGACTTTAATTTATCAGCCTGTTCTTTGGCCTTGCCCATAACATCAGACGATTTTAGCGCCCAGGAGTTAATCACACCTACGGCTAAAATATTATACTTACCAGCCCATTCAACATCTGATTCTGAAATACTATCAGAGAAAAGAAAATAGTTAGATGAAAGGTAATTGGTTTTAAGCATATTTTCTTCAAGCTGCTTTCTGGTACAGCTGAGCTTTATCTTTCCAGTAAAAAAATCAGTAGACTCATCTGTACCAATCATTAGCGCATTCTCGTATAGATGGTGTCTTTTCAGCATGTCTATCACTTTTGCAAATAGTAAGGTATCGTTTCCATCTATTTTATTATCAATCATAACCTGCAGTTTACCTTCGCAGTAATTGAGTACCTCCTCAAATTTTAATATTTTATTGCCTCTTTTATCTCTAAGCTTACTGATCTGCTCCCAGGTCATGGACGAAACATCCGCATCCAGACCAAAAGATCGTTTCAAATTCTTATCGTGATTTGTAATTAATACTCCATCTCTGGTTAACCTTAAATCCACTTCTACCATCCAGTAACCTCTATTTACTGCCTTTTCTAATGCTAAAAGACTATTCTCCGCAGAAAGGCTATCCACCACACCACCGCGATGGGCTATCAGTTTATAGTTGGCAGCGAATGAATGCTGTTTCGAATTCTGGCATACACCCACAGATTGGATCAAAGAAAGTAATAAACAGATTCCTATGGCAAACTTCATATTCTTTTCTATTCTATAAATGAAGGAAGGTACCCAGTTCTAAATGTCTTTACAACAGATTTTGGAGTTAAAACAGATAATTTTTCTTTCGGCAACAACTTTGCTATCCCATACCCTTCTACCGACCAGAGATACATCATTCCATTCCTTATTAAATAAGGTTCATTTTTAAAGATAATAAATGTGCCGTCTGGTAGTGCATCCGGGTATTCCAGAAAGGTAACCTTTTTGTTATTTTGATCAATCCTTTCCTGTTGAAGAATATCATCTATCGCTTTTATTGGTGTTTTAGCGTTAAATCCATATTCAGGATTTCCTTTTAACCAAAACGTTTTGAAAGCAGTCGCCTCAGCTCTGCGACACTCAAAACACGGTCGGTGACCAGCAGCAAATGAGGTGGGTTCATCAAGAAAAAACAACTCAGTATATTGTCCCGGAGCCATTACCGGCCGCTTCCTATCTTTAAATTCCAACACGCAGGTTATCCAGGCAGTGAGCTTAAAAAGGCGTCGAATCTCCTGCTTTTCATTGTGCAGCAATCCCCTATTCCCCATAAATGTACCCCTCGCAGGAGATTTGATAAGGTTGCCATATGGATCAACTCTGTTTTGTAACATGTCTTACAATTAAAATACCCTTGTAATTTAGCAAATATCATTTTTAAAATGGCTCAATAAGTTCATTACAGTTTACTAAATTGTGCGCAATATTAGGAGCTAAAATCTATACCTAAGCCCTATTAGAATAAAAGAATAAACAACTGCATTTAGAAAAATGGAAGCAAAAATTGTGATTATACCTGGACTAGGCGGTTCTGGAGATGACCATTGGCAAAGCTTTTGGTCGAGGAGCTTTGACAACGTCGTAAGGATCGAGCAGGAAAATTGGGATGAACCTGAATTGGAAAAATGGTTAGAAAAACTAAATGAGGCCATAGAAAAATTGGACTCGCCGGTTATTTTAGTTGCCCATAGTCTTGCGGTTTCACTAGTGCTTCATTGGGCGGTTAAATATGATAAATCTAAAATCAAAGGAGCATTGCTTGTAGCTCCTGCAGACGTTGATTCTCCTGAACACACCCCCGATGTTGTAAGAGGGTTTGCACCAATACCAATAATAAAGCTCGCTTTTCCATCAATAGTAGTGGCAAGTCTTAATGATCCTTACCTAAGCTTAAACAGAGCCAAATATTTTGCAGAACAGTGGGGCAGTGAATTCATAAATATCGGTGAGAAAGGCCATATTAATTCCGACTCAAACCTAGGATTTTGGGAGGAAGGCCAATTGATTTTACAGAAATTGCTAAAGTATTAAAAATACAAAGAAGTGGTAATGACAATCATGCTATCGTTGACAATCATACTACCGTCAACGTACGGCGCTCTTCTTTCGAGATGACGAGCGATCTGGTTATTTAACCAACCAGATCAACCGACTAAAGTTTTTACATAATTTAAACTTTGAGTAATACTCTTGTAAGGATCAATTTTAATAACATCCTGCTCCACAAAGAGATTTTCAAGTCCCGATAATTTAGCCTCGGCCAGAATACCCTTATAATCAATTCTGCCCGTTCCTACTTCAGTATAAACAGACTTGTCTGTTTTATCCATATCCTTCACGTGCCACATTTTAAAACGGCCCGGATTTTCTTTAAATAAAACCAAAGGATCATAACCTGCATTAATAAGCCAAAAAATGTCCAGCTCAAAACTAACTAGTCCAGGATCAGTCTCTTTTAAAAGTACGTCATAGCCTGTTAGCCCATTACGCAAATCCTTGAACTCAAATGCATGATTGTGATATCCAAGTTTAAGTTGGTGATCTTTACATAATTCGCCTGCCCCGTTAAACTTTTGTGCCATTCGTTTATAGTCATTGATAGTGCCAGGTGTCCTGATATCTGTAGGCGTCGCCGGAACCACAAAATATTGCTGGCCAACTACAGCAGCGGTTTCGATATGAGATTTCAATACATCCTCATTTCCATCAGGGGATAAATAAGCAGTTACATTATAATGCCCGCTTGGAGAACTCATTTGATTGGCTTCAAGTAAACAATAAACCCATAAACGCCAATTAAGACAGGAATGATTGGATCACTTAGGCAAGTAAAGAAAAAAGGTAGACCCTACATCCATTGTAGATTCTACCTCAATACGTCCACGTAATCTCTCTACCTGCGATTTCACAGTACCAAGCCCAATACCATTTCCGATATTACTGAAGCGATCCAAAACGCCGGAACAATAGCCGTGCTCAAAAATACTGCTTAGAACCTCTTTCGACATACCAATGCCATTGTCGCCTACTACGAAAGTATATCCTTCTGCAGTTTGTTCAAACTTTATTTTAATCTCAGGATGAATTTTATCGTTATATCTTATGGCATTACTTAATAGGTTCAGCAATATCTGCTCCAATGCAATTCTGGAGGAACAAATTTCCGCGTCCAGCGGAAGTTGGAGTTTGCAATTTTCTGGTACAGTAAGCATACTGATTACTTCTTCCAGTAAATGGGTAAGGGAAAAAACTTCCTTCTCTTCTCCTACCCCTGTAGAAGTTTTTGTGTCCCTGAGCAGTTCATTAACGTAGTCCACTAGTTTCTTTGCTGAATTTAGCGAAATGTCAATAAAACGATAATAGCCATCATGCCCCGCCTTCTCTGCTTTACTTCTTAAAGCTTGTGCCGTAAGCATGATATTACCCAATGGATTTTTGATATCGTGGGCTACGCGCTCGGCAAATTTCCGAACCAAACCATTTGACTCTTCCAGCGCTTTATTCACTTCTTCATATTCGTATACTTTCTTACGTAGCTCGATCAATTGAAGCGCCTGTCGCCCCAGAATTTTCAATGCCCTTATCTGGCTGTCATTGAGCTGTTTCTTTTCATTACCAATAACACAGATACTCCCAAGTGCATATCCATCAGGATTTACCAGAGGAACACCTGCGTAGAAAACCACTTTATGCTGGGTTACCATCGGGTTATCAAAAAAACGAGAATCTTCAGTAGCATCGCTGACGATCATGATCTCCTGATCATCTATTATTGCATGGCTACAAAAAGTATAATCACGGTGATTTTCTGTTAATTCAGTCCCATATCTGGATTTAAACCATTGACGCTGCTCTCCAATTAAGGTAATCAAAGCAACTGGTGTCTGACAAATTTCTGCGGCCAGCATAGCAAGGTCATCGTACTCCTGCTCCTGTTCACTATCCATAAGCTGGTAGGAAGCAAGGGCCGATAGCCTGGCAGATTCATTTTCAGGTAGTGAAGCGACTTTCATGAATATATACGTTGATGCTAAAGATAGTATAATCCCATCGTGTAAAAATCGAAAAAAATCGTTTCTTTGGAATACGGCCCTTAATATTTAAAGTTGACAATGAAACTAACCAGGCGAAAATTCATAAGGGCAGGTCTTCTGGCTACATTCGGAACCATCCTGGCAGATATGTTTTGGATTGAGAAGTTTTTTATCGAAACTAATGAATTTTACATTGGCAAGGCAACTAAAGAAACAACCCATATCAAAGTTGTTCAAATCTCTGATTTGCATCTTCAATCTGTAAATTATCAGTTAAAGCATCTGGCAAATAAGCTTAACAAATTACAACCTCAACTAATCTTAATTACCGGTGATGCGATAGATAAATCGGAAAACACTCCTCTACTCAATGAGTTTTTAAAACTAATTGATAAGGAAATAAAAAAGGTGGCCATTTTAGGTAATTGGGAATATTGGGGTAATATCGATTTAGATGAGTTAAATAAAATTTATGCAGGCAATAATTGCACTCTGCTAATTAATGAAACAACACAGTATTCGTTCAAGAATAAGTCCATTTCAATAACAGGTGTAGATGATTTTATTGGAGGCAAGGCTGATTATGGCACTGCAATAAAAGGCTATAAAAAAAGCGACTACCATATTGTTCTGAATCATTGCCCTCAGTACAGCGACTATATTTCAAGTCAAACGGATAAGGACACGAATATTGATTTTATCCTTTCGGGACATACACATGGAGGCCAGATAAATTTATTTGGCTATGCTCCATTTTTGCCACCGGGAAGCGGAAAATATGTTAAAGGATGGTATAATCATAATGTTCCTAAAATGTATGTTTCCAAAGGTGTTGGAACGAGTATTTTACCTGCAAGATTTGGAGCAAGGGCTGAAATTGCTATTTTTAACCTGCTATGAACTCAATTTCCAAAACAACTACCCAATCACTATGGTTAAAGCCAGAAACGAAAAGCTAAAACACATCATAAACTGGGCTAATTCAAACCATGAGATTAGGGCTGTACTGCTCACCAGTTCATTGGCCAGCGCCATTGCACCCGTAGATAAATTCAGCGACCTTGATATTGAACTGGTTTTTGAAGATTTAACTGCAGCCCTTAAAGATGACAGCTGGCTCAGTGAGTTCGGAAGAGTTATTGCCAAAGTAGCTGAAAGTGAAGAAGCCTTTGATGGGAAGCATGCCATGAGAATGGTGCTTTATGAAGATTATGTAAAGGTTGATTTCAAACTCTATAGCATACTGGAATTTCAAAAAGAAGCCGCTAAATCTGAATTGCCGGAAGATTGGGATGTAGGCTATAAAGTTTTAATAGATAAAGATCGGCTCTGTAAAAACTTAAAGCCGCCAACATATCAGTCTGTTATCATAAAAAAACCAGGAGCTGAAAAATTCGCACAAGTGATGAACGACTTCTGGTGGGACATGACATACGTGGCCAAGTGCCTTGCCCGGGATGAGCTTTTCTATGCTAAGTTCATGACGGAAAACATGATGAGGAATGATTATCTTGTACCAATGATTGAATGGTACATCTCTCTTTCGCATGACTGGAAAATTACCACCAATAAACACGGCCGCTTTTTTAAGAAATACTTGTCATCTGAATTATGGAAAAAAATTGAAGCAACTTTTGCCTCTGCCGAAATCCAGGACAACTGGCGGGCTTTATTTGCCTATGCAGACATTGCCCATGAGTTGGGCACAGAACTGGCAGAAAAACTAACTTATCAGTATCCTGTTTTGCTGGAAAAAGATATCAGAAATTACCTTAATGCAATAAAAAACCACACAGAACTTAAATAGATTCCTGAATCACTATTTGCTTTGGATCCGCACTAAAGTCAGACGCTAACTCATTTTGTATCGGTTGGCGTTGAATTTCCTTAAACTCATTTCTGGCTTTACTTGCCGTCTTATGATCACCTGTATGGCTCCATCCTGGTGGCATAAAAATATACAGGAATTTATTTTTAAGTCCTGGGGCTTTGTAAACATCCTTTATCAAACAGGCGAACTCCCCAAAATAACTATCCAGAAAACTATTAGGTTTCATTTCTCTGGTAATACCGTATTCGATTGGAAGATTCTTCTCCTCAGGCTGATAAGTGCCAAAAACTCGATCCCAGATATTCAGCAGGTTACAAAAATTTGTATCCATATACAATGGATTTTTAGCATGATGTACCCTATGGTGCGAAGGTGTCAGAATGTATTTATACAAAAAGCCCAATTTACCATCCTTCATCAGTTGTTCACCTATATGTATAAAACCACCGTAAAACCCATCAATAAACATAATTACAAACAACATCGGCGGATTTACGCCTAATAAAATGCATACCGTAGTTCTAATCACATCCGCATAAGGCCCCTCCAGAAAAAAGTGTGCATAAGATACAGACAGATTCATAGCCTGTGGTGCATGATGAGTAGAATGCAGGCACCAGAACAAGCGAACTTTATGACCAAGATAATGATAAATGAAATGCCCGAATTCCCATACTATATAGCCATAAATAAACCAATACCAGGTAAAACTAGTTTTAAAGATAGCATACTTCTCAAAAAGCCCTATACAAAATACAATTGCAGCTATGGAGATAAATCGTCCTACAAAAGCATTAAAAACGTACGAAAAGAAAGATATTTTATAATCAATGGCTTTAAATTTCCTTAATATTAAAGCCGTTAATATCTCAATTACCAAAACTATTGGAAAAAGAGGCCCAATAATAGAGGTAAATCCGTCGTAAGTTAAAAAGGAGCTGTAATCCCCAGAGTTAACGATCTTGATAAAATTTCCAATACCAAAGAAACCGATAACCCAATCATAAATTGCTTGAAAAAAATCCATCATAATACTTTGTGCTATTTGGTTAAGGCTATTTATATTGTATATACATATATACAGATATTTTTTAAACCCCGCACATAAAAATATAAAAAAACTATTAAAACTCAAATAATTCAATGAATCAAATGAATTATTACATTTTTATTATCTTCGTATGTACATACATTAAAAACCACAAACTCATGAAGATTTATTCGGCATATCTATTGGCCCTTACCTTTCTTATTTGCTCCTGCTCATCCACTAAACAAAGTGAAGAACAACAACTCGCAAAATCTATTCTGGCAGACACCTCCATGCAAATAGTAGACAGCATGGCCAGAACTGCCATAAAAGAAGGGTTTAATGCAGGAAGTGGTTACTCGCAGATCTGGGCACGCGATATGAATACCTTTATTGTAACCGCGCTCGAGGAGACTTCCAAAGAAGAAGTTAAAGGGGCCATTTTAGTCTTCTTCGCGCTTCAGCAAAAAAATGACGAGATGGTGGATGGTTATGTCTTGAAAAAGGACTTCACATGGAACGATGATACACCTTACTATTCTGATAACGACCCTAAGCATGTAGGCTTTAAAAACACTGTTGAAACAGATCAGGAAACCTCATTAATTCAGCTTGTAGGCAAATACGTTAAGAAAACAGGAGATACAAGTATTTTAAGCGAACAAATTGCCGGTGTAACCGTATTAACAAGAATGGAACGCATGATCAGGTATTTACTTAAGGAAAGATACAACAAAAGTTATGGCTTGCTTTACGGAGCAATGACGGCTGATTGGGGCGATGTACAGCCTAATGATGACTTTGGCTGCGACTGGAACAACCTATCTGATGAAGCAATAGATGTATATGATAATGCAATGCTAATTATTGCACTCAACTATCTTCAGGAAATGACCACTGATAAAAACCAGATCACCCAATGGAAAGAATTACAGAAATCAGTTAAAGCAAACGTGAGAAAACACCTGTGGGACGAAAAAAGGAAGAAATTCATTCCTCATATTTATCCGGGAAAATCTCCTGTCCCCGCAGGCTTTGACGAGAATAATATTCACTATCACGGAGGTACTGCGGTTGCTATTGAGGCAGGATTATTATCAAAAGATGAAATTGCAATCGTTAACAAACAAATGGTTGAAAACGTAAAGCTTTCGGGCATGCCAAGTATTGGCCTTACCATATACCCTACTTATCCTGAGGGCCTTTTCCGTGGAGGGATGTCAAAACCATACATTTATCAAAATGGAGGAGATTGGACCTGGTTTGGAGGAAGAATGATCCAGCAATTGATTGCTAATGGATTTGTAAAAGAAGCTTATGAAGAAGTTCGCCCTATGATTGATCTTGTTATCAAAAACCATGGTTTCTATGAATGGTATGGCAAAGGTGGGGTACCAAGCGGTTCTGGCAAATTCAAAGGCTCTGCAGGTGTTCTTAGTAAATCAATTACTCAGTTTAAAGACTGGGCAAACGAACAGAAATAACGACCTCTAAAGCCCCTCAATATCGCTGATCTGCTTGCCAATATCTTGTACTACAAGTTCATCAAGCAGCAGATCAGCATGCCCGGATGTTTCATCGTACTCATAAATGGGGTAACCACCTGAATCCAGATCGTCAGCCGAAACAGCCTCCCAGCTCCCTGATTTGCTCATAAATATTTCCCCTACAAGTCCGCCATGACAAACCACCTTATAACTGCCTGCTTCCTGGGGGTGTATGTTTAAATCAACCTTTTCCCCATGACTGGTGATGATAATATTAAACGGGTCCATAATTTGCTCTCCTAATGTACCTTATAAACCAACAACAGACTAAATAGTTTTCATTTCAGGATTTTTTTCTATGCCCCAATACCGACCATTCAATGCCCTGCAGTAGCAACTTCCTGTAATTGGGATTTCCAAAGGCTTCCGGCCCATGTCCTAGTTGGATGAACAATACATCTGCTTGTCCATAGGTATTAATCCATGCGATATCATGTGAACTCCCTGGATGAGTAGTACTAAGCAGGGGTCTGATGTTTGGCTGAGTACCAAAATGGCCATATACTTCATCGTAAATCTCGAAATCTTTAAGCCCTTTGGTAACAGGATGCTTATGGTCTTCAATTTTTACGGGTATAATAACATCGTGCTGGTAGCTTGATTTTATGGTATCCCCTTTTACAACGGTTGCCTGCTCATAATATTTACCTCCAATGATCTTCTGAAACTCATCCCAATCCTGATAAGATACCAAAGAATGATGCAAAAATATCATTGCCTTTCCCTTGTTCAACAAATGCATATAAGCCTGTTTTTGTACAGAAGTAATGGAATTGTACATATCGTAAAAAACCAGGGCATCATACTTATCAACAGCCGGAGAGGCGATCAGCTCATTGGCTGCAGGTTGTTCCAGTTTGTCATAGCTAATATTCTTGCTTAATGAATCAAACATATGATAAAACGGCTCCTGCTTAAAACCATGCCCGCCTGTAATGACCAGGATGTGTATCTTCTTCTGTGCAAAACAAGCTATACTAATGATACATAGCAGGATGGTCATTCTCATTGATTTCATAATTTTCATATTATTGTTAGCTCCAGCTGTTCGCCTCTTTTTGTATCAAACGTAAATGTTTTACCAGCTAACACCTCTACCTTCTGCCCGTTCCTGATTAACTGCACTTTTTTTCCCAACCAAGGGTTGTCTATACTGCATGGTCTACCCGCCTCGCTTACTAGTTTAACATATTCAATTTTGCCATTTTTCAGGCGGCTGCTTACTAAGAAAGCACCATAGGCCCGCAATTGCTCAAAGCTTGCATCTTTAGCCTTGTTCCAGTTTGGAAATATTCTGATCACCTGTTCATAACTCTGCATCATCATTTCATTTATCGTTAATGGAACCGCGGCAAGGGTTTCTGTCCCTCCACCATCAGCAGTGATCCACAGATTTGGAAGCGATTGCAGTGCAATCCGGTCTTTCAGCTGTTTAATAATTTCATCAGAATCATATCCAACCCTTACCGCGGCAGGAAAACAGGTTTCAATTCCATTACCCAGCGTATTTGCCCATTCACCCGGAGCGTTCATTCTTTCCTTCCATCTGCTTACATCACTAAGCAGGATCTGGTTAAAAGCTGAATCCGTTTTAGGGCCACATACACCACCCGGAAGTATCAACCCATGGATAGAAACCCGTGCCAAACCGGAAATACGGCTATGCCTGACAGAAGGGCTCTTTTCAACTTCTTTTAAGCTCAGTTTACCATCTACTTCACCCACAGTAAAATCACTTATATGTTTTACAATATGCTGCCATTTATCTACCCTTTCAGGGTCGACTTTTAAAAAGCTACTTACATCAATGATTCCCTTAAATAACATTTTCACAAGGCCAACAGAAAGTGTCGAATTAAAATCGCCCAATTGATCTCGCCATTTCCCCTTATTTTTAAGGTTTGGCATCACCTCACCATAATGATCCATATAAATCACATAACGCCCGTTCTCAAACTTTAAATAATCCTCCCAAAAATCAGCACATTCCAGCATATAAGGATAAACTTTTTGGGCATAGGCGGTGTCATAAGTACTGTAAAAACGCATCAGCATATTCCCTACACTAAAAACAGCGTTGATCTTTTGGCCTAAAAATTTATATCCTCCATCAATGGTATTCTCCTTTGTCGCATATCTTTTTTCCATTTCATCCGGAGTAAGCGGCCAGCGGGTAGTTACCAATCCCTTAGGGCCTATTCCAACGGGATAATAAATCCCTTTAATATGAAGTAATTCCTGGGCGTGTTGTTTTCCCTTTTCCATATAATCCAATAAGGGCTGATCGAAATTAGCCGTCTGATCTATGTAATTGGACGAATATGCAGCCCAATAGGGAGCCTGGTAGTTATAATTTAAATGATAATCCCCTCCCCATGAGGATGAATCCCTGGTTATAAATGGTCCCCAGATACCGGGAGCAAATTTATTCCCTCTTGAAGTAGATCCGAACAGATATTGTGAAGCATAGTAATACTTCTCAATTAAGGAGTCGCCAATTTGAACGTTTGAGCGGCTCCAAAAATCCTTCCACCAGCCCTCATGTTCTTTCTTTATGGCCGCAATTGAATTTTGTGTTGTAGACTGCGCCTCTTGGATCGTCTTTTCCTTCCAATCATTTTTATCGCAATTGGTATACATGGTAACAGATAGGGTGAGTTTCTGGTTGGCTTTCATATTAAGCGTCCCATCTTTCTCAACTTTTCCGCCCAGTACTTTTAGTGCGATAGCAACATGCGAAGGCCATTCCAGTAATGGAGTATTCTCGAAAGAGCGGGTTACCCAAATCACATCTCCATTAATACCTTTTGTGTTTACAGAGGTATTTCCTTCAGTAGCATTTAAGGCAAGGTTCATTGTAAAGGCCTTATTTGCTGTAAATTCTGCAATCACCGTATTCGTTGTAGCCGATACCCAGGAGTTAAGGATTACTGTAAGATCATCCTTCGTAAACTTTCCCGCAATTAAGGCCCTGTCCTGAATTTGTTCTGCATAATAATTAGCGCCCTTAAGGGCGCTAATATGAACTTCCAACCATCCTGGCAAAGCAATACCTCCTCCGGGATAAACCGGATATGCCCGCCAGAAATCATTTTTACCTAAGTAGAACAACAATTTATCAGGGCTACCACCAAGGGTAAGCCCAATATCTCCATTTCCCGCCAACGGACCATCTGGAGTTTTTGACGTTGGCACCTTTTTAGGCGCAGTTGCGAAAACAGCTTTATATCTTCCTGAATATATTTCCTGTGCCTTACTTTTTTGAGCAAAACAGAACAGGATCAGAAACATGGCCCACAGACTACGCACTACCTAAAAGTTTGGATTCTGTGTCCACACGCCTTTCATAATATCCATTTGGCTCAATGGAATCGGAAAAAGGTAAGACTTAAACTTTCTCTTTGTTCCTTTGGCATCATAAGCTACCTGAGGGATAACCTGATCTGCTATTTTCCATCTGATTAAATCGTTGTACCGTAAACCCTCAAAGGCAAGTTCTACTCTACGCTCGTTTCTAATGATTTCACGGGTCAGCACAAGCTGTGCCGGCATATTAACTCCAGGTCTTGCCCTTACATCATTCAATGCCTTTAAAGCACGCGGGTCAGCACCTTGCCCATTTTCAAACATGGCCTCAGCATACATCAGCAACAGATCGGCATAGCGGATTTTAACCATATGCTGATCACTCAATGTAGCACCAGATGCATTATTTATAGCAGGATTTACCCATTTTTTAAAGGCCATAGTGGTATAAGGAATTTGTCCTTCAGCCGTACTTCCAGCTTGTTTAAAGCCTCCCGGATTGTATGCCCACGGATCCCCCGCTTCAAAAATGGTCATCTTTCTGCGCGGATCATTTGGCTCATAAGCATTCTTCAGTTCTACCGTTGGAAATACCGACATACGCCCACCAATAACCTGATCCAAAGAGTGATAATCATCTGGGGCTTTAAATTGCACAGAGAACATGATCTCTTTGTTGTTAATTTGATTACCAAAAAATATACCTGCATAATTATCAGAAAGCCTAAACGGATTACCGGCATCACCAATTAATGTCCAGGCTGCATCAGCCGCCTCACCATATCGTTGATTATTTAACAGCACCCTGGTTTTAAGCGCTATTGCTGAACCTTTTACTGCACGGCCGTCACTAAATGCAGTTGCTGGCAAGTAAGAAATGGCCAAATCAAGATCTTTCAGGATCTGGGCAACTACCTCGGTTTTAGGTGATCTGGGTGTTTTCAAAAAATCGCCATCCAATGTAGCTGGTTTCAAAATAAGTGGCAAATCTCCATAAAGCTGGGTAAGATCATTATAGTAAAAAGCCCTTAGAAACAAAGCCTCGCCTTTCATTTTGTTCCGTACAACATCTGTAATTACACTAACACGGTCTATGTTGTCCAGAAAATAATTACAATAAGCAATTCCCTGAAAACCAAAAGTAAAAGATTTACTCACAATTCCTGTTGTCGCAGAATTATGCTCTCCCCTCATTACAATATCAAATGCTTCGTAATTAGAGGTATTGGACGCATTGTCAGACAGCGCTTCCCAGTAAAGGGAATTACCGCTTTGCCCTGCCCCATTGGAAATAATTGGTTCTTTAAGCTTATAATAGCAAGCTATGAGTGCCTTATTGGCCTCTCCTTCTGTTTTCCAAAAATTTTCGGAATTGGGATTAGAAAGCGGATCTGTATCTAAAGTCTTCTTACATGAAAACACCATTGTGCTCAACATCATCAGAAGCATTGTTTTTATATATATAGTCTTCATAACATCAATGATTATAGTGTTACTTTCACACCGAATGAATAAATTTTAGCCTGGGGGTAAATTGCTGCCCGGCCACTGGCTGCTGCCCGTTCAGGATCGCTCCCTTTAAAAAAGTCGCTAAATGTTAGCAGATTGTCTCCAGATACATATAATCTTAGTGCCTGAATTTTAGCTCTGTTAATTAGCTTGGCCGGGAAGCTGTAACCCAGCTGAAAATTCTTTAACCTCAAATAAGAAGCATCCTGTAACCACCAGTCAGAAACCTGAGTATTAGGCGTATAATTTTCGTTGAAAATATGAGGGATGGTATTTGATGTACCTTCTCCATCCCAGGCATTTCTCCAGAACGTAGGCGGCGGCCCTGCTTGTCTGAATGGCGCAATTCCCCATTCTTTAACATAGATCTTACGGCCTTGAATTCCCTGGAAGAAGAAACTCAGATCAAAGTTTTTATAATCAGCGTTGAAGCTTAGTCCGTAATTAAATTTAGGGAAAGCCCCTCCAACAACCATTCGGTCATCTGTAGTAATTTTGCCATCAGGAACACCATTTGGCCCACTTACATCTTTGTATTTCATGTCGCCAGGTTTAGGTTTAACAAGTGGAGTTGGACCATTGTCAATTTCGGCCTGATTTTGATAGATGCCATCAAATACGTACATAAAATAAGAGTTATAAGGCAGCCCTTCCTGATTGATCGTTCCATTGCCGCCATTAATTTCACGCGCACCATATTTCACTACCTTATTTTTGTAGGTCTCAAAATTCCCCTGCACTTTATAATGAAAATCATTGATCTTGTTTTCGTATCCCAGCGAGACTTCGAAACCAGTGTTGTTCATTTCGCCAAGGTTTACTGTTGGACCGGCAACGCCTATAAAATCAGGCACCTGAAGTGGCCTCAAAATATCCGTTGTGTTTTTAGAATACCAGTCTACGCTACCAAACAACGATGATTTAAATAAACTGAAATCCAGACCTATATCGGTTACCGTAGTCGTTTCCCAGGTAATATTTCTATTAATCAGATCGGTTCGGGTTACCCCTTGCTGTAAAGAGCCTCCAATATTGTATAAAACCGGATTCAAAACATCCTGATATGGATAAGGCATTGATTCACCACCAAGCGATCGATTAACATTCTGGTTCCCAACCTGTCCCCATGATACCCGCGCTTTTAGGTTATCCACCCAATCAACAGATTTCAGGAAGTCTTCCTGCGAAATTCTCCATCCGGCAGAAGCAGATGGAAAAAATCCCCATTTGTTTCCTTTCGGAAAACGTGAAGAACCGTCATAACGGAAGTTTCCTTCCAGCAAATATTTCTCCTTGTAATTGTAATTGATCCTTCCAAATAGCGATTGTAGTGCCCATTGATAAGCATAACCATCGGCCAGCTGTCCACCCGGAGAATAAGACCCAAGTTCGATCAAATCATCAGAAGGGGCATTTCTTTTAAAGCCCTGTAAACGATCGTAGCGAAAAGTTTCCTGACTTCCTCCCAATAACGCAGAGAAGTTATGTACTTCATTAAAGGTTTTGGTATAATTTAATGTTCCGAATACAGTATACTGAACATCCTTTTCGTTTCGAACGGTCAGGTTATTTTCACCTACGGTTCCGTTCCATTGTGTATTGTACAAGTATTGTCCGCTTGCATCCGGCAGGAACATATATCCCGGTACACCAACAACATGTACCTTCGTTTGCTTATCATTATATTTTACTGCGCCTTTAATCTCTCCTTTTAATCCAGGAAGAATATCTACATCAAGAAATGCAGATGCCAGTGTATAATAGTTCTTGATATACCTTCCGCCATTTTCTGCCGTGGCCACCGGATTCTTATTTCCACCTTCCTGAATAAAGGCTTTAGCAGCATATCTTCCACTTCCATCCGGAAGTTTTGGTGTAAATGTAGGGTGAGCAGCTAAGGCACTTAAAATCTGGTCTTCTGTCGAATTTCCATCAAAATTATTATTCAATGCAGTCTCATTCCGGTCTCCTTTAGAAAAAGCAATGTTGGTTCCGAAAGTGACTTTATTGTTCAAACTTGTTTTAAAGTTAAACTGTGCATCATATCTTTTATAACCGGTTGCTATAAGGATACCATCCTGATCAAGATAGCCGGCACCAAAATTATACGTTGTTCCTTCCTTACCACCATTAACACTCACATAATGCTGTTGCATTGGAGCTGTGCGAAAAATCGCATCCATCCAGTCGTAACTTGGGTATTGTGCAGGATTTGTAATGGCACCCTGGCGGTATTGCTCAATCTGATCGGGGGTATAGATTTGGTTGGCACTGGTACCGGTGTGCGCAATTGCTTTATTAAGCAATTCCATAAATTCAACAGAATTGGTAATCCTATCATAGATAGAAGTGGCCCTCTGACTGCCATAATTATAGCTATAGTCAACATTTAATCTTCCTGCTTTACCAGCTTTGGTGGTTACCAAAACCACCCCATTTGCAGCCCTGGAACCATAAATTGCTGCCGAAGCAGCATCCTTTAATACAGAGATACTTTCTATCTGATTTGGGTTTACATTATTTAAATTACCTTCTACACCATCTATCAAGATAAGTGGATCATTGCCTGCACCACTAAAAGTACCCTGACCACGAATTTGTATAGTTGCACTCTCTGCTCCCGGCTGACCAGAATTCTGTGTTACCTGCACACCCGGCATTCTGCCTTGTAATAAAGAGGTTGTGTTTGGTGCCTGCCTGGTGGTTAACTCTGTACCCGTAACATTACTTACAGCCCCGGTGAGGTTCACTTTCTTTTGTGTGCCATAACCTACCACCACAATCTCAGAAAGCGCGCTGCTTTCTTCTTTTAACACCACATTAATGGAGGTACGGTTATTTACAGGAATTTCCTGTTGTGCAAAGCCAATAAAGCTAAATACAAGCGTTCCCGTTCCATCAGGCAAGGTCAGCGCATAATTGCCATCACCATCTGTTATGGTACCGGTATTGCTTCCTTTAAGTTTTATATTAACACCAGGCAATGGCCCGCCCTTTTCGTCAGTAACCTTTCCTTTAAGTTCTAATTTTTGAACCGAAGTACTTTTTGCTGGTATAATATCGGCCACATTATCTTTAATGATCACCGTTTTGTCCTTAAACACGTAAGTAAAAGGTTGCCCCTCAAAACAGCGTTTTAATACTTCTTCAAGCGTTTCATTGTTAACTGAAATATCTACTCTTTTCGCTTTCTTTATATCTTCCAGATTGTAAAAGAAATCGTATCCACTTTGTTTACGGATTTCTTTAAACAATTGTTGCAGACTGGCATTCTTTTTTGAAAAGGTGATACGTTGAGCCTTACTTGCCTGGGCAATCTGCAAAAAGAGGGTGATTAGTAAAATTGTAGTAATCTTAACTCTCATAATTAGTTTACTATGATCTGTCTCTTTAAATCTGCGTAAAGCAGAATTCATAATCAGCAGAAATTTAGGTACAAAGCTCCGCGGCTTACATACAGATTGTTTGTAAAAGTTCATACATTTGTTTAGTTGGGGTTTAACGAAAAAATAACTCTTGGAGGGTAATCCCAGCCATTTTTTACCGGGAGTGGTTCGAAGCACTTCCGGTTTTTTAGGCTTTGCCTGGTTGTTACAGCATAATACCGATTCCAGGCTTTATTACCTCAAATCAGGGTATAAGTTGTGTGGTCATTCTTCTTCTCATGCTGTTTATTTTTTTGGTTAGTTATTAATATTTGCTTGTTTATTTTTTATCGCGCAATACCGTGATCCGATTGCCTTCAATTACAAAATGTATTTTGTTTGTGGACTCCATAATTCCTAATACCGACGATATGTTTTTTGAGCGGGAGATCAAGCCACCAAATTTCACATCATCAAACTCGCCTTTATAGATCACTTCTACATCATACCATCTTGCTACTTTTCTCATAATACTTTTCAGATCATCGCCATCAAATACAAAGTCTCCGTCTTTCCAGGCCAAAATACTTTCCGTATTCACTTCTTTTACATTTATCTTCTGATCACCCAGCTCGCTCTGCTCACCTGGCCTTAACAATACGTTGTTATCAGGCGCATTCCCACTAGATTTTGAGCGGATTACCCGAACACTACCTTCTAAAAGGGTAGTTTTTATTGGGCCTTCGTCTTCGTAGCTGTTGATGTTAAAGTGTGTTCCCAGAACCTCTACTTCTTGTCCTTCGCTTTTAACAATAAATGGAATTTTACCGGGTAGCTTAGCTACTTCAAAATAGCCCTCTCCTGTCAATTCAACAACTCTTTTACTTCCACTAAATTTAGTTGGATAACGTAATAATGAAGCGGCATTTAGCCAAACCCTTGTGCCATCAGGCAAATTAACCTGATACTTTCCTCCATTGGGCGTTTCTATGGTATTGAATAACTGAGCTCCATTTTTACCCTGGGGTTCAGAGTCTGATACTGTGTAAACCAGCTGACCATCTGCAGTTTTATTAATTACCAAGCCCTCCTGTTTAACCACCTCACCATTAGCCGCATCGGTTAATGAAATCCTTTTGCCATCGGCAAGTGTTAAAAATGCTTTGTTACCTCCCGGAGGGATGTCTTGTTTTTTTGAAACGCCAGTTATTGAGGAGCGGTTCCCCGGTTTGTTTAAATAAATAAAACCAATGAAACCGACGATGCTGATTACAGCTGCCCAACTGGCAACTTTAAGTAAGAGCTTACTTATCTGAACAGGCTGAGATTCCTTATCCTTCTGGGCCGACAATGCCGCCCATACCTCGTCTTTAGTCTTGCTAATAATTTTATGTGAAGGAGCCTCCTTTCCAGAATGTAATTCCAGATACCAGCTTTCAACAATTGCTTTTTCTTCTTCAGAGCAATTGCCGGCCTTGTATTTTTCTAACAGTTCTCCGGGATCCCTATGCATACAATATATTTGGTATTTATACTTTATGCTACTATGACAGGAAAGCTGGGGGGTATGGGGTACTTATTTTAATAAAAAAAAAGATAAAGGAATAAAATCCCGCTATCGGACTGCCCGTCATCTCGAATGTAAAGAGAGATCTCTTGGCCACGGAGTAACTGCGAACCTTTGCATAATCAGGAGATTTCTCCTATCGTCGAAATGACGGCAGCTTAAAACAATCTGGCATTGGTATTCAAACGCTATATGAAGTACAAAAACAAACTATAAAAAGCAATAACAAATAAATCAAACTTGGGCCTAAGTATGCGTAAAGCCTTTTTCACATGCATGCGTACGGTCTGTTCAGATATCTGAAGCCTAACTGCAATCTGTTTATAAGAGAGGTAGTCTCTCCTGCTCAGTTCAAACACTTCTCTCATTTTAGATGGTAAGGCCGAAATTTCCCGTTCAATCATCTTTCTCATTTCAACCTCCCTTATTCTATGATCTGCAAAGTAAGTATCGCGATCTATAAAGCCAGCCAGTGAGCTGATGTATTTATTTTCTACAGCATTGTGCGAAATACGGTTTATAATACGGTTCCTGATGGCCGAATATAAATAAGAAGATAGGCTACGATCAAATGAAATGGTTTCGCGACGTGTCCATAATATTTCAAATAATTCCTGAACTACGTCTTTTGCCTCGTCCTGATCGTTTAAAAGCTTACAGGCATGTACAAATAATAAACCATAAAAACGGTCAAAGATGGCAGTGTATGCCAAATGATCTCCTTTCTTCAAGAGATCAGCCAACTCCTCATCGTTTAATTGTTTATATAATAACATTGGTAAAACTGTAAATGGACTTTACGCCCATGCCCGACACAATTATTGAAACTAGAATTTTATATTTGATTAGTATCCAGATCAAATGTAACACATTACCGCTCCCGTGCTTACGCTCATATTGGCTTTTTATTCAACTATTTTGCCATAAAAGGTTTTTGGTTTAATTATTTAAATGAAAGATGCAGAAAGGATACACCCTGTCTTGGCAGTAAGATTTCTAAATTAGCAGTTCCATTTTTAGTTTTAAGTATCGAAGGTTTTTCGAGCATAGCCAGTTGCCCGGCTTTTTCAAGTTGTTTGATTTGTACAGCTGTCGGACTTACCGGAGAACCCATTTTTTTCCAAACTTCGTACGAATTGCTGTGCTGATCATCAATACGATAATGTTTAAGCTCTATTGTTTTCGAGGGCAATCCATTAAGCTGAATGTTAACTTTTTCGGCGCTGCCTTTTTCATCAGCATCATGATAATTCCAAACCATAACCGCAGCAGATTTTGCATCTTTTGATGCCAATGCACCAATATCTGTGTGGGCACCACGAATACCAGATGCTAAAATACTATCCAGAGGACACATTCTGTTTGCATCAACCTTTACCAAATCACCTCTCATCATTCCAAACATCCTGAATACATTCAATACCGGTTTATCAACTCCATTAGTTGCCAGGTCTCTGAAACCATAAAACCATGGTTGGTTTTCAAATTCAAAAGCCCAGGTAACCGCACCAATCAGGTTAGATTTCAGTAAGTGAGCCAGTTCATATTTACGGGCAAAAGATGCGGCAGTATAGCTGGAATACATGGTTCCGTTTCGATATGCATTTTGAGGATCAGTAGCCATACCGCAAGCGGCACATCCTTCGGGGTCCGACTCTCCAATCACTATCGGTAGATCCTTTAACTGCGGATAAGCCGCAATGACCTTTAAATTATCATTAATGTTTCGAAGCTGACTACGGATTCCCATAACCACTCTTCCATTTTCCAATTTTGGAGATCCTTTGGCATGAAATAAAAGGATATCAAGCGGCGATCCGGTTTTTCCGGTTGCATAATTCGTCTCAAACAAACAGTGTTTTATAAAAGCATCCTGAAATTTCATTGCTCCCCCTGTAATATCAGTCCCTCCAATTTTTGCCGTTGGCAAAGCTCTTTTAACAGCATCGGCAGAATAATCATATAATTTAAAAAATTCCTGCTGTGTTCCTCTCCAATATTGCGAATCTGGTTCGTTCCAAAGTTCCCAATACCAGCTTTCTACTTCTTCTTTTCCGTAACGCTCAACACTATGTTTTACCCATTGATAAACAAGCTCTGTCCATTTATTGTAATCTTTAGGAGGATACGCCCAACCAGTAAAAATATCGCTGTATTTATCACCTGGTTTCCAGTTATGTTTATAAGGAACAGGTTTGCTCGAGAGTGCTTCGGGCATAAAGCCAATCTGTGCCAGCGGTTTCATACCTCTTTTGATATAAGTATCAAAGATACTGTCGATAATAGACCAGTTATAAACCGGATTTCCACTGGCATCTTCGGTATAAGCATTTGTTGAGCCCCATTTTAAAGCAGCCACACCATCACCGGTTACCAATAAACTATGCGCCCTAACGAACACCGGTACGGGACTTGCCGCCGCAATTTCGGTCAGTAATTTCTTACCATCCTTCATATAGGTATAATTTGGTTCATCATATCCAAACCAGGCCCATAGTGGTTTCATTGGAGCTATTGATGCTGAAAAATCAACAGCAACCTTTACCGGCTCATTTTTATTCGTTTGAGCGTAGGCAAGGCTGTTTATGCCTACTGCAATGATAAAGAGTTTAATACTTTTTTTTAATAGCATGTGCTTTGGTTTAAGCGATATATCTTTTATACGATTAACGATCATCCAAATTAAATATATAGCTTTTTTTCTTTCTAGTATAATCCGCTAAGCCAATTGAAAAATAAAGTGCCTCTAAAATTACCCGCAGATTCCAGAGCGCTTATACGGCGATTTCATCGTTAGCATAAACAGGGAGATAACAGGGAGGTAACAGGGACATAGTAGGGATAAAATCCTTTTAATATCCCTATATAGTTCTAATCAAATTTTTATTTATAAAAAGATATTAATATATTATATATCAACCTTTTAGCAATTATAATTATGGCAATTATCAAAAACGGAATTTTAGGAGGATTTAGCGGAAAAGCGGGCACTGTTGTCGGTTATCAATCAAAAGAAAGAAGCCTTATGCGTGGCAAACCAAGGCTTAGAACAAGCCCACCCACGCCAAAAGAATTAATAAACAGAGAAAAATTCGCCTACGTGCAGGCATGGCTACAACCACTACTTGAATTTTTACGTGTTGGATTTCAGGGATATGCAGCCAATTTTGAGGGTTTTGTAGCTGCAAAATCTTACAATTCTAAAAATGCGCTAATTGGGATTCCCTCCTATTTCCAGATCAATCCGGCCCTGGCATTGGTAAGTTTTGGAGATATGAGCCAGGCCACCACTGCAACAGCCGTTGCAGAAAGCGGAAATGTAATTAGCTTTAGCTGGACAGGTGGCAATTTTGCTTATGACGACAGAGCAATGCTGGTGGCTTATGACATAACCGGTGAGCGGGCAAAATTTAATACCGCATCTGAAAGAGCTAAGGAAGGATTTGCCAAACTTAAGATGGATGAAAGTTTTGTTGGAAAACAAGTAGATGTATATCTGGCCTTTGTGTCGGAAGATAGAAAACGACGCAGCAACAGTCAGTACCTTGGGTTGGTTACTGTTTTGTAAGTGTTGCTTCTATTTGCTGGCTTTTAACATAATTGGCGATCATTGAGCGGACAGACTTATGAAAATAGGCCTTAACATCACTAATGCTTCCGATCTGTAATTTGTTATGCCAGAATTTGACAAAAAATTCGACTAATAAATCATCTGCAACACTTTCATTTTTGATTGTCTTAACCGTATAACTAAATAAATAAGGATACAATGATTTGTGAAGCAAGGCAAAAGACTGCTCTTCGCCTTTTATTGAGTTATCCCACAACTCCGTCAATTCATTAACTTTTTGCATGTTTAAATATTTGGCTTATTCAAACTTACAAAAGCTAAACCTGTTTAGCTAACAATAAACAAGTTTTATTCATTTAATAAAAAAATAGCATAAAAAATATCAAAGTCACATAAAAACAATTACTATTATTAAAAATATTAACGGTTTTATTATTTATCTGGCAAGCTTTCCTTAAGCGAGAAAAATAAAGTTCCAAAACCTGCATTATCTGCATTAAACCCCGCACCTTCGGGTCTTAATTTATCTGCCGCAGCCTTTGTATATTTATACTGTTCAGCTGGTATTCCCTTTACCCTAAAGGCATAATGATTATACACCTGTTCAAAAATAGAGCGGAGGTTGCCCCTACCATTGGTAGAAATTGTGGATGCAGGAAACCGGCCGCTAATATCCATGTGGGGTTCAAAGGGTACATCTTCACCTAAATTATATTTGGCCGTGTATTCGAATCCTTTTAAAAGTCGGTTATCTGAGAATTTATACATGTCCAGGCCCTGATTCCATCCAATTTCGCACATCTCAGCAAGGTGACCAATTCCCAACATACTGTGTGGCTGATCGCGGCCGCTCTCTTGACCCTGCCCGGCTTCATTGACAATGTAATGCAAAAGACTCCCATTTCCAGGGCCTCTGTAAAAAAAATCTACTGCCTTATCAAACATCTCATGATCATCATTAAAAACTGCAATAGACATCATACCTTTCATACAAGCTAAATCCCAGTTTCCATGTGCCCAAAGCGCAAAATATTGGATGGGAGGATAAAATACATTACTAAACATGTCCTGGCATTTCTTAATTTCTGCCTGCGACCATTTAGGATAAGTGGCACGCATAATTTCGGCAGCACTGGCCATTTTAAATACATTCAACCCTGCTCCAAGCTCTACATCGGTACCATCAAAGATTTTAAAGGTATCAGACCAGGCATTGATAATCCGAACCGCTGCTTCTGCATGAGCTTCATCTCCGGTAATTGTCCACATCAGTGCATTCTGATAAGCAGCACATACATCCTTTTCAAGATTACCTATGTTTTTCCCGGCTCCCGTTAGCAGACTTCTTTCTGCATGTGCCGCTGCGCTTGGCTTCCAGCTGGCGCTAGAATAAGGACTTTGTTTAAATTTTTCAAATCCGCTCTTCCAGGGTTCAATTCCCCTGGCTACCATATCCTTCATTCTTAGCAGGTCGGAAGACGAATGCAGCAGGCCAGGATGTGTAAAAGGAGCCGGATGATAAGCTTTCGGCTTTTCCAATTTTAATACCTGTGCATTACTCATTGATGAAATAATCACTAAAAAAGTGCACATGAAAATTCTGGCAAATAAAAATCTGATCATTGTATGTTGTTATTTTAACAGTAAAAATGAATTAGGCAGTTTCGGATTTCCGTTAGGATACTCGATATACTGCTTACTTAAAGCAAAAAAACCGATGAAATCTGCATTAAATTCGGGATGTGTTGTTACGTTCCCCTTCAGGTTAACTTTAACATTTGCACCACGCTCAGTGTGTATCAAATGGAAATTGGCATCATCTACAAAAGTGTTGTAATCTATCTTGCATCCCGTACAGCTTTGGGTATCCAGCTTTTGTTTTACAAAAACATTCCCAAACCAGCGATGGTCTATATTGAGAGAAGGAATGGTTTGTTTGATGACTAAAGTATGGGGCAGATAATTACTTGTGGCCACCGATTTCCCTGGCTGACGTTCATTGGTAAAACTACAATTGTAAAACAGGTTTTTGATAAAAACATTCGCTTCACTGGCGAGCATTTTGACACCTGATTTTCCGGCCTGATTTCCCGAAGCAAGCACATTGTTGTCGACCAGCGCCGGCCCATGGCTGTTGAAAAGATATATTGCATCAGCCCCTGTATCAGAAATTATATTTTCGCTGATCCGCGTAGCCTGAAACAAGGGTCCCAGATAAATACCAAAACCTTGCTTTCCTTTGATCTGGCGGATTAAGTTCCCTTTAATCACAGCGTCTATGGCCACTGCCAATCTGATGCCGGCAGATTCTGTGCCTGTGTACAACCCTTCGGTATTGATCTTTTCAATCAGGTTTCCATTTATCAAACTTGCAGCGCCTCCCGCTAAACCAAAAATTCCTGCCTGGCCGCAGTTTAATATATGGTTATTACGAATGACGTGATGACCAACCTTTTCGATTTCTTTATAATTGCTGAACTCCGGGTTTCTTGGGCTGGCTTCAGGATACGTTTTACCGGTATTACCAATTGAGATACCCACGCCACTGCAATTGTCTACGGTGCAGTTTTGGATGATCCAGTGTGTTCCTCCACCCGTCTCAATTGCTCCTCCCTGTTTTCCATAGATGCTGGAAATGGCGCTCACTACCTGACTCACATGAATTCCATCTAACGCAATATAATTTACATTTTCCAAAGCTGAAATTCCGGATGACCTTACGGGTATTTCGGTAAGCGATTCGTTGGGATTGCTTTTACCAAAATTTGCTTTGATCATAACTTTTCCACCACCGTTTTCTGCTATCCAGCTTAATACAGCTCCATTTACGTGTTTAAGCTCATTCTGCTGCTGCATTTTTACATTATTGAAAAAAATAATGCCTTTAAACGATGACGTATCTATAAGCAATTTCCAAATGCCGTTTTTTTCTTTGGTCCAGCTTTTTGCCTGTTCAGAGCCTCTAATGCTTACGGTTTCGCCTTTAGCGGCTTTTATGGTAATCCTTTGTTGTTCAGATGCCCCACTCCTATTTAATACTACGAGTTCCCTGTACATACCTTTCCGAACAATCACCTGGTCCCCTGGCTCTGCTTTTAATATAGCCTGGCTAATAGTCAAAAGCGGCCGCGCAAAGGAACCATCGGCAGAATCATTTCCGGATTTGGATACGTAAATCAACTTACCAGAGCCTGGTGTCTCCTGAAAAAAAGCATTAACCAAAAAAGATTGGGCAAGGCAAAGACTAAGAAACAAAACAATTTTTTTCATTTAAAATCTAGTTATAATGATATGACAACATAATGGGCTTTTTATACTCATTGGCTCACTCATCATGCTGACCACGAAATAGCTGCGAAGCAAAAAATTATCAATGACAGATTGTTTAAAACTGTCGTCATCTCGAACGTTGTGAGAGATCTCTTGAACTGGCAGAACCAAGGGATCTCTCACAACGTTCGAGATGGCGATGTGCCTTGCATGACGAAATGTACCCATATGTTATTCCCACCACGGCAGAAATAAAGCTAACAAACTATAATTTATATACAAAACACACCAATAAAATCTGGCAAGAGAGTATTGAATGGAAAGTGCTGCGTCTATAGATAAACCACTTAAACCGAGCGTATGAAAAGGATTCCTTAGGATAAAGAGATTTTATGTTAATTAATCTTGCCGCAACTATTTAGAATAGGAAAGCGGTCTTTTTATTTTTCCATTTAAAGAACCAAATAAATTTATGAAACTTCACTTACAAAATTCAACTCAATGGAGTAAGATTATGAGGGTTGGATTTGGTCAGATGATTCTATTTTCATCATTGATCAATCTAGCCTATTCTAAATCCTCTAACACTCATAACACCCCTGATAGCTTTTCGGATCCCCACTATGCTAGTATAAAGGGCTTAAAAAATAACAGCAGAAATCATTTTGCAAAAATGGATCAGGTAGTGTCGGGTACTGTAACCGATGCCAAAGGAGAAGCAATTCCGGGAGTATCTGTTAAAGTTAAAGGCACCAATCTGGGTGCGGTTACAGATAAAAACGGAAAATTTAAGTTAACCGTACCAAATAGTATAAGTATTCTGGTTTTTAGTTCCATTGGGTTTGAAACGCAGGAATTGGCAGTTAATAACAAAGAAGTTATTAATGTGAAACTAAAAGAAACAAATGATGTATTGGATGAATTGATAGTTGTAGGTTATGGAAAGCAAAAGAAAGCGACACTTACAGGTGCTGTAGAAACTATTGACCGCAAAGTGTTCCAGGATCGTGCTGTAACTAATGTGGGCCTGGCATTGCAAGGTCAATCGCCAGGACTGTTGGTTACCCGTAGTTCACCCCGCCCTGGTAACGAAGGTTTAGCATTCAGGATTCGTGGGAATTCTTCTGTGAATGGTAGCGATCCATTGATTATTGTGGATGGTGTCCCTGTTCTCAATTCCTATTCCTTCCAGAATATGAATAGCGATGATATTGAGAGCATTTCTGTTTTGAAAGATGGGGCCGCAGCAATTTATGGTTCACGGGCTTCCAATGGTGTGATACTGGTAACAACTAAGAAAGGAAAAGGCAAATTACAAGTGAATTACAATGGTAATGCGCGTTTTAATACCAACGGTATTACCGGTTATTCGCCCAATATGCAGCAATATGCTTCAATATGGCTAGCGGCAAACAAAGAAGAAGCCGGACCAAATTACTGGGTTTGGGGAAATAAAGAAAACCTGGAGAAAATGCAGCAAGGTGTGGAAGGCAGATATGATCTTTTTGGAACAGATTACTATATCTTTAATGCTAACCGATTGGATGAGATGTTTGCCACGCGTTATTCTCAACAGCATAATTTAAGTATTTCCAGAGGTACAGACTCAACAGGATATCGTCTGTCTGTGGGTTATGCAAACAACAGAGGAAATTTAGCTACTGCTTATGACGGACAGAAACAATACAATCTTCACTTTAACCACGACTATAAGCTATCTGATAAATTTAAACTTGAATCGAATGTTAGTTTGGTTAATACCAATACCAGTACACCTTCTGTTGGGCTAGACAATACACTTTATGCTTACGACATGCCTTTTTATCCAGCGAAAAATCCTTTCGGGCAATGGTTTGCTACATTTAACGGAATTGACGGGGGTGCCAACAGAAATGCAGCGGCTATGACAGCTGCCGGTGGGCGAGAAAATAAAAATTCACTTACCGGAAGAGTGGACGTAACCGCCACCTATCAGATTTTTAAGGATCTTGCCCTGGAAGGTTTGGCATCTTTGCAAAACGAGAGATTTAACTCAGAAAGATATGTATTACCTGTGCAGTTGTACAATTGGTATGGCACGCCCACAGGGATTGGTTTAAATACCGGAGGTACAAATAACACTTACAATACTTATGCCTGGCAAGGGCTTTATCAATATTACTCGGCATTGTTACGTTATGAAAAAACATTCAATGGTGTACACAATATATCGGCGGTAGCAGGCCTCAATGCAGAAAAAAGCAACTCGCAACAGGTAACGGCTAACCGTGTGGGTTTTGAAGACCAGGGCGTTTATGATATTAGTCTGGCCGGGTTAGAAACGCAAACAAACAGCGGAACCAAGACCCAAAATGGCAGGTTTTCATACCTGACAAGATTGAACTATAATTATGCCGAAAAATATTTGGCGGAATTGATAGGCAGAAGAGATGGTAACTCCAGGTTTGCCTCAGGCTATAAATTTAAAAATTTCGGATCTGCACAATTGGGATGGGTATTTACCAAAGAAAGTTTTCTGACGGGCATTACGCCAGTACTTAATTTCGGTAAAATAAGGGCTTCTTACGCAACTACTGGAAATGAGGCATCTGGCTTGGGTGCTTTCGATTACCTGTCGACCGTCAATATTGGCTCTGCTGTTTTAGGTTCGCCTGCTGCACCACAGTCATCAAGTAGTTTGAACAACAACGGACTAATTAGTTATACCCGCACATGGGAAAAAGTAGAGCAAAAAAACCTGGGTATTGATCTGGAATTTTTTGACAGTCGATTAACTACCAACTTTGATATTTTCGAAAAAAACAATATTGGGATGCTAATCAATGTAAGCTATCCTTCTGTGTTAGGAGGTAACGCACCAAAAACCAATAGCGGCAAATTCAATACTAAAGGCTGGGAGTTTGTTATAGGCTGGAAAGACACAAAAGGTGACTTTAGCTATAATTTCGCTTTTAACATTGGTGATACAAAAACCTTGGTATCGGGAGTTGAAGGTGCTGATAGTTATAACGCTGGTAGAAACGGAATCGTAAACGGGCGCCCATGGCAATCCTGGTTTGTTTACAAAACAGATGGCTACTTTAAAAACCAGGCAGAAGTAGATGCATATTATGCTGCCTATGGGTCTAGTACAAACCTGGCCAACATGCCTAAAAACAATCAGGCAGTAGCTTTACGTCCTGGTGATACAAAAAGAGTTGACGTTGCAGGAACAGGTAATATTACCAATATAGGTAACGAAAAAAGCTCTTTGGTATATGCCGGTGATGGCACACCACATTTTAATTTTGGTTTCAATTTGGGTGGTTCATGGAAAGGGTTTGATTTAAACGCTTTCTTTCAAGGTCAGTTGAAACAGAATATCATGCGCAGCGGTTACATGGCTTATCCATTTGGTGCAATATTTACGAATCAGAATCCCGCATTTCTGGGAAAGACATGGACAGAGGGCAATCAGGACGCATTATTTCCTCGTTTAACAGTTAATGGAACCAGGGCTAAATGGAATTATGAAAATAATGATTTTATGTTGCAAAATAACCGATACATCCGTTTAAAAACGTTGATCGTAGGTTATACTTTACCTCAAAGAATTACGGAGAAGATAAAACTATCCAAAGTAAGATTTTACTTCTCAGGAAACGACTTATGGGAAGCAACATCTGTTAAAGATGGTTTTGACCCGGAAATGGGCGAGTCTTCTATAAATAGCGGTTATCCGTTTGCAAGAACGTGGTCGTTCGGTTTAAATGTTGGATTTTAACAACCAGTAATGATTAAAGCAATGAAAAAGATATTCAATTATATAACTATAGGGGTACTTGGCTTCAGTATTTCTGCATGCCAGAAGGATTTTATAGACCTGGACCCTACTGCACAATATACAGATGCAGTATATTTTAAGAAGTCCGCAGATTTTAAAGCATTTGCGGCCGATTTCTATGGCCAGCTACAGGGATGGAGTTTTGGTAATATGGACAATAGCTCAGATCTGTCTGCAAATTCCAATGGAAACGGTTATGATATTGGTTATGGCACCATCGTAGTTGGCAATAATGATTGGAATTATTCCGGTATCCGTAACTGCAATATTTTGCTTGCAAAAGCAAGTACCTATGCAAATGCAGCAGAAATTAGCCAGTATGTAGGCGAAGCTTATTTTTTTAGAGCTTATGCTTATTTTGGTTTACTTAAAACTTATGGTGGTGTACCAATAGTAACAACTGTATTAGATATAAATTCGCCTGAATTAAAGGCAAAACGCAATAGTCGTTATCAGGTGGTAGCACAAATTTTAACAGATTTAGATGAGGCTATTGCAAAATTACCTATTGAGCAAAACATAACGGCCACAGATAAAGGAAGGGCAAGCAAATGGGCAGCCAAGGCTTTGAAAGCCCAGGTCCAGTTGTATGAAGCTACCTGGGAAAAATATGTAGGGCAGACTCCTGATGGAGATGGCACAAGCAAAGGTGCCGGCACAGCCGGATACGACCCTGGTAATATAAACAAGTATCTTACAGATGCTGTAGCCCAATGCGAGGACATTATGACCAATGGGGGTTATGAATTATGGAATAAAAATGCCGATTCAAAAATGGCAAATTCGAGTTCATGGTATTTGTTCAATCTTGAGGATGCAGGGTCTAATCCAGGTGGGTACGACAAGACCTCTAATAAAGAATTCATTTTATATCGGACTTATGATTATACCTATAGACAGGCAAGACTAAACATAACCTGGACCTCGGGACAATTATATCCAAGTCGCAAATTTGTGGATATGGCGGTGTGTACAGATGGATTGCCACCGGCTAAATCGCCTTTGTTCCAAGGGTATCATACCGCAGTTTCAGAATTTCAGAATAGAGACAGACGTTTATTGAACTACTTGTACGCCTCCACTACCGCACCCGCATCTGTTACACTGGACTTTGGAGGCTTAGGGTCAAGTGGCTACGGAAACAGCAAATATGCGGTATACGGATATGGTTCAAGAAGGATTGACAATACTGAATCTGCCAATTGGCCAATTATTCGACTGGCAGAAATTTACCTGACTTATGCAGAAGCATTAGTTGAATTAAATGGTAACATCACTGATGCACAACTGGATGCTTCTATAAATAAATTAAGAGATCGTGCTGCAGTAGCACATTTGACCAATGCATTGGCCGGGGCTAACGGTCTGGATATGAAAGAAGAAATCAGAAGAGAAAGAGCAGTGGAGTTATACCGCGAGGGCAAGCGTTTTGATGACTTAAAACGCTGGGGCATTCTGGAAGTCTCTTTAAATGCTTCTCGATTGGGAAGAGTTGTAGGAGATGCAAGTTATGCCACACCATTTAAAGATGCTTCGGGGCAGCCAACTTCTCTTTATAAACCTACCTCGTATGTATGGGGAGAAGAGGCAGTACAAACGCCAAAAGGGATGCTAAAAAGCGTTGTGGTTTCCAGTTCGGCAAACCATTCTCTTGCACCAAAACATTATTTATATCCTATACCTGTAAACCAAATTATTTTGAATAAGAATTTGCTTCAAAATCCTGGTTATAACTAGTAGGACAGACATTGGATTATCATTAGATCTTTAGAAATTATGAAAAAAATACAAGTTTATAATATATTGAGTTGGTTCGGTATCCTCTCCTTTTTCGCGATTTTGTTCGCTTCCTGTGAGAAAGATCCTAACTTCAGAGAATTTAATTATCCTGAACTAACTGTAAATGATTTTTCTCCGGCTGCAGGACGGCCCGGATATCAAATCACCATTAACGGCACTAATTTCGGAGATGTTAAGAAAGCTGTTACTGTTTATTTTAATGGTGTAGCGGCTACTCAGGAGGACATCATCAGTGTTACCGACAAGCAGATCGTAGTAACTGTTCCTAAAACTGCCACCAGTGGAAAGATCTCTGTAAAGGTTTGGCAATTTACCAAAGAAGTGGCCGGTAATTTCACCTTTATACCCGGTGGAGAGATTATTAATATTTCGCCTGGGTTCGGTCTGGAGGGTTCATTAGTTACCATATTGGGTAAGAACTTTGGAACCATAGCAAGTGACATTAGGGTTACTTTTGGTGGAGTTAATGCCGAGGTGATCTCTGCAACAGATGCGAAGATAGAAGTAAAAGTACCTGTTGGAGGCCTTACCGGCACAATAAAGGTTTATATAGGCCTACAGGAAATTGAAGGTATTTATTTCCTGGTTGGTGAGGAGAAAATAACAGGAACCATTATTGGAACACCCGGCTCATGGAGCAATAATCCTGCTACAACAATTGCAGCTGCGTTTGATGGAAATATAGCAACTTTTGTCGATGGTGCTGTTGCATCGGGATATCTCGGTTTTGATTTGGGAGCCGCCGGGAAAGCGAAACTAAACAGGATGCGTTATTACCCTAGAACAGGTAATGCCGCAAGAATGAATGGCGCCCGGGTGTATGGGACAAATGATCCTGATAAAATAGGGACGACAAATGGTGACCTTTTATACACCATCACAACAGCCCCTGCTTATGACTGGAATGAGGCAGCCATAAACAGCACAACCAGTTACCGTTATCTATACCTGTATTTTGCTACCGGAAACCTGAATGTAAGTGAGCTTGAGTTCTATGGCGTAAAAGACAATTAAAACCTAAAATTAATACTCCCGGGTTTGATAAATGCAAGCCCGGGAGTATTTTTTAAAGTATACCCGTGGTAATCCCTATCAATTTTAAATCTCAATTATGAAACTATTTACTAACCTGGTTCTGCTTTTTGCAGGATCAATATTTCTTTTAAACTGCAGTAAGAAAGATGCTGCTAATCAAGTACCAGACCCAACAGATCCACCTCAGGGTACTGCTTTATCTATTGATACACTGGCGCCAGGCGCTCCAATGAAACATGTTGGAGGATTACACACCGCAGCAGATTTCGCAAGAATAAAAACAAAGCTGAACGAAAATGCACAACCATGGCTTTCAGGATACGATAAACTTCTGGCAAATTCACATGCACAGTTATCTTACACGCCAAATCCTCCTGAAAAATTGGTACGGGGTGGCGGAAGTGCGGAAGAACCAGATTCTGATAATTATTCAAGAGCCTTTAATGATGTTGCAGCTGCCTATCAGCTGGCATTGAGATGGAAAATTTCCGGAGATAATACATATGCGCAAAAATCCATTCAAATATTAAATGCCTGGGCAAGTACCTGTAAGCGCATCAGCGGCGATTCAAATGCACAATTGGCTGCCGGCATCTATGGCTATCAATTTGCATTGACCGGGGAATTGATGAGGGATTATAGCAATTGGCAGGCAGCAGATTTTAAAGCGTATCAAAAATGGATGACAGACGTTTTTTATCCGATAAACAAAGATTTCTTAAATAGACACAACGGCACTTGCGATTCCCATTATTGGGCAAACTGGGATATGTGTAACCTGGCTTCTATTATGGCCATTGGTATATTAACAGATAACCGGTCAATGTATAATTATACCATTAACTATCTACAAAGGGGAAACGGCAATGGCAACTGGTTTAAAGCGATTAATTATGTGTTTGATGGTGAAAATGCGGGTTTGGCGCAATTGCAGGAAAGTGGACGTGATCAGGGTCATGCTACACTGGTAATTGCGTTAATGAGTACAATTTCCCAAATGGCATGGAACCAGGGCGACGATTTTTATGGTCTTGATAATAACCGTTTCCTTAAAGCTTGTGAATACACTGCCAAATACAATGTAGCGAGGCTGGGAGTTCCTTTTCATGAATATACCCGTCTGTGGGCAGCAAATTGCGCCCAATCAGAGGTACACAAGGTAGTAAGTGACAATAGCCGGGGCACGGTTCGTCCGATGTGGTCTGCCGCCTATTTTCATTATGCGAAGATTAAAAAAGTTGCTGAGTCTGAAGCGAGGTATACGGCTTTGGGTGTACAAACAACTTTACCAGAAGGAGGCGGAGGTGACTACGGACCAAACAGTGGGGGCTTTGACCAGTTAGGGTTCGGAACATTAATGTACTCTTTACCTTGAGGTGTTTCTGTTTACATTGATGTGTTTGGCACACAACGCTATAACACTCGCCGTCATCTCCTTTGATTAACCAAAGGAGATGACGACAACTTTAAAACGGCAACGTTAAATCACCGAGCGTTAAAACGGCGAGCATTAAAACGACAGTTTAAGACAACAGCTCTAAGACAACAGCTAACGCGTAATCCAAAAGGTATTTATAACAGGAGCTGCAGTTTGCAATTTGGGTTCATTGCTGTTTCCATATTGCCAGGCCACAACAGTAACTTTTATAGGAAAACGACTACGTGGGGGAATTTTAAAAAAATTCAGGCGATTACCTACAATTTCTGCGGGGCCATCCTGCACATAGAAATAAACAGGCACATTTGCATCTGAGCTGGCTTTAAGTTCAATCCCGTTTTTATTTGCAGACTGATCCGGAATAGGTAAAAAAGTAAGGTGCTGCTTCCTACCGGCAGTATTCATAGGAGGAACAAGCATTTGGGCCTGTTGCACAGCTGGCCTATACTGTTCATCTCCTGGATGGCTAACGGCAAACCACAGCTCATAACTATGTGGGTTTTGCCAGAATCCCGACTGAGGCTGAATTCGAAAAGTAGTGTCATTAAACCTGATCATCGGGCCTGTAATTCTTCGGATCACGATTGATTCCGCATTATTTGCGTGCCCAATACGCTCACCAGCAGAAGCACCTGCCCATATAGCCGGACGGGGGCTTCCCCCCGGTATAGTATCGTAAAAAGCTGTACCTAATTTAAACGTTATCCCATCTGGCAAGGGTTCAAATTTCAGATTAATCTGCTGATGTGTATTCTTTTGTTCAACTTTTTTCCCATTTTGCACATAGGCAATAAGCTGAACTTTTTTATGGCGATACCTACCCTGATAATCCATAGTGGCCTTTGCCATTTCCTCATCAAAATACCAGAAGGCTTGCGCAGGATCTCCTTTGTACCGACTCACTGGCGCCGCTTCTGCCTTTGGAAGCTCATCCCTACTCCACTTATCAACCAACCAGCCTGTTTTAGTGGGATCTACAGATCGAAGTCTGGTTTGGCCAGTACCTTCGACCCAACGGTACTGCATTACTTTCTTTATGTATAGCGCAATATATTTACACTTTTCAGGGCTACTTGCAAAATGCCCCTCTGCCGGACTTGCCAGCATACTTAAAGGCAGCAGCGGATGTGTTGCTCTTTGCTTTAATCCTTCTAAAGCCACACTTTCAGCAGCCTCATACTCTCCCATGGTTTCCAGGCAGGGTATAAAATCTATATTTCTAGTTCCCCAGATATCCGGAGCAAAAACGGGATGGCGAAAATAAGGCCATTGGCCGCTAACTGAAATCGCAGCAAGTGCTCTTTCAGGATTCCACGCAGCCATGTAATATGGAGCGCTGGCGGCAGCAGAATGCCCCATTCCGATAAATGGAGCATTCCGCAATTCATCATAACCAGATACCTCGGCCAGATCATTCATAACATCATTGAAAACAGTTCCTGCCCCCTTACTAAAATTAAAAAAAAGGTCATAGGCCGGACTAATCCAGACCTGGGCGATACCTAGCTTACCCATAGCTTTTCTGAATTCAGGATCCTCCAGAATGGAATGCTCTTCCATGTTGTTCTGCGAAAAAATAAAAGCTTTAACCCTTTTACAATCGGGCGGAATCCATAAATAAGCCCTGCAAGGCTTATCGTTTTGAATGGTCTTCACTGCCACTGACCATTGCCAGACGGCTCCTTTGACAGGAATTGATAGGATCACAAAAAAAAGAACAATCAGGAGGTCAAACTTGGTTTTCATCATTTAGTAATTTCTCTTATCCAGATGGCCTGCCCACCAGATGGAATTAAATCTGTATCAATTATGGTTTTATGATCTACCGGTTTCCTGGTTACCCTTACTTTAGTAGCCGTTGCAACCGAAGGATCATCTGAATAAATACTGGCAATGTATTTTTTATCCTTTGGTAAAAAATTTAAAGGTATTTTAAGCTTACGTGCATCATTGTTGGTCAGCGTTCCAATAAACCAGTCCTTTGCTTTTCTCCTGGCAATAGTAATGTATTCACCAGGATTTCCTTGTATGACCTTGGTTTCATCCCAGGTAGTCGGGATTTTATCCCAAAACTCCAGTTCCGGTTCATCTTTGGAATGAGCTGGCTTATCGTACCAATATAAGGTTTGTAAGGGACTATAATAAACTGCCGCCATTGCCAGCTGATGGGCATGAGTAGTTTTGATTCGCTCGTCGTAATAACAAATGGTATAATCCGCTGCTCCGGCAATGTATCGGGTAAATGGCATAATGGTATTGCTGGTGGCATCGGGCATTTCCTCATTTCCTCTGATGCCTTCTGAAGTCAAGAGATTAGGCCATGTACGCTGTTCCCCTGTTGGCCGCCAGTCATCATGAATGTTCACCATGATATGCGCATCTGCAGCCTGCTGAATGGCTTTTTGCACCCATGTTGTCCAGCGATGAGACCCCACTTGTACAAACCCAAATTTCACCCCTTTCACCCCCCATTTCTCATAAACCTTAAACAAACTATCAGATTGACTATACAAACCCTGAAGGTTTACATACAGCCAAACACCAACGCCTCTTTCTTTCCCATAATTGATAATATCAGGAAGGTCAAAATCCGGAATGGCCACCTTAGTAGCATCAGATTTAAAAGTAAATGATGGCCCGTACCATTTCCAGTCGAACAGGATATACTGAAGGTTATGTTTTACCGCAAAATCAATATTCGCCTTTGCATCTGCAGTGGTCTGGGTCATTACCCTGATGATCTTGCCCGGCTTAATCCAGCTTTCATCCTTTATCTTTGATGGAGTATTAAGGTTAAGCAGCAAGTGATTGTTTTGTATGAGATCTCCGGGTTTTTCTGCTACCATTACGACTCTCCATGGAGTACCAAATGGCGAGATCAGATCTGCAGGAGTATACATGGAAGTTTGAATGGTATTGGATTTTACAGTGCTCAGTTTGAATTTTGTACGTGCATAATCAACCATCTGCGCCTCAGCAAGACAGGCATATAACCCATCAGGCAGTTCCAAAGTTAAAGGTCTTTCTCCCTCATCCGGCCAGTTCTTTAAAGGCAATAACCGGTAAGGTGCCTGAGCCCATGAAGCATGCCAGGCATTAGTTCCCTCGGGCAATGAAAATTCGGTATTCTCAGACACAATCCGATAATAGGTTCCCTTCTCATTCTCGGGAAAGAAATACCGGAATGCGGTGCCTTCATTATAAGCACGTATTTCTATGTGGATGGGATAAATTGGATTGTCTTCTTTTACTGCTTGTATCGTGATGGCCTGATAATGATCTCTGATCTGGCTACTCTCACCGGTTATGGGCGTCCATGCTGTATCTTTAGAATTGCGAACAATTCCGGTTATCTTCAGGTTTTCAAACCATTTTTCGCGCCGGTCAACCTTTAACGCCATCGCCTGCTCACTTAAATGATTGTCTAACTGTAAATCCAATAAAGATTCCAGTATAACGGGTTTTCCTTTAAAATTTACCGTGTAATACATCGCACGGGTACGGTCGGTTAATTGTTTCTGATAGAATGTTATTAAGATATTTTTATCCGGAGAATACAATTGCTGAAGAGATCCTGAAACCAGTTGCTGTGCCCTAACAGAACTAAAGAAACCAGCCAGAGCAACAACAAAGGTTAAGAGTGGTTTTAATTTTCTAAGCTGCATAAATATTGGAAAGTAGACAGGTTTCACGTAAAATCTGAACTGCACGGTAAACCTGATTAACTACAGATTGATACTTTATCCCCGTGATTTCTGATATCTGGTTATAATTAAGGTCCTGGTAAAAACGCATATGAATGACCTCGCGTTGTTTCAGTGGTAAATTATTAATGGCCCCCATCATTACCTCTTTTAACTCCACATCCTGCTCCCTGGAAATAATGGCATCTTCATTTGAATATTCAAATTCTGCAAAAGGCATTGCCTCAAGCTTTGATGCTTTCAATTGGGATTTCCGGATGTGGTCCAATAAGGTACAGCGGGTGGAACGGTAAAAGTAAGCTCGGACATTAGTGATTTCACCTATCCTCACTCTGTTTTCCCAGAACTTAATAAAGAGTTCCTGCAGAAGGTCATCGACCAGATCAGCATCCTGAATCGTGGTAAATGCATATCTGAATAAACCCGGATAAAGTGCTTTGTGAAGTAAGGCAAAAGATCCTTGCTCACCATTCCTGGTCTGATCCCATAACACCATCAAATTGTCGACTTTGCTCATAAGAATTACATATTTGGTTACTGCAATGTTTGGTTTGCAACAAGCCTGAGCAGAAAGATTTTCAGCTCTGGTTTGCCGTAAATTGCAGTTACGAATATGGTTTGGAATAAAAAAAAGGAAGGGTACAAACTCGTAATTAAGGAGTGTATTTTCGCCAAATGGCGTTTTTTAACCTAAAAGAGGGCTATTTTTTGCTAATCTTTGAATTTATAGCGCTTATTAAAAGACTTGCGGTGTTTCTTTATGAACTCAGATGGGTTGGAATGAAACAATTTAAAAAATTGTTTGCTGAAATATTTAGCATCATTAAACCCGGTTTGAAAAGCCGCCTCGTTTACATTACAATCTGTATTGATCATGATCCTTGCTGCAGTACGCAAGCGGATGAAACGAATAAAGGAACTTACGGATTGTCCTGAAATTGACTTTACCCGTTTGTACAAATTGGAATGGCTCATTCCGATCTCCTCTGCAAGGGCCTTAATTCCAAAGTCGGCATCATTTAAATGCTGTTCAACAATGATGATACACTTTTCCAGGAATTCTTTATAAGCTTCGGATATGGTCAGGTTATTTGATTGAAGCGTAATCTCATTATAAAAATACCGCTGCAGGTTATTCCTGTTTTTCAAAAGATTTGCCACACGGGCCACCAGGTATTCTTTTTCAAATGGTTTGCTGATATAGTCATCAGCACCACCCTCCATACTTTTTAGCTTTATGTCTGCGGAAGCACTTGCGGTAAGTAATATGACGGGAATATATGATAATGCGGGGTCATTCTTTATCTTTTCACAAAACTCTATTCCATCAATGCCCTGCATCCTGAAATCAGTAATGATCAGGTCAGGTAATTTCTCTGTAGCCAGTTTCAGTCCATCAGTCCCGTTTTCCGCTTCATAAAGCAGGTAATCTGATTTGAATACACTTTTAATATAGGTTCTGATATCTGCTTCGTCATCAACTATTAAGATACTTTGTTTATCACTAATCAGTTCTACCTCTTCATCTGCATTAAACTCATCTGAAAATGCATCCACTTCGCCAAGCATTTCATTAAATAAGACGGATTCACCCTGATTATCCAGGTCTGCGATAACCTCCGGAAAATGCGATTGTCCTTTTAACAATGAAAGGTAAAATGAGGTGCCGTTACCCAGCTCACTGGTATAACTTAATTGCCCACTATGCAGGTCTGTAAATTGTTTGGCCAGGAATAAACCAATTCCGAAGCCCGGTTTAGCGGAATTATCTTTTCGTATGGCCTGGTAAAAACGTTCGAACAATTGATCGCCTGCATCGGCAGGAACACCAGAACCGTTATCTTCCACTTTAATGAGTACATCTTCAGTTGTTTCTGTTACTTCGATCAAAACGGCACCACCGGAAGGGGTATATTTTAGTGCATTCGATATCAGGTTAAACAAAACAATTTCCAGTTTCCCACGATCAGCAAAAATTTCCAGTGCTTTATTTTCGAAGATAAGCTCGTACTGAATCGCTCTTGAAGCTGCTTGCTGGGTAAAGCACAGATATACCTCCTGACACAAATCATATAAGTTTAATTTCGAAACCCTAATATGGTCAAACCCCGCTTCGGCCTTTCTAAAAAGCAAGAGCTGATCAATCAGACTCAGCATTCTTCTTGCATTTCTGTGGATAAAACCGAGTTCCTTAATGTCCTCAGAAGATCGGTTTTCTGACTTTTTCATCAAATCCTTAACAGGATTGATGATCAGGCTTAATGGGGTTCTGAACTCATGGGAAATATTTGTAAAGAAAGACAGCCTTTTTTCATTCAACTCTTTTTCATTCTCATTAATTACACGCTCTTTTTCATGTTCAAGACGTTCTTTTTCATGTTTTGCCACTTCCGCTTCATACTCGGCTTTTTTGCGTTCTGCACTGAGATTTGCTATTTTAACTTCATAAGTAAGTTTAGTTTGTCTGGATTGATAGAGAAAATACAGATACACTAAAGCCGCAACTGCACTGAAGTAAATTAGGTATGCCCACCAGGTACGATACCATGGTGGCAATACAACAATCTTTAAATTGATTTGCTTACTGTTCCAAACACCCTCGATATTGGTGCTTTTTACTTTAAAAACATAACTACCCTCATCCATATGGGTATAAGTAGCTGTGCGCGAATTCCCTGCTTTATTCCAGTCCCTGTCCCATCCGTCCATATAGTAGGCGTACGAAATCTTATCGGAGGCAGAATATTCAAGCGCAGTAAATTCAAAAGAAAACACTGCCTTATCATAAGGAACCTTAAGTTCCAGAACCCTGCCACTCTTACTTTCTTTTACAAAAGAAGGATGCTGTTCAACTGGTACATTATCAATGTTGAGTCCTGTTAGCAACAGATTGGGCGCATTGTTAACAGGGACAATACTTGCAGGCTGAAAAATATTAAATCCCTTTATCCCCCCAAATACCATCTCTCCAGATTTTAGCCTCAGACTTGAATTGATCTGAAACTGGTTACTTTGAAGACCGTCACTCTGATAAAAATTTGTAAACTCCTTTTTTGCAATGTTAAATTTAGAAATCCCATTATAAGTGCTGATCCATAGATTACCCTTCTGATCATCGAGCAGGCTGAGTACGGAATTGTTACACAGTCCATTTTCTGTGGTATAACGTGTAATTATTTTACCCGTCTTTCGATCAAAAAGCAAAAGACCACCACCTTCTGTACCAATCCAGAAATTGCCACGCGCATCCTCATTAATTACCCGAACCGTATAACCAATATTAAAGAACTGGTGTTTTTTACCCAATTTGTCGATTTTCACCAGCTGGTTCAGATTCCCTCCCCAAAAAACACCTCGGGCATCCTCATGCAATACAAACAGGTCGGTAAGTTTGGTATCAAAGAGCTCAAATTTATTTTCGGTGCGGTTTAATCTGTATAAAGCTCCCAGTAAACTGCCGCGGCGCAAAGTAGCTGCCCATAAGGTATGGGCACGATCTTCGTATAAGTTGAACACAACTTTACTTTCTATTCCGGTTTGAGGATTAATACACTTATATCTCTCAAAAGTTTGGGTTGATCTGTTGTATCGGTTTAATCCGTCGGCAAAAGTCCCCAGCCAAACATCCCCCTTATAATCGGAGATAATAGCGGTAATAAAATTTCCCGAAAGGGATTTTGGATCTCCTGGAATATTTTGATGCTGAACAAATGAGTTTGTTTTTCTGTTCCAGATATTAAGTCCTGAGTTTTCAGTACCAATCCATAGCTGATCCTCCTGATCACCGTAAAAGGCTGTAATGGCACTCTTTGCCAGTGACTTTTTGTTTCCAGGCTCATTCGCGATTGTTTGAAATTTCTTTTTATTCGGATCAATGATGCCCACCCCGATAAAAGAAGTTCCGATCCATTTCCTGGACTCCTTATCAATATAAATAGAATAAATCATGCTACCGTCCAGAGCATTTTTATGATCTGCCGTTTTCAAAGATTCTATTTCCGAACTGGAACCATTAAGGAGATATATCAGTCCGGCAACTGTCCCAATCCAAAGATTTTTTGATGAATCAAACTTAAGTGTAGATACTGCACTACTAATTGGCACATTACCCGTAGCAAACATCTGTTCCACGCCATTGTGAAGCATATCATATTTAAACAGGCCGTTATTTGTTCCAATCCAGATATAGTTGCCAAGAATTTCCATGCAAAGCGACATACTAAGGGAAGTGTTTATTAGTTTAAGCTTGCCTGAATGCTCGTCCAGCACGCATAACCCAAGATTTTGAACAAATACCCAGAGCTTTCCCTTCTGATCCATTTTAAGAGATTGAACTCCATATGACCTGGTTTCTTTTCCATTTACAACTAAGGGAATCTGGTCTGCAATAAGTTTATCGGCTTTGCATAAGAGCAAGCCAAGGCCTTCAGACCCGATAAAAACATTTCCTTTGGCGTCTGCCTCAATATCTTTGATCACTTCCCTTATGGTGTCCGTACCTTTGGCAGAGTGATAAACTACGGTATTGAATTTTCCGGAAAGCTCATCGTAGACGCTAATTCCCTGGCGGGTTCCAATCCACAAATGATTTCTGACATCACTGGTTATGACATGAATAATGTTATGCACCAAAGAATGCGGATCATTGAGCTTGTTTCGAAATACTTTAAATCCATATCCATCATACCTGTTCAGGCCATCGCGGGTACCAAACCACATAAAGCCGTTGTGGTCCTGATAAATGGAACGCACCAGGTTATTGGACAAGCCATTTTCTATCCCCAAATAGCTCACAGGAGGAAAATCCGTTGCCTTTAGCCCTGTTAGGCTAAAAAGAAAAAGCAATAAAATCAGCGAAATCCTCACCCCTGTTCAGTTTATTAATTCAGTAGCCTAAAATAGGCAGATTATATCTGCATCCGGCTAATACTTTTCAAATAAAAGCAGTTCTGTAAACGCTTTTATTTCAAGGCATTCCTAAGATTTAAGCCCTTTTGAAGCCTTTGAAGCCTCAATAAGGCTTCAAGATAATAATAATCTGCATATATAATAGAAGCATCAACTTCAGATCCGTTGGGTTTATGTCCCGTTGAATGTAAAAGAAAAGCACTATTCTTTTGTCTGCTCTGGTACTGTACTGATGATAAAGAAGTTAGCATTTGCTCTGCTTTATCCCTATAGGTGTTTGCCTTAATTTTATCCTTGGTAAACGTTGAAAGTTCCAGTAAAGCTGAAGAAACAACAGCTGCTGCAGAAGCATCTCTTGGGGCTTTTGGAATAGCAGGATCACTGAAATCCCAATAAGGAATCAGATCGGCAGGCAATCGCTGCAAGTAAACATCAGTCACTTCCTGAGCAAAATCTAAAAATAAAGGGTCTTTGGTTTCCCTGTAACACATAGTATATCCATATATAGCCCAGGCTTGTCCGCGCGCCCACATGGAATCATCTGCATACCCCTGATGGGTTACACCTTTTATTTTTTTACCGGTTTCTTTATCGTAAACCACTGCGTGATAAGAAGTATAATCCAGTCTGAAATGATTTTTCATAGTAGTTTTGGCGTGTGATACAGCGATATCATAGAGCCTTTTATCACCTCCATTTTTTGAGGCCCAGAATAACATTTCCAGGTTGATCATGTTATCAATTATGGTATTATGCTGTGGCCATTCCATATTGGGAACTGGTCGTGGCCAGGATAAAATGGTGCCTACCTTTGGATTGAACAGGGTTGCCAAAGTATCAGCAGAGGCGAGTATGATCTTTTTATAGTCAGGATTCTTTGTTAATCGATAACCATTTCCAAAGCTGTTAAAAATCTGAAAACCGAGGTCATGATCAAATGCCTTCCTAGTAGAAAGTGGTGTAAGCTCGCGCGAAAATTTATCGGCCTGGGTTTTAAATTTCTGATCATGTGTACCTTCATAAGCATACCAAAGTATTCCGGGACAGAAACCACTACACCAGTCCTGATAGTTAATGAACTGCCATTGCTGCTGACCAGAAAGAATGCTTCTTGGTATATTTTTCACACTATCTGCAGGAAGCTGACTAAGCGTTTTATGGATTTGTGAAGTGCAATAGGCAATGGATTGCCTGGTGTTCAACTGCCCAAAACTGATCTTGCTGCCAAGAACAACTACCACTGTGAAAAAAAGATTTCTGAAAGTATTTATTGTCGCCATACACTAGTGACACTTAAATTTATCAGTTATACTCAGAAATAAATAAATTTTAGAAAATTCTAATTACAAGGAATACACTGCTTTGCTATTTTTTAGTCGAATCACGAACGATGAATGCTGATTGGACAACTATCTTTTGAGGAAACTGAGCATTTTTTTTAGGATCCAGCATATCCAGCAATATGCGGATGGATTGACTTGCCAGTTCTGAAATCGGCTGTGCTACTGCCGTTATGGTTGGAGCGTAAATATCAAAGACCTGATGATCATCAAAAGCAACGATGGCCACATCACCTGGAATATTAAGATTTAACTGATTAAGTGCTTTTATTCCGCTAAAGGCCAGGTAATTTGTGGCAAAGAAAATAGCCTCTGGCTGATTATTATTCCTGATAAAGTTGACCAGCCGCGCTGCCTTTTGGTCCATTGTACTGGAGAACGGTATTTTTAACAACAGCGGCTTAAGGCCTTTCACTGCCAGGGCATCCAGGTATCCCTTTCGCCGATCGAGCATCTGACTCTGATCGGAATCAAGTTCAACGAAGGCAATATTTTCGTGACCACTGTTAATCAGGTACATTACTGCATCGAAGCTTGCCTTATAATTGTCAAGAATCACATAACTGCTATTTACCTCTTCGAAATATCTGTCAAAAAGCACCACAGGTAAACCATCATCAATCAATGCCTGGATATCCTGCTCAATGCCTGCCGGAGGTGTAATGATATATCCATCTACATGTCTTTCACGAAAAAGATTAATGAGTTCTCTGGTTTTGTGAGCATCATTATCTGTACTGCAATAAATGATCTTATAGCCATTCTGATAAGCCAGCTCTTCGATATGATAAGCTACCTGCGCAAAGAAATAATCAGAAATTTTTTCGACCATGAGACCAATAATCATGGTTTTACCGGTGCTAAGGCTTTTTGCAAGCTGGTTAGGCTTATAATCCCTCCTCTCCACATGATTTACCACCCGCTCGATCAACACATCGCTGATCCTGTTTTCCTTTGCCTTACCATTTAAAATAAGAGATACTGTGGTCTTGGATATGTTTAGTTCGCCCGCAATATCTCTTATGGATAGTTTCTTTGTCATAACCTAAAGATATTGGTATTACTGTTTAATAGCAATTTCGGTGAGATTCAAAGCCGGCATCATAAAAGAAACAACCTTTGTTCCATTGTTTTCCAATCTATTACCTATTATTCTTTTCAGCTTTCCTTCAATGGTAAAGCTTATTGAAACTTCTTTATCACTAAGGTAAACGTCGGGAAGTGTTAGATTGATTTCGGCGGATGAGCTGAAAAAGGCTTGTTTATCTTTAAAAGACAACACTGCCGAAGCACTTTTACCGGCGAACAGACCATATCCAGATTTTGAGAGTTCATTCCCATCAGTAAGAAACAAAAACACTAATCCATCAGCTTTAGCTCTCGCCATTCCATAAGTTCCCTTAAACTGCATATCCTGATATTTAATGCTTTCGGCCGCTGCCCCTGCAAAAATATAATCGATCATTCCATTTTTACTTTCAACCTGGATTCCCGCAAAAGAAGAATCATTTCCTACCCCTGCAAATGAAGAGATCCTGGCAATATCTCCTCCAGTATTACCTTCGGCAGGCTCGTAAACTGCTACAAAGGGGCGCTCCCATGCCGCTCCATTCTGACGTACCACAACAGTAGGTAAAGGCAAGTTGGCAATACTATCAGGTATCAACTGATCTTTTCTCCAGGATTTTGAGGGTGGTGCTTTCACGCTGAAAATCTCACGATCCGGATATCCTTTCATCCACATGTTCATATATACTCCTGCCCTTCCAGGAATATCTAGCTCAAACCTGCCATTGAAATCGCCTGATGAAACGACAGACTGCTTATCGTACCAATAATCATAACCCATCAGCTCCTCATTGGCAAAGGTCAGCTTATCAGTAGCCTTTAAGGGCAATGGCTTTTTTAAGGCATCAGTAAGACTAAGTCGCTGCCCTAGATTATGATAGATATAATCATGATACTTATCACCTCCATTTTTTTTAGCCGACCGGAAAACATCAACATAATACCCACTAGAGTCACTGGTTCGTACAATGCTCATTAGCCTGTTCTGGTTAGAATTGGTCTCTGGTTCCAGAAACAGTAAATTCGAATAAGTAACATCCTTAAAGTATCCCTGTTTTATACCCGGTTCCGGATAAGCACCCTGTAGTTTAAGAAAATGGTTACTTTTCATAGTAGGGTATGATGAAATGCCATCTACCACTACAGTATTGTGTGCCGGGAACTGAGAGTAATATTCTGCATAATCGGATTGAAAATAACTACCTCCAATTCCCCCTTCAGGAGCAAGTATCAAGCCTTTCCCATATAATTCCATCGCAATTCCGTTCGCATGCGCATGATTTCCGCCTGAACCGGCCTGAGAGATCATTAGGCCATGGTGCGGATCAATACCATTGCGCTGTACCATCCAGGCTACATTAGGCGCCCAAAAAGTGGCAGTCATATAATCCTCTGGTAAACCAGTTGCTACCGATTCACTAAGCGTTAAAGGTGGATTACTAAACAAAGACATAAAACCAGTCCTTAACTTTGGCAAACCTGATTCCTCCTTTTGTCGCAGATTCTGCATTGTTTTTAACAAACGTGTATAATATAGTTCCTGTTGTTTTTTTCCATGCAACCTGGCATTCCTGATCAGATCTTCCATGGGTTCCATGCGGATTGGCCCATAATGAGTGTCCCCAAATCCAACGATAGACCCATTGGGAAATAAGTATTGTGGCTGTGCAGAAACTGCCTGACTAAGCACAGGCAGTTCAGGTAAGAGATCCATTTTCATGGTTCTATCAAAGAAGTTTACAAAACCCGTAAAATCAGCCAAAACATTTACCGAATAGCCCGGAGATTCGGCCCATATTCCCGTCTTGGGATCATAGCCTTTCTTTAAAATATCGGTAAGAGCCCATTGCCGTGTATGAGTTTGATTCAAAATCTGATCCAGATAGTACCCACAACCTTTTTTATCCGGATAAACCTGATCATTTTCAAGTATCAGGGCGATGCAGGCAACAAACCTTGCCTCTATCAGGTTCCAATTATTGAAAGGCACACCGTTTTTAATAATAATATCTGCCCATTTCTTAAATGTTTCTGCATACAAAGGCAATTGTTTGGGGTGTTTTTTTTGAATGTAGCCATGCAAAAAATCATAGCATGCAGTTAAAGGCTCCAGGATGTCTTCATGAATTACTTCAAATGACGACAAACCTACCAAAGTCTGATCATGCCCTTTGTTCAGGTCTATTGGTTCATTCCGGTAATACATTCCGGTCATATAGGTTTTGAAAAGATCGTAAGCGAATTTTCCATATTTTTCTGATCCGGTATACCAGTAAATCATTGCCGCATCTCTTGCCTTATTGATGATTTCAATATTTATCGATTCAATACTTCTGCCTGTTTTAGACTGATCTACCCATTCCCAGGCCTGTCCGGATCCCTTGCTTTGAAAATAGACCTTGCCATCCTGATCCATGTAGGGTTTAATATCTTCCAGTTTAGGCCGCATATACTGACTGGCAACATCTCTGGTACCGGTAAACCGTACTGTTGGGACAGGCGCTTTTCCTGTTGCATAGGCATAAGCACCATTTTTTATGAAAACATCTGTTGAATGGGTATTCCAGTACATCTGTAGGCGGGAAACCATCCAGGTGCTGTCTTGTTGATGCCGATCAACGTAAGGACTTACCTCAGCAGTAATTTTCTCATATGTAGTTTTTGCCCAATCTTCACGACTAATCAATGTGGCCAGTCGTGCTTTTCCCGTTTTCGCATCGGTGAGCAGTCTTGGGTGTTCAGTATGGGTTAAAGAAGGTATTTTGATGTGCTGAGCCCTTGCCATACCAACCCAAAAAAGGCCTGACAAGAACACACTTACTATCTTTCGTTTCATTAATGTTTTACTTTATAAAATCTAGCTCCGAAAAAGAAAATCACCAGGTAACAGGCAATGGGTGCATAATACGCATGAGCCACTCCAAAATGGTCTGCCATTCTTCCCATAATGAATGGAAAAAAGGCCCCTCCCACAACTCCCATAGAAATGAATGAGGAAGCCTGCTGGGTGTGGGCACCTAGATTCTTGATTCCAAGACTGAAAATAGTAGGAAACATGATGCTAAAAAAGAAATTGATCATCAGCAAGGCTACATAAGAAGGCCAGCCCAATCCTTGTGCTACGATAATACACATTAACACATTCCACAGGGCAAAAGCCGCCAACAGCTTATTTGGTGCAATTACCCGCATTAAAAAGGTACCTGTGAAGCGACCTAGAAGCATTAACCCCATAAACAAGACCATATAATTTCCGGCTTTTTCATCGCTGAATCCCATTTTTTCATGTCCGTAGTTGATAAAAAATGCCCAAGTTCCAGCCTGCGCCGCCACATTGAAAAATTGTGCAATCACCGCCCATACAAAATGCTTGTGTTCAAAAAGTTTTTTATCAGGTGCAACATCAACATTCACAGCTGCTTCATCTGCCAGCACGGCATGTGGATCAGTGGTATCTTTTACCTTAACCATTGCAAAAGAAATGGCAATCAATACAATCACTCCCCCTATTACCAGATATAAAATCCTTACTGAAGTTAGGTCTGTGCTTCCCGGCGTGTTGTTTCTTAGTAAAAAATAAGAGCCGATCAATGGTCCCAGCATTGCGCCCACTGCATTAAAAGATTGGGCAAAATTAATCCTTTGATCACTTGTGCGCTGGTCTCCTAGTGCAGCTACAAAAGGGTGTGCTACAGTTTCGAGCGTTGATAAGCCACAACCCAGGATAAACAAGGCAAGACCAAAAAAAGCAAATGAGGAGGTATAAGCAGCAGGAACAAAAAGAAAGGCACCTGCTGCAAAAAGTGATAAACCAAGTAATACTCCGTTTTTATAACCATATCGTTTCATAAACAAGCCGGCAGGAATTCCCATCACCGCATAGGCGCCAAACACGGCAAATTGTACAAAGGCCGATTGCGATCTGCTCAAGCTCAGTACATGCTGAAAATGTTTATTTAAAACATCGGCCATGGTAATGGCGATGCCCCATAACATAAAAAGAGAGGTGACAAAAAAAAGGGTAACCAGATATTTCTTATCCGTAAAGGAAGCTTTAGTAGGTATCATTTTTATTGGGATTATCTTTGTTATTTGGAATACCAGCATCGGGAGCCGTCTTGGGTATTCCATTAATTCTATTCGCTATTTTTTGCCAGTGTTCCTTTATTTTTTGTGGAGAAACTTTTTCAACTCTAAAGGATAAAGGCCCCTCTTCCTCACAATCATCTTTTTTTGGTTTCTTTTCCTCCATACAATTAAGACACAAAGAATCCAATCCTATACTCTTAGAATTGCAATTAAATTCAATGAAAATAATTTTATACGAAAAAAAAAAGCCCCCGGTCGAATGGGGGCTTTTTTTAAAACATCTTTATCTTATTTCACCAAAATGAAACTTTTCTAGTGAACCGATATCCTTAAGTAACTGGATGGTAGTTGATGGCCCCAAATTTACCGGTGCTGCCCATGAGCGGAGTGCCCACACAATTTTTTTAGCTGGTGTAACTTCGATAGCCTGTACCGGTGCATTTTCAGGGTCTAGTTTACTATCCCATTGGTTAAACCAGTTATTTATAAGTGTATTGCCATTAGGTAAACGTGTTGCAAGTTGTGGTGATGAAACCTTATAATCGCGTATTTCATCTAAAATGTACTCCCAAACGATCGTGCCGCTGCGTGTGATTTCCCGAACAAATCGATTATTACTGGTGACCAATATATTGCCGTTTTTTAATTGTACGGCCGACCAAACACTGGGAACATTAAGTGATAAAAGTTCCTTGCCATTGATGTTATACTCGCAAACCTTGCCCAAGTCCATATGAGCAACTAGTATAGTTCCTTCTTTTGTTAATCTGGCATGTCTGATTTGACCGTGAGTACCACTTTTAAAAGGTAACTTAAATTCTTTTTCAATCTTATTACTGTTGATATTCATGACTAAAACTTTGGCCGGATTACCATTTTGAACAAATACAACATGTGTTTTGCCAATGAGCTGAGCTGTATGCGTTTCGAACCCTTCTGGTGTATTATACTTCCAAAGCACTTTTTTATTGGAATTAATTAAAGTAATGCCATATTGGTGGGCAAACAATACATTTCCATTTTTCATTAATATTGCATCACTAATTTCCCCTCTTCCCAGTGTATCTATATAAGACCATGTTATTTTACCACCACGCACAATATACATATTGCGGGATTTGGCTTCACCGGCATAAAAAAAATCGAATTGCTTAAGTCCTTTTCCTGGTAAAACTTTTGGCGCTAAAATATGACTGATGCCGGTTTGAGCCATCGTCTGTTTACCAATGCCAATCATCAATGCCAATATCAGCATGAACTTTAACTGAAGTTTGTTTTTCATACGCTTAGATGTTCCATCCAAAATATATCAGCATCAATTACTTTGGTTTCAAAGTCAGTAATTGGATATTTAGTCTCAATTATTTTTAAAAGCATGGTCATAGATATTTGCCCCATTTCAAAAGCTCGTTGTCTGATATGAGAAATTGGGGTTTGAAGCAAATCAATAATATCTACATTCGAAAAACCTATGATTGACAGTTCATCGCTTTTAATACCTAAATTTTTTACAGCTCTCAGGCAAGCCATGCTCAGCCTGTCTCCCGCCACAAATATTGCATCGGGGCTCTCGTCTAATGCCATCAATTGTTTTATTGCCAGTTCAACTTCTTCATAATCGCTGCCTCCTGAAGGACAGAACTTGATCAGTTCATCACGCGATGAAATTAGCTGATCAGTCATTGCTGTTTTATATCCGCCTATCCGCTCTTTAGATATTGACAATTGTGGTGCATTAGCTAGAAAAGCGATATTTCTTTTACCATTTTCTATTAATTGCGTAGTGGCCTTATAACAGCTTTCAAAATTATTGCAAACTACTTTATAGGTATTTATTTCATCTACAATCCTGTCGAAGAAGACAATGGGCAAACCGCTTTTATGCATTTGCTGTAGATGTGTATATTCAGTTGTTTCGGAAGACATGGTAATGATCAGACCATCAACATAGCGGTTAGCCATATGGTTAATCACTTCGATTTCCTTGTGATATGAATCTTTTGTTTGCGAGATTATGGTATGATAACCCTCTTTTTCAGCTATTGACTCAATTCCTGATATGGCTTGTGAAAAGAAACTATTTGCTAAATCAGGGACAACTATGCCAATAGATTTACTTTTTTTACTCCTTAGTCCGGCCGCCATTGGGTTGGATTGATAATTTACAAGAGTGGCATAGTCATTCACCAGTTTTTTTGTCTTTTCACTAATGTCGTAAGTATCCCTTAACGCCCGGGAAACCGTTGAAGGTGAAAGGTCCAGTGCTATTGCGATATCTTTTAAAGTTATAGGTTTATACATAAAGCACGTAAGCTAAAACATGATGAATGTACTAAAAAACTCCTACACTTACCTAAACGACCTAATTGAAGTCAAACCAAAGCTTTCCTGATACCTTTGAACCCACCGCCATGTTTTTTTGACTTTGTGGTCCCATTGAATCTGCCTGTTTAAATTTATTCCCGATAGGTGCTATTGCATTTAAAAATCCAAGGTTTCCTTCTGGAAAAGGAGGGTTTACATGAGGGATGAACGATGTACGTTGCTTATCCGGTTTCAGCATCTGCAGAAACAAGTCTGATTTATCAGTATATACCTTAAATGAAGAACTCCCCGCTTGTATTTCTGCCCAATACAAATTAGCATGATAGCCCTTAAATTCCGGGTAAATAAAAGTTTCGCCAGTTATGGTATTATTGTAACTCTTTTCCCAAACGCTTGTACTCACTCCTTTTAATCTGTTTTTCCAGGTTCTGTAAGGTCCATCGCCCAACCATCGCATTCCTTTTATTTTAGATTCGTCGATGTTAAAAGTGATCCCATAAAAATTTGCGGTTCCTGTTTGTGTATAATCGTACTCCAGACTTACAGGTTTTCCTGCAGCAAATAACCATTTGGCATGCAGCGTTGATTCACCTGAGTAAGAACTTTCTACTATGATCCCCCCATTTGCTGTTTTCGTATGTTTAAAGCTCTGAAGTGTCTGATCTACACCTGCAAGGATAGGACCATTACCAAGAGAAACCGCCCCTTTACTATTTTCAACAGTTTTTAAATAACCCGTCTGCATATCAAAAGTATATGTTACACCATTCTGTACCACAACATATTCATTCTCTTTTTCTGAATCGGTAATTTTACTTTTTTGTTTGACTATAGAAATCAAATTCTTCTGTGCAATTTGAGCGGTGGTTTTAATAGGCCAAATCCAGGTATAAATTTCTCGACCTTGACTATTTGTAGCGGTAAACCGCAATGCATCTGCATCCTTCCAGTTAGAAGAAAGGTTTAGTTTGAAATTATCTGTTTTACCCGGTGCCAATGCAACTGATAATTTGCCCGAAGAAATTTGGGTAAATTCACTTTTTTTATCTGTTGCCAAAGGGTATTTAACCAGTTGCCAGCTAAACTTACATTCAGAAAGATTGGTGTACAAGTAGTTATTTTCTAGCTCAATAGTTATGTTTTGTGAAGTAAAATCCGGTTTTTTTGGCTGTACCGGGCTCCAAACCTCTTTGATGGTATAGAAACTTCCCTCTTTTTCGCGATGAGGACCAACAATACCATCCGCCCCATGGTTTCCATCGGTATCCAGGCTGTCTTTTTTATCTTTTCTAACCACACCTTCATCGGTTAGTGCCCACAGGAAGCCTCCTGCATGCCTCGGATTTTGACGAATGAGCTTCCAGTTATCATCCAGACTTGCTCCATGTCCTCCGTCGTAAAGACCATGGATCATTTCAGTATGAAGCAGTATATCTTGTTTTTTAGCAGCATTTTCGATGTAACTGTATTCAGGATAGTGTTTAGTGTCTATGTTGTTAAAATTACTCCAGGGATGAATCACTACCCGTTTTTGCGGATCATAAAATGCATAGTCGTTATCCAAATCGAAATTAAACCCTCCTTCATTTCCATTTGCCCAAAATACAACACTTGGATGGTTCACGTCACGAACTATCAATTCTTTAACCAGCTTTCGCCCAACCGGAGTACCGTAGTGTTGTTGCCAACCGGTTAGTTCATCAATTACAAATAATCCTATAGAATCGCAAAGGTCTAAGAATTCGGCATCAGGCGGATAATGGGACATACGAACACCGTTCATGTTCATATCTTTCATGAGCATAATGTCCTGAAGATGAATCTTTCTACTTATTGTTCTGCCGCTTTCCGGCCAGAAACTGTGACGATCTACCCCTTTTATTAAAATCTTAGTGCCGTTTACATAAATACCGTCCGACTTTCTTACCTCTACTGTTCTGAATCCAAAGCGTTGATTTAGTAGATGAACAACGGCCCCATTTCTTACTATGCTCACATCAGCAGTATAAAGATTTGGGAATTCAGGGTTCCAGAGGCTAGGATTAGTAAACTTACCGGCAAGCCTTATAGAATCTGCAGGATTAGATACACTGTAAGTTAACGGAGTTCCGAATGAAGCTCCTTTTAATGTTTTCAATTGCACGGATATTTTATCTCCAGACTTTATATTGCCAGTAAATACATCTATTCCGAAATTCCCATCGGCCTTTGCATCAATTGCAACACGGTTAATAAACGACTTAGGCATTACCTTAAGGTAAACAGGGCGAAAAATACCTCCAAACACCCAGAAATCGCCTTCTCTTTCAGCATCATTTACTGTAGGATCAGCACTTTGTTTACTTACGGTTACTTCCAACACATTATCGGCATCAAATTTTAACAGATTATTTACATGGTAATTAAAACGGTAAAAACTACCCTGGTGTATCGCTCCAGCCAGCTGACCGTTAATTTTGACTTCAGCATCAGTCATCACCCCTTCAAAAACAAGTTGAATCTCTTTATCAGCCCAGGATCTGTCTGCTTTAAAATGATAGCGGTACAGACCCTGCTCATCCGATTTTTTCTTGTCATGACCATAATTGTAACCACCAAATCCCTGTAGTTCCCATTGAGAGGGAACTGGTATCTCAGTCCATTTACCGCTATTCATTCCCTTGGTACAAAAGAATTCCCACTTAACAGTATTGTCCTTATCAGTTCCTGATAAATAAACAACCTTGGTTTGCTGTGCAAAAACCCCAACAGAGATTAGGCCAACAAGGCACAAGACACAGAAAATTATTCGTTTCATGATTGTCAAATTGAAAGATTATGGAACCATTTTATACAACACACCCTTTTGGCTTTCCAGTAAAACGGTAAGCATATATATATCACCTTTAAGATCCTCCCCAAAACTGTAGATATGCCAGTATCCTGGGTCTCTGGAAATTGACATTTTTGTTCTTACCCATTTGTTGTTTGAACCTTTGGAGAGGTTCCAGACCGGCCCCATAAAATCGCCAAAAACATACTTACCACTTAAGGATGGAATTGCCTTACCACGGTAAACATGTCCACCTGTAATGCTTATCCCTTCGGTATGCGGATATTCGGCAATTGGCAAAATATGTTCTTTAGGTTGTGGATCTGCTGGCCTGTAGGAATGAACACCCTCAAAAGCACGCCAACCGTAGTTGCCCCCTTTTGTAACCAGATCTATTTCCTCGTATTTATCCTGACCTACCTCACCAGCAAAAAGCTCATTGGTTTTACGATCAAAGCTGAAGCGCCATGGGTTTCTAAATCCATAAGCATAGATCTCAGGGCGTACATTAGCAGTATTTACAAATGGATTATCGGCAGGAATCCCGTATGGGATCTTATTTACATCAATCCTGCTAATTTTCCCAAGCAGATTGGTTAAATTCTGTGCATTCCCATATTCACCATGCATGTCGTTCTGGCCACCGCCATCGCCAAGAGAGATATAAAGAAATCCATCTGCTCCAAACTGCAAACACCCACCATTATGATTGGATTCTGGCTGATCAACAACCAGTACCTTACGCATTTTCGTCTTATCGGCAATCTTGTTATTATTTTTAGATACCGTATATTCTCTTACCTGCGATTGGTGGTCTGTTCCTTTGCCTTTTTGTGAAGGAGCACTGCAGTATATATAGAATTTACCATTAGTGGCATAGTTGGGATGAAATGCCAGGCCAAGTAATCCACGTTCATCGTAGCCTTCATTTTTTATCACTTCCTTTGAGATGTCAAGAAAAGGGGTTTGAATTAACTTTCCATTCTCTATAATACGTATACGCCCCTCCTGTTCACAAACAAAAAGCAAATTCGGTTCTTTTTTAGTAACAGCCATTGCTGTAGGATGTGAAAGTCCGTCTGTAATTAGTTTTAATTTGACATTGTCAGTTTTAACTGCTTTCTGCCCAAATGAGGCTACAGCGGTTACTAAAACAAAAAGAATTGGCAAAAGGATCTTATTTAATGTTATTTTCATTGAGTGTACTTGGTTAAAAGGGCGTATTTTAATACGATATTAAGAAGTTTAATGCCCTTTTGCCTAATGTAAGCAATAAAAATTTATGCAATCGTTGCCGAAATCATGCAATTATTTATTTCTTTACCAAGGGTTGATCAGTTAAACCTGTAGCCCACCTTTTATTCGGTTTATCTGTTAAAGTAACTTCAATAAGGCCCCCATCTTTCAATCTATCATGACTGAGGTAACTCTTGGTATAAGCTTTCTTATCCCACTTAACCGCTGAAATATGGCCTGAGTTTTTAGATTGTTTGTGTGTTACAATAGTTAGTTTTTTTGCATTAGGAAGACTTATCGTAATGCGGTCAAATAAAGGAGTGGTAAGCAAATAATTATTGGAAACCGGATCTACAGGGTAAAATCCCAGAGAAGCAAACACATACCAGGCAGACATTTGCCCGGCATCATCATTGCCACTCAAACCTCCAGGTCCGTCACTATATTCATTGGCCAGAATCTCTTTTACCCTAAGCTGTGTTTTCCATGGGGAACCGGTGTAATTATATAAAAAAGGTATCTGGTGCCCTGGTTCATTTCCATGCCAATACTCGCCGCCATTAAAAAGCGTATCTAATGATTGTTCCAGCTTGCTTCTGCCTCCCATCAATTCGGCCAGTCCCTGTACATCATGTGGTACGTAAAAGGTATACTGTTGCGGTGTACCCTCTGTAATATAAGGCTCTTTGGCATTTCCTTTAAAAGGCTCATACCAGCTTTTATTGATATACCTGCCCCGCATCATGTTCACCTTTGCATCAAAAACATTGCGATAATTTTTACTCCTGCTCATCAATGTGGTATAATCAGCAGTTTTGTTCAATCCCTTTGCTACCATGGCCAAAGCATAATCGTCATAGGCATATTCCAAAGTTCTGCTGACCTGTTCTTTTTTATGAAAAGCCTCGGGTACACTGTCTTCCATTGGAATGTAGCCATATTTCAAATAAGTATCCAATGCACGTCTTCCTTGCCCGTTTACATAGTCTGGTTTTGATGGACTATCAAACGCATTTTGCCGCATCAATCGATAAGCCTCATTCACATCGTAATTACGGATTCCCTTTGTATAAGCAGAGGCAATAAAAGCTGTTCCATGATCGCCAATCATTGCTGCAGTATAACTGTTCCAGCATGGAAAAATAGGCAACCAGCCTCCCTGGCTCCCTTTCAGGATCATAGATTGAACCGCATCATTGATCAATTCAGGTTTCAGCAACTCAAATAAGGGTAATTGAGCCCGGTAAATGTCCCACATGGAAAAATCGTCATAATAATTGCCTTTTGATAAATTTTCTAACTGATAGCTACCTGAAAACCTTGGATAGGTGCCATCCACATCATTAAATAAGCGTGGGTGCTGCATGCTGTGATAAAATGCTGTATAGAATATACGCTTGTCTTTAACAACTGATGTCTCAACTTTGACCTGACTCAGGGCTTGTTGCCAAACTTGCTTGTTTTGTGCGGTTAGCGCTGGAAAGTCCCAATTAGTGATCTCCTGTTCCAGGTTTTTCCTTGCTCCTTCCAGACTACTGAAAGAAGTACCTACCTGCACCCTTAGTACCTCTCCTTTATTTACTTTAAATCCCAGATAGGCACCAATATCTTTTTGTTTACCAATAGAATCTGTAGCAAGGACACCTTTGGAACTGAATGTTCCCTGACTGGCAATTGCCTTTTCAACTTTCAGATAAAAGAAGCCGTTAAACCCCGCAGGTTCACCCCAGCCCTGATAAATGCGGTGAACAGGATTATAACCCCACACCACTCCATTTTCTTTATCGATCTTCACAAATCCTTTTCCCTGATCGCTGTTAGGCATAATCAGCAAGTATAAGCTATCTGCACGATGTGCTGTAAACTGCATCATCGACGAACGAAGTGTTGCAGTAAGTTCTACATCCAATTGATACTTAGGTAAGCTGACCTTATAGTAATTTGGACTGGTGATTTCCTGCTCATGAGAAAATACTGCGCCATATTCTTCTGGTTTGGTCTTTAAACTCCCCATCATCGGCATAATAGTAAAGCTGCCGTAATCCTGTGTACAGGAACCGCTAAGCCAATGTGTAGCCCTAATACCGGTGAGCACACTGTCTTTATAAAGATATGGGGGAAGACATTTGGTTTCTGATTTACGTGTTTCGGGACTGAACTGAGTCATCCCAAAAGGGAGGCCTACGGCTGGGATAGTATTCGCATTTAATTCGGTTCCGCTACCGTGCTTTAAGGCTGCACTGGTTGTGCTGGCGGCTGTACCGGCAAGAGGCTGCACATACTGTACTACATCTTGCGCTTTTAAGGATAAACCAAGGCTAAACAGCAACAAACTGCCCAAACCACAACGAAAAATAAAGGAAACACTTCTCATAATTAAACTACGTATTGTTTTTAAAGCTAATAAAAAACGATCTGATTATGTTTTTCATTGTTTCTTGATTGCCTCAAATTTAGCAGGGAAAGCAGATTCCCCTTCCAGGTTAATCGTTTTTAAATCTATAACGCCATTACTCTCCAATACATGTGCAAAATAGTCGGGCCTGTTTTTACCCCAGGTTACCGCGCAATTTCTTAAGGTAATCTGACTTGCCTTATCAAGGTAAAAAGCGGATGTTCTGGCTTTCAAAAGCCCCTCAACATTGCTCGGCCGACGATCGTAAACTCCTCCTGGTAGTGTCGTCGTTTTATTGATGAATACATCAACCCCATCAAAAACAACTCCCGACACTTTATCTGGCGATTCTGCACCTACATAAATACCATTCTCGCTAACACATTTAATATTGTTGAAATAGATGCCCGTTACTGCTCCCACTTTTCCTTCAGTCTGCCCCTTAGGGAAACGCCAGCCTGCATCTTTATTATTGCCTCTTGCCCGCGGATAGGCAGTTACATAGATTGGCTCGGCCTTGCCCCACCAAACATCAGAAAACAAATGAGCCTCAATAATTATATTTGAAAATATCACGTTGGAAACTGTCCCTTCATCCCTGTTTTGAATACCAATACCTCTATTGCTTTTGCTGATAATACAATTATTAATTAACACGTTATTGATGCTATCCATGTTTTCTGACCCTATTTTAATAGCACACGAACGAGAGCTCATGGTACAATTGCTAACAGTGATATTTTCGCAAGCACCAAATTCTTCATACTCCCTTCTGTTTTTTAAACAGATACAATCATCACCAGATTCTATGTAACAATTACTGATCCTTACATTTTTACTGTGATCAAGATCTATCCCATCACTATTCCTTACTTTTAAACTGTTCAAAAGGGTGATATTATCTATGACCACATCATCGCAGCCAATTAAATGGACTGTCCAATAGGCTGAGTTTTGAATGGTAAGGTCACTTATTCTGATGTTCCTGCCTCCAATAATGGTAAGAATATGGGGTCTGGGATCAACAACATTAAAAGGTTTTAACACATAAGAATCTTCTAATTCAGCACCCATAAAAGAGATACCATTGCCATCAATAGTTCCAGCTCCATGAATGGTAACATTAACTAACTTCTCACCACCAATCCATATGGTTCCTTCGCCTTTATTTTCACGAAATGCACTTTCTGTATATACTTTCTCATCGGGATTTGCCAATATTTTAGCATTGGTTTCAATATAAAAATCTACAAAAGACTTAAGCTTGAAAGGTCCGGCCAGATAGGTTTTTCCTGAGGGTACAACTACCCTACCACCGCCCGCATCAGAACAGGCATCAATGGCCTTTTGAATGGCCAGAGCATCATCAGTTCGGCCATCTCCTTTTGCCCCGTAGGTAACAATATTATATTCTTTAACATTATCTTTTGAGCTTATGGCCTTAGAAATTAAGGGTAAGAAACTGATTAAAAAAATGTTTAAGACAAGTGTATATTTTCTTAGTTCATTCATGGTTTGTTGTCATCTTTAAAACTGTCGTCATCTCGACGATAGGAGAGATCTCTTGACCATTAAGTAGCTGGGAAGCAAATTGGTATAAACAAGAGATCTCTCCTATCGTCGAGATGACGAAGTGGCGATAGCATAACGAAGTGGTTATACCATAAAAATCGCTCTAATTATATCCCGGATTTTGTTCAAGTTTGGGATTGAGTACCCTGGCACTAGCAGGTATAGGCATCAAACGTCTTCGCACATCATTGTTTGTTTTAAAACCCCATGCCCCTTCATACTTTCCAAAACGGATCATATCATTACGGTGCCAGCACTCCCAGGCAAATTCCCTGCAACGCTCTTTATAGAGGTCTTCAAGAGTAACGGAGCCCCAAGCTGCCGAGGTAGTACGTACTGCACGCAACTGATTCACCAGTGATAAAGCCGTTTGGCCCTGCGTAGGAGTTGCTCCACGCAATATCGCCTCTGCTTTCATCAATAAAATATCGGAATACCTGAACATTGGAAAATCATTATTTTGATTCCTGTTGGACGAAGTACTGTCGCAATAGAATTTATTGTTGCGATAGCCCATGTTCCATGCGATTTCATCATTACCTGCGTCGAAAGGTCTGGAGGCATCACGTAAAGTAACGTTTGGCGTAATGTCTACCTGATAATTGATCGGAGTAGCGCCATCAGATCCCGCATAGAATTGATCGTATCCTTTCTTTGTTGTCGATACATTAACAGGCGCTCCCGAGAACAAGTATTGTAAACCTTTTATCCATTGCATATTTCGCTTGTCATTAGGATCATCGAAATTTGCATAGTATTCAGGCAGCGTACTCATAGGTGCACTTGGTGTATGTTTCAAGCTAAACTTTGTTTGTAACGAGCGAGGCAAGGAATACCTTGCGAAGAAGAGATAACCATTTGAGAACCCTGGATCAAAGGGTAAAGCGAAAATAAACTCTTTAATTTGAGGTCCATTATCTATAAAAAACATCTTTTTATAGTCTGATTCTAAAGCGAATGGACTTCCTGTTGCGGTAATAATGGCATCACACTGTGCTACGGCATCGTTATAGCGTTGTGTTCCGGTATATACCTCTGCATTCAAATACATCTTAGCCAATATTGCATTTGCTGTGTATTTGGTAGGACGGCCATAAGTAGCGGCTCCCACAACTAAACTCAGGTTTGGTAAAACTTCTTTGAGCTCGGCCTCGATGAAATTAAAAACCTCTGTTCTGGATTTTGTCTCAGGAGATGTAGTTTCACCAAAAGTTGTAACAATAGGGATGTTGCCCCATAGATCCATCATCATGAAAAAGGCCAATGCACGTGTGGCTCTAACTTCAGCTAAAGCTGTGGTTTTAGCGGGAGATTCCGGTGCATCCTTAAGTAAGAACAGGCTTTGGTTGGCCTTGCTGATTACACTTGACAGCCATCCCCAGCCACTGCTAACATGCCCATTGTCAGGATCCCAGGTATGTTTATGGTGTTGTTCATACCTACCACCATCATACCAGTTACCTCCTCTTGCAGGCATGATGGATTCATCAGTACTTAGCGATTGCATGAAAAAATAATCGGTGGTGATGCCCTGACGCAACTGGACGTACACCTGTCCGGTCAATTGTATAAAATGTTGATCTGTTTGGGGAAAGGTTTCAGGAGTTAACTGGGTTTTCACCTCCAGGTCCAGTTTATGGCAGGACGTAAGTATTGTTAGTGATAAAATTACTCCGGTTGCTATGTTTATAAGATTTTTCATCTTCTTAAGATTTTAATTAAATGATACATTTAGACCAAAAAGAAACGTTCTGGTTTTTGGATAAAAGTTATTGGTATCTACACCTGGTGCCAAACCACCCTGATTGATCTCTGGATCAATACCTTTATATCCGGTAATCACGAATAGATTGTTGGCAGTAGTGTAGAGACGCAACGAACCAACCCCAGGAATAATGTTTTTCTTAAAGGTGTAGCCCAAAGTTGCATTGTCCAATCTCAGATAGCTGCCATTCTCAAGAAAGCGCGAAGAATACCTGTAAGAGTTAAAATCTGCTGTAGATTCATTCTCTACTTCAACAGGTATGTTGGTAAATTGAGCAGTGTTAGGACGGAAGAGGTCAGCTCTGGTTACATTCATGATCTTATTGCCCAATACTGCCCTTACGAAAACACTCAGATCAAAGTTCTTATAGTTTACCGAGTTGGTCCAACCAATCAAAGCCTTAGGTTGTGCATTACCAATTACGTAATAATCAGTTTTATTCAGTAATCCCTGTGTTTTGATATTTCCTGCCGCATCGTAATATTGAGAAACTCCATTGGCATCTTTACCAGCATATTTGAAGGTAAAGAACGTTCCTATTGGCTGTCCGGGTGATAGAATCTGTAATGTTGCCCCACTTTGTCCCCCACCGTCAGGCTGGAAGATGAGCCTATCATCGATTTTAAACTGGCTATCAGAAAGTGTGAGTACTTTGTTGACGTTGTGGGCAAGGTTGATTCCTGTAGTCCAACTGAAATTGTCATTACTTACCGGTGTACCATTCAGAACAATCTCCACCCCTTTATTGCTTAATTTACCTACGTTGGCTGTTAACTGACCTGATGGGTAGAGGTTCTGATCGACGTCGAAGCCGATGATCAGGTCTGTAGTCCTTTTATCATAAAAATCTACTGAACCACCTAATCTTCCTTTAAAGATGCTGAAGTCCATACCGATATTTGCAGTAGCTGTTTTTTCCCAACGCAGATCCGGGTTCTCATTTTGAATAGCACCATAGGCCCCTTCTCTAGGAGATCCGTTGTAATAAAACTGCCCCACCGCTCCATAGATCAATTTTGTAGTCAGTGGAGCAAAGCCTAGCGAATTACCAGCAATACCATAACTTCCACGTAGTTTCAATGTGCTGATCAGACTTTGATTTTTTAAGAAATTTTCCTGGTCGATGTTCCAACCGGCGCCTACAGAAGGGAAGTAACCCCATTTTTCGTTTTTGCCGAATACGTTCGATCCATCTCTCCGGATAGATCCTTGCAGTAAATACTTATTTTTGTAATTGTAATTTACTCTTGCAAAGTCAGAAATTAACAGAATTTCCTGATAAAGGTATTCTGGGCCATAGTTAACACGGAAATCTGTGATTGCATAAGGGTTACCTAAGCTCAGGTTGTAATAGCTAACCTGATTAATCGGAAAATTTGTTGAGGAAGTCTGTAAACCATCGTTGTTCAGTGATTGCTGATAAGAATAACCGACTACCGCGTTGATATCATGATCACCAAACTTTTTGTTCCAGGTCAGGTAAGTTTCCACGATCTTATTGGTATTCTGATAAGCGTTTCTCAAGGCTAAACCATCTTTACCAACCAGTGAAACAAAGGAAGGATTTGCCGGAGGGTCGGGTGTGTTCCTTACGTTGTTGTATCTAGAGGTATAAATGCTGTTGTAAAAAGCCCCATATACGGTTTGGGTATTCTGATAAGAAGCCGCAACATCATAAGTGAAACCAAAAGGCAATTTAAGATTTGCAGTAAAGGTCCCCAATATATTTTTAGTTTTCAGGTTCTCAGTTGCATTCTCCAGCATGGAAACCGGATTATAATAACTGGTCTGAATCAGGTTGTCAAAGTATGTTCCATCAGGATTTTTAACTGGCGAAGTAGGCAAATAAGTAAGCATCTGAGAAAGAACTGTATTACGATAAGGCACCAGATCGGCATCGCTAATTGAATTACTCAGATTTAGCCCGATCTTTAATTTATCATTCAGGGCTTTTTGTTCAAGACCTATGCGGCCAATAAAACGGCCCAGATCACTTGTTCTTACAATACCTTGTTGTTTGAAATAGTTCAAGCTGGCATTATACGTAGTTTTATCTGTACCACCACTAAGCGAAAGGTTGTGGTTTTGCGATATGGCATCCTTACGTTGTACTTCATTTTGCCAGTTGGTATTTGCACCCTGATCATTGGCTGGTGTTAACGCAGAATTATTTCTAGCCAGGAAAGCTTTCAACTGCTCAGCATTCATCATCTCGTACTGGTTGGATACATTCTCAACACCAAAATAAGCGCTGTAAGCCAATTGGGCTTGTCCTGCGGTACCCCGTTTTGTAGTTACCATGATCACTCCGTTTGCAGCTCTGTTGCCGTAAATGGCAGCAGCAGCAGCATCTTTCAAAACGTCGATCGAGGCTATGTCATCTGGTGCAAGCAATGAAATATCAGCACCTGGTACACCGTCGATAACGAATAAAGGTGATTGTGCACCCTCGCGTAACGTAGAAGCCCCACGCATAACAATAGCTGCATTGCGATTCGGATCACCACTTCGGCTGATGTTTAGTCCAGGTACCTTACCTTGCAGCATCTGTCCGACGTCGCTTATGGCGCCTTTATTCAGTTCATCACCTTTAACGGAAGATATTGAGCTGATCAGGGCCTTTCTGGAACTCTTACCATATCCCACTACAACAACTTCACTTAATGATTTATCTTCTGGTTTTAGCTGAATAGTTAAAGGCTGAGTGCCATTGACAGGCGCTTCAAAGGTTACATATCCGATGTATTTAAAAACTAAAATATCATTTGCACTTTCAGCAGAAATCTTAAACTTTCCTTCTATATCTGTAATGGTTCCAATTTTTGTTCCTTTTACAGTAACACTAACACCAATCAAAGGCATATTGATCTCGTCAACCACCTTACCGGTAACCGTAATGGCTTTTGAGCTGCCTTGAAGTTTTGTTTCGAGTCGCTCACCATCAATCAGAATGATTTTGTTTTTATACACCTGATAGTGAATTGAATATTTGCTCAACAGATTATCAAGCACTGTTTTGAGTTCAACGTCGTCGAACTGAAGAGACATCTTATTGTTAGAGTGAATAACATCCTGGTTATAAATAAACTGAACTTTATTAGCCACAGCCAGTGTTTTCAAAACTTCAGGCAGCGTTTTATTCACTATGGTTAAACTTATTTTTTTATTCAAAGCCTCCTGGGCCAAAGTGGACTTGGAATAGGTGATGCTGGTAAATAGTATCAATACCAATATTTGACTTAGTGTAATTCTCATGATTTTGCACCAGAAAAGCTTATGATGTAAATAAAATTTCATAATTTTAGTAAGTTGTATTTGAAAAAATATAATTAATTGAGGTCCCCTCACCAATTTAATTGATGTCACAAAGGGGGCTTTTAAAAGCCTAGTACAGGAGTGTTCGAGCACTCTTGTACTTACTTAAGAAGCTTATTGGATCATGTTTGTAGAGTCTTTTTCATACTGGTTCGTTTGAAGGTTTACTTATTGGTTAATTTTGGTTAATTCTTTTTGGTCACTACGATAATATCATTGTCAATATGGTATTCCAGATTTAGCGAAGCCTTAAGCACTTCTAACACATCAGGGAGATTTAAGTCAGTTAAATCGGCATTCATCACTACTTTATTGAGCTCTTCATCCTGAACTTTTATAACAGTATTAAATTCCGAGCTCAGAACCTTCACTATTTCTGAAAGGTTTTTATCACTAAAAGACAAATCAACATGGTTCCAGATCGCAACAGAAGACATATCTGCGTGCTTTTCTTTATAAAGCAGATTTTTATTTCCTTTAAAAACGATGCTTTCCTTCGGCAGTAAAAACACCTCATCATCTGATTTACGGTTGGCGCCCTTTTTACTTACAGATACCTTACCGGTTACAACAATTACATTGGCAGAGCTTCCATCTTTAGAATCAGAAATCCTAAAGCTGGTACCCCATACCTTGGTAATGATATGATTACTATTGATTATAAAAGGTTGATTTGGATTTTTAGTGATCTCAAAGAAACATTCTCCTTCCATAATCACCTCTCTGGATGCCTTTTTAAATTCAACAGGATAAGTAAGACTTGCCTGAGGATTTAAATAAACAACACTTTGATCTGGCAGTATTTTTTTAATGATAAAACCAGTTTTATTTACCAGGTGAATTTGCTGACTGGACAATTGTTCTTTTTTGTTCCACAGCAGCGATTTATTCCAAAAAAAGAAAGTAACAGAAACTATCAGCAGTATTGCTGCTGCATATTTAAGCCACCATATGCCAATTTTAGGCGTTGGTATTTCTGGTAAATCAGGATTATCTGTTTGATCTGTAGATGCAACGATGCTTAAAAAAATCTTGTTCTTTAAAAGTTTCTGATTTTCTTCTGATAAATCCTGAACAAAATTAGGACTATCCTGATATTGATCATACCAATGATTTAACATTGAAACCTCTTCAGGCGTACAATTGCCATTGATATAATTTTCCAATAATTTGGAAAGCTGTAAATTGTTCATACTACGTTAAACTCTATGTGGTTATTTATTTAACATGTCGTTTAACAACTGCAGAACCCTTGCTGTAAATCTAAATTTATTTTATAAAAAATAGTAAGATGGGCATAAGTTCAGTTATTGTTACCCGTAAGCTTTGCAACGCTTTTGTAAGATGGCCTTCTACGGTTTTTTCCGAAATGTTAAGTTCCGATGCGATCTCTTTATTTGTTTTAAACTCAATTCTACTTAACTGATAAACAGAACGACATTTGACCGGCAACTTAGCGATCATCATATCAATGTGTTTTTTCAAATCGTTAAGAAAAATGTACTCTTCGGTAGAGTTGTCGAGTTTTAGCTGAACCTGTTCTGAAGTAATAAAATTTTCCCTTATAGCGTGTTTTCTGTAATGGTCTATTACATTATACCTAACTGCCGTATACAGGTAGTTACCAAGGCCTGTTGTAAATAGGAGTGAGGTTCTATTTGTCCAAAGTTTTGTAAAAACATCCTGTACAATTTCTTCGCAGGTTTCGGTGTTCTTAACCCTTTTATAAGCTGCGTTAAGTAACCTATCCCAATACCGATCATAAATCTCCTTAAAAACATCCGGGCCAGCATGTTTCAACAACAAAGCTAGTTCTTCATCAGTATGTTTTGAATAATTACCCATTGTTAAAATCAGTTCCCAGCCATTAGATACCTGGCACAGCCGCTAAAAGTAACTAAAAAAATACAATTAATTAAGGGGGAAAAATGTGAATTTAAATTACAAGGATTACCCTAGTTTCTGTAAAAAAATATTCAAATCATCTTCCTTACCCAATCCCAGTTTTTGCTTGATCCGGTAACGACTCATGCGTACGCTTTTGGGCTCTATATGAAGGATGCTGGCTATTTTCTTTGTGTCCATTTGCAAATGCAGGTAAGCACAAAGCTTTAGATCAAGCGGAGTAAGTTTTTGCTGCGCTTTTTCATTCAGAAGGCCGAAGAAGTCGGGGTGTACTTGTTGAATATGCATCTTTGCATCATTAAAATCATTGTCGAGCAATAACTCTTCATTCCATATTCTATTGATATTCAACTCCTGGCTATCATTTAACTTTTCTTTGATCTGTGAAAACACTTGTTTCTTGTGTTCCAGTTGCAACACATTAGCCATCATTTCTTTTTGCAACTGTTGCTGTTGGGTTTCCAGCAGTTGCTGCTCTGCCCGTAGCCGCAGCTGTTCTTCTTTATCTAATTTTGTTTGCAATTCGGCCTCTTGTTTTTCTAAATGCAATTGCTTTTCACGTTGCAAAGAGTAACGCAGGCGGAAATGATAAGCCCGGAACATAAAAATAAGGCCCAATAAAGAAATAATCGAAATACCTATATATAGATACCGTTGTACCTGATTATACTTTTCCTTTTGCCGCAACAGGATCACTTCATTGTTTTTTTTTTCGGCTTCGTATTGAATTTCCAGCTTTTGCGCGTTTAATGCCTGTTTTTGATCAAAAAGTTTGCCGTTGTATTCTGTTACTTTCTTCTGGAATTTTAATGCCATGGAGTCGTTTCCAGTTTGCTCATACAATCTGGAAAGCGAGCTCACCACATTGACCAGGGTATAATAATAGGGAATTTCCTGCGCCTGCATCATGCTATAAGCCTGCATCAAATAACTTTCGGCCATTGGAAAGTTTTTTTCACGCATGGCATACTCACTTAGAATACCCAAACCGCTGGCTATAATTTCTTCGCCATTCGGCGCATCTTTCATCACTTCCTGAGCTTTATTAGCATATTGAATAGCACTTGCTTTCGCATCTTTATCTGTTTCTGCAAAATTTTTCAAGTAATAATCTGCAATATTAATGCAGGCAATACCATAAGTCTTTGCTGCTATTTCTTTCGGATGCTGCTCGTATATCTCCTCTACCTTCTTTAAGAAAAAGAGGATGCTATCTCGCTGGCCGATACTTTTGGAAGCATTATAATTATAATCCGCTGATATGGATAAAGCGGTATAGCAATTACCAAGTAAATTGTAATCTTGAGTGAGCAAGGCATTTTCTGTGGCTAAGCGAGCGTACCGATTTATATTGGGCACATTATTCCAGCGGGTATTTAAAGCGTATAACAAGTAATATATTTTAGCCAGAATGTAATGATCCGGAGTTTTTGCTAGTTCCTTAAGTGCCATCTGGCCATATTTCATGGAAAGTTCGGCATTATCAATACTCTTGTATAAAAAAGCCTGGGCATAATAACCATAGGCAATAGCTGAAGAACCATGCGCCTGTTTTGCGGTAACCATGGCAGAATCGCTCATTTTTTTTAACAATGGAAATTCCTGCATATTGGCGTAAATATTGGCAAGAACAACATAGCCCCTGGTTGCGGTAGTAAAATCCTTCAGTTTTAAGGCAGTATTAACAGCAAGCCTCCCCTGAACAAGCCCTGCTTTATAATTTTCATTGATACGAAGTGATTCAGCCGAATGAATAAGCTGAGCAGGTGTTTGTGCTATTGCAGTATAAGATGACAAACCCGCAGCTACAAAAAACAATAGGTGCCTTAAATAATTCATAAAGTAAAATTAATATAAATCAACTATCTATTTTTTCATGTAGACATATTGTAGACGCTTGTGCAACTTGAATGTAGGCGTTTTGTAGTAAGCCTGAATTTGGTAAAACTTTGAGTAAGAGTGCAACTTTACATCAAATAATTTTACAACAAAATACTATCAAAATGAATAACAAAACACTATCTATCGTATCCTACATCACCATTATTGGTTGGCTTGTGGCCTATTTAAAGGGAAAAGACAATGCAGATTCAATGCTTAAATATCATTTACGACAAGCATTAGGTCTGGCACTTGTGAACATTATTTTTAGCCTTGCTTTAAATATAGTAGCTATGGTTATACTTGCCTTATCTTTTATAGGTGTATTTGGCTTTGTTTTTTTGATATTATGGATTATTGGAATTATCAATGCGGCTAATGGTGCTCAAAAGCCTTTGCCGATAATTGGTAAAATGTTTGAAAACAAATTTGCTTTCGTTGGTTAATTGGAATAATTATGCAAACATTTAAATATTTCGAAAAAGAAGGCAGCACTTATCATCTAAAAGTGCAAAAAGGCTTTTTTTATACCATGGCTGCAATAATTTTTGCCATAATGGTACTTAACCTCATATATGCGAGTACGAAAGGTGCTGCAGTATTCGCTGTGTTTCTGGCTGTAATTGGGATATTGAGCATATTGCGAAGTACTACAGAAATAAGCTTTGATATGGTAGACCGTAAGATTCACTATAAAGCATTCTTCTTTAGTGCACCCATCACCTACAGTTTCGATGATTTTGATCATTTTCTAGTCTCCAAGCTTAAAAGTCTTTTTATCACACTAGGCGTATCGGGTATTTTGGTAATGCAAAAAAACAGGAAAACAAAAAACATTTTTCTACGCCAATGTTTTTTTTCGGCAAAGCCATTACAAAAATTAAATGATGAACTGTATATCATAATGGGTTTACCTGATTAACAAAACTGAAAGTATTATGGGTAAAGGCTTCTTTATATTTTGGAAACTGTTCGCATTATTTTATGCGATACCTTTTCCCATGATCTTATACTATAGTATTAAGAGTGATAGTTATCCGCCAGAATTAGCAACAAGAAATCCCTGGCTTGCTCTGGGCCTTGTAGTCTTATCTATCATTATTTGGATTATTCTTTTGACAGGCTACTACAACAAATGGATACTTCGGACTCTTTCTATAAAAAGAAAAATAGAGCACCTTAAAAATACCGGCATAAAGCGGGAGGCCAGGATTCTTACTAGTATTGACAAATCAAACCCAAAGGTCAACTACAGTACTTATGAGCTTAATTTATCATTTAAAAACCTTGTAGGTACCCAAATTGAAGAAAAGATAACTGTAAATGACAAAACCCCTTATGAACGCAGGTTTGAGGCGGGAAAGAATGTAGAATTGGTTCTCGATCAAAATCCAAACGATTATCCTTATATGGTTCTGTCCAGCTTCCAGGTAAGTGTTAAAGGGAATGTATTTCTCTTGCTTCATATTACCCTGCTTGTTATTGCAGCTCTGATAGCCGGTTATTATTGCTTTGCTTATCAAACAGAAAGTGAAGGCATGGGATGGCGCTTTATGGTTTTTTATCATCCGCTCCTGGTTTGTGCCTTAATACTTAACCTGGGTAATATTAATCTTCTTGGAAGATTGATGTCAAAATTTGCCAATCAAAATCCTAAAAATGATTTTGTAATAAAGTACAAAGGATTGCCGGCAACAGCCAGATTACTCAAGGCCAGTCAAACTGGAACATACATAAACGAGCAACCCGTGGTTGAGTTTGTGCTTGAATTTACAGACCATCAAAATCAACGTCATGGTGTTAGTATAAAAAAAATAGTAGACCTGTTAGATCTGGATAGCACACGTCAAAAAGAAGTGGATATTTTTTACCTCAAGGAAGATCCCAAACGGGTAGCCTTTGCCAGCGATTTAAAAGAGTTAAGCATAATAATATGAAGACCTTAAACATCATAGCTAGCTCATTGATCATTGGCTGTTTACTACTAACAGGCTGTAAGCAGATCAACAAAAGTGTGAACGAAACTTTTAAGCCCAGTGATGCTGCCTTGAAGCGCCAGGCGCAGAAACAGTCGACAACAGGTTTCACTACAACCACAACGCAGCAAATACAAAAATCTGAAATGATTATAAACGGCGATACCCTTAAAGCTAATGGTATGCAAGAAAAAGCCGCAGTACTTTTTAAGGATTTGGAAACATTGCAAAAAAACAAAACAGGTAACAACAGTAAAGAGATACAGGAAAAAGTAAATGAGTTTTTGAAAAGCATTAACATGTCACAAAAGGTCAATACTATACCTACACCCCAACCCAAAACAAAACGCGAAAAAGCTTTTTTTACTAAAGCAGAATTGGAAAGAGCAGAAAGGGAGCTTATACAATTGCCTCAGTATGCCGGCAAAGAAATACAGATATATCAGTCTGTTCACTTTAATGGCGATGGACGAATCAGGTTAATGTTGCAACATCCCGAAAATCCAAAATATGTAGATGCTTATGAATACGAAAATGGCAAATGGTCCGCCCCAAAGCCTATACAAACAACTTCCGGCAATATAGAACGTCGGTTGGTCCCATTAAACCAAATCAACTTTTCCTCTGCCCTAACAGTATTGCAAGCGTATAATCAAAAGGTATTACAGGTAGAAGGTGCAAAACCAACAACACATGTATACCTGTCTTTCTGGGATGGCCGCATACGCTGGTTCCCCGGAACAATAAATGGAACCCGGGAACGCTATTCGATTGATTTCGAACCTAACGGAACATTAAAAAACTTTAAACAAGATTAAACATATGGCAAATTATAACCTAAAAATAAAAGGTGATCGATTAAGTTTTCAACCCAAACGAGATTATAAATGGAAAGTTATCCTTTTTACCGTTGTTGCTTTGATAACATTTATTATGATACCCACACTTAATTTGAATTATGAAACCAAATGGGGGATATTTGCTATAGGCTTGTTATGTGGATTTACTGCATTGTACGATTTTCTGTTTCACTTTAACGTGACCTACATATTTGATCAGACTACCAGAAACATCTACTGCAAAATCCCTGGCTTGTATACGCGCCAGATCATAACTTTTGATGAGGCTTTCATACTACGTATAGAAGAAGATTGCTTATTGCATTATGCGCTATCAAAAAAACAGAATAAATATGGCAACAGCTACGCCATAAGCCAATCATTTGGCAGTAACAAGAAAAGCAGAAGAAGACAAGAAACATTTGAAACAGAAGTTCTGTCGGCTATAGAAAGTTTTATTCACCATCTTAAAGTACATACTCATTATTAATCGGCTTTACAGGTTCAGGTATATTTGTTTCACCCAGCATTTCCAGTAGATTGATCTCTATAGTACGCGTAATTTGATTTAATGGAACAGCTGCAGAATTATTATCGAAAGGATTCATCAAGCTCATCCCATTGATCTGAGTAGACACATAAACAAAGCCTACTAACCACCCTAAAAATATAGACCACACCCCGGCAAAAGGGCTGATGACCAGGGTAAGCGACACCACAAAAAGCCATATAAATGCTTTGGTAAAATAAATATAAGCGGTTGGGTATATGGTATTTTTAATGCGTTCACTCATACCCATCTCGTCAGAAAATTTTACAAGCAACTGATTCATTTCAATAAAACGGAAACCATCAATCATTCCTCCTTTTTCGAGAAGCTGCAGGGCTCTGGATTGCTGCATCAAAATTGCATTAGCAACATTACTATGTAACTTTACTTCCTCCATATCATGCGGTTCAAGATACTGGCTATAGGTTTCATCAACGGCATCTCTAAGTTTTGCTTTGAGTGCATATAAAAACGCTATTTGCTTATATACCATTCGTTTCTTTAGCGCAGCATATTGTTGATCATCAGTTTCATTTTGGGAAATATAGCTAATGATACTTCTTGCCCATGATCTGGAATCATTCACCAGAGAACCCCATATTTTCCGGGCCTCCCACCAGCGGTCATATGCCTGATTGTTGTTAAAACCTACAAAAAAAGCAATGGCTGTACCTAAAACAGCAGGGATAATGGAAGGAATTTCAAAATGATGCCTGATTAAAACTGTCCTCACGAGATAGGCTGCTGTGCAGGATATAATCATAATGATATCTACCTGCCATGTATTTCTAAGAATACGGCTTAACCGTATGTTTGGTTCAATTAGCATTTTTATCTTCTTTTAATTTTCTGTGATATTTTTAACTATTATACGTCTAATTACTACACATCTATTGAGCTGCGAATTTCTCTTCTTTCTCCTACTTGCTGACGCCACATGGAATAATAAAGTCCTCTTTGCTCCAATAGTTCATCGTGAGTACCGGCTTCCGAAATAATCCCTTTTTCAAGAACGTAAATAACATCTGCGTGCATGATGGTAGAAAGACGATGAGCAATTAATATGGTCATTTGTTGTCTGCTATCCGATATCTCCCTTATGGTTGTGGTAATTTCTTCTTCAGTTAGCGAATCTAATGCAGAAGTAGCTTCATCAAAAATCAGTAATTGAGGCTGACGTAATAATGCCCTGGCAATAGACAATCTTTGCTTTTCTCCGCCAGACAACTTCATACCACTTTCTCCAAGGATGGTATTTAACCCATGAGATGCTCTGGCAACCAATCCAGAAGCTGAAGCTTTTTCCAGCGCATCATTAATATCTGCATCCGTAGCCGTTGGATTCACAAAGAGCAGGTTATCTTTAATAGAACCAGCATACATCTGTGTATCTTGTGTTACAAAGCCTATTTGCCGCCTAAGCGGATTATATTGTACCTGGGTTGAAGGTACATCGTTAAAAAAGATCCGTCCATCAACAGGAACGTACAATCCAACCAGCAACTTAACCAGCGTCGACTTACCTGATCCAGACGGGCCCACAAAGGCTATTGTCTCCCCTCTTTTAATCTTAAATGAAATGCCGTCGATGGCATTATAGCCTGCCGTTCTATGACGGAATACGACATTATCAAACTGCAGGTTTTCGAGTTTGCCAATCTCAATTGAATTTTCAGGACGTTGCTCTACGGGTTTATTCATCAGCCTGTCGAAACTCTTTAAAGATGCATCTGCCTCTCTATAAAGCACAATCATATTACCAAGGTCTTGTAAAGGAGTGAATATAGCCGTAGAAATAAATTGCATAGCAATAAGCTCCCCGGTACTAAGTACTTTCCTGAAAATAAGCCACAAGAGAATGAAAAGGATAGATTGCTTTAGCAAGTTTAGCATATTCCCTTGCAAAAAAGACAAGAAACTTACCTTGCCGGCCTTTTGCATTTCCAACTCAAATATTTTCAATGTTTGTTCATTCAGTCGCCTGATTTCCGGAAACGTTAACCCAAGGCTTTTAACCAACTCAATATTTCGCAAGCTTTCGGTAATAACCCCAGCCTGGCTATCTGTTTGCCTGTTTATTGATCGTTGAATCCCTTTTATCCTTTTAGAGACTAAGCCCGTAAGCGACCCAAGAAGCACAATTCCTACAAAGAAAACGGGAACCAAAAGCCAATTCTTGTTTATGCTATACCATATTAAAAAGCCAACTCCTACAAGCGAAGAAAACAAAACATTGATAAAGGAATTAATAAAACGCTCTGCATCAGTTTTCACTTTTTGCAGAACAGAAAGCGTAGTTCCGCTTCTGCTCTCTTCAAATTCCTGAAATGAGAGGCGTAAGGTTTGCTTTAGGCCATCATTGAATATATTCATGCCAAAGCGTGCTACAGCTTTGCGGGTTATATAATCCTGAGCAGCTTTACATAGTTTAGCCACCACAGCAATGCCAAGTGCTATTAATAACCAATATAAAATCCCATTTATCAGTTCAGTTTCAGACAAGTGGTTCTTATTTGTGGCATATTCATCAATGATCTTTCCAAATATTACAGGATCAACCAGGCTGAGTAATTGAGCTACAGCAGCTAGTATTAAAGATAAAAAAACAAGCGTGCGATGCGGCTTAAGGTATTTCCAAAGTATCCTCATAATAATCGATTAATGTTACACTTTAAACCCCCAACATCTGCTGCCATGAATGTTGGCTATTGCATTTTAGAAATAAGGACCAATGCCAGAAAGTATCTAAATTACTAAAAAATCGTAATTTTATTTCCATGACATCAATATTGGCTAAAGAATTACTAAGACAACAATATGTCCTGGTAAAAAGTTCCAGGACTGTTGTGCTCGATTTTTTAGAGACACAATTAAAAGAGGAAGTATTCAGCCCATTGGACCAATTTAATGGCTTCTCTCCAGGCAAAATGTTATTGCATATTGCAGGAGTATATTGCCATTGGATCGGCAATTTCTCTCTAAAACTTAACATTGATACTTATCAGGATTACAACGTTTCTTCATTTAGGGTGCTTAGAACCTTATTTGAAGAAGCCGACAGCCTCATTTTAACTTATATTGATGAATTTGGTAATAACCCAAACCAAGTGATCAGCGGAATAATTTCGGGCAAAAAGATGGAGGCTACTACCCTGGAGGTCTTTACCCATGTCTTAACACATGAATTTCATCATAAAGGGCAAATTATGATTATGTGCCGCTTACTTGGGCATACTCCTCCGGATACAGATATTATCAGATTTTAGTTTAATTTACATATTATGGATCAGGATAAAAAAAGGCAGAACCAGACAATACATGGGGTTTGGATTATTTATTATATTTCCAAAACCTGCCTTTGCCTTCGGCTATCCATTCTAAGGCTTGTTCTATTCTGGTTTGACGAGTGGCGTCTGTTTTTGCATCGATTATCCAAACTAAATAGTCTTTCCGAAATGAAGGTGATTTGCTTTCAAAAATCTCTTTAATCGGTGGATTTGCTTCCAGGATTTCACTAAAATAATCTGGTACTTGAATAACTTTGGGCTTCTCAGCTTTCGGTTTTACTATTTTTATTCCATTTTCATTTAAAGCCATCGCCTCTTTTACATACGCGATCAATGTTTCTTTGTCCGGCAAATCTGACAGGGATTTGATTTTATCCATATTTCCCATTGTTTGCTCAGGTTTAATGTTTTCTTTCAGTTTTGGATTAGTTATTAATGCTGCTTTCCAAATGCTGAATGAGCAGTGATTTTTGTAGGCAGCAAAGATGCACATCATATCGCCATGGTAATCGAAATGTGGAATACCCCATTTAATTACTTCCTCAACATCCGGACATGTTTCATGGATTATTTGGCGTAAATATTCCATAATAGGCTTTGCAAAATCTGCTGATTTTGCATAATACTCATCGAATTTTGGATTGAATTGTGGCATTTTTAAAGTAAGGTGTAAGTAGTTTGCTAAATAAAGATGATGAAATTACCCCTAAAGTCAAATTTTATATACTTCTAAATTATAATCTAACTTTTGTTTCAATCAGACTAAGCAAGGGGTAACTTCGTTCATAGATTGATAAGACCAACGTTAACACTGGTTCGAGACTGCTTCGGAAAAAGGTACCTGTTTTCCGAAGAAAACCCGAATTGAACTTGATTCTGTCTTAATTCTGCCCAGCAGGAGGTTTCAGTGAGCAGATATTTAAACCCAAATAAATTATTTTTCGTCACCCCTCTTTAGCAGAATCTAATGATTATCAGATAAATAAGCATATCCCCCTCTATGCGGAGCAGAAAATAGAAAATTTATTACTGAATAAAATGAACAAACAGCTAAACTTTAGTAGATTTAGTATAACTAACAGCTATTAACTTCAGAAAAAGCGATCCTTGGCCGTATGATACCTAAAGCAAATAACCAGCATCGAGTTTCTGTAGAGAGTTTTGATAGCGAACCTTTTTTTGAAGTTTCTCAGGATTTAATGTGTATCGCCGGATTTGATGGATACTTTAAAAGAATCAATCCTGCGGTTTCTAAACTGTTAGGATATAGTGATGAAGAGTTATTTTCAAGACCTATTAATGATTTTGTTTGTGAAGAAGACCAGAACATTACAGAAGAACTTAGGAACAACCTCAGGAAAAATATTCCACTCTTAAATTTCGAAAACCGCTACCTCACTAAAAAAGGCGAAATTGTGTGGCTGTCATGGACTTCAATTCCTGTTCCTGAATCTAAACTGGTTTACGCGGTTGCCAAAAATGTAACACACAAAAAGAAACTTGAAGAAGAACGGAATAAACTTTTGATCAGCCTATCAAAGATTAATGAAGAGCTGCAGCATTTAACTCATATGGCCTCGCATGATCTGAGGGCACCTGTAAATAACTTACTTGCAATATTTAGTCTTTTGGATACTTCTACAATTCAGGATAAAGAAACTGAAAATCTGATCAGTATATTACAATCAACAACAGAGGAATTGAAGGTTACCTTAAATTATTACCTGGATGCGGCCAGTCAGAAAAAAAGCGTTCATGTGCCCACAGAAAACCTGAATCTTCATCATTCTCTGAACGGGGTGTTTCATTCTATAAATTCATTGATACTAGGCTCCAGAGCTATTATTAGAATTGATTTTTCTGAATTTGATACGATCAATTTCAACAAAGTTTATATGGACAGCATATTTCTAAACCTGATCACTAATTCCATTAAGTACGCAAAACCAGATTCACACCCTGATATTTATATTGCCACCAGAAAAACAAATGGTGCCCGACAATTGATTTTTTCAGACAAAGGCCTGGGGTTTGATATGGAAAAATGTAAAAACAAGATATTTGGGCTACATCAAACATTCCACAATCATACAGATAGCAAAGGTATTGGCCTTTATTTGGTATATAACCACATTAATAGTTTAGGAGGCCATATTGATGTAGAAAGCAAGGTAAACGAGGGAGTTAGATTTGTGCTCACTTTTAAGGATTAGCCCTATTACCTAAATCCCTCTGTGGGTGCGTAGCCAAAAAATTTCTTAAATGCGTAACCAAAATGGGAGAGATTTTCAAATCCTGTTTCCAGATAGACTTCTGAGGGCTTCCGTTTTTTTTCTCTGATTTGATAATGGGCCAGTTTCAGTCTTTTTTGAGTAAGCCATTTCTGTGGTGTGGTTTGAAAAGTTTTTTTGAAATCGCGCTTAAACGTTGTCAGGCTACGTCCAGTCAGGTAACCGAATTTTTCCATCGGCATATTGAACATATAATTTTTTTCCATGAAATTAGCGATATCAATCTTTCCGGGCTCTGCAAAGTTGGCCAGCATATGGTCAATACTGGGTTCGATAGTTCTCAGGATATGGATAGCCTCTTCTATTTTGAGTGAAGCGATGGCGCCAGGTAGTTTTTCTTTGAGCTCAAAATACGGGATTAGTGAAGAGAGACAGCTTTTTAATAATGGATGTTGTTCAAAGGTTCGAAAGCTAGGAGGTGGAATCGGTTCTCCCTGGGACTGGGGCTCATTTTTATTATAGTAGTCTTTTAGCCGCTCCAGCTTAAGGTGCATGGCTACCGATTTATGAGACAAGCCATGTTTAGGATAATTGAGAACCGTAGCCAGCAAGTAACGCGGAAACAGCAGGGTATCTCCTGCTCCAAACACATAGGTCTGATCGGCTTGCACGATCCTGGTTTCTCCCGAGATGATCCATACCAGCAAATGGTCTTCAAACAGCACATCGGCTTTGAAGAACTGGTCTTCAAAGCACGATCTCTTAATATCATCGTGTATGTATTCTATCTGATGTGCCATGGTTTACCATCTAAAATTAGGGAATTAATTGCATAGCAATGTTCAATCTGCTGTAAATATCACTTTAGTCATTTCTTCACTTAATTGCCAAAGCCGTTTTGCATTTTCTGGATCTATTGAGTAGGGTGTCACGCCACGAAGTGTTAAAGGGTTATCGTACTGATGATCGATGTTTCCCAAGTCAAGCTCTGCAATGTCTCCATTTTCACAATAAACGCCGCCTTTACCCTCAAGCTTTTGACTGGTTGCACACCACAATGTAGTTGCGGCGCCCTGCGGTATTGTTTTGAGCTTTTTAGCTACCTCTGGATAGATTTCGCCATTCTCGTCATGGGTTCCCATCTGCTGAAACAAAGCCATTGGGGCTACCCTTCCGAGATCTGTACCGTTTACAGAGCCAGGATGCAATGAGAAGGCACGTACGCCAAAGTATCTACCCCTATGATCCAGCTCTACAGTAAACAGGTTATTTGCCGTTTTAGATTGACCATACCCCTGCAAAGTTTCGTATTGACGATGTTCAAAGTTGGGGTCTTCAAAATCAAATGGTGCCATTTGATGTCCGAATGAAGACACATTGACCACTCTGGCGCCATTTGCCTGTTTTAATGCCGGCCAAAGTTTAGCGGTAAGCTGAAAATGTCCTAAATGGTTGGTGGCAAGCTGCGACTCATAACCGCGTAAATCGCGCTGAAGCGGCACCCACATAATGCCTGCATTGTTAATTAAAAGATGCAGCGGGCTATTGGTTTCGAGAAAATTCCTGGCAAAGGCATCAATGGATTCGGGATTCATCAGATCCAGATGTTCAACGGCAATGTTTTTTACTCCATCAAGATTTTTTTTGGCTTTAGCTACATCGCGGGCGGGGACGATTACTTTGGCCCCTGCTCTACTTAATAACTTAACTGTTTCTAAACCAATACCAGCATAGCCACCTGTTACAATAGCGATTTTTCCAGTGAGGTCGACTCCTTTAATTACATCATTGCTTGTTGATGTGGCATTAAACCCTGAACCAATGGGTTGTTGTAAAGTACGATTGTACTTGTTTGTTTCTTTTTGTTCCATCTTATTTGTTATTTATAACAACAAAATTAGATGGATATTGGCCGGTGTGTTTTGTTTAAAAGACCTAAATCTTTTGTTTTAAAGACCAATTGATCAGGAAAGTGTTTTCCACTATCCTGATCAATTGGATTGGGATGTAAATTGTATAATTTAAGATTGCAACAATCTATTTCCCTTGATTTTTCTTTTCAGTAATCTCTGTTCTGATCTCCTGGGCAAGCCCTTTAATCTCTTGTAAAGCTTTACGCACTCTGGTGCCGGCAGCACTGTTTCCAGCGTTATAAAATTTTTCTACGTCTGTCTCTACCGAGGCTACAACCTCTTTTAATTTTGCGAACTTGCTCATAATGTTTTTAAGTTAATTATTAATATTTATTAGTTTTCTGGCGTTGAATAGCTACTATTACCTATCCAACAATGTAAACATAGAAGAATAAAAATAAAGTCGCAAATAAATACTACTAAATTAGTATACTTTTTTTATATTTGTTTATCAACAGCATTAATCGTTAAGATTATTCATGTTTTTACTTAAGGTTGAACCGTATGCTCAGTACGGTAAAAAGCGGGTTGTTTACTCATTGCAACCTGCTTTTTAAAGTTCCATGCTGCGAAGCACGAACAATACTCGTTTAATTTATATTTGGTTTTTAAAGGCTATCTGAAGAGATAGCCTTTACTTTAATCAACTAGTAAACAGACACTTTCCTAAACTTTTCAGAAAATGGGTTGTTGTTAAATATACATCTACATTTATCCAACAGCTATGAAGAATCCGATTAAACTAGCAATATTAATAACTACATGTTATGCAATTTTTATTGCGCCCAGTTCTGCGTCAGCTCAGCAAAACGATTCCATTACCGCCGATCAATTCTTACAACAAGCATCCATCAGTGGTATTAATGAAGTTTCTATGGGAAATCTGGGATTAAAAAGAGCACAAGACTCGAAAATTAAAGATTATGCTCAAGTCATTTTGAACGACCACATGGTTATTAATGCCGAGATAAAGGCTCTGGCAAAAAGAAAAAATATAAAACTACCAGATTCGATGAGCATCCCAATTAACAGCATGCAAACCAGGGTAGATACTGCCCTGAGTAGTCCATCTGTAAAACAAGCGGATACGTCTAAAAACAAAACTATAGTTGCAGATTCTGTTGAAGCGAATTTTGATTCTGGCTATATGCAAATGATGATCAAAGATCATCAGAAAGCCATTGATTTGTTTACGCAAGGAAGCCAAAACAAGGATCCCGATATACAAACATTCTGCTTAAAATATCTACCTGTTTTGAAAAGGCATTTAGATGATGCAGCGAGTATTTCTAAGGAAATGCCGCTTAAGAAATAGTAGAGATCGGCATATAAAAAAGGCCCGCCACTATAGCGAGCCTTATGATAAGCTTAATTTATTTGCGTTTATTACCTGGTGCAATCAGCTGTCCAGGTAGCTCCATTATTAGAAACTAACACTTTTAAGGTACTGGCATTAATTGAAATACCAGTTACTCCACTTCCAACACTGACATAGTTGTTATCGCCAGATTTTTCAAACTTCACTCCCTTTATATCAGGAATATTATTGCCAAAGAAAAAATTGTAAGTATCTCCGACTTTACTCACTGTAACCTTTCCTTCTGAACTGGTTATTGTGTTGTCATCTTTTTGGTAAGAGATAGATCCTCTATAGGTTCCAACAAAGAAGTCTTTGTCTGCCGGATCTGTGTCTTTCTTACAGGCGATCATAACCGTCGTAGCGATTAAAAGTAAACTGAGAATTCTCATTGTCTTTTTCATAATATGATATTTTGATGTAACAGTCCTATTACAAAGGCCATGCCAACAGTGGCATTACAGCCTTGGCAAATGGCGCGGAACGATCAAAAAATACCAAAAATTCAAATGGACAAAAAGTACTTTACGCAAAGAAAAAAGGGCTATCCAATTTGGATTGCCCTTTTTTCTTTGCGTATTAAATAACAATCTTAGAACGCGTAGCGCACTGTAGCTCCATAAGTTCTAGGGTCACCAAGTACACCTGCATATAGGCCAGAGTTGCCAGCTGCAGCCTGTAACTGTTCGAAGTAATTGGTATTTCCAATATTTCTAACCCAGCCAAAAATGGAGATTTTATCTGATTTGAATCCAAGTCTTCCGTTCACTAATGTATAACCATCAACATTTAAGACTTTTGAAGGTGTTGGATTCGAAGAATATTCCGAACGATAACTAAGATCACCAGCGATAAAGAACCTACCATCTCTGGTGCCTACTTTACCAGGAGCGCTAAATTCAGCACCACCAGAAGCATTCCACTTAGATATACCTGGCAATCTTCCACCTGAAGCATCTTTAAAGGCTACTTGAGTTGCAGTACCATTAACAAGTTCTGTATGTCCTGTTTCTTCTAAAGGAAGTGGTGCATTGGTGAATTTTTTATATTTACCATCAAGGTAAGCAACAGCAGCATTTATAGACAAGAACCTTTCTAACTGATAACTTCCATCAACTTCCAAACCTTTTACATTCACTTTTTCTGCGTTTGCAAGATAACCTCTGTTTACACCTAGTTGTGGAGATTGGACGTTAGTTTGGTAATCTTTAATATCTGTATTAAAAGCTGTTACATTTACAATAGCACCTTTAAGAGGTTTTGTTTTTAAACCGAATTCATAATGCTGAACATATTCCGGTTTTACAACAGCAAGAGACAAGTCTGCTTCACCAGTACTGGTAGTTGGTAAACCTCCTACGTTCACACCAACTGGTTTATAAGCGGTAGAATAAGTTCCATAAACGTTCAACTTAGTTGTAGGGCGGTATGACAAGGTGATGTTACCAGACAAGTTATTGTTATCTGTGTTGATATTGAATTTTTGATTGGCATAAACAGCAGCTTTAAGCGCAAGCAAAGCAGGATCGGTAGTTTGAAGACCTCCATAAGTTGTTCTGTCGTAATCAACATCTTTCTTGTCGTAAGTAAACCTTAAACCAGGTAAAACGTGCAAGTGTTCTACAAACTCCCAATCGGCCTGCGCAAAAATAGCAGCACTTAAAGATTTGATAGTTGAATTGGTTTTGATACCGAAGCCATCTAACAGACCAGGTGTTGTATATCCTGCCTGAGCACCAGTTGCAGATGTTTGTACAAATCTCCATTGATCTTTACCCACCTCTTCAGTCTGCGATAAACCTTTCAAATTCTGAGCAATTGCAAATACACCTATCACACCACTTACTTTCTCTGTGATATTTCCAGCATATCTAACCTCTTGCGAGTATTGATCATGGCGAGAGTTTCCTTGCGATTTAGTCAATGCCGACAATTCAGAGAAATCTCTGTCGTTTGTAGGATCCCAGTTCCAGAATCTCCAGGCAGTAGTAGATGTAAGTGTTCCATTTCCTATTTTATAATCCACGTTTAAAGAGATACCGCCAATTGACTGATCCTGTTTCCATGGTGTATTGGTATTGATCTTTCTTGAAAAAGGATCTATTTTAGGTTGCTCATATCCTAAATCAGAAACAATTTTGGCATACTGACGGTAAGCACTTCTTTCTGTAGCAGTTACACCAGCAATGACCAATGGGTAACCTGCCGGATGCTGAATGCTTACATCACTGCTTAACAAAATTTGTAATTTATCTGACGGGGTATAGTATAACTGGCCTTTAAACCCAAGGTTATTTTGACCACTGTATCTGCGTTCTTCGCTGGTATTAAAAATTGTACCATCTCTTTGCGTGCCTGAAATGGCCAACTTTGCGGCCAGATTTTTTGCTACTGCTCCAGAAACCGATGTTTTAGCTTGTATAAAGTTGTAATTTCCAACATTCAATTCAACTTTTGCAGTTGGAACCAGTGTTGGTTTTGTAGTGGTGATGTTGAAGGCACCTGCGGTTGTATTTTTACCAAACAAGGTACCTTGAGGGCCACGAAGGATTTCTATCTGCTCAATATCAAGAAAATCTGTAGATGTAGCAGCGGGACGTGCCTGATAAACTCCGTCTACGTAAAAACCTACCCCAGGATCAATACCGTCGTTGGTTAAACCAAATGTTGACCCTAATCCTCTGATATTAAGTGTAGTGTTTCTTGCATTTGAGGCGTATAGCTGTACAGAAGGCACCAGCTCTTTTAAACGGTTAACGTTAAAAGCTCCTGCGTTTTCGGCAGCCTGACCACCAATAACAGTAATTGCGATAGGCACATCTTGTAAAACTTCCGAACGTCTTCTTGAAGTCACAACGATTTCGTCAAGCTGTGCATTTTCAACCAGGGTTAACTCTAAAGGAGTATCCTGAAATTTCAGGATTTGAAAATCCTGGGCTTTGTAGCCTACTGAACTAATTTGAAGATAGAATGGAGGCTCTTGCTTTGTACTGATGCTGAATTCTCCTTTATCATTAGCAGATGTAGTTATTTTTGTACCTCTGATGAGCACAGTTGCATTTGGTACCGGAACGCCATTGGCACCCTTAATAACACCCGTTATTGTGCTTTGGGCAAAAGTAACGCTTGCCGTGAGTATAAGTGAAAAGAGAATAAGTAAACTTTTTTTCATGATTTTAAGATTGATTGTTTGGTTATACGCTTTGATTTTGTTTTGTTTAAAATGGTATTACTCAGGATAAAATTGCAAAGCAATGCCCTGCGGATGTTTTTTGACATCCCTTATTATTATATTAATGGAATTTGTGGGTGTTAGTTTACGCTGAGATTGCAGCGCGCTGAATCAACAACAACAACATTCTAAAAGGAAATGCATTCCTTTTTTAGATGTTTTTCTTTTCATTTTTATAAAATGTAAATCTGTTTTCATTTGATTACAGCTTGTAAACAGTTATTTAATTATGCAAATATAATACTTTTTTTAAAACAAGCAATAAAATCTATAGAAATAGTAGTTTATTACTTAGACACTCCCATTAAAGCCTTAGCTTGATCCCTCCATTAATTACAAAACCGTCAACAGGAGCGTAAATATCCCTGAATACAGGATCCGTAATTGTACCAGTATAAATGGTATCAAACTTGGTTTGTCGGGTATTAGTGAAATTTTCAAAATTCACAAAAATGGAAAAGCGTTCCCATAATTTTTCAGCCATCAATCCTGCTGTCCAGTAGCTTTTACCTGTTGCACCGTCATTTAATCTTTGTTTACTGAAATAATAAGCCTCGGCACCAATTTTCCATTCATCCTCTACTTCGTACATGAGCACATTGTTGAGTCTATGTTTTGAAACCAGTGGATAAGCTGTACTGGTACTGCCAGTATGCTGATTTACATCGGCATAGGTATAGCCAATAAATAATTTGAAATCACTATAGGTGATCTTGGCATTGGTCTCCATCCCTTTAGTATCCAGATTTCCCTTTGGCTGCACATATTCCAAATTGCTCCCTGTAACTGCAGTAAGCAAAATCGGATTGTTGATTCGGGTATAAAAGAACATTTGGTTAATACTGAAGCCTACCTTATCTTCAAATAATGTAGTTCTATAATTGATGTCATAATTGGCACCATAAGAACGCTCTGCCTTGGTGGTGGTCACGTCAATTGGCAATACATTACGGAACTGGATTCTTTCTGCATCTTCTGTAAACACCGTTGGCGCTTTATAACCTAGTCCCCCACCTAAACGGGTCGAGAAATGTTCATTGATCTTCCATAGTCCAGAAATTCTGGGTAAAAAGAAAAATCCATATTCGTTATGGTAATCGCTCCTGACACCCGATTCAATATTAAAGCGTTCTGACAAGTTCCAGGTATTTTGCACAAATGCACCAATGGTGTTGTAGTTGTAACTCCTTAGTGCAGCATTGCTGTTCTGGTCTTCTTTGAAGTGATCAGTCAGGAAGTTTACACCCGCTACCCAGTCTGCTTTTTCTCCGTTGCGATTATAATTGGCTTCACTGTAAGTAGATACTTGTATGCCCGAAAACAGGTAGTTCGGCAGGCCAATGCTCCGGTCGTAATAACTCACGGAATTACGGACAACGAGTTTTTCCTGATTATTAAGTTTATGATCCAGTTCAAGCTGGGAACTGTAACGTCCGGTTTTATTCTCTTCAAAATAAGAATGGGCTACACTACCATTTCCTTTTACATATTCCAGGTCACCTCCTATCCTTTTTTCAGTCGTGGCATTGATTCCAGCCGAAAGTGTAGTTGCATCATTAAAATAAAAGAACAGTTTCGGATTTAAAGTAAAGCGGTCGAACTTAGGAATAGCGGTTAAACCAATATCCGAAGGATCATAAGCTGTTCCTTTGTTATAGGCTGCATAAACGGTAACACCGATTTTTTCGAACTTTTGGGCATAAAAGCCACTAGCATCTAATCCCAATGCAGATGTTCCATTCAACAGGAAGCTCAACTGGCGTTCTTCGGTTGGCTTTTTCGACACTAAATTAACCAATCCGGCTATCGCTCCACCGCCGTATAACGTTGATGATGAGCCTTTAATTACCTCCACCTGCTGTAGATCAAGCGGTGCGATTTGCAACAAGCCTAATCCACCCGAAAAACCTGAATATAAGGGAAAGCCATCCCTGATGATCTGGGTATATTTTCCATCCAATCCTTGTATACGGATGCTGGAATTACCGCTGGTAGCAGAGGTCTGCTGAGTTTGGATCCCTGTACTTTCAGCGAGCATCATTCGAATGTCTCCAGGTTTCATATTTCCTTTCTCATCAAGTTCTTCACCAGCAATTACCTCAACCCGTGTTGGGATGTTGTCAATTGTACGGCTGCTCCTGGTAGCGGAAACCACTACTTCGTCAAGTTCCTCCTCTTCCGCTGCCGCTTCAAGTAAAACCACTATGTCGGCAGTCTGATCAATCGGAAAAGTAAGGGTATCTGTCTTTGTTTTAAAACCTATGTAACTGAACTGGATGACCTGCGGGCCTGCGGGAACATTGCTTAAAGCTACATGCCCATCAAATCCGGATACCGAACTAATAGCAGATCCAAGCAATTTCACACTTGCCCCAGCTAGTGGTTTATTTGTTTTCGCGTCTTTAACAAGCGCTTTATATGTATTTTGAGCATAGGCTGAAACTGTAAACAGCAACACAGCCAAAAGCACAATCAATTTTTTCATGATAAATTTGTAAATAAGATAATTCAATAATACTGGTCGGAAAGACCTCGGACAAGAAACTAGCTTAATTTAGGTGGTTGCCAGATTGGAGTAGATATAAGCGGAAGTTCAACCGAAAGATAAAACATATTGTGCTGCACTGCTTTAAATGGCACCGCGAAAGTAAAGGCAGAAAAACCAGTAAACGTAAAACCGATACAGGTGCCACAAACATAAAACGGCGAACAGTCCTTGCAACAACTGTCTTCATTTTCCGCACAATGATGATCAACCTCTTTTTGAATGGTTTGATGGATATGGGCCTCATCTTCCTCCAATGCGCAACACGGCACCAATGTTAGTGTTAGCACAATGATCGATAAAAATAAGGCAATTAGCTTCACAGGGTAAAAGTAGAAAATTTCGGATGATATTAATCGTTGGGGTTACAAAAAATGGCGACTGAAATTCAGCCGCCATAATAATAAAACAGAAATAAAAAGATTCTAAATATTAATAGCCCGGATTTTGGTACATCTTAACCGGATCTAATTTTACTTCATCAAAAGGAATTGGATAGTAACGATCTTTTGTGGTTACATTAGCTAGTTTTGCAATTCCATAAGAAGCCTGAGGTTTGGCTTTTAAATAAGTTACCAACTCAGCAGCAGTGAAATTTCTGATTAAATCAAACCATCTTTGATGCTCAAAAGCAAGTTCAACACGTCTTTCGTGTAAGATAGCCAACTTCATTGTCGGGAATTTTGCAGCATAAACAGGATCTGTTTTAGCAACAGCATAAAGCGGCCTGCCGGCTCTCGCTCTTACCATATCTAAATATTGTGTGGCCAAAGCATCATTTCCCTGAAGGTTAGCCACTTCCGCCAGCATTAAAATCACATCAGCATAACGCATCATTATCCAATCATTACCACCGTAACCATTAACAGATGCTGCAGCACTTGCATCACGAAATTTAGTGATAAACCAATCTTTCACGTTTGCATCGTTAGCATACTTTACCGAAAAATCCTTACGCAAATCTCCGGCTTCGTATTCATCAATCAAATCGAGCTTAACGTTACCACCAATACCTGTAGAAACTTTTAAAGAGTTAATCGTTTCTCCCCTTGCCTGATTGTTTGCCGCGATACTTGAACTGTAATTAAGATCACCTTGTTTATATGAAATCTGGAAGATTAATTCTTTACAAGTTGTTTTTTTCGTTACGTCGAAAACATCAGCATAAGGAATTTCAGATAAATTTCCGAAACCACGCATGTTGAATGCAGCTAACAAGTAAGTATTTGCACTGGCTAAATTTTCTGTTCTATTTGCAGGAAGTGTTGCTGCCATAGTTAAATAAACCTTACCTAAATATGCATTTATAGCTGCTTTTGAAGTTCGGCCAATACCAGCAACAGGTTGAAAGTTTGGCAAGTCGCTATTTAAAGCATCTTTTAAATCGGAAACGATTTGCGCATAAACATCGGCTTCAGGAACACGAAACGTGCTTGCTGCGATTTCATCAGTAGTTAAAAGGTGCTTGGTTACCAAAGGAACCGGCCCCCATTTTCTAACCAACTCAAAATACATAATTGCTCTGATGAATTTAGCTTCGGCACTGTAAATATTTTTGTTTGCGGCAGTAGTGAATGTAACCTTATCAAGGTTAGACAGAATAACGTTACTTCTGGTTATTGATTGATAAAGTGCCAGCCAATGTGCCTTTAAGTATGAATTACTTGGCAACAAAGAGAAATCGTTAAACTGGAATGGTTCACCTGCATTACTCTGGTTATCGTTACGACCTGCATCATCAGAACGTTCATCAGTAAATAATCCGCTGTTTTCTCCCATGGTATTACTGCTTCTTAAAGATTGATATGCACCATTAACAGCAAGCAATACATCATTCTCTGTTTTAAAATAATTCTCAACCGTTATTGCGTTCGGATTAGTTTGTTGCAAAAATTCTTTTTTACATGAGCTTAAAGCGATAACGATGCCTAAAGCCGGAATTAAAATATGTTTTTTCATTTTCGTAAATTCTAGAAGGTAAGTTTAACACCAAGATTATATGCTCTTGCCAAAGGATAGTTTCCGTAATCAACACCTGGTGTTAAATTAGATCCTCCGCTGTAATCCACCTCAGGATTATAACCCTTATAGTCTGTAACGGTAAAGGCATTATCCACACTCGCATAAACATGAACATTATTTACCTTAAGCGTATTGGCTAAAGATTTAGGAAAGGTATAACCTAAGGTTATGTTGGTACATCTGAAATAAGAGCCATCTTGAATATAGAATGATGATAAGCGCGTACTATTACTTTGTGTACCTGCACGAGATGCACGATAGTTTAAGCCACTTCCCGGATTAGCTTCATTTCTGTAGCGATTTGCAACTTCTGCATATTGGTTACCTGAACCTTCGAAGTTATACAGGTAATAATCCTGACCATCTAAAACCTGATTACCATATGAACCGTTGAATGAAGCCCTTAAATCAATTGTTTTATAAGAGGTATTTAAAGCAAAACCGTAAGTGAATTTAGGATATGGCGTACCAATAACCGTTTTATCGGCATCGTTAACAATCCCGTTCCCATCAGTATCCTGAAAATACAAATCGCCGATTTTTGCAGGATTGGTCGCAGATGCAGAAGGTGCAACCTTACCAACATTATCTGCAGTTAAACGACCTAAGACCTTGAATCCGTAGAACATACCAACTGGTTGTCCTTGTTGTGTTATGTGTGTTAAATATGAACGTTCTGCACCGTTTGTTAAAATGGTACTTGCACCCCCCATATTTAAAACTTTATTACGATTTACGGCGATATTACCACTTAAACCAAATGTAAAGTCTTCTTTCTGAATAATCCTTCCATCAACCTGCACATCAAAACCTTTATTGCGGATTTTACTGTCGGCAAGGTTCGTTAAGATTGATGAAGTACCCGAAATTGCAGAAATCGATTGGTTAAACAATAAGTTATATGAGTAACTCAAATAATAGTTTGCGATAACAGATACACGATTTCTGAATAAACTGATATCAGTGCCAAAGTTATATTGAGAGGTGGATTCCCAACCTAGGTGACCATCTTGAATAGAACTAGGCCAGATTGCTGTTGAAATTGTATTTCCGAAAACTACACCACCTGGTGAATTCATTTCCTGTTGTGTTCTGTAGTTAGGAATGTTATTGTTGCCACTTAAACCCCAGCTCGCTCTGATCTTAACAATTGATTGCTCACCAAGAAAGTTATTGTAAAAATCTTCTTCTGACAAGCTCCATCCTGCTGCAACAGAAGGGAAATTACCATATTTATTTAAAGGGCCGAATCTTGAAGAACCATCGCGACGGAATGAACCTGTCAGGAAATATTTTCCTGCATAATTATAGTTGAAACGACCAAAATAGGAAAGTAAGGTATTGGTAGATTTGGCTGCATTATCTAAGGCAAAGAAACTTGCATCAGCGCCTTTATCTGTAATCTCGCCAATGTTATCATTTTGGAATCCCTTTGCTGAAACGCGGATCAGATCGCTGGTTGTTTTTTGAGCCGAGTAGCCTGCTAAAACATCAATTTTATGTTTACCAAAAGTTTTGTTGTAGTTTAAAGTAAACTCAGCCAGCTGGTCTATTTGTTTTAAGTTTTGTGCAATTGCTGTTGCTGCCGCCAAGGATGCTGTAGAATAAGGTGGGTTATTTCCATTGCTTAAACTTGTAGGCAAATAAAAATCATATTTCTCACTATAAGTCTGCATGCCCAAATTGGCTTTAAAGCTTAGGCCCTCATTTATTTTATAGGAAGCATTTGCATTGTAAGTGCTTCTATCACCATTTCTTGCCACTTTAACTTGGTTAACAGTTGCTAAAGGGTTTTCGGGATTTTGGATACCATAAACGGATGCTAATGAAGCCATACCAAACTGTATAGGGTTACCGTTGTCGTCTTTTGCCGGAAGGAAAGGCAAATATAATAAAGCCGACATCATTGGGCTTAAATCATAGCGACCTTCGCGAACTTCACGATTTTTGTTTTGGGTGTAAGACATATTTGCACCAACATGCAAACGTTCACTTACGTTCCCATCTATATTTGCCCTGAAATTGATTACCTTCTGGTTGGTGTTGGTTACAATACCATCATTGTCCTGATAACCACCACTCAGGAAATATTTGATGTCTTTATTCCCCCCTGAAAAAGAAAGATTATGACGTTGAAAAGCCGCATTTCTGTATAGTTCATCCTGCCAATCAGTATTGTATTTTGCAGGAATTGGCTGCTGGGTTGAGAAATTATATAAATCGGTAGGAATACTAACACTACTTCCATTACCTACATTGGCAATACGGGTTGCATTGTTATCACCAAACATGGAATCGTTCCAGGTTTTACCTGCATTTACCCATAGATCTTTGTAAGCATTATTTCTACCATCAATAAGGAGTTGAATAAACTGATTGGCATCTAATAAATCAATCTTTTTTGCCAGTTGGGAAACGCCTCCCTGAACATCATATTCAAAACGTCCTTTTCCATCCTGCCCCCTTTTGGTTGTTATTAAAACGACACCACCCGATGCTCTGGAACCATAAATAGCAGCTGAGGCCGCATCCTTCAAGATATCTATACTTTCGATATCCTCAGGATTTATGGAAACGTTATTCCCGGCAGGATACCCATCGATTACATATAAAGGATCTGAACTTGCATTGATTGAACCAATACCTCTTACTCTTATTTTTGTACCTGAATAAGGTGCACCACTTGTTTGAGATACCTGTACACCGGCAACTTTACCTACAAGGGCCTGCCCAACGGTTGCTGAAGTTAAGTTAAGCTCACTAGCTTTAACACTGCTAATAGCCCCTGTTACATCAGACTTTCTGATCTTTTGGTAACCAATCGCTACTACCTCATCCAGTGTGTTAGTGCTTTCCTTTAATGAAATATTTAAGGTTCTTGCCCCATTTACCTGCACTTCCTGTGATTCGTAACCGATGAATGAAAAAACTAAAGTTGATCCTTCCTCAAGCGAAATCGAATATTTACCATTAACATCTGTAGAAGTAGATTTTTTGGTCTTTTTATCATAAACGCCTACACCTGGAAGTGGCAGTTGGTTATTATCGGTTACAATACCGCTTATGGTGAAAGTTGCTTTATTTTTGAGAACAGATGTATGAATACTATATCTGTTCGAAGCCATTATTGGCGAATTGAAAATTGCGAGTATTCCTACCGGAAAAAGCAATTTTCTACAAGTGTTTTTAATACCTGCATTGAAAAAAAATGATGTCATCTTTAGTTTTAGTAATAATTTTGAATAATTCCTGGTTTAAATGTTTAAAGAGCATGTAGAATCAGATTCACATAGGCAAATAACTTTAGTTAAAAAACAAGTTTATTTGAGTGCTTTAATTCAGCCAAAAGTATGTGTGTATTTTTAACACTATGTATCCCCAGTATTAAGTCTATGAGAAGGTTTTTAGGTAAAAACCTAAAAAATTATCATTAGAATCAGATTCCATTAAAATCAGCCCAACAGAATTAATACAGCCATAATGTTATATTAATGGCACTTATTTAGCTTGCGGAAATTTATTTCATGAGAATACTCGTTACCATTTTGCTATTTTGGTTATTTATATTTCAGACAAAAGCACAGCAAAATTCTGCAGATCAATCTTATCAGCTGATTATCGGAAAAAGTCAGTTATATAATCCTTATATTCAGTACAAAAGTTATTATTTGCTTACACTCATACAGGAGCTTCCTGATTTGAGAAAAGCAATAGCCGAAGATCAGGTGTTTCAGAAGCTGTTAAAGGACAAAAGCAATAATGCAGCTACTGCATTAAAAACCTGCGCACAAAATATTAGCTGTTATGCTGATGCAATGAAGTTTAGCGAGGCAGAAATTTTATTGGTTAATGAAAGACTTAGCACTTTATATAAAAAGGAAAATGTATTTGGTGAGGTTGTTAAAAACCATCTGTTACCATCAGGCTGCTACGGCTTGTTTCAGGATTTACCTGGCCAACAATTACTTATAAAAGCATGGGAACAGGACGCTAAAGCTCTTAATTATGCTATTGAGGTATATATTGAAGGTAAAAAACCTAATTATCCCAAAATAGATTCTATTGCTTTCAGCTCAAAGGATAAGGAATTTCCTACGTTCATTTCTTCAAATGTATCGCTCAATACAGGGCCTGATAAAAAGCTCTTTTTTGAGCCTTCAATGAATTTCGCATTAGGTGCACTTGAATTGAACAACCGTTTAGAAGCAGCGGATTATGAACCCATGAACACTGGTGTTAACCAATCTGCAATCGCAAAAATCAAAAAAACGAATTTCAAAAATTACAAATACAGCGTAATCTTAGTTCCAGGAGCCGGACCAGAAGATAGAGATACTGAGTTAAGTGCGGGTGGTATGATACGTTGTAGAATTGCAGCAATTCAGTATCATAAAGGCGTGGCGCCGTTTATAGTGGTATCAGGCGGAAGGGTTCATCCTTATAAAACCAAATATAGTGAGGCTTATGAGATGAAGAAATTCTTGGTAAGTACTTTACATATTCCTGAGAATTCAATTATTATGGAACCTCATGCCCGACATACCACAACCAATCTTCGTAATTGTATTCGTTTGATGTTTCGTTATGGGATGCCGATGGAAAAATTGGGATTGATTAGCACAATCAAATCAACTATTCCTTACATCTCGGGAATACTTTCTGACCGCTGTAAAAAAGAATTGGGTTATTATCCATATAAAATAGGACAAACGCTGAGCGATACGGAAGTTGAATTTTATCCGAACAGCATGTCTTTACAGATTGATTTTGACGAACCCTTAGATCCTTAGCTAATGAAACTTCTTAGTGCGACATTGATTACTGGATTGGTTATCTCTGTATTTAGTTATAAACCACTTTCGGGCACCATTACAAAATCTTTTACACTAGATTCCCTAGGAGCCTGTCAGGGAATATCCAATCAGGACGGAAAGTATTTTCTATACGGCGATCGCGAGATTGGCGTAATGCGGCAATATCATTTAAAAAATGATTCATTGATATACCGGCCTGAGGAGTATCATTTTACCATTAAAGGCGAAAATATAATTAAACATCCTACAGGTATTGCCTTTAGAAAAGGTATGCCAACTTTTATCGGAAACTCTGTACGTCAAAATGCTGAGGGAACTCTATGGAAAGCAATGATATATTCAATTGATTGGTCAAGGTTTCTAAAAAGCAAAACCTTAGACGGTAATTTATTGAAAACAATAGAGGATGATGCCTGTATACAAGGAACCAGACCAGAATACGTAGAGCATAAAGGAAAATGGTTTATGGCTACAGCTGATTACGGAAATAAGGCAAACGAAGTGCGCCTTTATGATGCTATTAAGCTTTCCAAAGCTGACAAAACAAGTGAAAAAGGATTATTGTATCATAAATTCACATGCTCTCCCTGGGTACAAAATCTTCATTTTATAGAAAGTAAAGGCATGCTGGTTCTTATTCAAAATCAAATTGAAGGTCGCAAATGGAGGTTAACTTTTGTAGACTTAAACAAATCGATCGTGAGCGGTCATGAAGAAGTTATTAAAGTTATCGATACAGATAAAACTGATGAACTTGAAGGATTCACTTTAACCGACGATCAGAACAAAGGAATTGCAGTTAGCTCTTCCAGGAAAAATAACATCAGCTTAATGGATATTAATTGGAGCAAAAGTTAAAGACACACAACTATTTAAGAGTTTAACACCCGATTTCTCAAGTCATTAGAAGGCAGCTCAAAAAGCGAAAAAGTACCCTCACTTCTCTGATTTTACATTTTTCTGACCAATAAACAAAAAGACTACCAAATTAGTCGTATTTTTATTTATCTTTGCAGCCAATTAATTTATTATTCAACCCAATTGATGAAAGACATGCAAATATTTGTACGCTACCTACATTCTATTCCTATTTAACTTGTTAAGCTGATCCTGTTAATACAGTTTGGCTGACACATCTAATTCAATTTAAATTTTAACCATTCATAAGATATGCCATAAATGGCTATGGAATTCTTATGTCCAAAAACTCCCATTTATTCAAATGAAAACAAAATTAACTATTCTATGTTTTTTGTTCTTCTTTCAATTCGTAAACGCGCAGCAGGACTATAAAGTGACCGGCCGTGTTGTTGAAAAAGGAACCAACCTTCCCCTACCCGGAGTAAATGTACTCATCAAAGGCTCTAAGGCAGGAACAAGTACCGATCAGTCAGGAAATTTCAGCATTACGCTAAACAAAGAACAGGAAGTACTCAGCTTCTCCTTTCTGGGTTTTACCAGTCAGGAAGTTGTTGCAAAGGCCGGAAGCACCGTTAACATCATTTTAGGTGATGTAACCAATAGCCTCGATGAGGTAGTTGTAGTGGCCTATGGTACTTCTAAAAAAAGAGATATCACCGGAGCTGTTTCACAGATCAATGCCGATCAGCTCCAAAACAGACAGGTATCTAACATCACCAAAGCACTTCAGGGTCTTGCTCCCGGAATACAGGCGGTATCCTCGAGCGGACAGCCCGGTACGTCTGCAACCTTGCGTATCCGTGGTGTTGGATCGATCAATGCATCTGCTGCTCCATTATATGTGGTAGATGGCAATCCGTTTTCGGGTGATCTCAGCTCAATCAATTCCAGCGATATTGAATCTGTAAGTATCCTTAAAGATGCTGCTTCAAGTGCATTGTATGGTTCAAGAGGTGCAAACGGAGTGATCATTATTACCACTAAAGCAGGAAAACGCAACGACCAGACAGAGATCACAGCTAATTTTAGTCAGGGTGTTTCAAAGCGGGCCGTAAAGGATTATGAACAGGTAACAACTGATGAATATTTCCAAAACTACTGGCTTGCTGTTAAAAACAAACAAAAAGCCTCTAACCCAACTTATACGGATTTGCAGGCTGGTCAGGCTGCAAGCGAGCAGATCATTACCGATCTGGGTATCAACCCTTATGGCTCAAAATACCCACTTCCTGTAGGACCAGATGGGAAGCTTGTTGCAGGAGCAACACCATTATGGGATGATAATTGGGGTGATGCAATGGAACAAACCGCAATACGTACCCAAGCCGATCTTAGCTTTAGTGGTGGTAACGAAAAAAGCCAATACTTTATTTCTGGCGGATACCTTAATGATAAGGGTATTGCATTGGGTTCCGGGTACAAAAGATATAGCGCAAGGGTTAATTTAACTACCAAAGCAAAAAAATGGTTAACTGCCGGACTGAACATTTCAGCAGCAAATACCCTTCAGGATTATCCTATTTCTGAAGATAGTAATACAGGAAACGTAGTAAACTATTCGCGTTTGGTGCCAAGCTTCTATCCTGTTTATGAACGAAATCCTGATGGCTCTTACAAAACTGATGCAAAAGGCAACAGAGTTTATGATTTTGGCGCTTATCGCCCAAGTTCAGCCATCCCAAGAAGCAACCTCGCGGCAACTGTTGACCTGGATAAATCTGAAATCTTAAAAGACAATGTTTCGGCACGTACCTTCCTTGAAGCTACCATAATCCCCGAATTAAAATTCAAAACTACTTACAGCGCTGATTTTGCAAACATTAACAATCATAATTATACGAATCCGGTACTTGGCGATGGAGCTGAAACCAAAGGTTCGGTAAGTAAAAGCAACAGCAGAACTTATTCATGGACATGGAACAACATCTTAACTTACGAAAAGACCTTTAACGAAGACCATCATTTAAATTTACTTGCAGGTCAGGAGATTTACAAATACAATTACAGGATCATTTCTGGTAGCAGGGAACGCTTTGTACTCCCTGGCTTATATGAACCAGACGCTGCTTCACAATTAAACGATTTTGGCGGGTCGGCATTGGACTATACCTTACTAAGTTTTCTTGGACGCGCAGAGTATGATTATAAAAAGAAATACCTGCTTTCTGCATCACTAAGAACAGACGGATCTTCAAGATTTGCTCCTGCAACACGCTGGGGAACATTCTGGTCGCTAGGTGCTTCATGGAAACTATCTGAAGAAGACTTCCTAAAAGACAATTCCTGGTTAAGTACACTAACGCTTAGAACCAGTTATGGTGCTCAGGGAAATGATAATATTGGTACTTATTATGCTTACGAAGGCTTGTACACCATCCAAAATAACCTTGGTGAAAATGGTTTGGTAACTTCAAGACTTCCAACACCAGATCTTAAATGGGAAACCAACTTAAACTTTAATCTGGGTCTTGATTTCGGAATTCTGAACGACAGAATCAGCGGTACCGTGGAGTATTTCGATAGAAGATCGAGAGATTTGCTGTTTAGCAGACCAAAGGCTCCGTCGACCGGTTTTGGTTCAATTGACGCCAACATCGGTGCTTTAAAAAACACCGGTATAGAGGTTCAGATCAATGCAACCCCTATTCGTACTGCAGATTTTAGATGGAACATTAGCCTGAACGCTACACATTACAAAAACGAAATTACTGCTTTGCCTCAGGAAGATATCAAAACTACTACAAAGATCATGCGTAAAGGTGGTTCTGTGTACGATTTTTTCCTGAAAGAATGGGCCGGAGTGGATCCGGAAACCGGAAATCCATTATGGTATAAACAAGATGCTAATGGGAACAAAGTAACCACTAATATCTATGCCGATGCGATACAATATGTTCAGGACAGTGCGCTTCCAGATCTTACTGGCGGTATAAGCAATACATTCAGTTACAAGGAGTTTGAATTATCGGCATTGTTTGCCTACAGCATCGGTGGTAAAATTTTAGACAATGATTATTTATCATTAATGCACAATGGCAGCAGCACCGGGCGTACCTGGTCTAAAGAAATATTAAACCATTGGACCCCGGAAAACAAATATACGAATGTACCAAGATTAACAACCGATAACCTTGGATGGACTCAGGCTTCTACCCGTTTTCTTTACAGTGCAACTTATGCTCGTTTAAAGAACTTAACTCTAGGGTACAGTTTACCTAAAACTCTGGCCAGTAAATGGGGCTTAAACAACCTTAAACTAACCTTAACCGGCGAAAACCTATTTACTTTTTACGGACATGATGGTATGGATCCGGAACAAACTGTTGATGGTACTACTTATTACCGTTATCCGGCTATGCGTACTTTTTCTGCCGGACTTAGCCTTACTTTCTAATGCATCTATTAAAAATTACAAAAATGAAAATTAAACAGATCACCTATATAATTGGGATATCCGCTTTGCCCTTTCTTGGATGCAAAAAGGAGCTTACCACTACACCGACTACCTCCGTTCCCGAATCATTGATCTATGGGACAGCAGATAACATTGAAACCGTGCTGAATGGAACCTGGTCGTACATGAACGACACCTATTTTACTTATGCAAATCCTGGTTACTCTTCTATCTTAAGAACCAGTGATGTAATGGGAGACGATATTGCCATCATTACCAACAAATACGGATATCGCGATGCATATGAATATACATTGGCTAATAATCAAACCAGACTGGGTGCTTTCTGGACCATTCTTTATCGTGTGATAAATAACACCAATAATATCATCAGTAAAATTGACGCCTCAACCGGAACGGCAGAGAAAAAAGCGCAGATTAAAGGTCAGGCTTATGCATTAAGAGCCAATAGTTATTTGAATCTGGTTACGTACTACCAGTTCAATTACCAGGTAAATCCCCAGGCCAAAGCGGTTCCTGTTTATACGGAACCTACCGGTCCGACAACTGAAGGTAAATCAAAATCGACTGTTGAGCAGGTTTATCAGCTGATCATCTCAGACCTTACTGAGGCAGAAAAACTACTTCCAGCTTATCAGCGTCCGGGCACTACCAAGTACAAGATCAACATTGATGTAGTAAATGGCTTGCTGGCAAGAACTTACCTGAACATGGGTAAATGGGACTTAGCTGCACAACATGCACTTGAAGCAAAAAAGAACTATCCATACATGTCTGAAGCCGATTACAGCAATGGGTTTAACGACCTTAAGAACAGCGAATGGATTTGGGGACATGGTCAGCAACCGGATCAAAGTACAGCTAGTTATAGCTTCCATTTTCTGGACACCAGCAGTCCTTCGGCCTATTATTATAGCTTTATGGCCGATCCTAACTTTCAAAAGTTATTTGATAGTCATGACATCAGAACAAAACTATTCTTATGGGACGGTCTGCCAAGCAGAGAAGGTTATTTACGCTACCAGAAGTTTAAGTTCAGGGCTGATCAGACAGGCGATATCGTATTCATGCGTGCATCAGAAATGACTTTGATTGCTGCAGAGGGCTATGCCAGAAATTCAGACTTACCAAAAGCAGTTGAGCAGCTGAACTCGCTTCGTGCCGCCAGAAAAGCAGATCCGTTTACACTTGGATCGCAAACCAAGGATCAGGTAATTGCTGAGATTCTTATAGAAAGAAGAAAAGAATTATGGGGTGAAGGGTTTGCACTGTCTGATATTTTAAGAACTCAGACTGCTGTAGTGAGGAATCCAGCGCTTGGTACAGATGGTAAGCCACTTCAAGTTACTGTGATTACTCCTGATGGAAGTAGCAAGGTTGTTTCTGCAAAGCAGCATACAACTTTAAAATTCCCTGATGGCTCGGCCTTTAAACCCAACAGCAGTTACTACCTGTTCTCTGTACCGCAAACTGAATTGAACAACAACCCGAATATCAACAAATAATGGTATTTGACTAATAAACTTAACGGCGCTATATATAAAACCGGGTCTGAAAATGACCCGGTTTTATATTTTAAATGATTTCACTAGTTGGTAGCCCCGCCATTTACCAACAAATGCTGGCCATTAACAAATGACGAAAGGTCACTGGCAAAGAATTCAGCTGCATTGGCAACGTCTTCTACCTCTGCAAGTCTACCCATCGGACAGCTGTCCAGCAACTGTTTCCTTAATTCAGGATAGCTATCTGGCTCGGCAAAAATACCCGAATGATCTACTGCGAATGGAATGATGGTATTTACAGTTACTCCTCTATGGCCAATCTCTTTAGATAAAACATCAATCATATACCTTGGTGTAGTTTTACTCCCACCATACACAGCCATGCCCTGAACCGGAAAGGCTGTAGTACTGGAAGCAATGTAAATGATACGCCCTTTGTCTTCTACGTTTCTTGCAGCCTGTTGCATTGTAAAATATGCTCCTTTAGTGTTGATGGCAAATAACCTGTCAAACTGTTCCTCTGTAAAATCTACAACAGGTGTTTCTACCAGTTCGATTCCGGCATTGGCTACTACGATATCGATTTTCCCAAATTCTTTTTTTGCAGTTTCAAACAGACGTTCCAGATCAGCCACTTTGCTTACGTCTGCCTGTACCGCAATTACCCTTACCCCCATTGCCTTGATATTACTTAGCACTTCATCAGCTGATGCTTTATCTCTTGAATAATTGATCACCACGTCTGCGCCTAAGGCAGCGTAACGTTCGGCAATAGCTTTACCTAAACCTCTTGCTGATCCTGTGATTAATGCCACTTTATTTTTTAAACTGTTCATGATATTTTGATTAAATAATACTGATTGGATTAAGCCATGCCGCCGTTAACGCCAATATTCTGTGCAGTAATCCATTTTGCCTCATCCCCCGCAAGGAATGTCACCACCTGTGCAATATCCTCAGGCTCACCAATTCGGTTAAAAGCAGAAAGAGATGCCAGGCGGTCTATAACTTCCTGAGATTTACCTTTAGTAAATAATTCAGTATTGGTTGGTCCCGGCGAAATTGAGTTTACATTGATACCTCTGCCACCAACCTCTTTAGAAAATACACGGGTTAATTGTTCTACGGCTGCTTTTGTAGCCACATAAGTACTATAAGTAGGCAACATGATACGGTTCACAGAAGTTGAAAAATTAATGATGCTTCCGTTGTCCGATAATCGGGTAGCTGCTTCACGCATCGTATTAAAAGTTCCCTTAACGTTAATATCAAATTGAAGTGCAAAATCTTCGTCAGTAGTATCTTTAAGTAATTTATTGATCATGATACCTGCGTTATTCACCAAAACATCAATCCGGCCATAATGATCAATTGCGGTGTCAAACATAGCTTTAACAGCAGCGGCATTACTTACGTCTGCCTGAATGGCAATGGCATCACCACCTTGTTGTATAATGTCGTTTACGGTTTGTTCTGCCGCAGCTCTACCACCTGCATAGTTTACAATTACTTTTGCACCTGCTGATGCTAATTTATGAGCGATACTTGCGCCTATGCCTCTTGAGGCACCTGTAATCAGAATTACTTTTTCTTTTAGAGTTTTCATGTTTTCTTTATCTTATTTTGATAACTCAAAGGTCAGATAAAGAACAACTGCAAAAAGGACGGATATTAAAGGATTAAGTATAAAAATCTAAGATTAGCTTTGCAGCTTTCTGTAAGCTATCGGAGTAAGCTCTGTATACTTCTTAAAGTAATTACTAAAATGGGTAGCCTCTGAAAACCCAAGTGTAAAAGAAATTTCTTTGATGGAAGCTTCTGAGTTATGCAATAGCGACTTTGCCTTTGCAACTGTTTTTTCAGCAATCCACGTGCTAACAGGTTTACCTGTTTTTGTTTTGATTACGCTACTTAGGTAATTCGGATGTAAATGCTGCAAATCTGCGTAGTCCTGAACCCGGAATAAAATATTTTCCTGACCAAAAACGATAGCCCGATAGTGATCTTCAAGGTTCTTTTTAAATACTTTAACAATGAAGGAACTCCTATTCCCCTCATATATAGGATTATAATTTTGCCAGAAGTATTCTTTTATTTTTAATAGCAGAACCACAAACATGCTTCCAATAATTCTATTCTTATAGATAGAATTGCCCAAATGCTCTTTATGGATCTGGTGATAGAGCTTTTCTATTTCATCAAACTGTTCAGGTGGCATCAACCTTGGCTGAACTGTTTCTGTAAGCAAAAAAGAAAAGTCCTGATAAACATCCTGATGAACATGTTCTTGCAGATAAGATTCATTAAATGTGATCAGATAGGCCTCTGTAATTTCAGACCATTCAAAGCTTCTGTAATTTCCCGGATTAGTGAAATAGATTGTACCGGGGGTAATATCAAATGTCATCTCATCTATGATATACTTTCCGTATGCATTTTTAACGAAAACAAAGCTGAAATAATCTGGTCGGTAAGCAATCGATTTAAAAGGGAGATTCTTAAATGTTTCTCTTAAGGAATGTACAGTAAACCCCGACTCGGCACTTACCAAGTCTACAGGCAAGCCCATCATCTCGTACAGATCAGCCAGGTTTTTCGATACTGATTCCTTCGGGTTCATGAGAAGTCGTTTTTTAATGTTTTTTATACTTATCAATATCCTGTTTAGTTGCAGGATAGATTTCCGCTACCTCACTTCTATTGTCCTGGAATACTTTCACTTTTACAGGAACATCAGATTTATTAGCCTGGCGGATCATCTTCAGTTTTTGTTCACTCCCCTTAAGTCCAAGGTCAATAATAAAAAAACTGGCATAAGGATAAAGAGCCAGTTTTGCTGTATCATTTTTGATCTCCCTGATTTCTGGAAAAACAGTTCCAAGTTCGCTCGTTGGAGCATCTTTGACCTTTTTGTTTTGATCTGGATTATTCTGTTTCCTACAAGCAACTGGAATAAGCATTATTGCAATGCTAAAAGAATAAATAATGGAGGAGGTTTTGAAGATTGAAAGCATATAATCAATTAATGGTCAACCAAATTTAGCTATTCTATCGTTCAATAGAATAGTTAAATTTGATTTAATTGATTATTACCTGGTATTAATCTGATCCAAAATTGGTTTATTAAGACTGGTAAGGAACTGCTGATCGGTCTTAAGCAAATCAAGTACAACCACCTGGTTTTTACCTTTTTTCAGCCATTCAGCAGGCAGGTAAATTGTTTGCTGAGGGCCAATACTCCAGTACTTTCCAAGATTATGACCGTTTACCCAAATCACGCCTTTACCCCATTTCCGCATATCCAGATAGGTATCCTGTAAGTTTTTCAGTTCAAATTCTGCATACTTTAACATTGGAGCATCCCGATTAACTGCATTGCTAACCTCTTTTTTAAGTGGCTGTTTATCAAAAGGCAATGAAAACATATCCCATGATTCCAAGACCGAACCAGCTAAGGTGACTTTGCCGGTAATCCCTTTTTTATTTTGAAGTAAAAATGGCCCGAAATTAATCCTTCCCATATTTTCTACTAATATATCAAGAGTGACCTTACCCGATGGTAAATCTATCATGAGACTATCCTGATTCAGTCTCCTGTCCAAAATACCCTGTCGTTTACCGTTAACATAGACCAGACCGAAATCCTTCAATCCATCAATTTTTAGCATACCCTGCTTTCCTCCATTGATAGTTGTGCGATAAAGTACATATCCATAGGCCTGGTTCAGGTCTTCGAAAGTCAGTGGCTGAATGCTTTGCTTTGATTTTCCAAGATACTCGTAAATACTAACTTCGGATGAAAAGGGAATAGCATCAAGAGCTGCTGCTGGCTTTGGGGCAGGAACAGCAGGCAACTTGGCACCAGCAGGCAAATGCTTTTCAATAACCGCCCTGAATTTCATAAACTTTTCAGTTGCGTTACCTGCTTCGTCAAGCGGTGCGTCGTAATCATAACTGCTGATCTGAGGTTCGTAGGGTATAGTATCACGGTAATTAGCTCCGTTCATGAAAGCGCGGGTACTACCGCCGTGGAACATATACATATTGATGGAAATGCCAGCTGCAAGTACGGAATCGAGCTTTCCTGTATATTGTTCAGCCGGAACTTTATGATGCGGTGTACCCCACCAATCAAACCATGCCGGATACCATTCGGCTATAAAGAAGGGGCCTTTGCCACCATTTAATTCGCGGATTTCCTTTTTCACGATTTCCGGATTGTCTTGCCCATTAATTGCAGGAAGTGTTCCGGGCAGAAATCCTTTTTTGATGTCTTTTTGAGGATCACATGTATATAGTAATCCATCGAACCCCGCATCAATAAACATCTCACGGTTAATACGCAAGTATTCCTTATCAGATCCATAAGAACCATATTCATTTTCAATCTGCACCATAAGCACATTACCTCCATGGTTGACCTGCAAGGGAGCAAGTTGTTTACCCACTTCGTGAATGTATTTGCGGTATTCTTCAAGGTATTGTTTTTCCCGGCTTCTTACTTTCAGACCTTGTTCATTTTGAAGCCAGTACGGATAACCTCCAAATTCCCATTCGGCACAGACATAAGGACTAGGCCGCAATATTACCCATAGCCCTTCTTGTTGTGCTATCTTTACAAATTCAGCAATATCATTGTTGCCAGAGAAATCAAACACATCTTTTTCAGGCTCATGTGCGTTCCAGAACACATAGGTTCCAATAGTATTGAGTCCCATGGCTTTTGCCATTTTCATCCGGTCTCTCCATGCTTCTCTGGGTACGCGTGGATAATGTATTTCACCGGATACAATCTGAAAAGGTTTTCCGTCGAGCAGAAAGTCATTATCCCCAAGTTCAAAAGTATGTGCTGCATTATTTTTACTGCAACTGCATAATAGTAACAATACTGCCGACAAGTAAATTAAATTGAATATTTTCATTTAGGATGTTTTATAAATTGGAAAATTTACAAAATGCCGGAAAAACGTTTTGTTTCCCGGCATTCTATAAATTCTGCTAGTAGTTCGGATTTTGCTGTAATTGGTTCCCTGAGGCAAGAATTTCAGTCCTTGGAATTGGTAACCAATAATGTTTGGTCTCGAACTTACGCCCATCAAGTGCTATCTTGGAAGTAAAAGTAAAAGTTCCATCATTATTTTTGGTGATGACCACACCTCTTGAAGGAAGATTTTCCGTTACATCTGCTATTTTCCATCTTCTAACATCATAGAAACGATGCTCTTCAAACGCAAGCTCTATCTGACGTTCGTGTCTGATAGCAGTACGCATATCAGTCTGTGCCATTCCAGCAGCCAGATCCGGCATATTTACACTAGCCCTTGACCTGATCATATTGATGGCCTGACGGGCTGAGAAGCTTGATCCGGCTGGTACAACATCAGGGCCATAGGCTTCATTTGCTGCTTCTGCAAAATTGAGCAAAACTTCAGCATACCTGATATAAATCCAGGGCTGGAAGCCAGCATTACCCCATGGATTCTGCAAAGGATAGGCATCGTTCATGAATTTTTTAAGATAATAACCGGTTTTTGTAGTATTCCAGTTGTCATTTCCATCTCTGCTATCTTTTCCGCCTGGTATAAACGTTTCTATATTACGCTCGCGATAAGCTGCACCATTATACAAAATGGTTGCTTTAAAACGCGGATCACGATTTTCATAAGGTTTAGCTGGATTATACAGTGGGTTACTGGTATTTGCCGGAAGGCCGTTGGTTAGATCATAAACGTCTACCAGGTTTTGCGTAGGGGTATTTCCGGCCCAACCGCCATAGCCATTTGGTCCGTTAGCGATTTCCAGGTGAGTGTGATTGGCATTCTTGGTATACACACGTTCAAATATGGCTTCATTACTTTCGTTAATCAGGAACATATTACCATAGCCTCCCTGATAGATTCCATATTTGTTTAGGCCAATTACCTGTTGTGCTGCATTTACCGCAGCTTGCCAGGTACCCGCTGCTTCATATAAAGGACTGGCAGCATACAGCAATAATCTGGATTTTAGTGCCAATGCAGCACCTTTGGTAGCCCTGCCCAATAACCATGAATTGTCATTATTCAACGGCAATTTAGCCGCAGCGTCATCAAGCTGTGCTGCTACATAATCAATACCCTCTTTAATAGTTGAACGTTTGAATAGCGCAGGATCCTGAAGGTTATCTGTTAAGCCAAGCACCTGATCTCCCATAAGCACTACCTTTCCGTAGTTACGGATCAGATCCTGATAACGGAATGCCCTGATGAACTTTAACTCACCTTCGAGTCTGGTTTTGCGCGCGGCACTCATTTGTATGGTAGTTAAAACCTTGAGGGCATAATTGCACTCGCGAATGCCGCGGTAGCTTCTGCCCCATAATACGCCAAGTGCTCCCAGGTTTTCCGGGGCTAACTGCCCTCTTTGTACCAACCAGGTATTGTCATCATTATTATAAATGGACTCATCAGTCAATGAACTCCACATGCTATATTCGAACCCACGTCCAAATCCTGGATTGGTTCCATCTGCTTCTTTATCTTGCAGCCTTGTTCCAATGTAACTATTGGTTACAAAAGCCTCAAACACGGCGGTATCTGTTTCCAACGTATTCGTTGGGATCCGGTCTGTTGCAGTAACATCCAGAAAATCCTTTTTACATGAACTCAGTGCCAGTACACCGCTTATTAAAATAAAAACTGGTATGCTATATTTGTACTTCATTTTTACAAGATTTAAAATTTAACGTTTGCACCTAAATTGATGATCCTTTGCTGCGGATAAAACTGTCCGCTTTCGCTGCTACCTTCAGGATCATAGTCTTTTACTTTAGTGATTGTGAATAAGTTAAAGGCACTTGCAAATATCCTTACTCCGGAAACCTTGATCTTTGATAGAAAATCTCCTTTCAGGTTGTAGGCAAGCTCTACGTTCTTAAGACGCAGGAATGAAGAATTATTCAGCCAGAAATTGTTTTTATAAGCTCCCCCACTAATGGCGTTACCTGCACGTTCAGTCACTTTTGGAAAAGATCCGTTAGGATTGGAAGGGCTGAACCTATTATCGGCCCAACTGCTATAAAAATTACCTATACTACCTGATTCTGGCAATACATACTGGCTTACCCTTGCCTGTCCTGCGAACAATACCGAAAGATCGAAGTTTTTATAAGAGGCATTGAAGTTAAAACCATACGTAATTTGAGGAATGTTACCATATTTTGCCATGCTCATATCATCTGCATTGAGCACGCCATCACGATTATAATCTTCATAGATCAGGTCGCCGATTTTCGCTCCTGAAACATGAGGATTATTATCCAGATCAGCCTGGGTACGGAAGATGCCTATCGCATTGTACAACAAATAACTGTTCAGTGGCCTGCCGGTCTTTTTTTGGTAATCTAAGGTACCAGAGGCTTCATCGATGAAGATGACTTCACTTTTAGCATAAGTCATGTTACCAGACACACCCCAGTTGAATTCATTTCCACGGTGCGCATAGCCCAGTGTACCCTCAAAACCTTCACTGTTGACTTTACCAATATTTTCTGAAGGAACCAATGGATTGTAATTTGAACTGCCATCATTATAAGGATTCACAATACCAGAAGATCCAGGAAGAGAGGCATTACGTGTTGCAAGGATGTCGGACCTTTTTTGTTTGAAATAGATCGCCTCAAATGTGAAGTTTTTCAGGAATGTAGCGTTAATCCCTATGTCAAGTTTTTTTGATACTTCCCAGGTAATATTCGGGTTAGCAAGTTTTGACAAACCCACTCCCGGTTGAATAGTTGCTGCACCACCTGGTGCTTGCGCCACAAAGCCATTACCTACCAGAATGTAATTATCATAGTACTGAAATGCATTAACATTATCATTACCCAACGAACCATAAGAAGCTCTTAACTTCAGTTCGTCGAAGAACTTCACATTATCACCGAACCATTTTTCTTTATTGATGCGCCATCCAGCAGAAACCGAGGGGAAAGTACCCCATTGTTTGCCAGGAGCAAAGATGGATGAACCATCGCGACGCAGTTGACCTTCAAATAGATATTTATCGTCGTAGGCATACGCCAGTCTGCTGATTATACTTTTGCGGGTATAGTTTGAACTGTAACCGGAATTCAGAAAATCTGTTGCTGCTGTTCCTCCCTGAGAAAGCTCAGGCAATTGGTTTGACAGGTAATTGAAGCGATCAGCGTCAAAGAACTCAAGGTTATTTTTGCTTTGCTCATACCCCACAAAGGCGTTAATATTATGTACACCAAACTTACGCTCAAAATTCAGTTTAATGTTTGAAGTAATTAATGATTCTCGTTTTTGCGATTCTTTAAGGGTGGCTTTATTGTTATTCCCTCCATAAACACCTGAAGTGTATGTATCGGTTGATGCTTGATACTCATACAATAAATAAGGTTTATTAAAGGTTTTCACAAATACATTAGACTTGTCTACAGAGAAAAATCCATCTGCCGACAGGCCTTCGATACCCGGAATCTGGTAGCTGCCTTTCAAAATAGCATTAAGCACCTGTGTAGGGTTATTGCTAGTCCCCCCCAAATCCGTTACAAGTATTGCAGGGTTTGAGCCTTCTATCCCTCTGGTTGGCAATCCATTTGGATAAAATGCAGCTACAATAGGTTTAGAGCGGTAAAGTGATCTGAAAAGATCGTTGGCGCCAGTTATTGGAAATTTGCGATTTTCTTCGCGGCCGGCAAGTGATAATCCCACTTTCAGGCGCTTGCTCACATTTGCATCAATATTTGAGCGGAAATTGTATTGTTTATAGCTGGTAACCCCATTTTTATAGATTCCGTCCTGATCGATCATACCAAGCGACATGTAATACTTCACATCATCAGTTCCTCCGTTTACAGACAAACTGTGCTGATTCTGCAGCGCAGATTTCTTGAGCACTGTTTCAGCCCAGTCTGTATTCGGGAACAAGATCGGATCAGAACCATCCCTGAATTTCTGAATTTGTTCTTCGGAATAAGATTGGTTCAAACCTCCGGATTCACTTGCGTAATAGTTGATCTCGTTCATGATCTGCGCATACGTTGCTGCATCCGCAAGTTTTGGCAAACGGGTAGGTGAACTAAAACCCTGGTTAAAGCTGTAGCTTATGGTAGGCTTACCTGTTTTACCTTTTTTAGTGGTTACAAGGATTACTCCATTGGCAGCGCGATTACCATAGATCGCTGCCGAAGCATCCTTCAGTACCGACACGCTTTCAATGTCGTTCGGATCCAGGCGTTCCAAACCTCCGATTTGTCCGGGTACACCATCTACCACTACAAGCACGGCATTGCTACCGGTTGTGGCTTGCCCGCGAATTGTGATGCTCGAACCATCGTATCCTGGCTCTCCTCCTCTATTATTGATTACCACACCCGAAAATCTTCCTGCCAGTGCATTGGATAGGTTGGGCTGTGGACTTTTAACAAGTTCAGTTCCCTTTACCTGCGAGATAGATCCGGTTACCGTTTCTTTCTTTTGGGTACCATACCCAACAACAATCAGTTCATTTAATGAAGTCTGATCGGGAGTGAGCTGGATATTTAACAAAGTCTTTCCTTCAACAGGCAATTCTATTTTTGTATACCCAATATAAGTGAAGACAAGGATGGCATTGTCAGGCGCATTTATACTGTATTTACCTTGTGCATCAGTGATTGCTCCGGTTGTTGTTCCTTTCACAATTACACTTACTCCCGGTAAAGGGTTGCCTGCTTCATCGCGCACTGTACCTGTGATCACAGCTTGCCGAGCATTAAATGTTGAGGGTTTTACTATCAGCTCTGATGCTTGTGTCGACTGCGCCGAAAGCAGTACCGCGTTTATTACCGTTGCAACAAACACCTTCTTTGTCATCGGCCAAAGCGGAGAATATACATTTCGTATAGTTTTTCTCATATCGATTTATATTTGGTTTTGAAATTATCCTGTCAACTGCTCCCGTTCAAACACAGGATTTGTGTTGTGCGCACAACATAAATCCCCGATCTTCGATTGAGTCGACAGGGCTAAATTCGATGGATTTACAGAGAATCAAAGGGGGTAAACAACCAATATTAGAGGGGTAAAATTTAGATTCCACCCCAAAAAAGGCTATTTCCTTACTACATCCTTGTTTAGGGTAATATTTTTTGAAAAATTCTTGCGGTATTTCTTGATGTAGTCTGAAGGATTCATCTCGAACAATTTATTAAACTGCTCTCTGAAATATTTAATGTCATTCATGCCTACCATAAACATGGTCTCTGAAATGGTATTGTCTGTATTAATAAATATTTCAGCAGCTTTCCGTAAACGTATAAAACGAATAAAACTGTTAGACGATCGTCCGGAAATAGATTTGATTTTGTTAAACAAGTTAGAGCGCGACATACCAATCTCATCGGCCAGGATCTGAATATTAAAGTTTGGATCAGTAATGTGTTTTTCTACAATCCTGATGCAGTCTTGAAGGAAATCTCTGTACTCAGCCGAGATTCTAAAATTATTTGGGTTCAAAGTAACCTCATTGTAGAAATATTGCTGAAGGCTGCTCTTGCTTTTCAAAATACCCGCAACCCTGGCCACCAACAAATCCTTATCAAAAGGTTTACTGATGTAATCATCGGCACCGATCTCAATACCTTTCAATTTAATTTCAGGCGATGAACTGGCGGTCAGCAACACTATTGGAATATGGCATAAAGAGGTATCTTCCTTGACCAGGCTACAGATCTCTATTCCGCTAATGCCTTGCATCATGACATCACTGATGATGAAATCAGGAAGAAATTCCCGGATCATCTTCATCCCCTCCTCCCCACTTGCAGCAACATACAAGTTGTATTGGGTTTTAAAAACCTCAACCAGATAATCCCGGATGGATTTATTGTCATCTATGATAATGAGGGATTTTCTTTCTGAAGCAAAGGCAGCGTCATATTGTTCTACAGTTATACTTTCTTTTTGATCAAGCGGATTCACCTCATCATCGGCCAATTCCTTTAACAGTAAAGAACTCGTTTCCGAAACCGGGAGAATCTGATCTATGTTAAGGTGCGTTCTTCCTTTCAGCAAGGTGATAAAAAAGGTAGTCCCCTGATTCTGGCTACTTTTATAACTGATCGTACCGCCATGACTCTCAATGAAATTCTTTACCAGATATAATCCGATACCGAAGCCAGTTCTTAAAGAATTGTTATGATCAGGCTCCTGATAAAACCTGCTGTAAATTTTCTGTCCTGCGTTGTCGGGAATGCCAGATCCGCTATCATTGACCTGAATCTTTACTGTATCCAAAGTTTCTGACACCTCAAGGGAAACGCGTCCTTCATCTGGTGTAAATTTTATTGCATTTGAAAGCAGGTTAAATATGGCAATCTCTAATTTTTCGCGGTCTGCATAAATCTGTATATGATCTTGTGAAGAGATAAATTCATAGTTTATCTTTCTTGAGCGAGCCTGATGTGAAAAACACAGGTATACTTCTTTACACAAATTGACGATATCCAGATCTGCAGCTTTCAACTTATCTGCCTGGGTATCAGCCTTTCTGAAAAGCAGTAGCTGATCAACTAGGCTCAGTAGTCTTTTTGCATTCCGATAAACGATATTAAGGTTACTGGTATCTACATTTTTATCATCATGATAAAGCAATTCCTTAATCGGATTGATGATTAAAGTAAGAGGAGTTCTGAATTCATGAGAAATATTGGTAAAAAAAGAAAGTTTTTTCTCGTTGAGTTCCTTTTCTTTTTCACTTTCGATATTGGCTACCTTTATTTTATACTTCAGGTCTTCCTGTTTATTTCTATACAGTATATATGCGTAAATGGCCAGGCAAACTGCTGCCGCATATAAAAGATACGCCCACCAGGTCCAGTACCATGGCGGACTGATATGGATAACCAGAATCCTTCCCTTATTGTTCCATACACCATCATTATTAGACGCTCTTATCCAAAGTTTATACGTTCCCGGATTTAAGTTTGTATAAGTTGCCTTACGTTGTGAACCAACATAATTCCATTTCTTATCAAAGCCTATTAATATATACGCATATTTATTTTTTTCTGGATACCTGTAATTTAGGCCCACAAATTCAAATGAGAAAACACTTTGCTCATAGTCAAGAGTCAGTTCCTTTACGATATTCAGGTTTTCTTTTAAAGGCCCTTTGGAAGTTGGGAGAACAGATTTATTGAACAATTGAAAATCAGTAAAATATACTGGTGGTATGGTTTTATTTGAATGGATAGCCAAGGGATCAAATTTGATAATTCCCCTACTTCCGGCCAGATGTATGTTTTCCCCATCATTAAACATAACCGAATTCACGTAAACCCCATCAGCCTCATCGAAATTCCTAACTGATATATGCTTAGGATCAAATGTTGATATTCCACTTTCAGTAGTTACCCACATATTTCCTTCAGCATCTTCAGTAATTCCTCTGAATACATTATTGGAAAAACCATCCTTTTTCGAATATGTAACAAAACGTTTCTCTTTAGCTACATATTTGTTTAATCCATCTGGTGTAGAGATCCAAATGTTATCATTGGAGTCCTGATAAAGGCTTCTGATAATGTTGCTACTGATTCCAGTACCTGAGCGTTCTGAAGACCGGATCACCTGAAAGCGTTCTGAGTTTCTGTCAAAACGGTTTAGTCCGCCCCCATATGTTCCAATCCAAATATCACCTCTTTTGTCCTTTAACAAGGAATAAAGGTGGTTATTGCTTAAGGAATACCTGTCGTCCTTTTTGTTATAATAATGCTTAAAAGTATTGTTATTGCTATTGTAAACTTTAAGCCCCGCATCGGTTGCAAGGTAGTAGATGCCGGGGTCAACCTCAAGGATATCCCGAAAAACATCTTCGTTAAAAAGGCTGCCCAAAGCGGAGTGATGATTATGGTGAACGAATAAGTTGCGCTCCTGATCGTAGCTATCAAATCCATTTTCGGTCAAAATCCATAAAACCCCCTTGCTATCAAAATAAAGCTTACTTATGTCATTGCTCTTTAAGCTAGTTGTTTGTACATTTTTTTTAAAGCCAGACATCTTTCCAGATTTATAGTCTAGCGTAAACAGTCCCTTGCTGGTACCAATCCAGAGCGTATTACTTTTACTTGCCAGGCTATTCACTTCGCAATTTTCCAGCTTAAGATCTGTCAAATCAAACTTATATTGCTGACGATCAATCTTCAAAACACCATTCCTGCCGTTAATCCAAATGATACCATTACGATCTATGTAGGAATCTCCAAAAGCATAGTTTATCACATTTTTAATAGGCTCCCATTTAGAATTCTGAGTATTCAACCAATAGAACCCATTACTTGCTCCAACAATGAGCGTGTTTTTTTGTATTGGCAAGATACTGTAGACACCATTACTGGCCCTATCTGGCAACAAAACTGACTTGAAATTGTTTTTTTCCGGATCGAACTTAAACAGACCACTCCAGTAAGTACCAATCCAAATTATACCATTCTCATCATATGCAAGTGACCAGATGTCGTTTGGATTTTTAAGTCCGGGTAACTGCGTCTGCTGAAAATTGGTGAAACGCTTTGTGTGCTTATTAAACTTATTCAGTCCACCACTCCAGTTTCCAAGCCATAAGCTTCCGTGTTTGTCTTCGACAATAGCGTTAACTGATTTCCCAACCATAGCACCTGGTATACCCGGATTGGGCTGATAAGTGGTGAAGGATCTGGTTTGTTCATGAAATCTATTAAATCCATCATCTGTTCCAACCCATATGGTTCCCTCACGATCACAAAGTATCGACCATATTTTATCATTACTGATCGAAGAACCTACTTTTTCATCATGATGAAAGCCCTGAAACTTTTCAGTAAGTGGGTCCAGTAAATTTAAGCCATCCATTGTCCCAACCCATAACCTACCTTGATGATCCTCTACTATTGTGCTAACATAATTATTGCTGATAGAAGTATGATCTCCTTCCGCATGGTAAAATACTTTAAATGTATAACCATCAAAACGACACAAGCCGTTTTCAGTACCTATCCAAATAAAACCTCTTCGATCCTTAAGAGTGGCTGTCGTATTTTTAGAAGGCAGTCCATCTGCAATAGTATATGTTTTAAATGCATAGCTTCCATACAAAGATTGTTCATTGTTCCCCTCTGAACTTAGCTGTGCTTGAACAGGCAGAGACTGAACTTCCATCCATATTAAAACAATAAAAAAATAAAGTAAACGCATGATGAACCTATGGATAGTAGGGTATAGTTGAGACGGAAATTATCCTCGAAGATAACATTTAGCCATCAATTTCAACAACCATCATGAATTTTTCGCTCATACGACCCATATGAGCGAAAAATTTTATTTAGTATTTTCCTGCGCTAAGTTTACTTTCAGGCAAAACGTATTTCCTGTTAACTTTATCCAATACAACATAAAGAGAATCATTATTCTCATTTAATCCTTCCAGGATAACTTTGTTTCCATCAGTGGTATGGTAATTCAATGTCAACCTGGCCCGATTTGAACTCCGCTCAGGACGAGCAAATTCACGGTCTCTTCTGGTAGACCAGGCGCGTTTATCGATCATCCTTTTTTCATCACCTATATTCTTCCATGCCACTTTACTGATCCATTTATCTGTTTTGCCGCTTTCCTTCTCGTCTGAGCCACCCGTTCTGCCTCGTCCACCTCTAGATGCAAGTGCATTTTTATCCTGTAGATAAAGTACATGTTCTACAGTATCAGCATAGTAATGAAAAGCACGCTGTCCGCCTGCGGTACCGGCAATTTCGAATGTACGTTGTATATCGCGCATTGGACTGCCACCGCCATTGGATGGGTCAACTACTACTGGTTTATTAATCCTGAATGTCAGCGTGGTCCATTTTTCAAAGGTGGCTTCCTTCCATCGTACACTATCTAATGGGGAATACGGAATCTCCTGTCCATTTATTTTAAACACCGTAACATTATAATTGCCCCTTAGTGTTTTCACCCCTGCTGTTGATGGCTGTTTATAAGGATCATACTTAAAATTAATCACTTCGGTATAAGTCAGAATTACAAAGAAGATAAGGATCGTAAGTCCCTTTAATGCAATCCTGGTATATTTATATATCGGCTTACTGTAATCCGGATAGTAAAATTGTGGTACGGTATAGCGTTCAAGAATCAGCAGGTTGTATAATCTTGGCACGTCTGCAGCAATGACTAAAGTGCCCAGCAAAACAAAATAGAAGGCATATACATGCACTCCACCATCATAAGCATAGTTCACAAAAGTGATATCGCCCAATGCACCAATAAGTAATACAGCACCATAGGTAGCTGTCTTTCTGAAGAGCAATAAGGCTCCGGCAGCAAGTTCTACTATACCACCAAATACCTGATACCAGGGTACTATACCTACGGAAAGCCAGTAGATTTTTTGTGCGGTGAAGTCGCCAAAATCTGTATTCAGTAGGCCCAGTGAAGGAAAAGGCATTTGAGTTGGGAACAATTTTGTAAAACCAAAACCAATAATCCCTATTGCTGCCCTAAAACGTACAACTACGGTTAGCCAGTAATATAATACATTGTAAGACTGCCTTTTTCGGTCGAGCAAACTCCACACCAGCCCTACTACTACTGCTATAGCCAATGCATTTCCCCATGAACTGTAGTCGCTAAGCCAGCTTCTTTTTCTCTGAACATTACTTTCATTGCGTTGTGATCTCTCTTTATCTGAATCAATCTTTGATGATTCAGCTCCTTTTGCCCGCGTTAAGGAGTCGCTGCGACGCTGTTTTTGAGGACTGGCAGCTTCTTGTCCTTCCCCATCAGCAATGTTTGGCCGTCCTGAACCACCAAATAGCACAGGGGGTGTATTGGTACCGAAGCGTGCAATATCATATATATCACGATAATGTGGATTTAGCCAATCGATGGCAATTAAATTTTTATACCAACCACTACTTAGCGGAATGGATACCAGCAAGAAGAACACAAACGTAATGCGAAATGCTATTTTTTTGCCTGTCGACCACTGAGTTGGTGTATTTTCTGAATTATTCATTTTCATTTGTATTAAAGTTTCAAACGATTACGACGGCCAAGTTTAATGGGATACTTCTTGTCTATTTTGTTCAGTAAAACGTAAACAGAATCTTTTGAATTGTTAACGCCCGAAAGGATTATTGTTGCGCTATCTGGCCTGCTATACTTCAGTACCAGTTTATCGTTCTTGTAATTGCTGTTTTTGTTTTGCAGTAATAACAGATGGTTTACTGTATCTGCTTTATAGCTGTAATAATGTCTTCCACCGGAACCGGCCAACTCGTAATTTCTGTCTTTATCTTTATAGCTGATCTGTTCATAGTTGGTAGAATCAAGTATAACCGGTCTGTTTGAACGGATACTTATTGTGGCCCATTTTTCAAACACCACATCCTTCCATCTTGTTGAATCCGTAACAGAATAAGGGAATACTTTGCCATTGAGTTTAAACTCACTAACATTATAAATCCCACTAGCTCCTTTTAATCCTTTTGCTTTTGGAAACTGATAAGGGTCGGTCCTATACCCTTTGTAGGTCTTAAACCCGTAAACAAATACAAAAAAGAAGATCACTGCACTTTTCAAAACAATCCTGCCATTTTTTAACCATCCGGTAAATACGGGCTTAAATAAATTCGGAGCAGTTGGTTTGCCCAGTGAGATCAGGTTATAGATTCGCCCTGCATCATAGGCCAATACAAATATAGCCAGCGAGATCAGGTAAAAGCTGTACACATATTCTCCGCCTTCGTAAGCAAGATTTGAAATGAACACATTCCCTGTAAACACCAGTATAATAAACGCGCCTATTGAGGCTGTTCTTCTGAAGAACAAGAGAATGCCTGCAAGCAGTTCCACTCCACCAAGAAAAGACTCGTAACCCGGCACTACACCAAGGCTCAGTGAGAATATCTTCCAGTCGGTAAAGTCGCCATAACTGGTATTCAGGTTACTGATGGATGGAAAAGGTGCCTGCAACGGAAAAAACTTGATAAGCCCGTAACCGATAACTCCTATAGCCAGCCTGTACCTCAATATGGTCCTTAACCAGTAGTACAAAATGCTATAATCTGTATCTGGTTTCTCTTTTTTAGCCCATACTGCGGCCCCAATGGCGGCTATGACGGCAATAATGATCCAGTCGATGAAACTTCCTGTGGCAGAACCAAAGCTGGGGAAATACCTGGTAATGAAAAAAATATCTCCATAATTGAGGTTGAGCCAGTTAATGGCAAAGATTCCTTTATAGTACTTCCAGTCCAGCGGGATGGTTTGAAGAATGAAATAGATGAAAAAGAAGCGCAGAGCGGTTTTTTCATAACCATTCCATTCAGGAGAAGATTGATCTAATTTAATAGTTGTCATAATCTATAAATTTTAATATCCTGGATTATTTGGCCCTAATGCCGGATCTATCAGCAGGTGATCATTGGGAATAGGCATCAGGTATTTTCTGACGTCAGTAATGTTCAGTACAACGGATGCTCTTCCTGTTCTTACCAGGTCAAACCAGCGGTGCGGCTCAAAAGCAAATTCAACTCTTCTTTCATTTTCAATAGCCAACAACACATTTGCTTTGGTAACTGCAGGTGTTCCCGCCAGTCCAGCACGGTCTCGCACCGCATTCAGGTCAGCAATGGCACCGGCTAACTTATCATTGGCAACAGTTGCACCGTCGGGAGCCTGGTTACTTCGTGCTTCGGCGCGGATCAAATAAAGTTCAGCTATGCGAATCAGATAAGAAGGATCTGTTGCAGGACTCCTGTAATATAAATTGCCATACCAACGGTTCTGGTTGTCTTTTGCCACCAAAACACTTCTTGTACCTCCAATCAGTGGATCATTTACCAATGCTACAAATGCATCATTGGGTGCCCATTGGCGAGTTCCTCCATTTTGCTGAGGCTGCCATTGTCCACGATGCCCATTGGTTTCTGCAGCGCTGTAAAAGAGTTCGAACACAGACTCCTGAGTGGCTCTGGCATCGTTCTGAAAGAAACTTCCAAAAGGTTTCAGTAATTTGTAATTCGCGTTATCAACAATCAGCTTTGTTGCATACAATTCTGCATTTGCCCAATCGCCTCTATATAAGTAATACCGCGACTTTAGCGCCCATACTGTTTTTCGGGTAGCTCTATGTCTGTCCGTAGTTTCAGTCAACAGAGGTTCTGCTTTATCCAGATCGTTCACCACTTGTGCGTATACTTCATTTTGCGGACTGCGCGGAATCCCACTGTTATCAGTTGCGGTTTCAGTAGGCTTGGTGATCAGCGGTACGCTGCCCCAGGTGCGGGCCAGATCGAAATAGGCTAATGCACGAATAAAATAAGCCTGACCGACGATCTGGTCTTTTGTACTTTGGTTAAGGAGTGGATCTGTTACTCCAGGAACCTTTTGAATAACCTGGTTCGCCCTGCTAATGGTTAGGTAAATGGCCGACCAAGCGCTGCTGATGGTAGAGTTGTCGGCACTAACATTATGATTTATGAATTCCTGAACCTGTGATTGTGAACCTGTCCATTGTATGTTATCACCATTGAGATATCCAATTGACTGAAATGTGGTACCATAATAAGACCCGGATGCCAGTGCAGCATAAACCCCGGTTAGTGCAGTTTGTGACGATGCATTGTCGTAGATCGTTTGCTTGTCTGACACTGATGCACGAGGTTCTACATCCAGGTATTTCTCGCAAGAGGAGAAGGACAGGATGCTAAAGAAGGACAAGATATATATTGCTTTTTTCATGATTTCTAATTTCTTATCCCTAATTATAGGGACACATTTATACCAAATTGAAAACTCCGTGGCTGTGGTGGTGTACCCAGATCAATTCCCTGCGCATTTTGTGAACTACTGGCAGAAGACTCAGGATCAAGGCCTGTATAATTGGTGATCAGGAACAGGTTATTAGCCGTCACAGACAATCTCACCCTATCCAGCTTAACCCGTTCTGTAATCGATTTAGGAAGTGTATAACCAAGTACCAAAGAGCGTAAGCGCAGGAAAGAGGCATCTTCCAGCCAACGACTGCCATCATCTTTATAGTTGTTGTTGTTAATTCCATCTGGCCTTGGTGTGTTCGTTACATCACCAGGCTTCTGCCACCTGTCTACGTTACTGGCAAAAATGATACGGTTGGCATCACGTGCTCCGCCAGCTTCACCAAAAAACCTGTTGTGGTTATACACCTTGTTTCCATAAGAAAAGGAAAAGAATACACCCAGATCTAATCCTTTATAAGCAAAATTATTACCCATACCGCCAAAGAACTTAGGCCATACGCTCCCGTAGACCTGCCTATCTGCAGCAGTGATCTTACCATCCTTATTGTAATCATCATACACCACGTTACCCGTTTGTGGGTCTACATAAAGCTCTTTATATAGGTAGAAAGAGTACAAAGGGCTTCCCTCTATATTCCAGATCAGGTCCCTGCTTCCAAACTTCACCGGTGCAGATAATTTCTCTATTTTGTTCTTATTTCCGGATATATTGAAGCTCGTTGTCCAGTTAAAGTCCTTTCCTTTAATATTGGTAGAGCTGATTCCCAGCTCATAGCCCCTGTTACTAATCTCTATCTGATTTTTAGTATAACTACTAAAGCCTGTTGTAGCGGCTAACGGGCTGGAAATTATCCCATCACTGGTATATTTTCTGTAGTAATCAAATGAAAATGCCAGCCTGCCCTCAAATAAAGAGAGATCAAATCCTGTGTTGAACTGAGTAGTTTGCTCCCAGCCAAGATCAGGATTGGCAATTTGCTGAGGTGCTGTACCTGGGTTTCCAAGGTATGATGAACCTCCAGACCAAAGGCCAAGTGAAGAAAAATCATCGGCACCATTCTGGCTTCCTGTAATACCATAACTAGTTCTGATCTTCAGATCAGTGATAAAGTCCACATTTTTCAAAAAGTTTTCTTCTTTAACCTGCCATGCTGCACCTACGCCGGGAAAATACCCCCATTGCTTGTCCTTTCCGAATGCAGATGATCCATCCGCACGCAGACTGAAATCAAGCAGGTATTTGCCATCGAAATTGTAATCAAGCTTAGTAAAGAAGGCAGCAAGATTCCTTCTCGACCACCTTTCTGAACCAGTAGTTACCGCAGCGGAGGAAATAAGCTTATACGAATTGTTGGCAAAGCCTCTGCCGGTGGCCGAAGTGGTACTACTCACATCGCTTTGCAACGTATTACCCACTAAAATGCCAAATGTATGTTTGTCATTAACCTTAAAACTATAGGAAAGTGTTTGCTCATTAAGCAGCGAGGTGCGCTGACCAACGGATGAAGTGGCCAGACCATTTGGACTTCCCGAGATCAGGAAAGTATTCCAATATTCAGATTCAGGATAATTGGTATAGTCCAAACCAAAACTGGAACGGAACTTCAGTCCTGGTAAGAGTTCTGCCTCACCGTATAGGTTACCAATGTAACGTAAACTGGTAGAGTTGATGTCGTAATTTTCAAGCAAAAGCTGTACATTATCAAAGCCGGCTCTACCAACCAATACACCCTGTGCATTATAAGGTGACAGATATGTAGGTGTGTGCAGTGCCGCCTGAAGTAAACCACCAGCTGGCCCATCTCCTGCCCGGCCTTCATTGCGGTGGGTCCTGCCAAGGGTGTTGCTTATACCCACTGTTATTTTATTAGTGATCTTCTGATCAAAATTTGCCTTGAAGCTGGCGCGATCGAAAGATATAGGTGCCAGAATGGACTCCTGTTTGTTGTATCCCGCCGAAATGTAATATTTTGTTCCGTTGTTTCCTCCAGCCAAAGAAACATCGTAATTCTGCAGCGCAGCAGTACGAAAAACCTGACTTAAGCGGTCGTAAGTTTGCTGCTCTTCAGGTAAGCCTCTGCCTCCTTCTGAAACAGGACGGAACGGGCGGGTAGCAAAAGTTCCACCAGTATTGATGTAATTCTCGTTAATCAATTCAGCATGTTGTGGGCCGGTTGCCAGATCCCATAGTTTAATGGCTTTTGCAAAACCATTATTTACATTCAGATCAAGCTTCGGCTTCTGATTAAAGTTACCACGCTTAGTGGTAATGATAACAACCCCATTGGCTCCCCTAACCCCATAAAGCACAGTTGCTTCAGCATCTTTCAACACAGAAATACTCGCAATATCGTTCGGGTTAATATCAGCAATAGGCGATGTGGACTTACCACCTGTATCATAAGTCTGCAAGCTGGTATTACTTATAAATACCCCATCTATCACATACAAAGGATTGTTGTTTCCGTTAATACTATTAGCCCCGCGCAGTCGAATGTTTACAGTCTCGCCTGGCACACCCGTATTATTGGTGATCTGTACACCAGCTACTTTTCCCTGAAGCTGCGATTCAAAGCTACCACCCGGAATGTTCTTTACATCATCGAGACTGGTTTTTACGACAGATCCGATTACGTTTCTGCGCTCCTGCGAACCGTAGGCCACTACTACCACATCATTTAATTGGTTAGTAATCTCCTTTAATTCTATTTCTATAGCTTCAGTTCTGGCTATCACTTCCCTTTTCTCATATCCGATAAAAGTGATAACCAAAGTATAGGGCAGTTTCTGGCCAGTTACAAAGTTGAACCTACCATCTTTGTCAGTCTGTACCGAATGTGTAGTACCTGTAATGCTTACACTGGCACCGGCGATTCCTTTTCTGGTTACCTGGTCTATAACCTGCCCTTTTAATGTAGAATTGACAATTGTTTGGGTTTGAGACCTGGAAATCAATGGAATAAATAAAAACATTATAAGACCGCTAAGCAGCAGTAATGTTTTTTTAACAAAGGAGCGAGCACTAGATAAAGGCCTCTCCTTTTTAAAATTTTGCATAACTTTAAAAAGTTTTAATTAATTAATCGTTGGTTGAAACTAGTGGCATTTCAGTAGGTGATTGGCGTTGCATACTGATGGCCAGCGTAAAGGCAGGATCTTATCCTGTCTTTATTTTTTTAAGGGAGTAGCAAAAATGCTATTGCTCGAAACAGCAACAACAGTAAGCTGAGAATTTCAACTTCAGGCGAATAGATGTGGCGTCTTCTTTTTTGTGGAGTAATTGTTTTTCCATGTGTTTATTTAATCATAGTAATTGATTCTTTTTCCACAAATGTAACGGCATTTTTTACAAAAACAAATTAATTCTATCGATTTACTAGATTTTATTATATTTGGCCGTCATAAGTCAATTGTAAATTAGAAATGAAAATAAAAATTGTTGTTGGAACAGCCCTGCTAGGTCTGATTTTATTTCATCAGGTATCTGCCCAGCAGCCCGTCCCATCAACGCATAAAAATGGGACAAGTTATCCTTCAAGATTTGGCTTTGGCAGGTTGGCTACAACAGCAGAAATTGCCTTATGGGATATAGACGTACGTCCAGATGGAAAAGGACTTCCTGCGGGGCAGGGTGATGTATTAAAAGGTAAAGTAATATATACATCAAAATGTATGGCTTGTCATGGCAATAACGATACAGATCTTTCAAAAATCAAACTCCCTGCTCCCGTCCTGGTTAGCGATACTTTAGCGAAAAGCAGGCCTAAGGCCATCGGAAATTACTGGCCGTATGCAACTACATTGTTTGACTACATCCGTAGAACAATGCCTTACAACCAACCCGGATCATTGACCGATAACGAGGTATACAGCATTACTGCCTATCTTCTTTATGCCAATAAAATCATTAAACAAAATCAGTTGCTGAATGCAAAAACATTACCAGGTATCGTTATGCCTGCAAAAAAACTGTTCATTATGGATGACCGTAAAGGAGGGCCTGAAGTCAGGTAAGGAACAATGAAAGCGCAAAAAAAAGATAAACAAGTTATAAAATCCAACAAGATAAGCCGCCGGACCTTGCTTGGCGGGATGGTTGCTGCCGCTGTTTTACCAGTGAATTCGATATTTGCAAAACATGTACAAACAGGACCGCATATTGTCCCTGAACCACCAGAAGATCCGACAAAAACAATAGGCCCCGGCCCAAGTGCACAAGGCAAGCGCTCAACATTTGAACATCCTGTACGCAAGTTTTCGGAGACCTCTTCACGTAGCCCTTTGCAGGATTTTCATAGCACCATCACTCCTTCCGATCTTCATTACGAAAGACACCATGCCGGCGTACCAGCCATTGACCCACAAAAATATGAGCTGCTTATCCATGGAATGGTTGAGCGTCCAATGAAATTTACACTTGCAGAGCTGAAGCGTTTTCCCGCTGTGAGCCGAATCTGTTTCCTGGAATGTGCCGGTAATTTTCGTGGAGGAAAGGAAGAATTAACTCCACAGGAGATACTAGGGCTTACCAGTCAGAGCGAATGGACCGGAGTTATGCTGTCAACCCTTTTTCGTGAAGTGGGTGCTGATCCAAAGGCTTTATGGTTCCTGGCAGAAGGCTCAGATGCTGCTGTCATGACCCGCAGCGTTCCGGTAAAAAAGGCCTGGGACGATGCTATGATCGTTTATGCACAAAATGGAGAGGCTATCAGACCAGAACAAGGATATCCGGTACGCCTGCTGCTCCCGGGATGGGAAGGCAACATGAACATCAAATGGCTGAGAAGAATAGAGTTATCAGACGAACCCTATATGACCAGGGAAGAAACCTCAAAATACACCTACCCGGTAAAAGATCGTATACGAATGTTCAGCTTTGAAATGGATGCCAGGTCGATTATTACTTTTCCTTCTTATCCTCAAAAGATAATGCCTGGCTGGGTTGAGATCAGGGGAATTGCATGGAGTGGCAGAGGAAAAATTGAAAAAGTTGAAGTGAGTACTGATGCGGGGAAAACCTGGCAGGATGCCAGACTACAAGATCCGGTGCTAAGCAAGGCGCATACTTATTTCAGGCATCTCTGGCAATGGGATGGTAGCCCAACGGAAATACTAAGCCGCGCTGTTGATGAAACAGGATATGTACAGCCAACCCTTCGGCAACTGGCTGAAGCACGTGGCACAGCTATGGGTGGTTACCACATGAATCCCATTACATCATGGCAGATTAAAACAGACGGCAGCACATTGTTTAAGCCCGAATAGATAGCAACCCTTTTACAAGGGCTTTCCATTGAGGATAAGACAGCCCAATTTTAGCACCCCAACCTACAAATACATTGCGGATGTTATCAAGGGTGTTATCGGTACCGGTATTAGGCATCTCGTTCCTACCGTGTTCCTCTGCACTAACAGTATTCCCCATACGTTTGACCTGAAAGGTCGAGGTTGCCTCATCTGTGAGAAAATGCGCTGTATCCTCTTTGTCGTTTAAAGGGTTAGCAGAAGGCCGTACCGTGATGCTCAATACTTCTGCACCATCCAATTCCTCGGTTATGATCTGTTCAATCCGAACCCAATCATAGCCTTTACCTGCAACAGTTCCCGGACCAGGAATATCAATTTTAATATGATCGCCATCTATTGCAAACCTGCTTACCTGATGACCACTAGAATCGGTAAGGTAAAAATTTGACATTTCAGTACCTGCGATCTTTGCCCATTGGTTTATATCCAGCAATCTTTCCTTCACAATTTTAAAAAAATCTACCGCCTCGGCTACCGAGGCTAGTTCGACCTTTTCTACGGCATTCATTTCTGTTCCGTTCTGTTGTTCAGGGACATGACTTGCTCCCGGATCATTGTTATGATTTGTTTCCATGATACCAATAGCAACTGATACAATCCTAAAAAGTTTTGATTTTAAATAAAATTATAGTGGTCTTCTCTTAGTCAGGAAACACCATCTGCTGTATACTGCTTCAACATATTCGTTGATGGGGCAAAAAACAAGCTGCCGGTGCATGCAGTGCTGAAATCGAGTATCCTATCGTAATTTCCAGTCGGAACTCCAATAAACATTCTTTCCAGCATTTTATGAGTAGTGCTAAAAGTGCTGGCATATGCAATAAAGTATGTGCCAACCTCATTTTTTGATGGAGATCCGAAGGGCATGTTGTCTCGCACGATCTTCAGCTCGTTGCCATCTTCATCTTCTATAGCTGCCAAAGCACTATGTGAGTTGTCAGGTTTTAGGTCATCAGGCATCTCAATATCGCTCATTTTATACCGACCTATTACTTTTTCTTGTTCTTCGACTGGCAGTTTTGTCCAGCCTCGCATATCATGCAGATACTTTTGTACAAAAAGGTAACTTCCCCCTGCATAAACCGGATCCTCGTCACCAACCGTGGCAAAGAATTCGCGTTGATCGCCTACGGGATTTTCTGTGCCATCCACAAAACCGAGGATCGATCGGCCATCCCAATACCTAAAACCATGTATTTCTTCCAAACAATCTGCAACCGGGTCTAATATTTCGGTTATAGCGGTCAACATATCAAAACAAACGGACGTATCGGTACCACGTAAATGAAAATGCAGATCCCCTGGAGTAGCTACAGCCGTATGTTTTAAACCGGTAACAGGTTCAAAATTCTTAAGTTCTTTGGGTAGTGGTGTGGGCAATGAAAGTTGAAGCCAGGCATCATGACCAATACCCAATACACAGCTTACCCGCCCACCAGGAACCCGTATAATATAAGAATGGTTAAGGTTAGCTACCAGAGCGCAAAGTTTTTCGAATGCAGGTTTGATTTCTATATTGTGCTTAAACTTCCACACAGTGAATATGGTATTATTATTTGGGTAGTCCGTTATATTTTGTGACTCTTGCGTTATTGGTCTTTTCATATCATTCTAATTTAAGATTTAAAATTAAAAACATGAGACAAGATTTCTGCAGAAAAAAAAGATTCAGAGGCTTTTTTTGTAATTTTGTTATCCTTTTGATTTATGAAATAAAATCTCCACTATAAGTAAATACTTAGATAAAAGATGATCACAAGACAGCGCACCAATTGGCTGAAAATGTTATTTATATGGAAAGGATCCGTAATAAATAAAATTATCGTCCAGCTTATAGTTATTGCAGTATTATCATTGATCACCCTATACTTTAAGGGGAAAATATATGACTATAAAGTACACCTTAATCCCACAATTTTCACCTTAATTGGCCTGGCTTTAGCTATTTTTATGGGCTTTTGCAATACGGCAAGTTATGATCGGTATTGGGAAGGGCGAAAACTTTGGGGCGCATTAGTTATTGAATCCAGGTCTTTGACAAGGCAGGCGTTGACGCTTATAAATGATCCTTCTCCTGAAGGAAAAAAAAGCAAAGAAGATTTCATAAAAATGATAGCAGCATTCTGCTGGTCTCTTAATTATCAATTGAGAAATAAGTCCGGAACAGAACATCTTTCCCGACTGCTTTCGGCAGAGCAAGTGGATTATTTAAGAGATAAAAGACATATTCCAGTGATCATTTTAGATTTTATAGGAGAATGGGTCAGCAAACAAGCCAAGAAAAATCATATTGACACCATTGTTTTAGCTTCTATAGATAACAGGCTTAATCAGTTTTCACAAATCGTTGGAGGTTGTGAACGAATTTCCAATACGCCTTTGCCGTTTGCATATAGTGTCTTATTACATCGTACCGTTTATTTTTACTGTTTTTGGCTACCCTTTGGTTTGGTAGATAGCTTAGGCTGGATGATGCCTTTGATCGTGTTACTTATTAGCTATACTTTCATTGCTTTAGATGCGATTATACAGGAAATTGGCGAGCCGTTTGGAGAAGAAGAAAACGACCTCGCTCTTAATACCATTTGCAGGACTATTGAATATTCGATTTTTGAGCAGGCACAAATTCCACAGGAAGACTATAAACCTACCAATTCCTATTTTGTAGACTAACTTATAATTGGTCTATTAATTCGTATATTTTAGGATTATGCTTTTTGATCTTAATTTTAACAAATTTTGATGCTGGCATATTACTTCCCCGGACAACATTATTAATAGAAACCAACACGTTGGTTTCAGGAAAATAAGTCATGGTGTTCCCTTCTGGTATCTGGTATGAAACGATAATGAATAATGGAGCGATCCGTTCGATGCCGTTGTCATAATTAAACAAATCTACCTTTTCCCCATCTGCAAATCCCGCTTTCTCAATATCTTTTTGATTCATAAATATTACCCGACGCTCATTCTTAATCCCTCGGTACCGATCGTCAAGCCCATATATTGTGGTATTAAATTGGTCATGCGTACGCGTTGTCGCCATCATATATTCATCCGGAGCTAGTACATTTTCAGGTATGGATGTTAGGGTAAATGGAGCCCGATCGCCAAATTTCTTGGTAATGAAGTTCCCTTCTCGTGCAGCATTAGGCAAATAAAATCCTTCTTTATGCCGCACCCTTAAATTATAATTCTCAAAACCCGGGATGCACTTTTCAATGTCGTCCCTTACCGCATCGTAGCTATTGGCATAGCGTTGCCAGTCGATAACCGACCTCCTCCCTAAAGTTGCAATCGCCATTCGGCATACAATCTGTGTTTCGTTCACGAGCTTATCCGATATTGGCTTTAGCATGCCCTTAGATGATTGTACTACGCCCATTGAATTTTCCGTACTCACAAACTGTGGTTCACCATTAACCATGTCGATATCACTGCGTGAAAAGGTTGGAAGAATCAATGCTTCCTGCCCATGCACCAAGTGGCTTCGGTTAAGTTTGATAGAAACCGAAACGCTTAAATTAAGCTTCCTTAATGCTTTAGCAGTAAAAGTAGTGTCGGGTGTTGCCGATAAAAAATTTCCACCCATACTAAAAAAGACTTTCACTTTGCTTTCGTGCATAGCTTTGATTACCCCAACCACATCGTATCCATGTTCACGGGGAGGATCAAAGCCAAAAACTTTTTGAATGCGATCCAACTGTTCGTTACTGGGTTTTTCGTTAATCATCATGGTTCGATTGCCCTGAACATTGCTGTGTCCCCGAACCGGACAAACACCAGCACCAGGCTTACCTATGCTTCCTTTAAGCAACAGTAAGTTTACGATCTCCTGAATCATCTCTACTCCGTTAGGTTGCTGAGTAAGCCCCATTCCCCAACAAAAAATAATCCGCTTTTTGAATGCCAGCATTTGGGCAGCCTCATAAATTGCAGCTTGTGATACCCCAGAGGCAGCTGCAAGATCTTCCAGTTTGTAATGGTCAAACTGTTTGATAAAGGCATCGTACCCAATAGTTTTATCTGCAATAAATTTTTGGTCAAATACCTCGCCTGGAGATTTTTTTTCAAAATCAATCAGCAGGAGCCCGATAGCTTTTAAAAGCTCCATATCACCATTTATTTTTACAGGCAGATAAAGATCTGCAAGCTTAGCACCACTTCCAATAATGCCATTTATTTGCTGCGGGTTATGAAAACCCATCAGTCCGGCCTCTGGCAAAGGATTAATCGCAATGATTTTTGCCCCGTTTTTTTTACCTTTTTCCAATGCACTCATCATTCTGGGCGCATTGGTTCCCGGATTTTGCCCAATGATCACAATCACGTCTGTATCGTAAAAATCATTTAGCTTTACAGTTCCCTTTCCAATACCAATTGTTGGCAACAAAGCAGTACCCGATGTTTCATGACACATATTAGAGCAATCTGGCATATTGTTGGTGCCAAATTCTTTTGCGAATAGCTGATATAAAAATGAAGCTTCGTTACTCGTTCTGCCAGAGGTATAAAAAGCAGCTTGATCCGGTGTTTCTAATGCATTTAGATGTTCCGCTATTTTTTTAAAAGCATCATCCCAGCTGATAGGCTGATAATGAGTGCCGCCTTTTGGCAAATAAACAGGTTCGGCCAATCTCCCTTTACGGCCTATTTCAAAATCCGTTAATTTGGCCAGATCGAAGACAGAGTTCTTTTTAAAGAAGTCTGCAGTAACTTTTTTAGTAGTTGCTTCCTCTGCCAGAGCCTTTGCCCCATTTTCACAATATTCGCCCAAAGGAGATCGATCATCATCCGGGTCAGGCCAGGCGCAGCTTGGACAATCAAAGCCTCCCATTTGATTCATCCTAAACAAAGCCCTTGTACCACGAATGGGTACCCCCTCCTCAAAAAGATCACCAAATGCCGCCATCACAGCGGGAATTCCTGCAGCCCATGTTTCAACCTTTGTTAATTTCAGGTCTAATAATTTGTATGGATTTTCTGCAGCCGGTTCTTTTTTCTCTTTTTCCATAGCTCATTTGTTTAGTAATGGATTGGGAAAATTATCACTCTGGTCCTCTTCAACATTATCAAGACAAGTAAAGTCTTTTTCAATGAGTAAGCTAACAGGCCCC
>Ga0307412_10000027_pt1 | contig 214663 bp, 188 predicted proteins | sample DK1Cmetagenome_3_FD_203823 | JGI IMG/M metagenome (GOLD analysis project Ga0307412, IMG submission 203823) | Maize rhizosphere microbial communities from greenhouse at UC Davis, California, United States - DK15-C-1 | ecosystem: Host-associated > Plants > Roots > Rhizosphere > Soil | place...
TGCTTTTTACTAAAATATCAAAAAAATTCCTGAAAAAACAAATAACGGAAATCTAAACCTGAAAAATTGTAGATCGCAAACTTTGAGACACAAAAAAAGACTGCCCCTTTTGAGACAGCCTCTTTTTGTTGTATTAGGTAGTCTGCTGCTGAAGCTGAGGTCCTGAAGAAACTAATTTCTTCCCTTCTTCAGTACCGCAGTACTGCTCAAAGTTTTTAATATATCTTGCAGCAAGATCTCTTGCTTTTTCTTCCCATTCTGAAGCACTGCTGTAGGTTTCTCTCGGATCTAAGATTCCTTCGGAAACATTCGGAAGCTGTGTAGGAATTTCAAGGTTCATAATTGGAATGTGAGTTTTAGGAGCGTTTTCAATAGAACCATCAATGATTGCATCAATAATTGCTCTCGTATCTTTCAGAGAAATTCTTTTTCCCGTTCCGTTCCATCCGGTATTTACTAAATAAGCTTTCGCCCCATGCTCTTTCATTTTACCGATCAGTGTTTTAGAATACATTGTCGGGTGAAGGGTAAGAAATGCTTCTCCGAATGCAGGAGAGAAAGATGGTTCCGGTTCTGTGATTCCTCTTTCTGTACCGGCTAATTTGGACGTATATCCGCAAAGGAAGTGGTATTGTGCCTGGTTTTCATCTAAAATAGAAACCGGAGGCAATACCCCGAATGCATCAGCAGAAAGATAAACAATCTTCTTAGCATGTCCTGCTTTAGAAGGAAGAACAATCTTATTGATATGGTAAATTGGGTAAGATACTCTTGTATTTTCAGTGATAGATCCATCAGTATAATCAGCAATTCCATTATTTACCACTACATTTTCAAGAAGCGCATCTCTTTTGATCGCTCTGAAGATATCCGGTTCTTTTTCTGCCGAAAGATCAATCACTTTGGCATAACATCCTCCTTCATAGTTGAATACACCATTGTTATCCCAACCGTGCTCATCGTCACCGATCAGGAATCTCTTAGGATCTGCAGATAAAGTTGTTTTTCCAGTTCCGGAAAGACCGAAGAAAAGAGCTACATCACCTTCTTCACCTACGTTGGCTGAACAGTGCATAGAAGCCATTCCTTTCAATGGAAGGTAATAGTTCATCATGGCAAACATACCTTTCTTCATTTCACCTCCGTACCATGTACCTCCGATGATCTGTAGTTTTTCAGTAAGATTAAACATAATGAAGTTTTCAGAATTCAGTCCCTGAGCTTCCCAGTTTGGATTGGTTGTTTTAGAACCATTGATCACGGTGAAATCAGGCTCTCCGAAGTTTTCAAGCTCATAGTGAGACGGACGGATAAACATATTAGTAACGAAATGCGCCTGCCACGCTACTTCTACAATAAACCTTACTTTTAATCTGGTATCTGTATTGGTACCACAAAAAGCATCAACAACATAGATTTTTTTAGCTTCAGAAAGCTGGTTCAGCACTAATCCTTTACAAGAATCAAAATTTTCTGCTGTAGTAGGAAGGTTTACTTTCCCATCCCAGAAAATTGTGTCTCTCGTAACATCATCCTGAACTATATATCTGTCTTTAGGTGAACGACCTGTGAAAATTCCGGTTTTTACTGATACTGCACCAGATTCCGTAAGCTCAGCTTTCTCAAAGCCTTGATTTTCAGGAGCTATCTCCGCCTGATATAACTCTTCATAAGATGGGTTATAGACGACTTCATAATTTCCTTTAATCCCTAATTTTTCTAAATCCTGGATGATTTTAGCGTGTTTCATTTTACTTATATTTTCTATTTCTTTATTGGGCTCAACAAAATTAATATTAATTATTTGTTAAAGGTGGTTTAAATATAATGATATAAGTCAGAATGACAAATAAAAAAACGGGATTGTAAATTACTGATTATAAATTAATTATATCAGACCATTCAAAAACAGTATTGAAACCTTTTCCCCAAAAATAGTCCTTATAGCCGTGAAATTTGGCACTCATCACAAAATCTCCACCCCAGGCTCCCAAACTTTTGACAAAAACGGGACAGTCTGAGAAAAACGTCTCTTTAACTGTGGGTATTTCAAGGAATTTTGATATTTTCTGCTCATGAATCATCATCAGTTGAGAAAAATTTTCCAATTCTCTGCATAACAAAACTTTCTTTGTGATATCCGAAAATTCATCAATAAGGATTTGAGACTTTGGTTTCGACTTGTAAAAACTGATTCCTTCCCGGCTGTCCTGCTTCTGATTTAAATGAATAAAAATCAGCTCATTTTTGAACGGTGGGTTAAAGTCTGCTTTCTCATAACTGATTTGGGGTTTACTTCTGAAAAGAACGGCAGATTTCTCCTTGGCAACTGCAATATCATAACCGCTTCCGCCCAGACTTATGCTGTTGAGATGGAAAGGATCAATATCCGCCCATTCTGCAAGATTGGTCATTAAAGTAGAACTGCTCCCAAGCCCGTAATCAGCAGGAAACTGAAGATTGGTCTTCAGATGGTAAGTACAATTATTCTTGAATTTGAATTTAGAAAGCTGCTGAACATTTTTTAAAGTATTTAGAATAAATGCAGCGCTTGAGGGAATATTGGTTTCGAGGATCTGCCAGCTTTTATAATCAATGACAGCCTTTAGCCACAATTTGTCCTGATGATGGGCTTCCCAGAAGATCAGGGATCTTTCATCCTCTTTTTCATCAAAAAAAAACTCTTGTCCAAGCTTGGTAGGTACCGCCAGGACAAGAGCTCCGTCTATCGCGAAATATTCTGAAGTAAGCATAAGCTTTCCCGGTGAAAATATTTCGCTCATATTCTTTTAATTAGATTGCAGAAGCAACATCTACAGAACCGTCAATTTTCTTGATCAGTCCCTGAAGGGTTTTTCCAGGACCCACTTCTACAAAATTAGAGGCACCGTCTTTGATCATATTCTGAACAGACTGTGTCCATTTTACAGGACCTGTAAGCTGAGCGATCAGATTTTGTTTGATCTCTTCAGGATTGGTCACGGCTGTAGTGGTGATATTCTGGTATACCGGAATAGTTGCTTTTCTGAATTTTGTTGTTTCAATCGCAGCTGCCAGTCTTTCCTGCGCCGGCTGCATCAATGGAGAATGGAATGCTCCGTTTACAGGAAGCAGCAATGCTCTTTTTGCACCTGCTTCTTTAAGCTTTATGCAGGCTTCTTCTACTGCAGGTGTTTCTCCTGAAATAACCAATTGTCCGGGACAGTTGTAATTGGCAGGTACCACGATACCGCTGATCTGTGCACAGATCTCTTCAACTTTAGCATCTTCAAGACCTAAAATCGCAGCCATAGAACTCGGATTGGCATCACAGGCTTCCTGCATTGCTTTTGCTCTTTCGAATACCAGTTTCAGACCGTCATCAAAGGATAAAACTCCGTTGGCTACTAAAGCTGAAAATTCTCCTAAAGAATGTCCTGCAACCATTTCGGCTCCAAGACCGTTCACTGCTTTTAAAGCAGCTACTGAATGTATAAAGATTGAAGGTTGGGTAACCTCTGTTTTCTTAAGATCTTCATCCGTACCGTTGAACATCAAGGTAAGAATATCAAAACCTAAAATTTCATTGGCAGATTCCATTAAGTCCTTAATGTCTTTTCTAGAATCGTACAATTCTTTTCCCATTCCTACGAACTGAGAACCCTGCCCAGGAAATACAAGTGCTTTCATGTATTGAATTAAATATTATGCAAATATAAAGATAATGTTAAAAATATCCTTTTAAAAAGGCATAAATCGGTTAAGGAACTAATCTTATCACACGGTATCCGGTATTTACGTAAGCTCCGTTTGCTTTAGACTTTACAAATTCAAACTTGGTAGCAAGCTGGGTCTGAACTTTATTCATCTGTTTAAAGATTTCTCCTTTTTTATTTTCTCTGGTCAGCATGTCATTCACAACATCAAAACCTACGATTGCGTATTTTGGAGGTGTTTTGCAGTATTTGCTTTTATAAGCAGCTAAGATTTCTTTCTCAAAGCTACCTTCTGCATTGATCTTTCTGTCCATCAGGTATACAAGGCTTGCCTGGCTCAGATCATCTACTTTCTTCTCAAAAACAGGAGAATAGTACATACTGAATGCTTTTACTCCCTGAACTTCTTTGGAAAGGGCAATTGTTTTATTGGCAAAAGCTTCTCCGGTGGCATCGTTATCGCTGGCAAGAATGGCAATAACCGGAGCAGATTGTCCTGTCATCATATTTTGGTCCAACTGAATTTCTGCAGGAGAATTCACGACAATTATATTTGGATTTTTAACCGCTTTTTCAAGTCCTCCTTTAATGTAGTTGGCAATTTCTTTTTTGCTGTCAGCCACTACATATATTTTCTGATCCGAGTACACCGCTTTTACTTCTTCAACGATTTTGTCTGCATAAGTCTGGTCATTGGTTTCAACAATAATCAGGTTATTATAATTATACAGTTCAGGAGAGTTGGCAAAAGGTGCTACAACCGGTATTTTCTGATTCTTGGTAAAATCAAGAACATCAATCACATTGGATTTAAAGAATGGGCCGATGATCAGGTCTGTATTATCAGGATTGATCTGGGTCATTGAGTTTTTAAATGAGGCTTCATTTCCTGAATCCACAATTTTAATATCAAGTTTCTGTCCGCCTCTGGCATTTCTTTCAATCGCCAGTTTAGCTCCGGTAAGGAAATCCAGCGCCATGGATCTGTATTGGGTTTCGTTGGTACTGTATCCGAAAGGAAGCATTAAAACAACGCTCAATGCATCTCCGCTTTTCTTCACATAAGCCGGATCCTGTTTTTTGATCTTTAAGACCATTCCTGTTTTCAGCCCTTTAGAAAGATCAGGATTTAAAGCAATCAGTTCATCGATTGAAACCCCGAATTTATTAATAATAGAGAATACAGTGTCTCCCTGCTGAACGGTATAGGTAACGTAATCATCAGCCACAGCAGTTACAGTTGCTGTAGATTTTTCGTTTCCTGAATCTATTTTCGTTTTCGGATTTACGGGTTCGGAAACCACAGCTGCATCCGTATTTGTTCTTTTTATTTTGATGGTTTCACCCGGCTTAAGGCCTTTTTCTTCCAACCCTGGGTTCAAAGCAAAAAGTTCCTGCTGGCTGATTCCAAACTGTTTTGTAATTCTGTAATAATTATCTTTTGACTGGATTACATACGCTTCTCCCTCTGCAGGTGTTGTTACTGCTGCGGATGTCTCTGTATGAGTTTCCGTTGGTTTAGTAACGACAGCCGCAGGAACAGCCTGCTGCTCTCCGCCATATTTTTTGATGCTTTCAAGAGGTAAAGTGATCTCATCCCCTATTTTCATATGGGTATCAAGTTCCGGATTCAGTTTTCTTAAGTCTGTTTCAGAGATACGGTATTGTTTTGTAATTCCGTAAATGGTCTGTTTAGGCTGAAGAATAATTTTTCCTACCTGAGCATTTGAATGGCTTGGTTTTACTTTTTCTACGACTGCAGGTTTGGAAACAGGAGCGGTATGCTTTTCAGCTTTCACTGTAACCACATCTCCTATTGCCAGCTTACCGTCTTTGAATTTTGGGTTCAGCTTTAGCAGTTCATCTACAGTAATCCCGTATTTTTTTGCAATATTATAAGGATTATCTCCTTTTACAACGGTGTGAGAGTTCTGGGCAGATACCCCCAAAACCATACATAAACTGGACAAAATAAAAAACCTCTTTATCATACTCGATAATTATAATTTACAAAAATACTTCTTTAAAATTAAATGGCAACAATTATTAATTTGGATTCTTGAACCACCATTTCTTCCCAACAATTTTCAAGCCATGAATAACCATAATCTGAAAAGAATACACTAAAGTTATAGACTCTTTCCTGCCATGTTTTTGAAGGATGAACATCTAAAAACAGGTTTTCCAGTCTTTCAAGCAGTTCGCCCTGTTTAATTTTTTCGGCATGCAGCAGACGCTTTTTCATTCTTTTAAATGATTTCAGCTGCCTTACCTCTTCTGCTTTTATCATATTTCCGAAAGAACGTTCCGTAGTTTCCGCTATTGTTTTCAATTCTGAGAAACTTTTTTCTAAAAGCATTTCTTTTTCTTCCAGCAATGATAATACGCTGCTGCCTTTGAGAATTTTCTGATTGGTAATAGCGGTAAAGTTTCCAAAGAAATCTTCAATATTAAGATCCAGTTTTTCAATTTTTCCAACGGTTTTTTCTTTAATGAAAAGCATAGAATTCCGTGGGATCAAAACAGGGAAGGGAATATTGGTTGCTGCAAAATAATCTTTAAGCTCCAGCCAGTACATGATTTCCGCATTTCCTCCGATATACGCCAAGTTGGGAAGCACTTTTTCCTGATAGACAGGCCGCATTAAAGCATTCGGGCTGAATTTTTCCGGATGATTTTCCAGCTCCTGGAGTATTTCTTCCTGGGTAAATCTTTTATCTGTGTCAACTGCGATATATTTTCCACCATCAAAATCGATTCTGTCTCTTGTTTCGGAAAGATAAAAAAGATTGATATCACGTGGGTTGACCTGAACTTTTCCATATTTCCCGGTAAGAAAATCTACTTTTTCCTTTGAGTTCTTGTGTAAGCTGAAATTCAGCAGCTCATCTTTGAAAATATCTTTGATCTGGTTTTTAAGCTCTTTGGAGTCACCATCAATAATCAACAATCCAAATTCAGAAAAAAGCCTGTTTACTAAAATTTTAATAGCCTCCGTCAAGGTATTTCCGGGTTTATAGGCTTCTTTCAACATCAAAATCAGCTCTGTTCCGAATACGGAATCTTTAAATTCTTTTTCAAATTCAGAAATAAAGAATGTATCGCTGACCGTTATCCTGCCTACCGGTCCGCCGGATTTCTCGTTGATCTCGTAATAATTATGCTCGGTCTTAAAATGGTTGATCTCTGCAAAATCATGATCTTCCGATGCCATCCAGTATATGGGAACAAAGTTAAAATCCGGAAAGTTTTCTTTCAGATAAGTACATGTTTTAATGGTCTGCAAAATTTTATAGACAAAGAAAACAGGTCCGGAAAATAGATTTAGCTGGTGTCCGGTAGTTACAGTAAATGTGTTGGGTGACTTCAGGTTTTCCAGATTTTCTTTCTGTTTCGATGAAAGGGTAAGCTCTGAAAGTTGTGTTTCCAATACATTGGCTAAGATTTGTCTTTGATCCTGTGTAAAAGAATTCTGTTTGAAATGAAGCTGATCTTTAAAGTGATCTAAAGAAAAGGTGTTTTTTTCAAAACCTTCAATTTTCTGATTCAGGAAATCTTTTACCAACTGAGGTATGCTTTCTATATCATTAAATGATATCTTATTTATTGTTTTCAACGCTGTTTTTGCTTTTAGTTGAACAAATACCACACAATACCAATGTTTAATCTGAAATCATAAACCGGATAGTGTGGAAATGCGTATGCTTTATTGTTGGAAATTAACGTTCCTATCTGCTGGCCTTCTACATAGAAGAACATTTTTTTAACCTTCATATTAATATAAAGATCTACAATAGGCTGCCCTCCGATAGAGAATGAACTGGCATCAGGCAGAATATATTCGTTTAAAATGGGGAAATAATCTCTTGAGGCAAATTTTGAGAAATAATAGACTTTCAATCCTGCCTGAATTTCCGCTGCTTTTTTAAATGCCTGACTTTGGAAGAAGAAATTGGCTCTTCCTATAAAACTTGGCATTGGAAGCAGCTCTTTGTTCGTTAAGGCATTTTGGAAATGCAGCCTAGTATTAAGATGGAATTTTCCATAACTGAATGTAGCATCTCCCCCGATCTGAGAAATGTTCAGCGAGTTGCCGCTTTGTTCCGGTGCTCCTTCAGCATTGAAATAGGTGTAATTATCTATTCTGAAATAGTTGGCAAAAATTTCTGTTTTAAACCATTTAAGATTAACACTTCCTCCGATCTCTGTTACCGTCTGGTTTTTGGCATTTTCCAGATAATAATTGTATTTATTGTAAACGGAAGTATTTAAAAGATAATTAAATGATGGATAAGCACTCTGGAAATTTACTTTTGCATTCACAAAATAGTCTTTTACCGGCTCAAACTTTATGTTATTAGCAGTTCTCAGATAGCTGCCGAACTGGCTTCCGTTGGAAAACTCTAAAAATGATTTTAGCTGGAACTTATCCCAAAGCTTAATCTGTAAGTTTCCAACGGCTCCGATCCTGTTTTCTTTAAACTCACCCGGGAGAGTTGTACCATTTACTGTAGCAATGTCTCTTACTCCAAATTTCAGCATCTGATAACGTACTCCACCATCAAGCTTAAATTTTTCATTATCAAAAACAAGACTGACCGTATTGCTGAAGTTATCCGAATATTTTTTTGTGGTAAGTGGAAAACCATTAGTCAATTCTGAAACATCATCATACCAGTAGGATTCTACTGATCCCTGATTGTAAAAATATTTATTTCCCTGATGAGACAGGGTATGTCTTATGCTGAATGGAATTTTTTCTGAATTGAACGGTGTAAATTGATGGCTCAGAAAATATCTTCTGTACGAATACTGAGAGCTTGATGAAGCCAGATTGACCTGGGCATTTTGTCTATTTTTATAGTTGCTGTCACCACTCTGAAAAAGATTATCTTCTGTGATTCCTCCACTTTCCTGGTTGTTAACATTCTGGTGAAGATAATGGGCAAACAATTCATAATTCCCACTCTTGGAAACGTAATGCCCCGAAAATAAAGTATTATTATTCGAAGCTAGTGAGTTTCTATAAAACCCCTGGGAACGAAGTCCCATATATTCAAGGGCAAAATTGAATCTCTTCCCAATATTCTGGGTATAGGTAGATTTTAGTGCAGCCCCATTCTTCATGGCAGTATGATAGATGAAGGTAGCAGTAGGTGTTTTTACGTCATAGTATTTTACATCATCAGCTCCTATGATCATATATGCCTTGTTGGAAGGAAGTAAGGACAGGTTCTGCTCCGGGTTCACTTCGTAAACCAAAGGATTAAATCCTGCCCCTATATTGGCTACCTGGGCTCTCCCAAAGTTATCAGTATTATTGTATTGTGAAAAAATATGGGTTTTATCAAACGTCAGCACGGTATCAAAAATTTTCTTTTCAGAAAACTGGGTCTGATACTGATAATCGTTAATAGTAGGTTTAAAGATTTTCAGTGAATCTTTTTTCCCGGTATCTATGACAAGGGTGTCTTCTTCTTTTTGCGGACTTTTAATATCTGTTTTATTGACTACCTGTGCCTGGGTTACAAAACCGAAGAAGGTTATTATAAAGAGGATGTACTTCATTTTCTGCTATTGTACAGCAAAAATACATGTTTTTTTATAATTATTATTTATTAATAAAGTCAACTAATTTTACAAGATCTCCTTCCTTATTAAAATTAATTTTATTGGATTTCACAAAATCAGATAACTCTTTTTTATCTAAGGATAGCTGTTCCGCAAGTTCATCAGCATTTTTCGGCATTTTATAAAACTGATTTCCACTTGAAATTAAATACAGATCTTTTTCTTTTGCAAAATAGTCATTTGCATCCTTACCATACGCATTAGGGCTCTTTTCACCAGTAATAAGCTCAACCTTCTCTCTTTTAAACAAGCCATATTTAGCATCCTTTTTATTTAAAAGTACTAAATACCCAAATTTTTTATTCCCTAAATAAGTATAATTTTTTATGATGTAGGTTTTATTTAATGTAGGAAAATGAATAACCAACCCTTCTACTTTATTCACAAAGTAATTTTCATTATCTTTTGCAAACTCCATTTCATCCTCATAAGCATTATATCGAAGATCCTGAATATTATTTGAATACCCCTCAATCGAGACTTTTTCAAATTTCTTACTATTCATATACGGATTACCATCTATTTTATACTCACCACTTTTGACCCTTTTACCGAGAGTAAAAATTTTATCACTAGACATAAAAACATTATCATTACCTGCTTGCGCAAAAGCAGTTGATAAGATAGAAAGTACAGCTAAAGTTAAAATTATCTTTTTCATATTACTTTAAAGATTTATGTAAAGATAATAAATTCTTTTTTTGTATTTTAATAAAAAAAACCGCCAATGGCGGTTTTTTTTATTAGGAATAAAATTATTGATAAATTCTAATTATCATAACCTGGATTAGATTGTACTGCTCCAACATTAGTTTCTGATAAAGGAATTGGGAAAGCATTCAACAATGGACTTGTACTAGCAGTTGTTGGTCTAGGAACAGCATCACCCCATCTTCTAAGGTCCCACTGTCTCAAACCTTCTCCTAAAAGCTCTCTTGTTCTTTCTTTTTTCAGTTCTACCATATCAACAGTTGTCGCAGCAGGTAGATTCCTATTAAGTTGTATTTCATTAAAATAAGCCAATGCCTTAGTAGCACTACCTCCATTAAGCTCAGCTTCAACACCATCTAATAAAATTTCTTCATAACGAAGCATTTTGATATTGTCAGCACCTGAAGCATTTAAATATTTTCCTTTTGCTCCATTAGCGTTAGATAAATAATTTGTAGCCCCTGTAGTAATAAGAGATCTTCTAACGTCTGCTGTAGAGTATAGTGCTACAGTAGCAGGTCTTATAACAAGATTACGATATCCACCATTGCTTAATTTATGTCTATAAGAAGCCGTACCAAGAGCTGAAGCATTTCCTACAGCTAATTCAAACATTGAATTGGAAGCAGAACCATTCATTGCAAAAGTAAAAGAAGACTGAAGATTGGCAGCACCAATTACTTGGTACCCACCAGCGTCAACAATATCGTTTACTAATTGTCTCACCTTAGCATAATCACCTTTATAAAGATAAAATCTAGCCATTAAGCCTTTTACAGCTGAAAGCGATAACTCAGTTCTATTAGAAGGTCCTGAATCCCAATCAGCATGATCTTCCATTAATTGTTCTGCTTTAGCAAAATCAGCGGCAATTTGCGCTTCCGTTTCTGCAATAGAACTTCTTGGTTGCTTAGCTAAAGGATCATATTTAAGTGGTAAAACGATACCTAAACTTGTTGGTGATCCAGTATATTTCTGCCCATATAAGCGAAGTAAATCGAAAAAGCCAAGAGCCCTAATTGCATAAGCCTGCCCTTGTAAAAACCCTGCGTAGTCTTTATCGTCTTGATTAAATGAACCAAAATCTGTATTAATTACGACATTAGCCAAACCAACGGTTTTATAGATATGATTCCAAGTATCTTTTGCGTAAGCATCAGCAGAGGTCTGCGTATAGTTCATAACGTTTACGTAGTAACCACTTGCTCCATTACTAAGCATTTCGTCAGATCTCACTTCACCATAAGCCAAGAAATCACATCCATAGTAGTACTGACTTCTCATTGCAGCATAGCCACCTCTTACAAAAGACTCTACTTCCTGAACAGACTTTAAAGGAGCTTGTTCTACTTCCTGATAGAACTCTCTATCAACAAAATCATCACTACAAGAGACATTTAAAGTCAAAAGTCCAATAGATAATAATGCTACTTTTAATATTTTATTTTTCATTTTTTCTTTTTTTAAAAACTTAAATTAACACCAAATAAGAATGACTTCAAAACTGGTAAACTTAGATCTGTATAACCTGATATATTTGTTTCAGGATCAAATTTAAGATTCTTATCGAATCTGTATGTATACGCATTATTAGCCATTACATATACTTGCAATGAACCAAATCCAGATCCATTAAGGAAATCACTACTAAATGTATAACCTAATCTAGCATTGCTTAGACGAATATAATCTGAATCATATAAAAATCTCGTTGAAGCACTATTTGACAATTTATTCCCTCCAATAATTGGTTTTGGATTAGAAGCACCAGTATTAGTTGGCGTCCAATAATCCCCCATCACATCACCATATCCTGGATAGTTAACTGAATACTGTCCGTCTGAATATAAGTAATTAGACCAGTTATCATAAATCTTACCTCCAAATCCATAAGTGAATTGTAAGTCAAGTGAAAATCCTTTATAAGAAAGACTAGTGTTGGCACCACCAAAAACATTACTTAAGAAAGAACCTTGTACAGCCTGTTTAGCCAAGTTATAGTTATTAGTTGTTTCTCCGTCTACACCATTAATATACCAAAGTGGATCTCCATTGTTAGGATCTACTCCTGCCCATTTTCTCAAATAGAATGTTCTTACTCCTTCACCAACTCTAATTGTTGTTGTTGACGTATTAACATCTGAGCCATACAACTCAGTAACTTCATTATCAAGAGTAGATAAGTTAGCTCCAATTGACCAGTTAAATTGATCTCTATCTCCTTTAAAGATATCTGCATTTACAGAAAATTCGAAACCTTTGTTTACCAATGTTCCAATATTATCAACATAATATGCATTTCTAAGATCAGAAGGGTTGTTAACACCTTGTGCCGCAGATAATGGAATATTATAGATTAGATCTTTAGTTTTCTTATTATAGTATTCTGCAGAAACAGTCAATCTATTTCTAAAGAATCCCATATCAATTCCAACATTGAAAGGGTTTACAGTTTCCCAAGACAAATTAGGATTAAAAACCCTATTCATAGTTGCTGCTGCAAAATCATTATAGTTGGTTGTATAAGAATAAGTAGCATACGGATTAGCAGTTACCTGATTTCCTAATTTACCATAAGAAGCTCTAAACTTCAGCATAGAGATAGCATCGATATTTTTAATTGTTTCAAAACGAGCTAAATCTAATCCAACCCCCACAGACCAGAAATTACCAGCTTTTTTACCTGGAGTAAACTGAGAGAGAATATCACGTCTGTAAGACGCATCTAATAAAATTAATTTATCGTAGTCATAATGACCAGTAGCTGCATAACCATAACGAGATGTTACATCTCTATCACCAGCGTAACCAAATGGCACAACAAAATTCGTCAGAGTTTCAAGAGTTGGAGAACCAACGGTAATTCCTGTAGCTGTCAAATATTTATTATCTCTTTTATATGCTTCCTGAATTAATGATGCTCCAAAATTATGAAGGTCAAGTCTATAAGTGAAATCTAAGATATTTTGTACGTTAAAATTAAAATATCTATTTACACTTGTTTGTTGATACCCGCCATAACCTTGTCCATCTCCATGTACTGGATTCCAATAGGTATCCTCTTCTAAGTTAATATATTCCGGAGAGAAAACAAATCTATACGTAAGATTCTTTAATATTTTATATTCAGCATTTAAGTTTGCAAACGCTCTGAAAGTTCCTCCGCGAACATAGTTCATTTCTTGAAGAGCAGCAGAGTTAAAATTACCATTGCTCAATCTGCCACCACTTCCATAATTAAAGCTTCCATCAGGATTTGTCACTGCATCTGTTGGTCTATTAAAGTATTGAGTAAGAATTGGGTTTGAAAATGCACCTGCATCACTCAATGTGCTTATTTTCCCATATGAAAATTGGAAATCTGTACTTATTTTCAACTTATCAGTGGCCTGATATCCTATTTTCGTAGTGAATGCTAGTCTATCAAAATAAGATCCTTTAACAACACTTTCCTGGTTATAATAATTTACAGATGAATAATATGTAAATTTTTCATTTCCACCGGAAACATTAAAATCTATATTTTGTTGATACCCTAGCTTCTGAGTTGCTTTCTGCCAATCAGTATTATTTGTAGATTGAAAAACATCCGCAGCATTAGCTCCTACAGCTCCATTTGCAATTTGTTCTGCAGTATAATTTACATTATCACGGTTTGAATACGCCTGAAGTAAATATGTTTGCCAATCAGAAGTTGAGAAAGACGCATGAGGTTTTACTGCTCTATCATTAAAACCACTACTGAAACCAAAATTAAATCTAGCTTTTCCTTTCTTGCCCGATTTTGTTGTAATTACAATAACTCCAGCCCCAGCATCAGCACCATATACAGCTGTAGAAACAGCATCTTTTAATACAGTAACATTTTCAATATCGTCAGGGTTCAATCCTGCCAAAGCATTTGCCGTTGTAGTTTGTCTTGACAAGTCACCTGAAGAAATCCTTACACCATCAACGATGTAAATAGGTGAAGAAACCCCATTAATTGATGAAATACCTCGAACACGAACATTTGTCATTCCCCCTGGCTGACCAGAAGCACTACCCGTTTGCACCCCTGCAACTCTTCCTTGTAGCATTTTATCTACAGAAGCCACAGGAACATCCTCAATAGATTTTGCTGTCATAGTGCTGACTGATCCCGTCATTTCTTGGATTGTCTTCTTTTGTCCGAATCCAACCATCACTACCTCTTCAATTTCTGTAGTAGCTGTGTCTTTTTTCGTCGTTTGTGCAAAAGCCACCTGTCCTAAGAAAAACAGAGCTCCAGCACTTAATACACGTAGTTTAACATTCATATTAACAAATTTTAATATATTTAATTCGCAAATATGTTAATAAATATTAACACTCACAAGTGTACTAACAGTCACATTAACAACTGTTCGTTAATTAGTTGTGCGTATAATTGTTGAAATAATATGGATTAAACAATAATATTCATCATTATTTGTATAAAATATTTTTTTTTTACTTATGTTATTTTTTTTAACAAATTATTACTAACACGAAAAATATTATTTAGAATTGATATAAATTATATTTTTTAAAAAAGTATCTTAAAATCAAAGGATTCTCGCAAAGGAAACCAACTGGTAATCAACTGCAATACAGCGTTAGGAAGAAAAGACAAAAAGCCTATTATCCCTTTGTCTTTCAAAACCAATTTACTTTGGGAGTATTTCAGATAATGCATTATAATCTTCTGTTTTCTTTAATTTATTTTGTTAAAAAAAGAGATCAAGACCATAACTTTATCAAAAATGATTTTTTGAAATCTTTTGAATTTAAAGGAATCAGTACTATAGTTTCTAAATTACACAGGAAATCATCAGCTTTTACATTGGGAAATTTAGTTAAAACATACTTTGATCATATGTATTTTCTGCAATTTTCCATTAGAAAACTTACAGTTTCTTTTCTCTCGATGGTAAAATTCTTTATCCAAAAGGTGACCCTCCATATTCATTGCCTGCCAACCAAATTTATCAAAACTTTATGATAATTTCTGACACCAACCTGTCACAGTGAGTATATTGAAGATTGTATTTTAATTTGGGAAAAAGCAAAAAAAAACCACTTTTTTCAAAGTGGTTTTCATATTATATAGTTTAAAACTATTTTATTTAAGCTTCTTCTTAACAGCTACTTCTTCGTAAACTTCAAGAATATCTCCGACCTCAATATCGTTATAGCCTTTAAGATTCAATCCGCATTCGTAACCTTTGGTTACTTCTCTCACATCATCTTTGAAACGTTTTAAGCTTTCCAGCTCACCGTCAAATTTAACGATACCATCTCTCAGTACTCTTACTTTAGACTGTCTGGTTACCTTTCCTGAAAGAACCATACATCCTGCAATTGTACCTACCTTAGAGATCTTAAATACCTCTCTGATTTCGACATTACCAATTACCTGTTCTTTGATCTCAGGAGAAAGCATTCCTTCCATTGCTTCTTTAACCTCATCAATGGCAGCATAAATTACTGAATATGTTCTGATCTCGATTTCCTCTTTATCAGCCAATTCTTTAGCATTAGCACCGGCTCTAACATTAAATCCGATAATAATTGCGTCAGAAGCTGTTGCTAAGTTAACATCAGATTCAGTGATCTGTCCAACTCCTTTGTGTAGGATATTAACATTGATCTCTGCTGTAGACAATCTTTGTAACTGATCAGATAATGCTTCTACGGAACCATCCACGTCACCTTTAAGGATAATATTCAATTCTTTAAATTCACCTAAAGCAATTCTTCTTCCAAGTTCTTCAAGTGTAGTATGCTTCTTGGTTCTTATTGAAAGTTCTCTCTGCAACTGCTCTCTCTTATTGGCTATTGTTTTAGCTTCGCTTTCATCTGAATATACCTTAAATTTATCACCAGCTGTCGGTGCTCCGTCAAGACCTAAGATCGTAACAGGAATTGAAGGACCGGCCTCTTTAAGGTTTCTGCCTCTTTCATCAAGCATAGCTTTTACCTTACCGTGATTTTTACCTGCCACTACATAATCTCCAACTTTCAAGGTTCCGGTCTGTACCAACATAGTGGCAACGTATCCTCTACCTTTATCCAATGAAGCTTCAATGACAACTCCCTGAGCTGCTCTGTCAGGATTAGCCTTCAGATCAAGCATTTCTGCCTGAAGTAATACTTTTTCCAAAAGAACATCCATATTGTTACCAAACTTCGCAGAGATTTCCTGCGCCTGAACATTTCCACCCCATTCTTCTACCAGAATATTCATCCCGGAAAGCTGCTGACGGATATTATCAGGATTAGCATTTGGCCTGTCCACTTTGTTTAAAGCAATGATCATTGGTACTCCTGCAGCCTGTGCGTGAGAGATTGCTTCTCTCGTTTGAGGCATTACATCATCATCGGCAGCAATTACAATAATTGCAATATCGGTGATCTGAGCACCTCTGGCTCTCATCGCGGTAAACGCTTCGTGACCCGGTGTATCTAAGAATGTAATTCTTTGTCCGTTTTCTAATTTTACGTTGTATGCTCCAATGTGCTGGGTAATACCTCCTGACTCACCAGCGATAACGTTGGTTTTTCTAACGTAGTCAAGTAAAGATGTTTTACCGTGGTCAACGTGACCCATTACCGTTACGATTGGTGCTCTTGGAGAAAGATCCTCCTCAGTATCCATATCCTCTTCAGATTCTACCTCTTCAAGGTCAGCATCTGAGAATTCTATTTTATAACCAAATTCATCTGCAACTAATAATAGAGTATCAGCTTCAAGTCTTTGGTTCATTGTTACCATTACACCTAAAGAGAAACAAGCAGAAATAACTTCTGTTGGAGAAACATTCATTAAACTCGCCAATTCACCTACTGTGATGAATTCGGTAACCTTTAATGATCTGTCTTGAGCATCAATTTCCTGCTGACGTTCATCCTGCTCTCTACGGTAAGTTCTTTTATCTTTTCTGTGCTTAGCAGATTTAGATTTACCTCCTTTATTGGTTAATTTTTCAAGGGTTTCCTTGATCTGGTTTTTAACCTGCTCGTCGGTAAGCTCAACAGGCATAGTTCTCTGCCCTGGCCTGTTGTTGTTTCCGCCTGGCCCTTTTTTGAATCCGCCTCCCTGACCCGGTGGACGGTTTCCTTGGTTATTTCCAAAACGGTTTCCTCCAGGACCTCCTTGGCCTGGCGGACGGTTTCCTCCTGGGCCACCCTGCCCTTGTGGACGGTTCCCTCCAGGACCTCCCTGCCCCTGAGGACGGTTACCCTGACCTCCTTGGTTATTGTTATTATTTCCTGAGTTTTGGTTATTCCCCTGTCCCTGTTGGTTTGGACCTCCGGGTTTTTCAATTCTCTTTCTTTTCTTTTTAGCGCCAGAACCAGGTTTTGGTGCAAACTGCGTTAAGTCAATCTTTTCACCAACGATCTTAGGACCGTCAAGCTTCTGATAAACAGTTTCTATTTTCTGAGGTTCCTGAGATTCAGGCTCAGCTGGTTTTTGAGGCTCTGTTTTATTTTCAACAGGCTCAGGCTTCTTTGGAGTTTCTTTCACAGGTTCTGCCGGTTTTTCCTCTTCTTTTTTCTCCTCCATTTTGGGTTTATCTTTTTTCACAGGTCTATTTCTGGATTCTATTTGGGACAGATCTATTTTATCCAGAACTTTGAATTCCTGTTTTTCAGGAGCTGCTTTAACTTCCGGTTCAGCCACAACTTCTTCTTTCTTCTCTTCAACCGGTGCTGCTACAGGTGCTGGCGCTGCAGGAGCCGCCTCAACTTCAGGAGCTTTAGATTCCAGATCTATTTTACCTAAAATCTTAGTTTCCGGTTTATTTGCTTTAGCTCTTATTACTTCAGGGGTTTTCTTTTCTTCAATTTCCAGTTTTTCTTCCGGAACTTTAGTGATCACCACCTCATGGGAAGCCTTTCTCTGTTCGCCGTCTTTGGCAAACTCAGCCTCCAATGCAGAATATGCCGCTTCTTCTAATTGAGCGTTAGGATTGTTTTCAACTTCGAAATCCTTTGACTGTAAAAACTCTACTAATCTGGACATCGAAATATTGAATTCCTTAACCGCTTTATTTAATCTTATTTTTGGCATCTATATTATTTACTATTTTTTTAATTCTTAAAATTAAAGTATTTCTTTTTTACTGTTTATTAAAATTCCATTAAAAATCTTAATCTTCAAATTCTTCTTTCAGAATACGCTTAACATCTTCGATAGTTTCTTCTTCAAGATCTACCATATTCAGAAGACTTTCGGTATCCTTATCTAATACTGATTTCGCAGTAGTAAGACCTACTTTCTTAAATTCATCCAAAATCCACTGCTCAATATCGTCATTAAATTCTCTCAAATCAACATCGTCATCCTCGCTGGATTCTCTATAAACATCAATTTCATATCCGGATAACCAAGAAGCCAGTCTGATATTCTGCCCCTGTTTTCCGATTACTTTGGAAATCTCTTCAACCGGAGTATAAACCAATGCATAGTTTGCATCCTCGTTGATATCAATTTTGTTGACGGTTACATTTCCTAAAGCTCTCTTCACCATGATTTCAGGGTTTTTAGACCACTGAATCACATCAATGTTTTCATTTCTCAACTCTCTTACAACGCCATGAATTCTGGATCCTTTCACTCCCACACAAGCACCTACAGGATCTATTCTGTCATCATAAGCATCTACTGCAATTTTCGCCTTCTCACCAGGGATTCTTACTACTTTCTTAAGCATAATCGTTCCGTCCTGGATTTCAGGAATTTCCAGCTCCAGTAATTTTTCTAGGAATTTAGGTGCAGTTCTAGAAATAATAATCTGTGGTTTTGAACCTTTAAAATCTACTGTCTCAACAATAGCTCTGATATTTTCGCCCTTTTTAAAGAAATCGGACGGGATCTGGTTTTCTTTTGGCAAGATGAATTCGTTCTCCTCATCATCTAACAAGATCACATGTTTGTGACGGATGTGGTGAACCTCTCCAATAACAATTTCCCCGATCTTATCTCTGAACTGTTCATAAAGCATTGCATTATTATGCTCCTGAAGTTTTGTAGCCAGGATCTGCTTTAAGGTAAGAATATTTCGTCTACCCAGCTGGGCAACAGGAATTTCCATTGTAAAATCTTCGCCAACTTCAAAAGTAGGATCAATCTTCTTAGCTTCAGAAAGCTCAATTTCCAGATCGTCATCTTCAGACATTTCGTCTTCTACAATCGTTTTATTTAAAAATATCTGAAAATCTCCTTTATCAGGATTCACAATTACATCAAAATGATCATCTGAATCAAATCTTTTTCTTAAAAGGGTCTTCAGTGAATCTTCAATAATTGCCATAAGATCAATCTTACTGATCCCTTTTTCGTCTTTAAAATCACCAAAGGATTCAATCAACGCTATATTATCCATCTATTTTTTTTTCTTTTAAAATTTAATTATTACTAACGCTTTTTTTATCTCAGAGTAAGGAATTTCTTTTTCCTCCTCCACATCCACTTTCCCTTTTCCGATTTCTTTCGGCTTTCGGTAGCGTAAAATAAGTGTAATCTTTTCATCATCCACTTTTGCCAGCTCACCCTCAATTTCAGAAGAATCATTCAGCAAAACTTCTATTTCTCTTCCTAAATTTTTTCTGAACTGTCTTGGAGCGGAAAGCGGCTCACTTAGTCCCGCAGACATTACCTGAAGACTGAAATCATGCTCTTCACGGTCCATATTAAACTCTATCGCACGGCTTGCATCAAGGCAGTCCTGAAGAGTCACCCCATTATCACCATCCAAGATCACCGTAATATCATCTCCTGCAGAAAATTTCAGATCAACAAGAAATAAATCCTTTCTGGTCTCAAGGAATTCATTTAATAATTCTTCAATTCTTTTTCTAAACTCCATACATTAATTATCTTGATTTACAGTACGAAAAAAGGCTTTCTTCCGAAGCCTTCCCATTTTTCCCGTAAATCCACTGCAAATATAAGCATTTTTTCTAAAAAAGCAAAATCTACTTAATTATCAAGTAAATACCTTAAAATTTTGATTAAGGTAAATTAAACAGGCCAGTGAAAGTATTTTTATTATTTTTGTCTGAAATTTAAAAACATACATTTTGAATATAACAATTGTAGGAACAGGTTATGTAGGGCTGGTTACAGGTACTACCCTGGCAGAACTTGGCAATTCAGTATACTGTGTTGATATTGATGAAAAGAAAGTAGAAGGTATGAAAAACGGCATTGTTCCCATCTATGAGCCGAACCTTGAAGAGATGTTTCTGAGAAACATTCAATCCGAAAGATTATTTTTCACCACCAATCTTAAGGAAGCTTTGGATAAAAGCGAAGTTATATACCTGGCGCTACCCACACCGCCGGGAGAAGACGGCTCTGCAGATCTTTCATACGTTATCCAGGTTGCCAATAATATCGGAGAAATGATGACAGAGTATAAGGTCATCGTTAACAAAAGCACTGTTCCCGTAGGAACCGCAGACAGGGTAAGAGAAGTAATTGCTTCTAAAACGGACATTCCTTTTGATGTAGTTTCCAACCCGGAATTCTTAAGAGAGGGTTTTGCCGTGGAAGACTCTATGAATCCTTCGAGAGTCGTGGTGGGTGCCAGCTCTGAAAAAGCAAAGAATATCATGGCTCAGATTTACCAGCCATTTACCAATACAGGAATTCCCATCATCTTTATGGATGAAAAGTCATCGGAGCTTACAAAATATGCCGCCAACTCATTCCTTGCCGTAAAAATCACTTTCATGAATGAAATTGCCAATTACTGTGAGAAAGTAGGTGCTGACGTGGATAAAGTCAGACTTGGGATGGGAAGTGATGACAGAATCGGACACCGGTTTTTATTTCCAGGTATCGGATATGGTGGAAGCTGTTTCCCTAAAGATGTAAAAGCTCTTATAAAGTCAGGAATACAGGAAGATTTTAACTTTCAGATCCTTGAGGCTACGGAAAAGGTAAATACTTCACAAAAAGTAATTTTGGTTTCGGAGATTGAGAAATACTTCGGAGGAGATATCAGCGGAAAGAGAATTGCCATGTGGGGCTTGGCATTTAAGGCTAACACAGACGACATCCGTGAAGCGTCTTCTTTAGACAATATTGCTCTTTTACTGGAAAAAGGCGCAGAAATTGCCGCGTATGATGCGGTAGCAGAAAATAACGTAAAGAAACTTCTTGGTGATACGATACATTATGCAAAAGGAATGTATGATGCTCTTGAAGATGCAGATGCTTTATTCATTGCTACAGAATGGCCTGAATTTAAAAACCCGAATTTTGAACTGATGGCTAAAAAAATGAAAAATAAAGTCATTTTTGACGGAAGAAATATGTATCCATTGGAAATTCCTGCACAGAATGGGTTCCATTATAAAAGTATAGGTAGAAAAACCATAGAGAATAAATAGATGAAAAATATAATTATTACCGGAGGAGCAGGATTTATAGGCTCTCACGTTGTAAGGGAATTTGTGAAAAATAATCCGGACACAACGATCATAAATCTTGACGCACTTACTTACGCCGGAAATCTGGAAAATCTAAAGGATATTGAAAATGAGCCTAATTATGTTTTTGAAAAGGCAGACATTACAAAACCCGAAGAATTAAGAAAAGTATTCGAAAAATATAATCCCGATGCTGTTGTGCATCTGGCGGCAGAAAGTCATGTAGACAGAAGTATTACAGATCCAATGGCGTTCATTAATACCAATGTAAACGGAACTGCCAATCTTCTTAATCTGTGTAAGGAATTCTGGACCTTAAATCCGGACCATACCCATGGAAGATTTCCTGATGAGAAAAGAAATAATTTATTTTATCACGTTTCTACGGATGAAGTATACGGAAGCCTTGGCGAAACAGGATTCTTTTTGGAAACGACCGCTTATGATCCGCAATCTCCATATTCAGCTTCAAAAGCAGCGTCTGACCACCTGGTAAGAGCATATGGAAACACGTATGGAATGCCTTTCATCATCTCCAACTGTTCAAACAATTACGGTCCGAATCATTTCCCTGAAAAATTAATTCCTCTGTGTATTTCCAATATTATTAATGAAAGACCACTGCCAATTTATGGTGACGGAAAATATACAAGAGACTGGTTATTTGTAATAGATCATGCAAAAGGTATCCATCAGATCTTTAATGAAGCTAAAACCGGAGAGACATACAATATCGGGGGATTCAACGAGTGGCAGAATATCGACCTTGTTAAAGAACTGATCAAGCAAATGGATTCCAAATTGGGAAAACCGGAAGGGCATTCAGAAAAATTAATCACGTTTGTAAAGGACAGACCGGGACACGATAAGCGTTACGCTATTGATGCGACTAAACTTAATAAAGATTTAGGCTGGAAACCATCTGTAACTTTTGAGGAAGGTCTTTCAAAAACCATTGACTGGTATCTTGAAAATAAAGAGTGGCTGGAAAATGTAACAAGCGGTGATTACCAGAAATACTACGAGACTCAGTATAATTAACACAAAAAAAATGAAAGGTATTATATTAGCCGGAGGATCCGGGACAAGACTTTACCCTCTTACCATAGCTGTAAGCAAGCAACTGATGCCCGTTTACGATAAGCCAATGATCTATTATCCTCTTTCAACTTTGCTGCTGGCTGGGATTAAAGATATTCTGATCATTACAACTCCTCATGATCAGGCAGGATTCATCAAACTTTTAGGCGATGGATCTCAGATTGGCTGTCATATAGAATACGTTGTACAGCCAAGTCCCGACGGACTGGCACAGGCCTTTATTTTAGGTGATCAATTCATCGGCAATGACCCTGTTGCATTGGTTTTGGGAGACAATATTTTCTATGGTTCTGAAATGGGCACTTTACTAAAGAATAAAACCAACCCGGATGGCGGAGTGGTTTTTGCCTACCATGTTTCAGATCCCGAAAGATACGGCGTTGTGGAATTTGATGATCATTTTAAAGCTGTTTCTATTGAGGAAAAACCTTTAAACCCTAAATCAAATTATGCAGTTCCCGGCTTATATTTTTATGATAACGAAGTAGTGGAGATCGCAAAAAACATACAGCCTTCTCCAAGGGGAGAACTTGAAATTACGGATGTCAACAATGTTTATTTAAGCAAAGGAAAACTTGAAGTAGGTGTTTTGGACAGGGGTACCGCATGGCTTGACACAGGAACTTTTGATTCCCTGAATGATGCTTCTGAATTTGTAAGTGTTATTGAAAAAAGACAGGGCTTCAAAATAGGCTGTATTGAAGAAATTGCGTTCCGGAATAAATTCATCAACGAAGAAAAACTGCTGGAAACCGCTGAAAAATATGGCAAAAGCGGTTATGGTGAATACCTGAAACAGCTCGTAAGAAAGTAACATTACATATTCTGAACTTTATACAACTATTGGCTTTATAGCCGATAGTTTTTTAATGTAATATTATCTCGTATTTTCTCTAATTTGAAACACCTATTTGATATAAATTTTTATACTGAGTTACATAATAATAACAGGCTGTACTCCGATAGTAATTTTATAATTAACTTTGAGGGCTTAAAGAATTATTTATAAACATTAATGGAATACAATAAACCGCAAATCATTACATTCGATAAAATAGGATCAACATCACTGGGCTACATTACTATTGCGGAGACTCAGAAAAATGTTCCTTTTGAGATAAAACGTGTCTACTGGACGTATTATACGCCGCATGATGTAACGAGAGGAGGACATGCTCATAGGGCATTGCAGCAGTTTATATTTGCTGTTTCAGGAACCATTATCTTTAATACAGAGGATAAAGATGGCCATAAAGAAGTTTTTACTTTGGATCATCCTACAAAAGGTTTATATATTCCCAAACTGGTATGGCGTGACATTCAGTTTTCCCATAATGCAGTACTGCTATGCCTGGCTTCGGAAGAATATGATGAGGCAGATTACTTCAGAGATTATGAAGAATTTAAAAAGACGACAATTAAATAATATATGAAATCCGATATAGGAATGTATATATATTTGTAAAAAAGCGATTACCTACCAGCCTTAGTCTCTATGAAATACACCTGGGAGGTGAGGCTTGAAAATTGAAATTAAAAACGGTTACGAAAATGATTAACTTTTTAGATTTAAAAAAAATAAACCTTAAATATCAGGAAGAAATTGAGAATAAACTTTTAAGTGTTTTCCGCAGCGGCTGGTATTTAATGGGAGGCGAACTTAAAAACTTTGAGACCAATCTTGCTTCATATATCGGCTCAGAATATGCTTTAGGGGTAGCCAACGGACTGGACGCCCTTCGCCTTATCTTCCGTGCCTATATTGAATTGGGTATCATGGAGCCCGGTGATGAAGTTCTAGTTCCGGCCAATACTTATATCGCTTCAGTTCTGGCTTTATCAGATAACGGACTCATTCCCGTATTTGTAGAACCGGATGCCAACACCTATAATATTGATATTTCAAAAATTGAAGAAAAAATAACGCCGAAAACAAAAGCCATCCTCATTGTCCACCTTCAGGGAAGAATTGTTTTTTCCGAAGAGCTTAAAAATATTGCATCAAAATATAATCTAAAGATTGTAGAAGATAATGCACAGGCAATTGGTGCAGAATGGAAAGGTATTAAATCAGGAAACCTTGGTGATGCTGCAGGCTTCAGTTTTTATCCCGGGAAAAATCTTGGCGCTTTAGGTGACGCAGGAGCTGTAACCACGAACGATAAACAAGTATACGATGCGATACGCGCTATTGCTAACTACGGCTCAAACCAGAAATATGTCAACATTTATAAAGGATTAAATTCCAGGCTGGATGAAATTCAGGCCGCCGTTCTGGACGTGAAGCTGAAATACATTGACCAAGAAAATAATGCCCGAAGAGACATTGCCAAAAGATTTATCTCTGAGATCAACAATCCCAAGATCACCCTTCCTGAAAATCCGGCTGACGAAAATGAGCATGTATGGCATGTTTTCGTGATAAGAACAGAAAAGAGAGATGAGCTTCAGGCTTATTTAACGGGAAAAGGCATCAGTACCATTATCCACTATCCTATCCCGCCTCACAAGCAGGAAGCATATAAAGAGTACGGACACCTTTCATTCCCGATTACAGAGAAAATGCACCATGAGGTACTGAGTCTTCCCATTTCTTCTGTTTTGGAAGAGGAAGAGATTCAGGCCATTATCAAAGCAGTTAACGCGTTTTAAATTATAAAAGTAATACCTCATAAGAAAGCTGCTACAGTGAATATTACAAACAACTTGTCAACAAATAAGATTCTTATTATAAATTTCAATAACTATTGGCTTTATGGCTAATAGTTTTTTGTTCATAATAACAAATATTAATATATTAGTTGTTGGTTTCAGTTTTATATGAATAATTATTCACTAATTGAAAAAGCTAAATAAGAATTAAATATTTTAAATTTGCAAAAACTTACACAAATGAATGAACCACAGCAGAAGTGGACAGAAACGATTGATGCCGAGCATTCTTTATTCGACCTAAAACTTAAAGAGGTCTGGAGATATAAAGATCTGGTCTATATGTTTGTTAAAAGAGACTTTGTTTCCAGCTTTAAACAAACTGTACTGGGACCGGTATGGTTTTTTATTAACCCTATCCTGACCACGATTGTATATCTTGTTGTTTTCGGTAAAATAGCTAAACTTCCTACAGATGGACCTCCCCTCTTATTTTATCTTGCAGGAGTTACCCTTTGGAATTATTTTTCAACCTCACTTATCGCAACATCCAATACATTTGCAGGGAATGCCGGTATTTTTGGAAAAGTTTATTTTCCAAGACTTGTCACTCCATTGTCAATAGTAATATCCAATCTGATGCGGTTTGGAGTACAATTCCTTCTGTTTATCCTTGCCTGGATATATTATCTCAGTAAAGGAGAAGTTCATCCCAACATCTGGGTACTTGCCACACCATTCCTGATCATCCTGATGGCTTTTTTCGCCTTAGGAGTCGGAATGATTTTTTCCTCACTTACTACCAAATACAAAGACCTCAGCATGTTGCTGGGATTCGGAATAAGCCTGTACATGTATGCAACACCGGTCATCTATCCGGTATCTGCACTACAGGGAGTTTTCAGAAAGCTGGCTTATTATAATCCACTGACAGGTGTTTTTGAATGCTTTAAATATGCATGGATCGGTACCGGGGACTTTTCACCTGCAATGCTGGGAGTCAGTTCAGTGATCATTCTGATCCTTCTGATGATAGGCGTTGTTGTTTTCAATAAGGTTGAAAAGACTTTCATGGATACCGTTTAGGAATCATGTTTATTAATTTAAAAATCAATTAAAATATGCTGGCTTTAAAAGCAGAAAATATATCAAAACAGTACCGTCTCGGACAAGTGGGAACAGGTACGCTTTCCCACGATCTGAACAGGTTTTGGCACAAAGTAAGAGGCAAGGAAGATCCGTATTTAAAAATCGGGGAAGCTAACGACAGAGCAACAAAAGGAGATTCTGAATATGTATGGTCACTCCGGGACATCGATTTTGAAATTGAGCAGGGAAGTGCCGTAGGAATCATCGGCAGAAACGGAGCCGGAAAATCCACCCTGCTTAAAATTCTGAGTAAGGTAACCAAACCTACTACAGGAAAAATACACACCAACGGCAGAATTGCTTCTTTACTGGAAGTAGGTACAGGTTTCCACCCTGAAATGACGGGGCGCGAAAATATTTTTCTCAACGGCGCCATTCTCGGAATGACACGGAAAGAAATCACAAGAAAATTTGATGAGATCGTTGCTTTCTCAGGAGTGGAAAGATATATAGATACTCCGGTAAAAAGATATTCTTCCGGAATGTATGTGCGCCTTGCATTTGCAGTGGCTGCCCACCTTGAATCTGAAATTCTTATCGTTGATGAAGTTTTGGCTGTAGGAGATGCTGATTTCCAGAAAAAATGCATTGGAAAGATGGGCGATGTTACCAAAGGAGAAGGAAGAACCATTTTATTTGTAAGCCATAATATGGCCGCCGTAAAACAATTATGCAATACCGGAATTCTTATGAAAAACGGCCAGCTTGCAGATCAGGGCAGCATCAACAGGGTCCTGGAAAATTATATCATCCATGAACTATCACCAAATTCTGAATTCAAATACATTGAAGATCTGAGTAAAAAGGCTCAGATCCATAACGTCAAAATTTTCAATAATAGGAATATTGAGACCATGGAGTTCAGCCATACCGATGATATCAACATCAATATAGACTATGTCAACAGAAGTGTTGACAAGGGAATCCGTGTCAATATTGCCATTTTAGACAAGTTTGAAAATGTTATTTTCATTACAAGAAAAACATTTGATAACATGCATGAACACAGCCTGTCTATACAGATTGAAGGTTACAAGCTTATTCCCAATACCTATATACTTTCTGTGGCATTAGATACTCCGGGAGTTGAGCTTTATGATTATATAAAAGGAGGCATCCAGATCAGCATTGTTGAAACGGGGCATGAAAACTTTCTTACTGGAGATACAGATAATGGGATCATTCATCCTCCTGTCATATGGATGTAAGATAAATTATGAAAAAGATATTAGTTTTATCTACAGGCGATGTAAACGGCGCCTATGAAGCCATGTACAAAGTGGCTCATATTTTTAAAAATATGGGACATGAAGTAGTGATGTGCGTGAAGAATAAAACGAAGGCTGATGATTTTATAAAACCTTATATTCATGTACAGCATTCTCCTGTTACTAAAAACCTGTCTTTAGCAGAACGGGCAATACGGAAAATAAAAGCAAAATTGTTGCAGCCTCAGGCCCAGGCTGCAGTAAAAAAAGCCTTGACAACGGACAGTAAGTATTCTTTTTTAAGCAAAGACGAAATTACAGAGCATATCAATGTAGACAGCCTGTTGAAGTCAGTGGGGTTTATTCCGGATTATATTTTTACCGGTATGACCATTGATTTTCTTAACAGTACGGATCTTTTCAACATTCAAAAAGCCACGCAAGCGAAGGTATACAATATCACGGTGGATATGAATCATTTCACAGGAGGATGTCATTTTTCCTGGGGATGCGAGGGTTATACGAACAGTTGTGATAACTGCCCGGCAATCCCCGATGAATCCCAAAAGCATGTGGCAAAGGACAATCTGGAAAGGAAATATCAAAATGCTCAAAAAGCCTCTTTTCAAATTATTGCAGGATCAGGTTTAACCCTGGAGCAGGCAAAGAAATCAAAAATCTACAGAGCACAGAAAACGATCTACAATATCAACAGCCTGATAGACACTACCCTTCTCAACGATCAAAACAAAAGTATCGCGAAAAAGATTTTTTCTTTGGAAGAAGAGAATTTTTATATCCTCACCGGAGCACAGAACATGGAAGATCCGCGGAAAGGCTTTAAATATCTTATTGAAGCTTTAGAAATCCTGGATTACCAGCTTCCGGAAGATCTGAAAAAGAAAATAAACCTTTTAGTTGTTTCCAACAGTATAAATAAGGAATTCGACAGGGTTACTTTTAAGAAGCAGAAAATAGATTATATCAAGGACTACAGACTTTTATCATTATTGTATCAGGCAACGGATGTCTTTGTCAACTCTTCTATTGAGGATTCCGGGCCAATGATGGTTTCAGAGGCATTAGCCTGCGGAACTCCCGTAGTAGGCTTCGATACAGGAGTACTTACTAATATGGTCATAGACGATTACAACGGATATAAAATTCCTATGAAAGACAGCCGACAGCTGGCAGAAGGAATTAAAAAAATATTCGAGCTGGATAAAAACCAATATGCAGTTTTCTCAAAAAACGCTGTACAACAGGTTCAGGAATTTTCCTCGTATGAATATGCAGAAGAAATTTTTACCAAAATTTTAGAACAGGATGATCAAAAGACTTTATAATAAAAAAATTTCCGGGCTCGGTCTTTCCATTTTCAGGATTGCCTACACATTGGTGTTATTCTGTGAAGTCGTCCAGTTCAATTATTTCAGACACCTGATCTTTGATAAAGTTCCATTTCTGGATCCTGCAGAAATTGATTTTGGAATTCCTATAAAAATATGGATGATAGCCCTCATCTTTATCATGCTGGGACTTTTCACAAGACTGGCAACCATTGTCAATTATCTGATGACCATCATTCTTATTGGCAGCATTAATAGCTATGAATACCATATGTTTTATGCCTATCTTGGGATGAACTTTCTCTTGTTGTTCCTGCCTGTATCCAGGAATCTCTCTCTGGATCGTCTTCTGCTGAAATATAAATATTCGAATACCCGGTTCCAGTATAATCCTCCTGAAAAAGTAAGTGTTTTATCTTACCTCATCCCTGTTTTTGTTGGGATGGCTTTTGTATATTTTGATTCCATATTTTATAAATTTACATCCACATACTGGACCATAGGCTTGGGTATGTGGTACCCTACCAGCATTCCTTTTACCAACTATATTTCTATACCCAATATACTGGATCAGAAATATCTGATGCTTTTCCTGGGATATCTAACCATGATTTTCGAATTGGTTTTCATTTTTACTTTTTTCAGAAAAAAATGGAGGGTCCCTCTACTGGTCATCGGATTAGGACTACATTTAGGTATATTAATCTGCTATCCTATTCCCTGGTTCGGATTGGGCATGTGTGCCATTTACCTGTTGATGGTTCCTGTTTCCTGGTGGGAAAAATTATTTAAAAGCTCTGAAAAACCGACCAAGCTCACTTTTTATTATGATGGTGAATGTCCTTTGTGCAACCGCACCAAGATCACAATCCAACATTTTGATATTTCAAAAAGGATTAATTTCAAAACGGTACAGTATTACGCAGAACAAAATGAATTACTGAAAAATATTCCTACAGACACCCTTCTGGATGACATTCATTCTGTACGAAACGGAAAAGTATATAAAGGACTGGATACCTATATTCAAGTGTTCAGTGCCATCACTTACCTAAAACCATTAAGCTGGATCTTACGTATTCCCGGAATTTATCATACAGGAAAAGCGGTCTATCAATATGTAGCCAAAAACAGAAATACAGAACGTTGTACGGAAGAAAACTGCGGCTATACACCACCGGTAATTCCTCCTGATGAAGATAAATTGAAAATTCTTCAGCATTACACTCTTGAAGATCTCAAAATCTCTTTCATCAAAATTAGCCTGTGTATCATCATAGCTTTGCAGGTGATTGTTTCTTATAATTCAATTCAAAAAAAGGGAGGTTTTGAAAATACTTCACTGGGAAAACAAATGAGTACAATCTCAGATGCAGTGGAAAAGCCATCGAAAACCTATCTGGGAATTACTCATCATGCTGTTTTTATGGACTATCATTTTAGTCAATATAATCATATTATTTCTGTTGTTTACGTTGATAAGACAGGACGCGAAGTTTGGCTTCCCATAATCGACAAGGATGGTACCGCCGGAGATTATCTCTATGGCCCGACATGGATCAAATGGTCTTTCCGCACTACAGATAACATTATTAACCAGGAAAATTTAAAAAGAGGAATAAGAGATTTTACAGCATTTTGGGCTAGCATGAATGGCGTAAGTCTGAAAGATGCAACTTTTATAATCAAAGTAAAAAAGATTGACACTCCTCACAATTGGGAAAAAGGTTTTCTAAAGAAACAAATGGAAAAGCCATGGATAGACGCAGGAGTTGCCACTTGGCATAATAAGGAGTACTCTATAAACATTCAGGAAATTGAAAGCTTATAACATTCGCTAAACATATTACCCTCAAATTTAAAATAAACAATGAAAAAGATTGCAATATTAGGAGCCAGCTACTTACAGCTGCCACTTGTTCAAAAAGCAAAAGAGAACGGACTGGAAGTTCATTGTTTTGCATGGGACGACGGCAAGGCTGTTTGTAAAGATATTGCCGATCATTTTTATGACGTTTCAGTTTTAGAAAAAGAAATTATTCTTGAAGAATGTAAAAAAATAGGAATACACGGCATTCTTACCATAGCTACGGACATCTGCATTCCCACTATAGCGTACGTAGCAGGCAATTTGGGACTGGTGGGGAACAGCATTGAATGTTCATTGCTGACCACCAATAAATCCTTAATGAGGAAATGCTTCGAGGAAAATGGTATAGCATCTCCCCAGTCTATTACAGTTTCCGAATTTAACGCAAAAGACTTTGAATCATTTACTTATCCTATTATTATAAAACCGTCCGACAGGTCGGGAAGTTTAGGGGTAATAAAAGCTACTTCTGCAGAAGAATGCAAAAAAGCGATAGAAAATGCAGTACATGTGTCTTTTTCTAAAACCTGTGTAGCAGAAGAGTTTATCAAAGGAAAAGAAGTGAGTGTAGAAACAATCAGTTACAAAGGTGAGCACCTTATTATTACCATAACAGATAAAGAAATAACAGAAGAACCTTATTTCGTGGAGCTGGCACATCATCAGCCAAGCTCTCTTTCCGAAGAGATCAAAAATAGAATCCATGAGATCAGTTACCAGATCCTGAACGCCACAAAGGTTGAAAACGGAGCTTCCCATATAGAACTTATGATTACTGAAGAAGGGAAAATTTACCCTATAGAAATCGGAAGCCGTATGGGTGGTGATTTTATTGGTTCTGATCTTGTTCAGTTATCTGCCGGATTCGATTATTTGCAGGCTGTACTGGAGATAGCCTTAGATCAGTATATTTTGCCTGCAAATGTACAGTCAATAGCCTATTCCGGCGTTTACTTTTTATCGGAGGAAACAGCATTTCTTCTTCCTGTTATCAACGGTGATCAAGAAGAAGATTATATTGTCAAAAAAGAAATTTTATCAGATCATCTTAAACCTGCTCACTCCAGCAATGACAGATCCGGTTATCTGATTTACAAATCTGACCGTAAAATAATGTTAGGATAAAAAGTTGATATAACTTTATAATAAAGCACAGAATAATTTTATAAAAATCATGAAACGAATCGCCATTATCGGATCCGGACATTTGGGACAGCAGATTGCCTATCATATTCATCATGACTCCAGCGATAAGGTGGTTGCATTCTTTGATGAATTTCAGCCACTCAATACTCTTATTGACCATATTCCTGTTATTGGAGGTAATAATGATGTAATACCTAAATATCAGCAAAATGAATTTGATGCCATTCTGATCGCTATCGGCTATAAGCATCTTAATGCCAAAAAAGAACTGTTTCAGAACCTTGAAGGAAAAGTTCCGTTTCATACTTTTATCCACTCTTCCTGTTACAGGGATCAGTCTGCGTCTATCGGGCAGGGATCAGTAATATATCCCGGCTGCGTTATTGACCAGAATGTAAGAATTGAAGATAATGTGCTCATGAATATTTCCTGCACGGTGGCTCATGACACGGTCATCGGAAAACATTCTTTTCTGTCTCCGTCCGTTGCGATTGCAGGTTTCGTAAAAATAAAAGAACAGTGCATTATAGGTATTAATTCCACCATTATAGATAATATTACAATGGCTGCCAAAACCCAGATCGGTGGCGGAGGCGTGGTTATTAAAAATATTAATGAACCGGGGCTGTATGTAGGAAATCCTGTTAAATTTATACGATAAATGGATTCAAAAAAGCATATTTTTTTTGGTGGATTAAATGAATTAAGGGCAATTGCCGCTTTCGCTGTCATCCTGCACCACATTGAGCTTTTCAAACATCGGGACAAAATGGATTCCTTATTTGGCTCAAAATATACGACATATTTCATCGAGCATTTAGGCAAAAACGGCGTTTATCTTTTCTTTGTACTTAGTGGTTTTCTGATCACTTATCTTTTATTATCAGAAAAAAAGAAAAACAGCCGCATAGATTTTAAAAAATTCTATCTGAGAAGAATATTCAGAATATGGCCTTTGTATTATATCATAGTTTTAATTTCTTTTCTTCTCATTCCTGCTCTTGTAAATTCTTTTCAAATATTTTCAGTAACACCTTCATATTATAATCGAATCATAGATCCTTCAAATTATGATTTAAAAGCGATATTACTTTATGCTTTATTTCTTCCAAATTTTGCTTTATATGCAGGAAAAGTAATTGTAGGAGCATCTCAATCCTGGTCCGTGGGCGTGGAAGAGCAGTTTTATATAGTTTGGCCCATTATCGTTTCTTTTATTACCCGAAAATTAATAGCTGCAGTTTTTGGATCTATTTTAATTGCCTTTATTATAACCAATCTTCAATTCCCCAATTCTCTATTAGGCACACTGGCTGCGGTCATTCCGTTCGAATTTATGGCGATTGGTGCATTAGGAGGTTATTTTTATTCGGAATATTCCGGGGCTATCACACAATATACAAAAAGCAAATCCATTTATATAGCCGTACTTTTATTAATAGGATTTCTAATTGCTGCTCCGGTATTCACACTCTATGTTCAGAATATTATTTTGGGATTTGTATTTCTGCTATTGATACTGGTCAGCATCAACCAGTCAAACCCAATTACCTTTAAAAGCAAATATTTTTCCTATCTGGGAAACATCTCTTATGGAATTTATATGTACCATCCTTTCGTGATGTTTTTGCTATTCCCTGTTTTTTATAAGATATTAGCATTTTATAATAATATATTTGTATTTAATATCGGAATATACATTGGTATTCCAGCTTTAACTGTTTTTATCAGTTATATTTCTTTCACATATATTGAAAAAAGATTTATAAAAATTAAAGATTCAAAATTTAAAACACTATGATCCCATTTAATAAGCCGTTTATAGTAGGAAACGAACTTAAATATATTGAAGAAGCGGTAAAAAGCGGTAAAATTTCCGGCGATGGAATTTTCACAAAGAAATGCCATACCTTTTTTGAAGAGAAATTTGGCTTTCAGAAAGTGCTGCTTACCACGTCATGTACCGATGCACTGGAAATGGCTGCTATTTTATGTGATATCCAGCCCGGAGATGAGGTAATTGTTCCCAGCTATACCTTTGTTTCATCCGCCAATGCTTTCGTTTTGCGTGGTGCCCGAATCGTTTTTGTGGATTCATATTCCGACAATCCCAATATAGATCCTGAAGAAATAGAAAAACATATTACCGAAAAAACAAAAGTCATCGTTCCCGTACATTATGCAGGTGTTGCCTGTGATATGGAAAAAATTATGGCTCTGGCTAAAAAACACAGCCTCTTTGTTGTGGAAGATGCTGCACAGGCCATTGACAGCTATTATACTTTTTCCGACGGCACCAAAAAAGCATTGGGGTCCATTGGAGATTTCGCTGCTTTCTCGTTTCATGAAACCAAGAATATCATCTGTGGAGAAGGAGGAATGCTCGTGATCAATAATCCAGAGTACAATGTACGTGCTGAGATCATCCGTGAAAAAGGAACCAACAGAAGTGCATTTTTCAGAGGAGAAGTTAATAAATACGGCTGGGTAGATCTTGGATCATCCTTTCTTCCTTCCGAAATACTTTCTGCATTTTTATATGCACAGCTTGAAAACCTGGGTACCATCCAGGAAAAAAGAATCAGAATCTGGAACGAATATTACAGCAGCCTGCAGCCGTTACAGGAAAAAGGATTTATAACGCTGCCTGAAATACCGGCTTTTGCGACCAATAATGCCCATATGTTCTTTATCATCTGCAGAAGCTATGAAGAAAGATCCAACCTCATCCAGTTTTTAAAAACAAAAGAAATTCACCCTGTATTTCATTATCTGAGTCTGAATAAGAGCGATTTCTTTTTAAAAGATAATTCTCCTATTGATATTCCGAATTCAGATCATTTTACAGACTGTCTGCTGAGGCTTCCTTTCTATTATGAACTTGAAGAAGCAGAACAAAAGAATATCAACAGCCTGATTCATGAGTATTATTCATCACTGGAAAAGTAGACGGAAAAATATGAGCTTTATAAAAAAACATATTATTAAATTTTTATTCGGAATTTTGCATTCCGAAGCTTATAAAAAATATAAACAGCAGCAGAATAACAGTTGGGCAAAAGCCAATTTCAAAGCTTTCGGAAAGCAGTCAGGTCTTCCTGAAACATTTTGGATCAAAAATCCCCAATATATAAGCATCGGTGATAATTTCAGCTCATTATTCAATCTGAGACTTGAGGCATGGGATAACTTTTACGGAAAATCTTTCCAGCCGGAAATTCATATCGGAAATAATGTGAATTTTAATTCTGATGTTCACATCGGAGCTATTGATAAGATCAGCATTGGCAATAATGTGCTTATGGCCAGCAGGATATACATTTCGGACCATTATCATGGGAATATCAGCGCCGAAGACCTGGATAAGGTTCCTGCCGAAAGACCTTTGTCTTCCAAAGGTCCGGTGATCATCGAAGACAATGTTTGGATCGGAGAAGGGGTCTGCATACTACCCGGAGTTACGATTGGCGAAAACTCTATTATAGGCGCCAATTCCGTTGTTAACAAAAGCTTTCCAAAGAACTCTGTTATAGCAGGAATACCTGCCAGACTGATAAAAACACTAGAAAAATAATTTATGAAACAAATAAAAACGCTTGCATTCTATCTTCCCCAGTACCATCCCATTCCTGAAAATGATGAATGGTGGGGAAAAGGATTTACGGAATGGACTAATGTAGGAAAGGCGAAACCTTTATTTGAAGGGCATGAACAGCCTATCTGCCCTGCAGATCTGGGATATTATGATCTGCGTGTTCCTGAAGTGAGAGAACAGCAGGCCCAGATGGCACGCGATTATGGGGTACACGGCTTTATTTATTATCATTACTGGTTTGGAAACGGAGTGCAGCTGCTTGAGCGCATAGCCAATGAAGTACTGGAATCCGGAAACCCGGACTTCCCGTTCTGTTTCTGCTGGGCCAACGAAACGTGGTCTGGAATCTGGCACGGCTTAAAAGATAAAGTGTTGGCAGAGCAAATATATTCTGATGAAGATTTGGAAGCCCATTTTAAATATCTGCTGCCTTTCTTTAAGGATTCCCGCTACATTAAAGTAGACAACAAACCTGTATTGGTAGTCTATGACCCGATGCACATCCAAGAAAAAGCTCCGGAATATCTTGAGAAATTCAGGAGTCTGGCGAAAGAAAACGGTTTTGATGGTCTCTATTTAATGGCTAGTAATAAAACAGAAGACAGTCATGGGTATCAGAAATTAGGATATCAGGCAAAAATATCAAACGCTTTTATGAGGGCATGGCGGCCTCATATGAATAAAAAGCCTTATATCTCTGCAAAACAGTATTATAGCAACAGAATCAAGGGCCTTTTAGGACTTAAAACAACTGATTTTCAAAAGCCTGTTGATATTCAGAATACACCGGATGTAGTTAATGATCTTCATTTTGAGGAAACAGATGTTGATACATTTCCATGCATTCTTCCCAATTGGGATAATACCCCGAGGAGTGGTACCCGTGGAATTATTTTAGGAAATAACAGTCCTGAACTTTTTGAAAAACAAGTTGAAAAAGCATCCTCTTTTCTGAAAGATAAAAATTATACTGAAAAATTTCTGGTGGTAAAATCCTGGAATGAATGGGCAGAAGGAAATATCCTGGAACCGGACCGCAAACACGGATTCGGTTATCTGGAAGCTCTGAAAAAGGTATTATCAAAAGAAAAATAAGGATGAGCAAAATAAGTGTTTTAATCGCCAATTATAATAATGGACATTTCTTCAAAGAATGCTTTGACAGTCTTGTTGCTCAGACTTTTACAGATTGGGAAGCTGTTATTCTGGACGACACCTCCAAGGACAATTCTCTTGAACTCATCAGGAATATAACTAAAGATGATTCCCGTTTTAAAATTCATGCCAATGAGTCTAATAAGGGCGTGGGCTACACAAAAAGAAAACTGGTGGAACTAAGCAGTTCTGAAATCTGTGGATTTTTGGATCCTGATGATGCTTTGACCAGTAACGCACTGGAAATTGTATTTAAAACCCATTCAGAAAATCCGGATGTGGGTTTGGTCTATTCCAATTTCATTTTCTGCGATGATCATCTGAATCAGATAAGAATCCATAAGGGAACTCAGATTACCGGATTGGATGAGAAATATTTGAACTTTCATGCAGAGATCTCCCATTTTGCCACGTTTAAAAAATCCATTTACAATAAGACATCAGGCATTGATACTTATCTGAAAATGGGCGAAGATAAAGACTGGTACATGAAGATGTGTGAGGCTGCTCCGGTAAAATACATAGATGAAGATCTTTATCTTTACAGAGTACATGGCGGCGGAATATCCAATAAAAGTGAAAATCAGGCAGCTTATTGGCATTGGGTTGCGCTTATAAAAATGGCTGAACGAAGAAATATTAATATTGAAGAACTTTTTTTAGACAACTATGTCCGGATGGGGCAGTATATTAAGGAAACCACCCACAATACAAATCTGAAAAGAGAAATCAAAAATTCCCGATGGGTAAAACTGGGAAACAAGCTGGGTCTGTGTAAATTTTATAAATACCTGTGATGAACAATACAGCAATTTCCGTAATCGTTCCCTGCTACAATCAGGCTGATTATCTTGATGAATGCCTGCAATCCTTAATGGATCAGACTTTCACGGACTGGGAGTGTATTATTGTGAATGACGGATCCACCGACAACACCGAAGAAATTATCAGAAATTGGACCGAAAAAGATTCCCGTTTTCAGTATATCAGTAAAGAAAACGGTGGAATTTCCTCTGCCCGGAATGCGGGACTTCAACAGGCTTCTGGAGATTATATACAGTTTCTTGATTCTGATGATACTTTACACCGTGAAAAGTTTGCAAAAAGCCTTTCTGACGGTGAAAAATATCCGCTGATCATAAGCCAGTTCACTATTTACAGGAACAAAAACCATTATCCTGGATACAACCGCATTGAAAAAGATTTTGCAACCTTCGAAAATATTGTATTCGGGTGGAACCTTAAATTTACGATTCCCATTCACTGTGCTTTAATTGCAAGAAAACTTCTGGAAGGGTTTGCATTTGACACTTCTTTAAGCATTCATGAAGACTGGCTTATGTGGATGTATATCACGAAAAATAATCCTGATGTACTTCTGATTGATGAGCCGCTGGCCCATTACCGGAAAGAAGATGATAAAAAAAGCTTATCCTCTGATCCCTACAAAGTCCTGCGTCAAAGAATAGACCTTCTTCCCATATTAAAGAAATTATATGGAGATGACCTTCACGACAGGCTTGCCTATCATATGATTGATTTCCATATGACCCAGCTTTCAGAGCTGAAGCACGAGTTTAAAAAAGCAACCGGCGGTAAGGTAGTTTCCGGATATCTTGCCCTGAAAAGATATTATTACAGCCTTTTTCAGAAAAAAAACTGAGAAATCCAGATATTATGACCTCATCTGTAGCACTATGCACCTATAATGGCGAAGCTTATATTGCCGAACAGCTGGACAGTATTCTGAGCCAGACCTTACCGGTTTCTGAAATTGTAATCTGTGATGACGGTTCTACTGACGGTACATTAGAAATACTTTCCCGTTATGCTGAACAGTATCCGGAGATGATCATGATCCACCAAAACCAAGAAAACCTGGGATATGTGCGGAATTTTGAAAAAGCCATGAGCTTATGTTCCGGTGATATTGTACTGCTATGTGACCAGGACGACCGCTGGTACAGCAATAAAACCGAAGTGATCAACAGAGTCTTTGAAAATCATAATGATATTCATGCAGTATGTCATAATATTAAGCTTTTCGGTGAAACGATGAACGGTCAGGAAAGCCTTAATTACTGGGATATTGAAAACTTTAACCCTGAACATTGTAAAGGTTCGCAAGGAATACTTAAAAGATTATTATATCAGGGTAATGTATTTCCCGGAATGAGTATGGCTGTCCGGAATATCTTTCTAAAAAAACACCTGCCCCTGAAAAGAGTCAATGAGACGATCATTCACGATTACGAGCTTCTTCTTATTGCTGCTGACAAAAATTCTCTTTGGATAGAAGATTCTGTTCTGGGAGAATACAGAATTCATCCTAAACAGAATATCGGTTTTAATACGGTCTCAAAATTCACTGCTGAAGAGAAAAAACCGTTGACCCGCGACAATATTTTTGTATTATTCAAAAGATATCCTTTCGTAAAACAAGTAGTCTCCGGATTACATTTAAATACAGATTTGAATACCGGATACGTCAATTACTGCCACACCCAATACAGAGAATATCTTAAACAAATCCCTTTTCCGGATCGTTTTATAACCCAAATAAAAATGAAATACTATTTTCATATCTTTGATTTTTTAAAATAAAAACCACTGATTTACAAGATATAGATATGAAATTCTGTTCCCCTTATATAAAACACCTAATGAAAAAAACCAACGTATGATTATCGGAAATGGTATTATAGCCAATGCTGTAAAATCTTATGACAGAAATGACACCATTTTCTTTGCTTCCGGCGTTTCAAACTCGCTGGAAACAAGGACCTCAGAATTTGAAAGAGAGCTTTCTCTTTTAAAAGCTGTACATGATGAAAATAAAGAAAAAAAACTGGTCTATTTTTCTACACTAAGCATTTATGACCAATCCAAGCAGGACAGCCCCTATGTAATTCACAAAAAGGCCATCGAAACTTATATTGAAAACAATGCCGGAAGCTTTCTTATTTTAAGAATAGGAAATATTGTAGGTAAAGGAGGAAATCCCAATACGCTTTTTAATTTTCTCAAGGCACAGATTGCAGCTAAAAAAGAGTTCTCACTGCATCTTAAGGCCAGAAGGCTGCTTGTAGATATTGAAGACATTTCAAAATTTTTAGACTCTCACTGTTTAACCCTGAATAATAAAACGTTCAGCTTTGCCTTTCCCTATTATTATGATCTGAAAGAAATTATTAAAGCTATTGAGACAGAAACTGGTAACACAGCCTGTTACTCGGAGATCGATGAAGGTGACTTTTATCAAGTAGATTTTGATGAAGATACAAAGATATTTTTCTCAGGAATAAATCCTGGAGACTATCTGGAATCCATAACCCGAAAGTATATTTAGAAAACCGCCATGCTTAGTATTCACGTTATTATTGTTACGTACAATGCCATGAAATGGGCCGAAAGATGCTTTACCAGTTTAAAGCATTCCTCACTTCCGGTACAGTGTATCGCCATAGACAACGGATCTTCGGACGGAACTCAGGAATATATTAAAAACCATTTCCCGGAAGTTCATTTTATACAGTCTGAACAGAATCTTGGGTTTGGAAAAGCCAATAATTTAGGTATAGAAACCGCCTACAAAAAAGGTGCTGATTTCTTTTATCTGATGAATCAGGACGCATGGCTATATGAAGACAGCATGGAAAAACTGCTGGAAGTTTATCATTCTCATCCCAATAAAGAGGAAATAGGCATTATAAGCCCTATTCACATAGACGGAACCGAAAAGAAGCTTGATATATTCTTAGATAAATATATTGCTCATAACTATGAGAAAACAAGACTGATATCTGATCTGTATTTTCAGACACTGAAACCTTATTATGAGATCAGTTTTGTCAATGCCGCACACTGGCTGCTACCAAAAAAAACGATAGAAACTGTAGGAGGCTTCAATCCTTATTTCTTTCATTACGGTGAAGATAATGAATATGTTAACAGACTTCATTTCCACAGAAAGAAAATAATTCTTGTTCCGGGCAGTAAGGTAGTCCATGACGGTAAACAGTCTCTAGGTAAAGTAGATTATACCCGGTATAAAGATCTCAGTCTGGAAACAAAGATCATCAACCCTAACCTTCCGGATGCCCTGAAGTCAGAAAAAAAAGCCTTGCTTCAAAGTATCTTTAAAAATTCGGCATCGGGTAAACTTAGGATTTCGAAACAGCTGGTGGAGAAATATAAAAAGATATCCGCAGAGGCTGATATTCTGAGTAAAATAAGAACAGAGGTAAGCCAGGAAGGACCTACGTTTTTAAAAATATAATTATTTTATGTATTTTTAAACTTTATTAACACAATGAATCGAAAAATAACCCTCATAATACCGGTTTATCGTTCGGCCCAATTCCTTCACAAAACTTTAGAAGCCGTTGACACCCAAAAAAAGGAGTCCGGTTGGGATTTGGAAGTTGTTCTGGTGGAAGATGGAAGCCCGGATAACAGTTTCGAAGTGGTGGAAGAGCTTGCCGGAAAATATCCTTATATCAAAGGAATTAAACTTTCAAGAAATTTCGGCCATCAGATTGCTGTAAAAACAGGTCTCCATTATGCTACCGGCGATTATATTGCTATTATTGATGATGATTTACAGGATCCTCCGTCCCTGCTTCCCCGTTTTTTTGCCCAACTTGATTTAGGGTACGAAGTTGCCTATGGTGTCAGAAGAAAAAGAAAAGAAAGCAGGCTAAAAAAAATGGCATATACCGGATTTTACAGACTGCTTGATTCTATAAGTGAGACCAAAATTCCTTTAGATTCTGGTGATTTCTGCGTAATGACAAAGAATGTAAAAGATAAAATGCTAACCCTTAATGAACAGAACCCTTATCTGAGAGGAATAAGAGCCTGGGTCGGCTTTAAGCAAATCGGTCTGGAATATGACAGAAGCGCAAGAATAGAAGGAGAATCCGGATATTCATTAAAAAAGCTTATAAAAATTGCTAAAGACGGTATTTTTTCCTTTTCATCCCTGCCTCTACAGATCATTAGTATACTCGGAAATGTAGGTTTACTGATCTCTATATTATTCAGCCTTTTTACGATTATAAGATATTTTACAAATGAGATTGAAGTAGCCGGTTATACCACAATTATCATTATTATTCTTTTCTTCAATTCTATCCTGCTGATCAGCTTAGGAATTATAGGAGAATATATTTACAGAATTTATAACGAGGTGAGAAACAGGCCGTATACCATCATCGAAAAAACAGTCAATACCTAAAATTTCAGTATCTCCCAATATTACATACCCTTTAAACGTTAAATACACAGATGAAAGACAAAATAGAATCAATTATTGATACCGCTAAGTTTAATTATGAATACAAAAACGGGAAATTTGTATTTCTTGAATTCGATGAAGACATTGTTTCTGATTCTTTAGACAAGATCAAAACATTTTTCAAAAAATATGTATGGTTATATGAGCTTCTCATTTATATCATCGCTCCATTATATCCTTCGAGATATTTTTTCTTAAGAAGAGTTCTTAAAAAAACCAAAAATACCGATAAGATTGTTGTCAATCTCGGAAGCGGATATACAGACCTTAGGGATGATATCATCAATGTTGATCTTATTCCATACAATCCAGTGAATGTCGTTTGCGATATTACCAAACTGCCTTTTAAAGATAATTCTATAGATCAGATCATTAATATTGCTGTCCTGGAACATGTTCCTGATCCGCAGGCTGTTATTGCAGAGATCTACAGGGTTTTGAAGCCGGGTGGAGAACTCTTATGCGAAATTCCTTTTATGCAGGCTTTTCATGCCTCTCCTTATGATTTCCAAAGATATACTTATGAAGGGATCAAAGTACAGTTCAGTGCTTTTAAAGACCTTAAAATACATTCCATAAGCCCTACAGGAGGGATGCTATGGCCTTTACAGGAATGGATTGTCATGCTGTTCTCTTTCGGGATAAAACCTCTTCACAATATCTTACTGATCATTGTGATGTGCCTTACCTTCCCTATTAAATTTCTGGATGTGATTTTACAGTATCACCCGATGAGTAAAAATATTGCTTCTGCATTTATTTTTGAATGTAAAAAATAATATGCCATGAACAATCTACTCCAAAATCCAGTTAAAATATCAATTTATTTTGTATTTATAATTGGATCTTTACTGCTGGCATATCTTACCTACGCCAACCTTGACAAGGGGTTTATTTTTAATGACGAAGCCTATTATCTGTCCTATTACAAAAATAAGGGGGAGAGTTTAAGTTTTGACAGAACCAACTTTTTCAGGATATTCAGGTTTCTGTATACTCCTAATGTTTATCATTTCAGAATTATTTCCATCACAACCCTGGTGCTGAGTAATTTTTTACTTTGCTTTTCGGTCTTTAAATACCTTAATTTAAAAAACAATATTTTTATTTTAAGCCTTCTAGGTATTCTTATTGGGTTTGAAAGCTGGAGTATCAGTAATCTTATTATTCATCAGTATATTGGAAATACTATATTAGTGAACACCGGAGTTTCATTGATATTGATCTCATTGATCACCAAAAGACAAATCGTTCAGGTTTTAGGCGGTTTTGTATTAGCCTTCGTCCTGTTCAATGGCAATTCCCATAGTATTGTTATAGCTCCCATATTTGTTTTTATCATTTTATGTGATCTCAAGCGGTGGAAAGCTAATATTATGTGGTTTTCAACGGGTCTTATACTGGGAATTCTTATCTATTTCACTTTCCTTGATACTTTGGACAATTTTATTGATCAGTTCAGATTCCTTAAGGATTATCTTGGTTTCCATAAGAAACAGCACTCCAAAACTTTTATGGTGTTTTGGTGTATTTATCTTTTCCTGAATGGAATTTTACCTTCCGTAATAACGTTTTTCATATTATGGAGATCAAAATTCTCTGAGAGCTCCGTTAAGGTTTTAGATAAAGTCTTAGCAGTTATTGGGATGATCACTCTAGGATTGTTTATATTCTCAAGTTCCTGGTATATTTTTTCTTTTATTCTTTTCGCCCATCTGCTTGCTGTAAGATTTTGGGCCAGCAAAACAGAATCCAAAGAAAATAAATATCTGATTATTCTAATTTTAATTATCCCTTACTGCCTGGCGTTTGGCTCTCAAACATGGTTTCATTTGCGTCTTCCCGTCTATAAATATTACTATTTCCTTCTTATATTTATATGCTTAATAAGATTGTATAAGAATATTCTCTGGATGTCGGGTTATCTTGTAGCTGTGTCCCTGATGATTATTGCCTTTCCTGATACCCTTCATATAAAAGGGTGGAAAGACTTTATATTTACAGAACAGACAGAAAAAGTAAAAGTAAACGGATATGATCTCTATCTGGATAAACAAAGGAAAAAAGACATAGAAGATTTACGTCCATACCTGCAGAATCAGTCTAATGTAATTTACTCAAGCAATCACCTGATAGGATATCTGTATATTCTGGATGCCAACCCTCCTATCTATTATTACTTCCCTTTAAAAGATTATATGCATTATATCATTAAAAAGTTGAATAAAACTCCGGATGATTATATCTATATTGAAAGTAACGACTATCCTTTCAGCCCGAAAGAATTCGTACCTTTAAAATTCGTAAATCATCCTGAACACTATAAAGTGATAAAAACAGGCAGATTTACCTTATACCTTCCCTCTCAATTAAAATAATTAAACACTAAAATTATGAAAATACCTGGAGTAAATGCTATAAAATATCAACTTAGAAAATTAGAATTAGCCAACAGATATCTTAATAATAAATATCACATTCATGCTAAGCAGAAGTTTGTTGAGGAAATCGAAAAAACTCCTTTAAGAACAGATATCATTAGTTTTCTTTTACAACAATTTACTACACCAACTGTCTATTTGGAAATAGGTGTAAGAAACCCAAATGATAACTTTAATAAAATTTCCTCTCAGAAAAAATATAGTGTTGACCCTGGTTATGAAAATGCTGCAAACAGTGTAGATTTTAAAGTTACCAGTGATGAATTTTTTGAAATGTTGAAAAGCGGTAAGGCCCTTACAAGTGATATAAAATTTGATGTTATTTTCATTGACGGCTCTCATCTTGCAGAACAAGTGGAAAAAGACATACAAAACTCTTTAGATTACCTTAAAGAAGATGGATTTATTGTGATGCACGACTGTAACCCTCCTACCGAATTTCATGCTTCAGAAAATTATGATTATATTTTATCCCCGGCTTCAACTCTTTGGAATGGTACAACATGGAAAGCATTTGTCAAAAACAGGAAAAGAGAAGACCTCTATTCTTGTTGTATTGATACAGACTGGGGTGTTGGGGTTATTTCAAGAAAAGTAAACTTTGGTCCTTCTAATAAAATTGAAAATAATTTTTTTGAATATTATACTTTTGACAAGCATAGAAAAGAAAGCCTGAATTTAATTTCTTTTGATACATTTAAATCATTTTTTACATGTTAGCCATTATAGTTCCTTATTATAAAAAAAAGTTTTTTTCGGAAACACTGAAATCTATTGAAGCACAAACCGATAAAAGATTTAATGTATATATAGGGAATGATGCTAGTCCGGAAGATCCGGAAGATCTTATCCATCAAATACTAAAAAATACCCATTATAAATATTTTACTTATAAAGAAAATCTGGGAGGTAAAAATCTGGCTTTACAGTGGGAAAGAGTCATTGATGAAGCAAAACATGAAGAATGGATAATGATACTGGGAGACGATGATATATTGGAAAATAATGTAGTGGAAATGTTTTATAAAAATCTGGGAAAAATTCAGGAAAATAAAATTTCTTTAGTGAAATTCTCACAATATATTATAGATGAAAATGGATCTCAGACAAGAAATCCTACTCATATGGAGAATATTGTTTCTTCAAAAGATTTTTTAGTTAAAAAAATAAGCAGCCAGTTTCCCAATAGTTTATCAGAAAATATTTTCAGTAAAGAAATCTATCAGAAATATAGATTTAAAAAATTTCCTTTGGCATGGCATTCCGATGATCTGGCCATCCTTGAGTTTTCAGATCTGAAGGATTTTTTGTTTATACACGATGCAAAAGTAGGAGTAAGAATTTCAAGCGAGAGCATTTCAGGAATGGACAACTCTACGAGAGATAAGCAATTGGCTACTTACTTATTCTGTGAGCATATTATTAAAAATTATTATACAATATTTCCTGAAAATTTCATCGAATTACTATTAAAGAAATACCGTGAAATTATATGGAGAAACGGTTTTGATATTAATATAAATTTCACTAAAATTTATATTAATCAAAGAAACTTTTTCAGAGCACTTTATGCAATTAAAATAAAACATGATTTGCAAAAAAGAATCAAAAAATTAAAAAAAATATAAGCTATGTGCGGAATAGCCGGAATTATAACCCATAATGCCAGAAACTATCAAAATGAAATTCAAAGGATGACAGATGCCATCGCCTATCGTGGCCCGGATTCTTCACATCATGAGTTTTATGACAATGCGGCTTTAGGCCACCGCCGACTTTCGATTATAGACCTTTCTGAAAACGGAAAACAACCCATGTTTTCCAGTACAAAAAAGGAATGCATCGTTCTGAATGGCGAAATTTATGGCTATCAGGCTATAAAAGATCAGTATGCTGATTATTCTTACCACGGAAGTTCAGATACCGAAGTGGTGCTTGCCATGTATCAGAAAAAAGAAAAAAAACTGATCCATGATCTGCCCGGAATGTTCGCTTTTGCAGTTTGGGACGAAGAAAAGCAGGAGCTGTTCTGTGCAAGAGACCGTTTCGGAGAGAAACCCTTCTATTATGCTGTTGGTAAAAACGGCGAGTTTATTTTTGCTTCCGAAATTAAAGCTATTCTCGCATCAGGATTAATAAAACCTGAAATTGATAAAGCACAGATCGCCTATTATTTAAAAAACGGCTACATCCATCCCCATAAAACAATTTATAAAAACATTTTCAATCTTAAACCTGCCCATACTCTGGTATATAAAGCCGGAAAAATAGATATAAAACCTTACTGGACCATTCCTGCTGAAACGTCCAAACTGAGCATGGATGAGAGTATTGAAAAATTTAAATATCTTTTAGACAATGCGATAAAGAAACAAATGGTAGCCGATGTTCCCGTAGGTTCTTTTCTTTCAGGAGGACTGGATTCCAGTACCATTGTTGCCGTTGCTTCAAAATATAAAGAAAATATAAAAACATTGGTGTACGGTTACGAAAGTGGAGATCTTAACGAGATGCCGTATGCACAGGCTATTGCAGATAAATATAAAACAGACCATCATATCCTTTTAGATAAGAAACAGAAGATTTCTGAAACTTTACAGGAAGTCTATTCGTACATGGACGAGCCACTGATGGACTCTTCCCTGCTCCCTACCCATCTTATTTTCAAAGAAGCGGCAAAAGATCTGAAGGTCATCCTCTCAGGAGATGTAGGTGATGAGCTGTTTGGAGGCTATTCTTTTTATAAATACAACATCAATCTTTCCCAAAAAGGCTATTATCCGGGATATCTTTCAAAGATGATTCTTCTGGCTGGTAAATTCAGGGATATGGGTTCCGAAAGACGTCTCAGAGCTGAATATACCGATACCTTAGATTATCATCAGAATAAAGTAAGAAATCATTTCTCTGTTTCCGAAATCAGACAACTGGGAATCAGCGATGATATTCCCGGACAGGACTTTAGTTTTAAACCATCGAATGAAGACTTCAATGATCTCATGCGGATCGATCTGGAAAAGTATGTCCCTGCCAATATGCTCCTGAAAGGTGACAGAACCTCTATGTACAATTCTGTGGAAGTACGAATTCCTTTTCTGGATATCGATTTTGCGGAATTCTGCATCCAGATGCCATGGCAATACAAAGTGAATTCAACGGAAGATAAAATCATATTGAGAAAGGCCTATTCCCAAGCCTGGACAGAAGAAATTGCAGTCCGTAAAAAGAACGGCTTCGGGGCTTCTGTAAAAGAATGGTTCAAAGAACAGGAACTTCAGGATTTAAGTAAAGACCTTCTAGAAAATAAAAACAGCTATATTTTTGAGTTTTTAGATTTTAACGAAGTACAGAAAAAACTGAATCAGCACCACCAGCATTGGAGCCTGCTGATTTTAGCGCTCTGGTTTCAAAATAATAAAAAACATTTACAGTAATATGAGAATAGGACTGGCAGAAAATGGCTATCCCATTAAAAGAAATATTTTAAATAAAGTTTCTGAATTCGACTATGTTTTCCTAAGAAAGAATAACAATCTTTTTCATTCATTATCTACTGTCAGAAAAATTTTATTCAGAAAAAAGACGGATATTGAAGGACGGTATTTCTTTTATCAGAAACCTAAAATTGATATTCTTCACCTTTATAATGATATCAATTATTCCTCCCAGAAATGGGTAACTTCTTTTGAGACTCTTGTTCCGCGTTTCCCTGAAACTAAAGATGATCATCAGAAAACTGAACCTCAGCATATCCGTAATAAAAAAACAGAAAATGCCCTCAAGCAGATCTGCAAAAAGAACTGCCTGGGAATTATCTCAATTTCAAATGCATCTGCCAATATCCAGCGTGAGCTTTTAAAAAACTACCCTGAATTTCAGAAAATTATAAAGTCTAAACTTTCAGTGATTCATCCCTCTCAGGAAATCATTCCCAGAAATTCGCAGGAGATTTACCAAAACAGGGAAATCTTTAATCTTATTTTTGTAGGTACGCAGTTTCATTTAAAAGGGGGCCCTGAAATGATAGAGGTTTTGAAAAAATTAAGACAGAAATACAGTTTCAGGCTTAGCATTGTTTCATCTTTTAAAACGGACAATTACGTAACCAGAGTCACTGAAAAAGAAGCCCTGGAAACCAAAGAAATGCTAAAAAAAGAAGAATGGATTGATATTTTTGAAAATATCCCTAATGAAAAAGTATTAGAGCTTATTAAGCAGTCACATATCGGTCTTTTGCCCACCTGGTCGGATACCTATGGATTTTCTGTTCTGGAAATGCAGGCAGCGGGCGTTCCTGTAATTACGACAGATATACGTGCCCTGCCCGAGATCAATAATGAAGATTGCGGCTGGCTTATTCATCTTCCTCAGAACCGTTTAAAGCAGGCTCTTTATTTTACTGATGAACAGCGGGAAGAACTAAAAAGAACCCTGAAAGTACAGCTTGAAAATATTTTGGAAGGGATTTTTACAAATCCGGAACAACTGCCTGAAAAGTCAGCAAATTCTCTGGACAGAATCAAAAAGAACCACGATCCTCTTATTGTCAGTGAAAAATTAAAAGCAATATACAGTAAGGCATGAATATCTCTGTAATTATACCTGTTTACAATGCTTCCGCCTTTTTGGAGAAAGCGGTAAATTCTGCTTTACAGTTTGATGAAGTAAAAGAAATTGTATTGGTTGAGGATAAATCCACCGACAATTCATTGGAGGTCTGTCAAAAACTGGCCTTAAAAGATTCAAGAATTAAATTATATCAACATCCGGATAAAGGAAATCATGGAGCGGGAGCCACAAGAAATTTAGGGATTGAAAAAGCAGGCTCTGAGTATATATCTTTTCTAGATGCTGATGATTACTATCTTCCCAACCGTTTTGAGGCAGAAAAAGAAGTTTTTAAAGAACAAAAAACGGAAGGTGTTTTCGGAGCTATCGGCGTAGAATATTTATCAGAAAAAGGCAGAAAAGAATTTCAGGATAAATTTAAAGATCTATCACTGACCACCGTTAATTTCCCTGCGGAAGGTGAAACCGTTTTGAAAGGTTTATTAGGCTTGACTCCTAAAGTTTTCGGAACATTCTTTCATCTGAATACGCTTACTATAAGAAAATCAGCGGTAGTGAAAAACAATCTTCGCTTCAACGAAAACCTTCGGGTACATCAGGACTCCGATTTTATCATTAAACTGGCCTATCACTGCTATTTAAAATCAGGAATTATAGATAAAGCTATTGCGATAAGAGGAGTTCATGACAATAACAGGATTACAAAAATTATAAGATATTCACCACAATACAATCAGAGACAGTTCCTATTATGGAAATCTTTGCATGACTGGGCAGGTGCCAATCCGTTACCTGCAGACTGTAAAAGAAAGATTTATCTGACTTATAAATCATTTGATCTATCCTTAAAAACAGGATTAAATAAATATTTTTGTACCTTTTTAGAGGTAATCAAAGACCCTCAAATATTAAAAACACAATATCGTTTTACCTATCTCAACCGATAATCATGAAAATATCCGTAATCATTCCCGTTTATAATGCTGAAGAATATGTCTCGCAGGCTGTAGAATCGGCTCTTCAGTTCCAAGAAGTATATGAGGTTATCTTAATTGAAGATAAGTCTCCGGATAACGCCCTGCAGGTTTGCCAGAAATTAGCCGGACAATACGAGAGGGTTAAACTTTACCAGCATCCCGACAAAGGGAATCATGGTGCGGGAGCTTCCAGAAATTTAGGAATAGAAAAAGCAACAGGAGATTTTATTGCATTCCTGGATGCGGATGATTATTATCTGCCCAACAGGTTTGATGCTGAAAGGGAACTTTTTAAAAATCCTGAAGTAGAAGGCGTATATGGGGCTATCGGGGTAAAATATTATTCGGAGAAAGCCAGGGAACAGTATTATCCTATTTATAAGGACAAATTGGATACGGTATACAAAAAAACCAATCCTGAAGATGTTTATCTGGGGCTGATCAGTTTACGTGGTACTTTCGGGCTTATTCATTTGGATACCTTAACCTTAAGAACATCTTCTCTTTCCAAGATGGACAGGTTTTTCGAAACCTCACTCAGACTTCATCAGGACTCGGAAATCACCATAAGATTTGCCTATTATCTTAAGCTTTATACAGGCATTAATGATCAGGCGGTTGCCTTAAGGGGAGTACACGAAAATAATAGGATCACCAAAGTGGATTCAGGGAAAATAAACCCGGCGAAAACGCGTGTTTTACTTTGGAGAGAACTGAATACATGGGCCGAAAATGAAGAAACTGTCCCGGAAAATGTAAAACTGCACATCAACAGAATGCTCCGCAGTTTTGAGATTGCCATAGCCCCGACTTTCAAAAAATGGGGAATGATCGCTAAATATCTGGTTACAGATTATCCAAGTATCCGTTCGGGCCTATTCAATATTAATTTCAGGAAAAATTTATTTTAACACCTTCTTATCCAGAAGAATAGAATCAGCAATCTGAGCAGTAAATACTTTCCCGGATTCTTTGTACATATGATTTCCGTCTGTATAGATGTACTTATCATATTGTGAAGAAAAGTCAAGAAATTTCACGTTATTTTTCTTGGCAAGGGATCCTATTATATGATTAAAATCAGGGGAAAAAGCATTCTCTATATCCATAACCCCTTTAAAACCAGGAATTCTGACAATATAAACAGTTCCTTTGGCATCAAGGTATTTAATGATATCTTCCAACGCGTTCAGTCTGTCCTGGGATATTTTCTGAGTGTTCGCAAATTCCTTATACTGGATTATTTTGCTGGCTTCTCTTTTTCTTAAATCAGCCGGATTGATATCAACCGTTACTTCCATCCATCCGTTTTTATGAAGATAAGTATTGGATTTCCCTATGGCTTCCCTGTCATTGTAGATATTAAACCAGCTTTTAGGGTAATGTTTTAAAAGATACTCATAATTGGGCGCGATATCATAAAAATGCATGTCTGCCAATGAGGAAGTATTTTCTGTATATTCTTTTGCATCTTTAACATCTTTACCTGTGGATACATTCCAGGGATTAACAGTCAGGATAAAGATGCCATCTTGGGTATCAGGATTAAGTTTTTTCCTTAAGGCTTCAAGATATATCTGTCCGTATGGTGATTCGGTAAGGTTGAGGGAAAAATTATCAAATCTCCTGTCTTTAAACTTACCGTCTAAAACATCGGGCACCAAAGCCTGGGAACCGCGGGAATCGCCCAGAATTATATTGGAAGGCTTGGGACCTGTAAAATGTCTGTAATTATCATCCGTATTACCATCTGCATAACTTCCCAGCCACAATAAAACAGCAGCAACGGCAAGAATATAAAAGGATATTTTAAATAAAAACTTCTTCATATCAGAACTGTTCATAGATGAAACTAGTATTACCAAACACACCGAAATATAAAATCATGAAAATAAGAAAAACGTAAAAAGCTCTTCTGGTAACAGGTTTAAATCTGCTGATTTCAAGACCGTGTTCTTTATCTTTATTCAGCCAGTCTATCAATATTATAATTCCTATTAATCCTAAAATTTTAATTTTCATAAATTCCGGAACCGAAAAAATAGAGAGACTAAAAATCCTTCCGTACATTCCCACTGCATCAGTAAGGGTTGGCGCAACGAAAAGTACCAGAGCAAAACAAACCATTGCCATTGTCAGTAAAATATTTCCCAATTCCTTAAAGGTAGGAACAGACTTTGAAAACTTTTTCTTCTTATTCAGTTTATCATTCAAAATCAATGGAACATAATAAAGCCCGTGAAGCAGACCAAACAGGACAAAGGTAAATCTTGGTCCATGCCAGGCTCCGATTAATATAAAGTTCAGAATAATTGCAGCAATCAGTCCTTTCTTTTCATAATCCCTGAACTGAATGACCAAAGGGGTAAAAACATATTCGGTAAGCCATGAAGTCAGGGAAATATGCCATTTCCTCCAGTATTCTGCAATATTTTGCGCAAAGAGTGGAAAAGCAAAGTTCTTCGTGATCTTAAATCCTAAAAGCCTGGCAAAACCTATCGCCATATCAGAATACCCTGAAAAATCAGCATACATCTCAAAAAGGAATAAAATCATTCCGTAAGCAACCGTACTTCCTGAAAGATGATCATAGTTCTGAAATATTTCCTGTGTAACAGGACTGATACTGTTGGCAACAACTAATTTCTTAAATGCTCCCAAAAGAATCTGTCTTGCAGCATCTGAGCCGTTTTCCAGCGTGAAAATTCTTTCTTTCTTTAATTGTGGCAATAACAGTCCAGCCTTATCAATAGGTCCGGAAGTCATACTCGGAAAGAAAGCAATATAATTAAAGAATGCCAGTATATCTGTTTCTGCCTTCAATTTATTATTCTTAATATCAAGCAGATAGCTTATCATTCTAAAGGTATAGAAACTGATTCCCAAAGGAAGAATTATGGTTAACGTAAGTGTACTTTTAATGTTGAATAACTCTGCAAAAGAGTCTATGAAAAAATTAAAATACTTAAAATAAAACAGGGTTCCGATAGAGAAAAGAAGTCCCAGATTGACTAAAAGCTTCTTTTTTCCGGGAGTTTTAGTCTCAGAAATTTTTAATCCCAAATAATAACTGACCCCTGAGCTTATGATCAAAAGTATTAAAAACCTCCAGTCCCAATTTGCATAAAATACATAGCTGGCCAATAATAAAAATATATTCTGAGCTTTAAGCTTTTTACCTAAAACCCACCAATACACAGCAAATACAACTGAGAAAAAAAGGATGAATACTAATGATGTAAACTGCATTAGTTACTGTTTAAAAGTTCAACAATTCCATAAGAAAGCATCAGGAAAGCAACTTTCCGGTTATTAAAAAGAATAGCTTCTTTGGGAGCGGAAATAAGCATGCCTCCGTTTTGGGTAAGATGTTCTATTGTCTTATCAATATCTTCAACTTCATAGCAGATATGGTAGTACGAAATTCTCTTTTTCAAAAGATTTTCTACAGGTTTTCCGGAAACAAACTCAATATTTAAGCCGTCTTCCACTGTAACCATACAAAGCTCCGCCTGTTGATTCGGATCAAAGACAACAGGAGTTTCTTCAACAATAGTATGAAGCTGCCTGATATTTTGGAGTTCTGCCTGTATATCTTTACAGGCAACTCCGACATGATGAAATTTCATTATAGTTTTGAAGCTATAGAATCAGCCATTTCCCCTACATTATTCCATCCCTGAATTTCAGAAGAGGTAAAACGTATTCCAAAAGCTTTTTCAACGGCTACAATTAACTGAATATGGGAAAGGGAATCCCATTCTTCCACATCTTCGGCTGTCGTTTCAGCATTTAATACAATTTCTTCATTATCCAATTCGTCACGAAAGACATTGGTAAGCTTTGATAAAATTTCGTTCTTATCCATGTTTTAATTTAATTTTTATTAATGATATATACTTCTTTTGACTGATATTCGTTAACATCCAAGATCCACTGCCCATTATGCTCAGTAAATCCTAATCTTTCATAATGATCTTTCACCATCTGGTTTTTTGCAGTAGGAAGGTATTCCCCCATAACATGTTTGAATCCGTGCTTTTTGGCAGTTTCCACAATGGTATTCAGGGTAAAATCTTCCATTCCTCTTTTAAGCACACGGCAGCTCATCAGCCAGGTGTCTATGAAAAGTATTTCCGGATCTTTCTTTTCCAAAACAATAACACAGATCAGCCCATTGTCACCATATTTATCTTCCAGTGTGAAAGAAATAGTGTGGTGCTCCTCGGATTTGATCAGGGTGTCAACATCCTGTTCCGTGTATCTCACCGTTCTTAAATTAAACTGGTTGGAACGCTGTGTCAGCTGTGAAACTCTAGGTTTTGAAAAGCTGTCGAAAGATTTCACATCCGAAACCATATTCATACTTTTCAGGAAATCTTTAACATTGGTAAAACTGTCCAGATCGACCGCTCTCTGTGCTTCCACCTGGTATTGTTTGGTTCTCTCTGCATCATTTTCCGAGAAACTGGATGTTTCAAAAAGGTTCAGACTGTATAGATATTCCAGATATTCTGCCGGATCTTCGGGCAGCTCAGGAACGCAGACTTCAGGAAGGTTTTCGCGTACAATATTTCTTTCAAACGGATTGTCATCAAGGAATACCAGGGAATCAAATCCAATATTAAGAATGCTTTGGATTTTTCTGATATTATCCGCTTTATTATCCCAATTAGCTACGAAAACAGCAATATCATCCAGTTTAAGGACCATATCGGGATGTTTTTCAAAAGGCTCTTTGGCTTTATCTTCATCATTCTTGCTGCAAACCGCCAAAATTACACCTCTTCTCTGAAGAGCCTTGATCCAGTACTGAAATTCGGTGAACGCTTTCCCTATTCCCAGACTTCCTATCTGGATCTTTTCCAGGCCATCATCTCCGATAATTCCGCCCCATGTGGTATTATCCAGATCCAGAATCAGACATTTCTTAAACTTACCTTCCAAAGAGGAAATAATTCCGGTGATATGGTGGGCAACAATCGGAAGCGCGTCCAGTGAAAGCACCATTTCTGTGTTCACATAGATGTTTGGAGAAAACATAAAGTCTCTTCCCCATTTATTCTGAATCGAAAGTAAATCTGCAATAAAGAAGTTATCATTTTTGACCGCCAGTTCCGCCGAAAGCAGATAATTCAGCTTATTCAGCTGGAAAACAAAGGACGACTCTACCTTATTGGAAAAGTTTCCGAAGACCTGATTATCTATTCCCGGAAAATTACAGTAGATCACTCTGCTTTTAGTTCTGTTCAGGATAGTTTGGTACAGGTTCTCAATATAAGAGATTTTCTGCTCTGCAAAAGCAGCCTGTGTATCATATGATTTATAATATTGATTTAATAGTTTGTGAGTGGATTCAAAAATGATGGTATAATCTGCATTAAACTCATAATATTCTGAGGAAGGATCTAAAATCTGCCGTGAGATCTGACCGAAATCAGCTTCGAAAATCTCAAATTCAAAGCCTTCGTTCACAGCGGTACCCTTCAAAGCAACATTGAGAAACTGTGTAGCAGTGTCACCAAGTAATGCCACCTTAATTTTTTTAAGCTGAGGGAGGTCTCTGCGGAGTGCTTTTTTCAGTTCCGAAAACGTTTTGTACATGATTCTTTTATTTACTTAAGATAGGATTGTACTCGTTCTCAATGCTGGCAGTTCAGTCTTATTTCTTTTAAAGCCTTCCGTAAGTTCCGGATCTTCAGTATAACTGAATGCTGTACATATCTTGAAAATATTTGTGTTTTTCTTCATTGTGTTTGTTTTGCTGCAAAAATAAAGATTTTATCTGATATTTAGTTTTTTAATAAGATCCCTAAGCGGTTTTTCAACAAATTGATAGAACAGCATCGAGACCATGATAAGAACAGCCAGATAAATCCAGAAAACACTGTTAATATCAAATTGATAATCCTGCTGTTTCAGAATTTCCCTCAGGATATACAAAATGGGAATATGGGTAATATAAACAGCATAGCTCACTTCACCCAGGTACTCCAACGGCTTTAACGAGAGAATTTTTGTGACTCTTCCGTTATTCCATGAGATTAAAAGAATAAGCGGAATAAAAAGTACGGCCATAAGTCCGTTATGATAAAATAGAGGAACAAAGATCAGTGAAAGCATCACCCCTGCAAAGACCAGAATGACAGGAATATCATAATTTTTCTGCTTAAAATGATTCACGAAGAACAATCCTGCAAGGTTTCCTACCAAAAATTCACTTACATGCATCAGCGGAAAATAATACAGAAACTCATGGCTTTCTGTATGCGGCCCCTTATAGGATGGTGAAGCTTCATAAAGATGGGAAAATACCTGGGTAATAATCCACAGCACAATACCCGCCACCCAGATGCTTTTATTTTTTTTTGAATAAAAATAATTATAAAGTACAGGAAAAATCAGATAAAACAGAAATTCCACAGAAATAGACCATCCCGGAAAATTCAGGATCATAGCCTTACCCGGCATCCAGCTCTGAAGCCCGAACAGATATAAAAAAATATTGATAATACTAAAATTTGAATATCTGGTCACGAGATAAAGAAGTAACCCAACTCCATATAACGGATAGATCCTTGCAAACCTGTTTTTATAATATTCAATATATTCTATTTTCTCTTTTTTATGATACGCAACGATCATAATAAAACCTGAAAGAATAAAAAAATAGCTCACTCCCACATTGGCTTTTAAAAAGATATTTGAAATATAATCTGTCTTATAAACAAACATATCTTTATTGAAATGAGAAATAACTATAGCTATAGCTGCAAGGAATCTGGTAAAGGTAATCTGGCTTATCTTCATTCACAAGGACTGTTCAACAGCTTTATAATAGTTTAAGGACAAGAAAAACATTTAGAAAATCTTTAAATAGTTTCCTTTCCCGTCATGAAAATATACGGTTAAAGCATTATAACACATTCTTCTCTAAAACTACTTGACAAAAACGCCGATATACTTTCCTTCATATTCCACTACCGTTGTTTCTATGCTGTTTTTTTCACAGAAATCCTGGTAAGCAGAATTGTCACCAATATCGTCACTGATAAAAACGCCCCCTTTTTTCAGATGCTTATACAGTTCATCATAGGCCCACATTCTACCGTTGTAACTTTTATCAGAGTCATAATGAAGGACATCAAAAACTGAATTTTCAGCAAAAATTTTTGGCAGTGATTCTTTGTCTGCAAAACGGAATAATTTCCAATTGTTTTTAAGATGTTGAGGAACAACGCAGCCCACATATTGGTCTCCATCCTGCGCCAGATACGGCATATCTGAACTGTACAGTGTACCTTCTCTTTTTGTGAGAGACAGAAGTGAAGCCAGAGACGACCATCCATAGGCTACACCTGTTTCCACCACATGCTTTGCATTGGCAAATTCGCACGCATAATACATCAGTTCCAAAGCTCCCGGGCCGCCCATTTTTACAGGACATTCTTTTTCCCGCTGTTCTGCCGTTCTTAAAACTTCCGCATAATCGGTACGGAAAGCACTTATTTCAAGACCGAATAGTTTTGAAACAGCCTCTTTCTGGGACATTGCTTTTCCTGCAGCCCACGAATTTGTTTTTTCCTTGCCTTTGAAAGCATTCCCCCTGTTGACTGTATTTTTAATAATTTTCCGGCCTAGTTCCGGATAAAGATCGGGTCTTTTCAAATACCCTATAAACGTTTTGAGAACCCTTGTTATTTCACTCACTGTGTTGTATTTAATACCGCAAAAATAAATATTTTTTTCTCATTTATGTAAAAACAGATTATATTTGTGAGACTCAAATGAAATAAAAAAACAAAAGCTCCTCTATGTTCTACAATTTTTTCGAAAAAATATACAGATGGCAGCAGCTTTCTATCCTGAAAAAAAACCCTAAAGTATTTTTTGAAAATATCAGATTGGGAGTCGGTGGACGCTTTATTCTTGATAAGAACATAAAAAAAATAAGCATCGGAAAGTCTGTGGAATTCAGAAACTACACCTGTATTCTGGTGATGGAAGATGCCAGCCTAGAAATAGGTGATCACTTTTTCATGAATAATTTCTGCTCTATCAACTGTCTGGAACATATTTCAATTGGTGAAAATACATTGTTTGGTGAAAATGTCAAACTTTATGACCATAACCACACGTATGAAACCTCTCCGGCATTCAAGCTCTATCCGTCTAAATTTACTAAAGCTCCTATTAAAATAGGCAGCAACTGCTGGCTGGGAAGTAATGTTACTGTCCTGAAAGGTGTTACAATAGGCGACAACTGCATTATCGGAGCAGGATGTACCATATTCAAAGATGTTCCTGCCAATACGCAGGTTGTTAATAAACAGGATTTAGTATTTAATTCCCTTTAAAATTCAGATGAAATTCTCAATACTTATCGCCCATTACAATAATGCTATGCTGTTCCAAGACTGTTACAGCTCACTGCTTACTCAAACCTACAAAAATTGGGAAGCCATCATTTTGGATGATGCTTCGTCTGAAGTGGAGAAAACAAAGATCAAAGCCATCATTGCCGGTGACGAACGGTTTAAATTTTTCGAAAATGAACAGAATTCCGGTGTGGGAGTTACCAAAAGTAAACTTATTGATCTTGCGTCAGGCGACATCTGTGGTTTTGTTGATCCTGATGACGCTATTCTTCCCCATGCTATTGAAAAGGCCATAAGTGTATTTGCAAAGAAAAAAAATGTGGTACTGGCTTATTCACGATTTATGAGCTGTGATAAGGATCTGAAGCCCATTGCTCCGTTTAGATCTGCCATGCAGGTTCAGAATAAAGATCCCTATTTTTTTAATTATCCTATTCAGATTGCTCATTTTGTAACGTTCAGAAAAGATATTTATGAGCAAACTGAAAAGATGAATGCTGCACTGAAGATCTCGGAGGATCAGGATCTCTATTTAAAGATGTATGAAAAAGGTGATGTTTATTTCATCGACGACACCAATTATCTTTACAGGACCCATACAGGCGGAATTTCACAAAACGAGAATAAAACAAAGTCGTACGAATATTTTGCCCAGGTAGTTTTCAATGCAATGAAGCGGAGAAATATTAAAAGCATAAACGGAATGAAAGTTCCGGAAACCTATACCGGACAGCAGGAGATTTTCAAACTATTGGAATACCAGAATTCAGTTCCATATAGGATAAAAAGAAAAATCTCCATTACTTTACAAAAACTTTTCAGGTAATGTCAGTAAAAAATCAGAAAATAAAAGTTCTTTTCCGACACCGTTCTATGGAGATGGGCGGCGTGGAAAAAGTGATTCTCAGTATCCTCAACAATCTCAATCCTGAAAAATTTGATATAACAGTATGTCTGAATATGAATCAGGGTGAACTTAGAAATGAATTCCCGGAACACGTTAAAAAGATATATTTTACTGACGGAAAGGAAGATTTATCCAAAAATCCATTGATCCATAAACTCCAATTGATTCGCAGGAGACTGAAGCTTTCCCGCACTCTGAAAAACAATAAAATCTCTGACCAGTTGTTAGGGAACAAAAAATTCGATATCGAGATCGCTCCTACTTACTCAGCATTTTCATCTGTTACCAATTCCAGCAACCCAGCCTCTAAAAAATTAGGTTGGTTTCACTCTGAAATCAATTTACCTAAGCTACAGCCGCTGGTTCCTGATATTCTGGACAATTTCCCACAGTTTGACCACATGATTTACTGTTCACAGAAAATCAAAGATCTAATGCATACCTATTACCCGGAATTAAAGTATCCTGAAGAAAGTGTAGTAATTAATGCTATTCCTATTGATGAAATCAAGAAAAAAGCACAGGAAAAAATAGAATCTCTTCCTCAGGGCCCTGTTTTTGTTTCCGTAGGGCGCCTTCATGACAGAAAAGGATACCACAAGCTTATTGATGCCCACAAAAGATTAATTGATGAAGGTTTTCACCATAGCATTATTGTTGTAGGCAGCGGTGAAGAAATGAAAAATCTTACCGAGCAGATCCGCATGAATAATGTTCAGGATACCTTTATTTTAAGTGGTAACAAGATGAACCCTTATCCCTATGTAAAACATGCGGATTATTTCATTCTGCCCTCCGAATCTGAAGCATGGCCACTGGTAATCGCTGAAGCCTTAATCCTTCAGAAACCCATTATTGCTACTGATACAGGAGATGTGGGGGTGATGATCAAAAACAGAGAAACCGGTTACCTCATCAATTATGATACGAATGAGATGTATGCCGCCATGAAGACTTTCTTAACAGATCCGGAGCTTATTGCCAGGATCAGAAAAAACCTGGAAACCATAGAGGACCAGTTTGACAATCAGAAAATCTTTGATGCGGTGGAAGAAATTCTTGAAGATCTTTACAGAAAAAATTAATGCGCGGAATATCCTCCGTCTATTACAAGATTCGAACCCGTGATCCATTTTGAAGCATCCGAAAGCAGGAAAATACAGGCGTTGGCTATATCTTCAGGCTGGCCTATTCCCAGCGGGTGTTTTTTAAAGATCTCTTCTGCAGCGTCTTCACCAATGTTTTCAAACATTTTTTCCAGTATCGGAGTATTTACCATTGCCGGACTTATGCTGTTGACTCTTGTTCCACCCCTTGCAAGCTCCATAGCCATGGAACGTGCTCCCGCAATTACGGCACCTTTACTCGCTGAATAGGCTGTTTTCCCTATTTCGCCTACCATTCCTGCTACTGAGGAAACAAAGACAAAACTGGAAATTTCGTTTTTATATTTTTTGAGGGATAAAATCCTGGCAATTTCAAACCCGGCAATCACATTGACTGCAAAAACATCTGTGTAAAGCCGGGAAGTATGCTTTTTCAGCGGAAGTGTTTTTTCTATTCCGGCACAGTGGATAAATCCGGAGACCTTACCTAAAACCGATATTTTTTCAGCAATCAGCTCTTCAAGATTTGCAGTATTGGTAATATCTGCCATAATGGTTTCTGCCTTGGTATCCGGAGCCAGCATAGATACTGTTTTCTGCAGCTCTTCACTGTTTCTGGCAATAAGGATAAGACCTGCCCCGCTCTTGCTGCATTCTACAGAACAGCTTCTCCCAATACCGGAAGAAGCGCCTGTAATAAGAATTATCTTATCTTTTAAAGAAAACGGATTCACTAATCTTCGAAATTTTCTTCACCAATAATATTCATGAGATCAGAAACAGTCTCTATATCTTTAAAATAATTTGCATCAATTTTCTTATCGAAACTTTCATCAACAAAAGCAATGACAGAAAGAAGACTGATGGAATCATAACTTTCCAGCTGTCTCAGGTTTGTGTCAATTGTTAATGCTTCTTTTTCTTCTAATTCTTCTTGTAATTTCTCTAAAAAAACGGACGTCTTCATATATTTTTATTTTACCAATTTATATTACTTCTTTAAATGTTCAGCACGGTTGCTCCCCAGGAATATCCCACGCCAAAACCGGCCATTAATACCCTGTCTCCTTCTTTCAGCATTCCTTTATCCATCATATCTTTCAGGGCAATGGGAATGGTTGCGGACACTGTATTTCCTGTGTTCTCCATATTGATATAAAACTTTTCTGCCGGTATTTTGGTTTTCTTCCTTAAATAATTCAGCATAAAAGAATTGGCCTGATGAAAAACAAAATGATCAATATCTTCCATCGTCAGCCCATTTTTTTCTAAAGTTTCTTTTATCAGTCCCGGGATATTTTCAATAGTAAAATTAAAAATTTCGGGTCCGTTCATGTAAAGATTCTCCGGACCAAAATCATGTTCAGGATTAAGTTCAAAATCTTTTTTGAAAGCTCCTTTCTTTACAATAAGATTTTCAGCACCACTTCCGTCTGTGCCCAGACAGAACTGATAATCCCTGGCATTGTCATCCTTCTCCACAATTACAGAGGCCGATGCATCTCCGAAAATACTTCGGTTGGCCTTATCTTTACTATTGATATGCTTTGTATAAGTTTCTGATGTGATCAGTAAAATACTTTCCGCAATACCGGCTGCTATTAATCCTTTAGCAAAAGCCAGTCCATAAATGAATCCGGAACACCCAAGATTAAAATCCATTGCTCCAATATTTCTTCTGAGGCCAAGCCTGTCCTGAAGAATACAGGCCGTAGTGGGAAGAAAATAATCCGGGCTCTGGGTACAAAAGAGGATAAAATCTACCTTATTTCTGTCATAACTTTCGAAAATCTTTTCTGAAGATTTTACAGCAAGTTCCAGAACAGTTTCTTTGTCTGAAGAAATATGGCGCTGTCTTATCCCTACTTTTTCAAGAATTCTATCAGAACTCCAATCAGGAAATTCTTTCTCAAGATCCTCATTGGTAAGAACCTTACCGGGCAAATAATATTCTATTTTGGAAACTTTTATCATAGAAATTCTTTTTCTTTGTAAAAATAAAAAACAAATTCACAATAATGATGCTCCTATTCAGAATCATATTGAAAATCCGTTCCCTATATGAAGACATGGTGAAAAATGCAGCTATAAAAGTGGCCATTCATCAAGGTATGAAAGTGGGCGACAATCTGTATGTTCAAGGTATTCCAAACTTTGGCTCAGAATGTTTCCTTATAGAAATGGGTGATAATGTAACGATTGCAGAAGGTGTTTCTTTCATCAATCACGGCGGAGATGGCCGGGTAACCAAAAGAATTGAAAAGTATAAAGACGGAAGAACTTTCGGAAGAATAAAAATAGGTAACAATACCTTTATTGGAAAAGGAACTATTCTTTTACCCGGAGTTTCTATTGGGAGCAATTGTATTGTAGGCTCATTAAGTGTTGTCAGCAGCTCTATTCCTGATAATTCAGTGTATGCAGGAGCTCCTGCAAAATTTATCTGTACAATTGAGCAATATGGCGAAAAATTATTAGCCAACAACACCATTTACCCTTTAGAGTTAGAAGCAGACCGGTCGGCCTTAGAACAATACCTTATCAAAAATCTCCCTCATAATTATAAACCTGTAAAAAAATAAATGTCACAAAAAAAGAAAGTCCTTATTCGTATAGGTTCTCTTCGGCATGGCGGCGCAGAAAAAGTTCTCATCAACTTTCTCAAAAACCTTCCTGAAGACAAATATGAAATAGACCTGCTGATCAACCTTTATACAGGAATGTATATCAAGGAGGTTCCGTCGTGGGTCAACCTGCAATATCTCCTGAAAGGTGAAATGATTACCACCAACAGACCTCACGAAATTCCTGTGAAAGCATTCAGGGTGCTTTATCAGAAACTGTTTCTCTGGTTCCCGGCTCTTCTTTACCGGTTTATTCTAAAAAATAAAAAGTACGATGTAGAAATAGCTGCTATCCACGGAATGTACAGAGAACTTCTTTCCAGCCCTCAAAAGGATTCAAAAAAAATCATCTGGATACAGAACGACATCTTTAATCTGAAAGAATACACACCGGATGTGATCAGACAGCTTTTCAGGTTTGACAGGATACTGGTTATTTCCAATAAGCTGAAAGAGGAAATGCAGAAAGCTTCACAAAATGAAAGAGAAAAACAGGCAGTTATTAAAATTTATAACCCGATAGATAAAGATGATACTTTAAATAAAGCGAATACGGCCATCGATGACTATCCTTTCTCCAATACTATTCCCACTTTTATTACAATTGGAACTGTTTATCCGCAGAAAGGCTATGACAGGCTTCTTGATGTACATAAAAAACTGACTGACGAAGGATTGATGCACCAGATCATCATTATTGGTGATGGTTTTGATTTTGAGAACATTCATGCAAAGCTGAATCAGCTGGGTCTTCAGGAAACTGTAAAAATGCTCGGTTTCAGAAGTAATCCTTATCCTTATCTGAAAAAAGCTGATTTTTACGTGATGTCTTCAAGACACGAAGGTTTCCCTACCATTATCGCAGAAGCTTTGATTTTGAATAAACCTATTGTCTCTACAGATGTTTCCGGAATAAAAGATCTTCTTCAGGAAGGAAAATTAGGCATTATTATTCCAAATTCTGAGGATGGAATTTACGAAGGGATGAAGAAACTTCTTACCAACCAGGAGCTTGCAGCTCATTACGAAAAAGAAATTGCAATGACTGATCTGCCTTTTGTACTGCAGAAATCTGTAGCACAGCTTCAGGAGATCATTGATGAATTATAAAAAATTAAAATGGGTTATACTGTCATACAAAAGGATTTTTACAGGGAGAGCGGAAAATGGCTTTCTTCATTTGGGATCTGGAAAAAGTGTATCAATCCGAATCTGCATTTCATTTATGTTTTGAGAAAAGCTCAGGAGCATAATAAAAAGCCTGTTTTAGGAATATTCTGGCGATTTATCCTCAGACATTACCAAATAAAATATGGCTATCAGATTTACCCTGAAACCGAGATAGGAGAAGGTTTTTACTTAGGCCACTGGGGTAGTTTAGTGATTAATCCCAAAGCTAAAATCGGAAAGAACTGTAATATTGCACAGGGGGTAACGATTGGCCAGCAAAACCGTGGTAAACTTCAGGGATTCCCTACAATTTGTGATGAAGTGTGGATAGGAGCCAACGCTGTCATTGTAGGCGGAGTTACTATTGGAAACAATGTTTTAATTGCTCCCAATTCGTATGTTAACTTTGACGTTCCCGCCAATTCCGTAGTCGTTGGAAATCCCGGAAGCATCTATTCAACAGAAAGGGCTACAGAAGCTTATATCAATAATAAAATATAATGAGCTCATTTTAAATTTATGGCTAAGGGCTAGCTTTTTTTCTCGAAAAGCTAATTTCTCTGTTTTGGTAAATTTTATAAAATATCATTCCCCCCTAATCGGGAAAATAATTTAAAATAAGATTGAATTATCTCAAAATCTCGAGAATCAACAATTCCGAAACAATAGTGAAAATTATTAAAGAATAACAGTTAACAACTGTTTAAAATTTGAACCGTCTCAGTTTTGAGACGGTTTTTTAATAGAATTAAGAATATTTTAATCTCCGGTTTTAATTATTATCATTTATAGTTTGTAATTTTATACAAGTTTAAATCATCAATTTTTTCAAACCAATTTGTATAGAAACGCCGGAAACAGTCCTTTTAAACATGATTTTAAGCATATTTTAATATTAAATTTTGTTAAAAGTAACTGCCTTTTCGACAAAAATTATATTTTTGCATGATTATTGATTTAATCTATTGAATTTGAAAATAATTTAAACGAAATAAATAATTATAACCTTTAAGAAATTATGTCACAATCGTACGAAATTATTTTTGAAAACAATAAGAAATGGGTAGAGTCTAAAATAAAGCAGGATCCAACTTTCTTCGAAGAATTAGCTAAAACTCAGAATCCAGAATTCCTGTATATCGGATGTTCTGACAGTAGAGTGACAGCGGAAGAACTGATGGGCACAAAACCGGGCGAAGTTTTTGTAACAAGAAATATCGCTAATGTGATAAATACTTTAGACATGAGTTCAACAGCGGTAATCCAATATGCCGTGGAACACTTAAAAGTAAATCACATTATTGTTTGTGGACACTACAACTGCGGCGGTGTAAAAGCAGCGATGACCCCTCAGGATCTGGGATTATTAAATCCCTGGTTAAGAAACATCCGCGACGTTTACAGATTGCACCAGGCTGAACTAGACACTATCGAAGATGAAGGAAAACGTTATGACAGACTTGTAGAACTAAATGTTCAGGAGCAGTGCATCAACGTGATCAAAATGGCCTGCGTACAGGAAAGATATATCATAGATGAGTATCCTATTGTACACGGCTGGGTATTTGACCTTAGAACAGGTAAGATTATTGATTTGGAGATCGATTTTGAGAAAACGCTGAAAGACATCCAAAAAATCTACAACCTTACAAGTTCTGATTGGGTAATGAGCAGAAAAACAGACTAGTTTTTCTAAAATGAATGTAAGATGAAATTCTGGAGTATTATTGTATTGACCTTCTTCCTAAACTTCACAGCACTGCCGGGCATTGCTGCAGTTGCAGGCTGGGATATAGCAAGGACCAATGTAACAATCAATGAAGAGGAGCCCCATTCTCACCCGTCATCTTTTATTGTTTATGAAAAGACACTTCCGAAAACTTTGGACGTATTCGATTACGTGAAGTTTTCCGAGCCTGACCTTCAGGGTGTATCTTTTGAGCTGATAGACGATTCCTTTCATCTGTCGCCCTTACTTTCCATATTTTCCCCGCCTCCGGAAGCTTAATTTTAAGTATCGTTAGATTTTATAGTATTCATATCAAAAGCTGATATCGGATACGTGTGCTTAAAATTAAATTTCCAATCTTTTATAATTGATTATCTGAAGATAGATCAATCGGTTATAGTATTTTTCAAAATATCATGAAAAAAACATCATTTATAGGAGGAATCAAGGAGAATTTCCCTTCCGGACTCGTTGTATTCTTAGTCGCGCTTCCATTATGTCTCGGAATCGCTTTAGCATCAGGGGCACCGCCATTGTCAGGTGTCATTGCAGGTATCGTAGGAGGATTAGTTGTAGGATTTCTAAGTAATTCAAATATATCAGTATCCGGTCCCGCAGCAGGTCTTACAGCTATTGTTTTAACCGCTATTACAGATCTGGGGGCTTTCGAGCTTTTCCTTTGTGCAGGAATCATTGCCGGACTTATCCAGTTAATTCTGGGATTCATCAAAGCCGGAAGCATATCCAATTATTTCCCGAATAACGTTATTGAGGGAATGCTTGCCGCTATCGGGATTATCATTATTCTGAAACAAATTCCTCATGCCATGGGGTTCGATAAAGACTATGAAGGGCATGAATCTATTTTTGATAACGGCCTTAATTTCGGATACTTTACAGAATTATTCGGAGCTATACATCTGGGAGCTATCGTGGTAACGCTGGTTTCCGTAGGTATACTTATTGCATGGGACAAAATTCCAGCTTTAAAAAGAATGAAAATGCTTCCCGGAGCATTGGTTGCAGTAGTGGCAGGAATACTTCTGAATGAAGCATTCAAAATGTCCGGTAGCTCTTTGGCCATCAGTACTCAGCATCTGGTTTCACTACCGGTTCCTCAGTCTTTGGATGACTTCAAAAATCTTGTTACGATGCCTGATTTTAATGGATTCACCAATCCTAAGGTATGGATAGTAGGGGCAACCATTGCTATTGTAGCTTCTATTGAAACCCTGCTTTGTATTGAAGCCTCAGACAGGCTAGACAGACAGAGAAGAATTACCGACACTAATCTTGAGCTTAAAGCACAGGGAATCGGAAATTTAATAAGCTCATTTATCGGAGGGCTGCCCATGACATCTGTCGTGGTAAGAAGTTCTGCCAATGCTAACGCCGGCGCCACTTCAAAACTTTCCGCAATGATCCACGGTGTACTTTTATTGGTATGCGTGCTTACTATTCCGTTCATACTGAACTTAATACCGCTTGCGACACTTGCCGCAGTATTGATTCTTGTAGGATATAAACTGGCAAAGCCTGCAACATTCAAGCATTTCTGGCATTTAGGTAAATTCCAGTTCATTCCGTTTGTCGCTACGGTTGTAGCCGTTGTGGCAACCGATCTTCTTAAAGGAGTTGGAATCGGTCTGGCTATTTCCGTATTCTATATCCTTCAGGGAAATATGAAGCGTGCCTATTATCTGAGCAGAGAAAAACTGAATGATGCTGATGAAATCAACATTAAGCTTGCTGAAGAAGTTTCTTTCCTGAATAAGGCAGCCATCAAAAAAACATTAAAAAATGTAAAGCCCAACTCTACCGTGACCATCGATGCAAGGGGAACTTCATATATTGCGACAGATGTACTGGAAATGATCCAGGATTTCGCCAATATCCGGGCCAAAGAAGAAGATATCAATGTGGAACTTTTAGGCTTCAAAACTTCATACAAAGATTATGAAACAGATGAAGACTCTCACATCCTGATCACACACAGAAGAGCTATGTAAGCTCATTAATTACAGTAATTTTTAATTAAAAAAAAGAATAAATCAATCATATGAAAGCACATACATACGAAACCCAATCTACCATTAATCCTGAAAAAGCATTAGATTTTTTAAAAGACGGAAACCAAAGATTTGTGAATAACCTAAAAGCAAACAGAGATCTTTTAGAGCAAGTCAATGCAACGCGTGAAGGTCAGTGGCCTTTTGCAGTAGTTTTAAGCTGCATAGACAGCCGTACTTCTGCAGAACTTATCTTTGATCAGGGATTAGGAGATATTTTCAGTATCAGAATTGCCGGTAATTTTATCAATCAAGATATTTTAGGGTCAATGGAATTTGGCTGTAATGTTGCAGGTTCCAAGCTTGTTGTCGTTTTAGGACACACTAAATGCGGTGCATTAAAAGGAGGTTTGGATGCTGCGCAGATCCAGGGAATGGGAATGGATAATCTGAACCATTTAATTCATCATTTCGACCCAATCATCAATGAAATCATTGAAGAAGGTGAAGAACGTTCATCAAAAAACGGTTCGCTTTTGGAAAGGCTGAATCAGCAAAACGTAAAAAATGCCATCGAAGATATCCGTACCCAGAGCTCAACACTTAAAAAGCTTGAAGATGAAGGTAAGATCAAAATAGTTGGAGCCAATTATGATGTTGAAACCGGAGTTGTAACCTGGCTTTAAGAGATAAAAATCTGTACATTTTTATTTCTCATAGATAAGAAAATCATTTATAGTTAGATTGGAATTGATTTTAAAAAGTACAACAAAAGACCATCGGAAAATCCGGTGGTCTTTTATTTTTTTGCAATAAGCTTAGAAATAACTATTCTTTTGAACCATTAAGACTTAATAAGCTGTTAAGAATCATTAAGGCAAAATAATCAATTGATTATTTTAAGTTGACATCCTATTTATTTTCCGTTGAATGCAGACATTGTATTATTGATACCGGCAAACACAAAGGACAGGCTGGCTTTAGAGAATTTTTCAATTCTTTCACTCAGCTTTCCGGATTCCTCCTCATTCCAGGTTCCCAACACGTAATCCACCTGGCGCCCTTCAGAAAAGTCTGCAGAAATCCCGAACCTCAGCCTTGCATAATTTTGAGTATTGAGGGTTTCATTAATACTTTTAAGCCCGTTGTGACCGGCATCAGAACCTTTCATTTTCATTCTTAAAGTCCCGAACGGAAGAGCAAGATCGTCTGTAATGATCAGTACATTTTCCAGTGGAATATTTTCTTTCTGCATCCAAAACTTTACTGCATTTCCTGAAAGATTCATATAAGTATCCGGCTTCAGGACAAGAACCTTTCTTCCTTTGTATTTTCCTTCTGCCATCCAGCCGAAATTGGTCGTATTAAATGAAGCTTCCAGTGTTTCAGCTATTTTCTCGGCTACCTTGAATCCTATATTGTGGCGTGTATTTTCGTATTCAGGGCCTTTATTTCCAAGCCCGACTATTAAATATTTCATTCAGAAATTTTTTGCAAAATTAAGGGATAAAAAATAAAAAGCCCAATCTTACAAAAGATTGGGCCTGTATATTGTAAAGATTCTTTTAAAAAGGCTTATAAATGTAGTTTACACCAAATCCTTTTGTCATATAAGTCTGCGGATCATAGTTGTAATTGGTTGTCCAGTTAATTGGAGACGGGATAGGAGGAATAAGATCTGTTACCGATCTTTTCTTAGGGTTATTCGGAGATAAGATATGACTTTCCTTATCATTAATTTCAGTTGATAAAAGTCTTGAAATTTTGTATGCTGAAGGAAGCAGTGTAAATGGACTGATCAGAGTATCGTAATTCACGAAATCATATGCATATCTGGTAGTAGGTCTTCCCATTGCATCTCCGGCCATAGGACCATAATTTCTTACCACTCTGGACACGTTGTCCCCTAAATAAGTGTATCCTGTTTTAGAATAACTGATATACGCAAACTGCGTCCCTGGAACATCAGGACCATTTTTCATGATGATAGAGTCCAGCTTTGCTGTTGAGCCGTTATACTTTAACAGGTAGTGGGTTTTTGTTTTTCTTAATAGGGTCTGTGGACCGGGATTTGTTGCCGGCGGCACAGGTGGAGGCCTTCTGAAAACAGAACGGTTTTCAGAAATTGTTACCAGCTTATCGTTCGGTCCATAAGTAAATAACTGGCTGTAAGAAACGCTGTCTTTATCAAGCTTCCCGTTTCCGTCCAGATCCAAAAATCCGTTAAAGTTAATTTGGCTTACTTTGTCACCGCTGTATGCAATATTCGTAATTGAAGCACTGTCTGTGATTACTTTCGTTACCAAAAGCCCACTGTAGTGATATTCTGCTAATGTATCCTTATCTGTAATTTCTCTGTATAATGCTCTTGGGCCAATCAGGCCTCCTGTTCCATTAAGGTCCAATAAAGGATCCCCGTCCTCGTCTAGCATGTCTTTACAGGAATGTATTGATGAAAATCCTGCTATTAATAAAATAAAGTAGAAAAGCTGTTTCATTTCCAGGTAATTGTTTATTTTTTGACAAATATAACTTTTTTTTGAACAAAAGTTATGTTTTTATTTATATTCCAGTAAAACTGATAATCAATTGAACTTTACAGAGTTCTGTAAGTATATTTAATAATCTGATCCTTATCCGAAACGGGATAGTTGTAGGCATCATACACGTAGGTCATAGGTGTATTTACTGCCGGTGCGGGAGATGGCGGCATCACATATACCGATGTTGGATTATTCGGAGAAATTCTATAAAAATTTTCAGGACGTACCAGGCTCCAGGCAGTAAAGAATGATTTGGGAAGTGTGGAGAACGGATTAACCTTAGAATCATAGTTCTGGTAGCTGTAAACAGTCATCTTTGCAGTAGCCATATTAGGTGCTCCTGTTGATGTAAGTGTTCCTTTGGCACATTCAGCCTTGAAAATATTATCTCCCACGTAGGTAAAAGTGCTTTCTGTGAACAAGCTGTAAGCTGTATTTCCGGCCACTTTTCTCTTTTCCAGAATTTTCACAAGTTTCTTACCTGTGGCATCGTAAGTGAATATATAATCACTTACAAAAGAGTCTATTGCAGTAGCGGCTGTACCAGTACATGTTGCGCTGTACACATTGCCTTTGCTGTCTTCACTTACGCTAAAATCATACGTCATACTTCCGGCCAGGCTTCCCAAAAATTTTATTTTCCCAATTTTATTATTGATATAGGTTACGGTACCCGTATAATAATTACTGGTATTTCCATCTCTAAGCATTCCTTTCTGAAAAGCAGTACCATTAACTGTATATTCTTCCTGAACAGCGCCACTTAATGTAATCTTTTCCAGAACTCTGGCTGGAGGAGTTGGGTTCCCGTTGTTTCCGCCATTATTGGCACTGGGCTCGAATTGATCTGAAGAAGAATTGTCACATGAAACCATAAGTCCGAAAAATACACCGGCAATGATTTTAAAAAGATAGTTTTTTCCCATGAAAAAATATTTTAGTGAGTTGACAAATATAATTCATTTTTTTGACGAAAACATCCACTTATTCAACAAATTCATGATAATCTTTATCTTTTTACAAAAAAAACCTAAAAACATAATGTTTTCAGGTTTTTATTTTACGATTTATCATGAAATTAATAAGGCTGCAGTACAGATGTCGTTAAAACAGACTGAGACATTTCATTGTTCAGATAGTCTGTATTGACTGCCCTTCCTATTCCCAATGTTCCTGAATTAAGATTTCTTTTTGTACAGGCCACCTTCACAGAATAATTGTTCTTAGGGGTAAGATTCGTAAGTGTTGCATTCAGGTTGAAAATCTTATAGCTTCCTTCCGAACCTATTAAAACATCAGTTCTCACTGCTCTAAGCGCATTATCTATAAAGATACCACATGCAAAACCCGCAGAAGCATTGGAATTTCCCGTTTTCTGAGCGGTCGTCTGAAAGGTAAAAGCCACTTTATTGATGGCATTGGTAATGGAAAAAGTATCGACTGCTCCCGGAAGAACCGTCCACGCAGAGGTGATCGCCGTCCCTTCCATATAAGGAGCGGTGGCTCCATTAGGGGAAGAAAAACTTGCTCCAACCCGGTCTGCAACAGTATTCAATGAAAATACTGACATACTTCCCTGCCCATCGGCAATTTTTATACTTTTCCAGTCATTCACATTCAGTTCTGAGTTGTTATGAAAAATAGTTCCCGCAGATCCGGCAGATCCTCTCAGCAGATTCGTCCCACCGGTTCGGATTTCTCTTCTAACATTTAAATCACCGTTTATATCCAGCATATTCACAGGATTGGCAGTGTTTACTCCCACCTGTGCAGTTGCCAGCACAGCAAAAAATAATGACTTTATAATAATAATTTTTTTCATGCCTGGATTAATTTATAATTGGATTGAATACCTGGGGAATTTCATACACATCAACTTTAAGGGAAGACTGCGTAATAAAACTGTTAATATTGCTATATGCATTGATTCCTATAGCCAATACAACATCGCTTGCTGTTCTGTAAGATCCCAGCCTTGAGCAGGCCACACTTACCTCATGCTGTCCTTTGGAAAGATTGGTGACTATCCCGATCTGATTGTGTGTAATAAAGGTGCTTGCCGCACTACTTGCCTTTAAATTTCTCTGTCTGAGGTTAACCAGCTTGTTATCCACAAAAATACCACAAGCATAATCTATGGAAATATCAGGTGTCCCGTTTACAGGAAGATCAGCCTGCACTACAGTTTCAAACTGAAAATAAGTTTTGCTTTCCGTGCTGAATACACTGATAGGATGCGACAGACCTGCAATTTTCTTAAATCCGGGAAGGCTTGAGATATCTGCTCCTTTAGTAAAAGCTGTATTTTTGGAAGCAATAGTGGATTGCTCACTGTTGGTAAATTTCACACCGGTCCTGTCTGAAAAGGAATTATTAAATATCAGATAAAATTTATTCGGTTCATATTCCGGAATACGCAGTGACTTCCAGATCGGAGGATAATCTTCTCCCTGAGAAACAAGGATCTGGTCATTATTACCCTGGGATAAAGTATTATCTGTAACGTTAAGGACAACGATTTTATTTCTTAAATTAATATCACCATTGACATCAAGTTGCGCTTTTGGTGAATCCGTTTTGATTCCCACTTGGGCAGAAAGAGACAGCCCTGTCATAAAAAACAGGATCGAAATAATATTTTTCATCAATTAATTGCTTTTATAAGTTACGTATTCAATAACATCGATCTTCATAACAGACTCAAGAGTAAATGCATTGGAAACCGTATTGGTATCGGATACATTACGCCCAACTGTAAACTGTGAGCTTAGATTTGAGGAATTGATTTTTCTACACGCCACCTCAAGCTTTTGTGCGCCTACCGGAACATTCTGCTCTGTATAATTAAGGGTAAAAATATAATCCAGAATACCCTGTTTTTCCGTATTGTTGTTTGAAACAATCTTATCCGGACGTACTGCTACCAGTTTTCCGTTTCTGAAAACCCCGCAGGTAAAAGTAACAGACTGGGAAGTTGTTGCAGACGGAGCCTTCATTTCAACACCTGTTTGAAACTGGTAAGTAAGCCTGTTCTTCCCGTTTTTGATGATAAAATTGTTCTCAAGTCCCGCAATTTTCACCCACTTCCCTTTTGAGGTATCGGCAATGTCATCCCCAACATTATTCTTATACACATTATCTGCCGCAATACCACTGGAAAGCGCCGTAATACCTGTCTGATCCGATGATAGATACGAATTGATCAATTTGTACTGTCCTTCCTCCATAAAGGAAACATTCAACGATTTCCAGACTGGAGGCAGACCTTCTCCCTGCGAAACCAAAACCTGGCCGTTCAGTCCGGCATTTCCAACCTGGTCGGATGTGCCGCCTACTCTAAGTTCTTTTCTTAAGGTGGTTTTCCCGTTGATGTCGAGAGTAGATTTGGGAGCAGTAGTCCCGATTCCCACCTGCGCGTTCACACAGAGCGATAAAAGCCCGGCTACGCAACAATAAATAATTCTTTTCATAATAAGGGCTGCAAAGGTATGAATTTTAAACAAAATAAACCATTTACAAGCCCGTAAACCCGTACTAATAAAGCAATTATGCTGTAGAATTTAATGTACAAAAAAGTAGAATTATTACTACAAAATCTACTTTTTATATCTGACTTATCGGGATCAAATCAACCAAACCCAATGCCAGCCGAGGATACGGCAGTATTTTTTCTCATCCTATTGTGACTTCAAATGCTTCTAAATCCGTATGATACCTTACTTTTTTACGTGTAAAAATCATGTTTTTTTTCAATAAAAAAAGGCCTTAAAAAGTAAATTTTTAGGCCTTTCCTATTTTTTGATTATTAAAATACGGTATTTTTCTCTTAATTATGTCCGATAATCGTTTTCAAAAGCACATTAACTTCATCCACATTTTTCACTTTTTCTTTTCTCATCATCAACAGATTACCCTCTTTACCGATCTTCTCTTTAAGCTGAGCCTCCGCCGGATTCTGAGTCAGATAGCTGATGATATGCCTGAACCTGTCGGTCTGATAAAACTTATCCTGGGGATTTGCTGGAAAATATCCCAAAAACACACCATTTTTCATGACGATCTTTTCAAATCCTATCTCTGCCGCAAGCCATTTCAAGGCAACACTCTTCAATAAATTAACCGCTTCTTTCGGTAAAGCCCCAAAACGGTCGATCAGTTCAAGCTCAAATTTATAAAGATCTTTTTCATTATCAATCTCTGCAATTTTCTGGTACAGCAATAACCTTTCTTCGGTATTGGAGATATAGAAATCCGGAAGCATCAGCTCAAGATCAGTATCAATATTGACATCTTTTACAGATTTGAAGAGCTTCTGCCTGTCTTCCTCATTATCAAAAAGGTTTTCAAAATCCGCATCATCTTTTAATTCTTCCAAAGCTTCCTGCATAAGCTTCTGATAGGTTTCAAAGCCCATTTCATTAATAAATCCGCTCTGCTCCGCCCCAAGAAGATCTCCCGCTCCACGGATCTCAAGATCCTTCATGGCAATCTGGAAACCGCTTCCAAGATCTGAGAACTGCTCAATAGCTTCAAGACGTTTTCTGGCATCAGAGGTTATCATATCATAAGGAGGTGTGATCAAATAGCAGAAAGCCTTTCTGTTGCTCCGTCCTACTCTTCCCCTCATCTGGTGGAGATCTGCCATTCCGAATCTTTGGGCATCATTAATGAATATGGTATTCGCATTGGGAACATCCACTCCACTTTCGACAATCGTTGTAGAAACAAGTACATCATATTTCCCTTCCATGAAATCGAGCACATTCTTTTCCAGCTGCTTACCTTCCATCTGTCCGTGTCCTGTAATAACTCTTGCATCCGGAACCAGCCTCTGAATAAGCCCGGCAATATCTTTAAGATTTTCAATCCTGTTATTGATAAAGTATACCTGCCCGTCTCTCTGGATCTCATAAGAAACAGCATCCCTGATGGTTTCCTCATTAAAACCAACAAGCTGTGTATCAACAGGCTGCCTGTTTGGCGGCGGTGTTTTGATCACAGAAAGGTCTCTTGCCGCCATGAGGGAGAACTGGAGTGTTCTCGGGATGGGAGTGGCAGTAAGCGTAAGGGTATCTACATTGCTTTTAAGCGTTTTCAGTTTATCTTTCACCGAAACCCCGAATTTATGTTCCTCATCAATGATCAGCAGTCCAAGATCTTTGAACTTCACGGAACTGCTTACCAGCTGATGGGTGCCAATGATAATGTCTACTTTTCCGTTTTTAAGACCATCTAAAGCTTCTGCTTTCTGTTTGGCAGTTCTGAATCTGTTGACATAAGAAACGTTCACCGGAAAATCTTTCAGCCTTTCTTTAAAACTTCTGTAATGCTGAAACGCCAGAATCGTTGTAGGAACCAATACAGCAACCTGTTTTCCATCAGTTGCGGCTTTAAATGCGGCACGGATCGCTACTTCAGTCTTTCCGAAACCTACGTCACCACAAACCAGCCTGTCCATTACCGTATCTGCCTCCATATCCCTTTTCACATCAATGGTTGCTTTCTCCTGGTCCGGAGTATCTTCATAAATAAAACTGGCTTCCAACTCATTCTGCAGATAGGAATCCGGAGTATAGGAAAATCCTTTTGCCGTTTTTCTTTCAGCGTATAATCTTATAAGGTCAAAAGCAATCTGCTTTACTTTTGCCTTAGTTTTCTGTTTTAATGATTTCCAGGCCGGAGAGCCCAGTTTACTCAGTACAATTTCTTTTCCGTCCGGACCGTTATACTTTGAAATTTTATGCAGTGAATGAATACTTACATATAATAAGTCTCCATTTTTGTAAGTCAATTTAAAACATTCCTGGATTTTCCCGTCATTATTTACCTTGACAAGACCCATAAATTTCCCTATCCCGTGGTCGATGTGGGCAATGTAATCGCCTATTTTCAGAGACATCAGATCTTTCAATGTCAGCTGTTCGGATTTTGCAAAGGTATTTTTTGCTTTATATCTTTGATAACGGTCGAAAATCTGGTGGTCTGTATATACCAAAAGCTTATGCCCGTTATCTACAAATCCTTCATGCAGCTCAGATTTGAAACTTTTAAAGGGTAGCTCGTGTTCAAGCTCTTCAAATATAGATTCCAGCCTTTCTTTCTGCTTTTCTGTAGAAAAAGAGATCCAGGTATCAAAGCCTTCGCCTTGCTTTTCTTCAATATCTTCTATCAGCAGCTCGAAATTTTTGTGAAAGGAAGGTTGCGGAACCTGCTCAACTTTTATTTCGGTAATTTCTTTAAGCCCTTCAATAGGAATTCCAGCAAAATCAATTGTTTTAAATTTCTTAAAATCAAACAGAAAATCCTGATCTGAAATAAACAGTTCCTGCGGGGCCCTGTGTGCAATATCCTTATTCAAGGTATCATATTTTTCCAGTGCTTTCTCATAGAAAGTCCTGATCTTCTGCATTCCAACGGCGCCATTTCTGGAAACAACAAAGCTTTCTTTAGGCAGCAGCTCCAGCAGTGAAACCCGGGTTCCGGTTACTGAAAAATTCATATTGGAAACCAGCTGAAAGTCTTTTACCTTATCTATGGAGAGCTGGGTTTCTATATCAAAGGTTTTAATATTTTCCACCTCATTTCCAAAGAAGGTAAGTCGGTAAGGTTTCTCGTAGGAATATGAAAACACATCAACGATTCCTCCTCTTACTGAAAACTCTCCCGGTTCGGAAACAAAATCTGCCTGTTGGAAATTATAATGGTTCAACAGCTCATCTACGAAATCAAAATCCAGCTGATCACCTACTTTTATGTGATGTGAAATTGCTTTAAAATCTTCTTTTTTCAAAACCTTTTCGGACAAGGCACCGGCATAAGCCACAATAACCTTAGGAGCTTTCCCGGAGTTGATCTTATTCAGAACCTCTGTCCGGAGCACCAGATTTGCATTCTGAGTCTTTTCTACCTGATAAGGCTCAAGATGGGTTGCCGGAAAATACAGAACTTTATCCTTTCCAAGCAGGTCTTCCATTTCAGTATTGGCATATAATGCATCTTCTTTGTCATCTACCAGATAAAGAATGGTCTTCTTCTGAGTTAGAAAGAGTTCGGCAACAAAAATAGAAACTGAAGATCCGGCACTTCCTTTCACGGAAATATGCTGGCTTTTCTCTAGCTGGGTAAAGATTTCTTTTCCAAATTCTTTCTGAAGCAGGTCCGGAAGAAACTTTTCGTGAATAGGTTTTAGCTGCATAAATAGTAATGGTATAAACGACAAAAGCGATTTCGGGAGTGTTCCGAAACCGTTTGCTTATAACAAAGATAAGGATATTTTTTTCTTTCTCCGGAAATCAAAAGTTATTAAAAACACAACCAAAACAACACAACCACCATCTAAGTCTTAATTTTTTACCAATTTATTTAATTAAAAGTTAAAAATATACTGATATTCCGGCATGGCATAGTGTTTGAAAATCACACCTTATCAAACTTTTTAAAGAAATAAAATTATGAAAAAAGCAATCAGAATCTTAGGAATTTTTATGCTGGTCTTTGTTGCCGCATTATCTTTTGCATCATGTAGTGATGATGATGATCCTGTAAACAACGATTTCTTCGCAGGAACTTATAAGGGAAGCATTTCTTATAATGACGGATCTACCAACAACAGCACAGATAACGGAAGTGTATTTGTAACCAAAATTGCGAGCGGTACGAAGTACAATTTCGCATTTTCGAACGGTATCCCGGATCTTAACGGAGTAGAATTTCAGCAGCAGGGAGACCATACTCTTGTAATGGTTGGTTCCACTGCCACATCTTATATTAGAATTGACAATAATGAGTTGAAAATTCTATACATCAAGGACGGAAAAACGTGGACTGCCAACTGTACACGGTAAACCAACTATTCATACTTACATGAAAGCCTGCTTCAATGGAGCAGGCTTTTTCTTTTTAAGAGCTGTCTATTAAGTTTTTTTTAAGCAGTAATAAACTTTAGTTAAGGTTGAAAATCCCGGATTTTCAGCCTGCTTTTTGTATATCTTTACTCAAGAAAAACAAACCGTACACCTATGAAAAAATTATTAGCAGCAATGTCTCTGGCTCTTGGGCTGGGATTTGCAACCGCTCAGCAGACTGCTCCGGCAGCTCCTCATCATCAGACGGCAAAAACAGTAAAAGCTCCTGAAGCTAAAACGGCAAAACCTGCAGCCAAAATGAAAAAAGACGGAACCCCTGACAAGAGGTATAAGGAAAACCAAAAACTGAAAAAAGACGGTACTCCAGATAAGAGGTACAAAGAAAACAAGTAAACTTTAACATATAGTTGTTATTTTCATAATCAAATTTCGAAGAACCGGTGAAAGAGTTTCACCGGTTTTTTTTGTGGCATATCGGTTGAAAATGATTTCATATTCTATACTTATTTATAAATTTGAGGCATGTTAAATTTCTTCAAGAAAAATGCGGCACTTGTCTGGGCAAAAAAACATGTTCAGAAAACCGGGGAATTCAAAAAAAACTCAGTGAAAAACCAGGAGGTCCTTTTGCTGTCTTTGGTAAAGACGGCACAGAAAACTCTTTTCGGAAGGGAGCATGATTTTGAAAATATTCAGTCTGTCAAAGAATTCCAGGACAGAGTTCCAGTTTCAGACTATGAAGATCTAAAACCCTATATTGAGAGGGTAAAAAAAGGACAGGCCAATATTCTCTGGACGGAAACTCCTGAATATTTTGCAAAAACCTCAGGCACCACTTCCGGTTCAAAATACATTCCTATCTCAAAAGAAGGAATGCCTTTTCAGATTGCAGGTGCGCAGAGTGCCCTGTTCCATTATATTGCCCAGAAAAACAATGCTGATTTTGTGAACGGAAAAATGATTTTTCTACAGGGAAGTCCCGAGATGGAGGAAGTTTTCGGAATAAAAACGGGCCGTCTTTCCGGAATTGTGGCTCACCATATCCCGGCTTATCTTCAAAAAAACCGTCTGCCAAGCTGGAATACAAATATTATGGAAGACTGGGAAGCGAAGGTAGATAAGATTATTGAAGAAACGGAGCACGAAAATATGACACTTATTTCCGGAATTCCGCCATGGCTGATCATGTATTTTGAGAAGCTTAGTGAAAAACATGGTAAAAAGATCAAACAGCTTTTCCCTAATCTTCAGCTTCTTGTGACGGGAGGTGTTAACTACGAACCATACCGTGACAAGATGAATGATCTGCTTGGTGGAAAAGTGGATATCATCCAGACATTTCCGGCCTCTGAAGGCTTTTTTGCTTTTCAGGATGACTATACCAAGGAAGGACTTCTTCTTTTAACTAATCATGGAATTTTTTATGAATTTATTCCTCTGGAGGAGTATGGCAGGCCTGAAGCTCGTAGAATGACATTAAAAGATGTAGAACTCAACAAAGATTATGCATTGATTCTCACTACAAATTCAGGATTATGGGCTTATTCAATAGGTGATGTTGTAAGATTCATCAATAAAAATCCGTATAAAATTCTGGTAAGTGGGAGAACAAAACATTTTACCTCTGCTTTTGGAGAACATGTGATCGCCTTTGAAGTAGAGGAAGCAATGAAAGCTACTTTAGAAAGACATGTAGCACAGATCACGGAATTCCACCTTGCTCCACAGGTAAATCCTACGGAAGGCCTTCCATATCATGAATGGCTGATAGAATTTGAAAAGGAGCCGGAAAATTTGGAATTGTTCAGGAATGAGCTGGACCGCCAGCTTCGCGAAAGAAATACTTATTATGATGATCTTATTACCGGAAATATCCTTCAGCCGTTGCATATTACTCCACTGAAAAGAAACGCTTTTCATGAGTATGCAAAATCGCAGGGCAGGCTGGGAGGTCAGAATAAAACACCGAGACTTGCCAATGACAGAAAAACTGCAGATCTGTTGGAAATTTACAAAATTTAGAGATATTTTTTCAATTCCAAAAACATATATTCGAAAAAAATTATAAATTTGAAAAAATAAAAAATAATAATGAAAGCATCTGTACTTTTAAAATCATCTTTACTAACATCCTTATTTGTCATTTCATCCTGCGCTACAACAAAGTACAGCGAGGACATTTCAAAAAACAATTATTCTAATCTTCAGGCTGGAAAAATGTATGTTGTTACCATGAAAGATGGTTCTGCCAAACAGAAAATGCTGTTCCGCAACATAGATGGTGACAATCTTATAGGAACTGCAGGCAAAAAGGACAGTACAGAGGTAATCATCCCAAAATCCAATGTAGCAGCCGTAAAAGACAGATCTAAAGCAAGAGCAACAGCAGGTGCTACTGTAATTGGTGCGGCCGGTGTTGCAGCTATCGTAATCAGTGCCTTGAGAGCGGACTAAATAGATTTTATCTTTCGGAACCTATTTGATTTATCATTCGAAAAACAGTATATAAGTAGCCTTAAATAAATATTTAGGGCTATTTTTGTGCATGATTTCCTTTACCCCGTTAAAAACATTGCAAAATGTTGAATTCAGGAATCTTCTTACGGGAAGATTTTTTATTGTTTTAGCTTTCAGAATGCTCGCGACTTTATTGGGATGGTGGGTGTACCAGTTAACAAAAGATCCTTTTTCAATAGGCCTGATCGGGCTTTCGGAAGTAATTCCTGCGGTAAGCTGTGCTTTGTATGCCGGCCATGTCATTGACATGAATGAAAAGAAGAGACTGCTCCTGATCTGCAATTATGCCTATATTTTCCTGATCGGTCTTCTGCTGATCCCTGCTTTCTTTAATGTAGAGCTGCACTTTAACGGGCATGAAATCACTTATTTTATATATGGTGTTATATTTTTCACAGGAATTGCAAGAGCCTTTATCGGGCCTATTGTTCCCTCGATGATTCCTAAAATAGTAAAGAAAGAAAATCTTCCGAACGCAGTAACCCTGAACCAGGCTACATTTTTGATCTCTTCTGTATGTGGACATGCTGCGGGGGGACTTCTTATCGGATTTTTTGGAGTAAAATGGACACTAATAGTTATTATCTCTTTAATATTTATCGCCTCCCTGTTCTTCTGGCAGCTGAAACAGCAGCATTCTGAATATAAAAAGGAAAATGTAAATGTGGTGGAAAGCATGCGTGAAGGGATTTCCTATATTTTTAAGACGAAAGAAATTTTAGGGGCATTATGCCTTGATATGTTTGCGGTCCTCTTCGGAGGAGCTGTTGCTATGATTCCAGTATTTGCTACTGACATTTTAGATGCGGGAGCAGAAGGTTTCGGACTTCTGAACGCTGCTTCAGATATAGGTTCTATGTGTATCATTACTCTTCTGGCGATTGTTCCGTTAAGAAAAAACCAGGGGAAAATTCTTCTTGTAGTTGTTGCCGGATTCGGACTCTGCATCATTGGTTTTGGCTTGTCCAAGCTTTACTGGCTGTCCTTTATATTCCTTGTAATGAGCGGAATGCTTGACGGAATTTCGGTGGTCATCAGAGGAACTATTGTACAGCTGAAAACTCCTGACAACATCAGAGGACGTGTACTGAGTGTCAATTCAATATTTATTATGTCCAGTAATGAAATGGGGCAGTTTGAAAGTGGCTTGATGGCAAAATTACTCGGTGTGGTACGGTCTGTGGTCTTCGGAGGAACTATGACGGTACTGGTAGCTCTTCTGGTAGCGAGCACAAATCCCAAGCTGAGAAAAATGAATTATTAAACAATGATACACTGATTCTTTTAAATATATCACAAAAACTTTAATTTAACTTTAATAATTTTTTATATTTGCCGTATAAATCCCCCCCTTTATGAAAAGAATATTACTTACTTTTTGTTTTGCATTATTTGGTGTACTTATTTCTGCCCAGAGTAGTTACGAGAAAACACTGAATGCAAAAGCAGAAAAAATATCCTCTGCAAAAACCATAGCTGATTACGAAAAGCTTTTCAGAGAATTTTCTGAATTAAAAAAGAACAGAGATCCTTACAGATGGAAAGCGTATTATTATGCAGGCCTTGTACTATATAAGGAAGGTGAGCTTATTCTGAACAGCAACAAGAAAGCAGATGCAGGAAATACCAACAGTCTTGCTGAAAAATTCACTGCAGGAAGTTTGGAATTACAGCCAGACAACAAAGAAACCAATGATTTACTAAACCTTATTCGAGAGCAGAGAACAAAGTTTGAATCTGATAAAACTGTAAAATAGTTTTACAGGCAAATTTACTGTCATTAAAAAAAATTATATGAAAAAAATATTACTCTTTATAACCTTTTTGGTATCTCATATCTTTTTCGCCCAAAATAACGACTGCTTGACTGCAATACCCATCTGCAGCAATGCAGACATCACCCTGACACCCACCGGAACCGGAAACAGTGATGAAGGAAATGCGGGCTGTCTAAGCGGGGAAAACAACTCTATTTGGTTTACCTTCAGTACCCTTACTGCCGGTACTTTGACATTTGCAATTGACCCTGTTAATAATGTGGATTACGACTGGGCTCTGTATGGGCCTAATAATACCTGCGCAGAGATTCAAACTATAGATCCTCTCAGATGTTCTTATGATGCTCCATCAGCCGGACAATACACAACAGGACTAAACCTTACTGCACTTGACACATCTGAAGGTGCCGGCACGGATAATCTAGGCAATCCTTCAGATGGTATGGTAAAGTATATCGATGTTCTTCCAGGGCAGATATATTATCTGTTAGTTGATCAATTTTCCGGTTCCAGTTCGCAATTTTCATTGACCTTCGGAGGATCTGCGGGCCTACTTACTCCTTTTGGAGATCCTGTTTTACAGCCATTCCCATTTATTATACCTGGCCCAAATCATGATGGAAAAATCGATATATGTACCAATCCGGCAACTTATGATTTTTCTACCTTAACTGCTGAGATAATTAACGGGAATCCTAATTTCATCGTAAAATATTACCGAACCCCTGCTGATGCTCTGGATAACGTGAATGCAATCACAACTCCTATCTCTGTGAACACCGCTGATACTTATCATTATGTCATCAGTTATTCGGACCCTACCTCTCCTGCCAGTTTCTTAAATAAATGCAAGCAGTTCGGAACAATAAATTTTGTTGACAGATTTTTTGCACTGACACCGGCAACGCTGACCTCCTGTAGCAATAATAATTCAGGAACCGCGCTATATGATCTCACATCTGCTGCCACAGGTATTACGCCAAACCTTACAGTACAGTATTACCCTTCACTGGCGGCTCTTAATACCGGCACCAATGAAATCACCAACCCTTATGCCTATCATTCAGCAGCAGGATCTGCTTATGTAAAAGCAACCAATGAATTCGGATGTATAGCAACAGCGGAAATCACCCTGAAATTCCACCCTCTGGTAGCAGTCACTGACGCCTCTTTAAGAGCCTGTTTCCTTGAAACAAATCCTTCACTGGGAACATTTAATCTGAGCACTGCCACAGTAACCACTGTAGTGGGCGCCACTAAAAAATACTACCCTTCTTTAACGGATGCTGAAAACGGGACAAATGAAATTTTAAATTTCTTAGCCTATACTGCTCCGGCCGGAGTAGTTTATGTAAAAGTATTTAATGCACAGGGATGTTATTCTATTGCAAAAGTAACATTAACTGTACTTTCTCCTGTTTATTCGAATGTGCTTCAGGATAAGATCATCTGTATTGAAGATAAAACAACACTGGATGCGGGCCCCGGATTCAGTGGTTACGAGTGGAGCACGGGAGCAACGACACAGGCTATCAATAATGTAAGTGTAGGAACATATTGGGTTAAATTAAAAACCGGAGACTGTATTACACTACAGACGGTAAAAGTATACGCTTCTGAACAGCCTGTTGTTTCAGGTATTGATATTTCAAGCAATACTATAACTGTAAACGTTATTGCCGGAGCTCCTGAATACAAATATTCCATGGATAATATTAACTGGCAGGACTCTAACGTCTTCACCAATGTTTCAAGAGGCGACCATACGGTATATGTAAAAGATGCTTATGACTGTGAACCTATTGAGATAACTGTTGTTGTACCTAACCTTATTAATGTTATCACTCCAAACGGAGACGGCGTAAACGATGTAATAGATTATTCTGCACTATCTGGTAAAAACGGACTTATATTCAGCATCTTTGACAGATACGGAACCAAGATCCACCAGGCAGATAAGTCTAACGGATACCAATGGGACGGAACGGTAGCCGGTAAAAAAATCCCGACAGGAACATACTGGTACTCTGTAACATGGAATGAAAATGACAAAAAGAATACGCCATTCAAGTTCTCAGGATGGGTCATGGTAAAAAATAGAGAATAATTCTCCTGTTAAAACAAAAACCGCTCTACGGGGCGGTTTTTCAACATAAATGCTGATAACTTTATTTACTCAAATCTTGTTTCACAAAAATGATTTTAAACATGAAAAAAACATTACTTCTTTTAATTTTATTTATAGCACAGGTGTTTTATGCACAGTCCGATTGCGTCACGGCCATTCCGCTCTGCGGGAATTCGGACATATTCTATACACCGACAGGACATGGAAATATTGAGGAGGAGCTGTCTGACAATGGATGCCTTAGCAGCGATGAAAATTATTCAGTATGGTATACCTTTACGGTCGCAACATCAGGTACCCTTGCATTTACTATTAATCCTAATGTAGACACCGATGATTATGACTTTGCCGTGTATGGCCCTACAACCAACGGCTGTACCTCTTTAAATACCGGCAACACCTTCGTAACACCGCTAAGATGTAATTACTACGGTACAGGTGCTTCACAGGGAAATACAGGTCTTTCTTTAACAATACCACCGCCACCACCGCCAAATACCAACGGAAACGCAGGAAATCAGGACGAATGGAGCCCGCATATGGTAGTACAGGCTGGTGAAACTTATTATCTTATTGTAGACAACTTCAGAAGTTCACCTAATGGATTCTCACTGACATGGACAGGTACGGCAAGCTTAAGCTCTGCGTTCAATGACTCTGTTCTGGCACCTAATCCTTTTATCCCACCAGGCATCCCTGCAGCTAACCCGACAGATCCTTCCACGGTTATGGTATGCGGACTGCCGTCACAATTTAATTTTACAACACTGACTCCCGGCATTATCAATGGTAATAACTCTAACTTCCAGGTTACCTACCATGACAATACCAACGATGTAGTAACAGGAGAAGACCCTCTTACCATTGCAACAGTAAATGCAGCTACTACCTATTATTACAGAATCCGGTATCTGGATCCGGACAATCCGGACAACGTAGTCAACAAATGTTTCATAAGCGGTAAGTTCAAATTCGTAGATGCCAGCATCACAGCGAAAAATGCCACTATTTTCGCATGTAATAACAATGGTGAAGGTACGGGGAAATTTGACCTGACTACGGCAGACGTATTTACAGGCACTGTTACGAAAAAATATTATCCCACTCTTGCAGACCTGACCGCTGACACTAATGAAATCACTAGTCCTACCGATTACATTTCACCTGAGAAAACCGTATATGTTAAGCTAATTTCTGCGTTTGGATGTACGGCAACAGCAGCGATCACATTATCATTCCATCCGGTGGTTGCCCTAAGAGATGCATTACTAGAAGAGTGTTATATCGAAAATGATATTATGCAGGCTACATTTGACCTGACAACAGCTGATATAGGCGCTGTAGCAGGACAGACAAAAAAATTCTATAAGACATTAATCGACGCTAAGGCCGAAACCAACCCTATTGCCAGTCCGGCCACTTATCTTACAACAAGCACAGAGGTGTATGTAAGAGTTACCAGCGCCAACCAGTGTTATGCTATTGCCAAAATCACGTTAAAAGTTCTTCCTCCGGTAAAATCTGCTGTTCTGAAAGACAAAACAATTTGTGCAGAAGGAAAAACAACACTGGACGCAGGACCTGGGTTCGACGGATATGAATGGAGCACCGGCGATACCACACAATCTATCAATAATGCAGGAATAGGAGTTTACTGGGTAAAACTGAAAACAGGAAAATGCTTCACGCTTCAGACTGTAACGATCTCCGCCTCTTCACAACCGGTAATCTCCAGCGTAGATATCAGCAACAATACCATTACAGTGAACGCTTCAGGCGGAAATCCTCCTTATATGTATTCAATAGACGGTGTCAACTGGCAAGCATCTAACACATTCAGCGGACTTCCGAGAGGAGACAATAAGATATTCTTAAAGGATTCTTACAACTGTAATCCTGTACAGATCACCATTACCGTACCGAATCTGATCAATGCAATCACTCCGAACGGAGATAAAATCAATGATGAGATCGACTACTCGGCTTTATCTTATAAGAAAAACCTTGTTTTCATTGTATATGACAGATACGGAAACAAGCTTTACGAAGCCAATAAAATGAGAGATTATAAATGGGACGGGACGGCTTCCGGCAAGAAAATCCCTACCGGTACTTACTGGTATACGATCTCCTGGAATGAAAACGACAAGAATAATACTGAAACGAAATATTCAGGATGGATACTGTTGAAGAATAAAGAATAAGCTTATTTTTAGCGATAAAAAAAGACTGTCAATTGTGACAGTCTTTTTTTGTTTTATTTATTAGTCCAGCTACTCACTTTATCATTTGGAATAAAAACCATTAATCATTTTCATTCTGATGAATGGTACTTATTGAAATTTTTCTATTTTTGATCCCCGCTTTTTACTAACATTCATTTACGTTCTGCTGCTATAGGTTGCAGCAGGATTGCTGATAACTTGTTAGTTACTATTTTTTAATTATTTTTTTTAAATAAACTATCTTTGCATCATGGCGCAGAAAGAAACATTATCATCCCTTACACACGGAAATTTTGCAAGAGAACTGTCTATTGCGGATGGAAAAATGCCACCCAATGCTGTAGATTTTGAAAGACTGGTGATAGGAACTTTTTTAATAGACAAAAAAGGTCTTGATCATTCCATTGACCTTCTTACTCCCGAAGTATTCTATGATCCGAGACACCAGGTTATTTTTGCCACAATCCTGAAACTTTACGAGGGCAACCACCCTGTAGATCTTATGACGATTATTCAGGAATTAAAAAAAGAGGATAAATTAAGCCAGGCCGGTGGGGATCATTATATCATTGATCTTACCATGGGGGTAAGTTCATCTGCACACATTGAATACCATGTCCGTGTTATTCTTGAAAAATATATCTTAAGAAGCCTGATTAATGTTTCTGCCAATGTGATCGATTCATCGTATAAAGAATCTACTGATGTATTCGAACTTTTGGATAAGGCAGAACAATCTTTCTTTGAAATCACCAACGGTACGATTAAAAAAGGATTCGATACTGCCAATTCATTGGTAAAACAGGCCATTGATACTATTAAATCTTTGAAAGATAAGGAAGGACTTTCAGGAGTTCCTTCCGGATTCAGGGATATCGACAAAGAAACGGGAGGCTGGCAGAATTCTGACCTCATCATTATTGCAGCCCGTCCGGCGATGGGAAAAACAGCATTTCTTCTGTCGATGGCCAGGAATATCGCCGTAGGCCACAAGATCCCCATGGTGCTCTTCTCTCTGGAGATGGCATCTGTACAGCTTATCACGAGGATGATTGCTTCGGAAACGAAAATCTCTTCCGAAAAGCTGAGAAAGGGAACTTTGGATGATGAAGAATGGCAGAGATTGTTCTCCAACGTATCCGAACTTGAAAATGCACCGCTTTTTATTGACGAAACCCCTTCTCTTTCTATATTCGACTTCCGGGCAAAATGCAGAAGACTGGTTATGCAGCATGGTGTACGACTGATCATGGTGGATTACCTTCAGCTGATGACTGCCGGAGGCGGAGGAAAAGGAGTTGGAAACCGTGAACAGGAAATTTCCATGATCTCGCGTTCATTAAAGGCCATTGCCAAAGAACTTAATGTACCTGTTATTGCACTTTCGCAGCTATCGAGAAGTGTGGAAGCTCGTCCCGGAAAAAGACCTCAACTTTCGGATCTTAGGGAATCCGGAGCAATTGAGCAGGATGCGGATATTGTATCCTTCATTTTCAGACCTGAATATTACAAAATTGCCGTTTGGGATAATGATGAAGAAGGCCAGGAAACTCCAACGGAAAATCAGGCCGAGCTGATCATTGCAAAGCATAGAAATGGAGCTACAGCCGATGTAAGGTTGTCATTCCTGAAACATTTCGCAAAATTCGGGGATATTGAAGCAGCATTAGACGGCGGTATGGGAGGCTATCCTTCTAATTTCGGATCTAATGAACCCAATGGTTTTGATAAAATAAGAACCACTATTCAACCTGGAGCAGCATTTGATTTACCGGATAGCTCAAAGCTTTCAGGATCTTCGATGAACGATCTTGATGATGATGATGATTTCCCATTCTAGAATCCATACTATTTTAAATTAATAACAGCTTGGTATTCTTCAGATTATTTTACAGAATACCAGTTTTATATAGACCTAAACTTTTGAGAATAGAAATATACACCGACGGTGCATGCAGCGGGAACCCAGGAAAAGGAGGTTATGGAATTCTTATGCGTGTTCCTGAAAAAAACTATCAGAAGACATTTTCCAAAGGTTTCAGAAAAACTACCAATAACAGAATGGAACTCCTTGCAGTTATTTCTGCCATGGAGAAACTAAAGTCTTCGGAGAACGATATTCACATTTACACAGACAGCAAATATGTAGCTGATGCTGTAAACCAGAACTGGATCGCAGGATGGATCAAAAGAGGATGGAAAAATGTAAAAAACCCTGACCTTTGGAAAAGATTTATTGAGATGTACAACAAACATACACCAAAAATGCACTGGGTAAAAGGTCATGCCGGTCACTTTGAAAATGAGCTCTGTGACAAACTGGCCGTAGCGGCCGCAAATTCATCCGACCTGGAAATCGACACTTATTTTGAAGGGCTGGAAAACAGTTCTCTTTTTTAATCAATCTAAATGAATATCCACATTATTAGTTATTTTATTCTTTATCATTATCATTTATTGACAAATAATTATCATTTTCGGTAAAATTAACATTAAATATACATTAATTGAAGTGGATTTAATATATTTACAGTGTCTAAATAAAAGTAATCCCCTTTAATGAAAAAATTTTTACTGTCTTCTATTTTACTCATTGCATTTTTTCTACCTGGAAGCCTATCGTCTCAAACGTACCAGCTAACGGGAAATCCTGTGAATACTACAGGATGGACCATGGTGTCGCCAACACAGGTACTGGGCGATTTCGTGCAGCTCACTCCGGATACCAACAACCAGTCCGGATCCATCAGGCTTAATGACCAGATCAACTTAAAATACTGTGATAAATGGAGGGTTGAGTTCGATTTCAGAATGGATTCTAACCAAACTTCCAACGGAGACGGAATTGCATTTTGGTATCTGGCGAATCCGCCTGTTGCAAGTGTATTGGGTTCCGGTCTTGGAGTTTCCCAGAATGCAGTTGGTTTTATTGTAGGCCTTGACACTTACAACAACACAACCACGGCTACAATGAGCAAAATACATGTAGCTTATGGACAGGTTGCCAATACAACAGATAACAACAATGTAGAATTCTTCAATGTTCCGGGAAGTTCTTTTCACTCACCGGACCTGAATACGACCCAGCCTTTTCAAGGAGCAACTTATAAACATGTTGAAGTAACAGCCCAGGTAGACCCGGCAGTTCCTACCAACTGGATTGTAAACATAACGCTTGACGGTACAACAATCTGCAATCAGTCTTTTGCTCCATCAGGTGCAGCCGCCGCCATGACTATTGGATACTTCGGATTTTCGGCTTCTACAGGGGCCGCAAGATCAAGACATTCTATTAAAAATGTAAAAATCTATACTGATAAAGTTCCTATTTTACAAAGTACGGCAACACAGTCTTTCTGTCCAAATCCAGCTACAGGATTCGCTTCTGTAAATTTAACAACCTTCAATTCTCAGTTCGTAAGTAGTCCTTCCAATTATACATTCACGTATCTGCAGGGCTCAACACCAATTGCCAACCCTACAAATTTCCAGTTTAACGCGAATACTACGGTTACCGTGGTTGTAAAGGACAATGCAGGAATATTATGCGATAATCCGGACGGGAAAATACAGCTGGTTCTGGCTCCTCTTACCCTTACCGATAAAACTTTAACGGCGTGTAACAACAATAAAGCAGGGACAGGCTTATTCAACCTTAATACTGCAGATGTCACCAATGTACTTGGCGCCACTAAAAAGTATTATAAAACACTGAATGATCTGAATGCAGGAACCAATGAAATCACGAATCCCAACTCTTACACTTCCGCCCCCGGAATAGTTTATGTAAAAGTAACCACCCCTCAGGGATGTACCGGCACAGCAAAAATTACCCTCGCCTTTTATCCCGAGACCCCTGTTAAAGAAGCTACACTACAATCGTGCTTTCTTCAGGATAATATTACGAGCGCTATATTTGATCTTACTTCTGCCAATGTAACGACGCTGACAAGCGGCTTTACAAAGAAGTATTATTTAAGTGTGGCAGATGCTTTAAGCGGAACCAATGAGATTGTAAATCCATCTCAATATATGTCCGTGAGTACTGCAATTTATATAAAGGTAACAGACTCAAACGCATGTTTCGCTATAGCAAAAGTCAATCTTGTTGTACTTCCACCTGTGAAATCTACCGTTTTAAAAGATAAAGTCATCTGTATTGACGGCAGAACTGACCTGGATGCAGGTCCGGGATTTGACGGCTACGAATGGATTACTGGCGCAACAACCTCTTCTATACAGGGAGTAGGTGTCGGTCTTTATTGGGTAAAGCTAAAAACAGGAGACTGTATAACGCTACAGACTGTGAAGGTTATTGCTTCGGCAAACCCTGTTATTTCAAGCATTGATATTAATAATACAACCGTAACTGTGAATGTTTCCGGAGGCACTCCCCCCTACAAATATTCTTTAAACGGTATCGACTGGCAGGACTCTAATACTTTTACCGGCCTGCACAGAGGAGAAGTAAAAGTTTTTGTAAAAGATTTTTACAACTGTTCACCGGTTGAAGTTCAGATCACTGTTCCCAATCTCATCAATGCCATTACACCAAACGGCGATAACGTGAATGACTTTATTGATTATTCTGCACTAGCATACAAGAAAAACCTGGTTTTTATAGTATATGACAGATATGGCAATAAACTTTACGAAGCTGATAAAACAAGAAACTTCAAATGGGACGGAACTGCTTTCGGTAAAAAAATCCTTACCGGAATTTACTGGTATTCTATCTCATGGAATGAAAACGATAAGAATAATACCGCCACAAAATATTCCGGCTGGGTATTGGTAAAAAACAGAGACTAACCTCCATTAAAAATCACTCCAAATGGGGTGATTTTTTTAATAATATCAATTAAAAGAATACTAACAATTAATTTTTTATTTAACAAATGAAAAAATCATTACCATTTTCAATAATTACCATTAATCATTTAAAATAAATTTCAAATTGACAATTTAAACTAAACAATTGACAATTATTCATTATATAACACGAATCAAAATAAATATATTTATACCGATAACCACAAACCCCTCATTTCATGAAAAAAAAACTACTCATTTATTATTTAACATTATTATTCGGTTTCTCAGGACAGCTGCTTTCCCAAACTTATCAGCTTACGGGAAACCCTGTTAATACAACCGGCTGGGATCTTGTTTCAAATGCGGCTGTTGACACAGATTTTATCAGGCTTACAACCGATAACGGAGGTCTGTATGGTGCTGTAAAGCTGGCTACACCTATCACATTAAGCTATTGCGACAAATGGAAGGTGGAATTTGACTTTAGGATTGATGGAAACGGAACAGCACAGTTCGGCAGAGGAGACGGATTTACATTCTGGTATCTTGCCAACCCGCCGACAGGATTTGTATCCGGTGGCGGACTCGGAATTCCCGGAAATGCATCAGGACTGATGGTAGGATTTGATATCTTCAACAATACCACAGAAGGGCAGATGAGTAAAGTGCATGTTCTTTATGGCACTAACAATACGGCCGGAAACAATATTGAATACAATACAACAGCCGGCAGTACGTTTCACTCTCCCGACCTCAACCCTACTCAGCCATTTGTAGGCCCAACTTACAAACACGTGGAAGTAAACGGAGAAACAGATCTCACCAACCCTACGAACTGGATCATTAAAATAAAAATTGACGGCGTCCTTATTGCAGACCAATCATTCGCTCCTTCAGGTGCTGCCATTGGAATGTCACAGGGTTACTTTGGATTTTCGGCAGCTACGGGAGGTGCCAGCGCCAGACATTCTATCAAAAATGTAAAAGTTTTTGTAGACAAGGTTCCGATCCTGAATGCTACAGTGACTCCATTTGTATGTACCAATCCTGCAACCGGTAACGGAACTGTTGATCTCACGTCTTTCAATGATCAGTTTGTTAATAATCCGGGTAATTACATATTCACCTATTATGTTTTAGGGAGTCCAACACCTATTGCCAATCCTTCAAGCTTTTTGTATTCAGGCGCCACCACAATAAAGGTGGTTATTAAGGATCCAAGCTCCACACTCTGTGATAATGGAGACGGAGTCATACAGCTGAATCCAACCCCGTTTGCAGCCACAGATGCTTCTCTTACTGGATGTAACAACAACAATGCCGGCACTGCGACATTTGACCTTACCACAGCTGCTTTAACAACAGTACCCGGCTGTACGATGGCATTCTACAATACAATGGCTGACCTGAATGCAGGGATCAACCAGATTCCTAATCCTACAGCCTATGCATCAGGAGCAGCCATATTATTTGCAAAAGTGACAACTCCTCAGGGATGTGTGAGTGTGGCAAAAGTTACCCTGAATCTTAATCCGGTTGTTGTAGTTACTGATGCATCATTAAGAACATGCTTCCTCGAAACCAATCCTTCACTGGGAACATTCAATTTAAGCAATGCTCCGGTAACAGTATTGACGGGAGCGATAAAAAAATACTATCCATCCCTTGCGGATGCTGAAAACGGAACCAATGAAATTTTAAATTTCCTGACCTACACCGCTCCATCCGGAGTAATCTATATTAAGGTATCCAACGCACAGGGATGTTATTCAATTGCAAAAGTAACCCTCACCGTTTTATCTCCGGTTCCGTCGAGCGTATTACAGGACAAGATCATCTGTATTGAGGACAAAACCACACTGGATGCAGGTCCTGGATTTAATGGCTACGAGTGGAGCACAGGAGCAACAACACAGGCTATAAATAATGTTGGCGTGGGAACTTATTGGGTAAAATTAAAGACCGGGGACTGTATTACACTACAGACAGTAAAGGTATATGCTTCAGAACAGCCTGTGGTTACCAGTATTGATATTTCAGGAAGCACAGTAACTGTATTTGTTAACGGAGGAGCCCCGCCTTACCAATATTCAATGGATAATATACAGTGGCAGGATTCTAATATATTCACTAATGTGACGAGAGGCGAAACTAAGATTTATGTAAAGGACAGCTATGATTGCGAACCTATTCAGATTAACATTACAGTTCCTAATCTAATTAACGTGATCACGCCAAACGGTGACGGAGTAAACGATGCCATTGATTATTCAGCGCTTTCCAATAAAAAGAATCTGGAAATCGGAATTTTCGACCGATACGGATACAAACTTTTCCAGGCTGACAAATCTAACAGATATGTTTGGGATGGCACCACCAACGGAAGTAAAAAAGTTCCGACAGGAAATTACTGGTACTCCATCACATGGAATGAAAATAACAGCAAGAATACCCCAATCAAATTCTCAGGTTGGATTATGGTAAAAAACAGAGATTAAATTGAAAATTACTTTTTTTAATATAGAGATCACTCCAAATTTGGAGTGATCTTTTTACTTTTCATAGAAAGAGATATTTCATTATAAACGCACTTTATTCGTATTGTATTCTTAAATTTGTCCTATGAATTATTTGGAAGCTTTAAGCAGAAGATATTCTGTGAAGAAATTTAATCATGAGATTATCCCTCAAGATACCCTGCACAATATTCTTGAGTCGGGAAAGCTGTCTGCAAGTTCGCTTGGACTTCAACCCTACAAAGTACTGGTCGTGGAAAGTGAGGAAATGAAACAGAAATTAATTCCGGCTTTCTATAATCCCTCTCAGATTTCTACCTGCTCGCACCTTATTGTTATCATTTCAAAAAAAACGATTGAGGAGAGCTATATTCACGGCTATTTTAATCATATTTCCGAAGTAAGGGAAACTCCTGTTGAGAAGCTCGACCTTTTTAGAAAAAGCATTAATCAGCATATTACCCAAAAAACACAGGATGAAATTTTCAACTGGGCAGAAAAGCAGTCCTATATAGTATTGGCCAATCTAATGTATGCCGCCGCTATTGAAAATATAGATTCCTGCCCTATGGAAGGCTTCCGCCAGGATTTGATAGAAGAGATTCTCAATATCAATCCTGAAACAGAAAAGGTAACCGTCACCCTGGCTTTAGGCTACCGGTCTGAGGAAGATCATTTCCAGCACATGAAAAAAGTAAGAAAACCAAACGAAAAATTGTTTAAATTTATTTAATATTTAAACGATCGTACCTAAAGCAAGCATATGATAAAAGCGGATGTATTAGTAATTGGTTCCGGCATCTCGGGACTTTCCTATGCCATTAAAGTTTCTGAACAGCTCCCCGACGCCAAAATCATCATCGTAACAAAATCCGACGAAGACGAAAGCAACACCAAATATGCACAGGGCGGGCTGGCCGTAGTCACCGATTTTAAAAATGATAATTTCGAAAAGCATATTGAAGACACCATGCGTGCCGGAGACGGGGAAAACAAACGCGAAGTCGTAGAAATGGTCGTAAGGGAGGCTCCTACAAGATTCAACGAAATTGTAGAATGGGGCGCCAATTTCGATATGAAAAACGGAGAATTTGCTTTGGGCAGAGAAGGCGGCCACACTGAAAACAGAATCGTCCACCATAAAGATATTACCGGATTCGAGATTGAAAGAGCTCTTCTAGCAACAGCCAACAGCAGCCCGAATATCGAAATCCTCGATCATCATTATGTTATTGATATTATTACTCAACACCATGTACCGGGAAAAGAAGTAAGTGAAGGTGATATCAACTGCTATGGTGCCTATATTCTTGACGAAAAATCAAAAAAAATCAAAAAGATCACTTCCAAAATAACATTGGTCGCCACAGGAGGTGCAGGACATGTTTATAAGAACACAACAAACCCTACTATTGCTACCGGAGACGGAATCGCTTTTGTAGCCCGTGCAAAGGGTAAGGTTTCCAATATGCAGTACTACCAGTTCCATCCAACAGCGCTGTACAGCAAGATCAACGGAATGCTTTTCCTTATTTCTGAAGCCGTCCGCGGAGATGGTGCCAAATTAAGGACTAAAAAGGGTGAAAAATTCATGCACAAATATGATGAACGTGAAGAATTAGCCTCCAGAGATATTGTAGCCAGGGCCATTGATAATGAAATGAAGATTTCCGGTGATGAATACGCTGGTCTTGACTGCCTGGATATGGACCATGAAAGATTCCTGGAACATTTCCCGAATATTTATAAAAAATGTAAAGAAGAGGGAATTGATCCTTTCACTCAATTAATCCCTATAGTACCGGCCTGCCATTATCTGATGGGCGGTATTGAAGTCGACAGGGACGGACAGTCTTCTATCCGGAATCTTTTTGCCGTGGGAGAATGCACCAATTCAGGATTGCATGGTGCAAACAGGCTGGCGTCAAACTCTTTATTGGAAGGTTTGGTTTTCGGACACAACGCTGCTATAAAAACAGTTGCTCTCCTCAATGAAAATGATTTTAATTTCGACGATCTTAAAGCTGTTCCGGAATGGAATGAAGAGGGAATGAAGATCATGGATGAAATGGTTATCATAAGCTACCTCAGAAAACAGCTTCAGGAAATGATGAGCGATCTGGTAGGTATTGTACGAAGTAACAGACGTTTGAATATGGCCCTGCAGAAACATCAGGAAATTGCAGCAGCCGTGGACGAGATCTACCACTATTCTATTCTTTCACCACAGTTATCTGAATTAAGAAATTTAACAACCGTTGCCTACCTTATCATTACCCAATCTATGGAAATGGCTGAAAATAAAGGCGCGTTTTATAATAAAGATTTGGTTTAAATTAAATCAATGAAAACTCTGAATTTAAATATTCTTACAACAGTCAATATTTTATTCTATTCAAGAATGATACTTTCATTGATTTGTGGTTTTATATTATTGAATTTTTGGGTAAAAGATGGAAAAACTGATAATTTTTCAAGTATAATCATCCTTGCAGGAATAATATTTTTAGGACTTCTTTTGGGATTATTTGGAGTAACATTATTAAAAAAAATCATTATCCCCAGATCCAAATATCCTTTAGTTTTAAATCTTTTATGCAATATGAAAGGCTTGGGAAAACCGGATTATTATGGAAGTTTAAAATTCGATTTAAATAAAATAATTGAAGATAATAAATTACGCTTAACTCTATATTATGTCAATAATCACCAATATCCGATTTTAACATTTAATAAAGAAAAAATCATTTACTACACTCAAGAATATGATTGGGATAATTTTAAATGGAGCTATAAAGTTATACCACAAGGACGAAACGAAAAACAAGTATTAGAGTTTCAGGGTATTAATCAAAACAATATAAAAATAAAAGACAATATAGATTTTGAAAAAATAGATGCAAAAGAAAATGAAGTCCTTTTGCTCTTCATTATTCATGACTTATTGTTCGGAAAAAAATCTTCCTTTTATTATTAAAATCAAAAATATGAAAAGACCAGCATACGCTACAGATAAAGTATTAAAAACATTTATTAAAAATGCCCTGGAAGAAGATATCCAGGATGGCGACCACTCTACCCTTTCTACAATTCCAAAGGATTTGAAACAGAGCGCCAAACTTCTGGTCAAGCAGGACTGTATTTTAGCAGGTGTTGAGCTGGCAGAAATTATTTTTAAGACTTTTGATAAGGATTTAAAAGTGGAAATCTTCATTAAAGATGGAGAAGCAGTCAAAGTTGGAGATGTGGCTTTAACTGTAACCGGAAGCGCAAGGTCAATTCTTTCCACAGAAAGGCTGATCCTGAACTGTATGCAGAGAATGAGCGGCATCGCGACCCTTACCCACGACTGGGATTCACGATTGGTAGGCACAAAAACAAAACTTTTAGATACCCGAAAAACAACTCCTAATTTCAGAGTATGTGAAAAGTGGGCCGTTGCTATAGGTGGCGGAACCAATCACAGGTATGGTTTATATGACATGATCATGCTGAAAGACAATCACATCGACTATAACGGGAGTATTACGAATGCCGTAAAAATGGCAAAAGATTATGTTAAAAGTACTAAGAAAAAACTAAAGATCGAAGTTGAGACACGAAACCTTGAAGAAGTAAAAGAAGCCATCAAAGCAAAAGTAGACAGAATTATGCTCGACAATATGAGCGTACCTATGATGAAACAGGCAGTAGAAATGATCAACGGCTCTTGTGAGTCCGAAGCTTCAGGTGGAATTACCCGTGATATGTTAAAAGAAATTGCTTCTACAGGGGTCACTTATATCTCTGCCGGAGCCCTTACTCACTCGGCCGAAAATATAGATTTGAGTCTCAAAGCCGTGAAATAGCGTTATATTTTTAATAAAAACAGCCCCTATTTGTTAAAAACTCAATAATATGATTTTTTTCATATAAAAATTCAATTTTTATTTATAAATCTGAAAATCAACAAGTTAAATCTTATTAAGATTAAGTAAAAATTAACATACAGTTAATATTAGTTAAATTTTATTTCGCGAATTTTGCAGAAAATTAAATCTAACTATTACTAACGATTATGAAATTAATCAACAAATCGATGCTATCCGTAGTAATTACATTATCTACAGCTAGTGTTTATTATGCTCAAGAAGTTCAGGATACGGTGAAAACTAAATCCAATGACATTGAACAAGTTGTAATCACTGGTGTTGCTGATATTGCTAAAGATAGAAAAACACCGGTAGCAGTTTCAACCATTAAAGAAGCACAGATTGTACAACGATTAGGAAATCAAGAATTCCCGGAGATCTTAAACTCTACCCCTTCTATCTATGCAACGAAAGGTGGTGGTGGCTTTGGTGATGGTCGTGTCAATATTCGTGGTTTTGATACAAATAACACAGCAGTAATGATCAACGGTGTTCCTGTAAACGATATGGAAGGGGGTACAGTATACTGGTCAAACTGGCTTGGTTTGTCAGATGTTACTTCTGCTATGCAGGTTCAAAGAGGTTTAGGATCATCCAAATTAGCTATTGCATCTATTGGAGGAACCATTAACGTTATTACAAGAGCAGCTGATAAAAAGAAAGAGGGTAATGTAACTTTAGGTCTTGGTAATGACGGATACCTTAAAACATTATTTTCATACAATACTGGTAAATCTGCAAACGGATGGTCTACTTCATTCTTAATGGCGAGAACGGCAGGTGCAACATATATAGATGGCTCTGATTTTGAAGCATACAACTATTATTTTGCTCTTGGATGGCAGCCAAATAAAAAGCATGATTTCCAATTCACATTTACTGGGGCTCCTCAATGGCACAATCAAAACTTTAACGGAAGTATTGCTACATATTTAGATATGGGTGATGGTAAATTGGATAAGGTTTTTGGGGATGAGCCAAACAGAAAATACAATTCTAACTGGGGATATTTGAATGGAAGACAATATTCTCAATCTGTAAATTATTATAGTAAGCCTGTTGCATCCATCAACTGGGATTGGACAATGAGCGAAAAATCTAAATTATCAACTGTTGTTTATGCTTCTTGGGGACGTGGAGGAGGGACCGGAGTTATCGGATCCATTAATGGAACAAGTATAAACAGTCTTCCGAAAACTCAAGATGGTTTAATCCGTTTTGATGATATTGTTGCGTGGAACCAAGGACAATCAGTATTATGGAACCCATCAAATCCTGCTGCTCCAATCAATAAAGTTAATGCAACGCCAGGAATTGCACAAAGAACCAATGGTCTAGTAAGAAGAGCTTCAGTAAACTCTCACGATTGGTACGGATTCCTTACCAATTTCCAACATAAAATCAATGATAATTTTAATTTTTCAGTTGGTTTAGATGGAAGATACTACTACGGTTATCACCCGGGAGTTTTAACCGATCTTTGGGGAAATAACAAATTTATTGAAAAGGACAACAAGAATAATCCTAATATGGATGTAAACCTTGTTTACAATGCAACACCTTCTGCTAACCCGTTCATCAAGGCGATAAAAGATAAAGACCAAATTGTATACAGAAACTATAACGGAGAAGTCCTTTGGGGTGGAGTTTTTGGACAATTAGAGTATTCTAAGGACAATCTTTCTGCATTTGTACAGGGTTCTGCTTCTGAACAAGGATTCTCAAGAATTGACAACTGGATTATAGATGGTGTTACCGAACAATTAGGAGAAAAGGTAAACACAAAAACAGAGATGAAATATCTGTTTGGTTATAATGTAAAAGCAGGTGTTAATTACAACATCAATGATAATCATAACGTATTTGTGAACGCTGGTTATTATTCTAAACAGCCAAACTTCTTTGCAGTTTATCCTTACTCTGTTTCAGATGGCAGACAGACAGGTAACCAACAAGTCGTGAATAAGGATCTTCAGAATGAAAAAATTGCTTCTGCAGAATTTGGTTACGGCTTTAGATCTTCTAAGCTTAGAGCTAATCTTAACTTATACTATACTTCTTGGGATGACAGATTTGTTCGCCTTACAAACCTTACTATTTACGGCCTGGAAAGAGCAACTGTTAGCTTAAATGGTGTAAAGCAGGTACATATGGGTGCTGAACTAGAATTATTCTACAAACCTTTGAACTTTTTAGAATTTAACGGAATGCTATCTATAGGAAACTGGAAATATAAAAACAATCCTACAGGTCTTTTAGTTGATGAAAACGGAGCTCCTATTGTTGGCTCAAACGGAAAAAACGAGGTTACTTTAGCTTTAGATGGCCTTAAAGTATCTGATGCTGCGCAAACCACAGCAGCTATTGGAGCTACTGTGAAACCAGTTAAAAACCTTGATATTTACGGAACTTGGAGATATTATGACAACCTTTATGGAACATTTAGTATCAACAGTGGTTTTATCATTGGAGAAAATGGGCAAATTCCTGCAGCCAGAGCTGAAAAAGGTTCTTTAAAAGCACCTTCTTATAACCTCACTGATGTTGGAGCATCTTATACATTTGATCTGAAAAATGGACAGAGACTGATTTTATCTGCAAATGTTTACAACTTATTTGATGCTACATACATTTCAGATTTAAGATCATCTAACAAAAAAACAATATCTGATTATAAAGATATTGCAGGTGGGCAAACTGCTCAACAACAATTAGATGCTTACAACGCAAATCCAAATAACTTCTACAAAGGTTTGGATGTTAGCAACAACGTTTATTTCGGATTCGGAAGAACTTGGTCAGCTTCACTTTCTTACAGATTCTAATAACATCACAATATTAGATTTTATAAATATCTATCCCGGCTTTTCGCCGGGATTTTTTTTATTTTTATAAAAACAATTTTATGGAAGAAGCACTCGAAAACTTTTTAAACCATTGGAAAAACAAAAAGTATGTTCTGGGAATTCTACTCACCGGCAGTTATGCTGTAGGGCTGCAAAATAAAAATTCAGATATAGATATCAGGATTATATTTGACAGGTCTAAAACAAAAACTGTAAAGGGACTGACCACTATCAACAACTATACATTCTCCTATTTGGGGAGAAATACTGAATCTGTTAAAAAAAAATTCAACAGCGAATTTATCAACAGGCAGAAATTTGAAGCCTATATTTTTAATATTGGCAAGGTTCTTTATGATCCGAAAAACATCGTAACGGATTTACAGGAACTTGCAACAACCTACACAACAACTCCCTTTCTAAAAAAAACAAATATAAAAAGTGAAGTGAAGGCAGGGCTGTACGGGCTGTACAACCATAAAAATCATTTGCTTTCTATTGATGAAGACTCTCCTTTTTTCTCCTATCATTATTATATCCTTTTAAAGAAAACACTTCATTTCTACTCATCATATCTAGGATATGAGACATTTTTAGATACTAAAACAGAAAAGGTTCTCTGTGATGCTGCATACAGAAAGATATATCATTGGAATGATTTTCCCGATAAAGATTTTGTAAAGTTATGGGTTTCAGGTATTGACCCTAAAACTATCAACAAAAAAACAGCAATAACAATTTATCACTACATAGAGAGCAAAATAGAAAAAATCAATGAAGAAAATTTTAAAACACACTGGATGGAGTCTTAATTTTTACTACTTTAGAGACAAATAAATTTAAATTTTAACCCATGAACAAAAAGAAATTAATTTTAAAAAAGACAAAAATCTCTAAACTCAATACAAATATCCTGGACAGAAACCATAAAGGAAATATCAAAGGAGGTGATGTGGTCATGCCTAATACCCATCCAACCCCTGTATATGGAGGCGATGGCGGTTCAGCCCACGGTGCATGGTACCACGAAGGATATGACGCCCAGACCAATGCAATTCATGGAACGACGTGCTACTACGATTGTGGATCATAATAAATCTCTTAATCGTCAAAAAATATCCACCTATAAAACCTATAAATCACATGAAAAAGAAATTAACATTGAAAAAAACAAAGATCTCAAAACTTAATTTCACACCATTAAGCAGAAATCTTAAAGAAAACATCAAAGGCGGTGACGTGGTTCAGCCTAACACCCACCCAACCCCCGTAATAGGTACGGAGAATGCTTCCGGTCAGGGATACTGGCAGCATGCAAGCTATGATACACAGGGCAATCCTATTCATAGTACGGAATGTTACTATGTGTGTGTATCTTAAACGCTCAATTTAAAAATTATGGCCATAGTAAATTTTGTTTTACTATGGCTTTTTATTCAACAGCTTTCATGTCTTCAGCTTATTTTAAAACAAACTTGGATCAAAAATTACAGGATATTTATGTCCATCTGGGACATCATTATACCCAATACAGCAAAATAGGAGCATTAAACGGCCTGGCCGGAATTGCTCTTTTTCAGTTTTATTACGAGGAAAGTTTGGAACTGCACTCAGAGAACAGTCTTAAAACCATAAATTTCTGTATTGAAAAAATAAATGAAGGTCATTTTTCCGCTTCTTACTGTAATGGTTTGGCCGGCTTTGCATGGCTTTTAAATCATCTGGAAGAGTATAATTTTGTAGAAAAAGATGAATTCACCTCTATATTATCAGCAATAGACACCCAGATCGAATATTACCTGCAACAATATATTCTGCATGACAATTACGATTTTTTTCACGGAGCTCTTGGATGTATTTTTTATTTTTTAAAAAGAACTGCTCACAGCAGGGAATATGAAAAACAGATTTCCCTGTTCTTTTCAAAACTTCCCTATCTCTACAAAACAATCCGTGATTATGACCTTTGTAAACTTGCAGTATCTGAAACTATTGAAGGAAAGCTAAAAAAAAGACTTCATCTGGGACCTGCCCACGGCATATCCGGAATTATAGCAATCCTTGGTATAGCCTATGGTAAAAAGTATTTCCAGAAACAGTCTGAACAGTGGCTCGAAAAGTTTACCCAATTGGTTCTGGAAACTAAAATGCCGCCGGATTCCATATCTGTCTTTCCGATATGGATTGATTTAGAGACAGAAGAAAAGTCATTCAGCAGCTTAAGTTGGTGCGCAGGTGATATAGGTATAGGAGCAGCTTTACTAAATACTTCAACTTTACTTGGGAAGCCGGTATGGAACGTCCAGTCAGCAGATATTTTAAAAAAGGCAGCACAAAGAAAAGATATAACACAATCCATGATTAATGGCTACGGAATATGTCATGGTTATTTCGGGGCTTCCAGAATCTTTTCAAGGGCATATCATACAAATCGCGTCCAGGAATTTGAAGAAGCTTCCTTATACTGGCTAAAGAAAGGCATGGATTCGTTCATCATCACAAAAGAGTCCCCGATGAGCATTCTTAACGGATTAGCCGGAGCGGGATTAGTAATGCTTGATTATCAACAAGAAAAAATAAGCAGCTGGGACGAATGCCTGTTAATTTCATAAATAAAAATCATAATGAGTAAGTTTCCTTACAAAGTTTTAAATCAATATGTTCTAAGAACTCCATCAAAACCGCTTAACTTATTAACAACACTTTTCAAAGGCAAAGACATTCAGGAAGAACAGCTTAAAAACTTAGTGAATGACGTCTATTTCAAGGAAGCATTATTCCTGGGCTCTCCTTTACTTTACGCCACTCTTTTAAAGTGGCTGGAGGAGGGATTAAGCAAGGAAAAAGAAGAGAAATTAAAAATATCCTTACTTAAATATATCAGCAGAATGTCTTCACGCTGTACGCCTTTCGGATTATTCGCAGGATACTCCTTAGGACAATTTGGTGATTATAATGCAATAGAAATAAACACAGAAAACCAATATCTGAGATATACAAGGCTGGACATGCAATATCTCATTACCTTTTCCCAGTATTTGTCCGATGACAAAAAATTACGGAACAATTTTATCTACCATACCAATACCAGCATTTATAAAGCAGGCAGTCAATACAGGTATATAGAATACAGCTATCCCGGAGGACTACAGAGAGTTCATCACATCCAGGCCCTTGATGCTACACCCCATTTGGAATTTATCATCAACAAGGCCGCCAGCGGTTCCACTATAAATGCATTGGCTGAACAGATGACTCAGTACGATCCGGAGATCACCCCTGCCGAAGCCAAGCGATTCATTAACGAGCTTATAGATCATCAGCTTTTTGTAAGCAACATAAGCGGGGCCGCAATTGGAAATGATTATTTCACTTCAATCACCAATGTATTTTCCCGAATCAAAAATAACAGCTACAGTAAAAGATTTGCACAAATCAGCAATGAACTTGCCCAACTCGATAAAAAAATCCCCAACACAGTCGACATCTATTATACCCTGAAAAATAAGATTGATGAACTGGGGATAAAAACAGATCCTAAGTTTCTTTTCCAGACCGATTTATCCGTCACTGCAAAAACGAATGTTTTGGACAAAACTATCATTAAAGATCTTCAGGACGGCCTCAATATTCTCAATAAAATATCATTTATTTCACAGAAAAAAGACAGTCCTCTGCTGGACAACTTTATTACAAAATTCAGAATAAAATATGAAGACCGCGAAATCCCTTTATCAATTGCATTGGATAACGAAATTGGAATCGGCTACGGGATACATCCCAACATCATTCCTGGAAATCATTTTCTGGAAAGTCTCCAGATTCCTGTTCAAAGAAAAAAGAAGAACGAAATAAAATGGGATGCCGCCAGTGAGCTCTTTCATCATAAAATAACAGAGGCCCTCAGAAAAAATGAAAAAATTATTACGTTAACATCATCAGATATCCATCAAAATACAGATGAAATGTGGGAGGATATTCATGACACTTTCTCGCTGATGGCAGAGATCGTTCATACAGATCAGGAACAAAAAATCTTTTTCCATGGGTTCAGCGGGGCTAGCGGAGCCAATTTATTCGGAAGATTCTGCTCATCGGATTCCTCACTAAGAGAACACACCCAGAACATTACAGACATTGAAAAAGAAATCAGGAAAAATTTCATTATTGCAGATATATCACATATCCCGGAATCAAGAATAGGAAATGTCATCTGCCGTCCGGGCTTCGCAGAGTATGAAATCCCTTATTTATCCAGATCTGAAAAAGCGGCGGAATTCCAGCTGACCACCTCAGATTTAATGGTTTCTGTACGCAATCATACAATACTATTGCGATCGAAAAAATTAAACAAATACATCATTCCCCGCCTTACAACAGCCCATAACTATAGCAGCAATTCTCTTCCTCTATATCACTTCTTGTGTGATCTGCAGAACCAGGGAAACAGGTATGGACTTGGGCTGAATTTAGGATTAATGGAAAAAAATTACAAGTACATTCCCAGAATAGAGTACAAAAAATGCATTCTTAAAGCTTCTACCTGGAATCTTATCAAAGACGACATGCTTATCTTTACAAAAAAATATACCTCAGATGAAGAACTTTTTGATTGGATGAAAGAAACCCGAAAGGAATGGAACCTCCCTCAATACGTTTTGTTTGCTGAACATGATAATGATCTTCTCATTAATCTTGAAAACATCAGCAGTATAAAAATGTTGATAGACACCATAGGAACCCGGGAAAGTTTTACTCTTAAAGAATTTCTGTACACCGATACAGATCAGCTGGTAAAAAGAAACGGAAGCAGCTTTACCAATCAGTTTATATTTACTTTTTATAATAACCAAAAACTTTCTGCAATAAGAAATGCAAAATAATATTCAGCGGATTTTTCCACCTGGCGATAAGTGGCTTTACTACAATATATTTTGTGGATATAATGCTGCAGATCATATTTTGATTGATCATCTCAATACTTTAAGCCTGTCTTTACTTGCTCAAAATCTTATTGACCAATGGTTTTTCATAAGATATAATGATCCTTCCTATCATATCAGGTACAGAATAAGGCTGAAAGATCAGGATCAGGTGGGTTTAATTATTAATACACTAAACAAATTACTGGAAAATCTGATGTCAGATGAATACATATGGAAATTACAGATAGAAACCTATACGCGGGAGATTGAAAGATATGGCGCTTCAAGCATGGAGCTGGCAGAAAAAATTTTCTTTTATGACAGCAGTATCATTATCAATATCATCAATTCTCTTAACGAAGATCAGGAGAATATCCGTAGTCTATGGGCATTAAAACTGATTGACCTTTATCTCTCTGTTTTTAATTTCTCTCTTTCAGAAAAATTGGAATTTGCAGAAAAACTCAGAAATCATTTTTACAGCGAATTTAATATTGAAAAAAATACAAAGAAGCAATTTGATAGACTGTATAATGAAAACAAGCATGCAATTGATGCATTTCTAAGTAAAAAAACGAAAAAAATAAATAAAGCCCCCTTGGCAGACGCTGCTTCAAAAATCCTCTCCCTGAAAGAAAAAAAGCGCCTTAATGTAGATTTCTACAGTATGGTATCCAGTTTTATTCATATGTCGCTAAACAGGCTTTTTACGGGAGACAACAGAATGCATGAGCTGGTTGCGTATGATTTCATATGGCGGTATTATAAAAAAGCACATTATTTCCACACAAGTACAAAGGATCATGGAAGCTGAAAAATACTACTCTTTTTTAAAAGTTTATTTTCAAAACAATGAGCCTGCTTCTCTCAGTACGGGCCTTAATGGCAGATGTGCTATTGCCATTTTTATGTTTGAATATTATAGGGTTTCCTCCGACATAGAAGCTTACAATTATGGAACAGAACTAGTAGAGACAGAGTTAAATGAAATAAACTTAATCCACAATGTATCGCTGTTTGACGGATTATGCGGAATAGCCTGGACGGTACAATATCTCTCAAAGGAAAAGATGATTGATCTTAATGCGGATTCTTATCTTTCCCAATACATCGAAAAACATTTAGAAAAATTCAGGGATTCTCATATCAATTTCAACCATCCTTTACAGCTAGAATATTTTAGTGACCTTCTTTTCTATTTTTCAGAAAGGATGTTTTATACGAGAAAGAAACTTCAGAAGGAGAATTATCTCCACATCTTAAATCAGACATTAATCATCCTTTACAACCAATTTATACAGATAGAAAAGTATAGCTCTCAACAAAATATATCCCTTGAAAGCCTGTTCCCAGTAATAAGATCCTGTGTATATGTATCTGAAACCAATTTTAAATCCCCATTAATCAATACACTGCTACAGAAAGCTTTACTCTGGATAAAAGACAGGAAAATTCATCAGATTCAAACAACCTATGAGCAATTTATTCTAAAAAAGGCAGTCCAATATGCTTCTTCATCACATCGGGGTATCGAAAAATTCACCTCTGAATTCAAACCTGATGAAAACGTTCTTAAAAAGGAAGAAAATACCTTTGGAATATGGAATAATAGCCTCACAAACAGTGCCATTAGAAATATTTCGGAATTAAATGCAAAAAAACACCCCGGGTTAAAGTGTATCTTAGAATCCACGTATAATTACTGATCATACGCCCGGGATTTTTGCTATATTTGTGTACAAAAAATTGAATATGGATTTTTACAAGATTTTGCTTAATGCACACAAAGGATTTGGGTACCTTGAACTTCTTTTGGTCTCGTTATTTATTATTGCCCTTTTAGCCACCATGTTTGGTTTCAGTGGTAAAGTGAACAAATTTTTAAAGAAGACTACTCTCTTTACGATGATTTTCTTCCATGTTCAGTTTTTAATAGGAATCATCATGCTGGTAATGAACTTTACAAAAGGATTGGATATGGGATCAGTCATGAAAAATGCTGACTTAAGATTCCAGTATGTAGAGCACCCGTTTTCTATGCTTATCGCAGCAGTACTGATGACCATCATCAACAAAAAAGTGAAGTCTAATGACACGATTTCCTTAGGAATTGTAATCATGGGACTAATTGCTGCAGGTTTATTTGCATTTGCATTCCCTTGGACAAGAGTCTTTGGGGCTTAAAACATAAAATAATAAGTTATTAATGATGAGTTTATAACTTTGTAATAGTTTAACCTTAAATTTTTATTAAATCAATGAAAGTAGCTGTAGTCGGTTCAACAGGAATGGTTGGACAAGTTATGCTGAAAGTTTTGGAGGAGAGAAACTTCCCTGTAACAGAATTAATCCCGGTAGCATCCGAAAGATCTGTGGGTAAGAAGGTGAAGTATAAACAGGAAGAATTTACCATCGTAAGCATGAAAGACGCTATAGCTGCCAAACCTGATATTGCTATTTTCTCTGCCGGAGGAGATACTTCTCTCGAATTCGCACCCCTATTTGCTGAAGCTGGTACCACTGTGATCGACAATTCTTCCGCATGGAGAATGGATCCTACTAAAAAACTGGTGGTTCCGGAAATCAATGCCAGTGTTCTGACTAAAGAAGACAAGATCATCGCTAACCCAAACTGCTCTACCATTCAACTGGTAATGGTTTTGGGTCCATTGAATAAAAAATATGACCTGAAAAGAGTGGTTGTTTCCACTTACCAATCTGTAACAGGAACAGGAAAAGCTGCCGTGGATCAACTTAATGCTGAGATTAATGGAGATGACAGCGTTGCCAAAGTATATCCTTATCAGATCTTCAAAAATGCACTTCCTCACTGCGATGTTTTCAGTGATGATGATTACACGAAAGAAGAAATTAAATTGATGAAAGAACCTAAGAAAATTTTAGGTGATGATACATTCAATCTTACAGCCACTGCAGTGAGAGTTCCTGTTCAGGGAGGACACTCAGAAAGTGTAAATATTGAATTTGAAAACGAGTTTGACCTTGACGAAGTAAGAAAAATCTTATCCGAAACACCGGGCGTGGTGGTAATGGACAACGTGAAAAACAACGAATATCCAATGCCATTATATTCCGAAGGAAAAGATGAAGTCTTCGTCGGAAGGATAAGACGTGATCTTTCACAGCCCAAAACGCTCAACCTCTGGATCGTAGCAGACAATCTGCGAAAAGGAGCCGCAACGAACGCTGTACAGATTGCAGAATACTTAGCAGCCAACAACTTAGTTTAAACTAACAAAATAAAAAAGAGTCTCAGAATTGAGATTCTTTTTTTTATCAAACTATGGAAAATAAAAAGACCATTAGCCATAAAGACAAAATAGGATTTCAAAAGCTGATTGCCGCTTTTGGACTTATTCTTTTTGTAGGAAAAATTATTGCCTGGAAACTCACCAACTCCGATGCTGTATTTTCTGACGCCATGGAAAGCATCGTAAATGTTATCAGTGCATTCATGGGACTTTATTCTCTCCATCTGGCCGCCAAACCCAGGGATGAAGACCATCCTTACGGCCATGGAAAAGTAGAATTTGTAACATCTGGTATTGAAGGAGCTTTAATAGCCATTGCGGGCATCATGATCATCTATGAAGGCATCAACAGCCTCATCATGGGAAAAACCCTGAGCAAAATAGATCTGGGGATATGGATTATTGCCGCAACTGCCGTTATAAATTATCTCCTGGGATATATCTCCATTAAAAAAGGGCAGGCAGAAAATTCCCTCGTTCTTGTATCATCCGGGAAACATCTTCAGTCCGATACCATTACGACATTGGGCGTTGTAATAAGCTTAATTATTGTTTATTTCACTAAAATATACTGGCTGGACTCAGTGGTAGCCCTTGTTTTTGGATTTTACATCATTTACGTGGGCTATAAGATTGTAAGAAAATCTTTAAGTGGTATTATGGACGAACAGGATCCTGATCTCCTTAACCAGATCATCAGGGTGCTTGAAGAGAACAGACGGATAGAATGGATTGACGTCCACAACATGAAAATTCAGCAGTTCGGTGCCAATCTCCATATAGATGCCCATATTACGCTACCCTGGTACTACAGCCTTCGTGAAGCTCATAATGAAATGGAAAAAATGATTATCCTTCTGGCTAAAAACACAAAAAGAAGTGTAGAATTTAATTTCCATATGGACGACTGCAAAACTGTATCATGTCCTGTATGCCAGATCAAAGACTGTCCTGTCCGTGAAAAAAACTTTGTAAAAAGAGTAGAATGGACCCCGGAAAATGTTACAAGTATAGACAAACATACCATAGACTAAGTTTGAGAGTCAGAGGGGTTTTAGAGTTTAGTTACTGGTTGACAATAAGTAAATCAATGAATTATCATCTAATGTCTGCTCATTTACGATTCACTTGCAAAGCAACATTCACAATTGACATTTCCAATCTTAACCTTATTCTAAAACTTGGGCAGCTTGTACGTTAATGAGTTTTCCCGTCTATTTGTCTGTTTTTTTCTAGCTGTTTTCTATAATAAAACATCGGAACAATCAAAAGTAAAGCCAGTGGCTGGATGACAAACCTTCTCATGTAAAAGGAAAAAAGATAGCCAATATCGAATCGGTCATAAATACAGTAAAGATAAATTGGAAAAGTAATCGCGAAGATAATGGCAATCAGCAATGCCCCCTGCACCGTCCACCGGCGGTTTTTAAAAAGACATTGAATGATCAGGCATGAAAGAGCAAGATTAAGGATAAACCTGAAAAGATGACCTGCAATTAATCTTCCCCATTCAAACCGGGGAAATGCAATATTCTTAACCGCTTCATGAAAATACTCAAGAAAGGGGTCATAGAAAATTTCGTCCTCAAGCATCCTTACACTTATAAGACCGCAGATTCCTGCAATCACCAAAAGCCAGTTAAGAATTTTCATTTTTTAAAGCAAAGAATTTGATCCACACCAGCCAAAGAACCACAACAGTTCCGTAAATAACTGCCGGAAAAATAAAATCATGAAAAATTTTTCCATATTCCTGATAATCTACCAACACGATATTCAGCCCTACAATTCGAAGGAGATTCATAATGTAAAGCAAAACAAGTCCTGCCAAAGCAAAAAGATACGTTTTAGCCCCTTTATAAAATGCAAAAACAAAGGCTATAAACAAGATCATAACGGAAACAGCATTACACCCTTCCACCATTCTTGCCACATAATTTTTCTTTACATAAAACCAAACCTGCTCATTTTTCACATCATCATAAAGAAGCGTAGGAAATCCCGTCGCGTTTTGAATAGACGCAACCTGGTCAGCAATCATCCGGGAAAAAGAATCCAGTCCATCTGCCTTACCGCTGTTCAGATAAAACTGGTACCCAAAAAGCAGCACCAGATAAATGACGATGAACCTCAGCAAAATGTTTAAAACCGGTTTAAAATCCTTTAACATACTGCAAAGATAGAAATTAGACTGAAACTTAGGTTAATAAATATTTGATATCAGATTTTAGACACTAGATATCAGACATTAGATTTTACAAAATAATTTAACCAACATCAACTTTCAATCACCATCCAGAACTCCAAATCCTCTAATAACCCTACTCCAACTCTAATACACTCAAACCCTCAAACAACCAGAACTCCAAACTCCCATTAAATTAGTATATTTGTTCCATATTATGACTTCCGAAAACGCAAAACGATTTTTTGAAAATTATCTGGGTGAAACATCTTCTGAGTTCGTTACGCTGGCTCAAAGTGGTTCCGCGAGGATGAATTTCCTGGCCAAATCCAACACCAGAAAATACATTGTCACCAGCAATGAAAATATCCCGGAAAACGAAAGCTTTCTCTACTATTCTGAAATTTTCTCAGAACTTGGCCTCAACACTCCTTATATTTTTGCTGTTTCAGACGACAGGAAAACTTATATTCAGGAATTTCTCGGAGAACAGACTCTTTCAGAGATCATTACAGCAAAAGGCCTTTCCGTTCATGTAAAAACATTGGTGAAGCAAACATTAGAAAAGCTTTTCCAGCTTCAGATCCGTACTCAGGGGAAAATTGATTTTTCGAAAACTTTTGAATATGAAAGGTATGATGAGCTTCCCGTAATTCACGATCTGTATTATTTTAAAAATTTTGTAGCTGATGTTCTGGAACTCGAGTACCGTAAATCGATCTTACTGAAAGAATTTAAACAGATTGCCAAACTCATAGAAAGCCTTGAACCTAAAGGCATCATGATCCGTGATTTTCAGGCAAGGAATATTATGGTTAATGAAGGTCGTAAAGTTTCGTTCATCGATTATCAATCTGCTATGGAAGGGCCGTTGATGTATGATGTGATTTCTTTCCTTTTCCAGGCTAAGGCTGATTTCCCGGAAGATTTTAAAAATGAAATGCTTGATTATTATATCGGACAGTTTGAAAACGAAGAGATCAAGAGTCAACTAAAAAATTCGGTAAAACCTATTCAGATGATGAGATTTCTGCAGGTACTTGGGGCTTATGGCTTCAGAGGACTGATTCAAAGGAAGCAGCATTTCACAGCCAGTCTTGAAAAAGGAATTCAAAACATCACCCGGTTTGCTCAATCCTGGGAACAGATGCAGGATTATCCTGAGCTAAAGAAAGTCATAGAACAGTTGTCTTCGAAAGAATCAAAATTGAAAATTAATGCTATTTTGAACCATTAAGGTTATTTAAGCTGTTAAGAATATTAAGCTTATGACAAAAAAAGAAGTTACACAGCTATCATACGAAATTACGGGCTTTGCTATTAAAGTTCATAAGGCTCTTGGTCCTGGTCTTCTTGAAAGTGTTTATGAAGAATGTTTAAAAATTGAGCTTATAAAAAATGGCTATGATGTAAAACAGCAGCTTTATGTACCAATCAATTATGAAGGGGTAAAAATTGAAACAAAACTTATCGTAGATTTACTTGTAAATGATTCTATTGTATTGGAATTAAAGGCAGTTGAAGAAATACTTCCTATCCATGAAGCACAACTGTTAACTTATATGAAAGTTCTCAAAAAACCTCAGGGACTATTAATTAACTTTTTCACGAATAATATTACAAAGTCATTAAGGCCCTTTATCAATGAATATTTTAAAGATCTTCCTGACTAAAATTTTGATTTATCAAAATCTTAACTTACCTTAAAAACTTAAAGAACCTTAATGGTTCAAATTAAAAAATAAAGAAAATGTTACACATCGACATACATAGTTTTTCCTACAAAAAAGGAGGAATTCCTAAAGACCACTCAGGAAATGGCGGAGGTTTTACCTTCGACTGCAGAGGAATTTTAAATCCCGGAAGAATTGAAGAATACAAAATACAGACAGGAAACGATATCGGGGTTCAGGAGTACCTTGAAACAAAAACCGAGATGCCGAAGTTTCTCGAGCTGGTAAAATCTATTATTTCAATCAATATCGATAATTATCTGGAAAGAGGGTTTGAAGACTTACAGATTAATTTCGGATGTACGGGCGGACAGCACAGATCTGTGTATTCTGCAATCAAGATCGCTGAATTCATCAAGGAAAAATATCCTGAAGGCATAGAAATAAGCCTTCACCATGACGAACAGCACCACCTGAATCTGAGCAATGGGTAATGAGCAATAAGTAATATTTACTTGCTCGTCAACTCCTGAAATTATGCATTACTTATCACGCATTACCTATACTATATGAAAGCTTTAATTTTTGCTGCCGGAAAAGGCACAAGGCTCAAACCGTTTACGGATCACCACCCAAAAGCACTGGCTCCGGTAAACGGCATCCCGCTTTTGGAAAGAAATATCAATTATCTTAAAGGCTTCGGAATAAAAGATTTTGTGATCAATATCCATCATTTTGGAAATCAGATTGTTGAATTTTTAAATAAAAACAGTAATTTCGGATGCAGCATTGAAATCTCAGATGAGACGGATGAGCTGCTGGAAACCGGTGGCGGCTTGATTTTTGCTAGAAGGTTCCTCGATCACGGGGAAGATTTTCTGATCATGAATGCTGATATTTTAACGGATATCAATATTAATGCACTCGTTGAATATCATAAAAAGATAAAAGATTTCGCTACTTTAGCGGTTTCCGACAGAGACAGTTCCAGAAAGCTGCTTTTCAATGACGATATGGTTTTGAGGGGCTGGCTTAATGTACAATCGGGAGAGCAAAGGCTTGCGGAATTCAACAAAGGCTTTAAAGCTCTTGCCTTCAGTGGTGTTCATTGTATCAACCCTGCTATCTTTGAAAAAATAAAGAGAACCGGCAAGTTTTCTGTTATGGAAGAGTATCTTGACCTGATGCAGACTGAACATATCCACGGATTTGTACATGACAGTATTCTGATAGATGTGGGAAGACCGGAATCTGTAATAGAAGCCGAAAAATATTTTAAATAAATTGCAATGGAAATGGATGGAACCAGGGATGAAAGCTTAGTAAATCCTGCGCTTGATATTAACGAAACAAAACTTCACAACAGTCTCAGACAGAAAACCTGGGACGAAACCATCACCAAAGACAGCTGGATGGTTTTCAAAGTAATGGCTGAATTTGTGGACGGGTATGAGAAGCTCGCCAAGATAGGACCGTGCGTTTCTATATTTGGTTCTGCCAGACTGAAGCCTGAAAGCAGATATTACGAAATGGCGGTTGAAATTGCGGAAAAGATCACCAAACTGGGCTTCGGAATCATTACCGGAGGCGGTCCCGGGATCATGGAGGCAGGAAATAAAGGCGCTTTTAATGCACAGGGAAGGTCTATCGGACTTAATATTGATCTGCCGTTTGAACAGCATTTTAACCCATACATTAATAAATCCTATTCTATGAACTTCGATTACTTTTTTGTACGAAAGGTAATGTTTGTGAAATATTCTCAGGGATTCGTAGTTATGCCGGGAGGTTTTGGCACCCTGGACGAGCTTACGGAAGCAATGACTCTGATTCAGACCAATAAAATAGGCAAGTTCCCGATCGTTCTAGTAGGAAGTGAATTTTGGAGTGGATTACTGGATTGGTTTAAAGCAACACTGTTAAAAGAAGGAATGATTGCTGAAGGTGATTTAGACTTATATCGTGTGGTAGACACTGCTGACGAGGCTGTTGCACACATTAAGGCATTCTATGATAAATATTCTGTGAATGTAAATTTTTAATTGGCATATTATTTGTGACCTATAATTAGCAAGAATGATTGTAAATCTATTAATTAAGATGAAAAAACTTTTATATATATCAGGAATTTTAACATTTTTTGTGTTAATGAGTTTTATGTATGTAGACTTTTTCTCTTCAATGACCAAAGTTGATTATATAGATGGAAGTAAAACATTGAAGTTTACCACAAAAATGAATACCAACCATATTTCTGATGCTATTAAAATCAATCCCAGTACAGCAGGATTTGAAGCAGAGGTAAAAAAATATGTAAATAATAATTTTGATGTGTTCGTCAATGGATCTCCAAAAACTATAACCTTCACCGGAAGTCAGGTAAGCGGAGAAACTGTATGGGTGTATTTTGAGACCGGTGGTGTTTCCGATATCAATACCTTAAAGATTAAAAACACTATTCTTTTAAGTGCTTTTCCTAAGCAGATCAACATTGTTAGTGTTGCATACAAAGGAAGCCAGAAAGTAATGAACTTCCAGCGAGGCAAGGAAGTGAATGAAGTTTCTTTCTAACGGAATAATTTAAAATATGGACCACTGCAGATGCAGTGGTTTTTTTTTCCTTTATTCTTCTAAAGTCCTTCATAAACCTTTTTAAGGTCATATTCTATATCACTCTGATCATATTGAAAAGGAATTTTGATCAAAGACCAGGTTTCATCATACATGTTATATTTTGGATAAATACCGTGTTGGATAAGAGAATCTGTGATATCATATTTTTCGAGTAGAATAACTCCGTTTTCAATGTTTAAAGAGTCAAAAGCCACCAGGTATTTTCTGCCTTTTGTATACTCACCATTTGCTTTCAACTCTATAATATGGCCGCCATCATACATAAATTTAAAGTTATTTCCGCTTCTTCCTCTATCTGTATAATAACTTGAGGTCACAATTCCCACAGCATATTTGGTATTTTTAAGCATATTCTGATTGGGTAGACCAATCCTTAATTTAAAGAAAAATATATATATTAAAAGGAGTACACTTCCTGTTATCAGTATTCCCCTTATTATTTTATTTTCCTGCATGGTATTAAGTTTAAAACAAAGTTAAAATAATTATCCAAGCATAAAAAAGGCCGTCCTATAAAAGACGGCCTGTATTTAAAATATCAGATCTTGATTATTGAACCTGAATATTATCTAACTGAATGGTCGTTGTAACACCAGGTGATGCTCCGGTATATTCGAACAGGATAAATCCGTTTCCTGTTAATCCGGCAGGTAAAGTATAAGTTCCCGCAGGAGTCAATGTACCATAACCAGTAGCAGGGGATTGTGGAATTGTAAATGCAGATGTAATATCTGTTTTTGTTGCCGTTGTAATATCTCCAAGTGGAGTATAATTGGTTGTGTAATATACTTTTAAAGCATTACCGTTCCAGAATCCGACGTTTACATCAAACTTCAGGGTATTGGCAGCAGTAAAATCAACAGGTACCGCAAAATACGTTAAATAATTACCGGATCCTGAATTAGCTCCCAGCTGAATATACTTATTGTTGCTGAAAGATTTTAACTGCCAGTATCTGTTTCCTAATACTGCATCATTTACATATTTAGGATACACTTCAAGATTAGTAGGATTCAGTGAGTAGCTTTCAAAGTTTTCAAGGAAAGAACCTGAATAAGCGATCTCTGTACCTCCTTTAGGTGGCGTTGGATCTACTCTTGTTCCGCCAAAATTAACGTCAGATAAGCTTCTGATCAGCATCTGCCATGTTGAATTATATCTGCTTACTACAAAAGTAATCGTTCCGCTTCCTTTTGGCACCAGCTCTCCTCCACTCTTGAAGAATCCTGAGTTTCTGATCACTGCAGTACCTCCCAATTTATCTTCAATATTTCTGTCTGTATCCAAACCTTGACCTCCTGCATCATAATCAAGATATTTTTTCTGAACCGGGAAGATCTCACTCATGCTGAACTGTACATCAGATACCGTTACTAAAGTATTGATCAGATTAGCCTGTTTTGCATCATTCAATGAATTAAGTTTTGTTGGAATAATAGTCTGGATATCCAAACCATTGCCATTACATACTCCGGAAACATATCTGCCTAAAAGAGCCTGAGGAATTCTGCCAATGGCGAAATTCGGATCTTCGGAACCAAGCTTAATTGATCCTCTGTCCAGTCCTAAACGTAGTCCTTTCGCATTAATTCTGATATGCGCTCCTACCGGGAAATCCTGGAAATTACTCGCTTTATCCACCTCGATCTGTAGACCTACAGTAGGGTTTACCGTTTTATCCTGGAAAGAGATTGTTTTATAGAAATTTCCCTGAGCATCAGAAGAAACGATATAACCGTCGAAGATCTGATCTGTTGTAATGAGTTTATATCCTGTAGCAGGAGCCTGAGCTGCAAAATCAGCCATTGAAATGGTTGGCGCCTCAAATTTATTGGAACAAACAATTGGAGGAGTTTCCCAATCATCATTCTTTACACAAGAAGACACTGCAGACAGTACACCTACTGCTACGAATGCCGTTTTGAAAAAGTTAGTGAAATTATTCATTGTTATTTTTTTATTTATTAGAATCTGAATTGTAAGTTAACGAAGTACGAACGTCCCTGAGTATACCAGTATTTCGGTCCGAAAGAAGATTTAGGGCTATAGTAATCATAAGCGAAATCCATAGCTTTTGTCTCTCTTGTCTGCTCAAAACCTCCCGTGATGAATCTTCTGTTGTTCAAGATATTATTCACAGAAGCAGTCAACAATATATAATACTTTCCAATCATGAATGATTTCCCTGCATTAGCATTCAGGAAAAATGCAGAAGGAAGTTCTACCGGCTTCAGCATATCGCGTATATCACCATCTGTAAGACCTAAATAAGGAGTGCTTGAATACGGGTTTTGAATAAAGTTATTCGTTCTTAAAGCCGGAGCCGGATCCAGATAATTATTATCGAAATAATTCCAGTTTGCTCCTACCCACCAGTATTTCGGATTGTTATACCGGAAACCTAATGAGAAAGCTCTCTGAGGAGTCCCACCCTGCTTATAATCTTTCAGATATGCTTTTCCGAAAGAAGTCACACTGCTTCCTGAGGCATCAGAAACCAAATAAACTTCTGGATTATTTCTGTACGTATACTGGCCTAAACTTGCAAGACCCTGTAAAGATAAGGTAGGAATAACTTTTAGGTCAACACCTAATTCCACTCCCATATTTCTTTTCTCAAGATTGGACATCACCTGGGTAACAAATGCACTTTGTACCTGGGAAACAGATCCGTCAGGATTGGTGCTGCTCATCTGAATTCCGTCTGCAAAGAAACGCTGCACATTGGTTTCATTCTGAGTATCCACAATATATCCTGATGCTCTTAATTTCAGGAAAGGCGTATTGATCACATAGCTTAAATCATTAGCTGTGTATACCGTACTTCTGATATTAGGGTTAACAAGGGCATTGATTCTGGGATTGATAAACAAATCTTCAAGGAATGGCGCCTGATTGTACATCGCTCCATTGTACACCAAGAAATTACGTCCGTTGATACGGTAAACAATCTGTCCTTTCAGACCGAAGTTCCAGAAATTGTAATCTTTACTTTTCCCGTAAGAGTTTTCATATAAATAATGTTTGAAAAGACCTTCTCTGTTTGAAGTGGAATAGCCGGCTAAAGCAGAAACAAATACATCGAAATTTCCTGTAGAAAATTTCAGTCCCGGATTTACTTTCGCTTCCTGTCTTCTCAAAATATAATTATAAGTCATACGGTCTCCCACTCTCAGCTGAACATTAGGATCCAAAGTATTATAGAATCCTGTAGAGCCAGGTTTGGCAGATTCTTTAAACGGATCTACACCAATGGCATAATCTCCGCCTAAAAGATCTTTCATTTCACGGTAAAGCTCAGATCTGTAGTTCTGATAAGAAACGTTCATGATAAACTTCATACGGTCGTTGAAATTATACGTATAGTGCGTACCTGCGTTGAATATCTTATCATCACTTACATCATCTACAAGATATATCTTGGAACGTTTTCCTGATAACCCGTACAAACGGGCCATCTCAGCCTGGTCCGTAACATCGTTCTTTTGGTTGTTGGCATAGATCTGTCCCCAGTTGATCTGAGTTACATTAGGATCTCCGTTCTGCCAGTTAGACATACTTGTATTATAGGCATCCCAAAGTGTATTATACTGCATGGGATCAGTTTCAGTGTTATTAACGGAGTTATAAATAATACTGTTAATATAATAACTTGGTAAGTTTCTGTAATATGTAGGCGATGGATTGGTAACCCCATTCCAGTCTAAACGTGACCCTTTATCTTTTCCGAACTGGTAAGATGCAGTCGTCCAAAGGCTGGAGTTTTTATTGATCTTCCAGAAATCCTGCACCTGGAAAAGCGGCTGGAATCCTCTTCTGACCCTTTCACTTCTTTTTTCTCCATCCTGCCATCCCCAATAAGAGTTATAGTGTACCCCTCTGTAATCATAGACTTCCTGGGTACTCGGGCTTGCTGTAGATCTTCTGTATGGTGCACCGATAAAGTTGAAAGTCATTGTATGACTGTCACTGAATTTCTTTTCTACCCCCAAATAAGCGCCATAGGCATCATAGAAGGTTCCTTCCTGAATTCCTTCTTCCGCCCACCTTCTGGCTCCCATTACAGTAAACGCCCATCCTTTACTGTTCATTCCTGAAGTATATCGTAAAGATGTTCTGTTTCTGTAGTTTCTGTTAGTCAGGGATTGTGTAAACTGGAATCCTTTTCTATACTCACTGGCTTTTGTATTCTTGTACACAACAGAGCTGTTTCCACCAAAAGCGTATTCAGACGGGGAATGGTTAGATGCGATCTCCGGATACCTCGTGATCTCGTTCAGTCCACCCCAATTGCTGAAATCAACATTACCATTATCAGATTTTACCATTGAGACACCATTCAACATAGATTCTCCTGTTCTTCCGTCAATTCCTCTTGGGCGGAACCAGTAAAACCCTAAATCAAACGCAGCAATTCTGCTGAAAATATCCTGAGAAGATTGTAGTAATCCTACTGTAGAAGCCTGTCCACTGCTGTTACTGTCATCATCATCATTGTCTATAATCGCTAATCCCTGATCTGCGCTTGTAAGTGTAGAATATAGAGTTATTACCCCCAGATCCTTTCTTTTCTCATTGGTTACGTCAAACTCCATCATTTTGGTTTCGAAGTTTGGTTTCGCAATCATAATTTGATAATGGCCCGGCTGCAGGTCTACAAACTGGAAGTATCCAATTTTGTCAGCCGTTACATCATTTTCGCTCCCTTTAAGATCTACTTCTGCCCGTTCAACAGGCTTTCCATCGGCATCCTTAAGATACGCAAACACAGTAGTCTGCGCAAAATAGAATGAAGCAGGAAGTAAAGTAAATAAAGAGACTAATGATAATTTTTTAATCATGAGTATATTATTTTTTTTAATACTTTTCTTCTTAATTCTCAACAGTTTAAAAGTTGGGGGCACAAATTTAATCAAAATTTGGAATCTCCAACTTTTTTAACAATATTTTTTCTTAACATTGCAACCTTTTAAGATTCATTATATAAGAGAATTGTTTTATCTTGTTTTAAATTTACAAATATTTAAATGGAGTGAATTAAAAAAAGGTAAATTTGTGGTTTAAATAATTTTAATACTCTAGAGGATGAAGAGATTGATGAGTTTTATGGCTGTTATTTTTTCAATAATGGCTTTTGCACAACAGGGGAAACTTAGAAAAGTGGCTACTGTTGGCTTTTTGAATGTTGAAAACCTTTGGGATACCATCCGTTCTGCAGATTATATTGATGGCACAAAAGACATCCGTAATCCGGCTTTCCACAGAAGCATTCCAATGGATTCTATTAAGTTTCTAGAAGCAGAAAAACATGACGGGCCCTGGAGTGACGGTGCTTTAACAGGTAAAAAAGCAGTAAGATATCAAAGCGGCTCTGACGAATTCACGCCAAGCAGCGGTAAAAATTATAATACTAAAATCTACAAAGCCAAACTTGCCAACGAAGCCAAGGTGATTTCCGAAATGGGAGCCCAGTATACCAAAACGGCGCCTGCAGTAGTTGGGCTTATAGAAGTTGAAAACAGACAGGTCATTGAAGACCTGGTAAAGCAACCTGCTCTTGCTAAATATGACTACGGAATTATTCATTATAATTCTTATGACTACAGAGGAATTGATGTGGCTTTAATTTATCAGAAAAGAAGATTTACCCCGACCAATTCATTGAAAAAAGAATTAAAAGTTTTCGGTGATGACGGTAAAAGAGAATATACAAGAGACATTTTGGTGGTAACAGGTTTCCTTGACAATGAAAAAGTTGCATTTTTCATGAACCACTGGCCATCAAGAAGAGGTGGCGAGGCCGTTTCACTACCCAAAAGAAATGCCGCTGCCGCTTTATTGAAACAGCAGATGGACAGCATAAGGGCAGCAGATCCTTCCACTAAACTTTTTGCCATGGGTGACTTTAATGATGATCCTGTGAGCGCAAGCTTGAAAAATCATTTAAAAGCTGTTGCAAGTCCTAAAGACCTTAGCGAAACCACACCTTACCTTAATTTAATGTATCCTTTATATAAGAAAGGTATCGCTTCACTGGCTTACCAGGATGCTCCTAACCTTTTTGACCAGATCATTGTTTCTAAAAATGCAGTATCCGATCAGGTGACAAAAGAATATTCCGTGTATAAAGCAGAGATCTTTGCTCCACCTTATTTAGTGAACAAAGAAGGAAATTATAAGGGCTATCCTTTCAGATCTTGGAACGGAGACCAGTTTACAGGAGGATACAGTGACCACTTCCCGGCATTTGTTATTCTTCAGAAAGAACCATAAAAATTAACTTAGGCACTCATTTTGAGTGCTTATTTATTATATCAATGTTTTGATTATGAAAAATCTTATTATACTGCTTTTTTTCGCATGTATTCCTTTCAGCTGCTTTTCCCAAAACAGCCTCCGGAAAGATGAAAAAAAATCAGAAATGAAGCCTTCAAAAAATGAAGACGGAGAGTGGGAACTTACTGTGATTGATACTCAGTTTGATTATTTTTTGAATGCAGTGGCAAAACCAATAAGCCAGTATTCAGAGTCTTATCTGAAAACAAAAAATACATTCCTGGTTACTGAGTGGAATTCCTACTACAATTCAGGGAAATACCGGAATATCATAGAGTCGGGCATAGATTACGATCCAAGAGAAAACTACGGAATAAAATTCGAGTATAAGCTGTATCAGGTCTTTGCTTATGTCAGCTGGAAATACGGACTCAAAATGAGTGGACTTTCCGGAAGCGACGCCGTGAGATAGAATAATACTAAATCAACGTTTCTTACACGTTTGATCTATAATAAAAAAGGTTCAGAATTGCTTCTGAACCTTTTTTATTTTTATAATAGCTGAAAATTATTTGTTGAATAATTCCTCCACTTTGTCCCAGTTTACAACATCAAAGAATGCTGAAACATAATCAGGTCTTCTGTTTTGGTAGTTTAAATAGTAAGCATGCTCCCAAACATCCAATCCAAGAACCGGAGTTCCTTTCACGTCTGCAACAGGCATTAATGGGTTATCCTGGTTTGGAGTAGAAGAAACAGATACAGAACCGTCTGAGTTCTTCACTAACCAAGCCCATCCAGAACCGAATCTTGTTTTAGCGGCATCAGTAAAATCAGTTTTGAATTTTTCAAGACCTCCATATGTTTCAATGGCTGCTTTTACATTTCCTACCGGCTCTTTGCTTCCACCCGGAGTTAAAATTTCCCAGAATAAAGAATGGTTAAAGTGCCCTCCTCCATTATTTCTTACTGCTGGCTTATCAGTTCCCGTCTGGCAGATCTCTTCAATCGTTTTTCCTGCCAATTCAGTTCCTTCAATAGCTTTATTTAAATTGTCAATATACGCCTGGTGATGTTTTGTATGGTGGATTTCCATAGTTTTTGCATCAATAGTAGGCTCCAATGCATCGTATGCATATCCTAATTTAGGTAATTCAAATGACATAATTTTTATTTTTAATGTTATATCCAAATTTAGCCAATATTTAAGCTATTATCAAAAACTGGGGATTACTTTAATAAATCTTTAACATTGATATATTGATTTAGAATGAATTAATTTTTATAAGAGGAAAGCAGGAAGTGGAAAGACGGAGGTTATTGTAGGGTAAAATACATGTCAAAGTCTTATTTTAATTAATAAAAAACTACAACTGAATAAATCTCTAAAATCTTCAAGCTCTAACCCTCTCAAATTCTACTACGCTTTTACTCCCTCCCATCCAAAAAAAAGCACGGAAATCAGCTGATCTCCGTGCTTTTTTAACAATTAAATTTAATCTATTTATTCATAGACATCAGGAATTCTTCGTTATTCAAAGTTCCTCTGATGTTTTTATTTACAAATTCCATTGCTTCTACAGGATTCATTTCAGAAAGATATTTTCTGAAGATCCACATTCTCTGTGAAGTCACCTCATCTAAAAGAAGATCATCTCTACGTGTGCTTGAAGACACAAGATCGATGGCAGGATAAATTCTTCTGTTGGCAATTTTTCTGTCCAGCTGAAGCTCCATATTACCTGTTCCTTTGAATTCTTCAAAGATCACTTCGTCCATTTTAGAACCGGTATCGATCAGTGCAGTGGCAATAATGGTTAATGAACCACCTCCTTCAATCTTTCTGGCTGCTCCGAAAAATCTTTTCGGCTTGTGAAGTGCATTAGCATCCACACCACCTGACAAAACTTTACCTGATGCCGGTGTAACGGTATTATAAGCTCTTGCCAATCTCGTAATTGAATCCAGCAAAATCACTACATCATGTCCGCATTCAACCATTCTCTGGGCTTTTGCTAAAACAAGATTCGCTACTTTTACGTGTTTGTCAGCTGCTTCATCAAAGGTAGACGCAATAACTTCTGCATTTACACTTCTTTCCATATCGGTAACTTCTTCAGGACGTTCGTCAATCAGAAGAACCATCATATATACTTCAGGATGATTGGCAGCAATAGAGTTGGCAATATCTTTAAGCAACATCGTTTTACCTGTTTTAGGCTGGGCAACGATCATCGCTCTCTGTCCTTTTCCGATAGGAGCGAAAAGATCTACAATTCTTGTTGAAAGCGTAGAGCCATTTCCGGTAAGGTTGAATTTCTCTTCAGGGAAAAGCGGGGTTAAATATTCAAAGGCAACACGGTCTTTGATGAACGCAAGATCACGTCCGTTCACTTCCGTAGGTTTAAGTAATGAAAAATATTTTTCACCTTCTTTCGGAAGCCTTACAATTCCTTTAACGGTATCTCCGGTTTTTAAACCGAAATTTCTGATCTGTGCTGTAGACACATACACATCATCAGGAGAAGAGATATAACTGAAATCAGATGAACGAAGGAATCCGTAGTTGTCCGGAAGGATTTCCAAAACCCCTTCAATACTTACCATCCCGTCAAAACTGAATTCTTTTCTGTGCTCAGAATGATGGTCCTCATTTCTGTCAGCATGTTGTCTCTGCTGATTTTGGTTTGGATTCTGATTCTGGTGTTGATTAGGATTTTGGTTCTGACCCTGGTTTTGGTTTTGATGCTGATTAGGGTTCTTATTTTGGTTTCCGCTGTTTTGCGGATTGTTGTGTCCTTTTTGTTGGGATCTCGCCTGAGGTTGGGAAGTAACAGGCTTTTCTTCTGATGGGGCAGCTTCCTGAGGTTCTGCATTTTTAGGAGCTTCTGCTCTGTCTTGTGGAGTTTCTGTATTGCCTGTGTTGGCCGTTACTCTCTTTCTTTTTTTTCTAGCCTGTGCTGAATTGTTTTCTTCAGGAGCGGAAACTGTTTCAGCTTTGGGCTCTTCCTGCTTTATTTCTTCAGCAGCAGGCACCTTTTCTTCTACTTTCTCTTCAGCTTTAGGGCTTTCTTCAGTGGGTGCTTTTACTTCTGCTTTGGGTTTGGCAGGTTGTCTTTTAGGCGCTGCTTTTTTTACAGGAGCCTTGGCAGGTTTTTCTGCCGGTTTTTCTTCAGTATCCATACTGGTTTCTGTGGCGTTGAAATAATCTTTTGCAACTTTAGGGTTAGAAGCCTGAAAGTCAAGAACGGCAAAGATCTTATCATTATCATTGCTGTTTCTAGCAACTTTAACGCCTAAATCTTTTAAGATTTTAGTCAGTTCCGTTACGGATTTTGACCTTAACGTTTCTATGTTAAACATACTTAATGTAAAAATGTAATTAATTGTGAGTAAGAAAAGTAAGTCCGGTGACTTTTGTTTTCAAGTACATATGTATAATGCAAATCTACACTTATTTTTGAATTGTGCAAAATTTATGTTATTTTTGCCCAGTATTTAATAATCTATGTTACAGAGAATACAGACTATATGGACTCTTTTGGCAGTTTTGGCTGCTGTTTCCCTTTTCATTACAGGACAGGATATTGATGTTTTCGGCAATATTCCGGTGATTGATATAAGCTGTATTGCCCTTGTTTTGATAGGAGCATTGAGTATTTTCAGTTTTAAAAACAGGAAAAGACAAATTTTGCTGAATACATTCAGCATCATTATAAACGTTTTGTTGATTGGTGTATTGGCGTACTGGTTACTAAACTTATCCGGAGGAATTCATTTTCCTGAGAAGGGTATTGAGCCGGTTTTCCCATTGATCGCGGTGATCTGTCTGCTTATTGCAAACACCTATATCCGCAGAGATGAGAGGCTCGTAAAATCTGTAGACCGACTTCGATAGCCTTACAACGATTTTTTGAGTGAGAACAGTTCCGAAAGGAGCTGTTTTTTTATACATAAGTTTTTTTGACGCAAAGTTTCATATTCGAACCGTATTATTTTTAAGTGAGGCAAAGTTGCCGGCTACGCCGTTGATTAAGCGGATGGTAATACGAGCGCTTATTCAATCAATCGAAGATTGATTTTTACTTTGCATCCTTAATTTTTACATTTTTAAATTAAACTTTGCGTTTAAAATAAACCATTAAGATTGAATAAGCTTTTAAGAATATTAAGTTCAGCTTCACTTAAAAGCAGATGATTTTCTTAATTATATTTACCCCCTTTAACCTTCTTAATGGTTCAAAAATGTATGCTCACCAGATATTTTATATCATTTCATGCAACATTTCCGTTAAGAATACGACAGATCCTATTAAATTATATCAAAAAAATGAAGAAACTAACCTACCTTGCTCTGACCTTTTTCTCAGCATTTACCTTTGCTCAGGAAGTTTCCAAAGAAAGAGTAACCACAATTCTTGCAACCCTTGCTTCAGACGAAATGAAGGGTCGCGAGATCGGAACTCCTGAAAATGATAAGGCTGCAGAATATATTGCAACGCTTTTCAAAGAGAACGATCTTGAATACTGTACCGGAAATTCTTACCTGATCCCTTTCGATTACGAAGGAAAGAAAGCCTATAATGTATGTGGAATCAAGAAAGGAAAAACAGATAAATATCTAGGTTTCTCCGGACATTTTGACCATATCGGGACCAGTGACAAAACCGGTGACAATATTTATAACGGTGCAGATGATGATGCGAGCGGAATTACCACTTTAGCAGGTATCGCCGATTATTTTAAGAACAAAAAACCGGAATTCTCAATGGTTTTTATGGCCTTCAACGGGGAAGAAAAAGGCATGCTGGGGTCAAGAGCTATTTCCACAGATGCCGGTTTGGATAAGGTATATAATAATATGACAGCACTTTTCAATTTTGAAATGGTGGCTACAGAATCGCAGTTCGGTAAGAATGCTCTTTTTATGACAGGGGATGAGTTTTCTGATTTTGATGAACTTTTTAATAAGTATGCGGCCAACGGATTAAAAATCAATTCCGATCCCTATGCTGCACAAAAATTGTTCTACAGGTCAGACAATGTAAGTTTTGTAAAGAAAAAGATCATAGCTCACTCATTTTCTACCGTGGATATGACGAAAGCTTCCCATTACCATAACGAAAGTGATGATGTAAACGTTGTAGATTTTGATAATTTAACAACCATCATCAATAATGTTGGAAAGACTTTGGAAAAACTGACTCCAAAGAATTTTGCTCCGAAATATAATGACAAAGTAAAATTTTAAATAATAAAATGACAAAAACAAAACCGCCGGACTGGCGGTTTTTTCATACCCTGAACCCTTCTGATCATTAAAAATTAAACAAACGTTTGTAACAAAACATATCTAATTGAAACATATTAACTAAAGTAAAACAGGATTAAGAACGTCTTTTACTTTAATTTTACGTAATTTTGCTATCCAATTTTTCTTGAATGAAACCATTACAAAGAATACTTTATTTCGCGAAACCGCATCAAAAATACCTTTTCGGAAGTATGTTTTTCAATATACTGTACTCCTTACTCAATATCTTATCTGTGGGAACTATGCTTCCTATTTTGGGACTGATGTTCGGCACGATTGAAAGACAGGGAAAAGAACCGGTATGGAGTGGAGCCTTCGGCGATTATTTCAATTATATAAAGGATAAAGCTTATTATTTTGTACAGACACAGATTGACCAGCATGGTGCTGTTTACGTACTTGCTGTTCTGTGTGCGATTACAGGAGTTTCATTTCTATTAAGGAATATTTTCAGATATATAGGCGCTTTTCTTTTGGTGAATTACCGTGTGGGCATTACCAAAGATCTTCGTACTGCGATGTACAATAAATTCCTGCAGCTTCCGGTTTCTTTCTTTACAGAACAGAGAAAGGGAGACATGATGTCCAGGATTTCCAATGATATCGGGGGTGTAGAAGGTGGAATTATGGGTGTATTAGTGGATATCATCAACGCTCCGTTTATGATCATCTCTTCATTGATCGCATTATTTTTACTGTCTCCTCAGCTGACCCTTTTTTCACTGATTGTTTTCCCGGTTATGGGATTGTTGATCTCATGGACCGGAAAAAGCTTAAAAAAGCAGGCTCATTATGCCCAGGCTGAGCTAGGAAACCTGTTTTCACTGGTAGACGAAACTTTAAAATCTTCTAAAGTGATTAAGATCTTCAATGCAGATAAGATCCTTAAGAACAGATTCAACGAAACAACGACCAACTGGCAGAAGTTTGCCATTGATATGAGCCGAAGAAGAGAACTGGCGTCTCCTATGAGCGAATTTCTTGGTTCTATCACCATTCTTATCATTACCTGGTATGCCGGAACTCAGATTTTAGAGGAGCAGACTATGAAGCCTCAGGCTTTCCTGGTTTTCATCGGAATGTTCTTCCAGATCCTGGATCCTGCCAAAAAACTTTCCAGTGCAATTTCTTCCATCCAGGGAGGAATGGCGAGCTTGGAAAGAGTGGCTGAAGTTCTTGATTATGATTTAAAGGTAGAAGAAATTGCAGAGCCTGTTTCAATCTCTACACTTAACAATCAAATTGAATTCAGAAACATTGGATTCTATTATGATAAAGACAATGTTATCCTTAAAAATTTCTCGCTGATCATTCCGAAAGGAAAAACCATAGCCCTTGTAGGACAGAGCGGAAGCGGAAAAACAACGATCGCCAACCTTCTGGCCAGATTCTATGATGTGAACGAGGGGGAAATTTTAATTGACGGAACTGACATTAAACATTTAAAATTAAAAGAATACCGTCAGCTTCTGGGAATGGTAACCCAGGAATCTGTATTATTCAATGATTCTGTTTATAATAATATCCTAATGGGTAAACCTGATGCTACCAGAGAAGAGGTAGTAGAGGCTGCAAAAATTGCCAATGCTGATGCTTTTATTTCGAATCTTCCTGATGGATATGATGCCAATATCGGAGATGACGGGAATAAACTTTCCGGAGGTCAGAAACAGAGGGTTTCTATTGCACGAGCCGTATTGAAAAACCCACCGGTGATGATTCTGGATGAAGCCACCTCCGCCCTGGATACCGAATCGGAAAGATTCGTTCAGGATGCTTTGGATAAGATGATGGAAAACAGAACGTCCCTGGTTATTGCCCACAGACTTTCAACGATCCAAAAAGCAGACTGGATCGTAGTGATGGAGAAAGGAATTGTAGTGGAACAGGGAACACATCACGATCTTATTGCCAAAAAAGGAATGTACCACAAGCTGGTAGAGCTCCAAAATTTTGACTAATCGTTTATTGAATTAAATTCAACTAAATGAATCCTATACAAGAGTATTTCTACAGAATTAAAGAACCTGAAAGAAGTACTCTTTTGTTTTTACGCAAAAAAATCCTGGAATCCGACACGGAAAATATAACAGAAACCCTAAGCTTCGGACTTCCATTCTTCAAATACAAAAAGAAAATGCTGTGTTATCTCTATTACAGCAAAAAATATAAGCAGCATTACGTAAGTTTTTATCACGGGGACAGACTAGATCATCCTCTGTTGATTCAGGATGGCAGAAAGAAGTTTAAAATCCTTCTGATTGATATGGAAGAGGATTTATCTGTTGATATTATTTTAAGTCTTACAGAAGAAGTTAAGAAGCATATAAAATAAAAGCTGCGGCATGGTTTCACCATGCCGCAGCCCTGTTTAAAAACTTTTTTCACTACTGTGTATTAATTCCGCTGAATTCTGCCTGCTTAACCGCCCATGCGATCATATTTGCAAACAGTATGGAATTTTGCACCTGCATACCTCCGGCTGAATATCCGTTTCCTGCATAACCGTACGTAGCTTTCTGAACAGGAAAATATCCTCCTGAGCTTGGTGCAACAAATGGCTCTATAGTATTGCTTGAAAAAGGGCTTCCGTTTGCATTCTCATTGCTTAAGAACCCTCCGTCTCCAAACCATATAAAGCTCAGACTGCTGCTTCTCAGCCCGGTAATGCCTGTTCTTGCTGTTGTACTGTTAATCGGCTGTGCATAGCTGTAAGGCACAAATCCGCTAGTAAGACCTGAAATTCCAATTGTTGTGGAAGCATCCTCACCCCAGTTTTTTCCTCTTACATCCCCGAAAGGGCCATTCAATATAGGATCATCAGTGTTAGAAAGAGCATACACCGATCCTGCTCCTGCTCCATTGGAAGCTGAAATAGTAGGATCTGAAAAAATACCTCTGAATAGATTCTGTGCAGTTCCTGTATCATCAGTTAAGGCAATCACAATTCCTTTTTTATTGAGATAGGACGCAATATATCCTGCATCAGTAGCATTTGGAGTATAGGCATACCCGATAATTACAATATCCGGTTTATTGTTCAGGGCTGTCTGAAGCGCTGCTGAAGATGGTGAATTTCCCAGCGACGTATGGGTAAAGCCTTCATATTTTACAATACTCGAAGCCGTTGTTCCAAAATTCGTTGGAGAATCCATAAGACTTCTGGAAGGCCCTGTAAAAGCACTATATCCGTAAGCTGTCTCCAGACCTATATGTAAAACTGTTTTTTTAGGGATTACTACAATGATACTTACATTACAGGTTGTTGAAACTCCTCCCTGGCTGTCAGAAGTAATGGTCATTGTTTTCACTGCAGTAGAAGATGGTGTTCCGCTACCGCTTAAGGTCACATTTTGACTTCCTGTAGCCGTAAATGTTCCGGAACCTCTGAATGAAATTCCATCTACCGTATTTGTGGTAATGGTATAACTTCCTAATGAAGAAACATTCACAGGTAAGGTAATAGTATTGGACGCTGTAAGAGCTGTTCCCACTTTATAAACTCCATTGGCAACAGCACTTCCACAACTCATAGTATAGGTTCCGGCAGGGCTGAGAACGGTTATAGATACAGCAGGTGTACAGGTCACATCGCTTCCATTGGCATTCAGCGATACATCATCAGTCTGAATATTCAGAGGAGTTCCCTGCCCTGCAATCTGAATGGTTTGCACTCCTGTATTGAGGAATGTTCCCGTTCCATAAAAGTTATAGCCGTTGGGAGTGGTTCCCGAGATGGTATAATTTCCTGCTTTGGTCACATTGACAGAAATACTCAGATAGTTTGACGGGGTCAATTCCTTTCCTTTTACATAGGTTCCCATTGCTTTTGTATTGGAGCAGTCCACTGTAAATACAGCTTTTCCCAGCTGGCCGCAGACACTTTTCCATTCATCATCGGCAAGGCTCCAGTAATTAAAGCAGTCTTCTGTTGTATTATAGATGGTAAGACCGTCATCCTTAAGCCTATTAATGCTTATTGCATCTCTTTGGATTTCGGTAAGACGGGGAATGAGTATTCCTTTATTGTTTCCTCCGGAGACTACATCCAATACCGAATTTTCATTAGGTAAAGATGTATTGATCCCTACTGCACCGTTCTGAGAATAGAATTGTCCAAAAACCAAAAGCATCGCCAGAAGCAGAACTTTGATTTTCGCTGTTGTAGAATTTGTTTTCATCATTTTCGAAATAATTATGTTTGTTATTTTTTAAACTGACATTTCAGCCAATACAAAAGTAACATCCATAAAGGTTTATTATCTCAAAAAAGCTTACGCAATACTACGCATGAGTAGTAAAACGCACAATAACTCAGCTATTTATAGGAAACAGTCAAAATACATGAAATGTAATAATTTGAATTTTATTCAGAAAAAAAATGGCAGAAGATTATCCCGCCTTATAAATAGACTTCCATTTGGCAATGGTGTTCCGGCTTGTTTTAAAATGATTGGCTGTTTCAGTATTGGTCAGCTTATTTTTCTTCTGGTAATTAAGAATTTCACGGATGGACGATTCATCATAAGAACGCAGTCGCTGATTTTTAAATTCGACAGCATATTCCGGCCGGCCAAAGATGAATGTATTGAATTTTAAAATATCTATTGCTGTATTTAGAGAATCAAGCTTATTGATGATCACAGGATCATTTATTTTTTCCGGAAATTTCTCTGTGATAATATCAGTATATATTTGTTTAAAATCTGGCATGTCTATACTTTTTTCACCCATCTGCAAATGGTGGTCTTAGGAATCTTATACTTTATCATAATTTCTTTTGCAGTCATCTTCCCGGTTATTATCTTGTCCAGTATAAACACCTTAACCTCCTCGGTATACACACTCTTCCTGAAGGTAAGAGTAGATTGACCCAATTTAATCCCGCTGCGCATAGTAGATGGAGGAGCATAGAGAATAAGATGCCCGGTATAAATTCTAAAGAAATCAAAGTGAAGGAGCTTACTCCACCTGAGCAGCTTCTGGGTTTCCATACTTTCCTTCAGATACATCTCTTCTATTTCATTTTCGGTACAATGAAAATAATTCATGATTCTTTCTGAAGGCATTCGGAGCTCTTCTGCTTTTGCTTTCACTAAACTTCCGATATGTATCTGTTTTAAATTCATTATGACAACAAAAATATCAACAACAAAACGAATTGAAAGCCTTTCATTCTACGTAATACTACTCAATCAAGTAAAAAAATTATATTTTGAGAATAAAACTGTTGATGTTCATTTCAGAAGGAATATTCAGCTTTTTCCTGATTCTGTATTTTTTACTTTCTACTGCTCTGATGCTGCTGTTCGTACACTGTGCAATTTTTTTAGTGTCAAAATCAATCTTCATTAAAGCACAGAAATAAAGTTCGGAATGAATAAGGTTCGGATTTTTTGATAAAACAGCAGGAATAAAATGTGGAAAAAAGATCTGGAATTTATCAAAGAACAGCGGCGAGTTACTTTCTGCCAGACTATAGATTTCACGGATATTTTCTTCTGTAAGATGATTGATGAGCATTTGCTGTTTTAAGAGTTCGATATTGGTGTTTTCCAGATCTTCTATGGTAGAATCCTTTATTCTCGTATCCTCCATAAGCCCATTAATCAGGTCATCTTTCTGAGTAATAAAAGAAATATCCATCAGAAATGATCCTATGGAAAATAGAATATTGAGCAGTTTTATGGTTTTGAAATCCCCATCCTCAAAAAAAATGCTTTTAGGAAGAAAATCAAAGTCAAAATAGAGGCAGGCAATACAATTGGCACTGATGATAAAAGCAAGAATCAGGATTGAAATAAAATCTTCCTTATAATTGAAAAAGAATGGGATAGCAAATAAAAGTGAGAAATAGAAATATTCAACTCCTGCATTCTTAAAAGTATAAATATGAAAGAAACTGATGATAAAAGTGAGCAGAATAAAAACAAAAATAACACTTGTTTTCAATCTTTTTCTGTAGCGGTTTGTCTTTCCTTTAACAGCCATTAAAAAAAACCAGAAAAGAGTAATAATCGTTAAAAATGTAGAGATCACTGCATCTCCGAAGAAGATAATAATAAATATTGAGTAAAATAAGAACAGCAGGAAAAGGAAAAGAAGGTATTTATTAATAAGATTAAGATAATTACGTTCATCCTCATCATATAATTCCTCCGCTTCGCCGCTGATCATTCGAAAGAAACTTTTAAAAATCATTGCGTTTGTGTTTTTGTGTTATCATAATGCTCAGGTTGCTTTTTGTACAAAACAAGGCAACTTGAATTCATATTAATACTCATCAAGCACACACAAAAACATCAGGACATATGAAATGCGTCTGCGGTTTTTGCTGAATGATAATTGATTGTGAAGAGGTGTTTTTTTTAGCTATCAAGCAGATTGTCAGCTTAATAAATCCGTATAATTTTTCAGTCTATCTACGTAAATATATGGTATTATTCATAACATAATCAATTAACATGCAAAAAATTAGTATGCCACAAATACAATTGAATGAAAAAAATATCCTTACCCCCAACAATAATTTGATAAGAATAATATCCCTGCAAAAATATTGGTTTTAAGAAAAATCTACTATAAAATGAATACTCAATAGCACGCGTGCGTACAAAAACTTAGAAATGAAGTACAACAGATTAACATAAATGGATACAAAAAAAGGAGAAAAATTAATTTCCCCTTTTATATTGTGATAGTATTCTGTATTAATCTTTCATTCTGGCGATCACATCCAGACCTCCTTTTGTAATATCTCCGATCTTGCAGATGATTTCGGTGTCCAAAGGCAGGAAAACATCCATTCTTGAACCGAATTTAATGAAACCGAACTCATGTCCCGCTTTTGCCTGATCCCCCTCATTACAGTAGAAAACAATCCTTCTCGCCACATATCCTGCGATCTGTCTGAATACAACCTGATGATTGGTTTCCGTTTCTACAGCCACTGTCGTTCTTTCATTTTCTGTAGATGATTTTTCGTGCCATGCCACAAGATATTTTCCGGGATGGTATTTCTTGTAGATCACTTTTCCTGAAACCGGATATCTGCAGATATGAACATTAAGCGGTGACATGAAAATGGAAACCTGAATGGCTTTTCCTTTAATAAATTCAGTCTCGTCCACTTCTTTGATCATTACCACTTTTCCATCTACCGGAGCAATTACGTTTTCTCTGTGTTCAAGTATATCACGGTCCGGAACTCTGAAAAACCAGAATACCAAACTGTACACCACCAATAATGGCATAATGATCAGCAAAGACCATATTTTAAGAAAATAAATAGCCAATACACTTATGATGATAAACAGTATCGTTGCTACGGTAATCGTCCCTTTTGATTCCTTATGTAATTTCATGAGATTAAATAAATTTTTCTAAAATAAAGTACAAATATACGACAGGAACGCAGATTAAAAAACTGTCCAGTCTGTCCAGCACGCCTCCATGCCCCGGAATGATGTTTCCGCTGTCTTTCACCCCGAAATTTCTTTTAAGCTGACTCTCTACAAGATCGCCCAGCGGAGCGAATGCAGCAACAAGGAAACCTACCACCATCCAGTTCCCGCGAAGTTCGGGCTGGTAATGCTCTACAAAGTAAGATAAAACCAACGTCAGGACAACTCCCCCTCCATATCCTTCCCAGGTTTTCTTTGGGGATATTTTAGGAGCCATTTTATGTTTCCCGAAAAACTTGCCGGTAAGATAAGCGAAAGTATCACTGCTCCAGATGAGGATAAACAGGAAAAGTACTTCCAGCGAAAAAGTTCCTTCAAAACTGGAAAACTTAGGCAGACCTAATGCAAAGCTGAAAGGCAATGCCACATAGATGACCGTAAAGATAAGTTTTCCGCTGTCATAATATAATTCGTTGGGATATTTGAATAACGTAACCACTGCAATCGCGATCAGGGAAATAGCCAGTATTTCGTTCAGTCTGAAATCGAAAAAGAAATCGTGGTGGAAATATCTTTTGGAAAAAACATAGTAAATAAAAATCACCAGCGGGAGTACAATCCATTTTTCATAGCCTTTCCCAAACTTCATGATCTTAACGCATTCCCAGGTACCTACCAGCAGCAAAAGAGTGATCAGGCCATGATACAGATATTCCTGCCTGATAAGGTCCGGATGGATCTTGTTGATCAGCTGGGCACCCAGCGGTGTAGTGCAAAGAATGATAACGGCAACATAAACAAGCCCGGAAATGGTTCTTTGAATAAGGTTTTTGTCCAAAATGTAAAATTTATAAGTTGATGCTTAATCTTCAAGCAGCAATAAAAACAGTTTTGTATTCGTATTGGAAGAAGTATCTAAGCTTGACTGACCTCCGCTGATGGAAGTAAGGTTCTTGATATTCCCGTTCCTTTTTATTTTTCCCATCGCATCATTAAGGTTGTTCACGATCTGTGAAACATTGGCCATGATAATGATTTTGCCCGGAAGTCTTGAAGAGTGGTAGTGCAGGATATTGTTGTGCGAAAGCATGATCCTGCCGTCATAGGCAATAAGATATTCGCAGGTAATAAAGGCGGCATCATTGGAGTGCTCCATTTCAGACGTATAAGGTATTTTCACCACACTTAAGAAGTTCTGAAGTTCCTTGTCCCAGCAGAAAACATTACTGATTCCTTCTATTTTCACAATCTGGTTTAAAGTCTGTAAGGCTTCCGCTTCATCTGCACAGTAATTAAAAAAGCCTCCTGAATGCGTAAATAATTGCGCAAACTTATAGTCAAGATCCGCATTTTTCAGCGAATCCCCGAGCTTCTCCAGACTCTGTTTTTCTTCTTCCTCAGGCTGGTTGGTAAGTTTGCTTACAATCCTCTTGAATAAATTCAACTTAATCTATTTTTAGTCAACTTTATACAAAAATAGAAAATTAATTACAATAGATTCTAAAAATAGTCCTTAAATATGAAAAAACCTGACAATTCTAAGAATGTCAGGTTTTTTTTTATATGTTTTTGGAAGTATTTTAAAGCTGATTTGGGCTTTCAGGAGCCTGAATTTCACTTTCTTCTTCTTTATCTTGGATAATGATCTGCTCATCGGGTTGTTTTGCCGTAGAAATCGTGCTGGTAACAGGTCTTTCTGTTAACTCAGGATCCCATGCTCTTTTACCGAATATATCTTCAAGATCCTCGCGGAAGATCACTTCTTTTTCTAAAAGCTTATTCGCCAGGGCATCAAGCTTATCTTTATTCTCCGTAAGAATTCTTACCGCTCTTTCATATTGATTTTCAATGATCGATTTGATCTCTGCATCAATTTTCGTAGCAGTCTCTTCTGAATAAGGTTTCCCGAAAGAATATTCAGACTGTCCTGAGCTGTCATAGTAAGAAATGTTTCCGATATTAGGGCTCAGACCGTAAACAGTAACCATAGCCTGCGTTCTTTTCGTTACCGATTCCAGATCAGACAATGCACCTGTTGAAATATTATTGAAAATAACCTGCTCTGCTGCTCTACCTCCTAAAGTTGCACACAGTTCGTCCAGCATTTGCTCAGTAGTGGTCAGCTGTCTTTCTTCCGGAAGATACCATGCTGCACCTAAAGAACGTCCTCTCGGAACGATAGTCACCTTTAAAAGTGGGGCTGCGTGTTCTACCAGCCATGAGATCGTCGCGTGACCTGCTTCATGATAAGCCACCCTTCTCTTTTCAGATGGTTTGATTGCCATATTTTTCTTCTCAAGACCTCCGATGATCCTGTCTACAGCATCAAGGAAATCCTGTTTTGTAACAGAGGTATGACTGTTTCTCGCTGCAATTAATGCTGCTTCATTACATACATTCGCAATATCTGCTCCACTGAAACCAGGGGTTTGTTTTGCAAGGAAATCTCTGTCAACAGTATCATCCAGCTTGATTTTTTTCAAGTGAACATCAAATATTTCTCTTCTTTCGTGCAGTTCCGGAAGATCTACATAGATTGAACGGTCAAAACGTCCGGCTCTCATCAGGGCTTTATCCAGGATATCCGCTCTGTTGGTAGCAGCCATTACGATAACGTTAACGTCTGTTCCGAAACCATCCATTTCTGTAAGAAGCTGGTTCAGGGTGTTCTCTCTTTCGTCATTTCCGCCTGAGAAATTATTTTTTCCTCTTGCACGTCCGATAGCATCAATCTCATCAATAAAGATGATAGCCGGAGATTTAGCTTTTGCCTGGGCAAAAAGGTCTCTAACTCTTGAAGCACCTACTCCAACGAACATTTCTACGAAATCTGAACCTGAAAGGGAGAAAAACGGTACTTTGGCTTCACCTGCAACAGCTTTTGCCAATAATGTTTTACCGGTTCCCGGAGGTCCTACCAGAAGTACACCTTTAGGAATTTTACCTCCCAGTTTTGTGTATTTTTCGGAATTCTTCAGGAAATCTACCACTTCCTGTACTTCTTCTTTAGCTCCTTCAAGACCTGCAACATCTTTAAATGTCACCTGGATTCTTTCTTTTTCATCAAAAAGTTTCGCTTTAGATTTTCCTATTGAGAAGATCTGTCCGCCAGGGCCTCCGCCTCCCCCCATCTTTCTGAAAAGAAGGAAGTAGAAAAGACCTAAGATCGCAATCCATATCAATGCTGAAACCAGAATATCCATGAACGGGTTCTTACCTGCTCCATAGTCTTTTGTGGTTTTGATAGTAGCATCTGCAGCTTTTATCTGATCAAATTTTTGTAGGAAAAGCTGAAGATCTCCATATTTTACGGAAAAATCTGCTTTTGGAGCCATTTCGAATGCAGAAAGAGGGTTGCTTTGGTTGGCCGTTTTATTGACCATTGCTGTCTTTGCTGCTTTTGTCAGGAAAACATCAGCTTTCTCTGTGTCTTTGTATATGATAACGTTTTGGACCTTTCCTGCCTGCATTTCCCTAAAGAAAGCATCCTCATCAATAGATTTTGCACTGTCGCCTCCTAAAAAATTGGAACCGAAAAATAACAAAAGAGCCACGATTGCAATTGGAAAAAACCAGTTGAATCCTTTATTGTTCATTTATACTTTTTAAAATTTAAAATTCATATTCTATTTTGGTAATTGCTGCATCTCCCCAAAGTTCTTCAATATCGTAATATTCACGTACTTCTTTCTGGAAAATATGCACTACCACTGTTACGTAATCTACCAAAACCCACATTGAGTTTTCGGTACCCTCTACATGCCAAGGTCTATCTTTAAGATCGTTTCTTACTTTTTTCTCTACACTTCCTGCCAATGCAGAAACTTGTGTATTGGAGTTTCCGCTACAAATTATAAAAGTTTCGGCGACAGAATTTTCAATTTTTGAAAGATCAAAAATCATTATATCTTCTCCTTTTACATCCTGGATGGCTTCAACAATTTTATCTATTAGCGCCTGCTTTTCTGCTGTTTTATTCATTAAAATATCTATAATCTGCAAATTTATTGTTTTTCTTTTACTTTAGCCTTATTTTTAGCCCTTTAAAGTCTTAAAGTTTTCTTAAATGGGTCAATTATTTTATTTAAAAGAGTGTTCTTCTACTAATGACGAAATATCTCAGTTTTTACTTTACGGAAATTCAGATTTTACGGCTTTATATACATTCAACCAAACCAAAGGCCGTGGACAATACGGAAATACATGGGCGGCAGCGGCCGGAAAAAATATTGCCTATACGCTGGCTGTTAAGACTGAAAGCTTTCTGCTCTCAGATTTTATATTCAATTACTATACCGCAGTTATTATCCGGGATTTCCTTGCCAATTTGACTGATAACGATGTAAAGATAAAGTGGCCGAATGACATCATCCTTAAAAATAAAAAAATCGTTGGAATTTTAATTGAAAAGAAAAAAATTAACCAAAACAATTATTTTATCATTGGGGCAGGCTTCAATGTCCTGCAGGATCATTTTGATAAAATATCGCATGCAGGATCGCTTCTGACACAGACAGGACAGGTTTATGATCTTGATGATTTCGTATCAAACCTTAACGAATATCTGTCGGAAAAGCTGAAAAATATTCCCGCTGAACAGGAAATCATTGATCAATTCAACCGGAATTTATACCGTAAAGATGAAATCGCGGTCTTCGAAATTGAAAAAGAGAGACAAAATGGCATCATCCGGAATGCTGATGAAAAGGGAGAACTCTGGATAGAGCTTGAGAAAGACGGATTAAAATCTTTCTACCATAAAGAGGTCAAACTTCTTTATTGATTGGCTCTTTTCAGATACAGATATAAGGTAAGCGGAAAGAATACAATATTGGGGAGCCACATGGCCACAGCGGGCGAAAGACTTCTGTTCTCCGAAACTACTTTTAAGGCTTCAAAAGAGAAAACGAAAACAAATGCCAGGGAAATCCCTATCGCAAGGTTAACTCCAAGACCTCCTCTTTTCTTTTGTGACGCCAGCGAAAGTGCCAGAAATGTCAATATAATAATAGCAACCGGCATTGAAGTTCTCTGATGAAACTCATTAAGATAAGAATTCAGGTTACTGTTTCCTCTTTCTTTTTCCCTGTCGATGAATTTGATAAGCTCAGGAGTAGTTTTATTCTGACCCAGTAACTCGTTCGGAAAAAGTTCTTCAGGGGAATGCCCATACTTTTTTCTCATTTCAACCCCGTTACCCAGCTTTTCAGTATTGTCTTTATTGACGGTTTTTTCCAGGTAGTTGGTAATGATAAACTGTTTTTTAGCTTTATCCCAATATACTTCTGACCCCTTCAGCTCATAGATCATCTTTCTATTTTTATCGAACTTCTGATAAACAAAGCCTGAACCTCTTGTTTCTCTTTTGTTCCAGGAGTTTACGAAGATGTATTCTGATTTGCTGAACTGGGCAGATGCCGGACCTGTCCCCAGGATCTTTTCTTTGTTCGCCGCATTGTATGTATAGGCTTCCAGCTCATTTTTCTTGATATTAGCCCAGGGAAGCACCATATGATTCACCACAAGCGATATCGTTGCGATTAAGACAGAAGTATACAGATAAGGTTTTGCAAACCGGTGAAAACTGGCTCCACTGCTGATTATCGCTACAATTTCAGTATTATTTGCCATCCTGGAGGTGAAATAAATCACAGAAATAAATACAAGGATAGCCAGGAAGGTTACGACAAGGTTAATAATCCAGAACGGATAAAAATGGATCAGGAAATACATGACATCCAGCTTGGGATCTAATGCTTTTGCATTTTCTATCCTTGGGATTTTCTGTTGTACATCGATCACCAATACGACTATAGACAGCAATATCAGCATGAAACTGAATGTTCCAAGGTATTTTTTAATGATATATCTGTCTATAATTTTGATCATGATGTTTCTGTTTTAAAGTCTCTGTCTAAGAACCGGCACTACAGATTTTTTCCATTCATAGAAATCACCTGCCACAATATGCTCTCTCGCCACTTTTACAAGATCTAAATAAAATGCCAGATTATGAACGGATGCGATCTGTTTTGCAAGATATTCTTTTGATACAAATAAATGGCGTAAATATGCTTTTGAATATTCTCTGTCTACATAACTTGTTCCAAATTCGTCCAGAGGAGAAAAATCACGCTTCCATTTTTCATTTTTAAGATTCATTACACCCTGCCATGTGAAAAGCATTGCATTTCGCGCGTTTCTGGTAGGCATTACGCAATCCATCATATCGATACCCAAACCGATAGACTCAAGGATATTCCACGGAGTTCCCACTCCCATAAGGTATCTCGGTTTATCTTTTGGAAGAATATCCGTTACTTCATCTGTAATTCTGTACATTTCCTCTTCCGGCTCTCCTACGGAAAGCCCTCCGATTGCATTTCCTTCTGCTCCTGCTTCGGATATAACTTCGGCTGATATTTTTCTAAGATCTGAATAGGTAGATCCCTGAACAATCGGGAAAAGTCTTTGTTTGTAGCCGTACATTTCTTTATTCTGCTCGGTCCATTCAATACATCTTTTCAGCCAACGGTGTGTAAGCTCCATGGATGTTTTGGCCTGATTGTATTCGCAGGGATAAGGGGTACACTCATCAAAAGCCATGAAAATATCTGCTCCGATCTGTCTCTGGATCTCCATAGACTTTTCCGGAGTGAATAGGTGATAACTTCCGTCGATATGAGATTTGAATTTTACGCCTTCTTCAGACATTTTTCTGCTTTTGGAAAGAGAAAACACCTGAAAACCTCCTGAATCGGTAAGGATCGGCAGATCCCAGTTCATAAATTTATGCAGTCCTCCTGCTTCCTGCATGATATCCATTGTTGGACGAAGATACAGGTGGTAGGTGTTACCCAAAATAATCTGGGCTTTAATGTCTTCTTTTAATTCTCTCTGATGAACTGTTTTCACACTTGCTACAGTTCCTACAGGCATAAAGATTGGCGTCTGGATTTTTCCGTGATCTGTAGTGATCTCTCCTGCTCTTGCTTTTCCTTCAGAGGTTTTTTCTATATTAAAAAATTTCATTCGTCTATTCTTTTAATTCACCGCTATTAACGAGTCTGCTTTTGCCGGGCAGAAACGTTCCCGCATCATAATTACCTGTTTAAAGCTGGTAAGTTTTCACTGTTTTTCAGCCTGTCTTTTATGTATTTATCCGCTTTCGGATCTTTTTTCAATACTATTTTCTGTGCGTCTTCCGCAATATCTTTCATTTTGTCTTTAACGACATAATACTTAAAGCTTTCTACAAAATCATCAGATTTCACCTGGTGGTTTTTAAGGACAAACCTTGTTCCTTCTTCTAAGTTTTTGTTTTGATATATAATAACTGCCTGATCCGTAATAGCCAGGTCAGCCAGGATCTCAGCCATCTTTTCAGGCTCGATCAGGTTTTTAGGCTTGTCGATATAGTCGCCGCATGAGAACATACACAGCATTACGAAAATGAAGATCAGTCTTTTCATAATCTGTTGATTATTGATTTCCATTTTAAATTTAAAACTCCAAATACGGCTTCATGAATAATACCGCCGTTCATTTTACTTTCTCCTAAAATCCTGTTTGTAAATATAATAGGAACTTCTACAATTTTAAAGCCTTTTTTAAAAGCTCTGAACTTCATTTCGATCTGGAAGCCATACCCTTTAAGCTTTACATTATTCAAACCAATCTCTTCGAGAACTTTTCTTGAAAAACAGACAAATCCTGCGGTGGTATCATGAATAGGAAGCCCTAAAATAAACCTTACGTATTTGGAAGCAAAATAGGAAAGCAGAACCCGCCCCATGGGCCAGTTCACCACATTTACGCCTTTTGAATAGCGTGATCCTATTGCCATATCTGCATTTACGCAGGCTTCAAAAAGTTTGGGCAGATCACTTGGATTATGTGAAAAATCGGCATCCATTTCAAAAATATAGTCATATTTGTTTTCGATAGCCCATTTAAATCCGTGGATATATGCTTTTCCCAAACCGTCTTTCACATGCCTTACCGACATATGGAGATGGTGCGGAAATTTTTTCTGAATTTCCCTTACGATCTCAGACGTTCCATCCGGAGAAGAATCATCCACTACCAAAATATGAAAGTCATCCTCCAATGCAAAAACCGCGGAAATAATATTTTCAATATTTTCCTTTTCGTTATAAGTAGGGATAATGACGAGTTTTTTCATTTCAATTTGCAAAGATAGTTTATTTAACCTTTTTATTTTATACAAAATAATCTATAATTTTGCAAAAAACATTCCTTTGCTGTTATCACAAAACTTTATAAACCACGTAAGAATACCTGAGAACAATGACTGGGTAATCTTTATACTGACAGGATGCATATTCCTGTATGTTTTCATGATGAATATCATAGAAAGGGATGCCAGTCTGAAAGACTTTCTGCTTCAGAAATATTTTGATGCCAGCAACAACCTTCCAAGCTGGATCATCACGTCATGTGTAACAGCACTTACTTTATCTGCTTTACTTTCACAATATATTCCCATTGTTCCGAAATACATTAATGATCTGCAGCTTTTCGGGTATCAGCTTAATAAATTTGGGTATACATTACTGGCGGTTATATTTTTTTACACCTCAAAATCTGCGTTGGGCTTTTTATTTTATCAAAGCATAGGTGATGGCAAAAAATGGACTATTTTCTATTTTACCTCTACAAAATTCTACTTCATTCTTTCATTTTTGCTAATAATTCTGTGTGTAACCCATTATTATTTCCCGATAGACAGAAATAAAATATTTTTGCACTACTTCTACTTCTTTGCATTTGTCGCTGTTTTCAAAATTTTCTTCTATTTGTTTCACAAAAACAATATACTTCCCGAAAAATGGTATTATAAATTTTTGTATATTTGCACCCTCCAAATCGCACCTTTATTGTTGCTTTGGAAGTTGTTATTTTTTTAATAAAAGTCAATGATGAGAATAAAGTCTATATTGGTTTCTCAACCAGCGCCTAGTGAGTCTTCTCCATATCTGGATATAGCAAAGAAGGAAAAAATAAAGATTGATTTCCGTCCTTTCATCCACGTCGAAGGAGTTGACAACAAAGAACTAAGAACTCAGAAGATAGATCTGACGCAGTTTACTGGGATTATTTTCACCAGCAAAAATGCGATAGACCATTACTTCAGGCTTGCCGAAGAATTGCGCTTTGCAGTTCCGGATACGATGAGATATATCTGCCAGTCTGAGGCGATTGCCAACTATCTTCAGAAACATATCGTTTATAGAAAGAGAAAGATCAGCTTTGGGGAGAAAAACTTCTCGGATCTTCTTCCTCTGTTTAAAAAATTTCCTACAGAAAAATACCTTCTGCCGTCTTCAGACGTCTTAAGCCCTGATATCGTAAAAACGATGGAAACAGCCAATGTGGACTGGACCAGAGCAATTATGTACAGAACGGTATGCAGCGATCTTACGGATATCAATGCTAAAGATTATGATATGCTGATCTTTTTCAGTCCTCAGGGAATCAAATCTCTTCAGCAGAACTTCCCGGATTTCAAGCAGGAAGAAACAAAGATCGGTGTTTTTGGAAACACTACCCTGGCAGCTGCAGAAGAAGCAGGCTTAAAGGTAGATCTTATGGCTCCTACAAAGGAAACTCCATCTATGACAATGGCCCTTGAAAAGTATATTAAAGCTCTTCATAAATAGACTTTAATACTTAAGATAAAACAGCCGTCTTTTCAATACAGGAAAGATGGCTTTTTTTTAACTAAATTTGAACAAGAATTAATATTGAATAAAAATATCATGTCAACACCTCTGGAAAAAGAGAAAAAGACAGAGTATATTACACCCGGTCAATAAAATTAAAATATTTGAATGAAAGCTCCACAGGCAAAAAAAATAGAGAAAATACTAGAAATACACGGCGACAGAAGAATTGATAATTACTTTTGGCTTAATGAAAGGGAAAATCCTGAAGTTATACAATACCTTGAAGAAGAAAATGCCTATGAAGAGTTCATGATGAAAGACACCGAGGCTTTTCAGGAAGAGCTTTTCGAAGAAATGAAAGCACGCTACAAAAAAGACGATGAGTCTCTCCCCTATTTCTTTAACGGATACTGGTATATTGTGCGTTATGAGGAAGGAAAAGAATATCCTATTTTCTGCAGAAAGCACAAAAGCCTTGATAATGAAGAGGAAATTATCGTTGATGTTAATGTTTTAGCAGAAGGCGAAACCTATTTTGAAGTGGGCAGCGTAGCTGTTTCTCCGAATAATGAACTGGTTTCTTTTTCATCGGACAATGTAAGCCGCAGGATCTATACTATTAACTTTAAAAACCTTGTAACAGGAGAAATCTTCCCAGACCAAATCCTGAACACTACCGGAAAGGCAGTTTGGGCAAATGATAATGAACACGTCTTTTATATCAGAAAGGATGAAAGCTTACGTGCTTTTCAGGTGTATAGACATAAGCTTGGCACTGATGCTTCGGAAGACGTTTTGATTTTTCATGAAGAGGATGATACTTTTGATGTGAATGTCTTCAAGACAAAATCAATGCAGTATATTTTCATTGCCAGTTCAAGCACAATTTCTGATGAACACAGATTCATTCCTTCTGACGATGTTTTTGCAGAATGGAAAATTATCCAGCCCAGGATAGATGATCTGGAATATTCGGTAGAACATTTCGAAGATGAATTTTATATCATAACCAACGCAGATGACGCAATCAATTTTAAGATAGTTAAAACGAAAATCGACAACTGCGGAATGGAGAACTGGGTCGACGTTATTCCACACCGTCCTGAAGTTCTGCTGGAAGGTTTTGAAATTTTCAGGGATTATCTGGTTCTTGAAGAAAGAGAAGAAGGGCTTCTCCAGATCAAGATCATTGATGAAAAAAAACAGGAATCTTACTATCTTCCTTTTTCTGATCCAACCTATACGACCTATATCGGGATCAATATGGAGTTTGATACCGAGGTGCTGCGTTACGGCTACACATCTCTGACACAGCCGAGCTCAACCTATGAGTATAACATGAAGGAGAAAACAACTCAGCTTTTAAAACAGCAGGAAGTTCTTGGCGGAAGATTTGCCCCTGAAAATTATATATCAGAAAGAATCTGGGCAGAATCCAGAGATGGAGAAACAAGAATTCCGATCTCTTTAGTATATCACAAAGACACTCAAAAATCCGCAGACACGCCTTTGCTGTTATACGGTTACGGAAGCTATGGACATACGGTAGATGCGAGCTTTTCCAATGTAAGACTTTCTATTTTAGACAGAGGATTCATCTATGCCATTGCTCACATCCGCGGTGGGGAATATCTGGGCAGAGAATGGTATGAAGATGGCAAAATGCTTTTCAAGAAAAATACTTTCTTTGATTTCATTGATGCCGGAAAACATTTGATTAAGGAAAACTATACATCATCAAACCATATGTATGCCATGGGTGGAAGCGCTGGCGGACTTCTGGTAGGAGCCGTTGTGAATTATGAGCCCAAGCTTTTTAACGGAATTGTTGCACAGGTTCCATTTGTAGACGTGGTGACAACAATGCTGGATGAAACCATTCCACTGACAACCGGAGAATATGATGAATGGGGAAACCCAAATGACAAGGAATATTATCAGTACATGAAGGAATATTCGCCTTACGATAATGTTGAAGCGAAAGACTATCCTCATATGCTGATCACAACAGGCCTTCACGATTCCCAGGTACAGTATTGGGAACCGGCAAAATGGACTGCTAAACTGAGAGAACTTAAAACAGATGATCATCTTTTATTATTCAAAACCGACATGAGCTCGGGCCACGGCGGAGCCAGCGGAAGATTTGAATCATTGAAGGAAGATGCGTTGGAATATGCATTCTTGTTGAAAATAGATGATAATAGATAAAAAATGATTGATAATGAATGCAGACAACAATTACAATCAAGTATTTTCAAAAAGAACTAAATCTTTGACGATTACTATTATTAATGAGCTGTCTGAGATTCCTTATTCAGATAAGATATCAAATATCAGAAAACAGATTTTCAGATCAGCATCATCAACAGCCAGTAATTACAGAGCAATGTGCAGGGGCCGCTCTCTAAAAGAAAAATATTCTAAAATATGTATCGTTGTAGAAGAAGCTGATGAGACATTATTTTGGCTGGAACTCATTGATGAACTAAATTTGCTTGAAACAGAAAAAATAAATAGCCTCCTTAAAGAGGCTGATGAAATCGTAAAGTCAACATCGTCATATAAAAAGAAATTAGGCGAAGACTTAAAACGCTCCAATAATCAATTATAAATTATCATTTACCAATTATATGAATGAATCTGAATACTGGAAAAAGATAGAACAGTTTTTTATAGACAATTTTGATACTGAGAAGAATCCTCCGATTGAAACACTTTTGTTTCTGATCGGGCTGCAGGAACTGGGAAGCGGTCAGCAGAAATACACCAAAGAGGACAAGGTAAACCTGATCCATATTGCAGTGTGCAGACTTCTGGAGCCTTTCGGTTACTATAAGTTTACCCATTATGAGGATGGATGGCCACAGTATGACAAGCTGGAAGAGCTTCCGGAATTAAAGCCGAACGAACAGTCTCTTCTGATGAAAAAAGCAATTATACAGTACTTCCAGGAAGAGGAATTGATTTGATGTACTGATTACCATGTGCTGGTAGACAATTTGCGATTATGCATACTACAATGATATACAAAAAGACGGCTGAGCCGTCTTTTTGTCTTGTAAAGCCAAAAGATAAAATTACATCCTGGCATTTAAAATTTCACATTATTTGAAAATTTCATCAAGCTGTGTCAGTCCCATCTTAAATCCTTCTTCAAAGCCCATTTCCAGCTGCTGCTTCATAGCTTCAGAAGTTGGAAAGTGAATATTGATCGTTACTTTTGTACCTTCCTCAACCCCTGTAAATCCAAGCAGCCATTTTGCCTGCGCAAAATCTTCATTGATATTTCCTTTTTCATCACAGAAAGAATCTACCCCGTCAAAACTTCTATGCTCCATGATTTCACCATACTTCACCTGGCCGTACAGTTTCTCACCTTCCGGTCCTACCATGGCATAGTGCCAGATTCCACCTTCTCTAAAATCCTGTTTCACCGTTTCACATTTCCAGGGCTTTGGAGCCCACCATTGATCCAATAATTCGGATTTGGTAAAATAGTCCCACACTTTTGAAACATCAGCGTCATATATTTTCATGACATAGACGCTGTTCGCATCAAAATCTTTGTTAAAAATGATATTAGATTCCATAAAAATTATTTTTATTAAAGCTACTTATTTATCCATTTACAGGACTTTTCATATGGCAAGTTCTTTTAAATTCATAAATAATTGTTAAAAAACTCCCTTTTAAGAGAAATTAAACAATTTTTTGGCTCGTTTTTTGTTTATCAAGTCTTAAAATAATTAATTTTAACATTCACTTTTTTCCAATATATAAAATTCAATAATGAATAATAAATTCATCCCAATAATTTCGGTGTTTATGACAATCTCACTGATTGTTTTTGTTACGCTCCAATTTTATTGGCTGAAAGGTTATTACGGTGCTCTGGAGCAGGAATTTTCCAATAAAGTATACGCTGCTTTAGAAAACACTTCAAAAAGTATTGAAGAAATTGAAGCTGATAAATACCTGAACCAGGATTATACTAATCTAAGAAACAATATCCTTGCCAGCAAAGACCAACCTTCTTTAACTACAATCCAGCAGGTAGAAGATTCCGGTACGCAGCGCCAGATCATCTATTCCAAAAATATCATATCAAAAACGCAGCTTCCGATCTCTAAGAAAGGTGATTCGGTCAATCTGACCACTCTGTATACTGATGATGCAACATATAAAATAAAGAAAGATACCACCAATCGTGAACTCCTTACCACAGACCTTAATAATGATATTGAAAACGGGGATTACGCAATAAAAGAATTTGTAAAGGTGGTTGGTACCAATCTGCCCATCGATAAAAGAGTGGATAATAAGATTCTTGATTCAGTAATTGCTAAAGAACTGAAAGTAAAGGGCATTACTGCAAAATTCGGATATGGGGTAATTGACAAGAACAACAAACTTACAAGTGTTGTGAACAAGGTTTATAAGGAGAAAAAAGACAGCAATACCTATAGCTACCCACTTTTTACAGATAAAAAAGACCGGACTTTATACAGTCTGGCTTTGGTATTTCCTAAAAAAGAATATTCTCTGGCAATGAACAACTGGCCGATGCTTCTGGGAACGTTCCTCTCATTATTGACTATTCTCGGGATTTATATTATTTCCATCAATTATATGATGAGACAGAAGAAACTGGCGGAAGTAAAGACCGATTTCATCAATAATATGTCTCATGAGTTTAAAACCCCTCTGGCCACGATTTCTGTAGCCACAGACTCTTTAGCCAATGACAAGATTGCAACCAATCCGGATAAAGTAAAATACTATTCGGAACTGATCAAGCAGGAAAATTTAAGGATGAAAAAGCAGGTTGAAAACGTCCTGAACATGTCCAAGCTTGAAAGAAACGAGGTAGAGCTGTTCTTAAGGGAAACCAATGTGCGGGAACTGATCAAAAGAACAACAGAATCTTTTAATCTTATTGTTCAGCAGAGGAACGGTTCTTTGACACAGGAATTCACTGCGACGAACTATACTTTTAAAATAGATGAGTTTCACATCTCCAATATGCTGGTGAACTTACTGGACAATGCCAACAAATATTCACCGGAGGCTCCAGAAATTAAAGTAAAAACAAGTAACGAAGGAAACTGGTATGTTATAGAAATTTCCGATAAGGGAATGGGAATGGAGACCCAGAATAAGACCAAGATCTTTGAAAAATTCTTCCGAGAAGAAACAGGAAATATCCACAATGTAAAAGGACAGGGACTGGGACTTTCTTACGTAAAGAAAATTGCAGAACTGCATAAGGGGCAAATAATCGTAGACTCCCACAAAGACAAAGGAAGTACATTTACGATCAAACTGCCGATGAGCTAAATCATAAGTGATGAGAGATAAATGATGAATGATCGATTATCAATGATCAATTATAAAAATAGAAACCAAATAACAAATATAGAAGATAGAGTGAGAAGGTTCATTCTTAATTTTTAATCATTAATTTTAATTATTAAAATCATGAGCAACAGAATATTATTAGTAGAAGACGATCAGAGTTTCGGGGCAGTGCTGAAGGATTATTTGACGATCAACAACTTTGAGGTAACCCTTGCCACAGACGGAGAGCAGGGTTTGAAAGAATTTACAGAAAATGAATTTGACATCTGTATTTTTGACGTGATGATGCCTAAGAAAGATGGGTTTTCATTAGCTGAAGACGTAAAAAAAATCGATAAAAATACCCCTATCATATTCCTTACAGCAAGAAATATGAGAGAAGATATCCTGAAAGGATACCAACTGGGTGCGGACGACTATATTACAAAGCCGTTTGATACAGAACTTCTTTTATACAAAATCAAAGCGATTCTGCAGAGAAGCTCTACTTTAGAGAATGAGGAGCAGGAGCAGTTCAAGATCAGTAACATTTTCTTCGACTCTATGCTGAGACAGCTGAAAGTAGGTGACAAAGAATACAAACTTTCTCCAAAAGAAAATGAGCTGTTAAAACTTCTTTGCATCCACAGAAACGATTTCATGCCGAGAGATCTTGCTTTGAGAAAGATCTGGAAAAAAGAAAACTACTTTACCGCAAGAAGTATGGATGTATATATTGCTAAACTTCGTAAACTGTTAAAAGACGACGAAGGATTGGAAATTATCAACGTTCACGGTGAAGGATTTAGGCTTTTAGTTAAAAATTAAGCCTAAAAACATATTATAAATATAAAATTAGCAAAACAATTAAAAATGTTTTGCTAATTTTGTTTCATACGATTGGATATGAAAAATACACTTTTAGGCATTATCGCCATTTCCTTATTAGCAACTTCATGCAATAAAGACGAAAAACCTACTTATATAAAGGAAGAGGCAGGGGTTCAGCAGCCTGCTGTGGCAGTTAATTCAGCTCCCAAAACTTCCCTGCTGGATCAGGCAGGTGTACAGTCCAATCCAAATCCGGCTTCAATTAGCGCAGCTCCGGGCATTAAGAACCCTCCTCATGGGCAGCCAGGTCACAGATGTGATATTCCGGTAGGACAGCCACTTAATGTAAGCCCTACCGCGATACAGACTACTCCGGGGCAAAATCCCAACAATGCCATTAAAATAGATGCTAATTCTGTGCCTCCAGGAAAAGTTACGGTCAATAATGGGAGTCAGGCTAAAACGCCTCCGGGCATGAATCCTCCTCACGGACAGCCTGGCCACAGATGTGATATTCCGGTAGGACAGCCTTTAAGCAGTAAACCGGCGCCTGCACCAACACCACAGCCTGTTCAAAGCGCAGCCCAGAACGTTCCGGGGCCTGTAACAGCTGCTCCCCCAACAGGTGAAAAGCCCAAGCTAAATCCTGCCCATGGAGAACCTTGGCACAATTGTGCTTTAAAAGTTGGTGATCCTTTGTCTTAATTTTTGTATTTTTGCAGAGATGAAGCTGTTTCACATTCTTGCCGTTATTTTTTGCTTAGGAATTTTTTTAGTTCCTAAAGGCAGCTTCTACCCTCAATCCATGCAGGATACCTGCTGTAAAGCCAAGGCTGAAAAGAGCGACTGCTGCAAAAATCACTCTTCAGAAGACAGCAAAGACCACCAAACAAATTCTTCATGTAATGACGACTGCTGTACAACGTGCATCGCATGCTATACTTATATAGAGACACCGTTTTCTAAGAATTTACATTTTGAACTGTCTTATTACAAAACGAATAAGAATCCGCAGTTCCAATACGCACCGCTTCATTTATCAGACCGTTTAAAAGAGATCTGGCAACCGCCTAAACTAGGTTAATTATCCAACTGATAGTCCGTTAAACATTTTAATGGACAGTTTTTAATTAATCTAAACTTTTAAACAAAATGAAATTATATATTTCCAAGTTCATTCTTGGTCTAATGATCCTGTCTGTACACTTTATATCCGCTCAAAACCTTTCAAAAAACCAGTTTCAGGTCAAAGGAAACTGTGAGATGTGCAAATCCAGAATTGAAACTGCCGCTAAAAAAGCAGGGGCTAAAACCGCTGTTTACTCTGTTGATCTCCAGACTTTAACCCTGGAAACAGACAGCAAAGTTTCTACAGACGAAATTTTAAAGAAAGTAGCCGATGCAGGCCATGACAATGAAAAATTCAAATCATCCGATGCTACTTATAAAGGTCTTCCCGGATGCTGTCATTATGAAAGGGATCTTCAGCCTTCTCCTACAGAAGCTCACGCGCATCATACAAAAAAAGAAAATGAATTTTATGTAAAAGGAAATTGTGCTTCATGCAAAGCCAGAATCGAGAAAGCGGCAAAAACAGCCGGTGCAGATTCTGCAGAATGGAGCGCAGAAAAGCAGACGGTCATTTTAAATTTTGACCCTTCAAAAACCTCATCAGATAAGGTTTTAAAGGCTATTGCGGATGCGGGTCATGACAATGAAAAATACCAATCGTCCGATGATACTTATAAAGGCCTCCCGGGATGTTGCCTGTATGACAGGGATATTCCTTTTGGAGAAGCCAATCCAAAGGTTCATTTCGAGGAAGAAACAAAACATGATGACCATCCAGGTCATCAATCTACTCCTGCTGAAAACCATGAGCAACCTGAAAAAAACATTGAAGGCGTTACCATTACCGGTTCAAAAGCAGCCACTGCGTTAAGCAAAAAAGAGACGGGTCTTGTTTTTAATATTGATAAGAAAGAGTTATTAAAAGCAGCTTGCTGTAACCTTTCTGAAAGCTTTGAAACCAATGCAACCGTAGATGTTTCATTCAGCAATGCCGTTACGGGAACCAAACAGCTGAAAATGCTAGGTCTGGATCAAAAATATACGAGTTTAACGAAGGAGCTTTTACCGGAGATCAGAGGCCTTGCTTCGGCTTACGGACTGAATTTCATTCCCGGAAGATGGATCGAAAGCATTCAGCTGACAAAAGGTGGAAGTACAGTAACAAACGGTTACGAAAGTATCACAGGACAGATCAATACCGAGCTTTTGAAAAATGCCAAAGAACCTGAAACTTCTTTGAATATTTTCGCTGATTTCAACGGAAGAGCGGAAGCCAATATCACCAGCGTTTCTCCTATCAATGAAAAATGGTCACAGACATTCTTATTGCATGGAAACGGAACTTTTGGAGATACGGATATGAATCATGATACATTCCTGGACAGGCCGAAAGGCACACAGATCAATGCCGCTTATCTCCTTAATTACAATGACCTGGAAAAATCAGGATTCGGGTCTCATTTCGGAATCAATTTTCTAAGGGATGAGAGAACCGCCGGGCAGATCGGTTTTGATAAGAAACTGGGCCAGGATAAACAGGCTGCTTACGGTGTAGGCATTGATATATCAAGATTCCAGGTTTGGAATAAAACAGGATATGTTTTTAAAGGAAAACCTTACCAGAGTTTAGGCTGGATGAACCAGTATGTATACCATCAGCAGGACAGCTTTTTCGGACTGAGAAATTATGCCGGGAAGCAGCATACTTATTATTCAAATTTAATCTTTGAAAGCATTATTGGGAATACAAATCATAAGTATAAGGCCGGAGCGAGTTTTTTGTATGACGGATATGAGGAAACTTATCTAAAGGACGATATGAAAAGGAATGAAATCGTTCCCGGAATTTTCGCAGAATATACGTTGACAGGATTAAAATATACCTTAGTGGCAGGAGCCAGAGCCGATTTCCATAATCTTGCAGGAACTCAGTTTACTCCGAGAGTTAATTTTAAATATGATTTCACACCGCAGACTATCTTAAGGCTTTCTGCAGGCCGGGGATTCAGGACGGCTAATGTTTTTGCGGAAAATCAGCAGTATTTTGCATCGAACCGGAATATACAGATTTTGCCGAACGGCGGAGATATTTATGGTTTGAGGCCTGAGATTGCATGGAACTACGGAGCCAGCTTACAGCAGGAATTCAAGATTTTCGGAAGGAAATCTTCCATCGTCGCTGATTTCTTCAGGACCGATTTCCAGGACCAGGTTCTGGTTGACCTTGACCGTTCTCCCCAACAGCTTACTTTTTATAATTTAGAAGGAAGATCTTTTGCCAATTCTTTCCAGACCCAGTGGGATTTCACCCCTTTCAAAAATTTTGATGTAAGGCTGGCGTATAAATATTATGATGTTCAGGCAGATTATATCGATGGCAGAAGAGCCGTTCCTTTCATGGCCAAACACAGAGGTTTTGTGAATCTTGCCTATGCCACCAATAAAAATGACAAAGGCGATTTCTGGAGTTTTGATACCACCCTGAATTGGGTAGGAAAGCAAAGGCTTCCCAATACCTCAGGTAACCCTGCCGAATTCCAGCTACCGGTATATTCTGATTCTTATGCTGTGCTGAATGCACAGATCTCCAGAAATTTCAATAAAAAAATCAGAGCTTATTTAGGCGGGGAAAACCTTACATCTTATTATCAGAAAAATGCAATTGTTGATTTCAGAAATCCTTTTGGAAATTATTTTGATGGCGGGATGGTATATGCCCCTATCATGAAAGCTAATTTTTATGTGGGACTGGATGTGGCTTTCTAAATTTTCTTATCAACTAATAATAAAAAATAGACTGTTTTTGAAGCAGTCTATTTTTTATTAAGTGAACCTGAGTTCAGGATAGGGACCAAATTAAACGCAATGATAAACAAAGCTTAAAAAAAACACTCGGTTGATTTTAAGTTAAACAGGGCCGCTTCACTTATTGGTAAGGAAACGGAGAAAGTATATTTATTGTCTTACTTTCCTGAATGAAATGTCCTTGTTTTTCTTATTAACATGCCGGAAATCTACTTTGTTTGTCTTTGCGATAAAAGCACTTCAGAACAAAATGATCGAGCTCAATTGTATGTTCACGAAAAGTATTTATCGAAATTATATCTGTAGATAAACATCGATGGTTCATCGATATATATCGATGCTTTTTATAGAGAGTTTTATTTTAGAAAGCTGTTACTTTGTATCAGTAAAATTAACCAAGTAAGAATTTATTCCAAACGGAAAATTTTACAAGAGACAAAAATGATGAAACAAAATCTTGATGTACAGATAATCTCAAGAACTTTTCGAAACTTAAAAACACAAATAAGTAAAAAAATTAACTTGGTTTTAGAGGTTATTGACGCCAATAAAAAAGACTGTTTTTCGAAACAGTCTTTTTTTATTTTTACAGCTATTATCTTCCGAAATCGTCCTGCACTCTTACAATATCATCTTCATCAGAAGGATTGGAAGCATCGGTATGCTGCCATATTTCTGCTACTACACCCCAGCCGGATAATCCGATCAGTCTGTGTCTTTCACCCTGCTGAAGCTTGATCTGATCTTTTGGATGGTATTCTTTCAGTTCACCTTCTTCATCGGTATTGCTGGTTTTGATCCCAACGGTACCTTCCACTACCTGCCAGATCTCGGCTCTGCGGTGATGGTACTGCCAGCTTAGACGGGCATTGGGAGCAACCAAAAGGACCTTAGGGCTTAGTTTTCCTCCTATTCTTAGACTTTCCACATTGATTCCGTCAAAATACTGATTGGCAAAATCCTGAGCCTGATTCTCATCGATCACGAAAAACCCACCCCAGGGTCTTGTATCATCTTTTGCCGCAATAGTAAAACCCTGGCCCGCCAGCATTTTTTCTACCTTATCGAATATTTCTATTTTCTCTGCACTCATAATTTATTCCTGTTCTAAAATTATTTTTAAATATAAAATTTGTTGATCTTATTCCTTCGACATTGAATAGGGAAAATCTTTTTCCTGTGAGCCTCTTTCTTTATTGGGCTTATTATCCATCTCGAATTTCAAAACCGCCCCATTCATCAGTTCTTTGTGGCTGAGCCAGTTTTTCGAATAAGACCGAAGATTTACGTTCAAGGATTTAACATATAGATTTTCAGCACTGTTTTCCGGTGCCTCTATTACAATTTTCTTGCCGTTTTCCAAATGAATCACTACTTCTTTGAAAAGAGGTGCGCCTAAAACATACTGATCTGTGGCTGGCGTTACGGGATAGAATCCTAAAGCTGAGAATACATACCACGCGGAAGTCTGTCCGTTATCTTCATCTCCGCAATAGCCATCCGGTGTTGCATAATATAGCTTATCCATTACCTGTCTCGTCCAGTACTGCGTTTTGTATGGCGCTCCGGCATAGTTGTATAAATAGATCATATGCTGGATCGGCTGGTTTCCGTGGGCATACTGTCCCATGTTCATGATCTGCATTTCACGGATTTCGTGGATAACACTTCCGTAATAGCTGTCGTCAAAGACCGGCGGAAGCGAGAACACCTCATCCAGCTTAGCTTCGAATTTCTTTTTGCCACCCATTAATTTAGACAAACCGTCGATATCCTGAAAAACCGACCATGTATAATGCCAGCTGTTCCCTTCTGTAAAGGCATCGCCCCATTTGAACGGATTGAATGGCGACTGGAATTTCCCATCCTTATTTTTTCCACGCATCAGTCCGAATTCGGGATCGAAAACGTTTTTGTAGTTGTAGGATCTTTTTTTATAAATATCAATTTCCGAAGCTGGTTTTCCCAGTGCTTTTCCTAACTGGTAAATTGCAAAATCATCGTAGGCATATTCCAGAGTTCTTGCAGCATTTTCATTGATCTTTACATCGTAGGGAACATATCCTAAAGTATTGTAATACTGCACTCCTCTACGGCCTACGGCATCGATCGGGCCTTCATTATCGGCTCCATGTTTCACTGCCTGCCAAAGGGTTTCCACATCGTATCCGCGAAGTCCTTTGATATATGCATCCGCCACTACAGAAGCTGAATTGTTCCCGATCATAATGTCAGAATATCCCGGGCTGCTCCACTCCGGGAGAAATCCTCCTTCCTTAAACGTATTGGCCAAGCCTTCCTGCATTTCAACATTGATGCTTGGGTAGACCAGGTTCAGGAAAGGATACAGGGCACGGAAAGTATCCCAAAAGCCTGTTCCTGCGAACATTTTTCCATCCAGTATTTTTCCGTTGTAGGGACTCCAGTGTTTTACTTTGTTCTCAGCATCGATCTCGTACAACTTCTGAGGGAAGAACAATGTTCTGTAGAGAGAGGAATAAAAAGTTCTGATCTGCTGATCTGTTCCGCCTTTTACTTCAATTCTGCCCAGAGTTTTATTCCATACATTTTTAGCGTCTGTTTTTACCTGTTCAAAATTTCTGCTGCCAATTTCTCTCTTCAGATTCAGTTCTGCCTGCTCGAAACTGATGAATGAAGAAGCCGTTCTTGCATAAACACTTTCTTTATTTTTTAATTTAAACCCAACAATTGCCCCGGCATGATCACTTGTAATTTCCAGCTGATTCTTTACAAAAACACTGTCTTTCCAGGTAGTCGTTAAATCAAAATCTTTATCAAACTGAATGACAAAATAGTTTTTGAAATTATTATATTTTCCTCTGGAATACTTCGTCGTGTAACCCAGGATTTTTCTTTCTTTAGGCAGAATTTTGATGTAGGAACCTTTGTTTAATGCATCAATTACGACGTAAGCACTGTCTGTCTTGGGGAAATCAAATTTGAAAAAAGCAGCTCTTTCCGTTGGGGTAAGCTCTGTCGTAACATTGATATCTGCCAGATAAACGCTGTAGCTGTAAGGCTTAGCATTCTCGGCTTTGTGGCTGAACCAGCTTGCCCGTTCTTCCTCCTTAAATTTTAGTAGACCTACTCCCGGCATGATGGCGAAGGCACCGTAATCATTCATCCAGGGAGATGGCTGGTGGGTCTGTTTAAACCCTTTTATCTTGTCTGCATCGTAGGTATAAGCCCATCCGTCCCCCATTTTTCCGGTCTGTGGCGTCCAGAGGTTCATTCCCCACGGCAGGCCTATGGCGGGATAGGTATTCCCATTGGATAAAGACGGTTTGGACTGGGTTCCCATTAAAGGATTCACATAATCCGCAAGAGGTATTTCCTGACTAAACGCAAAGACATTTAATAGAATAAAAAAACTTGAGAATAAAGACTTCATAATATCATTTTGTTAATTTATCTTTTGCTTTTCTTCAAAGCATAACCTGCAGCCCCCAGAATGGCTGCATCTTCAAAAATAGCGGAAATTTTAATAGGAATGTTGATTTTATGCTCTTCCAGATGCTGATTTAATCTGTTTTTAAAGTAAGGATAAACTTTGGCAATGTTTCCCCCTATCACCAAAACTTCAGGATCGTATTTTCTGACATACCTTACAATGAATTCCCCGAAAGAATCTGCATAATCAGCAAAAATCTGAGCTTGTATCTCTTCGGATTTGTCTAATAAGTCTTTGGTTCCCGATATTTCTTCACCTGTTAAAGCTCTATAATGATTCACGAACCAGCGTGTTGCGAGATAATCTTCACAGATAGACTCTTTGAAAGGTGAATCCCAGAGATCCTCATCCGTTGCTTCTTTTCCATTATAAAAAGCAGTTCCCAATCCCGTTCCTAAGGTAACTCCAAAAATCCTGCTGTACTTCTTTACACAGCCTCCAAAAACTTCCCCTTCCAGAAAAGCTCCGGCATCATTCACAAAATGAACCTGATTTTTTGAAATTGAAAGTCTTTCGGCCAACTCTTCTTTAATATTGACCTTATAAATATCTATAAATTTTCCCTGCTGCATCAGCGAAATCCCATTTTCATAATCGAAAGGGCCAGGCATGGCTATACCGATCAGAAGATCCTTTTTAACCAAATCAATAGCTACTTTTTCGATGGCTGAGATCCAGGACGAAAAAATCGTCTCCCGGTCCCCGAAAGAATCCACGTGTTCTCTTATATAGGTAGAACTGATAATTTCCCGTTTCTCAGGATCAACCTGTGCCATGGTAATGTGTGAACCTCCAATGTCTATTCCTACAATATTCTGCATCATACTTTTGTTTTATTTTTCTCTGTAAATAATTCTTTCTCTTAAAAGAAGACAGACAGGAAAGTATGTATACTCCCCGCCTGCCCATCCTAAAATCCCCTAATTTATTTCTACTTTTTATACGTCCACGAGGATTAAGCTTTTATTCTATGATCACTTTTCCAGAGGATTTAACCTCGCTGTCTTTTGAATGTATTTTATAGATATAGGTTCCTGCAGATAAATTCTGACTGCTGATCACCATATCATTTCTATCAACTTTTTTGCTGGCTACTAATTTCCCTGCCATATCATTTAATGTTATTTCAACGGCAGATTTATCTTTAATGGTAAAATGAATATCGTTTCCTTTTTTAACAGGATTTGGATACACATCATTTATGTTGCTTTTTTCTGAAGCAATATCTTTTGTTGATAATGCTGCCGCACACGCTACGTCTGTTCTCCAGTTGGTATTGAACATTCCGATCAGAGTAGCAAAGTGTGTATTGGCTGTGGCATCCAGAGCACCGCTTCCACTGCCTTCATTCATTTTCCAATTCGCTTCAAGGTTGGAAGCATTGACTGGAACATTACAGTTGTTGGGAAGAATTTCTGAGGCTGTCAAGGCTCTTTTCCAAACCCTGAATTCATCCAGGAACCCGTTAAGAGTACGGGCATTCTCATAATTCCTGCCCAGATAAAGAATGCCATTGGCAGTGAAATTCCCTGACGCTGCTGCACTGGCATCAAGAACACCATTGATGTAAATTTTCATAGTTGAGCCGTCATAGGTCGCTGCGATATGATTCCATGTATTGGTGGTCAATCCAGTAACACTGTTAAGTTTTACCTGAGCAGATCCGAAACTTAATATAAATTGCAGCTTATTATTAGCAAGGTTTCCATCTCCGAACCGCAGGATGGCAGAATTACTATCTCCCACTTCAATCCCAATTACCGATGATATGTAGGGAAAGTTAGGCTTGAAAGCATTTACTTTTACCCAGCCTTCAAATGTCATTGCGTTTCCGCTAAGATTAAATTGTCCTGCATTCAGGTATTGAGTGCTTCCGTTAAACGAAAGGGATCTTGCACCAGGGCTCTGTACAGGAGCAAATCCACTGTTGAATGTTGACTCTCCTGAATACACACTGGTAGTTGTTCCGCCACATACGGCCTGTACTTTCCAAACATAATTCGTATTCTCCGTTAATCCCGGTAAGGTATAAGAGTTTGTGGCAATATTCTGAACATCAGTCCAGGCTGTTGCTGCAACTGTTTTATACTGTAAATTATAAGAGGAAGCACTTGCTGCCGCATCCCAGGATACTTTGGTGGTTGTGCCCAAAAAGCTTTCGGATTTCATACCGGACGGCGTTCCACATGTACTTCCGGAATTAAAACGGGGAGCAAACAGGTAGGTACTTTTTATGGTTGCTGAACAGTTCGACTGTATTCTCCAGTCATAATTTGTATTCAGGGTCAGATTATTAATCATAATATTGTTTCCCGAATAATTGCTTGCAACGTTTGTCCATGTGGCAGAAGAAGCTGGTTTGTAATCAATATTGTAGGTCTGAGAGACATTACCTGTCCAGTTTAATTTAGCTGAAGTTCCTGTGGTATTGGTTGCTTCAAGTCCTAAAGGCGGATTACATGCATCTCCCTGAGTCCAGGAATAAAGCGGGCCGCTAAGGAGTGTATTTTCGTTATAAAGAATATTTGATCCCGTACTCAGATAGCTGGCATTGTTAACTCCATTAAGATCGTACCACATAAATACTCCATAGCCATCATTGACGGTATTGGTCGCAAGAGTGGAAAGTGTAGCGGCAGAAGTGGATTGAGGATTGGTGTTCTGTATCCAGGTAGCCGCAGCTGAAAGCTTGGTGTTGTTAAGTGGCGGCACTACGGGAGCACTGTATGTTCCATAGTACGGGTTCCAGCTGTAATTGATATAATTTCCGGCTGCATCTCCGTTGTAACTTTGTCTTGATGTTGCCGGACCTAAATAATAAAAGGTGATCAGCTTATCCGGCATTGCGGCTTTTAATTCCTGCAAAAGCATCACAAAAGAGCTGCTGTTGGGCTGTCCTGTCCCGTTATTGCCATACCCTGCGTATTCGTCATCCAAATCAATACCATCCAGACCATAGGTGTAAACGGTATGGGCCAGCTGCTGTGCGAAATCCCGTGCTGCCTCACGATTCGGGAAGTTTGAAATTCCGGCTCCCTGGTGGTTTCCTAAAATATCCAGCAACACTTTAATGCCTTTTTGCTGTAAAGGCTTTACATAAGTGTTCACATCATTCAATACCTTGGTAACGTTGTTATTGTTGGAAATATAAGCTCTGCTTTTAGAAACATCATAATTAATATTGGCAGCAAAAATAATCGCCACATCAAAAAGCTGTCTGTTAGTATTCTGAAGGGTATAAGATCCTACATTCAGCATATTGTTGTTATTCACCTCTACATAGCAAATTCCCAGAGGATTAAGCTGCTGCGCATGAAGCATAGAGGTCATCTGAATGGCTAGTGCGATCAGAGCAGTAAAAATGGAGTTTTTTTTCATATAATTTTAATTTTTATGGTGGGTAAAAATCATTGGGCCTAAGCCCAATGACTGTTTTATTTTTATTTTACAATTAGTTTTTCTGTCTGTTTTAAACCTCCGTTCTGAGATTCAAACTGAATGATATAAGTACCCATTGAAAGTTTAGAGAAATCGTACTGATGATCTCCGGCCTGCAATGTTTTTGTTTCTACAATATTTCCATTAAAATTATAAACTGATAATTTTCCTCTGTTGTATTCTTCAGGAACAGAAACACTAAGCGGGGAAGATGTGCTTACAGGATTGGGATACATTTTGATCTGCTTTTTAGCCGTTACCTGCTCCAGATCTATTGCCTTTTGATTTTTCGCAGCAACCTGAGTTCCAGCCGGACATGGTATATCTGCTCCCCAGTTGGAAGCATCCACACCCGTCAATGTTAATGTAACTCCATTTCCTGAACTGTCCTGAACCGATGAACCGCTGCCTTCATTGAATTTCCAATAGGCTGCAAGGGAAGCTGCCGGAAGCGTCACATTACACATATTCTGGCTGATTTCTGTCTGACTCAATGCTCTTTTCCAGACTCTAACCTCATCTACTTTACCGTTGAAATTTCTGGATGTACTGTATAAATATCCTACATTGAAAGCTCCGCTGGAAGAAACGCTTCCTGTCTGGGATTTAGTGGCATCAAGAACCCCATTGATATAGATTTTCATGGCAGAGCCATCATAAGTTGCGGCAACGTGGTACCATGTATTGGCATTTAATGCTGTGGCAGCAGTCAGTTTTTGCTGTACATTATTGATACTAACCACAAACTGAAGCTTGTTATTGGCAATATTGGCATCTCCCAAACGCAGGAAAGCTGAATTGCTGTCGCTTACTTCTGTACCCATAACCGATGAAATATAGGGTGATGCAGATTTGAAAGATGATGGTTTTATCCACCCTTCCAGAGATAATGCTGATCCGCTTAAAGTAAGGTTTCCCGCTGCACCGGATTCACTGCTTCCATCCAGGGAAAGAGCAGTAGAGCCTGAAGGAGCTGTTCCTGTTCCGCTGTTAAATCTCGGAGCAAAAATATAGGTGCTTTTTACGCTGCAGTTCGTTCTGATTCTCCAGTCATATTCAGTATTGGCGGTTAACCCTGATATTGTTACTGAAGTAGCAGAAACTGCCGTTGCAGCATTGGTCCAGGTGGCAGAAGAAGCCTGTTTATAATCTACATCATACGTATTGGTTCCTACTGCAGACCAGTTCAGTTTCGCACTGGTTCCGGTAAGGTTGCTGGTAAATAATCCGATAGGAGCATCACAATTGGTCCCCTGCGTCCACGACTGTAAAGGAGTGCTTAAAGTCGTCTGTTCTCCGTATAAGGTCTGAGTTCCGGCTGAAAGCTGTGATGTTTCATTGGTTCCATGAAGGTCATACCACATAAATACTCCGTATCCTCCATTTTTTGTCTGGGTAGCCAGGCTGGTGGTAGTAGAATTGGAAGTATTTCCCAGCCATACAGCCGCCGGAGAGATCTGCGCATTGGTAAGAGGCGGAACATTGGGTGCAGAGAAAGTTCCGTACATCGCATTCCAGCTGTGGTTGACATAATCTCCTACTCTAAGTCCGTTCCAGGAAAGTCTTGAAGCAGCAGGACCATAATAATAAAAGGTAATCATTTTATTCGGCAGTAAAGCCTTCAATTCCTGTACAAGCATCACAAAAGAGCTGGCATTGGGCTGGCCGGTACCGTTCTGTCCATAATCTGAATACTCATCATCGAAGTCAATTCCATCCAGGCCGTAAGTGTTGACAGTATGGGCAAGCTGCTGGGCAAAGTCTCTGGCTGCCTCGCGGGTAGGAAAATTACAGAGACCTGCTCCCTGATGGTTTCCCAAAATGGTTAATACCACTTTCATTCCTTTTGCCTGAAGCGGTTTTATATAGGTATCTGCATTGGTCAGTATTTTCGTAACGTTATTATTACAGTACAGGTAAGGTCTGCTCCTGGCTGTATCATAATTGATATTCGCTGCAAAAATATTGACGACATTAAACAAATATTTACCTGATGTCTGCAATTTGTACGATCCGGCATTCAGGATATTGTTGTTGTTTACTTCCACATAACAAATTCCCGTAGGGCTAAGCTGCTGTGCATACAGCACAGGGATTGCATGAATGATCATTAAGATCAATGTAGTAAGGGCTTTTTTCATAATGTTTTTTTTAAGTTATTTGATGTATTTATATGTATTCATCTCTCCGGAAAGGAGGAAAATGATCAATTACGGACAGAAAATTTCATAAGGTTCTCCCTCAATGTATTCTCTGTAAAAACACTGCAACTAAAAAAACGGGAATAAAAGTTATGCTGGCGCCTGCTGCAAATATCAATTCTAAGTCAGTAAATCCTGATTCTCGTTAAAGGTTTTCCATAACAGCTCACCAAATAATGTATTCGCCCAGGCAAACCATTCTCTGGTAAATTTCTTATCGTTATCCTTATGGAAAGATTCGTGCATAAAGCCGGTTCCTCCATGGGTTTTCTGTAAAGTTTCTATACACCACCTGATTTCTTTTCTGTCTTTTGTGGTAAGGGCTTTCATAATGATGCTCATCGGCCAGATCATATCAAGACCGATATGCGGGCCACCGATTCCTTCCGCCAGTTTTCCTTTGAAAAAGAACGGGTTGTCTTTTGACCAGACATAATTTCTGGTATTTATATAAACCGGATCATCAGCTTTTACGGCATCCAGGTAAGGAAGCCCCAGAAGGCTTGGGCAATTGGCGTCATCCATTAAATTATAACTGCCGAATCCGTTGGTTTCGAAGGCATAAATCTTTCCGTATTCAGGGTGGTCATAGATCCCATATTTCTTGATGGCTGCATCTACCTCATCGGCCAGGCTATTTAACTGCTGTGCCAGTGCTTTTTCATTTTTGATCTGTGAAACCATTTCTGCCGCCTGGCGTAAACTTACGACTGCAAATAAATTGGAAGGGATCAGGAAGGCATAGATCGTAGCATCATCACTTGGACGGAACATAGAATTAATCAGTCCCACAGGATTTGTCGGATAACCGTAGCCACCCATAGGAATTCCGTCTGTAGCCCAGGCTGTAGTACGCTCGAATTTATAGGGGCCCAGGTCTGTTTTTCTCTGCTGCTCTACGAAAGTTTGTAAGGTCAGCTTGATTCCCTGCAGCCAATTATTATCAAAAGGTTTTGTATCTCCCGTTGTTTTCCAGAAGTGGTAAGCTAAACGGATTGGGTAACACAATGAATCGATCTCCCATTTTCTTTCGTGAGTTCCGGGTTTCATATCTGTGTGATCATACTCTTTCCACTTGCTTATTTTATTGTTATCATTATAAAAAGCATTGGCGTAAGGATCTTTCAGAATGAATTCTGTCTGTTTGTGAATAACACCAGAGATCAGTTTATGTAATTTTTCGTCTTTTTTAGAAAACTGCAGGTATGGGAAAACCTGTGCAGAGCTGTCGCGAAGCCACATGGCATCTATATCTCCTGTAATGACGTATGTATCGGGAGTTCCATTAATTTCTTTATAAAAAACAGTGGTATCTAAAGTATTGGGAAAGCAGTTTTCAAAAAGCCATGATAACTCTTTATTCTTCACTTTCTTTTTAAAAGCTGCAATGGCATTTTCTACCGCCTCACTGGTAAAATGTCTTTTATCTTTCGGAACGCGGACCACAGGAAAATCTTCCATGCTCAACGTTTTAGCAAAAACATTCTGAGTAAACAGTACTCCCGCTCCTGCCAATGCACTTGTCTTTATAAACTTTCTCCTTTCCATTATACTTTAATATTTCGTTATATTTTTGATCTATTTTACGGGCTTGCTTCCCATTACGAATTTCAGCTCTCCTCCATTCATAATATCACTGTGGTTAATTTCCCAGCTTTTGAATTCTTTCCCGTTCAGGAACATTTTCTGAACATACATGTTTTTATCCGAGATTTTATCCGCTATTACCGTGAATGTTTTTCCATTTTCCAGCTTTAAGGATGCTTTAGGAAACTGTGGTGCACCAATGGCATATACCGGTTTTCCGGGAGTCACCGGATAGAATCCTAATGAAGAGAAAATATACCATGCAGACATCTGACCGCAATCTTCGTTATTGACAATTCCGTCCGGTTTTGCTGCGTACATATTATCCCGTATGAATTTAACCATTTTCTGGGTTTTGTAAGGAGCTCCTGCGTAATTGTACAGGTAAGGAACATGATGTCCCGGCTCGTCACCGAATCCCAAGGATCCGATAAATCCTGAAATATCTACATGCTGCTCACCGATCATGTTAAGTTCTTCGGTAAAGGTTTTATCCAATTTTTCTTCAAAACCTTTTTTTCCTCCATATAAATTCATCATTTCATTGATCTTATGGGGAACAAAGAAATCATAAGCCCAGATATTTCCTGAAACCCAGTGTGGCTGAAGTTTTTTCCAGTCGTTTAAGATAAAATCAGGCAGGAACTCTCCGTTTTTCTGTTTTGGCCAGAAATGGTTATTTTCTTTGTTGAAGGTATTAAGAAAGCTCATAGAACGTTTTTTATATACTTCTGCTTCTTCTTTTTTACCTAATTTTTCGGCAAGCTGCTGAATACACCAGTCATCGTATGCATATTCCAGTGTTGCAGAAACTGAAGCACCGTTTTCTGATGGTGTGTAGCCTAATTTAATGTAATCATTAAGGCCTCCGCCTCCATCACTGCTGCTCATTTTGTCCGTTAGGGAAGCATCTTTCATTGCTGCAAATGCTTTCTCCTGATCGATTCCCGGTACACCTTTTGAAATGGCATCCCAGATTACGGATACACTGTGGTAGCCAAGCATACAGAAATTATCGTAACCGCACAGCTCCCAGATTGGCATGTGATCTTTACGGTCTGTATATCTGCTGATCAGCGAGTTGGCAAATTCTTTTGTGTGCTTCTGATCCATAATGGTCAGCAAAGGATGTGTCGCCCTGAATCCATCCCAATAGGAATAGGTACTGTAGTTGGTAAACCATTTGGTGTTCATATTTTCCTGAGCAGCCACATAATCTCCATTGGTATCCATATACAGATTAGGCGCGATAAACGTATGATACACTCCCGTATAGAAAATTTTTCTCTGATCGTCTGTACCACCCGTCACCTGGAATCTGTTGATAAGGTCTCTCCATGTATTCTGAGCCGTTTCTTTAGCTTTTGCAAAATCTACATTCTTAGCTTCGGCATCAAAGTTTTCCTGGGCACCTTCCGTACTTACAGGAGATAGCGAAACTTTTACTTCTATGCTTTCATTCTCCTGAGTTGAAAATCTTACGAAAGCTTTGGCATCTTTGGCAAGAGCAATTTTTTCGTTGTCCTTTATTTTGCCTTCCGAATAAGTTCCGTAAGATTTAAATGGCTTTGAAAACTCCATCACGAAATAAGCGAATCTTTTGCCGCCCCAACCATTGCTGTAGCAGTATCCCTTAATTTTATTATCCCCTTCTATGCTTACAAGGGTATGGTAAATATTTCCGAAAATCTTATTGGTAGGATCTATAATGACATTGGACTCTTCACTCTTCGGGAAGGTATATTTATGGAAACCTACTCTTGGAGAAGCGGTCAGTTCAGCCTTAATTCCGTAGCTGTCCAGCATCACTGAATAATATCCCGGTGATGCCGTTTCTTTTTCATGGCTGAATGTTGAACGGTAGCCACTTTCCGGTTTGTCCTCGGAGCCTGGAAGCATCTTTATTTTTCCGACAGTTGGCATGACTAAAATATCTCCAAGATCCGCCCAGCCTGTTCCGCTGAGATGATTATGACTGAATCCCATGATGGTTTTACTGCTGTAATGATATCCTGAACACCAGTCCCAGTCGCCACTTTTGGTATTCTGATCCGGACTGAGCTGGATCATTCCAAAGGGCGTAGTTGCTCCCGGAAATGTATGGCCATGACCTCCTGTTCCTATGAACGGATCTACCCATGAAAGAACATCATCTTTCCGTTGCTGTGCATTTCCAATATGAGAAAGCAGAATCATTGATAAAAAAATAAGCAGTTCTTTTTTCATAATTATAATAGGGAAATCTTAAAAATTTCTCAAGATAGGAGTTTATTTAACAATATAAAAACCATAGCAATGATTTCAACAAGCGGAAAAACAAAGGCAACCGGCATATTTCTTAGATTTTTAATCGGTTCAAAGCGAGTTCTTTTTCATAAAATCAATAATTTCTGAAATATAGCCAAACGCCATGGCTACAACGGTATCCGCTGCCCCATAATATACTGTAACCTTATCGCCTTCTGAAAGGGCAGCACACGGGAAAACCACATTAGGGATATCCCCTGTGAGCTCGTACAGTTCTGCAGGAGCCAGCAGATAAGGTTTTGTTCTGTACAATACCTTCGACGGATCTTCAAGATCCAGAAGTGAAGCTCCCATAGAATAACGGAATCCCCTGCAGGTATTGATCACACCGTGATAAAATAGAAGCCATCCTTCTTTTGTTTTAATAGGAACAGGACCTGCCCCAATTTTGGTACACTGCCACGCACTGTCTTCAAACGGCGCTACCTTCATTACACAACGGTGTTCACCCCAGTATTTCATATCCGGACTGTAACTGATGTATATATCTCCGAAAGGCGTATGGCCATTATCACTGGGCCTGCTCAGCATAGCATATTTCCCGTTAATCTTCTCAGGGAAAAGAACCCCGTTTCTATTAAAAGGCAGAAAAGCATTTTCGCACTGAAAGAATTCTTTAAAATCAAAAGTATAGGCAATTCCGATTGTAGGACCATGATATCCGTTGCACCATGTGATCCAGTAGCGGTCTTCTATAAAGGCAACACGGGGATCATATTTATAATCTGATTCTATCATCTCAGTGTTTCCGGCTTGCATATCAATAGGATCATGATTGATCTCCCAATTGATCCCATCTTTACTGAAACCTGCAAAAATATTCATCTGCACTGCTTTGTTGTCGCAGCGGAAAACTCCTGCGAATCCATCTTCAAAAGGAACCACCGCACTGTTAAAAATGCTGTTGGATGTAGGTATTGCATATCTGCTGATGATCGGATTTGCGGAGTAACGCCACATGATATCACGGCTGTCTTCCGGACGATCCTGCCAAGGGATCTTTGCTGGTTGAAATGTCATAAAGTATTTTTACTTTTATTTAATGTATTTAATAATGATTTAGTCTTCTTTTAGTTTTTCAGGATAGGAAAACGGAACCAGCAGCGTCACTATAAATGCCGGTATCGTAGCAATCAGAACCCAGATAAAGAATATTTTGTAACCTACCCAATCGCTGATCATCCCGCTGAACATTCCCGGAATCATCACACCCAGATTCATAATACCGGTGGCAAATGCATAATGGGCAGTTTTGTGTTCTCCTGGAGCTATCTGCTGCATGATGTAAAGCATAAGCCCTACAAAACCGAATCCGTAACCAAAATATTCGACGACCACTGCAATACCTACCGGAAGCAGTTCTGCCGGCTGGAAATAAGCCAGCAATGCATAGACTACAAACGGGATATTAAAGGCAGAGCACAACCAGATCAATGATCTTTTCAGTCCTCTCGCAGCGATAAAATAACCTGCTAAAACAGATCCCAGAATAAATGCCGCCGAACCATATGTTCCGTAAATAAGTCCAATATCTGATGTGGATAATCCAAGGCCTCCTGAAGTTCTCGGAGCTTTGAAAAACAGGGGAGCAATTTTTATGGCAAATCCTTCCGCAAAACGATACAGGATAATAAAAAGTACGGCCCACATGATATTCTTTTTTTTAAAGAAAGAAGTAATGACTTTCAGTAATTCTTTACGGACATTTTCTGCTTTTCCAACTTCTTTTTGTTCTTTCTTTTTATTCTCTTTGGGTAAAACAGCATAATGATACAGACCCAGAGCAAAAAACAGGAGACCATAAATCCCCATGATGATCATCCATGCATTGGTGATTCCTTTTGTTTTCTCCAGAACTCCCGCGAAATAGACCAGAACGCCACTGCTGATGATTTTAGCAAGGTTATAAAAAGCTCCCTGCCAACCGATATATTTTGCCTGCTCTTTATTGGTCAGAAAATTAATATAGGTACCGTCTGCAGCAATGTCGTGGGTGGCTCCACAAAAGGCAACGACAGCAAAAAGTGCAATGCTGTATTTGAAAAAATCCGGCATTGGCAAGCTTAGTGCAATCAAAGCGAACAGAATTCCTATGGCAAACTGTGTTGCTACCACGAAGAATTTTTTTGTTTTATAGATTTCCAGAAAAGGGCTCCAGAGAGGCTTTAGAGTCCAGGAAAGCATAATAAGAGCTGTCCAGAATGTGATCTTAGAATCTGAAATTCCCATGTCTTTGTACATGATCCCGGAGACCGCATTAATGGTTACAAAGGGAATTCCCATTGCAAAGTATAATGTTGATATCCAAAAAATCGGTTTTACCGAACGAATTTCAGAGCTGTTGTTTCCCATATTCACACTAAAATGTTAAGAAAAAGAGAGCCTCTCAAAAGCATCATTCCGAATTGAAACGAAACTAAAATTGAAGAATCTTTAAAACAAGTGTTTATCCGATATTTCTCCTGTCGAAATGAAAAAAATTAAATCTAACTTTTGAGACGGCCTCTTTATCTTTATAATTGATCTGCTTAAAATTATTACTTTTTATCCCACCATAATTTGGTACCGCCAGTATCGGGGCCTCCAAGTAATTGGACAGCTTGTGCATAGTTCAACGTACTGTTACGGTATTTTGATGGAATAGGGATTCTTCTGATCATAGCATCAGTGCTTATCGTTCCCTGGCTGTCATTCAATACATTTTTGAATATGATTGGGTAGCCCGTTCTTCTTTGTTCTGCCCATGCTTCTGCACCATCAGGATAAAGCGCAATCCATTTTTGGGTCATAATTCTTTCTAATTTTCTTTCAAAAGAATCTGTGGCATTCCATTTTACGGTAATTGTACTTAGCTGTGGGTTTCCCGGCAAAATATCGTTAGAATGATTTTTAGGATCTATATAAGGTGCTTCTGTAGAGGTAGAATTATTTATATAGGCATCATAGCCTGCAGCCTTTCCCCACTCTTCTAAAGACACAGAAATTCCCTTGTTATAATTGGTTCCTGCATCACCGGCACCTGCATAGCCTCTTATAGCAGCTTCTGCTTTCAAGAACCATGCTTCAGCAGCGGTAAAAATTTTGTTTTTACCATTTGAGCTAGAAAAGTAATCTCCATTAGCAGAAATCGCAGCTGCCTTTGAGTAGCTTCCGTAACCTGGACTCAAATCCACACCTTGCCTTACTCCCACATATTGGTTTAATACACCGGCATCGGTTGCAGGCTGTGCATATAAGGAAATTCTCGGATCATTATAACCATTCATATATGCCATCAAAGGGGCTCCGATTTTACAATCACCCCAAGAATAAATAATATCAAACAATGGAGAGGCCTTTCCATAAGAAACCAAAGCATTTTCTGAAGTGTCATCGATTAATCCAGCAGATGACGCAAGTGCTTCTTCTGCATACTGTTTTGCTTTTGCAGGATCTGCATAGCTGATTCTGATGGCATATCTCAGTTTCAGAGAGTTTGCCAGCTTTGCCCAATTAACAGTATTTCCTCCAAAAACCAGGTCCGATTTAGAAATTACCGCTTTATCTTCTACTCCAATTGGTTTTTGTAATGCAACAATCGCTGCATTGAGATCGGTAACAAAATGATTATAGGCATCTTGTTGAGAGTCAAAATCTGTAATACCATTTGCGCCGGGTGTTTCAAATTTACTGTAAATTACCGGCCCGTGAGCATCTGAAACCTTTTGTGCTGCTAAAATTCTTGAAATATTAAGAACTGCTAAAGATTGAGAAAAATCTATTCCTGGATAATATTTCGGAGCGTTTAATTTGAAATTTTTGTATTGCTGATTAACGTCTTCCAATTGATTGAGCATAATTCTCTCGTTCCAGCCATCCATCATAAAATATGTGGTATTGTTTATTCCTCCATTATAACGTGTTGCTGTACTGAAAAAACCACTGTACATATCTGCATTTAAATTAGTTTGCAATTGATAAATCCAGTTTTGAGGATTTTGTAAATTGCTTTGTATCTGTCTTAAAGGATTCGTAAGCAACGCGAAATCTGCCAAAAGCTGTTCGTCATAAACCCCATTGTATTCAGAATCTATTTCTTCAAAATTGCCGGTACAGTTCAATAAGGGTAAAAGTCCTATTGTACCTAACATTAATATTTTAAAATATTTATTTTTCATTATTATTGTATTAAAAGTTTGCTTTTACTGAAAAACCTATAGAACGGGTAACCGGCATACCAAGAATATCTACCCCAACTCCACCCGGATTTACACCGGACACCTGCTCCGGATCGAATGGCGCTTTGTTGTATAGGAAGAATAAATTGGTGCCGATCAAGCTTAGCGTTGCATCTTTGAAATATTTACCATTTATACTAAATTGGTAAGAAATAGAAGCCTGTCTTAATCTTACATTTGTTGCATTATACATATACGCTTCATTAATGCCTCCTGAACCTCCTACTACGTCATAATATGCTCTTGCATCTGTTTTTCCTGTGTACGCCGTTCCATTTGCATAGGCTGCATTTGCAATAGAAACGCCTCCATTGTCTCGGGCATCTGCAGAAACTTGGCTTACTCCTTTTTTGTCATTCAAAGCCTGTGTAATCCCTAGTACTTTCCCTCCGAATTTACCATCAATCAGAAAATTAATATTTACTTTCCCAATATTAAATGTGTTACTAAAACCTAACATAAATTTAGGATTTGGATTTCCTAAAAACGTTTGTCTGTCTGCAGCCAATTGCGGAACTCCGTCTGCAGTGACTACAATTCTTCCTTGCGCATCTCTCAAGAAAGCAGTTCCGTAAATATCTCCGAAAGAACCACCTACTTTAATTCCGTTGTAGCCACCACCAGTCAAGAAAAACGGTTTTACATCGCCACTTCCTGTATAGAAACCGATTGGGAATACTTCTTTTATTTTATTTTTATTTGCAGAGGCATTTACAGCAACCGTCCAACCAAATTTCTTAGAATCCATTACTTTGTAAGACAAGCTGGATTCGAAACCAGTATTCTGAATTTTTCCTGCACTGATGTCAATTCCTGCCAGATTTGTACCATATATACTGCCTCCTGTACTTACATTTTTTAGATATTGATTAGATACATTTGAATTATAGTACGTAAAGTCGAAACTCAATCTATTATTGAACAACCTGAATTCTGTTCCTGCTTCAAATGTTTTGTTCATTTCCGGTTTTGGAAACAGATAGGCAAATTGTGGAAAGTTTACAATATCAACAGGTGCTGAGCTATAAGATCCTGTAATTACACCACCATTAAAAATAGGTTGTGGATTTGTAGATGTAGGATCTAAAGCATTCCCCACAGTTGCATATGATGCTCTTACTTTCCAAAAGTTAATAGCTTCAGGAAGCTTGAAAACATCGCTTAAAATAGAATTAAGACCTGCGGAATAATAATCAAAATTATTTTTAGGGGCTTTTGATAATGTGGAAGACCAATCAACTCTGTACGTAAGATCTAAATACAATAATCTTTTGTATCCGAAATTGGCACTCGCAAAAACCGACTGATCTTGACGATGTGGGGTATCAATTTTGTAGCCATTCCCTTCCCCATTCCAAGCAAGGTTATTTAAAGTAAAAAGATTGGCAGTAAATAACCTGTTGTTTTCTATATTGGTAATTGTATATTTAAGATCAGAAATACTTGTTCCAACCGTAAAATCAAAACTTAAATTATCACTGATTTTTGGGCTCCCCGCCAAAATAAAGTCACTATAAGTTGTGGTTTTCTCAATGGTGTTTTTTGATAATTTTCCATTGATGCCACCCACAGTATTATTAGAAAACGCATAAATATCACGCTGTGTATCAGAATTATAATAATTATAATTTCCTCTTAATTTTGCAGTTAACCAGTTGTTTAAGGCATAACTTAAACTTGCAGATCCGTAGAAATTTTTATTTTTGGTCGTAACAGGGTTTTTGTTGAGAATCCAATAAGGGTTTTGGGTTTCACTATCCTCAAAACCACCATCCGGTCTGATTGCCCACCAGTTTTGTGCAGGTAAAAAACGGGTATTATTAAAATAGGTATAGTTATCTCCATTGAATTGATCAAAATCGATTCCTCTTGGCAACCAATATAAATTACTAATTGGCGAGAAGTAAGAACCCGGTGTTAATCTATTTTTAGAATTCTGCAAAGAAGCCATTACGTTGGCATCCAAGGTCAATTTATCGTCAAGAAATTTACTGGAATTTCTATAGTTAATATTATATTGATCAAATGTAGAAGTTGGGATAACACCTGTATTATTAGTACTACCCAAAGAGAAAAAATTAGTTGTTTTTTCATTCCCTGCCTGGAAGCTCAAACTATTGATCCTTGTAATTCCTGTATCGAAAAAATTTTTCACATAGTCTTTAGAAGCTCCTTTTGCGCCCCAGCTATCATAAGTACCTGTAGCCCCGGTAACAGCATTATAAGGGGTTGATTGTAAATAACTGTTTTGTAATTTTGGTAAATTGTAAACACCATCGAAAGTAATGCTGGATGAAAAAGCAATACTGCTCCTTCCTGCAACTCCTTTTTTCGTCACAATCAAAACTGCACCATTACTTCCTTGTGATCCATACAAGGCCGCCGCAGAAGCCCCTTTCAAGAAGTTGATACTTTCTATATCTTCAGGATTTATTGTGCTTAAAACATCTCCAGTATCTGGCATACCTGAAAAATAATCTACGTTTGGACCACCTGTTCCTGTAATACCTGTATTGTTTACGATAGGAACTCCATCAATAACATACAAAGGCTGGCTATTTCTTGTGGATTTGTCACCCCTCATGGTGATTCTTACGGAACCTCCAACACCTCCATTGGTCTTATTAATCTGTACATTGGAAACCTTTCCGTTAATAGAGTTTAAAAGATTGGGCGTTTTTACTTCTGTAAGTTCATCTCCTCCTATTTGCTGACTAGAATAAGTAAGGGAGCGAGCCTGCCTTTTTATCCCCAAAGAGGTCACCACCACCTCTTCTATTTTGGTTGTTTTAGCAGTATCTGCCTGTTTTGTTTCCTGAGCGTAGGCAGATAAAGAAATAGCTAATAAAACCGGTATAACAGTTTTTCTCATAAGGTTAGTTTTATTAAGATTTATTTGAGAATCAACTACATCACTCTAAATATTGTTTACATTTTAAAATAAGATTTATCTTCATTTTTCTTCAACATTACATCAGATTTGCATCAAATAATTAAAGTTTTGTTAAGATTTAATTCATATTAGCAAATCTAAATTTTGTTGGCAGCCTGATATAATGCTATTTTATCATAAAACGATATTATTTTTTCACTTGTTTTCTAAATACTTAATTTACGTATTGATTTGCAGCGGACTAACTTAATTTCCGACATATTATTTTTAACAGTCACATAATGCTTTTTCGTCATTTTTTGATTAAAATATACATGCTGTCCCATTAAAAAATCCGGATAAAAGCTATCCGGATATCATGATTAAAAAGGTATTTGCTTAATTTAAAAGGATTATTCTATTTTTTTAACTCCTTTAAAAAGTTCTTTAAATTCTGTTGGCGTTGTTTTTTTAATAGATTTAAAAACTTTGTTGAAATTGGCTATATTATTAAAACCAGCCTCAAAAGCAGTCTCAAAAACGGTGAGATTCTTTTCCATCAGCCATCTTGCAGCATAGCTGATCCTGATCTCATTCAGATAATTTACAAAAGTTTTACCTGTCCTTTTCTTGATAAACCTATTGAACGTTACACTGCTCATATTGATAAGCGATGCAGCCTCATGAAGTGTTATTTTACTTTCAAAGTTCTTATGGACAAAGTCATGAACAGTCTTCATTTTATCATTATCCGCAAAAGTTTCAAGCTCTATGCTGTAAGAGGATAAAAGGGTTTTACCTTCGGCAATAGCCAGCTCATTAAGAATCTTCATGATTTCGATAAAAGATTCAAAGCTGTTCATTTTGGATAAATTGAGGAAAGAATCCTTTAGTTTTTCAGCTGTTTCCGATGAAAATAAAATTCCCCGGATCGATTCCTTCATCAGATTACTGATGGGTTTCAGAATATTTTTGTCCATCATGGACTGATTAAAAAAGTCCTGATTAAACTGCACCGTAATCTCATGGGTCTTCCGGTTTTTACATTTGTGATTGGCCCAGCAATGCGGCAGATTGGGGCCCACCAACACCAGTTCGATGTCGCCTATTTCCCCTGTGTGATCACCGATCATCCGTCGGTATCCCTTTCCTTTGCTGATAAAATTGATTTCGATCTCCGGATGGTAATGATAAGGAAAGTCAAAAGAAGCCTTTATCCGGTCAAATACGAGAAAGCTGTCCTCCGGAGATAATGGAGTTATTTCTCTCAAAATATTTTCTAGCTTGCTCATTTAATCTTTGAAAAAATTAAAGTTATTATTCAATACAGTATTTTTTACAAATTTGATAAAAAACCAATCAACTAATATATAATTTTTATTTTTTCTTTGCTTTTAGTAAAAAAAGTGGAATAAAAATAAAAGCAATATCTATTACAGAATAATAATATCAAAACTCCTTTTTGTATCTTTAGCTAAAGTAATCATATGCAACAGCATCTTATTTTTGAAATCATTATAAAATTTTAAAAACACCTGTCGGGAAAAAAGTACAATATTTAAGGCTTTTTATCCATTGAATCCGGCTTACAACTACTCTATCTTTGTATCATCAAAACAACATATAACAAACAACAAAAAGCAACATTATGAGACGTAACGCAACAGCCGTTTGGAACGGTAACATCAAAGAAGGTAAAGGACATTTAACTACTCAAAGCACAACTTTAAACGAAACCCAATATTCTTTTAACAGCCGTTTTGCAGACGGAGTGGGAACAAATCCTGAAGAGTTACTGGCGGCAGCACATGCAGGATGCTTCACAATGAAACTGAGTGCTGAGCTTTCCCAGGCTGGTTTTACTCCTGAAGAATTAAAAACAACCTCTGTGATCACTCTTGATCCAAGCATTGGAAAGATCACAAAATCTGAACTGACTTTAACAGCAAAAGTTCCGGGACTTTCAGAAGAAGAATTCCAGAAATATGCTAAAATAGCTGAGGAAGGGTGCCCGGTAAGTGCAGCTTTCAATTTTGAAATTACTTTGAATGCTACTTTAGCTTAAAAGAAACTATTTAGAAATAAAAATGTGTGAATTTTCACACATTTTTATTTCATTATATGCGACTAGTTTTGTCGTATATAAAGTCCATATTTGCATAGTACAAGCATAATCCGATTAATAAAATTTTTAGCTTTAATTTGTTTTATTGTTAGGAACAAAAAAATGTATAAATTTGTGTCTTAAGCAGATAACTCTTATTAGTTTAATATGTCAACAGAGAAGATTTTTATATCACCTAGACTTGAAGGCCATCGTTTTGATGATCACACACTCCCTGTTAGCCTTTTAGAAGATTTTTCTGCTTTTGAAGAACTAGTCTTTGAACTCGCAAAGAAAATATATTTAGACCACAACCCACAAAGAAAAAGAGTTCCTAAGGGATTTACTGATAATGTTTATTTAAAACTTTCAAAAATTGAAGAAGGTAGTACAATTCCTCATATACTAATTGCAGTAGCAACTAGTATATCGAATCCTACTATTCCTGTTGCTAATGATGAGTATTTTAGTTATTTTGAAGAAGCAAGGGATAAAGTTTTTGAACTGGTTGAAAATGCTAATTCTGGAAAGTCCGCTGAAATAGATAGTAAATTTTTAAATTACTTTAGTCGTATTGGTAAAAATTTAGAAGATGGTGAATCAATAGATTTCTTAAATTCTTCCTCTTCAACTAGAAATGTTAAATTAAATAAAAACACAAGAAGAAAAATACTTTTATCTAGAGAAGAAAAGCTCGTATATTCTGAGATAATTCATGAAAATGTACTGATATCTCTAATTGATAAAAAAAATAAAGTCTTCCATGTTGAATTAAAAGATTCCACATTTGAACAGCCAATAATTGATGATTTTTATGATACTATTTATTTAGCTTTTCAGGAATATGAAAACAAAACATTAGTTTCTTTAAAAGCAACTGGTATTTTTAATGAGCAAAACAAGCTTGTACATATTGAAGACATTCAATCAATGGATGTTTTAGATGCTTATGATATTAATGTTAGATTGCAAAGCCTGTTTCAATTAGAAGATAAATGGTATGATGGAGTTCAAGGCAAAGCTATAGACAAAGAAAAAGCAAATATTTTCGAAAGTTTTTTTAAAAATTATTTTAATTCTAATCTACAACTTCCTGCAATATTTCCAACACTAACTGGAGATCTTGTTCTTGAATGGAAAAAGGATGATATTGAAATCTCTCTAGATGTTAACTTGGATAATTTAAATGCCGAATTGTTTTATTTCGATATGGATAGTGATGACAATGATTTTCAAGAAAAAATTAATTTAAATCTCAGTTCAGACTGGGGGAAAATTAACAATCTTATTTCAAAAAGCATTATCTAATGAACGAAGAAACGTTATTACACAGACAAATACATCCTACTTGGGTTCAGAATGACACTATATCTTCTCAAGCTTTTCTAGCAGAGAACAACATTGCATCATTAGCATTTATTCCGTCTGAGAAAGATGACAAAAAATTATCTGTATATAATGGTCAAAAGTTTTCTCCTAAAGAATCATATATTCATTTTACAACTGATTATAAATCAGCTGGCGTATTGTCTGTAACAATTAGTGAAGTAAATTCGATAGGTGATTTAAATGTAGTAGAAGACAATAACCCTTTTGATGGCCACTCTGTTATAGATTACAATAATATTGAAAACCTAACGCAAATAAAAAAGAAGGCAAAAAAAATAAAAAATTTAGCCGTCCAAAGGGGATGGACTCATAAAGAAGACTAAATTATGTAATAAATCTGAGCATATTCAACAGTTCAGATTTAATTTTAAAATAAAATATACCAATCGGTATATTTTTGTATATTTGCATAGAAATTAAACACTTAAATGTCAAAAGCAGAAAAGACCAAACAGTTTATCATAGAGAGAACCGCTTCTTTGTTCAATACCAAGGGCTATATGGCCACATCTTTATCCGATATCACAGAAGCTACCGGCCTTACCAAAGGAAGCATCTACGGAAACTTTGATAATAAAGACCAGGTTGCTCTTGAAGTGTACAAATACAACTCCAGTCTTCTGTCCAAAAGTATGGCCAGATCTTTAGGAGATGAATTTTCGACTGCGATTGATAAATTAAATGCTTTTGTTAATTTTTACCGGAAAAACTGGGAAGCCGTCTTTGAAAACGGAGGCTGCCCTTTAATGAATGCCGCGACCGAAGCCGATGATACCTTTCCAAGCCTGAAGAAACAGGTTACCCAATCCTTTGAAGGCTGGATCAAAAAGATAACAGCCGTCATTGTTCAGGGGCAGAAAACCGGGGAAATACATGCGGATGTAGATGCTGATGAATACGGATCACTCTTCATTATGCTCGTTGAGGGCGGAATCCTTCTGGCTAAAACAACAGAAGAAGAAAAATACTTACATCTGGCTCTAGACAGAATATTATTCATGATCGATAAAGAGCTAAAAATACTTCCATCATAAAACTTTTCAATATGGAAACAAAAAAAGTGGCCATTGTAGGATACAGCAGAATTCCTTTTGCCAGAATTAATACAGCCTATGCAGACCTGGATAATCAGGAACTTCTTGAAGCAAGTCTCAACGGACTGATCAACAAGTACCGTTTACAGGGAAAACTTCTTGGTGAAGTAGCTGGCGGAGCTGTAATCAAACATATTTCTGAGAGTAACCTCATCAGAGAAACGGTGATGAATACCGCCCTTGATCCTGCCACTCCCGCATGCGATCTCCAGCAGGCCTGTGATACCGGAATTGAAGCAGCAGTTTATATTGGAAATAAGATTGCATTAGGGCAAATCGAAAGCGGTATTGCCTGTGGCGTTGAAGCAATGAGTAATATTCCGTTTGAATCTGCTCCAAGATTGAGAAAAGCCCTATTAAAAGCCAATAAAGAAAAATCAGTCTTCGGAAAGCTTAAACAGCTGTTAACCCCAAAACTGAAAGACTGGATGCCTGTTCCCTACAAAGGACAGGAGCCTAAAACCGGTCTGGTGATGGGCGGACATACGGAAATTACAGCAAAATACTATCAGATTTCCCGTGAAGAGCAGGATGAATTGGCATTCAAAAGTCACCAGAATATGGCCAAAGCTTATGATGAAGGTTTTTTTGATGATGTAATTATTCCCGCATTTGGATTAGATAAAGACAATAATCTCCGCAGGGATACCAGCCTTGAAAAACTATCCCAGCTGAAGCCTGCTTTTGATAAAGAGAACGGAACTTTGACGGCTGGAAATTCAACCCCTTTTACAGACGGAGCTTCTGCGGTACTTCTGGCCAGTGAAGAATGGGCGAATGCCAATGGACTTCCTGTTTTAGCCTATATCACTTTTTCAGAAGTCGCAGGGATTGAGTATGTAGAAAACAAACAAAATCTGCTTCTTGCCCCTGTTTTTGCAGCCGACAGAATGCTAAAAAAAGCAGGAATGCGCCTGGAAGATTTCGATTATTATGAAATTCATGAAGCTTTTGCCGCACAGGTTCTTGCCACCATTAAGATTTGGGAAAATGATGATCTGGCTAAAAAATTCGGACTGGAAAAAGCACTGGGAAAAATTGACAGGAATAAGCTGAATGTAAAAGGCGGAAGTCTTGCGGCAGCTCATCCTTTTGCAGCTACAGGAGGAAGGATTATCGGTACCTTAGCAAAGCTGCTCCATGAAAAGGGAAACGGAAAAGGCTTTATCTCTATTTGTGCCGCACGAGGACAGGGTGTAACTATGATTTTAGAAAAGTAAGATAAAAAATATGGACAGATTAGCACAACTGCAGCAATTCATCGGAAAGGAATTTGACCAGTCACCATCACCGTTTATGAAATGGCTCAACCCTATTATTATTACTGCGGAAGAAGGACATCTTGAATTCCGGTATATGGTAAGACCGGAATGGCTGAATCCGATCGGAAACCTTCATGGCGGTGTAACGGCAGCCATCATTGACGACATTATTGGAGCTACTATGTTCTCGCTGAATGAAAATTCTTTTGTAACAACCATCAATAATGTGATCGATTATTTTTCAACTGCAAAAGAAAATGATAATATTGTAGCCGAAACGAAAATTATAAAAAGAGGGCGGCAGTTTGTCAATGCGCAATGCGAAATATGGAACGCAGACAAAACAAGGCTGATTGCCAGGGGAACCTCTAATCTATTCAAAATTAATAACTAGATATGAAAAGAGTTGTCATTACAGGACTGGGCGCGGTGACGCCTTTGGGGAACAATGTCGAAGATTTTTGGCAAAACAGTATTAACGGTGTCAGTGGTGCGGGTTTAATTACCCATTTTGATTCAGAGAAATTTAAAGTACACTTTGCCTGTGAAGTGAAGAATTTTGACCCGAAAGTTCATCTGACCCACAATGAAATAAAAAGAAGCGACTTATTTTCACAATATGCAATGTATGCTTCCACGGAGGCGGTCCAGGATTCGGGCCTTGAACTGGAAAAAATGGACCCGTTCGATACGGGCGTGATTTGGGGAACCGGGCAGGGCGGTATGGTGACATTTGAAACTGAGGTTATGAATTTTGCAGACGGAGACGGAACACCAAAGTTTAATCCTTTCTTTGTTCCTAAATTTATTGCCAATATGGCTTCAGGGATGATTTCTATGAAATTTGGACTGAAGGGGATCAATTACACCACTATTTCAGCCTGTGCCACAGGAAATACAGCGCTGATGGATGCGTTCAACTATATCCGTCTCGGAAAAGCAAAAGTGATCATCAGTGGTGGTTCCGAAGCCGCAATCACACCTGCTTCAATAGGAGGTTTCTCAGTTATGAAAGCAATGTCTACCAGAAATGATGATTTCGCGACAGCAAGCCGTCCTTATGATGCAGAAAGAGACGGTTTTGTCATGGGTGAAGGAGCCGGTGCTTTAATTCTTGAAGAATATGAGCACGCCAAAGCAAGAGGCGCTAAAATTTATGCTGAACTGGCTGGTGCCGCTATGACGGCTGATGCCTATCACATGACAGCACCTCATCCGGAGGGAATCAGTGCGATTAAAGCCATGCAGCTGGCCATGAAAGAAGCAGGGGCCAATATTGAAGATCTTGATTATCTTAATCCTCATGCTACTTCCACTCCACTTGGAGATCTGGTAGAACTGAAAGCAATCAGTAAATTATTCGGAGGAAATAAAAAACTTGATATCAGTGCCACGAAATCCATGACAGGCCATTTATTAGGCGCTGCCGGCGCTGCAGAAGCGATTCTTTCCATCAAAACCGTGGAAAAAGGAATTATCCCTCCTACGATCAATCTTCATCAAATTGATGAAAGTATTCCAAAAGATATCAATATTATTTTTGGAGAGGCTAAAGAAAAGGACATTAATTTCGCATTAAGCAATGCCTTCGGGTTTGGAGGACATAATGCCACTTTGGTTTTTAAAAAATTCAAGTAAACCTATAAAAAAAGCAGTCTAATCAGACTGCTTTTTATTTTATCAATTAATTTAAAAAAATTTGAACTCTTTCTCTACTTCGCATCAGGAATAAAAGAGTTTTCTGTATGATCAGCAATCGGGATATAAAGCCTTTCCCATTTTTCACTTCCTATCATATCCCAACTGTGACCTTCTCCTTTAGTATCTTCAGCCAAAAGAATAATTCCGGGCTCAATAAGAAATGTAGAACCATTGCTTACTTTGAACCTGATCTTTCCCTTTAATGTTACCACATACTGCCTTCTTGGAGCCGGATGAGTCACTTTTTCCCATTCTTCAACGGTAGTGCTTATCCAAAAAGTATTGATATTCACCGGCTTTAAAGTCGGAATCTTCCCTTTTTCGAAAGTACTTGTTCCATCGGGATTATTCATCAGCCTGACAGCAGAAATAAATTCTGAAGTATCTTCCATTCTCAGATCGTTATGATTTTAACCATTCTGATGAGGAAAGGTAATTCTGATCCGGATAATAGATGAAAAGACAGTTTCTTCCTTTTATGGTATTAATGATCGGCTGCGTTAATGATCTCGGTACTGCCGGGCATCCCCAGCTTCTTCCGATTCTTTTGTGCATGGACGCAAACTCATCGCTTACATAATCTGCTCCGTGCATCACGATAGCTCTTCTATAGGCGGCATCATTAAAACCTTTATCCATTCCAAGCAATTTTAAAGAATACCCATTGTCTCCCTGGTAAGTGGCATCCGTGATATAAAATCCTAAGCTGGTCTGCAGCGAACTTTCCGTATTAGAAAAATTCGTCGCAAATTCTTCGCCTGTATTTTTTCCGTGTGCTACCAGTGAATTGAACAGTACTTTCTTCTCATCAGTATCAATCACCCAAAGTCTTTTTGTATTCGAAGACATAGAAAAATCGCAGATAGTCAATAAATGCGAATCCTGGTTAAGCAATCCTGCTTTTTTTAAATTTTCAAATCCTGTTAATGCTTTTGCGAAAACTTCGTAATTAAGTTCATGTTCAGGATCAAATGGAATTGATTTGTACAATTCTTCTGATGAAGATGCTGTACCAGCGGTCTTCTCAGATTTCGTGTCTGCTGCTTTTTCAATTTTTGCTGTATTGACATTCTCACTCTTTACTGCCTTCCCCGGCGAAAGATAGAATGAAGTCGTGACCATATAAATCAGGCCTAATACACTATAAATTCCTTTCATTCAATAATATTAAATTCCAAATTAGTGTGGCAAAATTATAAAAACATAATTACCAGACACTTATAAGTCCACAAAGTTTAACTGAATTTAAGAAACTTTAACGTCCTGATTTTGTGAATTAAAGCTTTATATTTTTCTCAGTCTGCAACAAATTCCAGGCTTATGGAATTCATGCAATAGCGTAGTCCCGTAGGTTTCGGACCATCGTCGAAAACGTGTCCAAGATGAGAGTCACAGCGTTTGCAAAGCACTTCCACCCTTTCCATTCCATAGGCCGTGTCTCTTTTATAATAAACGCCTTCTTTATCTGCTTCAAAAAAGCTCGGCCATCCGCAGCTGCTCGCAAATTTTGAGGTGGAACGGAAGAGATGATTACCGCAGACTGCACAGTAATAATTTCCAATCTCATCAAATTCATTATACTTTCCGGTAAACGCTCTTTCTGTAGCCGCCTCTCTGGCAATGGCATATAAATCCGGAGCAAGGATCTTTTTCCACTCATCATTAGAAATATCAAGCTTTGAAGTATCAGTTCTGGAATAGTATGGATTGTTTTTTGCTTCTTTATTTTCCATAGGAAGTGTTGTAATAGACTTAGGTTTTTGCGGACACGCCTGCAAAAAGGTTAATAATATAATAAAAACTAAAAATTTCATTGTAAATTTTAATCCTGAATTTCATCCCGGTTTAGGATGATGGTTTCATTACCAAATTTAGTAAATTTGAGAATATGAATGACGAAGCGAAAAGAAAACAGCTGAGAAAATATAAAATGTTTGCCACCGGATTATTTGTCCTGATGGCCGCTATTTTTATTGCCACCACTCTACTTCAGAAGTCGAATCCATCTCATTGGCTTGGCTACGTGAGGGCCTTTTCCGAAGCAGCAATGGTGGGAGCTTTAGCAGACTGGTTCGCCGTGACAGCTCTCTTCAGGCATCCGCTTGGACTTCCCATTCCGCATACGAACCTTATTGAAAACAGTAAACAGAGACTGGGTGATAATCTTGGCAGCTTTGTGGTGAGCAATTTCCTTTCCCCTCAAAATATACGTCCTTACATCCAGAAACTTAAAATTTCGAATTTTGTAGGGGAATGGCTTGGAAAAGAAAAAAGCCAGGAAATCCTGATCAGGAATCTTTCGGATATTGTTCTGGATATTCTCAATAAACTTGATGATACTTCTGTGAGCCAGTTTATCAGCAAAAAAGTGACTGAAATGACGGATGATATCAAGCTCAATAAAGTAGTAGGAAATGGTATCAGCTATATTCTGGAAAAAAATGATCACGAGAGAATTGTTACCAATCTTTCCAAACAAATCAAAGAATATATCATCGAAAATGATGAAATGATCAAAGACCGGGTACAGAAAGGGAGCTATTCATTCATTCCTTCCTTTGTTGACAATAAAATTGCAGATAAAATTGCCAGTGGGCTTTCAGATTTTTTCAGGGAAATAGAAGAAGATCCCGGCCATGAAATCCGGAATCTGATCACCCAAAAGATTCAGGATTTTTCTACTGACCTTAAGGAAGATCCGAAATGGGATGATGAATTTAAAACCATCAAAAACGGCCTTTTGAAGAATGATAAACTGGATGAATATTCCAGCGATATCTGGGTTTCCATTAAGAAAACTTTGATGAAGGAATTACAGGATGAGCAATCTTCTTTAAAAAATTACCTCACAAAAAACCTGAATGAATTTTCTGAAAATTTAAAAACGGATGAAAATCTTCAGAATAAGATCGATCATTGGGTAAGGGTGACGGCCTATAAATATATTCTTAAAAATACCCATCAGTTTGGGAGTCTCATCAGTTCTACCGTAGGAAACTGGCAGGGCAAAGAATTAAGCGAAAAAATGGAACTGGAAGTAGGAAAAGACCTGCAGTTTATCAGGGTAAACGGAACACTCGTTGGTGGACTGGTTGGACTGATCATCTATACCATTGCCAATTTCTTCCTCTAAAAAACGATCAAACCACCATGAAAAAACTATTAATCATCTTGCTTATTCCTCTTTCTGCCCTCTGTTTCTGTCAGAAAATTGAATTAAAAGCAGTAACGGATTCTTCTCAGATCTTCAAAGGGGAAATCGCAGGAATGCCTGTCACGATGCAGCTTTATTTTGCCGGAATTGCTGACTGCAACCTCAATCAGTATTTTGTTGACGGCTGGTATTATTACGATAAATATCAGAAAAAAATACCCCTGATCGGTATTTATGATTACGGGAAACTTTCTTTATATAATTTTGGAAACAGGCAAAAGCAAAATTCAAAAGTATTTAAAGATCAGATCACTTCACCTCAAAAAGTGGAAAAAACCGCTGAAATTGCAGAAACTCTATCCCCGAAAGAGCACATTGTATTTGAACAGGATAATCCTAAGGAAAATTCAATCTCAGGAAACTTTTATTTGAATAAAAAAGCTCAACCTGCCAAGTTATTTACCGGCAATGATATGATTTACCGTTATAATAATTACCTGATACTACCCAACAATAAAAAGATCAATACGTTTGATTTCATTAATAAACATGGTGGGAACCAACTGATTTCTTTTGCTTCCGGAGAAAACGGAAACCGGGTTTTACTGTATTTTGAGCATTCTTCCAACTTCAATGCCTGTGGAAGATGCGGAGCCAGTGAAGGAGAAAAAGGATACAGGATTCTGTACTTTACCAAAGACTGGAATTATAAAAACTATGAAGAATTCCTTATTGAAAGCTGCCTGGAAAACATCTACGATACGCTGGAAACAAAATCCAAAGACCGGAAAATCTTAAAATATAAAATCAGTAAATCTTCATCTTCTCCAGCCCATACCCTTACAGTTGACGTTAAAAATGCAACTGTTCTTAAGTCAAAATAAAAAAGAGAACATTACGTTCTCTTTCTTTTTATCTTGGAAGCCTTCCGGCTCTTTTTAACAGTTCTTTATTGATCTCATTGATCAGTTCCGGACCTTCGTAGATAAATCCCGTATAAAGCTGTATCAGGCTTGCTCCGGCATCCAGTTTCTCCATAGCATCTTTTGCACTATGGATGCCTCCTACTCCAATGATTGGGAACGCCCTGTTGCTTTTATCAGAAAGGTATTTGATCATTTTTGTACTTCTTTCACGGATAGGCTTTCCGCTCAATCCGCCATTTCCAATCTGTTCCAAAACTTCAGGAGAAGTTTTCAGACCTTCCCGGTTGACAGAGGTGTTGGAAACAATTACACCGTCAATTTTTGTCTCTGCGATCAGGTCGACGATTTCATCTAACTGATTATGATTAAGATCGGGAGCAATTTTCAGTAATATGGGTTTCTGTACAGATTTTGACTGATTGATTTTCTTTACTTCTGTAATCAGCTCACGCAGATAGTCTACATCTTCCAGCTTGGCATGGCTTCCCACATTCGGGCAGCTGACGTTCAGTACAAAATAATCTACATGAGGATGAAGACCTTCAAAACAGTCCAGATAATCCTGAGTATAGTTTTCCGGGCTTGTATCGGTGTTTTTTCCGATGTTCCCTCCGATGATTATTTTTCCTTTATTTCCTTTGAGTTTTTCTATGGCAGCTTGAAGACCATCGTTATTAAACCCCATTCTGTTGATAATACCGCCATCTTCGATTAAGCGGAACAATCTTTTCTTCGGATTTCCTGCCTGGGCTTTTGGTGTTACGGTTCCGATTTCTACAAATCCGAAACCCAGATCTCCCAACTCATTGAACAAGACTGCATTTTTATCAAAACCGGCAGCCAATCCTACAGGGTTTTTAAATTTCAATCCGAAAACTTCTCTTTCCAGACGCTTGTCTTCAATAGGTTTGGGTAAAAATAATTTGGTAAGAAATCCAAAATTTTTAAGCATTGAAAATGTAAAATGATGAACTTCCTCGGGATCAAATTTGAAGAGAATGGGTCTGATGATACTTTTGTACATTGAAAAAAAGTTTTACAAAAATACTCATTTTAAAATAAATGAAATCTTGATGTAAGATAGTTTAAATACAAATTTCACTATTGTTTTTCACGAATAGCACAAACTGCTAATCTGTGAGTGTTTTTCACGAAGATTTTTATTTAATTGAGTGCGGGTTAAGAAAAATCAAAATATGCTCCTCTTATCCTTGTCAAGGTTTGAAATCCTGACAAGGATGTTTCTTAGACCTTGTACTTAAATTAAGAATACGAACTCAAATCGAAATTCAAAATATCCCCTATTCTTTTGAACTCATCATCTATAGTAGCATTTACCGTAATTCTTTCATTAGAAATTGGGTGACTAAAAACTAATTGATGGGCATGAAGTGTCATTTTGTTAATGCCAAATGTTTGAAGCCACAATTTATTTTGTTTATTGCATCCGTGTTTACGGCAGCCTAAAATAGGATGCAGAATATGTTTAAAATGCTTTCTCAACTGATGAAATCTGCCCGTTTCCGGAATGGCTTCTACCAAACAGTATCTTGAAGTCTGATGTTTTAAAAATGGTAAGTCTATTTCTGATGTCTGCAAACGTTGATAATAGGTAATGGCATTCTGCTTTATTTCGTTTTCATTAATCAAATCATAATCAATCGTTTCTTCTTCTTTTGTCCAACCACGAAGAATTGCCAGATATTTCTTCTCCACTTCACGTGAGGCAAACTGTTCGCTCATCATTCTAAGCGTTTCTTTATCTAAAGTGAACAACAAGACCCCTGAGGTTTTTCGGTCTAACCGATGTACAGGAAACACTTTTTGCCCGATCTGGTTTCTTAATTCCTGAATAGCATAGGTATCAGCTTCTCCGGAATAAAAAGATTTATGCACCAGCAATCCACTGGGCTTATTGATGACAATGAGATGCTCGTCGCGATAAAGAATTTCTAACATGGAGCAAAAGTAGAAATTTTATACTGATTTAGCCCTGATTGAACGGCATGTTTGAGCCCATTTTGAATGAATCTTCGCGGCGGCTCCTCCGCCGCGAAGATTCATTCAAAATGGCGAGTAGTGAAAGCAGGTTCCCGGCTCCTAATTCACATGTACATAAAAACTTCCATCTTCCTCCTCCATCTTCCTACATTTTCACTATTTTTGCACATCAGACGTAAAAAAAATTATGGCAAAGCAAGAAGATGTTTTCAAGAAAGTGATTTCTCACGCTAAAGAATATGGTTTTATTTTTCCCTCCAGTGAGATCTATGACGGTTTATCCGCTGTTTATGATTATGGACAGAACGGCGCCGAATTAAAAAACAATATCAAACAATATTGGTGGAAAGCTATGGTACAGCTTAACGAAAATATTGTCGGCATTGATTCGGCGATCCTTATGCATCCTACCACATGGAAGGCATCGGGCCACGTAGACGCTTTCAACGATCCATTGATTGACAATAAGGATTCTAAAAAACGTTTCAGAGCAGATGTTCTGGTAGAAGACTACTGCGCTAAAATTGAAGATAAAGAGAATAAAGAGATTGAAAAAGCTGCCAAAAGATTCGGAGAGTCTTTTGATAAAGATCAGTTTGTCGCTACAAATCCAAAAGTTTTGGAATACCGTGCAAAAAGAGAAGCTATTCTTTCTAGATTGGCAAAATCTCTGGAAAATGAAGACCTTGCTGACGTAAAAGCTTTAATTGAAGAGCTTGAAATTGCTGACCCTGATACCGGTTCTAAAAACTGGACGGAGGTAAGACAATTCAACCTGATGTTCGGAACCAAACTGGGAGCTTCTGCTGATAGTGCCATGGATCTTTATTTAAGACCTGAAACTGCCCAGGGGATCTTTGTTAATTTCCTGAATGTACAGAAAACTTCACGTCACAGACTTCCTTTTGGTATTGCGCAAATCGGTAAAGCATTCCGAAACGAGATTGTTGCCAGACAGTTTATCTTCAGAATGCGTGAATTTGAGCAAATGGAAATGCAGTTTTTTGTAGCTCCGGGAACGGAATTGGAATTCTATGAAAACTGGAAACAAAAACGTCTGAACTGGCATTTAGCTCTTGGCTTAGGTAATGAGAATTACAGATTCCACGATCATGAGAAATTGGCTCACTATGCCAATGCTGCGGCTGATATTGAATTTAATTTCCCATTCGGATTTAAGGAACTGGAAGGTATTCACTCAAGAACGGATTTCGATTTAAAAGCTCATGAAGAGTTTTCAGGAAGGAAGCTTCAGTTCTTCGATCCTGAAAGAAATGAAAACTATGTTCCTTACGTTGTGGAAACATCGGTAGGTTTAGACAGGTTATTCCTTTCCATCTTCTCTCATTGTCTGAGAGACGAAGTATTGGAAGACGGTTCAGAAAGAACAGTTCTATCTTTACCTCCGGCTTTAGCACCAATTAAAGCAGCAATTCTTCCGTTAATGAAAAAAGACGGTCTTGCTGAATATGCTGAACAGATCTTCAATGACCTGAAATATGATTTCAACTTATTCTACGAAGAAAAGGATGCCATCGGAAAACGTTACAGAAGACAGGACGCCATCGGTACGCCTTACTGTATCACCATCGACCACGACTCTCTGACGGATCATACGGTAACGATAAGAGACCGGGATACAATGCAGCAGGAAAGAGTTCCTGTTTCAGAATTAAGAAGGATCATCGACGAGAAAACTAATTTCAGAAATTTACTTTCTAAACTATAGATTAAAAGCTCCGTTATCGGGGTTTTTTTCTCATCTATAACATAAACATCTGCGTTATCTGCTAAATCTGCGAGCTTTTAAAATTCTCTCGCAGATTTAGCAGATAACGCAGATTTCTTTTTTTGGTATTTAAATTATTACATTCCTGTTTACTCGAGTTTTTATGAAGAAAATTAACTGTATCGGCGTATTCCTTAATTTGTTATTTTTACCAAAATATGCATGATGAAAAAATATATCTTCTGTTGTCTGGATTATTCCAAACTCCGATACAGAAATTCAACAAAAAGAAAAATCCAATACAATTCGTTTGGAACAACTGAAATATTTCTCCATTTAATTACTATTTTAAACAAAAAATTTTATCCATGAAAAAAATATATTTTCTGCTCTTTGGATTATTCCAAACTTTATCTTATTCCCAGACACAAGACCTTACCACACTCGCAGCCGGCGACCATGTGGGAATGAATGCACTGTTCGATGACAAAGACAATCTTTACGGTTATGTTTCTCTTTATTCTTATGGAAAAGCAGGTGACAGGACCAAAAAATTCGAATATGTAATCCTGGATAAGAACCTTAACCCTGTTGCCAATAAAGAATTTGAAGGAGATATTACAGCCGCCTCTTATCTTGGGTATGTTGATTTTAAGGGACAGATCATTCTAAAGCCATCCATGATGGATTATTCACTGGTAAAAAGTAGAGAGGTTTTCACACCGGTTTCTATGGTGATAGATCCGAAAACCAATACCATCAAAAGAAAAATATATTATGATTATCTTGAGGACGGTACGTTTAAGGAAATCAATGAGCCTAAAAACTGGAAAGCGCAGCGCAAGGAAAACCGCGAGGAGAAAAAAGAAAAAGGCTATAACTATGTTTCCGCTGTAGGAGAAGTAAAGGAAGGAGGCTATTTTGCCATAGAATATAAAGACTACGGAAAATATGTGAACAACAACAGCATCATTAAATTTGATGACAATAAAAAGGAGCTCTGGAGGTATAAATACAATACTGATGGCAGCAAAAAGGTTTTCTCCACATTGTCCGTTCTGGAAAGGGATGAAAATTATATGTACTGCATCATGAAAAAGGCAGACGATGATAAAAAATCCTTCAGCCTTGTGGTGATTGATATGAAAACAGGAAAAGAAACGGCGAATAAGCCTATCACAGGGCTTTCCGATACGACCATCGACCTCATCGACAGTTTTTCTTTGGGCTACGGCAGCAGCCTTGACAATGATAAGACATTTGATGATAAAATTGTTTTGCTGGGAAGAAATTTTACTAAGTACGATTTTATAGGCTATGCCAGAATGATGGTCAATAAATCCGATTTTACCGTAGATACAAAAGAAATTAATTTCAGGCCGGATTTTGCCTCATTCCTTCCCAAGATCAACGCTAACGGTATGGTAGAAAGCGGTTATATGCTTCAGACTAAGGATATGTATTTCATGAATGACGGAAGCGTTGGGATTCTTACGGAAAAATACAAACCGGCAGGGCAATACAATGCACCTAAAACTACTGATCTTGTTTATGTTTATACAGATAAAGATTTCAAGATCAAAAATGTTCAGGTTTTTGAAAAGGAAAAAACAAAATGGGTGAACAGCGATTATCTTTTTTCACAATACCTCAACGGCGGAAAAGATGTGGTCTTCTTTTACCGGGATTATCAGAAGGATGAAGTCACCAGGCAGAAAAAGTGGAACCTTTTCATCAATACGGTTATTGACGGAAAGTTCAAACAGGAAATCATTCCTATTTCTGAGAAAGACAATTATGCTGTTACACCATATGTCGGAAAAGAAGGCTATATCCTTCTCCGTGAGTACAACGAAAAAGAAAAATTCAATAAAATACGTTTAGAAAAACTGAACTACTAAAAAATAAGAATCCTGATCATGTATCAGGATTCTTTTATTTGATAGCTGCTCTGGTAAAAGTCTGCTATATTCTTTATATCATCAAGACTCAGATTCCACATAAAGCTCAGGAACTGCTGATAGCTTTCACTCTGATTCTTGGGTTCAATCCTGTCCAGATAGCGGTTCAGATTATAATTTTTCCGGGCCTCATATATCTTCGAAAAGCATTTGCCCAGCCAGCCTTTATAATATTTTTCCTCTTCACCGTCCTGCAGGAACTGCATGGACACATAAATTCCCAGCCCGTAATCTTCGGAGTGATAGTAATTGGGAAGAATTTCCATTCTGGCCATTTTCTTTAATGTTGTAAAAGTATCAGAAGACTTGTCCGGCTCCTCAGATGTTTTCAGTTCTGTGAAGCTTTTTTTGAGTCTCTCAATCCTTCTGGACATTTCGGGATGCGATGCCAGGGAATCCTTATCCAGTTTTTCTTTGTAAAAATTATAATTGTACAGGGAAAAATCTTCTTTCTTCATCCACTTTTCATTGAAAGCCTGCCTCGGAAGATCAAAAAGTTTTTTATAGGTTTCCACTTTTAATTTACGGGGAGAAATCGTATCAAAATCCCGCAGCCGCTGAAGTGCATTCACAAATTCAGTTTTCTTAAAATCACTGTTTTTAAAGATCATGTAGCCCAGCGAATCTGCCTTCATTTCCTGCTTCCTTCTTTCCTCTCCTTTTCTGTAAGCCCTGTTTTTCAGGATATCGAAAGCTTTCTGATTTTGACTTTGGCTGCGTCTCTCTGTTGTTTCTTTCAGGTTCTGAACGGTCATTTTATCCAGCTGATTCTGTTCAATGATGTTTAAAAATGTCTTCAGCGAATGCTCATCTATTTTATGCCCTAATTCATGGGTGATGACTGCAGCAATCTGATCTTCGCTGTTCAGCCAGTTATAGAGTCCCATATTGATCACAAAAGTGCCGTCAGCAAGGCAGTAAGCATTGGGAGTATTGTCCCTTGCCACTAAAATTTTCAGGTCCTGGGGAATATTCGGATTATTTTTTCTGAGACGCTGGATCAGGCTTTTTATTTCAGTTTCAAATTCAGACTTGAAGATAAAATCTTTATTCTTTACCTGCTTTTCGAAATCAGTTCCGAATTCTTTATAAATTTTAGATAATTCCGAACCGGTCTTCCCGGAATACTGTGATCTTAATTTCTTAATAAAAACCTCGTTATTTCCGGCAAAACTTTTTAAAAATTCTTTTCTCTGCAAATAGTCTGCAGTGTCAATCATTTTATAGGTCTGGGCAGCTCCCATCACCGAAAAAATGAAAAACACAAATACAATCAATTTTCTGGTCATATTTTTCATCATTAATCACAAAAATAGTTTATTTACCTTTTCTTTCTCATTTTCTTATCAAAATTATTCTAAATTTGTTTGAGACTGATTCTCACAACCATATGAAGGTATTAAAATACGTAATAGGCGGAGCCGCCGCAGGTGCAGCCGCAGCTTATCTTTTGGGATACGACTATTTATTCAGTGGAATTTCCAAAACATATTTCAGGGGAAAATCAAGCGCTTATATCGACGATGGAATCCTGTTCCCCGGAAACCTTATCGCTACAAAAGATCCGGAACGGTGGACAGAAGATCCGGAATATAATAAAAAGGAGCTTCCGGAGAATGTTATCGAGAATTTAAAGCATTCCAAAACAGCTGCTTTTGTTGTTATAAAAAACGGGAAAATCCTTCATGAACAGTATTGGGACGGCTATAACCAGCTTTCACAGACCAATTCTTTCTCTATGGCAAAGGCTGTTACTGTCATGCTGCTGGGAAAAGCTTTGGAAGAAGGTATCATTAAAGATATTGATGAAAAACTTTCTGATTTTCATCCTGAATTTAAGGAGAAACAGTTCGGAAAGGATGTTACGCTTAAAAACTTAGCCCAAATGGAAGCGGGGCTTGACTGGGATGAAGATTACAATAATCCTTTTCTGCCGAACGCAAAAGCCTACTATGGCAAAGATCTTATTAAAGCTGTCTTTTCAAGAAAGTTTAAAGAAGGACCCGGTACCCGATTTGAATACCAGAGCGGATCTACCCAGCTCCTCGGTTTTGCGCTGAAAAAAGCTCTGAACCGGACACTGGCAAGCTATTTATCAGAAAAATTCTGGATCCCGATGGGAATGGAGCAGAATGCCTCATGGAGCACTGACAGTTACGGGATGGAAAAAACATTTTGCTGCATCCATTCCAATGCCAGAGATTATGCGAAGCTGGGACAGTTGTTTCTAGATGACGGGAAGGTGGGAGATCATCAGATTCTCAACAGAGATTTTATAGAGCAGATGAGAACACCTACGGAAAAATCTGAAGAGATCTATGGAATGGGTCTCTGGATCAACCATGACAATCCTATCAAACATTATTATTTTCTTGGGCTGCAGGGACAATATATCATTATGGTTCCCGAGCACAACATGGTGATTGTAAGAACCGGAAGCTATAGAAATAATCCTAAAAACGACAGAGGAAGGCCGGATCAGGTAAAATTTCTTGTCAACGAAACCGTATCGTTATTCCGATAAACCATGGAAAAGCACAACATAAAAGTCGATGAATACATTGAGAAATCTCCGGATTTTGCACAACCCATTTTAAATTATCTCAGGGAAACTATCCATGAGTGCTGTCCTGAAGCAGAAGAAGCCATAAAATGGAAATTTCCCACTTTCATGTATAAAGGAAAAATACTTTGTTCTATTACTTCTTTCAAACAGTATTGCAGCCTCGGATTCTGGCTTCATCAGGACATGAAAACTTTACAGGAAATAGAAACAATAGCCGAAAGAAGTTCAATGTTCAGTTTAGGCAAGCTCACCAAAATGGAAGACCTGCCTTCAAAACCTCAGCTTAAAAAGGCAATTAAAGAAGCAATGGAACTTACAGACATGGGGGTTACCATGAAGAAAACAGCACCTTCCAAAGTGGAAACTGAAATTCCTGATTATTTTCAATCTGCTTTGAATAAAAATAAAGATGCCTTGGCTGTTTTTGAGAAAAGATCTCCTTCTTACAGGAAAGAATATATCAACTGGGTTACAGAAGCTAAAACTGAAACAACCAGAAATAAAAGAATGGAACAGTCTTTGGAATGGATAGCCGAAGGAAAATCCAGAAACTGGAAATACGAAAAAAAATAAACACAATAAAAACAGATGGGAAAAAAAACTATATTCTTTCTCTTCCTTCTACTTTCACATTCCCTATTCTCTCAAAAACACTTTGATTTTGAGAGACAGTATAAATATGCCCGGTCACTGGCTTCTAAAAACCCGGACAGCTCGGAAATTATCCTGAATACCATCATAGATTCTGCTCAGAGAAAAAACCAGCCTAATTATATTGCCAAAGCTTATTATCTGAAATCATTCAACAGCTATTTAAGATCGGATGCCAAAGGAAGTCTTGATTTTGCAGAAAAAGCACTGAAAATTTCCACTGAAAACAGCTATGCCCCGGGAAAGGCACTTGCCCACAGGATGTTGGGAACACAGTATGCAAAACTAGGACTGTTAAAAGAAGCTTCGCAAAGCCTGAATAAAGGTTTGTCCGAAATAAAAAACGAAAATACAGATGAAGGCCATGAACTGAAGGGAATGATCTACAATTCTTTTCTGATCCTTTTTAATCAGAATGAATATCAAAAGAAAGAATCTTATTCTAAAAATGCAGTCCGGGAATTTCAGAAGATCAAAAATGTTCCCAGAAGAAATGAACTTCTGGTTTCTGCGTATACCAATCTGGGTTATAATCTATCGGAAGTTAAAAAGTTTGAGGAAGCCCAGTCTTTTTTTGCGAAGGCTCTCGCACTGGTTGGGAATGATAATTATTATCTGAAATCCAATATTCTTCATGATATAGGATTCTCGTATTCACAGCAGAATAAACAGGACAGTGCTGTTTCATATTTTCAGGAAGCTTTGAAAATTGCCAATCAATATGGTTTTACGGAAAAGAAAATAGAGATTACAAAAAATCTTGAGGAAGCCTACAAAAAATTGAAGGACCCTGAAAATGTTCAGAAATATAAATTAGAAAACCTTGAATTAAAAGACAGCGTTGCCTACAATCAGAAAATGGCTGTCAATAAAACCCTTGCCCAAAAGGAGGAGAATTTTGACAGCCAACTCATTAAAAGCCACAGTCTCTCAAAAGGCCTGATTGCGGCCTGTATCATGCTGCTTCTCGTTTTGGGAGCGGTTATTTTTTATATGATCAGTCTCCAAAAAAAACACAAAAAAACAGTAACCCAAATTTATAAGCAGGGAATTACCCCTGTTGCGTACGAAGAAGATCCTCATGAAACTGAAGATCAATCGGGAAACAGCATTCCGGCTGATATAAAAATTTCACCTGAAGCAGAGGAACACATTTTAACAGGCTTAAAGGCCTTCGAAGAGAACTTTGACTTTAACAACAAAAACATTTCACGTTACAACGTATCTAATACCCTGAATGTGAACACAAAATATCTTTCTGCAGTTATCAGAAAGCACAAAAATTTCAATTTTAATCAATATATCAATCATCTGAGGATCAATTATATTGTTGATAAGCTAAAAAATGACCCTCAATACCGTAAATACAAGATCAATCATCTCGCAGAAATTACAGGATACTCCTCACACAGTGCTTTCTCTCTTGAATTCAAAAAAATAACGGGAATACATCCTTCTGCATTCATCAAAGCTCTGGAAGGAATATCGTAATTACTGTTCCGCTATGGTCAGGTTATTATAGCCTCCCGTATTATTCAGTGAGAAACCTGCTGTATTTAAGCCATTTAAATTGAACCAGATATACGGCATCAAACGCTGCCCTGCAGTCATATAAAAGGAAGCCGTACAGTTACTTCCTGCATCAATATTTCCGTTACTGTTTGAAGACATGGTATTCACGCACTTTACGGTATTTACAATATTTGCGGGAAGTACTCCTGCTGTATTGTCATACAATTGCCAGATTGCTTCTATCTGAATAGGGTTCAAAGGATCTGCAGTATAATTAATAGCAAGAGGAGCCAGATCTGTAGTAAAAGTAGCAACATAAACTCCGTTCCGCGGTGCTGTAAAAATTCCCGTAGAAGCATTAAAACTGCTTCCGGAGCTGCTTTCAAAAGCTTTCGTCCAGCCTACCAGATAATTACTTGCCCGGTTCTGCAGTCCTGTAGTCGTGGCTGCAGCAGGAGAAGCCAGCTTTACTGTATTATCCGTTTTTGCAGCGATAACAATAACCTTATTGGCTACTGGCTGAGCAGTAAGCAAGGGAAGCCACTGGTTCCCGTTGGAATATTCCATTCCGGTATTGTAGCGAACAGCGCCTTCGTCTGCCGCTGCTGCTGTAAGTGAAGAGGTTCCAAAGCCGATTGCTCCGTCCCCGGAATTTCTGGCATCTACCTTTACAGCCGGGCTGTGTGTTCCCGCTCCTATTCTTCCGGTGTTTGTAATCAAAACATCATTAGCCTGCTGGGCAGATGTAAATGAAGATCCTGACACTGGATTGTCCTTTTGTCCATCTGTATGAAGAATTCCTACCGGATTTGGTGTATTAACCCCAACCTGTGAAAATGCAAAATTGAAGTTCAAGGCTAAAATTATTATTAAATATCTTTTTTTCATCATTCCTGTTTTTATAGTCCGAAAATACTTAGAGAAGTCAGTGAGCCATCCACGTCTAATGTTTTTGCAGTTCCTAAAGCCTGGTTGAGGCTTACCGTGATATTGTCTCCTTTGTTAAGGTTAAAAATCCCGGAACAGTTCCCTGCAACGCGGTTGGAAAGGGAGTTGGTCCCCGGATAGCTTCCTACACATTTGAAAACTTTATTGGTCGCTGAAGAGGTGGAGTTCGTCTGAATGAGGGTTTCATATCGTGCATCATTGGTAATAGTCCCGGAAGCCAGTGAAAATGTGAAAGAGACAATATATACTCCGGCCTTGGAAGCAATAAAAACTCCCGTTCCTGAATTAAAACTACCGTTAACATCTGTCTTTTTTGTCCAGTTAATAACAGCTGCCTGTGTTCCGCTGGTAAAACTCTGTGCCGAAGAGTTTTCAGCATCTACGAAATCACTGGTGGCTTTATGAGCCAGCGTGACCCATGAAGTCCCATTGGAGTAGCTTAAATCCTGTGTTCCGGAATTGTACCTCATCGCGCCTGCTTTTGCTGCAGAAGCAGTCTGTAATGTTCCGCCAATACCTATGGCATTCACTCGTTCAGCGGATCTTAAATCCAGTCTTACTTTGGGTGATTTGTTTCCAGCTCCCATATTTCCTGAAGAAGTAACGACTACATCATCATAATAGCTGGCCGGAGCTGCCGAAGCCGTATTTTTCTTTCCGTCTACATGAAGTATTGCTTCGGGAGCAGACATATTGATTCCTATCTGTGCTTTAATAAACAGACTTCCACCCATCATTAAAGCAATTGCTAATCTTTTTTTCATATCAAGTGTGTTATTGTTCTACGATGGACAGATTTACAAAACCGTACTCATTACTGGCCGGGGTAGTATCTGTCCGCAGGCTTAAGCTTCCGTTATATACCGACTGGTAAATATGGGGCTGGAAGGTATCTCCTTTATTGAGCTGCACTCCCGCCACGCATGAACCTGCAACCTGTGCCTGTTTTGAAGTATTCGAAAAAGATTTTACGCATTTCTTAACAACAGTATTTCCGTTCACAACGTATCTCGCTTCGGAAAAATATCCTGAAACAATAGGGATTCTTACAAAATCATAGGTAAAAGAAATTAAGTAAACACCGGTTCTTGGTGCTGTGAAAACGCCTGTTCCGGGAGTGAAATTAGCAGTAGGATCAGAAATTTCTGTCCATGCAGAGATTCCTGTAGAAACCTGATAAGGAACTTTAACGGCAAAATTAGCCGCCTGGAGATTGGCTACTACAACAGCCTTTGTAGGAGAAGAAATAAGATCCTGCCAGACAATTCCATCTGAATACTGCATTTTCCCTCCATTCAGAGGATTATATCTCATCGCTCCTGAGCCTGCCACAGAGGCTGCCTGGGTAGTCTCGCCTATCCCGATGGAGTTATCTGTATTAGTAGCGGATCGTGCATCTATTTTTACTGCAGGAGTAAGAGTTCCCACGCCTATTTCTCCGTTGGCGGTGAACACCACATCATTAGCTGCCTGGGCAGCCGTTGGAATTCCGGAGGCAGGATTGTCTTTGGCACCATCGGTATGCAGTACGGCTTGAGGATTTGATGTATTTACACCAACTTGAGCATTGGTAAAACTCATCAAAAAACATCCTCCAGCCACTACACTTTTCATCAATGTGTTTGTTTTTTTCATGTAATTTGTGGTTTTTAGAATGTGAAAATTCTTCTGCAAAGATAGATTGAAGTGAATCATCTGTACAATACACAGATTAACTAATAAAATTTAAACAACTGATAATGTTATAATTACAAACATTTAAACCATATCAAAATTCGGAATTTTAATAAATTGTGATGGCAAAATTCAAAAAAGCGTGCATTTTTTAACCGGGAAGTATATTTATAAGAAATGTTTGAGCATTAATGAAACCTGAAATTGGCTTCAGGAAGTGTGTTATTTTTTAAGAAGGCTTCGTATTCGGGAGAAAGCCTGGCCCGTCCGAAAGTATTCTCTCCACTCATGCTTCCGAGACGTACTTTATCTTTCCCGAATTTTTTATTCATGGCATCCATTGCTCTCATCACGGGAAGATGCTGGTTTTGGGTATCTTCTTCAAAAAGGCTGATCAATCTTTCATTTTCAGGAACAAAATCATTGACGATAACTCCTGCTCTTTTGTAATGGAACCCTTCTCTGTAAATAGCCTCAAAAAGCTCGTTTACCACCCGGCCTATCAAAATAGAGGAATTGGTAGGGTTAGGAAGGATCTGCGTCATTGCATTTTTATATTCGGGAAGATCTTTTCTGAAGCGATTGGTCTGGACAAAAACGGTCACCATTCTGCAGCATGTATTTTGCTTACGGAGTCTTTCGGAGCAATACATCCCAAAGGTTTCCACACGCTCCCGGACTTCTTCTTTTTTAGTAAGCATTTCCATAAAGCTTCGGGTAACGGCAATTGACTTTTTAGGAGATGGGCTGTCTAATTCCAGCTGGCGGATTCCTTTCAATTCATTGATCATTCTTATGCCGTGGATCCCCATGATTTTCCGAACCCACATTTCAGGTTTCTGGAGAAGGTCCCAGGCTTTATAAACACCACTGTCCTGCATTTTTGCGGCAAGCTTACGTCCTATTCCCCAGACATCACCTATATTGAGCCATTTCAGGGCTTTTTCAATTTTTTCAGGGGTGTCAAGGGTATAAACTCCGTCAAACTGATCCGGAAATTCTTTTACGATCCTGTTAGCGACTTTGCACAACGTTTTGGTAGGGGCAATGCCTATGCTTACAGGGATATTTTCCTGATTTTTGATATCATTCTTGATCTTAAGACAATAATCCCGGATATCTATATACTTAAAACCTGAGAGTTCAAGAAACAGCTCATCAATACTATACACTTCATATTCCAGGACGTAGGACCTTGAGATGTCAATAACGCGTTGGCTTTTGTAATTATAGAGTTCAAATTTCGCAGAGAAACTTTTTACATCATGCTGCTTGAAAAGATCTTTATATTTGAAAGCAGGAGCCGCCATCGGAATACCCAGATCTTTTGCTTCTTTGCTTCTGGACACCACGCATCCGTCATTATTGGAAAGCACCACGACCGCTTTCCCATCAAGAGACGGGTCTAAAGTTCTCTCGCAGGAAACAAAAAAGTTGTTGCAATCTACTAAAGCATACATGAGGGTACTGATCAATTTAAGGCAAAATTACATTTAAAAAAATAATTATCATCCTTTACGTTAAATATTAACAAGATATTTAACACCCTGACTATTATATAGTTAATTTTATTTAAATACGTCACGTTTTGTCGCATTACCTTTATAATTTGCACGCCCTGAACTTCATTTTAAATCATCTTCAGCCATTCTTCCTCCAGATCGATCTGGTATAAATGCTGGCGGATGACTTCTTCATTAATGGAGAGATGTTCCATATTGGGGTTATGAAAGATACTGTCTCTGGCTTTTGAGCATTTCAACAAAAATTATTTTGTATTTGAACTTAAAATTTATTGGATTGAAAAAAACTGAACATTGATTTTGCACATTAATTTTAAAATATCATCTATTATTTGGGTATAAGGTTGCATGAAAATTTTTATATTTAAGATATATTTTTTATTTAATATTTTCATTAAACACGTCAAGTTCCGTCGCCCTTAACCTATACTTTTGTTTCATAGAATAAATAATAATGAATCATGGATAAAGTAACGTCAGAAAGAATAAATAAGCTTCACCCTTCTGTAAGAGATGAAGTAAGGCAGATCATAAAAGAATGCGATGAAGCCCTTACCGGAAGAGCTAAAGTAAGAATCACTCAAGGCCTGAGATCTTTTGAAGAACAGGAAAAACTATACGCCATCGGAAGGATTACATCCGGAAAAAAAGTAACAAACGCCAAAGCCGGTCAGAGTATCCATAATTACGGACTTGCTGTTGATATCTGCCTGATGATCGACGGAAAGGTTGCAAGCTGGGACACCGTTAAAGACTGGGACAATGACAGAGTAGCCGACTGGTACGAATGTGTGAAAATTTTTGCAAGACACGGCTGGGACTGGGGCGGAAACTGGAAAACCTTCAGGGACCTTCCCCACTTTGAAAAAAAGAATATCCAGACCAAAAAAGGACTGGTAAAAACAAGCTGGCGAATATTATCCAAGATGCCAAAAGATAAACAAAATTACATCCTGTTTTAATTCCCTTTTAATTGAAAATAATTATAATACGACAAGTTCTGTCGCTTCCCCGGCCTACCTTTGTTTTGTAAGAAAATGTTAGTTAACTGAGACCTCAAATACTGAAACCAGCATCCGCTTTTATAGGCAGAAAGTTGGTTTTAGTTGTCTCAGGACCTTAATTTTCTTTTAAAACCAACAAAACATCACATGAAAAAGACAACCATTCTTTCTTTGGACGGGGGCGGAATAAGAGGTATTATTACCTGCATTATTCTCCGCTACATAGAAGAGCAGCTTCAGTATCATGATACTCCGGGTGCCAAACTCGGTGATTATTTTGATCTGGTTGCGGGAAGCAGTACAGGAGGACTGATCGCTTCTATTATTCTATGTCCCGATGAACACCGGAAGGCAAAATATTCTATCCAGAAAGGGCTAGAATTATATGCTGAAAAGGGAGGCGACATCTTTCAGGTTTCTTTTTGGGAAAAGCTGGTCAATCCATTTGGCCTGCTTAATGAAAAAATTTCTCAGGATGCACTTGAAAAAAATTTGAATGACTTTTTTGGAACTTTAGAACTTAAAGAATTTATAAAACCATGTTTAATAACGAGTTATGATATTGAAAACAGAAGAGCAAAACTCTTTAATTCCTGGGAGGCTAATCTAAGTACGGATAACTTTTATGTAAAAGATATCTGCAGGGCGACAGCAGCAGCGCCTACTTATTTCAGTCCGGTGCAGATCAAATCGATGTACGGACAAATCTTCAGCCTGATTGATGGCGGTATGTTTGCCAATAATCCTGCTCTTTGTGCTTATGCAGAAGCCAGAAAAATCCCTTTTGCAGAAGTATTGAAGAATCATCAGAAGGCCAATCATCCCGGTGTAAATGATATGATCATGGTTTCTATCGGAACGGGTATTGAGGCGAAGCCTTATTCTTTCAGAAAACTTCAAAAGTCAGGAAAAATAGGCTGGGTGAATCCAATCATCGATATATTAATGTCTGCCAATGCAGAAACTGTAGATTATCAGCTTTGCCAGATGTTTCAGACTTTAGGCCAGCGAAACCAGAAAAATTATTACCGTCTGAATCCTTCGTTAAAAAATGCATCTCCGGCAATGGACAATGTCAGAAGATCAAACATTGAAAACCTGATTCAGGCAGGATTGAGCTATATTGATGATAACAGGGAAATTCTGAACCAGATTGTACAGAAGCTGATCAAAAATAAAATATAAGCTATTTACCTTATAAAGGATCCATATAAGTTAAATAGCTAATATTCAAAAAATGTAAAAAGTTTTTAAAACACGTCAAGTTTTGTCGTCTTCTCCCGCTACATTTGGAGTATAAACAAAGACACAAAAAAACAATCATAAAAATTTTAAAAAGCCTTTGAATTCAACATTTAACAATGCTGGACAGCCTGAAATATGTTCACAACATCACCTCAACCTTAAAACACAAAACATGCAAACACCAAATCACAATTCAGATATTCTTTTCGATGAAGATCTCTATACTATTGAATGGAGCGATATCGAACATGCTGAGATGGACTATGAAAACTATCTCAATGACATTGAAAGCTTTTTCAGGGAAGACTTTGAAGACGCTATTCCTGAAGAAAATATATACTAAATAAATTTAATACGACGAGTTCTGACGCTGCCCGGAATTATCTTTGAAACACCAAATCAAGACATCCTACAGTATCCTATAATCATTCAAATACACCTTTGAATCTATCATTCACAAAATGCCGGACAGCCAGAACTATGTCTAAAAATCTATAAAAAATATGGAAATGTAATCGTAAGGTGGAAATGCAGTCAGTAACCACTAAAAAAAATAAGACTAAAAACCTGAAGAGATTTTAATAAAAAACTCTTCAATTATAGCTATTAATTAATTAACAAAATCACACAATTTATTATGAAGACAAAAGAAGAATTAAGGCTTTTATTCGAAAACGGAGACAAGCCCGTACAGGAAGATTTCTGGGTTTTGCTGGACTCTTACTGGCATAAGGACGAGAAAATCATTCAAGATTCTATTGAAAGTATTGAAAAAGTAGTTCCATTTCTCACCGAAGCCGGATTACTTGGCTCAGCAGTAGTAGTTACTATTCCTGCCGATACAAAAAAAATCCTTCCTGCTGGTTTCATCTATACAGGAATGTCATACCAAATCATAAAAGTGCTTTTCAATGAAGGACTTGAAGAGATAGGAGGATCTGCATTTTCCGGACAAAACATTAAAAGTATCAGAACTCCATCGACATTAAAAACCATAAAAGGACAGGCCTTTTTTGATCAAAGAAATAATATTAACGGCTCAGATGGATTAGAAGAAATCATTCTCAATGAGGGTTTAACAACCATTGAAAGTCAGGCGTTTTACTGCCCCAGAGTAGCCTATGTTGAAGATTTACACATTCCCAGCACAGTAACAACTGTAGGACCAAATGCATTTGCCATTCCCTCGCTAAAAACAGTTTCTGCTCCGGCTGGGCTGGATCTGAGTAATGCCGGAATTCCTGCAACAGCCATAATCACCTATAGATAAAATATTTATGAAAACAAAACAAGAACTAAGGCTCTTATTCGAAAACGGAGACAAGCCTGTACAGGAAGAGTTCTGGGAATGGCAGGAATCTTACTGGCATAAAAACGAAATGATCCCGTTAAACCAGATTGCAAACATTGATGCCTTAAGCGTTGAAGGTCTATTAGGAAATATAAAAACAGGAGGAGTTCGGGATTGGGTTCTGGGTTCCTACAAAACTGGTGAAGTTGTCAGACATCTTGGTGTTTTATGGAAAGCTAAAATAGATATTACAAGTGCAGTTCCAGGTAATAATGCTAACTGGGAGATTTATTTTCCATTTCTTAAGTCCCCTGGTATTTTTACATCACATTCAACTACTTTGACAATTAACGTTGTTACTAATACAGTTACTTTAATTGGTACTTCAACAAATAAAATCATTACAAATCAAGGTGTATTTAATGTTCGAGCGCAGTCTGTTGATACTTCGGCTAATCCAGCATATTATGCGATTGTCTATAATACCTTAAGTACAAATGCAAGAGCAGTTACAATTTATAATAATGCTACAGCTCCCCTGGAGGTTAATGATTATGTCTTATTTTATGTATTAAATCTAAATTCAACACTGCAGGATGTTTTTGGAGCTAAAGGGTACACTTTAATCAATACAACAGGAACAACTGCTTACCCAATAAAGCCTGTAGCAGTTGCTGATGTTTTATATAATAAAATATTTTCAACCTGGCAAGAATCGAGAACTTCAGATGAAAAATTTTGGCTTAGTAAAGCAATTTTGGATGCTGAATTCTATAATGTAAAAGATAATACGGTTGTTACATTATATGGACTGGGAAAAAATGTTACAACTACTAATTCATACCTAGGTTTTATTTATGCAGAAACAGGTAAGCCCGCACTGTTCCTGTACGCAGATGAATTTAATAATGCATTCTCTATGCCTTATGATCCTGTATTGCATTCTGGTGTAAAAACGTATTATCTCAGATCAGGCACTAAAAGGGAATCCAATACAACAATATATGGAAAAGTAACGATTGACTGGTCTCAAGTTCCTAATCAGAAAAGAGTGGTTGAAAGTAATTCAGGCGTAATCAATAATAGTAATTTAAGCAGGACATTATATCAAAAATCGGAAGCCTTTAATAATCCTTTAGGGTTTGTAAAGTTTGCACGGTCCCGTAGTTTCAATGATTATTATTCTGCGCCAATACTAGAGAGTTATGCGGGTGCGGATGGGTCCGGAATTCCCAAAGTGCCCTATCAGGATTGTAGAGAATGGGCATTAAAATGGGATGAACTTGTCACCAATGTTCCGCTGGGATATTCAATTATTAAGCAGACACTTACAACTGATGTTCCTACAGACACAAATACTGAGGGAAAATTACCAATTTACGGTTATACTTTTTCACCTAACAAGTTAACCGCCGGAGACCCTACAGGAAACAATGCTCAGACACTGCCACGAATTATTTTAAATTGCTCAATTCATGGCTTTGAAAAGACACCTTCATTTGTTGCTTACGAATTCATGAAACAAATTCTCACGAATTGGAAATCTCATCCTTTTTTAGAGTATTTGCGATTTAACGTTGAATTCGTGATTATACCGTTCGCAAACCCGCATGGATGGAACGTAGGATCCGGTGCAGGAACCCGCAAGAATTTTAACTTGGTTGATCTAAATAGGAATTTTCCGGCATTCTGGGCAGGCGGTGGCACTTCTGCTGACTCTACATATCCTGGTCAAGCGGCATTATCAGAAATTGAATCCCAGGCAATATATACATTCATGCAGGAAAAAATCACATCAAACACGATAATGGGTTTGGATTTCCACAATTTTCACGGCACACCTCAGGCAGATCCGAAAAATTATAATATGGCGTGGGTTGTGAATCTTGGCTCCGAATTAGGTCAAAGTTCCGCAAATGTTTTAATAAAGGAACTGTCAGCAAAATACAAGGCTAAATCTTTACTAATTCCACAGTCCGATGATTATTACATTGGACAATCGAATAATTATAACGGCCCTGGCTTTAGTGGTTCTGCAATGAAATCTCTGGGCGCTTTATATGCTTCAACGTTTGAGGTTTGTCAGAACTTCCGATTCAATACTGCTTTTAAAAGCCATGATAGTGATGCTATTACTTTTGGACTTGAAACATTTACGAACTATCTAAGAATTTTTCTAGCTGAGCATTTGGATGAATATAACAGAACAAAATAAAACTATAAAAATCTATTAATACATATTATATCTGTTTTTAGGACAAATGCATTCAATATCCTATTTCTAAACTGTATTCGACCTATCAGATTAGAAGTAATGGCTGGAATTCCTGCAACAGCAACCATAATACGCTATGTAGATATATAACAAAAATTCAAAATGAAAACAAAACAAGAACTAAAACAATATTTCGAAAACGGAGATATCCCAGTACAGGAAGAATTCTGGGAATGGCAGGAATCTTACTGGCACAAGGATGAAAAACTTCCTTTGGACAATATTAATTATGACTTTTCTCAAAAGGCAGATGCCAACGCTTCCAATATAAGCCCGCAAAATGCCCAGCTCTGGAAAGAAAAAATAGAAACACAGACATCAATTCAGAATCCGGAACTGAATGGAAATATTTTAACGGTATTTTACACCGGAGAGAATGGTGTGCAGCAAAGTAAATCGGTAGATTTAAGCACTTTGGCAACCAATAATATCCATATTGAGAATGCAGAGTATGATGCCTCTCAAAATATCATTACCATTACTCAGAGTGACGGATCTTCATTTCCGATTAATCTTTCTGAATTTAGTATTGTTCCAACGACCAATGTAGACGGAAGTGTTTCTTTGGTTCAGGAAGGTGCCGAAAAAGTAAAAATACATAAAGTTGGTATTTCAGGCAGTTATAATGATCTGAGTGATAAACCTGCTTTTACCGAAAATGACACATTACAGTCAGTTATAGAGAAAGGTAATTCCTCCACAAAAGCTATTGTTTTTAATGCTGACCAAGGCAGAGCCGGAGAATTGAACTTTAACAAAAGTCTTTACTCTCATTATTTTGGTAATATTAACCCATCACAAGCCGGTTACTACAATATGTCTATTGGTTACAATGCGTTACCAAAAGTAACTACAGGTGGAAGTAATATTGCATTAGGCTCTTATTCTTTTTCTGAATTAACAACAGGTAAATGGAATACAGCAGCTGGTATATTAAGTGGGTCTAAATTGACCACAGGTGAATACAACGTATTCATAGGCACGGCATCAGGTGAAAATGCAACAACGGGTAATTCCAATACGATGCTTGGTGATGAAGCCGGAAACAGAACTACTACCGGATATAAAAATACATTTGTTGGAATGGGCGCCGGTTATTTTAATACGACTGGAAATCTTAATACATTGATAGGCTGGAAAGCCAATAATCAGTCAAATTTAGGTGACAAAAACATTATGATTGGCGTTTCAGCTGGTTCGGGTGTTACAGGCAATAATAATGTTCTGCTTGGTACCGGAGCAGGAATGAATGACGGAGCAATCAACAATAAGTTAATCATCCATGGTAATCAAACACTAACAGGATATTCAAATACTGTTGAAGGAAATTTTGGAAGTTTCCAACAAGGCCAATTAAACAGAGCTTTAATTACAGGTGATTTTGCAGATCGCTGGGTTAGAATGAATGCCGGATTCCTACAAATTGGATCCCCCGCTTCAAATGCTGATGATATAACCATAACTCCCACAGCAGGAATAACAGCCGCAAAATTATATACTCCTGCAAGTAATCATGATTATATTCAACGTGGCTGGATATTTAACAATTACTATAACCAAGCTCAAATTAATTCCTTATTAAATAGGACTTATCATGTAATGGGATCCGTTGCCAATTTTGGAGCCTTACCTTCAACAGGCCAAACAACAGGTGATGTATGGAATTTACTTGATACAGGTGAAAACTATGTTTGGGTTGACAACTTGAATAACACCTACATTCCTGGATGGGATAAGCTCTCCGGAGTGGTTGATGTTTCGGGTTATATACCAAGAACAGGAACTGCTGCAGGCCAACCTATTACAGGAGATCTTGTTCTTGACAATTCAATTGGAAACAGAGAGATAAAAGGAGCTGTACAAGGATCATATATTTCTTTCTTTGATGATGGAGTTATTGAAATAAACAACACTCCCAATGCAGGCAGCAATGTACGCATATCGGGCATCAACTTTACCGGAACACAAACTGATTCTTCAGGAATGACTGGTGCGTACTACTATGGAGATATGTATACAGAGAATTCTTTTATCCAAAAGAAATACGCAGACAAACAACATTCTTATACTACCAAAGAAGAACTAACTGGCGGAACATGGATCAACGGTAAGCCGGTTTACAAAAAAACCTTGTTTGTAGACCAGGTTCCGAGAACCGGTGAGATAGATCTTGCTCAGTTTTTTCCTGATCTGGAAACCATTATTTCGAACCAGATGTTTACAGAATGGTATGCTTTAGATGCCATGTTTGCAGGTAACCAATGGCGAACAAAAGTCTACATTACCCTAGAAAGAGGAATGGTTAAAATCGAACTGATAGATGACCCCGCCTATGATTTTTCTATCATTGACTCTTTTACACTGACTCTCGAATACACCAAAAAATAAACTATTAAAACAAAATATTAAAATGGCAACAAACAATACACCAGCACAAACCGCATTTACTGTAGGCGGATCCTTAATAGGAGAAGGTATTATTAATTATAAAGCAACAGAAGGTATGACTCCAACAAATAATGTATCACAGACTCTTTTCAGATTTGTGAGTTTAAGAAATCCGCAATTAACGGAAACAAAAGACAAAAATTTAGGATTTATCCACAGACCAAAAGGCGTCACCGGTATTTTTGATACCGCAGTCTCAGGAAGACCAGCCAAAGCCACCAAGTTTGGAGAAATGAAAAGAGCGGCAAGCGGATTTAGCAATCTGGGATTTGAATCAGAAAAGAAAATTGAGCAGGGAGTATTTGGAAATCTGCTTGTTATCGGACGAAAGCTCTCTAAAAAAGAAACACTAGGCAGTAATGACCTGACTTACGTTACAGATTATTACAAAACCCTTATTGATGCCAATAAAGAGCTTAATGCTGAAGGAATTCAGACATTTTCCCTTCTCTGGAATAATTTCATCTATCTGATCGTTACCCAGGGAGACTTCTACATTAAAGAAGCAATCAGCCATATTCTGATGGCCATTCAGCTTGGTTTTGCGAACAATCAGGATCTTACAGATCAGGAAATCATCAAGATAAATGGCGAAAAACCATTAGAAAAAGCGATGAATGGAAAAGTAATATTACCAACATCTTTATTTTCAGAGGATTATTCGGAAACATCAATTTCAGCTTCGTCCACAGCATCTGAAGCTTCCGCTCCGGTCCTGGGTGCAAAAACCCTTCAAAGATTAGAATCTGAAGCAAGAACCTCGCTGACGGCCAATAAAGCAATCCACAGAAAAGAAGGTTTGAGCAAGCTGAACACTGAATTGGAAAAACTTCAGAAAAAGTATCACAAATCCCATTACCAGGCATACCAAGACGGCTATTCCATATATATGGTTGAAAACAAGGAGCGTATAGAACTCTATGACAGAAAGTTGGCTGAAGTAGAAAGTAAAATCACTCCGGAAACTCCTGAAGAAGAAAAAATACGTCTTTACGACAGCTTAAAGGAATATGAAGTTCCGTCTTTTGTATTTTCATACAGAAATGAAATCGACTTAGAAGATTTGCAGGCCAAACTTTCTCCGGAATCCTTCGACCTTTTTGTTGAGCTTTTCTCAGAGTTTGATGCCGAGAAAGTATCTAATGTTCCAGCTACAGAAAGAGTTCAGCTTCTCTCTGACAACACATTAATGATTGGTGATCAAACCATTGTCCTTGATGATGAAATACAAAGCTATGCTGATGCTTTGCTTGTTGTACAAAACAATATTTCTTCATCAATGGAGACCGCCCTGCAAAACAGCCCTCTTCTGGAGCAGCAGTATGCAAATATCGGTGGAGCTTCAGTTCCTCTTATTCAGAATACTTCCAGAACTCCTATGGCATATAGTTTATATGCACACAACTCTTTCAGGCTGTCCGGCAGTAGAGGATTTATTAATTTTTCTTTTGAGGTTGAGGATGTTTCGTGGAGTGTTGCCAATGCTAAAATCATTGCCACCACAGACGCTGCCGGAACTTTTGAGGAAAACTACAGCCATCTCCAGGTCATCGATAATAAAATTACGTTACCAGCCTGTTTAGTAGATAAGTTCCGAACCAGCTTTAGTTTCAGAATAGAAATTATTTTTGATAACGGAAGTCAGGCATACGGAGATATTGCTATACAATATCCAAAAGAAGACCTGAACCTCACCGGAATGCTTACCCTGAAACGTGCTGTAGTTGAAAATCCGGGTGAACCAGAACCAGTGACAATTCAGAAACGTAAAAATTTTGGGATCAAAAGACTCGGAGTTGCAGACTATCTGAAAGTAGTACAAAGCCTTCATGCTTATGTTCCGGGAGAAGTTTCAAATATTGAAAACGTTATGGCCAGTGAATTGAGACATAAGTCTTCTGTTGCCAGAGATTATTCTGAAATTACAGATACCACATCCAAATCTGAAGAAACCGAGAAAATTTCCGATACTTCAAAAACCTCCAGAACAGATATGCAAACTGAGGTTGCCAAAGAAATTGACAAGCAGCAAAGTATTACTGCCTATACGAGATTCAGCTACGGAAATGATAATGCCATGAAGTTTGAAATCGGAGCAGACTATGCCAATAATACCGCACAGCACGACAGCACAAGACAGGCCATGATGAAGTCTCAGGAGATCACGGAAAGAGCTATGGAAAGAGTTCTTACCAAAATTTCGGAAGAAAGGGTACAGAAAATCATCAAAGAATACACGGAGACCAATGTCCATGAATTTGATAACAGAGGAAAAGCTCTTACCACCAATCTACCACCACAGCACATTACAGGCGTTTACAGATGGGTAGATAAAAAGATGAAAAACCAGATCTACAATTACGGTAAACGTACCATGTTTGAATTTATGATTCCTGAGCCTTCAAGATTGCACCGCCTTGCTCTTACCGTTGCCAAAGCTCAGGTGCTTACTGCTCCAGTAGATCCTAGAAAAGCTCCTGAACCATGGTATATGCCAGATCCAAAGTCTGCGACGATAGTACAGATCCAGCATTGGGCACAGATTTACGGGGTAAATTTAGATGCTTTTCCAGAGGCTACCAAACAAGTTGTATATAATGCTGCAAGCGTACCCCAAACCAATGATGATTTTGGAATAGATAATTGGCAGATTGGTATACCAGACAATTATGCTGGAAAAAATGCAAGTTTCAGCTGCAGATCATCCCGAAACAGAGGTGGCGGATGGGATGGGTCCCGGTATTCCGAGGTATTCTGCTCCAATTTAAAAGGAGATATGATTGGCCGATCTGAACGTGGTGATATTAATTTTGACGAAGGATCATCCGGTCTCAATGTAACCGGCCCTGTATCTTTCCAGGTGAGAGGACATAATGTTAAAAATTACAACATAAAAGTAACGGTAAATTGTGAGCTGAGTGATGCATACATCAACAACTGGAAAACCGAAAGTTTCAATGCCATTATTAAAGCGTATGAAGAAGCTTATGCAAAATTCCAGGAGGAGCAGGCAAGATTAGATGCAGAACAGAAAGAAAAAGAGGCACAGGCTAAAGAAAGACAAGATCATTTCTACCGTTATATGGAGCATGATGTATTAAAGCACAACTGTATTGCATATCTGCTGCAGGATTACCTTACTACATTAGGGCAGGCAACAACAAACGGAGCGGATGATAAAACAACCATGGATAACTTCCAGGTATACCTGAATGAAAACCTGGATAAATATACCGCCCTTGCCAAGTTTATGGAACAGGCATTTGAATGGGAAATCATGGATTATACCTTCTATCCGTACTATTGGGCTAACCGTAAGAGCTGGCAGGAATTCTACCTGAGTGAAAGCATGGATCCTTTGTTCAGAAGCTTCCTACAGGCAGGTATGGCAAGAATTATCGTTACCGTAAAACCAGGCTTTGAAAACGCCGTACAATTCTTCCTGGAAACAGGTCTTATCTGGAATGGCGGTGAAGTTCCGGTAATCGGAGATCCAATGTACATGAGTATTGTGGATGAAATGAGACAGCCAACCGGAGAAGCCCAAGGTAAATACTGGATTACCAGACTGCCTACTACACTTACCATTCTTCAGGACAAGTCTACAGGACTTCCGGTGGATCAGCCATTGCCTATTTTCCCGGAAACTGATCCGAAAAATTGTGAAAATCCTTCGGAACTTGAATTTGAAACAAGTTTCAGGTTAGATGAAGAGGCACAGTTATCACATAGTGATGAGCCTACAACATTACCAAGAGAATTAACATCAATATTTAAATAATAACAAAATGAGGCGGCTATTTACGCCGCCTCATTTACTAAATCAAAGAATTATGTATAATTATAGACCAATAGGTATTTACAGTGCAAAAACAATGGCCGATGAAGAAAGAGATGACAGAAAAAAGAGAGATTTTTTTGAAGATTCTGTGGATGATCAGCAACAGAAAAAGAAGAATGTAAACTTAATAATAGCTTTAGAGGCTGATGGAAAAGCACAATTTGATGACACCTATAATACAATATGGGAAGTCAGACATATTCCAAGTTTTGCTAATTATGAAAGTTTTGTTGATCTTGCAAAGAGATTTCATTTTAAAAATATTATAATAGTGCATCATGGTAATGCTTTTTCAGACCATACTTATCCCGATAGTACAAGAGTAGTTTTAAATGCTAATTTTTTATCTATTTTAACAAAATCTTACGATAATTTACCAAAAAAAGAATTGATCTCAATTGACAATCAATTCTTTGAAGATCTTAGAAAAGAGACTGAAAAATATTTTAATGGAGGTTTACTTTTAAAAGAAGTAAAGTCGTATATTAGTCTTCGTTTGTTATTTAGCCAGATGTTGGATAATGCTAATTTCTTTTCTGTTGCTTGTGATGAGGCAGATGATAGAGATTTTTTAACAGAATTGGCAAAGTTAACCAATAAAAAAATGAAAATTTTTGCAAATTCCAATTTCACTAGAATTGAAACAAGTAGATATTTCCCTCCAACTAATCCATTTGTTAGAGATTTTGGATCAATTTTGAATGAATATCTTACTCTCCCATCTTCATGGTTAAGTGATGATGGATGGTATTATTTTGATACAGCAAGTAAAAAGCAAATAGTTACAAAAAAAGATCTATGGCTTTATAGTATGCATAAAAGCAAGATATATGATCTTTTTGAAAGAAAGAAAAACTTTACACCTTCACAAGTACAAAAAATTAATGACAATCAATTATATCATTCTAAAAAATTTGAAAAAGCTTATATACAGCACGAAGGAAAAGCTCAATATGACTTATTAATAACCCAAATCATTAAAAGAAATCCAGAGTTAACACCTAAAAAAAAATAAAATGAAATCTTTAATATATTTTTTAATTTTTCCAGTTTGCTTTTACACACAGAATATAAAATCCAACTTAGACGATGCCAGGCTAATTAACTGTAAAAAAAAATGTAAAATATTTTCTGAAGAGCTGATTGATAAGAAAAACAATAATTCCTCTACACCTTCATATATGTTAGGAAAGCCACACTATCTTAAAATGTTTAATATTTCATTAAAAAATCGCCTAAAAATTTACCCTTTTAATGAATATGACTCCATTTATATAGCAACTCCCATATTTATAAAAGAGCTGGAAGAACCTAGAAATTATATAGAAGGAAAATATCATAACTCAGTCAGGATGTTAACTGAAGACGAAAAAATAGAATTATCAGATATTCTATTCAATTATCATAAAACTTATGATTTATATCGTATAGTTGAAAGAAATACAATTGGTTGTGATTGTGTACAATTGAAATATCCAAAAATTATTCTATTATTTAAGAAGGCTGGACAATTTAAAAAATATATTGCTTTTCCAGATGATGGGTGGAATAGATACGATTTTACCGATGAAGAATACCAAAATTTTGACTGGTCAGAGGAAAAAGAGAATATGATACTAAATATGTTTAAGAAAGATATTCTTCCAAATCAAAAGAAAAATTAATACCAAGAGGCTGTCTCAAAAGTGAGACAGTTCTTTTTTTATGCGCAAAAAAGGAAAGCTCAAAGCTTTCCCAGTTTTTGCAAATTGATTAATTTGCTGTGTGTTAAGTAAATCAAAAATAGTCTTTAAAG